>SCPN01000201.1_pt1 | contig 212359 bp, 226 predicted proteins | sample 6106831 | NCBI WGS metagenome assembly SCPN01 (sample SAMN10720447, study PRJNA508395) | human gut metagenome | isolation source: Participant 1, 0 month | reverse complement strand
TTGACACATGGATGCAGACAGTATCGGAAATGTATATCGGGCTGCCTATGAGCAGGAGATGGTTTCTGCTCCGTCAGGTTTGCAGACAGGAGCTGTATGAACAGGCATTCTCCTACTTTATCACGGATCAGAAGAATCACCTGCAAAGGACTGACATCTTTATATTATCTGGAAGATTCCGACCAGAGCGTGCTGACTATAAAATTTTAAAAAAAACATAATATCCTCTATACAAAGTAAAGTTTTTGTGTTAATGTTACGTAGTAATCAATACTACATGTAATAGAAAAAAGAAACTTTTGATATAATAATGAATAACATTTAGAAACAAAGGAGGCTAAATCCTCTGCTCCTGTAAGGACAGTCGCATTTTGCTTCGCAAAACAAGGAGGATACTATGTATAAGATTGTAATCGACAGTTGTGGGGAATTACCAGAAGAATTAAAACAGGATGGACATTATGAGACCGTTTCATTAGAGTTGGAAGTGGACGGATGCCGTATCAAAGATGACAGCACTTTTAATCAGTTAGACTTTTTGAGAAGAGTGAAAGAGAGCCTGAAAGGACCAAAGTCCTCCTGCCCGTCCCGGAGGCAGTATATGGATGCATATGAGGGCGGGGCAGGCCATGTTTATGCCGTGACCCTGTCCGGCGGCTTAAGCGGCTCTTATGGCAGTGCAGTGCTCGGAAAGAATCTCTATGAGGAAGAGCACACAGACGCAAAGAAAATTTATGTGTTCAATTCGAAATCCGCATCCATCGGTGAAACTCTCATCGGCATGAAGATACAGGAATTTGAGGAAGCCGGATGCGGTTTTGAAGAGGTTGTGGAGAAGGTGGAAGAATACATCCGTTCCATGAATACCTATTTTGTATTGAGACATTAGAGACATTGAGAAAGAATGGCAGACTTTCCAATCTGAAAGCATTTATTGCCAATTCATTAAATATCAAGCCTGTTATGGGTTCAACGAAGGAGGGCTTAATCTGCCAGTTAGATCAGGCGCGCGGCATGAACAAGGCGCTTGAGCGCATGGTGAAGGATATGATCTCAAAGACAAAGACTGTGAGAACCGTATTCTTGCGATCTCACACTGCAACTGTCCGGAGCGGGCAAAAGCAGTGAAGGAAAAAATCGAGAAGATTGCGAAGTTCAAAAAGATCATCATCATCAATACCGCAGGTGTCAGCAGCATGTATGCCAACGACGGCGGTGTGATCATGGCAGTATAGTCAGATGCAGACATTAACTTACGAAGAAACAGTAACAGCGATTGAAAATAAAAGAAGATTTGGAAACTTAAAGGGTGTCGAGATCTCAAAGATAATGTTAGAGCAGTTAGGACACCCGGAGAAAGATTTACGCATCATACACATAGCAGGGACGAACGGCAAAGGCTCCGTCTCTGCTTTTTTGCGCTCTGTTTTCGAATGCAGGATTGAAAACCGGGATGTTTACTTCTCCACATCTGGTGGATTTCAGGGAGCGCATCCAGGTGCAGGGAGATATGATCTCAAAAGCGGATACCACGCGCCTTGGAAACAGGCTTCTCTCTATGGATTTTGGCGTTTATCCGACGATGTTTGATTACTGTCTTGCGATGGCATTGCTGTATTTTAAGGAGCAGCAGTGTGATGTTGTGATTTTGGAGACCGGACTTGGTGGAACGTATGACTCCACGAATGCCTGCGGTGTGCCGGATGTGACTGTCATCGCAAAAATCGGTTTTGACCATATGGCGATTCTTGGTGACACACTCGCCAAAATTGCAGCAGAGAAAGCAGGAATTATCAAGCACGGCACAGCGCTTGTGTTAGAGAGCCAGGAGAAAAGAAGCGATGGACGTGTTAAACAAAGCCGCAGAGCGTGCAGATATCAAAACTATAAAAGTCGTAAACTTGGATGAGATCAGAATCCTGCCACAAAAGGACGGAAAACAGTGTTTTTCATACGCGGGATACGATGCAGTCACAATGAAAATGCTCGGTGTGCACCAGTATGAAAATGCCGTGGCGGCAATGCTTGCAGCAGAATTATTTTTTGAAAAATATTTTGCAGGAAAAAAGAATGTGCCGGAACTGAAAGCTTTGCAGCATGCGATCCGGGAAGGAATCGACCGGACGCAGTGGATGGGACGCATGGAACTTGTGAGCAATGATCCGTTTTTCCTGATGGACGGTGCGCATAACAGTAATGGTGTGGAGGCGCTGAAAAAAAGTCTGGAGACAATGTATTCGGATGAAAAATTCCATTTTATCATGGGTGTCATGGCGGATAAAGATTATGGGGAGATGATCCGGGAACTTCTTCCGCTGGCACTGGATTTTAAGACAGTGACTGTGGAGAGTGAGAGGGCATTGCAGGGAGAGGCGCTCGCAGACTGCATCCGGGCAAAAGGGATCCCGGCGGAGGCGTATCAGAAACTTGCGGATGTGCTGCCGGATTTCTCAAAATCATCCGCAGAAAAGACAGTGGCATTCGGCTCACTGTATTTTATCGGGGAGATCAAAGCATTTCTGCAGGGAAAACAGTAACATGGTTTCCGGAAAATCTGGGAAAAGCAGCGTCCGTGCCTAATCATTACAGAAAAGTTACAAAATAGCATGGATTTAATATATTTTTAAAATTAATCATATGGTAATATTTATTTTTTTCATCTATAATAACAACAGTCTGTGCATATAATAAAAAAAGAAAACAGACAGTTATTTTTTGTGAAAAACAGGTAGAGTTTTTGCAGAAAAGCACGTTGATCGTGCAGCACAAGCAGGAGAATGAGAGAAAGAATTACGTATGGTATTTAGCAGTTTTGAATTTTTGTTCCGGTTTCTGCCGGCTTTTTTAATCATATATTTTATCACACCGAAGAAGTTCCGCAACGCAGTACTCTTTTTGGGGAGCATTGCCTTCTACACCTATGGAGAGGCGCAGTATGTCCTGTTGCTGTTAGCGTCAGTCACGGTGAACTATGTGATCGCACGCAGCATGTATAAGACACCGGAGGACGGAAGAGGCAGAAGACAGGCAGTACTGCTTGTTCTGGCACTTTGCTACGATTTCGGAATGCTCTTTTTCTTTAAATACAGCGGTCTGACCACAAAACTGCCGCTTGGGATCAGTTTTTACACCTTCCAGATTGCAGCGTATGTGATCGATGTGTACCGTGGCATTGTCCCGGCAGAAAAATCTTATGTCAACCTTGGAACCTATCTGACGATGTTTCCACAGCTGATCGCCGGACCGATCGTAAACTATACCGAAGTGAGCAGCTGCCTGAAAAGAAGGACGGTGACAGCACGGGATTTTGAGAGTGGCGTCCGTATCCTTGTGATCGGACTCGGATCAAAGTCATTATCGCTGACCGGGTGGAATGTTGTGGAACAACGTGCAGACGATCGGGTTTAACAGTATCTCAACGCCGTTGGCATGGCTGGGTGCGGTCGCATATTCCATGGAGCTGTATTTTGATTTCGCAGGATATTCGATGATGGCGATCGGACTCGGAAAAATGTTAGGATTCCAGATTCCGGTAAACTTCCGTTTTCCATATATCTCAAAATCGGTGACGGAGTTCTGGCGCCGCTGGCACATTACATTGGGACGGTGGTTCCGCGATTATGTATACATTCCGCTCGGAGGAAGCCGGAAAGGCAGACTGCGGACGATGTTCAACCTTTTTGCTGTGTGGACACTGACGGCACTGTGGCATGGGGCAGGATATAATTTCCTGATCTGGGGCGGCATGCTGCTCGGGGCTTTATTTCTGGAAAAATTGTTTTTGCTTCCATTTTTACAGAAAAGCAAAGTGATCGGACATGTCTATCTGTTACTGTTTGTGCCTGTGACCTGGATGGCATTTACGATCACGGATGTTCAACAGCTTGGAATTTATCTGACACGTATGTTTCCGTTTGTGAATGCACATACCGGCATGGTCAATTCCATGGATTACATCAAATATCTGAAAGATTATGACAGCCTGCTGGCGATGGGAGTTCTTTTTGCAACTCCGGTTCCGGCGGTGATTTATGGAAAAATAAAGCGGGGGATGCTCGGTACGCTGGCAATTGCGGTGATCTTTGCACTCAGCATGTACTACCTTGCGGTATCTGCAAACAATCCATTTTTATACTTTAATTTTTAGATAACAGGAAGGAGCAGAAATGAAAAAAATCAGATATTGCAAAATCACCATTCTGATTTTAGCTGGCTGGGCAATCCTGTCAGCGATAGGATTTCTGGGAAAAGATACGATTTACAGCCGTTATACGGTCGATCCGGTAAAAACACCGTACTTTGTTCTGGTCATGCAGGGCATACACGATGGGATTTACCCATGGAGCAGCGACTATGAGTCACTCTGGGATAAATGGGAACATCTGGCAGAACTGAGAAGAGATGAGGAGCAGATATCCGCGACTGAGAGCACAGAACCTGCCGTAGCGGGAACGGAGAGTATGGTAGAAACGGAGGCAGTGGCTGAGACAGAGCAGGAGGAAGTAAGAAGCTTTCACCCGGTGGACGCCGGGTACTTCTCAGACGCAGTGTTTATCGGTGATTCGAGAACCGTGGGACTTCATGATTACGGCGGACTCGATGACAGCACTTTTTATGCGACCGTCGGCATGAATGTATACAACCTCTGGACAGAAAAGTTCTGTGAAGTGGACGGGGAAAAAGTGACATTAGAGGAAGCGCTTAAGGCAAAAAAATACGGGAAAATCTATTTTCAGATCGGAATCAATGAGATGGGAAGAGGAACGCTGGACGGTTTCATGACAGCCTATGAGGATTCAGTGGAAAAATTCCGGGAACTGCAGCCGGACGCTGTGATCTTCGTTCAGGGGATCATGAAGGTTACAAAAGAAAAAAGTGATAAAGATCCGATCTTTAACAATGTGGGATCGAGCAGCGGAATGAGCGGATCGCTGCACTCGCAGACGGAAAAAATATCTTTTTACCTTGACATGAATGAGGTCGTATGCGATGAGGAAGGCAACTTAAAGAGCAGTCTGACGTTCGACGACATTCATCTGTATGGTTCAAAATATGGGATCTGGGTGGATTACCTGAAGGAGAATGGAATCTGAAAAAACGCTATGGTGCAGGAAATAGCATCATAGCGTTTTTTAATCGTTTTTCTCAAAAATCGTGAAGGTATTTTTGTTGAATTCCAAAATGCCGGCATCTCTCAATTTGCACAATTCATTGGACATGGCAGAGCGGTCGACAGAGAGATAGTCGGCAAGCTGCTGGCGGTTGAATGGAATGGTAAAGGTTGAAGCATTGGCTTTTTTCGACTCCATGGACAGGTAGGAGAGCAGTTTCTCTCTGGTGGTGCGCTTGGACATATGTTCTAATTTGCGGTTTAACTGGAAATTTTTCCGGGACACTAACGTTAGAAGATTGCGGATCAGCCGGTTGTGAAACGCACAGGCGGAGGGGCAGACCGTCAGAATCTTAGAGACCTCCAGAAACAAAACGCGGCAGGTGGAAGCAGCAAAAATATTCATTTCCAGAGGTTCGGTGGAATTGATCGCATAGGCTTCCCCGAAAATATCGCCCGGGCACATTCTGCCATCAGATTGGCATTGCCCCAGAAGTCCTCTTTACAATGTGTACACTCCTCAAGCACAATGCCGATGCTGGTGATGGTTTCCCCATAGGAAAAATGATCTCGTCTTTGGTAAATGTCGTCTCCCGTGCAGAGGCAGGAGAGCATGTCCCTGATCTCATCGGTTGTGATCCCTGTGAATACAGAGGTCTGTAATAAAAGCAGATCGTCGTTTGTCATAGAAACTCCCTTCAAATGTATGTTCGTAGAATAAAACATAATTATGTTGTAAAAACAACAGAAAAATTTTCTTTATTATATTAGTATGCACATAGAAAGTCAAATGAAACAAATAATAGATATGCAGACAACAGGAGGAATGGAAGATGGTAAGAAGAATTATAGAGATCGACGAGGAAGCATGTGTAGGATGTGGTCTTTGCGCAGAGGCATGTCATGAGGGAGCAATCGCAATGGTGAATGGAAAAGCGAAGCTTATGCGCGATGATTATTGTGACGGTCTCGGCGACTGTCTGCCGGCCTGTCCGGTAGATGCGATCCATTTTGTGGAGCGTGAGGCGGCAGCTTATGATGAGAAGGCAGTGGAAGAACATAAAAAGAGCAAAGAGGTGGCAAAGACACCATGCGGATGTCCGGGAAGTCAGGCGAGAGCCATCCGGAGAGAGGCAGATGCAGACAGAAGCGCAGAGCTGCAGACGGCAGGAGAAATCCGTTCTGAACTGACACAGTGGCCGGTACAGATCAAGCTTGCACCGGTCCGTGCGCCATACTTTGACGGCGCAAAGCTGCTGATCTCAGCGGATTGCAGCGCATACGCCTACGGAGATTTCCACCGTAAATTCATCCGCAGCCATGTGACACTGATCGGGTGTCCAAAGTTAGATGATGTGGACTATTCTGAAAAGTTGACAGAAATTATCAAAAACAACGACATCAAATCTGTTACAATAACACGTATGGAAGTGCCTTGCTGTGGCGGAATTGAGATGGCTGCGAAAAAAGCATTGCAGAACAGTGGAAAATTAATTCCATGGCAGGTAGTGACCATTTCTACGGACGGAAGAATCCTGGAATAACAGTAAAATTCTGCGGTTGTCTCCATTTACAGGAGCTATTTCGGAAAAAAGAAAGAGAGGACGAAAATATGAGTGAAACAAGCGTAAATCAGAGAAAAGTGGCAATGATCGGATGCGGTTTTGTAGGATCTGCAACAGCATTTGCATTAATGGAAAGCGGTCTGTTTTCCGAGATGGTTCTGATCGATGCTGATAAAAACAGGGCAGAGGGAGAGGCGCTGGACATCAGCCATGGACTTCCTTTTGCAAGACCAATGAAAATCTATGCCGGAGATTATGATGATATTGTGGATGCAGCGATCATCATCGTGACAGCAGGCGCCAATCAGAAACCGGATGAGACAAGATTAGACCTTGTCCAGAAAAATGTTGGTATTTTCAAATCCATCATTCCGGAAATTGCAAAAAGAAACTGCGGAGGAATCCTGCTGATCGTTTCCAATCCGGTGGATATCCTGACCTACACGGCATTGAAATTGTCTGGTTTCCCGGAAAACCGGGTGCTTGGCTCCGGAACGGTGTTAGATACTGCAAGATTAAAATACAACCTTGGAGAGCATCTGAATGTGGACAGCCGGAGTGTGCACGCATTCATTATCGGCGAACACGGCGACAGCGAGCTTGCAGCATGGAGCAGCGCCACTGTTTCGGGTGTGCCGATCAATACATTCTGCGAGATGCGCGGACACTTCAACCATGACGAAGCGACCGAGCGTATTGCAGAGAATGTAAAAAACAGTGCTTACGAGATCATTGCAAAGAAAAAGGCGACCTACTTTGGAGTTGCAATGGCAGTGCGCAGAATCTGCGAGGCGATCATCCGCGACGAAAAATCCATTTTACCGGTATCGAATCTGATGCACGGAGAATTCGGGATTTCCGATATTTCCTTAAGCATGCCGGCAATCGTGGGAGCGCACGGTGTGGAAAACCGGATCCCGATCACTCTCGATGAGGAGGAAACAGAAAAACTGCAAAGTTCTGCCGGCACTTTAAAGAAAATTATTGAAGAAGTGTTATAAAAAATGATAGAATGAAAGAAAAAGCCAGACATATTTTGTGTTTGGCTTTTCTTAAGTCTGGAGAGAAAAACATGGAAAAAATATTAATCTATCAGGTAAAAGAAAAAGAAGCGGTAAAACAGCTGCTTGCGCCAATGAAAATCCGTCTGGAGGAGATCGAAGCCACAGATTTACGGCAGAGTATCGGAGATCTCGCAGAGGAAAAAAAGAACGTACTCACAGCACCATTTACCGGCAGCGCACCACAGGAGAGCCTTATGGTATTCTGCGGTGTGAATGAAAAACATTTTGACAAAATACTGTTTGAACTGCGCCGGAAACAGATCCCGGTTGACTATAAAGCAGTCCTTACACCATCGAACCGGAAATGTGTGCTTATGCTTATGCTGGAACTTACGAAGGAGAAAAACAGCTTCCGGCAGGGAAACTGAAACGGAACAGGGACAGATCCGAACCGGAAATGGACAAGCGTGCAGATTCTTGTATGAAATGTAAAAATATGGTAACATAATGATATATGTCTGCGTACAGAGACAGTATCTGACGGCAGACCGCGTATGGAAATATGATATTTCACACGAAGGAGAATGAAAAATGGAACATTTCATGAATCTGGTGTTGATCAAAATATATATATTGGTATTCCAATGGCTGCACTCATATGCTATCTGTTTTTACTATTCTGTTTTCTGAATGTTGCAGAGAAATCATCAGAAGTAAGAGATCTCAAGGCAATACTGTCGGCATTATTGTCCTGGACAGGCGGCGCTGTGCTCATGAGACTGCAGATCAGCCCGGGGATACAGTTCTGGTATCATGTATCACTGATGGGACTTTTTACGATCCCGATACTGATATATGGATTTTTTGTTCCATTATCTTGACATCCGGGGAAAGGACAGATTTCTGGATGGCTGTATGGCTGTGACAGTATCAGCTGTCCTGCTGAATGTTTTTACCGGTTGTATTCTTCCACCGCCGGAAGTGCAGATCATGGCGAATGGCGGTATATCCTACCATTATCATGCAAAAACAGGCATCTGGTTGCTGGCAGCAGCAGAGATATTTCTGTTAGTGTATGTAACGCTGCTTGCCCACAAAAAAATCGGGGAACAATTAGAGTATCGGAAAAAACTCGTCCCATTATTAATAGGAACACTGCTCATCATGGGTGGAAATATTCTGTGCGTGATGCCATGGAGCGGTGATTTCCCATTCGATACCCTTGGCGGAGTGAGAATGGCGGTCTGTTTTGTATACATTATTTATAAACAGTATCTGTTCTCATTTTCCATGCGTGCGACAACAGGTGCCGTATATTTGATCGCAGTAGTTGTAGCGTTTCTTCCAATGATTATTTTGGAGCCAAACATTGACCATGTGATTGGCCAGACGGACAGCTTTACCAGACAGTTTATCACAGTGTTTGTCGTTCTGCAGTGCCTCTGGATGGTGCTGGTCATGACCTATGCCAGAAAATGGCTGGAGCGTATCCTGTACCAGAAGAAAAAACACATTGTGGAGAGCCTTGTGGAATTTCAGGATATGGCGGCCTCGATCCTGAATAAAAAAGAACTGTACCAGAAAATCCGAAGCACCGTCAGTTCGGCAGTACCGGACTCGTATGCACGTATTTTTGAAAAAAGAGATGACCATTTTGTGGAGTGTACGGCAGACGGAGACCGGGTGCTGGACACAGAGGAGGAGGCAAGGCTGAGGTCATTCTGCGGCACCGGCGGCATTCATAAAAAACCGGAGATCGCAGTTTTTAAGTATGACGATAAAATTTATGGATTTTTATATGTGGAGCTTCACAGAAAAAACAGGCTGATCTATGATGAGGCGGACTGTATCCGGCAGATCGCAAACAGCGTATCCGGCGCATTAAAAAATCATCAGTGCCTATGAAAAAGTATATCAGGTGTCCATTCATGATGAACTGACAGGTCTGTATAACCGCAGCTATTGCAGTGAATTTATGAAAATCTGGATATAAAGGAACATCCGACAGGAATGATATATCTGGATATGGATAACTTCGTTATACAATGATCTGTACGGCGAGGAGACCGGAGACCAGATCCTGAAGTGGAGCGCATCCCAGGTGCAGAACCTCTGCAGTGACAAAATGTCGGTATTCCGTGTCGGTTCCAATGAATTTCTATTATTGCGGAAGAAAGCAGAAAAGAAATACTATTGTCGTTTGCGCGGCTGATACAGAATACGATATTAGAACAGAAAGAAGATAAGCCAAAAGTCATCCAGCCGATTACGTTCAGCATTGGAATCGCATGGGACAAAAACATGGCAGAAAGTGCAAGAAAATTATTCCGTCAGGCAAGAAGCCTTCTATGCGGAAATGGTAAAACCATATCGAGATTTACGAGAAGAGTTTTTGAGGAACAGAGAGCAGGAGAAAGGTTATGAGCAGGTAACGCCGACGATTTTTCTGATGGCAGCAGTTGATGCCAAGGATTCGTTCACCTTTGAACACTCTGAGAATGTTTCCGGTATGCGATGAAGCTTGCAGCAAAATGGGCCTCCAAAGGATGATATCCAGACTGCAAAAAGGTCTGCTCCATGATATCGGAAAAATCGGTATCCCGGAAAGTATCTTAAAGAAGAAGGGCAAACTGACAGATGAGGAATACGAGGTAATGAAAACTCATGTGGAGAATTCTATTGAGATGATCCATTCCGAATATGAACTATGTCATTCCGGCGGTTTTATCCCATCATGAACGCTATGATGGAAAAGGCTATCCGGGCGGTGTCAAGGGAACGGACATCCCGCTTTTAGGCAATCCCTTGCAGTGTGTTTGCTTTGAAATGGTGTCCCGGAGGGCTTATAAGGATGCCTTAAGCGTGGAGTATGCGATCGGGAATTAGGGAAAAGGCACGCAGTTTGATCCGGATGTCGCAGAAGCATTTATTGAATTGATCGAGGAAGATCCTTCTGTTCCAGGTGAAGGCCGTAATGGCATAAAAAAGAATGTTAATAATGCAAATTTAGGATCTGGATATTTAGATAGTATTATGGTTATAAATGGAGGAGTAATTCAGTTTACCGATAGTGACAGAGAGAATTTTACAGTAAAAAATATACAGATGAAGAAATAAAGTGTAATTCAGAACAATTTTACAAAAATTTTTAGCAATAACGCTGGTGTTGGTGTTCCGACATGTGGGAGTGCGGCTGACAAAGAAACGCAAAAGAGTTTGGAAGGGATGGAACTGACTGTAGAGGATCAGACATCTTCTGCCACAGATTCAACTTATCATGATTATGAATTAGAGGCAAAAAAATTATTGATGAGTTAGGGATTAATATGTTTGGGTTTATTAAGAGGAAATGTACTGCAGAAACACTTGGAACAATAGTAAAGAAGAGATGGAATGGCAATTTATGGTTTATTACAGTCGAGTATTTCGTGGAAGGACAATCATATATCGTCAAAGAGCAGCTCACTTATCATGTTGAGAAAAATATAAAGTTGGAAAGGTTCCAGTCGGAATGCATTCTACATCGGCACTTAAGAGTATTGACATTAATGCCAGCGTCCGTAAGTAAGGTACAATCCGAATAAACCTAAGCAGAGCTATTTGCCGGATAACAATGGACTTATTTGGGATAGAGACGGTGTTTGATAATGAATGGGTTATAGATTATTCGGCTTCAGAAAATCACATTATCTGGAATATGGCTTTGAAAATGGGCAATTATTAGAGCGGTTAAATTTGGGAGAAAATACAATGAAAAACTTGAAATAAAAAACAGAAGCACGGAAAATACATATCAAGAAGGTATTATTGATTCTAATTTCAGAATAATGAATATCATTTCACTTGTTGCATTTATTGCTATGGTATACGGCATTATTCGTAATCAGAATGTGACTTGATGATGATACGTTGGTTTTGCCAGTAATTTAGACTATATAATCATACCATTATTAATCTGGTTTGTATTTACACTTATTGTCTAACTTTACGTGGTGCACATGTGTCAGATATGTTTAGTGAAGTATTGGAAGTAAATGATGAAGCGTTTGTTCATTCGAAGAATGAGGCAAAAGGCGGCGGTTATATGGCAGATATTGAGGGTAATGTCAGAGTATATGATATTGTAAAATTTGCAGATATACAATGCAAATATGATAACGTAACAAAACGAATAGAAATCATCGCCCCTGAACTTGAAGTAAAAAATTGGAGATAGTATAATAGGGCAGGAGTATGTAGAACTAAATAAGTTTATCTTCTATGATTATTATGAACCGAATTTTTAGAAGAATTAAAAAGCAAAGAATATTTCAATAACAGAGGAACGTATTAAATATAGAATCAATGAAATGCCAGATGAATACAGGGATCGGTGGAGATAAGAGATTTATTGAGGACGCTAAAAATGGAGGCTGAAAAGGTTTTGAAGCAAGGTCAAGGATTATTATTTTTATCGCATTAGTGGTAGTATTTAAAGTGCTATTGTTTATTATATTATACAATACTTTCAATGTAAGGAGGACAGATGCACTAAAACCAGACACAGGAGATAGCAGACGAACTTTATCCAATGATTGTAGAGCGAGACTTTGATGGAATGACAAAGTATTTTGTCAAAGTAGATGGAACACCTGCCACAGCAGATGAAGTAGAACAGTATGTTACATCAATGGATGAAGGGTCTTTTTTTGAAAACTACACAGAAGAAGATCAGCCGATGTTTCATGTCTATGGTGATACAAATTACAGACAAATGATAATCGAAATTTGGGATGTGATGGAGGAGTCCAAAACCCATACACTAACATTTTATTTATATAAAATAGATAAACTGGGAAAATAGTTTTGGAGGAATAACGATGGAAGAACAGGCAAAGAATATCAGATACAAAATGAAATCTCAAGCTGGTTTGATAAGAATGGGCTTCTATTATAGCAATAGAATAAAGAGATTTATATAGTATTATGGTTATAAATGGAGGAGCGATTCAGTTTACTGATAGTGACAGAGAGAATTTTACAGTAAAAAAATATACGGATGAAGAAATAAAGTGTAATTCAGAACAATTTTGAAAAAAGAAAAAGAGGATGTGTTTTTTTAATCATTAATGGTGCTCGTGTTAATAAGGGTTTATTGGAAAATCAGATGTAGCAGACATTACTTTGCATTGTTATTTTATTTTTGTAATATATATGAGTCTGGGGACAAGACAAATATTAAAGCAGCCAGGAGAGCATATTATATTGAGGCGGAAGTTGTGAAAATTTTACCAGAAGAGAGACATATGGATGGAACGTTGACATCAGGATCAGATCTGTCCATTTTTTATCCGATTGTTGGAAGAGATACAACAATTGGGTATGAGAGTATCTATTATTTAACACAAGAGCAGTATTATGATGCGGTAATAGGTGGAAAATAAGATAAGGCAAAAATAATGAAAAAGAGCAATTGCGTACAGGTAAGAAATATTATTTAAATAGTAATGAGGTGACAATTGGAAAAAGACAGTACGGGATTGAAATTGCAGATAATCCAGTTGTAAGCAAACATCGAATACAGTCTGGAGGAGCAATCGTTTTAATTGTCTTTTTTTATTGCAGGAGGAGTCGGTGGCATATCAGTATCCATTTTAGGCTTAGTGGTATACGATTTGACCAATACAGGTGGAAAGAAATAGAAATGGTAAAATAGGTATGCGTTATTAATGTGAAAAAGAAGTGAGAGTGAAAAAGAATTAATATCTTTGTCCGTCCATACCATGTCTTTAAAGAGAATGTCGAGACCAATATAAAATTAGATGGTTTGGAAAACAAGATGAGAGTAGATTTTTCATCCAGAAATCCATATAGCGATGGTGCAGAATGGAAGTGGAGATTAAAAGATAAGGATGATCATGTAATAGAAGGTGCAAGGGAAAGGTTTGGTAAAGTAGGAAAAGTAATAAGGGGAAGATTTTGGAAATATCAAGGGCAATGTGGGAATTGAAATGAATAAAATAAAATCCTATTGCAGGTCGTTTAGCGGAGGCAGTTTTAAGGGAAATGCTATAAAAATTTTAAAAGATAGTGGAAGTACAATTAAGACTATGAGCAAAAATTATTTTAGAAATGATGATGGTGTTTTAAAACATATAAAAAGTGTGTTGAAACCTAATGTATCAGCGGTGTTTGCGTTTTCTGATACAGTAAAAAAAGTCCCTTATATGAGAGGGCAAAATAATAATTTTGTAAAAAATTCTCGGAAAAATATCTTATGTTGGAACGCAGATAAATAATGGAGTAAATGCAGCAACACAGGGATTAAATATTGCTACTGGGAATGTTCGGGATAACTGGGATACAACTTCAAAATGGAATAAAATGATAAAAGGAATAGATAATGTGTCTGATAGAGAAAATAAAACATTAGATACATATACAATTCAGACATCAACTAGATATAATAATTTAAATTACATATTTAATTAGATTATGGAGGAAGTAGAATGCGAGAATTAAAGGTAAATAAAAAATTAAAAAAGAAAATTGTCGGGCGGGGATATAAAAATACACATGAATGGATTCAAGCAAAAATAAAGAGAATTATTTTTATTGACATTTTTGCTGCTATACCAGAAGTGGCAGCATTAATTGCATTGGTAGATAGTTTGTTTTCTAATGACGATGATATAATTTTAATAGTTACAGGTGTGTGGTGTAGTACAGCATTGATACCATTGTGTGTAGCAATAATCTATTATAAGATAATTAGAAATAATGCGTATCATATGAGATGTATAAAGAAGAACAACTTTTTTATGATGATGAAGGCTTTACATTTTCTTTTACAGATTATGCTGGTGTGCCGGGTAATTGGACATATCAAATTAAGTATAAAGAAATAGAAGACCTTATTGACTATCCTAATATAAGTATGATCAGGATAATAGGACATTATCCATTTGAGTTATTTCAAAATGGAAGAGTATCAGTTTATAACAGGGAATGTTCAGATGAAATTAAGGTTTCAATAGGTTATTATTATGACGCTTTTGATGAGTTTAAACGAACTTTATCTGAAAAATCAGGATTAAAGTTTGAAACAAAAGATTATTGATAAGGGATTGTATATACAAATCATGCAATGTAGTCTGGAGGTGCGTATGGAAAACAAGATTGAATTTATTAATAAAGTATACATGGGGAAAGAAGCGAAAAGTGGGAAAAAAGTTTTTTCGGTTATTGCGGGGGTTTTGTTTGCAATCGTTTTAATTGGCTCTTTTCTTATTGCAGGAGGAGTCGGTGGCATATCAGTATCCGTTTTAGGCTTAGTGGTATACAATTTGTCTAATACAGGTGGAAAGAAAACAAGTACCTATATTTTAACGGTAGCATTTTTTGAAGTGGATTCTGAGGGAGTTGTGTTAACACATTCGTTGATTGATTACAATGACAAATTGGGATCAGGGATGAGATCAATTCAATGAAATGGGATGCAATAAAAGGAATTTCCTATAGTGAAGAACTAAATTCGATATGCATTGATGGAAAGGGAGAAAAAAAGACCATCTGGAAAAGTGAAAAAAGAAAAGAACGTTCACCTCGAAAAAAAGCGATAAATAGGATTATTCTCTATCTACCATATGATAGCAAAGATAAATTTATTCATTTGTTTATGACATATGGGAAAGAAATAGAAATGGTAAAATAGGTATGCGTTTTTAATGTGAAAAAGAGTAAGTAGAGCAAAAGAAAAATGAATATATTTGAAGCGTCCATACCGTTGTCTGCCGGTATCAAGGTGGCTGAATGTTTAGATTCAGCCGCCACATTTGTGGCGGCTTGCTTCTTCTTATGCGTCGTGTGTCCAGCGAAGCTGGACCACACTAGCCGGTGTAAGTCCGGTCACGGTAATCGCCAGTGAGCCGTGTAGCTAAACTCGGTGCGTTGCAGTAATGCAGGGTACTAAGCGAGTGGATAAAGTAACCTCGGTAAGAGGGGCGAGCAATTATGCAGACCGTAACATAAAGTGAATTCTGCCGTATCGTTAGAAAGGTCTCTGAAAAGAGAGCAAAGGGAAGCTGAACCTTGGGCGTATGGGTGAAAGCCATGGAACGTGCGAAGAAACTGGAAAGCAGCACGGAGGAATCCCTCGGTATATAGGAAACGGTATGTATGAAAAGTGTGGTTCGGAACTGGAGAGACCCTACCCATCACCGAAAGGTAAAAAAGAAAGCGTATAAGCTTGGCGAAATCGTATTTCTGATGGGCGGGAGTCGGAGAGGAACATAGTACCAATAATGACTGTGCAAGAAAACGCAGTCTATGGGAAGGTTCCTTGCTTCATTCATGTTTGTAGAGAGGGTAAGAGTGAGAGAATGTCATGCAGACTAACAACTCCAAGGAAAAAGTTCGACAACTTCAAAACAAACTATATCTGACAGCCAAGAAATGTGATAGCCGAAGATTTCATGCACTTTACGATAAGGTATATCGTGATGATGTACTTTTTGAAGCATGGAAACGGGTAAAAGCTAACAAGGTTCCAGTGGTGTAGATGGTATCGGAATCGAAGATATTGAAGAGATGGGAATTGAAAAATACCTGTCAGAAATCAAATCGGAACTGATGGATGGAAAGTATAAACCATCCCCAGTAAAGCGAGTTATGATACCAAAACCAGACGGAAGTGAAAGACCTCTTGGAATACCAACAGTCAAGGACAGAATTGTGCAGATGGCTGCCAAGATAGCAATAGAGCCAGTATTCGAAGCTGACTTTAGAGATTGTTCCTATGGATTCCGACCGAAAAGAAGTGCCAGGCAAGCACTGGAAGTGGTAAGGAAAGCGTAACAACAAGGGCTATTATGTAGTAGACGCAGATATTGAGAAGTTCTTTTGATAACGTAAACCAAGATAAACTGATGAAACTGGCAGAGCAGAGAATATCAGACCGTAGGATATTGAAGCTGATAAGACAATGGTTAGTATCAGGAGTATTATACGGAAATGTACTGACAATTTCCGAACTGGGAACAAACCAAGGTTCAGTTATATCTCCGTTATTGGCAAACATCTACTTAAATACACTGGACAGACTGTGGGAAAAGTATGGACTTACTCACGGTATTCTTGTAAGGTACGCAGATGATACAGTCATCATCTGCAAGAATAAGAAAATGCAAATCACGCACTGAACTTATTGCAGTACATCATGGCAAAACTGGATTTAAAGCTACACCCAGTAAAAACAAAGATTGTCAGCATGTGGGACGGAAAAGAGGGATTTGACTTTCTTGAATGCACCACAGAAGAATGACAACGGAAACAAGCAAAGGACAATTGTATAAAGAAACTTATCAGTACCCGAGCAGGAAAGCCATGAAGAAGATGAAAGCAGAAATCAAAAAGAATGTAAACGGTCGAAGTCTGTTAGTTGCAAAGGAAGAGGATTTAATAAAGAATCTAAATCCGAAAATCATAGGTTGGAAGAATTATTATTCCACCAAAACAAATGAGACATGGATGCAGGAATTAGACTGGTATATTATCTGCACCTTTACAAGATGGTATAACAAGAAACACCAAAGGCGTAAACATATGTCAAGAGTGGGATTTGTTAGAAATAGCATTTACGAAAAAGGATTAAAGAAAATGGCTAGAGCATGACGTAATGCTGTAGAAAGAAGAATGTCGGAAAGCCGTGTGAGGGAGAACCTCATGCACGGTTTGATGAGGGGCGGATGAAATTTTCATCCGCCTACTCTACAAAAGAAATAGTTTCTACTTCCTGTTGAGACAAGCCTGAAAATTTTGCAATCTCTTCTATCGTAAATTTGTTCGATTGCAGCATCCTTCTGGCAGTTTCAATTGCAGCATGGTTATGTCCTTCGGAAAATCCAGATTCACGACCTTCAGAAAATCCAGATTTATGTCCTTCGGAAAATCCGGTTTCATGTCCGGATTTTTCACCATCAGAAAAACCGGCTTCATACTCAGCCTTTCGCAATTTCTTCTCTTCCAATTCTTTATCATATTCAAAAATACTCATACTGATAACCTCCGCACGATTTTTGGAAAGAAATTCTGCAAGAATCCCTTCCTTTATGCATTCGTCAACAGCACATTCTACAGCCTGATTCAGAGACATGTTGGCAGCATAGTGCCGTACTCTGGCGACATATTGCGCATATTCTTTCAAAGTGCTGCAATGCTGCATCAATTCAGCATTATGTCCTTCGTTTACATTTAATACAGTGACAGTCAATTCAAGCTTTGGTTCGCCTGACAGATTTTCAAATGCTGAAGAAAGCTTAAGTTCAGTGCAGTCAGACAATATCGTTGAACCATTATAAAACTCAATAAAATTCGGCGCAGGAATTTTTTGCAAAGTAGAAGAATAGAGAGATTTCTTATCCACGAGTTTCTGATATTCGTTACTAATATAGAATAAATCCCGAAGAGGGATATTTGGATTGTAGGTTGACTGGTGCTCGTACAGATATAAATTAGTATCAATGATAAATGCCAGGTCATTTTTCATACCCATGTAAATTGCATTTTCTAATGTGACGATTTCCAAGTCATCAGGATTTTTATAATCTCTCTGATTTACTGCGTTGTAGAGTGAAAGCAGGTTCTTACGGTTGGAAAATAACATCCGAAAAACGGTGTCTTTATAATTCCGGTTGGCTGCAGGAACTTTAACTGTGAAAGTTTTCTTTGTGTTTTGTAGTTTTCTTTTTCGTTTTGCCATAAATGATTCCTCCTGAGATCGGCGGGGCAGTTGGAAAACTGTCCAGGCAGGAGAAATCTATATTTCTGATATCCGTCTCCTGCTTTTAAATTAGTTAATGGGTAATTAAAAGCATAGATACGAATGAAGTACGGAGATTATCAGGGATAATCAGCCGTTTCCAGAATATAGATGGCAAATTGCACCATAAAGATTTTGTAAAATATGCTTTTTGTCATTGTAACATGAGAGATAATTGCAGACAAGTAGAATTTTACAACTTTTTGATGAAGGTTTTGATGATTTTAAACGAACTTTATCCGAAAAAATCAGGAGTAAAGTTTGAAACAAAAGAGTATTAAGGAAAAAGAAAAATGCTGAGACAGGAGAGGTATGCGAGTGCAGTGGAAAGATTGGGAAGGATGGTTGCATAGATTCGCAGGACTACACATAGTTCACCTTGAAAAGAAAAACAGCAAATTGTATAATTGCCATAGGAATCATTATCAGTTCCGATTTTTGAATGATTGGAACTGATATAAGAGTCGAAAACTGCAAAGAACTGCTTGGTCAGCAGACACTAACTACAAACAGCGTCAGGACGTTATCGCTTGATATATGAAGGGTGAGGTACAGTATTATGAGAAACTTGAGAAGAATCACAGTAATTATGGTCATGGTATGTCTTATGATAGGAGGAAGTGGTTGTATGGGAATTTTTGCTTCAACAAAAAGTGAGGTTCGCATTGCGAAAAAAGTATTAAAGGAAAAATATAATGAAGACTTTGAAATCATTACACTGGGAGGACGCTGGGGAACACTGACGAATGATACCTTTACTGTAAAATGTTATCCGGTATCTGATCCTGACTGCATCTTTAAAGCTGAGATATAAAAAGAGGGGAGTTTTTATCCGATTGTTGGAAGAGATACAACAATTGGGTATGAGAGTATCTATTATTTGACACAAGAGCAGTATGATGATGCGGTAATAGGTGGAAAAGTAAGGATAAGTTTAAAAGGCAAATAATGAAAAATAGCAATTGCGTACAGGTAAGATGAAACTCAAATCGAATTTGCAAATGAGAAATTTGTGTTTTATGAATAATAAAATAGAAAGTGAAAGAGATGGAATGAAAAAGGGTATCAATATAAAAAATGTAATTGTCAGTCTTGTTTTTTTAATCATTGGGATAGGGATGTTACTATTTGTATTATTTGTGGTTCTTCCGGCAATGACACATAATGCAGAAGTATGTACTTTAGAAGTTGAGGCGGTTGTTATAGAGAATGAGCCTTATTGGACAACTACTGGGGATGGAGAGTCTGTACGCAGGTATAGACAAATTGGTGAATATACTGTTGATAATAAAAAAATTACATTGACAATAACAGACCAAAAGACAGATCCAGTGCCAGAAGGTACAAAAATAACACTTTGGGTTAACCCTGATAATCCGTACAATTTTATAAATAGCAGAGAGATAAACTTGATTGATATTGTTGTTCCGATTGCAATACCAATTGGTATTATGTTATTTGGAGTATTAGGTTTGGTTTTTAATTTGAAAAAAGAAAAATAAAGGAAAAGGAATAACAACATCATGGAAAACGGTGCAAGCATATTAAAAAAGCTGGGTATTATATTTTTATGTATAGGAACTTTGGGTGTTTCAGGTAGTCTGATTTTGTGTTTCATAGTCCCATCTTTGTGGTTGTTTTCAATTATCTTTGGCAGCGTTCTGGCAGTTTTTTTAATCGTTGGAATAATTTGCATGATAATTTATACTACGAAAAAAGGAAAAAAAGAAAAATTAATTGCAAATGGAAAATATATTTACGCAGATATTGTCGATATTGATGTAAATGTATATCAGAAAGTACAGATAGACCGTATTTCCATGAATCCCTATTTTATTGTATGTAAATATGTGGAAGCAAATGGAAAAGAATATCTGTTTAAAAGCAAGTCACTTTTATATAATCCATCGGCTTTAATTAAAGAGAAGCAATTAAAGGTTTATGTCGATTTGAAAAATCCAAAGAAGTATTATGTAGATACAAGTTCTATTTTGCCGGATTCGGCAGTTTTACATAAGTTTAAGTTTGATAGCAGAGGAAAAGAGTGTGCTTTACTGAAAGAAGGAAATTATATAAATGCGGTAACCTGTGGAGTGGAACTTGTGGGAAGAATAAAGGTTAACAGTATTGTAAAGCCAATGTTTTTGAAAGTTACAGATAGTTTAAGTGAGCAGTTTAAAGTTCCGGTTGATGAAAAAAACAGAGCATTTGTGGGGTATACAGTGTTATGCCGATATGATGCACCGGATGGGAAAATACATATTTTGCATCCAGAGGGCAGTGGGGGGAACCTCAAAGAGATTATCAGGGAGAAAATGTCAGAGTATATTATAGTGGAAAAAATTATGAATCTTATCATGTAGATCTTAATTCTATTGGTTTATAAAAATTAGTTTTGTTACAAGGTAAAGTGGGTGGATTTTGAGTCATCTGGTACAACATCAAAGCTGCAGAAATCACGCAATTGTTGCAGTTGTAGGAGAGAAAATAACAGGAGAAAATTGATGATAATAGAAAATAGTAACGCAAAATTCACAGATGAAGAAAAGTAAAAAGCCGAGATGCCAATATTTGAAAGTGTCTCATAGAATTCATTTTTATAAGGGCAGCTGCTACACAGTCTGAATGTGATATCTTGCTGAAAAATCAACTACTCCGGTACAGGAATACTGTGTTCCATCACGCAGCCGGATCTTTATCAGATCCCCGGTCATTCCATCATAACAGACAAGTGGATGATAACCATTGCTCTGATAGTGAAAGTTAAAGGCTCTGCCTTCCTGTCTGCCGTATGCATCAAGAAGAGTGGAATCCAGATCCAGAATAACAGCCTGTGGCATCTGAATACTGTAAATTCTCATCCGAAGTACTCTGGTAATCGCAAGGAACTGGTTTAAAGTGTCTTCATCCATACGGTTAAAGAATCTTGATACCGTAGGCTGTGATGCAAGCGCATCTTTGACGGTGTGAAAATGTAATTCTTCAATACGAACATACAAATAGAAATGAAAATAGCAGTAAATTTGAAGTATCAAAAAGAACAAAAATAAAAGAAAATTTTATAGATACATTGACAGATGAACAGGTAAAGAAAATAAATAATGCAATTAATAAAAATGATATAGAAACTGTGTTAAAAACACTAGAAATAATAGATTTGACTAATGAAGGTAAGAAAGTTGTTGAAAATAGTTGGAATAATTTTATTTCGAGTTTACGAGGAAATTTCAAGGATGAAGTTCGTGATGAAATGCTCACTAACAATTCTAATGGCCAGTTTGTTAATACTGCAACGGCAATTGCCAAGGGACCAGAAAGTGCGTCTTCACTTGTTGTACTAAACCCTAATGTGGCGGATACAACTGGAGTACTCGCCCAATATGGTAGTACATTAGGAAAAGTCGCTACTGGATGCAAATTGGATTACCAATTTTAGGCGGTATTCTTGATTTCGCTAGCATGAGAAAAGAAGGAACAAATTTACAGGATGCAACAGTAAAGGATTTATGTAAATGCAATTTAGCAAGGACATTCAAAGAAAAAGTGATTAAAGTAATGGAGATATGATGAGAAAGTATGTATTGATATGTAATAATAGAAGAAAAAAAATATTGTATTATTATGATTTTAGAGACGAGTGTGTTTATTGTATTGATGGTGGAGAAACATCAAAAATGCAGAGAAAGGAGCAAGAAAAGGTGGATATTATGGAGGTATTATAGGCATTTTTGTATCCAGTACTTGGAAAAGCAAGTTATCATTTGCCGAGTGGAATGTTGGCTTGCATAAGTGTGTTAATGGGGCTGGTAGCCGCAATCTGGTTGTGAATTATTCATTAAATTATACCGAAAAACTTTTTATAAAGGAAAATGCATTGAAACTTTCTGTAAATGAATGTTGGCAATTATATCGTGATGGAAAGAAGTTTCGTATAAAGTTTTTCTGGATAAAAATGTTGTTTTTTATATTTGAATGTATTTATTTAGCAGCTTTATTGAAAACGAGCAGCAAAATTTTGTTTTGGATAAATGTATTGTTATGTTTTGTACTATTTATATGTATATATATAGAACGGCCAATTTGTAAAATTTGCTTTAAGAGAAGAATGAGGCGGCGAAACGGATGATAATAGAAAATGGTGATTCGAAATTTACAGAGGAAGAAAAGCGAAATCTTGTTGTACGAGAATATACGAGTGAAGAAATAGAGAAAAATAAAAAAGCGTATGTGAATAAAAGCACAAAAAAGTGTTTTCCACTAATAGTCCTAATAGTGTTATGCAGTATTTGTTCTTATATATTACCCGCCATGTCATATGCAATTGATATTGTCATGGTTATCATCATTTTTTTGTTTATCTTAACGATAATCATAAATATATTGAATTATCGGATTGCAAAAAGAAGGCATTACATAGAGCTGATTGTAGATAAAAAGCTTCCGATAGAAGCAGAAAGCAGGGATGCAGGAGCATCGGATGATTCATGCATGATATATCATTATCCGGTGGAGGGAAGAGACAGTACATCGGGATATGCAAGTATTTTTTATATAGGAAAAGAAAAATATGAAAATGCTGAAGTCGGTGAAAATATCAGGATTACCCAATGTTAATATGATAGAGATAAAGGGACATTTTGGGACAGAGTTAACTCGAAATAGAACGTCTGTAATGTACAATGAAAATCGTGAAAAGGAAATGACAATATCATAGTTCACCTTGAAAAGAAAAACAGCAAATTGTATAATTGACATACGAATCATTGAAAGACACGGAAATAGACAATACAGAGGGAGCATGACACATGGGACGATTTCTTAATCCTGATTACAGTGCATTTGAGACAGCGTTAAATTCAGAAATTTATATTGATAAAACAGGTTTGCTTGCGTATACCAATAAAGTGATCAATACAAAGCAGGCGTTTATCTGCAACAGCAGACCGCGTCGTTTTGGAAAGTCTGTCACAGCGGATATGCTTACAGCCTATTACAGCAAAGGCTGCGATTCAGCAGATATATTTGCAGATTATGAAATTAGCCATGCAGGGGATTTTAGACAGCATCTGAACAAATATGATGTCATACATCTTGATATTCAGTGGTGCCTTGCTCCAGCGAAGGAGCAGCAGGAGTTGTTTCTTATATTGAAAAAAGTGTTATAGCAGAATTAAAAGAAAAATATCCGGATATTATTTCGGAAGAAACGGTATCTTTGCCGGAAGCAATGTCAGAAATCTATACTGTGACCGGAAATAAATTCATTGTAATCATTGATGAATGGGATATTCTGATTCGTGACGAGGCAAATAACAGGGACGAGCAGGAAAATTACATTAATTTTCTGCGTGGAATGTTCAAGGGAACAGAACCTACCAGATTTATCAGTCTGGCGTATCTGACAGGAATTTTGCCAATCAAGAAAATGAAAACGCAATCTGCACTCAACAATTTTGATGAATTTACAATGTTAGATGCCGGGGCACTGGCTTCTTATATTGGGTTTACGGAGCTGGAAGTTGAAAAACTCTGTGATAAATATCATAAGGATTTTGCAGAGGTAAAAAGATGGTATGATGGATACGTGCTGGAAAATCAGCAGGTTTATAATCCGAAGGCAGTTGTCAGTGTCATGCTGCGCGGAAATTTCCAAAGCTACTGGTCGCAGACCGGAACATATGAGGTTGTGGTTCCACTGATCAACATGGATTTTGATGGGTTAAAACAGGCGGTTATAGAGATGGTTTCAGGTTCGACAGTAGAAGTAGATACCGGAACATTTCAAAACGATACGGTAAGCTTTTCTAGCAGGGATGATGTGATAACTTACCTGATCCATCTTGGATATCTGGCATATGACCAGAGAAAACAGTGCGCATTTATTCCAAATGAGGAGATACGGCAGGAACTTTTAGCGGCAACAAAGAAAACGAAATGGAATGAACTGCAGGAGTTTGAATATCAATCCGAGCAGTTGTTAGAGGCTACTCTTGATAGAGAGGAAACGCTGGTTGCAGATTATATCGAACAGATTCATATGGAGTATGCGTCAGCAATTCAATATCATAATGAAAATTCATTGAGCAGTGTTTTGACAATTGCGTACTTAAGCGCCATGAAATATTATTTTAAACCAATTCGGGAATTGCCGACAGGGAGAGGGTTTTCAGATTTTGTATTTATACCGAAAGAGGAATACAGAGTAGATTATCCTGCACTCGTAGTCGAATTAAAATGGAATAAAAGTGCACATACAGAATTACAACAGATAAAGGACAAAAAGTATCCTGAATCATTGTTGCAGTACACTGGAAATATACTTTTAGTGGGCATTAATTATGATAAGAAAAGTAAAGCACATGAATGTGTGATAGAAGAATATAAGAGATAAGAGAGTTGTTATTTTAGAAAGGACACCATTTAGAGAAACTAAATGGTGTCCTTTTCTTTAAATTACATCATATTATATGGTGCAAATTTTTAGAAAATAATACAATAAAAAATAATTGTAAAAAAGACAGAGCAGGACAGATGGGGAGGAAAGAGATGTTTAGAGATTTTTCAGATGCAGCAAAACAAAAGCTTTTAAATTATGTTGATGAAGTGACGGCAAATGGAACATGGGACACGGTAAAACAATGGTTTAGTAACATAGAACCGAATGTTCAGAGTTGGCTTGGACGGCTTGATATTCAAAAATATGTAAATAGTGTGGAATGCTATTATAAGAAAATCCTCGATAAAAATAATTCCACAAAAAGACAGATTGAAGAGATTTTTTCGAATGTGCAGGCAGTGGATACCAGATATATCAGTATTACAGGCAGCCAGACTGTATGTGGAAGTGACATCATAAAATTAATCAATGATCTTGCCAATACCATTGACCCAAATGGTGGGAATATGGACATGGGAAAGATGAAGGGCGTTTTGGATGCAGATGTCGAGAACATCAGGAATGCAAAGGCAACTGTTGAGAAAACGATCGAAGAAAAAATGCTCGGAACGGAGGCAGAAGGCTGCATGAACAGCGAAGACCCGGTCAACCTGAGCACCGGAAACTTCATCTATGAGCATGAAGACTTAAAGGTGGGAGGGGCGATACCGTTATCGTTCCACCGTTATTATAATTCCAAGGACCGCCGCAGCGGTGTGCTTGGAGACTGCTTTTTGCATAATTACCAGACAGCCATCGAAAAAGAAGGGAACGGAGCCGTCAGGGTGCGCCATGCAGACGGACAGGTCAACCATTATGACAGGACGGTCTCAGAAAACGGCAGGGAGGAACTGACAGGAAGAAATACAGCACTCGAATCCTTAAAAGAAACGGAAACAGGATACGTGCTTGAACATCCGGGCACGGAGATCATATCGTTTGACCAGGACGGAAAGATGCTCCGGAAAGAAGACCGGAATGGAAGGGGCATATCTTTTTCCTATCTCGAAGATGGAAAACTTGAAAAGCGGAGGCAGACAATGGGAGCAGCCTGACCTACTCTTATAATAAAGAAGGACAGCTTGAAAAAGTGGCCGACCACACCGGACGGAGCGTGCAGTTAACATACAGGGAAGGAAAACTCGAAAAGGTGGCAACGGCATCCGGTGCAGAATACCGCTATGACTATGGGGAAAATGGAAGGATCACAGAGGTGGAGAATGCCCGCAGGGTCACCGCCGTGAAGAACACCTATGACAGGAGGTTCCGCATCATCCGCCAGGAATTCCCGGACGGAGGGACGATGGAGTTTTCCTATGATGACAAAAACCGTCTTGTCACGCTGACCGAGCGGAACGGGAGCAGGATCATCCATGTGCATGATGACCGTTACCGCAATACCGAGACCATTTACGGGGACGGGACGAGGGAGCGTTATCTCTACAATGACAAAAACCAGTGCATCAGCATGACAGACAGGCTTGGCAGAACGACGAGAATGGCGTATGATAACCGTGGGAACCTCACACAGACCTTGGATGCCCTAAAACGCAGGGTCAACTATACCTATGATGCAGGCGGCCATCTGACCAGCATCAGCATCAACGGAAAAGAGAGGCTGAAAAACCATTATGACAAAAAAGGAAACCTTACAGGGACAGAAAACCTGTATGGGAACAGCGTTGTTGTAAAAAATGATGAGGCGGGAAGACCAGAAGAAGTTATTTATGCAGACGGAAGCTTTCTTGAGATTTGCTATGACGAAAGGGGGAACCTCACACAGATAAGGGACATGGCAGGAGGTGTCACGGCTTATGGCTATGATGCCGCAAACCGCGTGACCGAGACCGTGGATGCCAACGGGAACGTGACCCGTTATTCCTATGATGTGGCAGACCGTGTCACAGCCGTGACCGATGCCATGGGAAACCGGAGGACATACACCTATAATGAGGGCGGAAAGATCGAGACCATAACGGACTTTGACGGAATGCAGGCGGCATTCACGTACAACCCGCTCGGAAAAGTGGAGACCTACACAGACAAGGAGGGACACCGGGCATGCTTTGCCTATGACCGGATGTGGAACATCAGTTCCGTGACAGCACCGGACGGCGGGATACGGAGGTATGAGTATGACGGGGACAGCCGCCTTGTGAAACAGATACTCCCGATGGGAGGAGTAGTGAAATATGCCTACGATGCGGCTGGAAACCGCACAGAAATGACGGATCCGGAAGGAAATACAACCCGTTACTTTTATGATGCCGTAAACCGCCTGACAGAGGTACTGGAACCGGATGGAGCCAGGACTGTGTATGAATATGACAGAGAGGGAAATCTTGTCAGAGAGACGAATGCATCCGGACAGACGACCGGTTATACTTATGATGATTTAGGAAGAAGAACAAGTGTTACAGATGCGGCTGGTGCAACGACAAGTGTATTATACAATGAACTTGGAAAAGCAGAGCGTATCTGCTATCCGAATGGAAGCAGTACTGTTTATGAATACGAAAAAGGTGGAAGATTAAAGAGTGTTCGTTACCCGGATGGTGAAGGAGAACACTATGGATATGATGCCAGGGGAAACCTCACAGAGCGTACCACTACGGCGGGAGAATGTTACCATTATAGTTATGACTGTCTTGCCCGTATCACATCCATTGAAAATCCGGCAGGAGGTGTGGCATATTTTACCTATGATGCACTTGGACGTGTAACGAAAGCAGAAGATGAAAAGGGAAATGTTACCTGTTATGAATACACTCCAAATGGCAATCTTGCAAAAGTGACAGATGCGTTGGGAAATGAAACCTTTTATCAGTATGATGCAATGGGACAGCTGGTACAGACAAGCTGCACAGGTGCCAATGGGGAAGAACCACAGAATACAGTCTATTCCTGGGATAAAGAAGGTCATGTGACCACCGTGACAGACCCTTTAGGGGATATAGAACGCTATACTTATGACCCGGCAGGAAAAATGAGGGCAAAAGTAGACAAAGATGGTTATGAGACTACCTTCCATTATGGCACAAATGGTCAGGTGGAGGAAATCTGTTATGCGGATGGAAGAAAAGTATCCTTAACCTATAATGCCATAAGGCAGCTTGAGGAAGTAAAAGACTGGCTCGGCACGACAAAAATCGCTATGGATGAGGCAGGACGTATTGCCTCTGTCACAGATCCATATGGAAAAACCGTGGGATATGAATGGGGAAGCATGGGCGAGAGAACGGCAGTTCTTTATCCAGATGGAAAAAAGACCGTATATGAATACAATGAAGCCATGCAGATGTCAGCCATGAAAATCTTTTCCGGGGAAATGCGGGAGAAGACAATTCGTTACAGTTATGATGAAGCCGGAAGGCTGGCAGGAAAGCAGTTCCCGGGCGGCAGCACAGATTACAAATATAATTCGCTTGGAAGGATTTCAGAACTCAGGCATAGTGGAAAAGACGTTCAGATAGGTTATCAATATGAATATGACAAGCTTGGCAATAAGGTAAGGACTGTCAAAGAGCGTAACGATATAATAGAAGATAATGGTTGCTTTGACTATGCATATGATGGCGTGAATCGTTTGATTCAGGTAAGAAAAGATGGAAAGTTATTAAGGAACTACACCTATGATGCCTTTGGAAACCGGAGCAGCAAGACCGAGTATCAGACGGCAGGAGAACTGACAACAACGTACCACTACAATACCAAAAATCAGCTGGTACAGGAGAAAACTGCAAATGCAACCAAAGACTATGCATACGACCACAGGGGAAACCTGTTATCCGTTACAAGCGGGGGAGAGGTCTTAAGGGCATATGAGTTTGATGAGGCTAACCAGATGAGCAGCTCTATGGGAGAGTATGGTGGAATCGTAAAAAAGGCAGAATATCAATATAATGGTCTGGGACACAGAATGAATCAAAAAATATGGAAGTATGAACAGATTCAGCCAGAAAATCCAGAACATCAGATTCAGTATACATTAGATCTGACCAGACAGTATTACAATTTGTTACAAAAAGAGGACAGTTATACGGAAACGGTGACAGATAAAACACCAGAATCTGGAATACAAAGTTTTTACTGGGACAGAAATGTAGTATCCATGGGAGCAGACGGAATACAGGATTTTTATTTACAGGATGACCTGGGAAGTCCAGTCAATCTTGTGAATCAGGATGGGCAGAGTATAGAGCGATATGCTTATGATGAATTCGGAATGCCATGCGTCTATAGGGAGAATAAGGTATCTGGATTATTTGCCGGAAGTGCCCAGCCATTTGGATTTAATGGATATCAAATGGATGAAGCAGGAGGACTGTATTTTGCACAGGCAAGAAGATATGATGCCGGAGTGGGTCGTTTCATAAGCGAGGACTTCATAAAAGGACACATCGCAGTGCCATACACGATGAACCATTACAGCTACTGCTTCAACAGACCGATGGATATGGTGGATCTGAATGGCATGTGGCCAACGGCAGTTGTGACAAGTGATTTGGCGGGAATGGATACAAAATCAGAAGAACTGGATGAGTCTGATCCAGTGCACATAGCTTCAGATTTATATACTATGGGAGACAATTTGTGCAGAGCTGGAGAATTGGGAAAGTATGGAATTGACTGGGGAGTGCAGTATGCAACTAATAAGAATCTGCAAAACACATTAAAAACATCACAGTCAGCGGAAAAAATGGCAGCGTTAGAGGGAATAAGTTTAGGCAGATATCGACGAACAACAAAGGCACGAATTACAGATGGTGCAGCACTTATGGGAAATATAGGTGAAACAGCAAAATTTTCATGCAAATTGGGAAAAGGAGATATATTAGGAATTGGACTGGATGTTGGAGTTGGAATATACGATAATTGTCAGTCTGGTGCATCTGTTATAGAGTTTATAAGTGATGCATCGGTAGATATTGTGATGTCTACAGGGGAAACATTGGCAGCTACGGCAGTGGCTTCAGCAGCGTCTGCTGCATTAACTGGAGCACTTGCAGGCAGTGCAGTTCCGGGTCTTGGAAATATTGCTGGTGCTATAGTTGGATTTGGAATAGGTTTATTTGTAGCATATGTAGATGATTCAGATTTAGATGGAAATGGAAAATCTCTAAGAGATGATATAAAAGATATTGTTTATGGATTAGTAAGTGGAGAAAATGGTGAAAAAGAATAAAGAAATATTAAAACAGGCAGGCGTAATGAGTTTTATGTATTTGATATTATGTTTAGGTGGTGCATATGAGAGCTACTATCGGGGAGCCGATTTAAAACTTACAGCGAGAATTGCAGGCTGTGTATTGTTACTTATGTGGGGTGGAATATTTATATTTATAATCAAAAAAGAATATGATTCCAGAAAATATTTAGGGTATATCTATTTATTAATTTCCTTGGGACTTATGTTGCAGACAGTGATACAAGGAAATATACCTGTTGAGAGCAGAGTAAAAATGTGTATTGCTGGTTATGTGACGACACTTGTAGTTGGCTTTCTTGTAGGATTATATGCAACAAGGAAGATTATTGTGAAGAATAAATTTGTAAAAGAAATGTTACATGTGGGTTGTACTATATTAGGATTTTTAATTATTTTTATATGTTCAACAGGGAGGATGTTTTTTGGACGCAGGGGAGCAATATTAGTAGAAATGACAGGAGGACAAAAAAATAGTGGAAGATGCATGTGGTATATTATCTTAGGTATGACATGCTTACTTAACTTTATTAGTTTTTTACTTATAACCTGTGTTGCAGCAGAACCGGATCATTTTAAAGAGAAGAAACAAGGCAAATAATTAATAATCATACTTAAATAAGATAAAAGGACATCATTTATTGAAATGGTGTCTTTTTTGCGTGTAGAAAAAATGTAAATATTTTACCCAAATTACATCAGATTATATGGTGTGAATTGTAGGTGAATAATATAATAAAAAGAATAATTGTAAAGAAAAACAGGGGGAAAAAGTTGAAGAAATTTTATATTGCATATGATACAGACGTTGGGATAAAAAAGAAGACCAATCAGGACAGTCTGTTATTAAAAGGATGTTCTGAGGAACATGGAGAGACACTTCTGATCGCAATTTGTGATGGCATGGGTGGCATGGAAAAAGGGGAGCTTGCCAGTGCAACGGTCGTCAGGGCTTTTTCAGACTGGTTTGAACAGGTTTACATAAAGAACGAAATGCATGTTGGAGATGAAGGAATAAGACAACAGTGGCAGAGTCTTTTGGAAGAAATAAATGGCAGACTGATCAGGTATGGAAAAGAAAACCAGATTCAGCTTGGAACAACAATAAGTGCGGTTTTATTAAACAGTGATGGACAATATATGCTTTGTCATGTTGGAGACACCAGAATTTATACATTATCGGATACGTTGCAGCAGCTGACCGAGGATCATACATTTATTGCGCGAGAAATAAAACGTGGGAATATGACAATAGAGGAAGCTAAAAAGGATAATCGCAGAAACGTGCTTCTTCAGTGTATCGGTGTGAATGAATTTTTTGAACCACAATATGAGAATGGAAGGCTGGCGCATGGCACAGCCCTTTTGTTATGCTCAGATGGATTCCGTCATATGTTATCAGAAGACGAAATTTCTGAGTCACTGAATCCGCATAAAAATCTTGATGAAGCGCAGATAAAAGAAAAATTGAGAGAAATGATCGAATGGAATAAACAACGGATGGAAACGGATAACATTTCTGCAATTTATATCAAACTCAAATAAGGCAAAAGAGGAAATGAAAGTTGGCTGAGAGAGGAACAATTATTGAGGGAAAATACGAGGTTTTAAAGCTGATCGGAAAAGGTGGAATGTCAAAAGTTTACCTGGCGATGGACAAAAACCTGAATAAGCAGTGGGCAATCAAAGAAATCGAGAGAAAAGCTTATGATAAGAACAATGAAGTTGTAGTTGCAAGTGCAATGGCGGAAGCAAACATGATGAAAAAACTGGATTATCCGTCACTGCCAAGAATTGTAGACATTATCGAAAAAGAAAATGTAATCTATGTTGTCATGGATTACATTGAGGGAGAAACCTTAAGCAGTGTATTGAGTAAAGAAGGTGCACAGCCACAGGAAGTTGTAATTGAGTGGGCAAAGGAACTATGCAGGGTATTGGATTATCTGCATACGCAGAATCCGCCAATTATCTACCGGGATATGAAACCGGCAAACATTATGCTGCAGCCGAATGGAAATATCAAGTTAATTGATTTTGGTATTGCGAGGGAATACAAAGAACAGAATCTGGCAGATACAGTCAGTCTTGGAACAAAAGGATATGCTGCGCCTGAGCAGTTTGGAGGAAAAGGTCAGACGGATGCCAGAACAGACGTATATTGTCTTGGCGTGACGCTATACCATTTACTCACAGGACAGAATCCATGTGAACCTCCTTATGAGATATATCCAATCCGATATTGGAATCCGCAGTTGTCCAGTGGATTAGAAGCGATCATTCAAAAATGTACCCAGTTAAACCCGGAAGATCGTTATCAGTCATGTGCAGAAATGTTATATGCGTTGGATCATTATGATGAGATGGACGAGGGCTACCGAAGAAAGCAGAAAAGAAAGCTGAATGTTTTCTTTGCAACATCCGGGGCAGCGGTTCTTTTCCTTATTATAGGATGTCTGTGTACTGGAATGAGAGTCCATGTGAACAACAGCGATTATGATAATAACATCAAGCAGGCAGAATTATCTGCGACAGATGAGGAAAAAATCGATTATTATGCCAAAGCAATAGATATTCTGCCGGGCAATTCGGAAGCGTATTTTGGAATAATCGAGGCATTTAAGGATGACGCGGTCTTTTCATTGGAAGAAGAGGAATTATTCAAAAAGAAAATAAACAGTAATTTGACTGTTTTACAGCAGAATAGCGATTATGGGGATCTTGCTTTTGAGATAGGAAAATTATACTGGTATTACTACGATTATGGAAAAACAGAAAATTCAGACAATCAGATAACCAGAATGAAAAGTGCGATTCAGTGGTTTGAGGCGGCATGTACTTATGGCGGTGAGGACAGCAGTTATTATACGATGGCTGAAATGTACCGTGATATAGGACAGTTTAACCGCGATATCACACTGAATGTGCAGGAAGCATCTGATAAAGGAACCTATCTTCCATATTGGGAGAATATAACAAAACTCGTAGCAACCGTATCTGAGAGTCAGGATGAGAATGAAATTGTAAATCTGGAAGTATACAAACTGGCAATGAATGCTGTGGAAACTTATGCAAGAAAATTTAAGGCAGATGACGTAGCACAGGAAGATATGAAAGCGTTGCTGGAACAGGTAAAAGCTGGTACGGAGCAGGTTGATACGACAACAGACAAAACAGAAGAAATGAAAAATGATATTCTAAAGCGTTTGCAGGATGCAGAGGCAGCAGTGGAAAATGCATATGCAAAAGATACGGAGGTGAAAGCATCATGAATGCAGGTACTTTACAACTCATATCCATCATTGCATTTTCATTAGCAGGAGTTTTAACACTGATATCCATTTATCTTTTTTTAAAAATGGATGTACGGGGAATCATAGATGATCTTAGCGGTAAATCGGCAGAACGTCAGATTATGGCAATGCGAGAGGAAAATAACAGACAGAAAAATCCATTGTCTAAAAGAAGTGCCAAATCATCTGAAACAAGGAAAAGCAGTCTGATGGAACGCACAACAGTGGAATTGAAAAATGAGGAAAAAACGGAGGTTCTTCCGAAAAAAGATGAGGAAAAGACAGCATTGCTGCGGGAAGAAGCCACTATGCCGCTTCAGATGGTTGAGGAGGAAACAACTGCTTTAGAAGAAACTACAACTGTATTACAGGAAGATGAAACAGTTGTGCTGACTGAAAATGCAGGAAACACAGATAAAAGGTATGAACTGGTCTTGAACGAAATCATCATACATACGCAGGAGATAATTTAGAAAATGGAAATGTTTTGGAGAACAAAAGGAAAAAGAATTGCAGCATGGTTAATGATTGCGTTAATTATGGCAACAACGATACCATTTGGAAGTATCAGTGCATCAGCAGATAACACTGCAACAGGTAAAAGTGGTACAGTCACAATCACAGGACAGGTGATGGTTCCGTATGATACTAATGAAAACACGGGTACGAGTAAAGGAAAAGCATATGCAGGTGCTAAGGTAATTGTAAAATATCCTAAAGACAGTGCGACTACTGTGACTCATAATGCAATTACAGGAGCCGATGGAAGTTTTACCATTCCCATAGATGATTTGACACTAAAAGAGGATGATAAGTATACGATTGAAGTTGAGCCAGCAGATGCGGATAAAGATACATATGACAGATATTCTGATGTGAAAACGGTCACTGCAGATCAGGTAAGCACTAAAGCGATTGAGTTAAGTGAAATTACGCTTAAAAAAATCTGCATCTTATTCTGTTACTGCAAATGCAAATACTTCTGATAATTCAGCAAAAAATGATGCAGGAGAAGTAAAGGTAGAAAATAATGTAGTAACAGCAACACCAAAGGAAGGTTATGAAATCACTGCTGTAACAGTAAAAAAAGAAACTGCAGATTGGAAACCGGATGGAGAAACCAACGATAATTGGTGGAACAAGAATATAAATGCGAGCGGTGCATTTGTATATGAAGAATTTAAGGATAAAACATTAGATGCAAATTATGCATTTACAGTCACATTCGCAAAGAAACAGTTCACAATCACCTATAAAATCAGTCAGAATGGAAAGCTAATTTTAAATAGTGATGCACAAAATGATAAAGTTGAAATCACAACCGAGAGTGGAGAAGACGGTAGCCGGAATGTTCCATATACAGATTCTGAGTACAAAATAAAAGCAGCTGTTACAGACAACAAGTATCATCTTACAAGTTTTAGAGTGGACAATGATGAAAAGCTTAATGAAAACGAAATAAATAACAGCTTAAAAGAGAAAGAATATATATTTTCAGAAGGAATAAAACAGGCACATAGTATAGAAGTGACAGCAGAAATTGATACGTTACACAGTTTCTGTTACAACTGATGATGGAGGAATTGTTGAGGTTAATGGTTCCAGTGAAAAAAATATTATTGTAGATTCTGGAGCAGAAGTTGCAATCATTGTAAAACCAAATGAAGGTAAAACAGTAAAAATATTTTCGATCAATGGTACGCCGATACAGGAAAATAATTTAACAGAGGATGAAGATGGAACAGCAGTCTATAAGATTGAAAACGTAAATGGTGACCAGAATGTAACTGCTGAATTTGAAGATATTCAAAATGAAAATGAAGATTCGTTGGCTCATGCAGGTCTGAATCTGTCAGATAGTGGAAATAATCAAATAAAAGCGGATGAGGATGGAAACTATTATTCATCATCAGCCATTTTAAAATTTAAGGATGGAGCTAAAATCAGTCTTTCGCAATGGGGATTGGGCAAAACGGAACTCAACTTAACGAAAACAACTATCATTTCATCAGTGTATAAAGGTGGAATTATTGGCAGAAAGCAAATAAGTCTCAATCCGTCTGTGAAAATTGTGATTGATACAACAGAACCAACAATTGAACTGAGTGACGATGAGAAAACAATTTGGAAAACGGAAGCAGACACGGCGGTGGATATCACAGGTACAGCCGTGGATGAAAATTTGAAAAAGGTTGTCTGGTCAGCAACAGAACTTACACCGGATGATGTTGTACTGAATCAAAAACAGGAAGCAGTATTAAATGAAAATGGTAAGTTTGAAATAAGCGGCATTCAATTAGCAGAAAATCAGAACATTGATAAAATCTATATTTATGCCATTGACAAAGCAAATCAGTGTTCAGAAGCCGGAGTTATTACTGTATATCGGGACAGTGCAGCACCTGAAATTACAGAAGTGTCTCTGATTCCTGCTGATACAATAAAAAAATACGATTTTGGTAATTATTACAATGCAAATATTAAAGTAAAAGTTACTGCGAAAGATGTGGATGTAAAAGACAGCAAATCGGGTTATCCGGCAGTTGGTGTGAAAGAAATTTGCGTATACAGTGATGATGATAAAAAAGTGTATACGGGAACTGTAAGTACACAAGTAAGTGGAACAAGTGATGCAACGATAGAAGTTACGATTCCATTGGAAGAAGCTGGTACATTTGCAAGCCTGAAAGAGGTTCATATCAAAGCAGTGGATGCATTGGGCAATGAGAGTAAGGCATATAAATTAAAAGAAATTAAGAATCATAATGGTATTTCATCGGATGTTTTAATGCTGGAAAAAGATGCACCTGTAGTAAAGGTGACGCCACAGGTAGATGGTAAATATGAAAATACAAAAGATGGAAAGACAGAGTATTGGTACAAAGAGATCCCAGCGATTGTATGCGAGGTTACAGATCAAAAAGATCAGACTAACGGAAGTGGTCTTGCGGCGAGAACTGTGACCGTAAACGGAGTTGAACTTACTTCGAAGGCAAAGAACTTTGTGGAAAGTATTACAGATAGTGATCAGATTGTGCAGGAGGATTCACTTACACTTTCAGCAAGCGATTTGCAGAAGGTGCAGGAAGGCGAAAATACAGTTGTCACCACCTATACGGACATCGCAGGAAATAAAACAATTGACACAAAAACAATCTGTCTTGATACACATAAGCCAGATGTTACAAGATTTAACATTGAAAAGAAAGATGCATTAAAAATTTTAAATATTTTTACCTTTGGTAATTATGGAAATGGTGTGATCAAGGTTACTGTAACAGCAGATGATTTACACAGTGACGATGGTTCAGAAGTACCGTCAGCCGGACTGAACGAAATTACATTATATGTAGGTGAAGAAGCTTATCAGACAAAGGAAGTCGGAAGCGATAATACAGCGGTATTTGAACTCCCGGCAGAGACTGTTTTAAATGAACAGAAAGTATATTTAGATAAAAAAATCAGTGCAATAGTTACGGATAACGTTGGCAACAAGTCTGAAAAGACACTTGTGACGACAGCAAATTCCAATGTGAAAAACAGCAATTTAATGATTGAAACAGTGAAACCGACCATTACATCTGTTTTATCGGCAGAAGGATATGTTGGAAAAAATGGAATCATCTATAACAATAGTGATACTGGAGTCAGCATTAAAGTAGAAGATAAAGATTCTGGAATTTATAGTGTGAAAGCCTCCGTTAATAACAAGGAGTTAGTGAACGTTTCTTATCCGGATCAGAAAACGGTTACGGAAAGCTATGAGATCAACACGAAGGATGCTGTCATTAATGCAGACACCAACAGCTATGATATGGTAATTACAGCCATTGACAATGCTGGAAATGAATATTCCAAAACACAGCGTGTCTACAAGGATATTATAGCTCCGGAAATTTTAAGCATTGATATGGAAGCAGCAGGAAATAAAGAAGCAGATGGAAGTGTTTCTTATACAGAGACGGATTATGGTTATTATTTTGTGGAAAATACAAAGGTGACTGTAACGGCTACGGACGGCTCCAAAGAAGGGGATTCCGGTGTAAAGGAAATCCACTATTATACGGTAGATGCCAATGGAACAAAAGGCAGTGAACAGATTGTACAGGCAGATGCAGAAGGAAAAGTGACATTTGTGGTTCAGGCAGGATTTAAAGGACAGATTTATGCCTGCGCTTACGATATGTTAAATAATCACGAAGAAAGATATGTGACACCGAGCAGTCTGATCATTGAAACAGCCGAGCAGCATGCCCGTGAGAAACATATTGATTTTAACAAGGCGGCAGCTGCAAGCAAGGATGCAAAGGGAAATGAACTGTATGAAAAAGATGTAACGGTAGATGTTACAGTGACAGATACATTTTCGGGAATCCGTTCTGTGGAATGGACAGTGGAATCGCCTTATGATAAAGAAAACAATCAGTCAGGAAATGTGGAGATCAGTAATCAGGGTGCATTTTCCAGTGGAAATGCGGATGGCTGGAGTCAGACAAAGAAAGACAAAAACCTTGTTACAGAACTGAAAAAGTCATTCACTGTAAAAAATAACAGCAATGAGATAAAAATGCATATCAAAATGACAGACCGTGCAGGAAATACATCAGAAGACGAACTGATATTCAGTATTGATAAGACAAAACCGGAAATCAAAATTGCATTTGATAATGAGACACCGGATGCTGAAAATACAACCATGTTCAAAGAGAACAGAGTTGCTACCATTACAGTTACAGAACGTAACTTTGAGGCGACAGATTTTAAGGCAGATATTACCAATACAGATGGTGTGATTCCGGAGTTGTCAGCATGGCAGACAACCGAAAATACGGAAAACCCAGATCAGAGTGTAAGTACTGCAACCATTACATTTGCTGAAGATGGTGATTATACGCTTTCGGTCAGTGGAAAGGATAAGGCAGCAAATCAGGCAGAGACAGTAAAAGCAGATGATTTTACTATCGATAAAACCCGTCCGGTGATTACGGTTACTTATGATAACAATAATGCAGTAAATGGCAATTATTATGCAGCAGCGCGTACAGCGACGATTCAGATTGAAGAACATAATTTCTCTGAAAACAGAGTGAAAATCACTGGAACAGCAACTGATAACGGAGCAGGAATCTCATTCCCGCAGTCTGGCGGATTTACCGGAAATGGAGATGTTCATACCGCAACCATTACATGTGGTACAGATGGTTTATACAATTTTAATGTGGAGTACACGGACATGGCAGGAAACATAGCTGAAACCTATACAGGGGAAGAATACTATGTGGATCTCACTGAACCAGAAATTGAAATTGTTGGTGTCGAAGATTATTCGGCAAATAATGGAGATGTTATTCCACAGATCGTAATGTCAGATACAAACTTTGATACCAATGGTGTGAACATTGAACTGGTTGGTGCAAATCAGGGAAGTGTGGCACCGGAAGGCTCTTATACGAATCAGGGAAATGGAGAGACATTTACCTTCCAGAACTTCCCGAAAGAGCAAAACTATGACGACATCTATACGATAAATGCCACATTGACCGATATGGCTGGAAATGAGAGCAATGCAACAGTTACGTTCTCCGTAAATCGCTTTGGATCGGTTTACGTGTTTGATCAGACCTTAAAGGATATTGAAGGAACTTATATTCAGAACGAGATTGATGTCAAGTTAAAAGAAGTGAACGTAGACAGTCTGGAACATGACAAAATCAAAGTAGTAGTAGATACAAATGGAACACCGAGAACATTAGAAGAAGGTATCGATTATCAGGTACAGGAATCCGGTGGAAACGGACAATGGTATCAGTATGATTACACCATCGACAAGTCTCTTTTTGCCGGGGATGGACGCTACATTGTGACACTGTATTCAGAGGATATTGCAGGAAATGTCAATGAGAACATTGATGAATCCAAAGAAGCAGAGATTTCATTCGGTGTTGATAAAACAGCTCCTGTCGTTATTCCGATTGATGTTGAGAGCAATGCCCAGTATCCTGTGGATACGAAAGCAGCGAATGTGACAGTCAACGACAACCTGGTATTAGATAGTGTTGAGATTTATATTGGTGATAAAAAATGTGATTATACAGTGGATGGTGAAAACTATCAGTTCAATATCCCAAACAATACGAAAAAACAGGATGTCACGATTATGGCTGTGGATGCAGCTGGCAATAAAACAAACTATGTCTTAAATGGAATTCTTGTAACAACCAACACATTCATCCGTTGGTATAACAATAAGCCATTGTTTGCAGGTTCTATTGCGGGTGCAGCAGTAGTAACAGGCGGTGGCGTCGGTGCAGCGATCGCACTGCGAAGCGGACGTATCAAAATAAGACGTAAGAGAAAATAAAAAAAGGACTGAGAGATATGGCAAAGTATCGCATAGTTTCAAAGGGAAATATAGTTACGATTAAAAGTAAGTTATCATTTGGGGAACAGATTAATGAGCGGGAAATCAATATTTTTGAACAACAGATTTTCCGCGGCTGTTTCAGACCGAGACAGGAAGGAAAAAAGACGATTATCTACACAGCACCAGATGTGGTACCTCTTATATCATATCTGAAAAAGGGTGTGGATGAAGAAACGTTTTTTCTGCTTGCGGCGCAGACAATTGAGATGACTAAAAAAATTGAAATGAATGGGTTGTATCTGCATAATCTCATGTTACAGCCGGAAATGGTGTTTGTATGTGAAAGAACCAGGGAAGTGTTCTTTGTATATCAGCCGATCAATAGCAGAATTACGAGTGGAAATGTTTATGCGTTTCTTGCAGATACCGTACAGTATGCAGGCAGATATGGCAAAGAGCCAGAGCAGTTTCTGAAGGAATTCCAGGTATTCCTCAATGATACAAAGAATTATAAAATAGAGGACATTGAGAGATATATCCGCGAAAAATGTCCACAGGCATTCCGGAAAATCGTAAAAGCAGAGACGGGAAAAAGCGGTTACATCACAAATGACCGTTCATCCTATGAAAGACATTATCACAGTGACAGTAACGATGAAGGTGGAACGACATTACTGATGGAGGAGGATGAAAGTGGTACAACCCTTTTGACACAGCAGGAGGATGACGAGGGAGACACAACTCTTTTGCAGCAGGAGGAAAGATATCCAATTTTAGAGAGAATCAGCACAGGGGAGAGCGTGACTGTCAGAAAAAATATTTTTAATATCGGTAAGGAAAAAGAAAATGATTTTACAATAATAAATAATAAGGCGGTCAGCCGCAGACATGCGGTAATTGAGCGGATAAATGGAACTTATTATCTTATGGATAAAAGTTCAACGAACCATACATATCTGAATGGAGAAATGCTGGATGCTGAAAATTCTTATGTGCTTTCGGATCATGACAGTATTCAGATTGCAGATGAAGAATTTACATTTTATTTTGATTAGGAAGTGAAAAAATGGACGAGTACTTTGCAGATAAATTGACAGAAATTCAAGACACGGAAGACACTGCCTACTTATTGGAAAATAATGAGATCTTTTATGATGTTGGCTATAAAGTGATGCAGAATCAGGAAAATGCCAACCTGTTAAGGTGTCATAGAATCAAATATAATGGAAAAATAAAACTAATTTATTTCACAAGAGAATATACATCACTGGAGGATTACATTGCATCTTCGGATATGGATACGATCTTAAATGCGATTCACAGTTTGCTCGAAGCTTTAATTCAGATTGAAAATCTTGGATTTTTAAATATGGCATGTATTGATAATCGCCTTAGCCATATATATGTAGAGTCTGGCACGAATAATGTGAAGATCATTTATTTGCCTGTAAATATAACGGGTGTTCATAAAAATAAAAATGAATTTGACAATGAAATAAAGGCTCAGCTGGTGCAGAAAATAGAACGGATAGGAATGATGGATCATCCGAAAATGCGTCAGGTGATAGATGCGTTGGAGGATGGAACATTAAAACTTCATGACATTAGTACACGTATACAGGCGGAAAAACCTGTAATGCATAGAAATACAAAAAATACTTCTGCAGATCCCAATATTGGGCAGAAAAAGATAGTGGATATGCCGGACATGAATCAGATATCAATACAATCCATAGATGGGCAGTTTCACTTTGTTGTTTGTGAAAATGAATTCCTGATAGGAAAAAGCAGAGAAAGAGTTCAGGGTGTGATAACAGGAAATAATGCGGTCAGCAGAGTTCATTGCAAAATCGTAAGGCAGAATGGCAGCTATTTTGTAGTGGATATGGGAAGCTCCAATGGTACTTATGTTAATGGAAAAAGAATACAGCCAAATGTGCCAGAGCCTATTTCAGACAGAAGTCAGCTGAGAATTGCAAATGCAGAATTTATAGTACGAGGATAAAAAAATGAGTAAGCCATTAATCATTATTGCAGATACAGATGAGCTGTATCTGCAGAATCTGGAAAGAAAATTTTTGGAAGAATTTGATGACCAGATAGAGTTAGAAATTATATCTGATCCGGTCTATTTTGAACAACGTTTTGAGACACCTGTCTCAGTAGAAATTCTGGCTGTCTCAGAGGCGTTATATTCAGCAGGACTTCAAAGACATAACATTTCCAATCTGTGTGTGCTGGCAGAAGAACATGAGAGTGGGAGTACGGAGGATTTGTCTGTAAACAGAGTGTATAAATATCTGGGAATCAGGGAACTTTTCAATGAACTGACTTATCAGAGCAGGGATCGGCTGACGGAATCACAGACACAGGAACATAAGACACAGATCATTTCTTTTTATTCTGCAATCGGGGGAACAGGAAAGACAGCATTATCTGTCGGACTTGCACGGTGTCTGTCAGAAAAACATAAGAGAGTTTTCTACGTAAATACAGAATCTGTGCAGGATTTTTCTTATTATCTTGAAAACAAAACCGGTATGCCGAATGAAGGATATCGTGTCATGAAAAATGAACAGGAACATATGTATCAGAATGTTCGTTTTACATTAAGAAAAGAAGGATTTACATATCTGCCTCCATTTAAATCAACGCTCGATGCAAGAAATCTTGATTTTACAATCTATCGAAAATTAATACAGTCAGCGAAAGACAGTGGAGATTATGACTTTATTATTGTGGATGTGGAAGCAGGATATAGCAGATGGAGAATACAGTTACTGCAGGATTCTGATAAAGTGATGCTTATTACGTTACAGGATGATGTCTCAACGAACAAAATGCGCTATATCACAGAGTGCCTTGATTTCGGAGATCATGAAAAATACATGGTCATTTGTAACAAATACAGTGAAACAAGAGACAACCAATATGTTCAGTCGGGATTACAGTCAGAGTTTTCCATCAGGGAATATATTGATGAAGTGAGTACCCCATTGTTAACTGCAAGACAACTTGCACAGTTAAATGGGATAGAAAAAGTGTCATACATGTTTATTTAGATAAAGCAATATGGGGAGGAAAGAGATGTTTAGAGATTTTTCGGACGAAGCAAAACAAAAACTTTTAAAGTATGTTGACGAAGTGACGGCAGACGGTACATGGGACAGGGTAAAAGACTGGTTTGGAGATGCCGGACTGACCATACAAAGCTGGCTCGGACAGCTCAGCATCCAGAACTATGTCAATGACGTAGACACCTACCATAAAAAAGTACTCGATAAAAATAACACCACAGCAAAGCAGATCGGGGAGATCTTTTCGAACGTGCAGGCAGTGGATACCAGATACCTCAGCATCGCAGGAAGTGAGGCAGCCTGTGGGGATGACATCATAAAACTGATCAGAGACCTTGCCAGTGCCATTGACCCGAATGGAGGGAACATGGACATGGGAAGGATGAAGGGTGTTCTGGATGCAGATGTCGAGAACATACGCAATGCCAGGGCGACGGCTGAGAGGGCAGTCGAGGAAAAAATGCTCGGAACTGAGGCAGAGGGCTGCATGAACAGCGAAGACCCGGTCAACCTGAGCACCGGAAACTTCATCTATGAGCATGAAGACTTAAAAGTGGGAGGGGAGATACCGTTATCGTTCCACCGTTATTATAATTCCAAGGACCGCCGCAGCGGTGTGCTTGGAGACTGCTTTTTGCATAATTACCAGACAGCCATCGAAAAAGAAGAGAACGGAGCCGTCAGGGTGCGCCAGGCAGACGGACAGGTCAACCATTATGACAGGACAGTTTCAGAAAACGGCAGGGAGGAACTGACAGGAAGAAATACAGCACTCGAATCCTTAAAAGAAACGGAAACAGGATACGTGCTCGAACATCCGGGCACGGAGATCATATCGTTTGACCGGGACGGAAAGATGCTCCGGAAAGAAGACCGGAACGGAAGGGGCATATCTTTTTCCTATCTCGAAGATGGAAAACTTGAAAAAGCGGAGGCAGACAATGGGAGCAGCCTGACCTACTCTTATAATAAAGAAGGACAGCTTGAAAAAGTGACCGACCATACCGGACGGATCGTGCAGCTTGCATACAGGGAAGGAAAACTCGAAAAGGTGACAACGGCATCCGGTGCAGAATACCGCTATGCCTATGGGGAAAATGGAAGAATCACGGAAGTGGAAAATGCCCGTCATGTCACATCTGTTAAGAATACCTATGACAGAAGATTTCGTATTATTCATCAGCAATTTCCAGATGGTGGAATGATGGAGTTTGCTTATGATGATAAAAACCGACGTGTCACACTCACGGAGCGCAATGGAAGTAAAATCATTCATGTGCATGATGAACGATACCGTAACACAGAGACTATTTATGAGGATGGGACAAAAGAGCATTATCTCTATAATGAAAACCAGTGTATCAGCATGACAGACAGGCTTGGCAGAACGACGAGAATGGCGTATGATAACCGTGGGAACCTCACACAGACCGTGGATGCCCTAAAACGCAGGGTCAACTATACCTATGATGCAGATTGTCATCTTATCAGTGTAAGTATTAACGGAAAAGAACGTCTGAAAAACCATTATGATGGGAAAGGTAATCTGATCGGCACGGAAAATCTGTACGGAAACAGAATTACCGTGATAAATAATGGGGCAGGAAGACCGGAAACAATCACTTATGCAGATGGAAGCGTTTGGGAGATTGGATATGATGAAAGCGGAAACATCGTACAGTTAAAGGATGTAACCGGAAATGTGACAACTTATGGCTATGATGCCTTAAATCGTGTGATTGAGACAGTAGATGCAAATAGGAACGTGACACGTTATACCTATGATGCAGCAGACCGTGTCACAACAGTAACCGATGCTATGGGTAATCAGAGAGCATACACTTATAACGCAGGTGGAAAAATCACGGCAATCCGGGATTTTGATGGTAATACGGCAGAGTTTATCTATAATCCACTTGGAAAAGTGGAAACATACACAGACAAAGAGGGACAGCAGGTACATTTCACTTATGACAAAATGTGGAACATCTGTTCGGTCACAGCGCCGGATCATGGAAAGCAGGAATATTTTTATGACAGTGACAATCATCTTGTAAAACAGATACTCCCGATGGGAGGAGTAGTGAAATATGCCTACGATGCGGCTGGAAACCGCACAGAAATGACGGATCCGGAAGGAAATACAACCCGTTACTTTTATGATGCCGTAAACCGCCTGACAGAAGTACTGGAACCGGATGGAGCCAGGACTGTGTATGAATATGACAGAGAGGGAAATCTTGTCAGAGAGACGAATGCATCCGGACAGACGACCAGTTACACTTATGATGATTTAGGAAGAAGAACAAGTGTTACAAATGCGGCTGGTGCAACGACAAGTGTATTCTACAATGAACTTGGAAAAGCAGAGCGTATCTGCTATCCGAATGGAAGCAGTACTGTTTATGAATACGAAAAAGGTGGAAGATTAAAGAGTGTTCGTTACCCGGATGGTGCAGGAGAACACTACGGATATGATGCCAGGGGAAACCTCACAGAGCGTACCACTACGGCGGGAGAATGTTACCATTATAGTTATGACTGTCTTGCCCGTATCACATCCATTGAAAATCCGGCAGGAGGTGTGGCATATTTTACCTATGATGCACTTGGACGTGTAACGAAGGCAGAAGATGAAAAGGGAAATATTACCTGTTATGAATACACTCCAAATGGCAATCTTGCAAAAGTGACAGATGCGTTGGGAAATGAAACATTTTATCAGTATGATGCAATGGGACAGCTGGTACAGACAAGCTGTACAGGAGCCAATGGGGAAGAACCACAGAATACAGTCTATACCTGGGATAAAGAAGGTCATGTTACCACCGTGACAGACCCTTTAGGGGATATAGAACGCTATACTTATGACCCGGCAGGAAAAATGAGGGCAAAAGTAGACAAAGATGGTTATGAGACTGCCTTCCATTATGGCACAAATGGTCAGGTGGAGGAAATCTGTTATGCGGATGGAAGAAAAGTATCCTTAACCTATAATGCCATAAGGCAGCTTGAGGAAGTAAAAGACTGGCTCGGCACGACAAAAATCGCTATGGATGAGGCAGGACGTATTGCCTCTGTCACAGATCCATATGGAAAAACCGTGGGATATGAATGGGGAAGCATGGGTGAGAGAACGGCAGTTCTTTATCCAGATGGAAAAAAGACCGTATATGAATACAATGAAGCCATGCAGATGTCAGCCATGAAAATCTTTTCCGGGGAAATGCGGGAGAATACAATTCGTTACAGTTATGATGAATTCGGAAGACTGATTGGAAAGCAGCTGCCGGGTGGAAATTATACAGATTACCGATACAATGCGGCAGGAAAACTTGAAGACATCTTACATAAAGGAGCAGATTTTACAGAGCGCTGTCACTATTCCTATGATGTCATGGGAAATAAGGTCATGGCAGAAAAGGAAAGACCGGGATTGCCGGAGGACAGTGGAAGTTTTTCTTATTGTTATGATGCATTAAACCGTTTGACCACCGTAGCACAGAATGGACAGACATTAAGAACATACAGCTATGATGCATTCGGAAACCGAAGCAGTAAAACTGAATATCAGACAGCAGGAGAGCTGGTGACAACTTACCATTATAACGCCAGAAATCAGCTGTTGCAGGAAACAAATGCAAACGGAACGAAAGATTATGCGTATGACCACAGAGGAAATCTGTTATCCGTAACAAGCGGTGAAGAGGTTTTGAGAGCATATGGGTTCGATGCGGCTAACCAGATGAACAGCTCTATGGGAATGACAGATGGACAAATCAAAAAGGCAGTATATCAGTATAACGGATTAGGACATAGAATGGAGCAAAGCATTGCAGCAGGGGATGCAGCCCCGGAACAGACCATTCGCTATACACTTGATCTTACCCGCCAGTATCATAATCTTTACAGAAAACAGAAAATAATGTGGAGCAGACCTACTTCTGGGATGGTAATGTCACGGGAATGGAAGAAGAAGGAAGGGAGCACTTTTATTTTCAGGATGATCTGGGAAGTCCGATGCGGCTTGCAGATGAAGCAGGAAGAAGTGAGGAAACCTATGGATTTGATGAATTTGGTAATGATATCCGAACGGCAAAAGATATCTTTAAGGATTCCTTACAGAGCTTTGGTTTTACAGGGTATCAGATGGATAGTGCAGGAGGGCTGTATTTTGCACAGGCAAGAAGATATGATGCCGGAGCAGGCCGTTTCATAAGCGAGGACTTGATAAAAGGACACATCGAAGTGCCATACACGATGAACCATTACAGCTACTGTTTTAACAGACCGATGGATATGGTGGACCTGAATGGCATGTGGCCAACGGCAGTTGTGACAAGTGATTTGGTGGGAATGGATACAAAATCAGAAGAACTGGATGAGTCTGATCCAGTGCATATAGCTTCAGATTGGTATACCAATATTGGAAATATGAAGGATATTAAAGAAGGCGGTGAGATTTCATATCAATGGCTAAACCAGTATAAAAAAAATAAGAATTTGGCAAAAAGTATTATTGATAATCCAACTACCAAAATCAATGCCGCAGAAGCTGGTGTAAGTGTAGGAAATTTCAGAAGAACCACAAGAGGAAAAATAAAAAATGGTTTGGCGGAAATGGGAAATATTGGAAATAAAGCAAAAGCAGCAGGCAAGTTTGAAGTACCATATGTAGATGTAATTATTGATGTTGGAGTAGGAATCTATGATAATTGTCAATCAGGAGCATCTGCTAGAGAGTTTATAAGTGATGCGGTGGTAGATGTTGTATTGACGACAGGAGAGACGGTAGCTACATCAGCTATAACAGCTGGTGCGACTACGATTACAACTATTGCAATTGCCGGACTTACAGGTGGAAGTGTTGTACCAGGAGTTGGAAATGTAATTGGCTTGGCAGCAGGAATACTTGTAGGAATTGTAGTAGCGAATTTAGACAGTTCAGATTTCGATGGAAATGGAAAATCATTAAGGGATGATATTAAGGACTTTGTATTTGGATTGATTGATGGAGGAAATGGTGATGGGAAAGAGTAAGGAAATTTTAAAATGTTTTATGATAGTAATTTATATGGATATATTTTTCTTGGGTGCAGAGTTAATGGCTGCTTATATTGAAAGTAAACCAATAAAAATTATTTTATGCATAAATATAAGCTGTTTTAGTATATTATTGATACTTACAATTATAAAATTGGTAAGAAAAGATGATGAATTATCAATGTATTCATCATTACTATTATTTGGTTGTTCTATTTCATGGATGATGCCAATGTTACTTTATGGTTCTTTATTTGGAAAAAATACAGGAATAGTTACAGGAATTCTTTATGCTATAAGTATTGGAATTGGAATATTAATTCCAATCGTACAGGGAAAAGTTAATAAAAATAAACCATTTTGGATTGCGATAAGAAAAATTGCCGCTATATTTACAACATGTAGCATTTCTGTACTAATTGTTTTAGGACGAGTTTTCAGAGGAGGACATGGCGGAAGACTCATGCAGAAAACAATGTCAACTGCGTCAAGAGGAAAGCTTATGTGGGGAATAGTATTAGTTATGTCAATGATTTTAGGAGGATTTTCAGTTTTTTGTATAATTGGAAATTCACAAAATCCTAATTCAGAGTTTAATAAAAAAAGGAGAAGGAGTGGGCAATAAATATGCATTAAGAACAATAATGAAAAAAGACTTCCTGTTTATGATATAGAAACGAGTAATGAAATGGAAACAGGTTGAAATCCTACAGTTATGGATTCGATTGACCAATAGATATGAATGATATGGTATCGGCAGTAGACTGCGCAAAAAAAAGAATGTTGAGAAATCAGCATTCTTTTTTTGCATTTTTTCGCAGCAGGCAATCATTTTAGCAAAATTACATCAGATTATATGGTGCAAATTTCGGGAAAATAATACAATTAAAAATAATTGTAAAAAATAAAGAAATGAAATTGACGATAAAAAAACAGCATTTCCACTAATACCGGGAATGTTTTTGTAGTTTATCGGAGCAGGGGTTAATTTTTATACGAATTATTTCATGTGGAGATAAAGGAGAGGGAATGGAAGAAAAAGTTGTGGTTGAATTTATCAATGATATGAAACAGACACATGTGGATCTGGAAATTCCATTGGAAATAACAGCAAATGATCTTGTGCTTGCACTGAATGAGGCATATGGATTGGAAATGGATACAGAGAATATTTTCAGCTGTTATCTTGTTGCTGAGAATCCGATTGCTTTTTTAAGAGGAAATAAAACATTAAAAGAATTTGGTATCAGAAACGGTTCTTATATTATTTACCGGAGGGCGTAAATATGGATTATCAGTATAAAATAATCGTCAGCAACAGAACAGTATATAAGGAATTTGAAATTGCAGCAGGGGTAGAGAATGTGAGACTTGGAACAACCTCATCCTGTGAATTTCGATTGAATCCGGAAACTTTTTTTTCAGAGATCGAGATTGAGTTTTCGGTACATAGCAATAAATGGAATATGGACTGTGCGGATCAATTGTATTTTAGCAGAGGTGACATGCGGAAAATATATTCCATGGAGATCAACCATGGAGATATGATATCAGTCTGTTATTCGAATACAGGGAACGAAGCGTTTGAAATGCGCTTTATGATTGACTTTGAGGCGAAAGTACCAAACTACAACTGGTACATTGAACTTCCAGAGCGGATAGAGATATCTTCGGAACCGGGAGCAGCAGTTGTTTTAAGGAGCCAGTTTGAAAAAAATATCCAGCTCGTAATACAAAAAAGAGGAAAAAGTTATTTTCTGCAGAAAGTGCAGTCAGCTTTCGGCGTGTTGAGAAATGGACAACAGATAGAGCAAAGTGTGGAACTTCATGATTGTGATTTCTTTTCGGTGGATGAGTACCAATTTTATTTTAAGGAAGGAAAAATTTATTTTGATCAGACTGGATTGCGGATAAACAAGATACCGGTGCATGAAATCAGACATTGTGTCAACGAACTGGAATATCCGTTATTTAACCGGAATACGAGAATCATAAAACAGCTTCCAGATGATAAAATAGAAATTTTGGATGCACCGGAGATTCCGAAAAAACCGGAAAACAATATCGTTATGAATCTGATGCCCTCTATTACAATGATTGGGCTTGTTGTTGTGTTCCGTGGAATTATGAACACTTCCGGTTCATCCGGCTCGTATGTGATTTTGAGTGTATGCTCCATGGCACTTGGGGTGGTGACTACCATATTAGGGTTTCTGTCGGGAAATAAAAAATATAAAAGGACTGCGAGGAACGTATTACAAAATACAACAGCTATATTGACAAGAAGAAACACGAAATCGAAATAAAACGTGAGGAAGAAGAGGAAAGTTTAAGAGATACATACTGTGATGTGGCGAGTGATGTTGACACAGCAATGAATTTTGATCGCCGATTATTTGAAAGAACAAGAGAGGATGCTGATTTCCTGTGTGTATATCTTGGAAAGGGAAGCGTGGAATCCGAGCGGCAGATTGATTATAGGAAGCAGGAACGGATGGAAGTAGGCGATGAACTTACAGATCTGCCTGAAAAAATCTGTGATATGTATGCAAAGATTGATCATGCCCCTGTTTATGCAGATTTGAAAAATGCAAATGCAGTTGGAGTTGTCGGAGAAAAAAAGGCATTGTATGCAATGTTCAAAAATATTGCGATTGATATCTCAGTCAGACATTATTACGGTGATGTCAGACTTTTTCTGCTGGTGGATGATGAAAAGCAATATGAGTGGGTCCGTATGCTTCCGCATCTTGGAAATGAGAAGGGAACACGTAATATCGTATGCAATAATGAGAGCAAAAATAATCTTTTTGAAAATTTGTTCCGTGAATTAAATTATAGGGAGCAGACAAAAAATATTCCCTATTACTGTGTCATTCTTGTTGAAAATGAATTTGGTATCAAAAATCATCCAATTTCAAGATACATCGAGAGGGCAGCAGAACTTGGAATGGTTTTTGTATTTTTCGAGACAAGTGCAGAAAAACTGCCATTGCATTGCAACCAAATAGTTACACTGACTTCCGGGCATGAGGGAAATATCTGTCTTTCTGAAAATGGCAATAAGGTGCAGGAATTTGAGTATCAGGCAATATCAGACATGCAGGCAGGAGCAGTGGTACAAATGCTGGCACCTGTTTATTGTGAAGAAATCGGACTTGAAAATTCTCTCAGAAAAAATATTACGTTATTTGAATTACTTCATATATTTGCAGCAGAAGATCTGAACCTTGGAAAAAGATGGGGTGAGTCACAGATTTACAAGACAATGGCAGTACCTCTTGGAGTAAATGCAAAAGATGAAGTAGTTACTTTAAACCTGCATGAGAAGTTTCACGGACCACATGGACTGGTAGCGGGAACAACGGGATCGGGCAAGAGTGAGATACTGCAAAGTTACATATTATCGGCTGCAACGATATTTCATCCTTATGAAATTGGATTTGTAATTATCGATTTCAAGGGCGGAGGAATGGTAAACCAGTTTCGGAATCTGCCACATCTGATCGGTGCAATCACCAATATTGACGGAAATGAGGTACAGAGATCATTAAAGTCAATAAAGGCAGAATTGATGAAGCGTCAGAATCTTTTCGCGCAGGCTGGTGTGAACCATATTGATAAATATATTGAACTTTATAAAGAGAAAAAAGTGCAGACAGCATTACCACATCTGGTAATTATTGTAGATGAATTTGCAGAGCTGAAGGCAGAACAGCCAGATTTTATGAAAGAGCTGATATCTGCAGCTCGTATTGGACGAAGTCTTGGAGTACATCTGATTCTTGCAACACAGAAACCAAGCGGTGTGGTAGATGGGCAGATCTGGTCAAATTCAAAATTTAAACTTTGTCTGAAAGTACAGTCTAAAGAGGACAGTAATGAAGTTTTAAAAACACCGCTTGCAGCGGAGATTAAAGAACCCGGACGGGCATATCTGCAGGTTGGTAACAATGAGATATTTGAATTGTTTCAGTCGGCATTCAGCGGGGCACCTGCAACGCTTGATGAGAGTGAGGGAAATAAAGAATTTAGTGTTTCCGAACTGAATTTTGCTGGAATAAAAAAAGTGGTTTACCAGAAAAAGAAAATAAAAAAGAAGGATTCCCATACGAAGAACCAGCTGGAGGCAATTGTAGATTATATAGCAGAATATTGCGAAGAAAAAGGAATCAGAAGACTTTCGAATATTTGCATGCCGCCATTGCCGGAATTATTAACCTATGAGAATGGGGAGAGGCTGGATTCAGAAGAAATTTATGCATATATAGGTCTTCTGGATGATCCGGACAGACAAAGTCAGGAAAAACTGAAAATTAACATTACGGCACAGAACTATATACTGATCGGTTCTGCACAGTGCGGAAAGACAAATGTATTACAGACGATTATCCGAAGTCTTGCAGAAAACTATACACCGGAGGAGGTAAATCTTTACATTATCGATTTTGGCTCCATGATTTTGCGCAATTTTGCAGAGCTTCATCATTGTGGTGGTGTCGTGTGCGTATCAGATGATGAAAAATTAAAAAATCTGTTTAAATTGCTGCAAACAGAGATGGTAAAACGAAAAGAAATACTGGCACAGTCTGGGGTAAGTTCTTTTGTTGCCTATAAAGAAGCCGGGTACCGTGACCTGCCACAGATTGTTGTAGTGATTGATAATCTGACGGCATTGAAAGAAATGTATCTGCAGGATCAGGATTATCTGCTGCCATTGTGCAGAGATGGAATAGCAGTTGGTATTTCATTTGTTGTGGCAAATGTTCAGACTTCCGGTATTGGCTATCGCTATCTGAATAATTTTGAAGGACGAATTGCATTGTTTTGTAATGAAACATCAGAGTATGGAATGTTGTTTGAGGGCTGCAGAATGAAGCTGCCAAATATTCCGGGAAGATGTTTGATCCAGTTGAACAAGCACACTTATGAAAGCCAGATGTATTTGTCATTTGAAGGCGAAAAAGAATTCGAACGTGTACAGAAGATACAGGATTTTGTGAAGAAACAGAATGAAAAATACACCGGAATGAAAGCTGCGATAATACCGGAAATTCCAAAAGAACTGACACTATCCTACATCCAGAAAACTTACCCGGATTATTTAGAGGAAGGAAAAGTAATGCTGGGACTTGATTATAATACGGTTTCTCCAATGATGTTAGAAATTGCGCAGGGAGGAATGTTTACGATTTCAGGTAAAAAGGAAAAAGGAAAAGATATCTTTGTAAAATACCTGCTTGAAGCAATGCTGCTTCCGGCATTTGGAGGTACAGACCTGTACATTCTGGATGATATGACACGGAGATGGGCTGATTATGAATTTCATCCGGACACAGCTGTATATGACAATACAACAGGATCTATCCGGACCATTTTTGATGAGGTCGATCAGCGGGTGCAGAGCAGATATGAAGATTTTGCACAGAGACAGGAAGCTGCATTGGATGATGAGAACTGGATCGTAGTTGTCATTGAAAGCTCGGACGCAATTGCAGAGATAAGCGCAGACAAAAAAATAATTGAACTATAAAGGAATGCTCGGCAAATACCGCATGATGAAAGTGCTCATACTTATGACCAATGTGGAAAATGCGGCAATTCCATTCAGTGCACCAGATTTAATGAAAATTGTAAAAGATAACCGGAGATATATTATTTTTGATGATATATCCAATATTAAACTGTGTGATCTGTCAGTGAGCATTGCAAAAATATGCAAAACCAATAGAATTTTGCGATGCATTCTATGTGAATGAGAATGAGCTGACAAAAATTAAAACAGTAAAATTATCATGATGGAATTCTGTATATGCAGATTTACCATATAATAAAAATTTTAAGGAGGAACAAAAAGATGGCAGTAAACAAAGTGGATTATGAGGTGCTTACAAGTGGAGTGAGCGTGTACTCAAATCAGGCAGGAGCACTTGACGATGTGATCAATTCTTTAGTGCAGATGAATGGTCAGTTGCAGGATGGCTGGACAAACCAGACTGCAGACGCATTCATTGAACGTTTTGAGAATGAATACAAACCGGCACTTGAGAATGCAAGGGATGCAATCCAGAGTATTTCTGATTTCATTCAGAATTACATGCAGAACAGACAGGATGATGATGCACAGGGTGCTGCGGCTGTAAGAGGCTAATCTTTTATCCATGCGGATTCTTGAAAAACAGGAACCCGCATGGATAATCCTGAAAAATGAGAAAAATAATTGAACATAAACATGAAAGTGTTTAAGATAAAAAGTGATATACAGTGGAGGAGAAGGCATGACGAAGTCGCAGTGTTATGCAGAGATTGCGCAAAAACAGAGTGAGATTGCGAATTATAATACAAAAATTGAAAAGCTTAACAGTGAAATTTTGGAATTGAATCAAGTGAAAAGCAGTATCAGTTCGCTTCAGGGATCTTTTTCGGAGTGTAAAAATTCCGGAACATCCAGATTGGGAAATACTGGGGATATTCAGAAAATTAACAGCAAATTTACTTCTAAATTCTATGATGGAATGAATGATTTATATAATGGCGCATCTTTTCAGAATGTTTTCGGTGGGCTTGATAAGGCAATTGAGCGTGTTATGTTGGAAATTGCAAAGAAACAAAATGAAATAGCCCGATATAATCAGGCAATACAAGATTGCAACAACAGAATTAGTCAGCTTCATTCAGAAATAGCCAGCATTGAGAGAGCAGAACAGGAAGCAAGAGAAGCAGCGGCGAGAGAGGCAGCAGCCCGTGAGGCAGCGAGAACGGCAGCCGTGAATACGTCAAAGAAGAAATAAGTAAAGCAATTCAAAGGAAGGAAGCTTAGCATGGCAGGAACGGCACTTAAAATAGATGATGATTATGTTTTAAATATGGGAGAAACTCTTTCTGAGAAAGAGAAGGAGTTACAGTCAGGTGTAGATAAGTATTTGGAAATTATGAAAAAAATTAGTGAAGATGCCATTAAGGAAGGGGAAACCGCACAGGCATTGGATACATTTATTACCTATGCAGAGGAACTGAAAGATGTGATTTCAGAGCATGCTGTGAATGTAAATAAGACATGTCAGAAGTTCAAAGATGAAATAGACGAAAATGATCAGTATTTATTCTAGGAGGGGCAGATGATGACAAATATTATAGATACAGAGAAACTGGGAAGTCATATTGTTGAGATGAAAAATCTGTATACAGAATGGTCTGCAAAGAAAGTTACAATACCGGATGTCGGAGAATGTGGAGGCAGTACGATTATTCAGATTGAGGAAATGGGAAAACAGTATCAGAAAATGCAGGAGGCATTTGTTTTATTGTTGGAAAATACGATTTCCTACATGGAACAGAGAAAAAGCTCGGTTGAGACGAAAGAAAAGACACATTCAGAAACATTTTCTTCATAGGAAGAAAAAGAAAGCATGGGGATAAGAAAATGTTCAGGGATTTTTCACAGGAAGCAAAAGAAAAGCTGATAAGTTATGTGAATGATACATCTTCCGATGGTATCTGGCAGATTATAAAGAATAGTATTGATTACATGGATGTAAAAATTAAAAACTGGCTGCATACGTTAGACAGTTATGCTTATTTATCTCAAATGGATGGTTATTACCAGACTGTTCTAAATAAGCATGATACAACCATTGAACAGATCGAACAGATTTTTACAGCCGTAGAACATGTAGATACAGCCTATCTCAAGCACGGAGCAGAGATGAATACATGTGCAGAAAAAATCATTAAGTTAATGAATACTCTGGCACAGACGATAGATCCTGCCGGAGGTAACCTTGATATGGCTTCACAAAAAGGTGTTCTCGATGCCGCAGTTGCAGATTTGAAAGATGCTCAGGCAACGGTAGAAAAAGAAATTCAGGAAGAATTGCTGGGAACGAACCGAAAGCCAATAAGATGGGAGGAGATCCGGTAAATATGAGTACCGGAAACTTTGTATATGAACATGAGGACATGTATATTGGGGGAGAGATACCATTAGTATTTCACAGATATTATAATTCCAGAGACTTATCAGACACAAGTATGGGAGTGTGCTACCGTCACAACTATGAGATACTTCTTGAAAATGAAAATGGTAAAGTGACTATCAGTAAAGCGGATGGGCAGAGAGTACATTTCATTAGAACAGCAGAAGGAATATATCAGGGACAAAATACAGCACTTGATATGCTAAAAGAAACTGAGGATGGATATGTGTTAAGGCAGCCTGATAATATATGGGTTCTGTTTGATAAATCTGGTCATGTGGAACGCATGGAGAATTGTAATCGGCGTGGCATTTCTTTTTTCTATAATGAAAAGAAGCAATTGACAGAGGTTGTTTCTGACAATGGCAATAGACTTCGTTATCAGTATAATGATAATGGGAGGCTGGTTCTTGTCACAGACCATACTGGAAGGAAAGTTGCTTTGGTCTATGAGGAAAGAAAACTTGTCAAAGTTACGGTACCTTCAGGCTCTGTCTATAGTTATCAATACAGTGAAAATGGAAGAATAAAAGAACTTGTAAATGCAAGAGAAGTGCATGCAGTATGCAATGAATATGATAAAAAATTCCGTGTTGTCCGTCAGAAATTTGCAGATGGCGGTGAGATGGAATTTACATATCTGGATGCAGATAAAAAGTGATATTTACAGAACGTAATGGTAGAAAGATTACTTATGTGCGACGATAAAGGAAGAAATGTAGAGACCATTTATGAAGATGGAACGAGAGAAAAGTTTCTTTATAATGATAAAAATTTATGTATCAGTAAGACAGACCGACTTGGTAGAACAACGCGAATGGCATACGATCGTCGGGGAAATTTGACACAGACAGTGGATGCTGCAAAGCGAAGAATTAATATGACTTATGATGCAGATAACCATCTTTTGAATGTCAGCGTAAATGGAAAAGAAAGGCTGAGAAATTATTATGATGTAAAGGGAAATTTGATTTGCAGTGAAAATTGCGATGCGGCAGGGGTAAAAATTCAAAATGATGAGTTTGGAAGACCAGTAAATATAGTGCAGGTGGATGGAAGCCAGATTGTACTGGCTTATGATGAAAAAGGGAATATAGAGCGCTATCAAGATGCAGTTAGAGGTGAGACAAAATATCAGTATGATGAATTGAATCGTATTATAGCGTCTGTAGATGCTAATGGTAATAAAACAAGTTATGAATACGATCCAGACGGACATATTATCCAAGTCAAAAATGCAGAGGGAAATACCCGGTCATACGTTTATAATGCTGGTGGAAAAGTAATTTCAGTGACTGATTTTGATGGTAATAAGATTTCTGTTGATTATAATGAGATTGGTCGTATGGTGCGTTTTACTGATAAAGAAGGAAATGTAACGAATTATGAATATGACAGTATGTGGAATATTTCTGCAATGACAGCACCAGATGGAGGTATTACAAAATCGGTATTTGACATGGAGAATCGTCTGGTACAAACAACTTTCCCGGAAGGTGGTACTGAAAAATATATTTATGATGTAGTTGGAAATCGAACTGGAATCATAGATGCGGAAGGAAATATAACTACATTTGTTTATGATAAAACAGACCATATAATACAAAATGACAGAGGCAGATGGAGCAAAACATGTTTTGGCTATGATAGAGATGGAAATATTATTAGTGTGACAAATGCATTGGGAGGAATTACTACCTATACATATGATGAAGTAGGAAGAAGAACTAGTGTCACAGACGTTTCTGGAAATACTACCAGCATGTTTTATAATGCATTGGGTAAGATAGAGAGAGTCTGTTATCCGAATGGAAGCAGTAAGGTATTTGAGTATGAGATTGGAGGTAGATTAAAAAAATCATTTATCAGATGGTGAGACTGAAACATATGGATATGATAAAAGGAAATCTTGTTTTTCGGGAAAATGGTTTAGGAAATCGACTGACATTTTATTATGACAAAATGGATCGAATAACACAAATTATTAATCCCGTTGGGGGCGTGAGAAAGTATAGTTATGATGCTGTAGGAAACATTATATGTATAAGGGATGAAAATGAAAACGAGACACATTATACATATTCACCAAACGGAAATCTTACAAAAGTAATAGATGCATTGGGAAATACAACAAAGTATGTTTATGATTGCATGGGTAGATTGATACAAACAGTGTGTGCAGGAATGAAAGGTGAAACGGCACATCTTACAAGTTATGCATGGGACAGAGAGGGAAGAATTGTTTCTGTGACTGATCCATTAGGAGATATAGAGAAATATACATATGATAAGATAGGAAGAATACATTCTAAAGTTGATAAGGATGGTTATACGACAGAAATTGGCTATAATCAGACAGGACAATTGAAAGAAGTATTTTATGGAGATGGAAGAAAAGTAAACTTATCTTATAATGCACTCAGACAGTTGGAAGAAGTAAAAGATTGGTTGGGAACAACAACGTTTTTGTTGGATATGGCTGGCAGACCGCTATCGGTAACGGATTCTACAGGTGGGACAATTGGCTATGAATGGGGTGCAATGGGAGAGCGTAAATCTGTTATTTACCCGGATGGAAAACATGTGGATTATAAGTACAATAAGGCTTTACAGCTGACTGAACTTATTGCTGGGGACGATATAGTCCATTATGAATATGATATGTTTGGACAGTTAGTAGAAAAGAAAATGCCAGGAGATATAAAAACAAACTATCGGTATAATGAATTAGGAAGATTGGACGAGATTTCATATCATGGAGCAGAATTGGAAGAAATCTATACTTATAAGTATGATGTGTCGGGAAACAAGATATCACAAAAAAAAACGTTCTTCGATAGAAGAAGATAATGGAAGATTGGGTTATCATTATGATGCATTAAATCGTTTGAAATGTGTTGTACACAAGGCGAAAATATAAGAAGAGATATGAATATGATGCATTTGGAAATAGAATAAAAAAATAGAGTATATAGAGGGACTAGAAAAACAGACAGCTTATACATATAATGAAAGAAATCAGCTTTTGACTGAATCTACAGATGGTAAAGTATTACGGTATAGTTATGATCGAAGAGGTAATCTCACAAAGATACAAAGCGGAGATGAGGTTTTAAAACAGTTTACATTTGATGCGGCAAATCAAATGACGAATACTATTGAAACACAGGGAAGTGTGCGAAAAATGCAGTATTTGAATACAATGGATTAGGATACCGAATTTCACAGAAGATAAATTGCTTGACAGAAAATAATGCAGAGACACCACAGAAGCGGATAGAATATATAACTGATATGACACGTCAGTATCATAATCTTTTGCAAATGACAACATGGGATTATCAGAATGCAGAGCCAGTATATCAGAAATTTATCTGGGATAGAAATGTTGTTGGATTGGAAAAAGGTAGAAGTAAAAATTTTTATCTGCTAGATGATCTTGGAAGTCCGATGGAACTTTTAGAAGAGGATGGACGAGTTGCAGAAAGTTATGCGTATGATGAGTTTGGGGCATCAATTTATCGGACAAAGGACATTTTTAAAAATTCATTACAGCCGTTTGGCTTTACAGGATATCAAATGGATGAGACAGATGGTTTATATTTTGCACAGACCAGAAGATATGATGCAGGAACCGGACGATTTGTAAGTGAAGACTTTATGAAAGGCATATTAGAAGCACCATTTACACTCAATAACTATACTTATTGTTGGAATAATCCATTGGGCTTGGTAGATTTGAATGGAATGTGGCCGGAATTTATGGAAACGGCTGGTAAAATGGATAGGAGAGCATAAAGAGGATATTGTTGCAGTTACGATTGGGGCAATAAGTATAGCAGTAGCAGGAGTGGCTTCTATTTGTATCCCAGGAGTTGGAACAGTAGTAGGCGGTGCAATATTAGGTGCTGGGTTAGATGCAGCAATTCAATATGGGGATAACGGAAAAGTAGATGTTAAACAAGTTATGATTTCTGGAGTAGTAGGGGCTATTTCAAGTGTTATTCCGGTTGCAGGAGCAAAAGTAGGTGCAAAAGTTTTAATTGCAACTAGTAGTAGGGTATTGTCAGTAAGTGCAAAGATAGGAACAGAAATAATAGTAAATAGCGCATTGGCTGCATCAAGTAGTTTTGTAAGCGATAAGTGGACTAAACCTGAAATGAGTAATGAGGAGATAATGGAGGATGTAGAAAGGAGTGCTTGGTTAGGTGGAATTATAGGAGGTATTACGTCGGGAGTTAATAATTGGATTGGACCAATGATAAGTAAGAAATTATATTGTAATCAGGTAGGATATGAGTATGCAAACATGGGAAAATTAAGTAATAATATAGGACTAAATTCTGATCATAATATAAATGGAACATATTTATCAAATGGTATTAGAGAAAAGATATTAAAAGAAAGTAGAAGTGAATTGGGAAAACAAATTTGTACACAAATAATTTTTGACGGAATTGTTGAAACAAATAGTGCATGGTGGACATATGTTTTTACAAATACACTGGGAGAGTATAAGAAACGATGCAGTTTATAATATCAGATTTATTTATAGGCATTGTTCTGGCAGCGGTCATGTATGGGGTTAATGCATGGAGTATCACGATGGAGGATGGTGTCAGACAAAATAAAGGGATTCTATTAAAGAATAAGTTTGTCAAAAGAATATTGTGGCTGCCGGATGAGGCCAAAAGAATAGACAGACTGGTCTTGGCACTGGATGCTGGCTGGGTTTTGTATGTCCTATATGGCTTGTTATACTATCATACTGAGATTTTTCCAATCAAAATTTCCTATTTGAAAATAGGATTTATTTTTCTGTGGGTAGAATTGGCGACAATCTGTTATATAGGTATTTGTATACAAAAAGAAACTGTGCATCATGCAAAGCACAGAGAATATTTTGATTTTATTGAAAAAGAAGAATGGATGGAAGTTGACCAGGTTCGCTATCGGTGTATTTATACCCGGTCAAAAAAGAAAGAACCATTAAAGGGCGTGATCGTCTTTTGCCCAAGCTCGTATTCTTTACTGCAAAGCAGTGACGGTTATTATTATGTGCTCGCACATGAAGCGGGAAAAGATGTCATGAAGCAGATGGCCAATGTGGGGGCATACGAAGAACTTTCAGACTGTTTTGTGCGCAGTGGGTATGCAACCATGTGTATGGAGTTGGAACGCGGGGAAAATATAAGGGAAAAGGCTGGAAGTTTAAAGATTGAAGATTTGGCAGATCAAATAGAAGCGTTTGCACAAAAACACTTTCCGGATACTGAAATTATACTTTTTCTTCACGGACCATGCAATCGATTACTTGATACACTGTGCCACAATATGTCAGTTGGAAAAGTGATTTCCATGTGCGGTGCGGCTATGAGTTGTGAATCTCAATTGGAACAGTTGAATTTGTGGACACATAATAAAAAACGCAATCATTTTGAAGAAATCATAAAGTATAATAATTCCATGGTTTTTCAAGAAGATATGAAAGGAAAAACGTTGGAAGAATACATAAAAGAAATCAAAACAATCTCCAAAAATATTCCAATTTTTATAGGAAGTGTGGAGCAGGATCCTTATACTTCTGCTGAAAATGTGAAAAAAATTGAAATGGATAATTTAGAATATGTATCCTGTCATTATTTTGAAAATACGGATTTTACATTGAGAACCTGTTGCGTAAACAGGAAAGTACCGTATGATGGACGTCCTGTACAAGAAATTTTGACAGGAAACGCTGAACTAAATGCCACTATACCAGAAACAATATTGGATTGGTTAGAAAGTAAATGTGTGTGATATTGATTTAAAAGGCTATGACTGATTATCTTTTCCTCAGTTTTTTATAGATGTTTTAAGTTAGTGAAAATGTCAATTGATGTTATCATCATCAGAATTCTAACAGTTGAAAAAGAAGTCGTAAAAATTTCTAGACTGTTGAGAATGGTATATAATGGATTGATTTTAAATTGTGTGGCATATTCGGTTATAGAAGTGATTTTAAAATCAGTGGATAGAAGATAAGTACGCTGCATGCAGAATGCCTATGAAATTTTTTCTGTAAAATAATCACGATAAGGTCCTTCTATGATAAAATAAATATCATTAGGAGGGCCTTTTACTATGGCAAGACAAAAGAAACCGGTTCACAGAGTTGAAATGCTGCCAACATCCAGCTAATACGCAAAATCCTGCAAAGCAGAGGGAGCAGTCTCAATGAACGAAGTCACAAGTACTTCAAGAGTGGTGACGCACACCTCTATCTATTACAGGATAATTGTGGTATAGGAATGAAATAAAAGCAATAGATAGAAAAAGACTGCTTAGAAATTCCTATGTGTATAGCATACCAGAGTGGTAGTAATGCTAAAATATATAATCCAGTAGAATATAAAGGCACAGTAAAAGTTAATGGGGAAATAAAAGATGTAAGCAGAAAAGTTTATCAGCGAAATGATATTGGTTTTAATTATTTTGATGAGACTACAGGACTAACAAACCTAGAAAGAATGCAAGCAGGTAAGCCTCCAATAGGTTCGGACGGTAATCCAATTCAGTTACATCATATATTGCAAAAGGAAGTTGGACCAATGGTCGAAATCCGAGAAATTACACATCAAGAATATTATTCACAATTACATGGAGTGATTGAGGATGGAGCAAGTTTTAGAAACAATCCAGTATTAAATAAGCAGTATAATAATTTTAGGTGTTCATATTGGAAATGGAGAGCGGAACAAATTATAGGAGGGAATTAATATGTATGACAAAGTTGTTGAACTTATAAATCAGTATGAGGAAAAAGGGGATTTTACATATGCAGTTGTAAATGATGTCATAATAGCTGAGGCTGAAAAAGTTCTTGATGTAAATATACCAGAACAATATCAATGGTTTTTAAAAAGATATGGACATGGTGGAATTGGCGGCATTGAAACATTGGGTGTGGGAAAAAATGGAAAAATAATTTTTGTCAATAAAACACTAGAATTTCGAGAGTATGGTTTGCCAAATGAAATGATAGTAATTGAAAATTGCGATGAATGGATATATTGTATAGATACAAAAAATGGAAACATTGATATGTGGTCTTTGGGAGAAAAAAAATGTAGCTTAGCATATAAAGATTTTTTTGAATATTTGATAGATAGGATGAATGATGCAATAGAAAACATGTAATATTATCTATAGAGCCCCTAAAAGTTACTAATATGCGGATGTAATGCACTCTGAGCATCAAAATGTTGCGAAAAGGTGAGTTTTTCTATGAAAGTTTGCTATAAATGGTAAGTTTTTTATAAAATTCAGTCTTACAAGCGATATTTCAGACATAAAAATTGGTCAAAAAAGCGGTAATCTAAGTTGTTCGGAAAATTGGCGTAAGTCATTCGATATGCTTTTAATGTCTTTGCATCGAGTCGTTTTTGCGTTTGGCAGTGTACTAGATAGTTGTCAATGTGATTCTGTAAGTGATTCATTGTAGAAATTCTCCTTTGTTTATGATTTTAATATACGTACACGGAATTTAGAATATCTGCTATGTTATACTCAAAAATTATTCTTTTATACCCAATAAGACACAAACGGCTTGAAAAAACAATACATATAGTTATAGAATAAATTTGCATTGCCCAATACACCTAAATATATATGTGATGTTAATTTGGAAGCAGTAACACGATTGAGAACTGGAGAAGTTAATCCTCTATTTGGATTTGATGGTGGTGGACAACAGTATGATTTAATAATAAATGGAAAAAACGTTGGTACATTTACTAATGAAAGGATTATTGGACAATGATAGAAATTCAAAATAATAAAATATTGTTAGATGGAAAAGAAATTGCAATTTGATAATAAAATTATTGAGGCCGCAGAATATGAAGGAAAAGTAGTTATCGTGTTTGAAACTGATGAAGATGGCGGATATGATAATGTGTTTTGTTATACGCAAGATTTACAATTGCTTTGGAGAATAAAACCAGCACCAGTCGCTATTGGCGGAACTGCTAGAAGTCCGTATGTGGGAGTTGATATAGTAGAAGGTAATTGTAGAGCAATTGATTTTTATGGAAGGCGATTTAAGGTTAATCTTGAAAATGGAGAAATAATTTCAAAAGATATAGTTCGATAATATTAAGTTATATAAATAAGGAGCTGACTATAAGATGGATATAAGCAAAGGAATTGTAGAAATTGATAATGAACTGGTTGTTAAGCCTAATTTCACATTTGAGCAATTTAAAGAAACAAAATATTATACAAATCAAGATGGCATCAGAATTATATACTTGGATGAACCACAGATTATAAAAAATAGAAAATATATAGTTAGTCTATTCTTTAGAGACGGAAAAATATATATGTTATCTTTAATTTGTTGTGATGAGGAGTATTCAGAGAAAGATGAATCTAAAAGAAAAGACTTACATGATTTAATACTGAAGGAGCTTGGAGTGCTTGAAAATAGTAACTTTGAGTGGGGAGAAATCAAGTCGATTTATGATGCACGAAGTAATATTAGTAGTATAAATATTATTTATTATGCTTCAACATAAGGACGTCTAACATTCTTTTACTTAAAGCATTACCATAATCATAGCAATGAGTAAATGACCAACATAGACTGTATCTCAAACATGCCGAAGGCGGTTCATTCATGTAGATTAATGATTATAGGGCAAAATTTGCCATCTGGTTGTACATAAGGACATCCAAATTCAAAACTGAATATTTTTTAGGACTTAGAACGCATTGTTTTCATAGCACTTGTTGCTGTGAAGATGATGCGTTTATTTATGGCGCAGGAAGTATAAGAGCAGAAGCCGTGGCAGAGCGGATGGAGTGATTGGTGACTATATCAATGACATCAACAGTTACCATTTGCATATGTTTGACAAACATGATGTGACAACAAAGAAGTTTGATGTTATAGTGGAAAAAGCAGGGAAAGTGGATGCAAACTACGCAGCACAGATAGAAGGATACTGCAGCCTGCTTGGAGAATACGGGAAAAATTTGAGGCTGTATGTGCCATGCTGCAGCCGGAGAAACTGAGATTATCCCCGGATAAATACCGCGAAAACTGGAGGGGATCAATACCGGCTATCAGAATGCCAAGGATACCCACGAGCAGGAACAGTCGGATTATGAGGCAGAACTGTATGAGATAGAGACTGTCTGGTATAAAAAATGCTGGACAAAGCGGAAGATTATCTGATACGGAGTGCCGAATGTGTTGTCCTGGGTAATTTTACAGATGAAGTGACAGTACTTGGAGTGGGTGTGCAGATTGTCCTTGGAATTTTTGATCTGGATCTGCCATGTGATATCCGGGATATCATTGCGGATGTAAGGAATCTTGCCAAAGCAGATGATATAAAATGGGATATGATCGCCATGCTTGCGCTTGATCTTATCGGGGTAATACCGGTGATCGGTGCATTAAAATATTCGGACGAAATAGGAACACTGTTCAAAAATGCAGATAAAGTCAGTGTGGTGGCGAGAAGTACAGATGGCACTGGTGTGCTGGCAAAGCATGCAGATGAGGCAGGAGCATGGCTGCATGGGGTAAAAGTGTTCAGGTATTCGGATGAGACAGCCGAAGCAGTGACATCAGGAGAAAAGCTGTTAACGGAAAGCGGGACAATATACGAATCATTTGCCGATATGATGTCACCGGAGGATGCAAAAAGATATTTGGATTTTCTGGAGAATGGAAGCAGAGAAGGATTGACAGGTGCCGAGCTGGCAGGAGTGGAAAAGGCAGATGCATTGCTGGTATCCCAGAAGGTTGAATATGACGATGTATGGGATTTAAGGAATGTGGGTGATTTGCTGGAGAGTGGTAGTAAGGGTGGAAGTGGTTCTTTTGGAATATATAGCACCAAGATAGATAATAAAGTTAGGGTGATAGATAAACAAGAATTACCTAGTTGGTTAGGAAAGACTTTTAAGGATGGAAACTATAGAACTGTTGTAACTAATGAAGAAATTATCGTGTATCGCTCATTTGGACATAATGCAGAGGCAGGAGGTGCATTTGCAACAAGTAGTCCTGCATTAAATAGAGTTCAAACTAAAATAGATAGTGCGATATTACCTGAATGGAAAAATACACTTAGGTATGAAGCAGAAATAGTAATTCCGAAGGGAACTACATTGAATATTGGAAGAGTTGAAGAACAGTTCACAATGAGTGGAGCAAGGCTTGCAGGAGATGCAGACCAATTTTTGCTACCAGAAAATTGGGATTTGAATTGGATAAAAAGTATAAGAGAAGTGAAACCATAGGAGGAGCTGATATGAATGAAAAACAGAAATTACAAATACAAGTTGATAAGGTGATTGAATTATTAAAGATACGTATAGAAGATGACCCTACAAGACCAATTTTAAATACATTAATTGAAAGGTATATTAAAGCTCAAGAAATTTTGAAAAATGAAGGTGATATTAAAAAAATTGTAATTAGAGGAGGGTGTAGGGCATATCTAGATACTTTTAGTGATTATATGAATCCATTGCTAATTGAAATGGATAAGGCAGAAGAACTTTTGTCAAAATTATTACAGTAATATTTATTATGGTTATACTTTAGGACTCCAAAACCCTTAACTCAAAAAGCTATTTTAATCTCTGTCTGTTCACGAAGTGAATGACATACAGAGATTAATAATAGCTTTTTGTCATTTCTCCTTTAGGAGAAATTTTACCTTAAAGGGGAAAGGACACCTTATGGCGAAATTTGCCCCCAGGTATACAAAAGGATTTGTCCGACAATTTATTTCTAAGGTACGGTAAATCATTGGTTTTACTGACTTTATTGCAAACAGACAGATTTCATTCTTTCGCAGAACTATTGTTTGCTAAAATACTCATAAATACTGTGAAATAGCCATTTTCAGCAATTGATATAAAATTATAACAAAAGATTTCGTTACAAGTTTGGCTGGTATCTACAACAGTATATTTTTATGAAAGTATATGCCAAAATCAAGACAAGCCAACTAATTGTTAAGAAAATGCCTTATTCTGATATTGTTCAGAAAATGATATTGATTACAGAAAAAATACTTCCTTTGGGAAGTGTTGTGGAGGTTGATATACGGGAATTAAAACTGGAAACAGAAAAGCCGGTATCAAGTATTAAAGCAGTGATTGTGGATCGGTTTATGAAAAAGGAAACGGAAAAGCAATATGTGCCGTATTGTGGGATCATTTATCCGTTTGGGGATTCAAAAAAGCAGCTGTTTTTCACGGAACAGGCAATCCACACAGTAATACACTATGGTTATACAGACAGGCAGGAAGATGCGTATGTTGCATTGATAAAGCGGGAGATTATAAAAAAAGGATATAGTTCCTACAGTTTTGCGGAGGCAGAAGATGACAAAATCAGAATGTTACAGTCAGATATCAACCTGTAATGCAGGGATTGAGGAAGATCAGAAAAAGATCAGGGAATGGGAAGAAAAAATTGATCTTTATGAGAATACGAACAGACGCCTGGAACGGGGACAGGAAAATATGGCTGATTTTTGTTCTTGTCATAGCAGGAAAATCTGTCAGGCAAGAGATTATTTTCCGCGGGTAAAGTATGTGGAGGGGTATGTTCAGGATATGACGGAATATCTTCAGGGTGCAGAGTATAACAGTGTGAATGGAAAATTTGATGGCGCAATAGCAACAATCAACAGAAAAAAACAGGAAGCCATATCGGAAATAGAGAAGCTGAATGAAGATATCAGGAACAAACAGAACCGCATAGTGCAGATGCAGGATGAGATAAGGGAGATTGAGCGGAGGGAAGCAGAAGAAAGGCGGAGAGAAGAAGAACGGCGCAGGGAAGAACAAAGAGCCAGAAACAGCAGGATGGCATCAGGATTATAGAGAGGCAGGGAACAGAAACATGCAGAGTTTAGGATATGATCTTATTGTAGATGATGACGGAATTATACAGGAAGCCGGGAAAATCGTAGAAAAAACAGAAGATTTCGAGCAGAAACTGGGGGAGCTGTCAGATATTTTATCAAATGTGCTGGATGATGCAATTATGCAGGGAAACACAGCGGAAAATCTCATGCTGTTTGCAGATGAAGTGCAGGGGTTACGGTCAGAAGCACAGGAGATAGCGGAGCAGGTCAGGAGAGCAGTGGAAAATTATGTTACATCTATGGATGAAGCAGACAGTTATGTTTACTAAAAGAGGAGGGAGCAATGGCGGGAATAAAGATTGATCCGGAAATGCTGGATATCTATATGGAATCGTTGAACAAGCTTATGGCAGGCAGCGAAACGGACGGAGGCAATGCCAGACTGGAAGTATCAGGCGCAGGAAAGACGGAGGATGGACTGGTACGATATAATGAGGAAGTCAACAAGCTGGGAGATGATCTGAGGGAACTGTATGGAAATGTGGGGGAAATACTTGGCAGGATCAGGGATGGAACACTGGAGGCAGATATTTACGGAGCAGAGAGCATAAAAGCAGAAGCTGTGACGGAGAAATGGAGTGATCTGGGATGGTGAGGGATTTTTCGCAGAAAACAGTACAGGAACTGTATGAGACCATCCGTGTGAACGTGGATGAAGAAGAGCAGTGGAAAGTATTTGACTTTGTAGAAGATTTTTTTATGGAAGAACTGGAAATCGGAGATTATATCAATGATATTAACAGTTACCATTTACATATGTTTGACAAACATGATGTGACAACAAAGAAGTTTGATGCTATAGTAGAAAAAGCAGGGAAAGTGGATGCAAACTATGCGGCACAGATAGAAGGATACTGCAGCCTGCTTGGAGAATACGGGAAAAAATTTGAGGCTGTATGTGCCATGCTGCAGCCGGAGAAACTGAGATTATCCCCGGATAAATACCGCGAAAAACTGGAGGGGATCAATACCGGCTATCAGAATGCCAAGGATACCCACGAGCAGGAACAGTCGGCTTATGAGGCAGAACTGTATGAGATAGAGACTGTCTGGTATAAAAAAATGCTGGACAAAGCGGAAGATTATCTGATACGGAGTGCTGAATGTATTGTCCTGGGTAATTTTACAGATGAAGTGACAGTACTTGGAGTGGGTGTGCAGATTGTCCTTGGAATTTTTGATCTGGATCTGCCATGTGATATCCGGGATATCATCGCGGATGTAAGGAATCTTGCCCAGGCAGATGAGATAAAATGGGATATGATCGCCATGCTTGCGCTTGATCTTATCGGTCTGATCCCGGTAATAGGAGCACTAAAGTATTCGGATGAAATAGGAACACTGTTCAAAAATGCAGATAAAGTCAGTGTGGTGGCGAGAAGTACAGATGGCACTGGTGTGCTGGCAAGGCATGCAGATGAGGCTGGAGCATGGCTGCAAGGGGTAAAGGTGTTCAGGTATTCGGATGAGACAGCCGAAGCAGTGGCATCCGGAGAAAAGCTGTTAAAGGAAAGCGGGACAATATATGAATCATTTGCCGATATGATGTCACCAGATGATGCAGCAAAGTATCTGGATTTTCTGGAGAATGGAAGCAAAGAAGGATTGACAAGTGCCGAGCTGGCAGGAGTGGAAAAGGCAGATGCATTGCTGGTATCCCAGAAGGTTGAATATGAGGATGTATGGGATTTAAGGAATGCAGGTGATTTGCTTGAGAGTGGTAAATATTCAACTCAAATTAGTCCCGAAATGGAGAAAAAAATATTAGAAGGACAAAGAAAAAGCCCTGTTAAAAATGAGGTGATAGGAGGACATTCTCCCCAGATTAATAATAGCAATGATTTATTTGCAGTGGAAGAACTGTCAGTCAATGCAGATGGAACTAGAAATATAAAGTTTGTAAAAGATTTACAAGATGGCAGTATTTCTAAAATTAAGAAAAGTACTGTTTTTCCAGATTCATGGAGTGATTCAAAGATTATTGATACTATAAAAGAGGTTGGAGATTCTCCTTTCATCTCAGTTCGTGGAAGAGATGGGGCAACATGGCATAGAAAAATTGTTGATGGTGTTGAAGTTGATGTAATAAAACTTGGAAATGATGTAATATCTGGATATCCAACTGGAAAAATTAATGCACCAAAACCATCAGGATTTTAAGAAAGAGGTGATTGTATGTATAGAGAGTTAGATAATTTATTATCAGAGGAATCAACAGTTGATTCATGGTACGATGATGGATTTCTTATTGCACAAAGTATTATGAATGATTTTTCAAAGGATGATTGGGAAAAGCTTTCTAATGATATATTGAATAAAGACTTAGAATGGAAAAAAAAATTAGTATATTGTCTTGATAATCAAATAATCCAAGAGGAACTAGAGATAATAGGTAAATTGCTTCATACAAAGGATGATGAATTACTAGAAATGTGTATTGATACATTGCGTTCATTTGATAATGAAATGGGACATTCATATATAAAAATGCATCCAGAAATAATAAAAGAAGCTAAAGAAAGAATGGATACTGCAGGAAATGCTACAAAAAGAATGTTACAATGCTTTTTGGAAGTGTTTAATATTCTTTAAATTGGGGTTGTATTTTCGAACTCCCAATAACATACAACTCCTGCACATCTATTAATTAATCATCATGACTGCCCAGAAGCAATCAAGAAATCCATGATGTTAATTAATAGACACTAGTGAAATTTTGCCGAGTTGGGTATACGAACGAACATTGAAAAATGACATGCTGATGTAACGCACTCTTAGTAACAAAATACTTGCGAAAAGGGTGCGTTTTTCTGTGAAGGTATTTTTATAAATGGTAAGGGTATTTTATAAAAGTCAGTATTACAAGCGGTATTTCAGACATAAAAATTGTTCAAAAAAGCAGTAATCCCAAGGAAGATGTTTTTTATTTTGGCGGTAGTGGAATGAGATGTATCTCCGCATATTCTGAATAATGCATTTAGACTAAAGTGTCGGACAAAGTTTTCAGACTGTACTTGAAATCCTTACAATATCAGCATTTTTGCGAATGTAGAATTATAGCTGCTCCACAGAACTGATGTTTTTATAGGTGCTAGAAAACCTAATAGTATCTGATTTTATGTAAGAAGCATCGAATCCTGTATTATTATTTTGATACGAGGTTTTATGTTAATTTTCTTCATGTGTGGTGGCATAAGAAGGATATCCGTTTGCTCATTTTTATAGCACAGAACGGTAGTGTAAAATAGTTTGTGTTTTTGGTAAGAAATGGCTCCTTTTTGGTAAGAATTCAGATATGACAATTTTTATCGAAAAGGAGTATTTTTATGGCAGTTGCAAAGGAACAAATTCGACAGATTATCTCAGAAAACAACATTAGCAGCGTTGCAGATGTATACACGCTTCTGAAAGATAGTTTCAAAGATATCCTGCAGGAGCTGATGGAGGCGGAACTGGATGCAACCCTCGGTTATGAAAAAAATCATAAGGGAGATCTGCAGACAGACAATAAAAGAAATGGTCACTCCACAAAAAACTTAAAAAGCCAGTACGGTGAATTCCAAATTGACGTACCAAGAGACCGGAATGGGGAGTTTGAACCAAAGCTGATTCCTAAATATCAGAGGGGTATTTCCGGGATTGAAGAAAAAGTAATCTCTTTGTATGCACGTGGTATGAGTACACGTGACATTCATGATCAGCTTCAGGATCTTTATGGAATTGAATTATCAGCTGAAATGGTCAGCAAGATCACAGATAAGATTCTCCCTCAGGTCAAGGAGTGGCAGTCCCGTCCTCTGAACCCGGTGTATCCTTTTGTCTTTATGGATTGTATTCATTACAAAGTCCGGGAGGATGGCAGGATCTTAAGCCGTGCTGCTTATGTTGTTCTTGGTGTTACAGTGGAAGGGTACAAAGATATCCTCAGCATCACAGTAGGAGCCAATGAAACCAGCAAGTTCTGGCTTGGAATGCTCAATGATCTGAAGAATCGCGGAGTAAAAGATGTCCTTTTCTTCTGTGTAGATGGGCTTCCGGGCTTTAAAGAAGCCATTCAGGCAGTCTATCCGCAGGCAGAGATCCAAAGATGCGTCATTCATATGCTACGTAATTCTTTCAAGTATGTAAACTATACTGATCTGAAAAAGTTTTCTTCGGATTTCAAAGCGGTATATAATGCTCCGAATGAAACAGCAGCTTTATCAGAATTGGAGAATATTAAGGAGAAATGGGGAAAGAAATATCCCTATGCTATCAGCAACTGGGAAAATAATTGGGAAGATGTAAGTTCCTTTTTCCAGTTTTCAGACGACATCAGGCGCATTATGTACACCACAAATATCATAGAGGGATTGAACCGTCAGTACCGGAAAGTTACGAAAACCAAGAGTGTATTTCCAAGCGATACAGCATTGGAAAAGATGTTGTACCTTGCCAGTGAAAATGTAGTCAAAAAATGGACGCAGAGGTATCGGAACTGGGATCAGGTATTGAATCAGCTGATTGTCCTGTATGGAGAACGGCTTACCAATTATCTGTAAAAGGGGAAGGAACCCACTACCGCTACAACCGGGACCATCAGCTTTTGGCCATCCATTACCCCGATGGGGGGACAGAGCGGTTTATCCGGGATGGGGCAGGAAACCGGATCAAGCATATCCTGCCGGAGCAGTACGACCCGGCCACCGACGACGGGGCAGGGTATGGCTATACCTACGATGCCGAGGACCGGCTGACCCGGGTTACGGGGCCGTCGGGGGAAGTGGTGGCGGCTTACGTATACGACCGGATGGGCAACTGCATCGAAAGGAAGGATGCCCTGGGGGGCTGCCACTACTATGCCTACGAGCTTAGAGGGAAGCGGATCCGGGAGCTGCATCCCCTGGGGGAAGGGGGCCAGCCACAGGAGGCCAGAGGGCCCCAGCCCTATCAAAGAACCGATTACCGCTACGATAAGAACGGCAACCGGATTCAGGAGATTCGCTATGGGGGAAGCTATACCAAAGAGGGGGCAGCTCTTACAGGCAGGAAAGGACCTGACCCTGACCTTTGCCTATGATGCCCGAAACCGGCTAATCCAGATCCAGGACAGTACCGGGGCAAGGGTTACCTATGGCTACGATGCCAGAGGCAACCGGCTAAGGCAGGAGCAGGGAATCGAGGCCGGAAAAAAGGCACAGGAAGGGGAAGCGGCAGAAGGCTGCCCGGGGGGAAAACGGATAAACTATGCCTACGACCGAGCCGGCCGGCTGGTGAGAAAGAGGGAGCTGCTGGACAGCGGTATTGCGGGGGAAAAGAAGGTATGGGCCGAAACCGCCTATGCCTATGATGAGAACGGTAACGGTAACTGTATCCGCATCCGGACCCCGGAGGGCTATGTGCTTCACCGTTTCTTTGATGACCGGGACCGGCTGGCCCACCAGGTGCTGGAGGACAGGGAAAACGATATCCGCCTGTTGACCCGTTTTTCCTACGACCGGGGAGGGAATCTTATTCAGGTGGTGCAGCAGGGAAGGGAAGGCCAGCGGGAGCTTTCCTGCACATATGACTTAAAGGACCGGCTGACCGGGGTAAAGGAGCTGGGGGGCCGGTGTTTGGCTATGGTTACGATCGAAACGACAACCGGATCCAGCAAAAGCGCCGCCTTCCCCTGGCCCAGGAGGCCTATGCCGTGACCCGCTACCACTATGACCTGAGGGGAACCTGGTGGGCCAGGAAGAAGGGGGAAGCCTGCGGGCAGAATACGCCTATGATGCTGCCGGCCACCGGACCAAAAGCCGGGATGGGGACGGGGTAGAGGTAAGCCTGTCCTATGGTCTGGAGGGCAGATCCGGACCCTGACCACCGAAAGGGCCAGAGAGGCAGGAAGGATCACCGCTATCCATGCCCCGGAGGGAGGAAAAGAGGAGTATACCTACGATGCTGCCGGTAACCTTCGCACCAGCAAAGCTGCCCTGGGGAGTGGTCAGCTACACCTATACCTCCCGGGCAGGTAGCCTCCGCAGGGATCAGTTTGCCATACAGAGTATTTCCAGTACGATAAGGAAGGCCGGCAGGTGGTGCAGGTGGACCGGAAAGGCAACCGGACCCAAACCCGGTTTAACGTTTATGGCAAGCCGGTATACCAGGCATGCACCGACCGGAAGGGAAAGCGCCAGGTGATGGGGATATGGGCCTACGACGACTTTGGCCACTTAAAAGAGGCAAAGGGGGGAGGCTTTACCTATACCTACCGGCACCGGCCGGACGGAAGGCTGCTGGAGAAAACCCGTAACGGAAAGGTGGTGCTGACCTGTACCTACTACCCGGAGGGCACCTTAAGAAGCCTCACGGACCACCGGGGAAAGACCCTGTATTACACCTACGATGGGGAGGGCCGGCAGGAAAGCCTTAAGACCCAGGAGGGCCAGGTATGGCCCGCTATACCTATACGCCGGGAGGCCGGCTGGCCACTATAGAGAGCGGAAACGGGATAATTACCCGGTACACCTATGATGGGGAAGGAAACCTGTCCGGTCTTTCTGTCCAGAAGGGAGAGGCCTGGCTGCTTTACGCTGCTGCCTTTACCTACGACCTTAGGGGGAACCGGCTGACCAAAAGGGGCCAGCGGCTGGGGGAAGGAGGAAGGCGGGAAAAGACCCACTACCACTATGCCTGGATAGAGGAAGCCGGGGCAGTCTGCCCGGTAATTGACTTTCAGGAAACCTGTTGCTACAATGAGGGAAACCAGCTGACCCGGCGAAGCAGCTTCGGAGAAACCACGGACTACACCTACGATGCCAACGGAAGTCTGGTGAAGGAAACCACCGTCAGCCCAGAAGGGAGCGGGGGAAAGAAGGAAGAGAAAGAGACCTTCTACCACTATGACCTGTTAAACCGCCAGGTCAGGGTAGAGGGGCCGGAGGGAAGAAGCACAGAAAGCCACTACGATGGGGAGGGGCTAAGGGCAGGGCTGACCACCGGTAAGGGGGAAAGCTATACCTTCCTTTACCATCAGGGGGAGCTGATGGGGGAAGAAGGGAAGGAAGCTTCTGGAGGCGGTACCTGAGGGGCAACGGCCTGGTCAGCCTGGAAACAGAGGACCAGAAGTACCACAGCTGCCATCTGGACGAGCAGGGAAGCACCCTCTACCTGACGGATGGACAGGCAGAGGTGGAAAACCGCTACGCTTACGATGCCTTTGGGAACCTGCTTGGGCAGGAGGAGGCTTTTCCCAACCGCATCCTTTATGCAGGCCAGCTATATGACCAGGAGACAGGCCAATACTACCTGCGGGCCAGGTATTACAACCCTACCATAGGGCGATTTAGCCAGGAGGATACCTACTGGGGAGACGGGCTTAACCTGTATGCGTATTGTGCCAACAATCCGGTGAGGTACTTTGACCCCAGTGGGCATCAGAAAAAGCCGAATTGCCCAGGAACGGAAGGCGAGGCAGCCACAGATAAACAGCCAGGTGTGGAGATTGAGAGTAGTAGATATTCATTACCTCAAGGAATTTCACAAGAACAGTTTAGTAATGCTTCGAAACTACTTAGAGATAGGGTTGGAGATATAAGTGGTGATATTGTTGTACAAGGAAGTCGAGCAAAAGGAACCGCAAAACCAACATCAGATATAGATATTGCATTAAGAGTATCAGGTGATAAATTTGATTCACTTATAAACCAATATTTTAAGACTCCTAATCCTGGTTCTGCAAAAGAACGAACAATGTTGCATGCAATAGAAACAGGTAAAATACAAGCTGGAGAAGCTAAATTAAGTGGTTTGCGAAAAGAATTACAAGAAATTTTTGGAATGGAAGTAGATATTTCGATAATTAAACAGGGTGGAGCATTTGATAATCCACCGTTCATTCCGTTTGAGTAGGAGGTAAATAATGTACAACGATTTATATTGTAAGGTATTTGTTGATACTGATATGGATTATGAAAAACTGTTTGCTTTACTAATAAATTTTATTAATGGTAAAAAAGAAGCAGTAAATTATATCATTACTGAGTGGTGTGATATTAGTGTTCAAAAGAATAAGGAATATAATGTCGAGCAATATTTATTGGATTCTACGGATTTTTGTATTGGAAGTATTACTTAGATATTGAACCGCACAATATTGAGGAAAGCCAATATATAGAAAATATTGCGAATCTGCTTAGTTATTTGAGGAGATGCTGTAAGAATGTTATTATAGCATGCGATTTTGAAGATGAGGTAAATAACATGATGTAAAATTGGAAATATATATTTTTAAATTATGTATCCACAGGACGCCCACCACCACCTAAAAATAAACTACGATCTTTAAACTAATAGGATATGGAAAGCTTATAACCAAGGGCAGGCAATTTTTCTATGATGAAGAAGAAAATAGAACCGGATGGAGGTACATGGACATACCTTTATTTTGGAAACGGCATGCTCCGGGAAGTAACCAGACCGGACAAAGCTGTGTCAGCTTCCAATATGATACTTTTGGCAGGAGGATTGAAAAGTCAGTAACCAGTATACATAGTAAAGGAGCATCAGAGGGAAGGCAGCAAAAAGTAATAAGATTCCTGTGGAATGGAAACAACTTGTTTCATGAATGGGAAGAGAAAAGCACAGTGGGCAGAAGGAAAACTGAAAATAAAGTAGATTTCAAAGCGGATTATATTTTGAAGCTGGAAAAACGAGAGGAGGAAAAAGCAAAAAAAGAAGCAGAGCAGGGAGAAAATATACCGGATAATCTGATTACATGGGTATTTCAGGATGACTTTATTCCCAGAGGAAAAATCACCAAGGATGGGAATGACAGTATTATAAGTGACTATTTGGGAACTCCAGTGGAAGCCTATGATGAAGAGGGAAAGAAAGTATGGGAAAGAAATCTGGATATCTATGGGCGTGTAAAACGGAGGAAGCATTAGGTGAAAAGAATTTAATTCCATTCCGTTTTCAGGGACAGTATGAGGATGAAGAGACGGGATTGAAGAGAGGAAGACCATATTCAAATGCTGTTTCGTCTAAAGAGGCATTAGTTGAAGGAAGAGTACCTGCAAATAAGTTGACAATAACGTGTCCAGGTTAACTGAAAATATATTATTGAATGTATTTTTGAGAGTATCCTAAAGTTTGTGTAAACCTCCAAACTGATGTAAGATAAAATTACTCAGTTTGGAGGTTATTTTATGGCAAGAAGAAAAGACAGCCCACAAAAAGCAGCAATGAGAGACATAATGCGAGACTATCTGAAAAACAACGATATCAGTATCAAAGATGGCACCGATGTAAACAGCATCATGCGCGACATGATGTCTGTTCTTTTGGAAGGCGCACTGGAAGAAGAACTGGATGAGGAATTAGGATATTCCAAGTAAGATTATCGTAACAAAGAAACCGATAACAGTAGAAACGGTCATTCCAGAAAAATCATGCACACCGGTTATGGAGATATGGATGTAGCTATCCCAAAAGATCACAATGGTAACTATGAGCCTTAATTTCATATGCATGAATTATACGATATTAATATTTCTGACAGTAATGTTGAAAGTGCATTAGGATATAATCAATCGAATGCAGATGATTTAATGAGACAAATATATGAGAAATTACCGAGTAGTGAGGGCTGTAGTAGGAAAAATGGATTAGTATGGTTAGAGGCGCAGGAAAGACAGAGGATGGACTGGTACAATATAATGAGGAAGTCAACAAGCTGGGAGATGATCTGAGGGAATTGTATGGAAATGTGGGGGAAATACTTGGCAGGATCAGGGATGGAACACTGGAGGCAGATATTTACGGAGCAGAGAGCATAAAAGCAGAAGCTGTGACGGAGAAATGGAGTAATCTGGGATGGTGAGGGATTATTCGCAGAAAACAGTACAGGAACTGTATGAGACCATCCGTGTGAACGTGGATGAAGAAGAGCAGTGGAAAGTATTTGACTTTGTAGAAGATTTTTTTATGGAAGAACTGGAAATCGGAGATTATATCAATGATATTAACAGTTACCATTTACATATGTTTGACAAACATGATGTGACAACAAAGAAGTTTGATGCTATAGTAGAAAAAGCAGGGAAAGTGGATGCAAACTATGCGGCACAGATAGAAGGATACTGCAGCCTGCTTGGAGAATACGGGAAAAAATTTGAGGCTGTATGTGCCATGCTGCAGCCGGAGAAACTGAGATTATCCCCGGATAAATACCGAGAAAAACTGGAGGGGATCAATACCGGCTATCAGAATGCCAAGGATACCCACGAGCAGGAACAGTCGGCTTATGAGGCAGAACTGTATGAGATAGAGACTGTCTGGTATAAAAAAATGCTGGACAAAGCGGAAGATTATCTGATACGGAGTGCTGAATGTGTTGTCCTTGGTAATTTTACAGATGAAGTGACAGTACTTGGAGTGGGTGTGCAGATTGTCCTTGGAATTTTTGATCTGGATTTGCCCTGTGACATCCGGGATATCATTGCAGATATAAAGAACCTTGCAGAAACAGACAGGGTAAGATGGGATCTGATCGGAATGCTTGCACTTGACCTTATCGGTCTGATCCCGGTAATAGGAGCACTAAAGTATTCGGATGAAGTCGGAACACTGTTTAAGAATGCTGGAAAAGTCAGTGTTGTTGCAGAAGGCGCAGATGGTGTTGGAGCAGTAACAAGGCATGCAGATGAGGCTGGAGCATGGCTGCAAGGGGTAAAGGTGTTCAGGTATTCGGATGAGACAGCCAGCAGTGGCATCAGGAGAAAAGCTGTTAAAGGAAAGCGGGACAATATACGAATCATTTGCCGATATGATGTCACCGGAGGATGCAAAAAGATATTTGGATTTTCTGGAGAATGGAAGCAGAGAAGGATTGACAGGTGCCGAGCTGGCAGGAGTGGAAAAGGCAGATGCATTGCTGGTATCCCGGAAAGTTGAATATGAGGATGTATGGGATTTAAGGAATGTGGGAGATGCGCTTGAAAGTGGTTTAAACTCTAATCTATTAGATGAATTAGCTAATAGTGGAGTAAAGTATAATCCAGAGGATATCGTTGCAATAACAAAGACTGCGGATGGGAAATTAGTGTGGTTAGAAAATGGAACAGATACTGCGGGATTAAATCACATTATTACTGAGCATGCTGACGATTTTCTAAATAAAGGAATAACGCAAGAGCAAATTCCTGATTATGTAATGAATGCACTAGAAAATGGAAAAATCGTTGGATATCAGGGAAGAGGTACTGGAAGACCTATATATGAATTTACATATAACGGAGAAATTCATAAAGTTGCTATTACAGTAGGTAATAATGGATTTATAGTTGGTGCTAATCCAAAGTAGAGAGGAATGTGTATGAAAGTAATAAAAATCAAATTTGAATATGGATGCTTCCCTGTGTGGATTTATGGTGAAAATAATGAATTGATAGAGAATGATTTGCCACCATATTTAATAGGAGATAGTGATATAGACCCTAAATTTTTAAATATTAAAAAAATATATGATAGTTTGTATTTGGATGATGGAAAAGAATTCAAATATATTGGATTTAAAGAGGCTGAAAAGAGAGAAAATTTTTTCAGAGAATTGCTTTTGGTAATCAATCTTCTAAAGAATAAACTGAATGATGAGTATATCATTGAGGATAATATGGATTTTTTAAAGAAAACTATTAATTAAATTTATTGTAACTGATATGTAATGACCTCTTGTCAAGTACAAATTAACAGAAATCACCACAAAATATTATTTAATTGTCTGAAGGCACCCTGAAAGAGCCTCGGAGTATCAGTTCCCGGCATTGGCCACTCTGATATACGTGGATTGGTTACCTACAGGTCAATGGTCCGCCGTGAGCTCTATCGTCTATTCGCGTGGATCACAGATTTCTATGTGCCAACATAGTTACGTCGTAGATAGCTCGAACCTCGAAATGGCCGAAGCCCTTTCAGGATGTCTTCAGTTGTTACTTTTATTACTGGTCAGATGTATGTGGCGTAAGCCACCTTACAGCTGCTTGATTACCCACTATAACAGTGGGATGATGATGTCAAGGCTGCAAAGCACCGCCATCGGCGGCCTGGTCTTGATATCGTCAGCACGGTGTTATACCTGTATCAGGCGATATGTTCCGTCATCATGCCCCACATGAAACAGGCAAGCTCACGCGCAATTGCTGTTTTAGCTACATTGTGTTTCTTACTTTCCCAAGAACCATTTTGTAGTATCGGCGTCTTAAGCGTTCATTGGCTTTATCTGCATAAGCAATAACCTGTGGCGAATTTCCGGCTTGACGTGATTTCAGTTCCTTGGATTTGAATCCTATCTGACCACGGGCATAGCATTGAGAAGCTTCTGTAAGGAGCATACGGACATGGCGATTTCCGGCTTTGGTAATACCAAGCCTTGTCTGTCCGTCACCGCTGGAATCCTCGCCCGGAACAAGTCCAAGGTAGGACGCAAAATTCTGTGCAGACGCAAAACGCTGAAAATCACCAACCTCGACCAGAACAGATAATGCGGTGTGAGTCTTGATACCGATGAAACAACAGAGTTTCTTAACCGATTCTCTGTATTCATCCTTAGAAGCAAGTTCCTCAATGCGCTTATCCAACCGTTCAACCTTATCACTAAGAGTAGTATAGGTCAGCAGATATTCGTCGAGGATTTCTTTGTAAAGTGCCTCAGGGTTCAATGACTTAAGCCATTTGATGTGTGCTGCTGTCCAGTGGCTGTTTCCATCATAGCGATAGTTGTGGCGAAGGCAAAACGCTAGTATCTGCTGCTTGACCTTTTTGAGTGCCAGCTTATGATCATCCCTCATACGGAGGAATTCTTTTTTTCCTCGTCTGTTGCTGTAGGGATATGAACAGGACTGTAATTATGCTGTGCGAGACATTTACCAATTATTTCTGCATCTCGTCTGTCAGTCTTAATTCTTCTTTTACTGCGTTGCTCAAGCATCGTAGTTGGAGCAAGTATCACACAGTTAACATCATGTTCTGTTAATTGATGATATAAAGTATAACCGAGGCAACCAGCCTCATAACCGCATATGAAGTTAGCATCGTTTCCGTAGACGGTACGAAGAAACTCCAGATACTTCAGAACATTTTTGTAATCAGCTTCTGTTCTCTGGAAGTGAGAACCTTTCTCTGCGTCGATTGTGTACGCACAAAGTGTAAAACTTTCTTTGTGTACATCCATTCCTACGTAAACTGTGTTATAATTCATTTGATGACCTCCCTTTGTATGCGGTAATCCCTGTTACCATTGTTCTTGTCAAACTTTAGTATACAGGTAAATCCACGAACCTACAATGTGGAGGTCATTACATATTGTCTATTCAGAACCAGCTTTACTCAAAGATGAAATCAGGGTGACCTGAGATTGCATTTTTGATTGCTTGGTAAGCATTATGTCCCTGCTTGTGTGCCGTGCCAACGTAGGACATGATTTTCCGATAATCTCTGGCACCTTCCTCTGTTCGGAAGCATCCGGATACTTTGGTCTTGACCTTTATCATCCGAAGATCACGTTCTGCCTGGTTGTTATCAAACGGGACATTGAAGTTATGAATAAAAAGGCAGACTGGGACCTTGTAATTCGCAAGGCGTTCTACAAGGGCAAGGATTTTTCTTTTCTTCCGACCACGTTTTTTCTCTGCGGTTTCGGGAAGTGGATTTTCCTTCCGAGCCTGTTCGATAAGTTCATCATACTTTTTAGCGAACTTATGATAGTGATAATAGCTCAGAAAGTCCTTGCCTTTCTCTACAGCTTTGTCTTTGACCTTTTCATTTCCAGTAAAGGTCTATAAATGCAGATGCCCACTTCTGCTCAGGATGATTTTCATCAATCCCCGTTAATTCACGGAGAAGATGGGCACAGCAGACTGCATGCTGAATATCGGATAATTCCAGTAGGAAGCCCAGCAGTCATGCATGGCAATCCCTTGAATTCCGGGAGAACACCGCATTGTTCCATGCCCGCATTTCCACGTTTGGGACTGATATCAAGATAGGTGTATTCACAGTTTGAGGCATCATGAACCTACCAGAGTTTTTATCCACTCTGGTTCCTGTTTCATCGAAATGTCCAAGTGCGGAATCGATCATTTTATCCTTGATCTTACCTACTGTTTCACTCAGACTGTCAGCGCATCTTTTACCATGCTACTGATTGTTTCTGTTGCAATCGGAATGTTAAATACTTCGGAAAGGATCTCATGGGTGCGTTTGATGCTGACTGCACCTACGGTATTCAACGCAACAGCTAATAACTGAAGATTTTCGCCATACTGTACGGCTGCTTTTACGTCAGAAGGAAAGCACCTCTGCGTGTATCTCCATACAGCATACAGATTGGAAGTTCCAGTGCCTGATGTCCGTTCTGTCCACCAGCCTTTTACCGGATGGTTTCGCAGACTCTTTTGGGCAGGCTTTTTGAAACCATCACTTGAAGGTGGTTTGGAACTATTTTTGGAGTTCTTATTAAGCTGTTCCTTTAGTCCCTGTATCGTCTGATTGAGTTGAGCGATCAACTGTGTTTGCGCATTGATTGTAGCATTCAGGGAATCTACAGTTGATGTTAATGAATTAACCTGCTGTAATAACTGCTTATTCATTTCATCTTTTGTCAATCAGACCACCTTCTTCCGTTAAAATTTGATACTTCTATTTTAACGGAAAATGGGGTAAAAAGCGAATCGTAAGATTTTGGCAGACTGTCAAAATGACGGTGGATAACCAAAAAAATCAGAGATTAAATGCTGATAACACCCGGATAAAATCCACAAAATGCTGTTATCTGGATAAAACTAAGGAGTTATGTTTCAGTAATCCACAAACCCGAAGCACTTGGCAGCCAAACTGAAAATTATCCACACTTTGCACTAAAACGATGACGAAACAGAAATTTTATTTTCTCTGTTTTGCCGAAAAATCAAGATGTACTTAATGAGGTACTGAATAGTTACTCATATATTAATTAACGTGTCTTTTGACACCTAATCCCAATAAGACACAAATTGCTTGATAAAACAATACATATAGTTATAGAATAAGTGTAGAGAATTACAAGCCTGATCAGCAGGATTTGATGAAATAATATTAGAAGCATCCGAGGAAAAATAAATGTCAGAAAAACGATTAGGGTAAAGAAAGAAGAAAATAGATTACTGGTGTATTATTCCCCAAGTATTAATTTTGATGAGATTGTGAGGAACATTGCGTATGGAACACTGATTAAGGGGACATTTTGGGTGACTCAAGACAATCTTGTTGAGGTTAATGAAGAAGAGGAGTATATTTGCTTTCGGATTGCAGGTACAGAAGGTACATATTACGTCCTTGATAAGAAGGTATTTAATATTGAAAATTCTATATATGTAGATAAATGTTTGGATATCACAGATAAATGGTTTATTACATATCCTCATAATTCGATTATGAGGAGACTGGATAATTTAATCTCAAAAAAGCTTTATATTGTTGAAAGTGATGATGGGATAGAGAATCATTTGCCGGGCAGTGCTTTTCTGGGATTGGTAGAAATATTTCCGAATGCTTATGAGGTTAACAAATATGTGAATGCTCGGATCGCGTACCTGTTATCCAATTATGTAGAGGGAGTGTGGAAACACAAGGAGTCTTATGAAAAATACCTTGAGAAAAAAGAAACACATTTTTCATTAGTCGATAATCAGTGCATTAAGTTGATGGGCTACGAAATGTACAGAAAAGCATTTGAGAATCTTGAAAGGATGCTTGCAGATCCTGAACCATATTCAGAAAAGGTCTGGCAGGAAAAAATTTATGAAATAATATGTGTGCTTTATCCTAAGTACATAGCCAGTTTCCGAGAAATTGAGATTGGAAATGATGGTCGTCATTCGAAAAAACCGGATTTTATACTGGTAGATTCTTCTGGATTTGTTGATCTTCTGGAAATAAAAAAGCCTAATAACCAAAAAGTTGTTTCGTCTACGGAATATAGAAATAATTATGTGGCTGGAAGAGATTTAGAAGGGGCGATTGTTCAGATAGAGAAGTATGTATACATTTTAAATCATGAAGGAGAGGCGCGTGCAAAAAAAATACGAGATAAAATTGCAGGTGATCTTCCGGCAGGATTAGAAATTAAAGTAGTGAATCCACAGGGAATTTTGCTTTTGGGAAGGAGCAGGGGATTGACAAAGGAACAGCTTTTTGATTTCGAAATAATAAAAAGACAACATAAGAATATTGTAGATATTATGACATATGATGATCTGCTAAATCGATTGAAAAATATTTTGAAGCAGATGGAGACAGATTCAAATTGTATATAGAACTGGAAAAGGAGCCCTCGTCAAAGCTCCTTTTTGGCTGTGAGCAGAGTTTTTGTTGCTGCATTTTCTCCTTTTAATTGGATATAGCCTACGATCATATGATAAAAATATTGTTTCTCATCAGGAGTAAGTTTTACAAGCTGTGCCCGGATATCTGTCATAATTTCATCATCTCTGGTGGAAATGTCATCAGATACAACATAATCCACACTTGCGTGTAAAGCATTGCATAATGCGATAGTCGTTTCTAAACTTGGGGTACGGTCACCACGCTCAATCTGTCCGATGTAATTAGTTGAAACATCAACGGCTTCGGCTAAGCGAGCCTGAGATAAACAATTGTTGATTCGTAAACGTCGTATTTTCTTTCCTAAAGAATCTGGTTGCATGATGCCTTCTCCTTTTCAATACAGTCAATCTTATATGTTTATAATATATATTATATCCATTATATTACCGCTAATATTTTTAATCCTGATGATTACTATTTGCTTTGGAAATAGTAACTTGTAGTATATGTTTATATACTGATTGTGTGTTAAAAATATATGCAATATACACAAATAGCTTGTATATTAATGAAAATTAGGGTAATATAGAGATAAGAACAAAAATGATTGATAATTATATATTATCATTAAATATTTAGTGTTTTACGAGGGTTAGCAGTGATAAACTGGAAATTACTTTATGATAATTTGGACGGCTAAATGCAGCAAAAATTTGAAGATTTAGCGTTAGATTATGTTTGTGACGTATATAATGAATATACGTGGAAACCAACACAGCGCACTCGAGATGGAAATAGAGATTTTCATAATCTTGAAGAGGACTTATTAAAGATATGGGGAGAAGCCAAATATAAAAAAGATTCCATTAGTTTAACACGCAAAGATTTGGATCCAACCATTTTATCTGGTCTTATAGATGGACATGTAGAGCTTATCATCTTTGTAACCAATGGTAAAATCTCCAGAAGAATTGATTTCCAGAATGACGTTAGGAGCAAATATGAAAGGAATAAAGCTCTCTTTTGTTACTGGTAAACAATTGTCTGATTGGCTTGTTTTAAATCCTGAAAAATATAAAATATATTTTGGTGAAGAACTAGAAATTGATAATTATAAAGTAGAACAACTAATAGAATTTAGAAAAATATCATTTTATGAACCAATATCATTGGATTTTAGACCCAATTTTAACAAAGTATGCATGAACATTGAGGATACATTCATTCTTAACTGCATATTTTATAACTCACAACCAGGAAATTGCAGCATAGAATTGGAAGATGATGCACCGCTCTCTTTTATTAAGTCTGATAAATATGAAAATCCTGAAAGTTTTTTTGTTAAGCCGGGCTTAAATAGTGTTTCATTTCTTATAAGAGCAATGAAAGAATATAATAAGGTTCTTCGTATTACCCTTGTCTGTGATCATAATAAATATCATTGTATTTCGGAAAAATTAGTAATTAAACGAAATAAGCAGTTAAATATCTATTATTTTAAACAAATAAATATTTTATCTGGTATTAAAACTGTGTTGGATTATTTCGATAATACGATAGGAAATTATGCTTTTTTCATACATGGTAATAGTGGAATGGGCAAAAGCTATATATTAAAGTCGTTATCGCTGGATTATTGTTTAAATAATGATCTTACATTGGTAACATTTGAATCAGAAGAGAAAAGTAATGTGAATTATCTTCTGATTTGTAGAATAATAATTTTTTTACAATATGGAAATATCTTTTGGGATTATAAGCCTGAAAAAATCAAAGATTTCTGCAATTCAAATAGTAATTTTAATATTGAAACAGATAAAAAAATATTAAATGATATTTTAAATGGTTGTTTTGACTCCAATATAGCTAAGACAGTTATTGAGAAATTGCAATCAAATTTTCCTAATAAGTATAATTTTATCAGTTCCGTACATCCCAAAAGCTTTAGAGTTTTATTATTAGACGACATTCATAATTTAAATAAAACACAAAGTACACTTTTGTATAATTTAATAAATGAGCTATTAGCTTCCAAAAGTAAAACTATTCTGGTTTTGGCAGGAAGAAAAAAAGAATTTAAGACACCAGCATTTGAAAAAAAATTATTAGATACCATTAGCAATTACTATGAATTGGATAAGCTGAGCGAAAAAGATATTAAAGGAACCATACAGCAGAATTTTAATGTAGGAACAACAGGAATAAATGGATTTGTTAATTCTTTACCTTCAAATTTACTTCTGTTAAACGAAATTTTATCAAATTTTAAATATTCGTATCAGTATAATAAAGAGGTCAGTATATCAAAATTTATAGATAAATACATCAATTTATATAAAGAAGATCTGGTTTTTCAAGAGAAATTTCTGAAGCTAAAAGACAAGTACTATTTGTTAGACATATTATATCTTTTTAAAAAAGGTCTTCGGGCTGCTCTGTTATATGAATATTCTGGTTTTGATAAGAAAAATACGAAGAATGATATCCAGATACTTATAGAAAATAATTGCATCATACAAATTGGTACGGCATTACTGGTTCCATTTCATGATTACATGATTAGTAATTATAAAAAATTACGAAAAGGGAAGGAATATAATAAAAAGACGGGTGATTTTCTGGTATTTTTATTAAATAAAACCCAAAACGATATGGATACAAATTATCTACTCTCACTAATCTGTAAATGTGGAAAAACTTATTTTAATTATTATAATAAATCAATAAAGAATCTGATGTTAAAGTATATTCATCAATCAGAATATGGAACAGCCGTTTATTTTGCTGAAATATTTTATGACAATATTTCAAACAAAAAAAAGCTGACAGCAAATGAAAAACATTTTTTATATTTGTATGCCGACTGTTTAGTTCATTGTGATAATCAATATAGAGCCAAGCAATTTTTTCAGGAAATTTTAACAAAAGAAGAAAATACAAGCTTTGAAAAATATGAAGTAGCGGTTTCTTTGTTAAATCAAAGATTTTGGAATATTGACCTGGATGAACTTATTGAAGATTCAAAAATGTATCAATATACTTTAGAAAGTTTATTTATGGATCATCTGAAACCTGAGTTGATTTGGAGATTTAGAAAGACATATGAGTCTTGCTTTAACAGAAGAATGGTAACTCAATTATTAATTGATGAGTATAAGGACGCACAAATATCTTATAGTGATGGACTGATTGCAATAAAAAAACTTTCAGAAAAATATAATCTTAATTTTCAAGTTGAAATAGCCACAATAATTATGGATTATGCCAGAGGTAAAGTACAGTTTACAAGGGACTACACAGGGTAGGTATCTGACGGGAGGGGTTCCACCCGTCAGATTTTCCATGTGATATTCAAGCTGTCGCTTGTGGCGGCTATGGTGGTAATCATCAAGTCCACCACCCGCCGCTTGTCGTCAAAGGATACATTCTCCCAAGTGTCAAGGTAGCCGGAAATCTGGCTGACCTGTTCCGGGCTAATGGCTTCCACCGTCAGTTCCGCTATCCTCGCCAGAAGTTCCTGCTTGCGCCCGTCCAGTTCCGCTATCTTCACATTCACATAGGAGAGCAGGACATTGTTTGCGCCCGTCAGACTGTCCACCAGCTTTTCAATCTCGCTATCCACATGGGCAAGCTCCACTTGCAGTGCTGCAATTTTAGGGTTTGCCTTTGCCGCTTTCTTTTCTGCCCGTCAGCGTCTTGTAGCTTGCCAGTTTCTTCACCATCTGCTGATAAACAACCGCTTCCAGTTCCGAAGTAATGATTTTTCCCGCACCCGGCACAGCTTTTATTGTCCAGCCGTTTTGTGCAGCGGAGATATTGCTTTCCCACAGGATTGTTAATGCTCATAAGCGCATATCCGCAATTCCCGCATTTGATTTTTCCCGCCAGCCATGTGTGGGTGGCTTTCCGGGCAGACTGGATTTTCATGTTGTTCATCAGCTTCTTCCGGCAGGTCAGCCAGATGTCGGAGGGGACAATGCCCTCATGGGGAGCCAGTACCAGCATTTGGTCTTTCAAGTCGTTCTTTTTGCTGGGCTTCACATCTCGCCCTTGATACAGATAGCAGCCGTTCATGCCAGTAAAATCGGCAGTGTCATTGACAATGACTGTCCCTTGACTTTTGAAAAACTCATACACATCAAGGTCTGCCTGCACATAGACAGGATTTCGTAACATCTGCGCCAGCGTGGGGCGTATCAGCTCTTTGCCGTTGAATAAAATCCCCTGTCCGGCAAAGTACCGGGTAATGTCCCCGTAGGAGGTAGTGGGCTGGGCGTACATCTCAAACATCAGCCGGATATTTGCCGCTTCGTCTGGATTTACCACCAGCTTTTTTGTGTCGATACCGTCCATCTTGATCGGCTCGGTATGGAAGCCGTAAGGGGCTTTCCCGCCCATCTTGAAACCTCGCTGGCTACGGGAATAGTAAGCGTCCGTTACTCGCTTCTGTATGGTTTCCCTCTCAAGCTGGGCGAACACAATACAGATATTTAACATCGCCCGCCCCATCGGGGTGGAGGTATCAAACTTTTCCGTAGAGGACACAAACTCTACATTGTACTGTTGAAACAGCTCCATCATGTTGGCAAAGTCCAGAATGGAACGGCTGATACGGTCGAGCTTGTAAACCACGACCTTTGCAATCAGCCCCCGCTTGATGTCCCGCACCAGTTCTTGAAACTTCGGACGGTCTGTGTTCTTGCCGCTGTACCCTTTGTCTGTGTATTCCTTGCAGTTACCGCCTTTCAACTCATATTTGCAAAATTCAATCTGGCTTTCAATGGAAATGCTGTCCTTTTTGTCTACCGATTGTCTTGCATAGATTGCGTCTATTCGATTGTTCATATTGTCGCTCCTTTTCTTAAAAAAGAAACGGAGCTGCTGACAGTTTTATTATACCGCCAGCAACCCCGCAAATCAACGATGGCTTCGGAAAACCTTATGCCCCGGCTTCCTCACTCTGCCGCTTGTCGGCATACTTGCGGAACACCTCATAAAGCTGCTGTTCCAGATCCCGGCGTTTTGCCGCCTCCTGCTCTGGCGTGAACACCGGGGAGAGATTTTCCAGCGTGATTTCCTTTCCCTGAAAAGTCACGACTTCTGTTTCTTTCTTGTATCTGATATGCTCCATAGTACCTCCGTATTTAATTTTCAAAGTGCAGTGCTGCTATGCTGCGGCGTGAAATGTTTTCTGTCATCGATTACCGTTCCCTTGTGTATCGTTGCTGTCGTTTCAGTTCTGCCAGCACCTCCGGCGGGATACGGTCTATCAGCCGCTGAATGTCTTTCAATTCGCTTTCCAGCTTTGCCCGTTCCATCGTATCTTTCATCTTGCCTTTTTCGCTGGCTTTGGCTCTGGCTTCCAGCTGTTCATTTTCTGCTAAAAGGTCGTTTATCGTGACCTTGTATTTTTTGAGCTGACCGGAGAAGTTCTCCATCTGCGGAAACCACTTTTTCAGCAGGGAGAGGGCTTCCTCTTTCTTCTTTCCGGCGTTGAACGGGGTAATACCGTCCAGCGTGGCTTCAATGGCTCTTGCCTGTTTGGAGAGATTGACCGCCTGCTTGAACAGGCGGGTGGGGATATGCTTCCTGCCTGTCTTACTGGCACTTTCCCCACGCTCCAAGTCGGGATATTTCTCCACCATATAAGCGTGAAAATCGTCCTGCCATTTTGTCAAGTTCGCCCGGTTGCCGATGATTTCTTTAGCGCACAGACGGTTGTCCTCCGTCAGAGGGACAAAGACCAAATGCAGATGGGGCGTTTTCTCGTCCATGTGCACCACCGCCGATACAATATTTTCTTTTCCTACCCGTCCGATTAAGAAGTCCGCTGCCCGCTGGAAAAACGCCTGTATCTCCTTTGGGGACTTCTTCTTAAAAAACTCCGGGCTTGCGGTAATCAGCGTATCTACAAACCGGGTACTGTCCTTACGGGTACGGCAGCCTGCCTGTTCAATGCGGTTTTGAATGAAGTGGTAGTACCTGCCCTCCGGCTTGATGATGTGGAAATTGTATTTGCTCCGGCTGGTATCAATGTCGGGATTGCTGGTGTACTGTTCCTTTTGCCGTTCGTGATGGGCTTCCAGCGGTCTTGCCGGATTGCCCTTGTGCTTTTTCAAATCGCAAAATTGCGTGTTGTGCCATAAACTCCTTTCCCCATTCCGTTCCTTTCCGGGACTTTTCCACAGGAAAATCCCGCAGAAAATATCTCGGATAGGATAGGAATGGATAAGATATAAATAAAATCGTTTTAATCTCTGTATTTCTATATACCGTCCGGTTTTCGTACTCCAAGAGGGTTGATTTTCGTACTTGTCAAGTGCGGTTTTCAGTCCTCCGGCGTACCAGAACGGGATTTCTTGAAGTCGGTGTTTGGAACCGCTTCATAGGATTTTGGGTAGATGCGGTTGGGTTTTCCACAGCCCTGCTTCTGGATCTCCACCAATCCGGCATATTGCAGTTCCCGCAGGGTGTTCACCGCCTTTTGCCGCCCACAGTGAAGCAGGGCAACAACCTCGCAGATTGGGTAATACAGGAAAATCCGCCCGTACTCGTCCGCCCAGCCGTTCTTCCGGGATAACTCCGTCCGGCGTAGGATAAAGGCGTACAGTATCTTTGCCTCGTTGGACAGAGGGCTGAATGTAGGGGCTTCAAAGAGAAAGTTGGGCAAGCGTGTGAAGCTGACTGCTTTCTCCGGCTGATGAATATAAATTGTGCTTGTCATATCGTGTTTTGTGGACGGTTAGAAGCCCGTTTTTGGGGGTAGACGGTAGTTTCTATTGCCTGCCCCTGTTCTGTGCTTGCAAAGCCTTGAAAATCAAGGACTTTTCAGCCCCTAACTGTCCACAGTAGACCTCCTTTTCCGTTCACTTTCTGTTTTCTGTCGCCTGTGAACTCTGGCGGCACAGCCGGGACAGTATTTTGCCCGGTTGGATTTAGGGACGAACACACCGCCGCAGACCGCACAGCGTTTCAAGTCCTTATCCCGGAAAATCTCCGCTTCCAGCGTCCCGTCCAGCGGCAAGACCGCCCAGCGGAACCACTTACAGCAGACCGAGAAAGAAGCCGTCTGCGGGCAGGCGCAGGTGTCCCCATCGTCAAGAACGATGCAATTGCCGTCCTCATAACAGCAGCACTCCCGGCGGATCAGGGCGTTTGCCTGTTTCCTCTGTGCCGGTGTCATGCGGTAAAGGGAACCGTCTTGCCTGCGCTCTATGGGCGGCAGTCGTTTATATGGGTTCTCTCTCATGTGTTTCCCTCCATTTTGCTTTCCGTTGCCGCTCTCACCGAAAAGGCTTCCTGCCCCATTCCTGCGGCGTGTTCCGGCGTTGGCACGCTCCCCACAGCTTCGGGACAAGTTGTCCCGAAGTGACTTCTGGACAAAGTGTCCAGAAGTTGGCTCCTTGCGGTGCTTCCCCTCGGCCGGGGTATTCCTTTTCGGACGGTCATTTGGTTTTCAAGGTGCAGCCCATCGATGGACTACCCTAAGTCTACACCTAAATGACCGCCCATCCCGTATATCCGAAAGGTAGGAAATCCGCCCAAAAAACTGCCTATTTCCACGCTCTCGGAATTGTGGTAAAATGATAATTACAAAGAGACAAATCGGCATTTGGAAAGGGGGAAGCCTATTTGATTGAGTTACAAACAGGAAAGATTACTTTCCCTGAACTGAATATAACAGTATCACCGTTATTGCATTATGCTGACTTTATTTCTGATTTTCCAAAAGATAAAATCACACAAATCAGAGATATGAGAAATGGATATATATGGTACGATATAAAAGAAAAAGTTTATGACAACAAAATCCCTGTTTATTTTTGCTTCAATCCACAGAAAAATCTTGAATTTGTTAATCTATATCCGCAGCACTTTGACTTAAATGCTATTCAGCATTGGGAATGCTGGACGCCCGAAGAAGCTCAGAAAGATAAAAGGTATTGTGATGAATGGCTCATGAGGTTTTGTGGTTTGAAGAACGAAGAAAACTTGTTTTCATGGGGTTCTATTTCATCTTACTTTGACCCGCGCTCGTGCAGTAGTGGTATTTGTATTCATTACACAGAACAGAAATAAATTAAAACATGAGAAAACAGCTATTCCCATTTATTGGGCAGACAGGGGGGAGAGCATGGAACTATCCATACAGGAACGCCTAAAAGACCTGCGTGTGGAGCGTGGGTTGACGCTGGAACAGCTTGCGGAGCAGACGCACCTCTCCAAGTCTGCGTTGGGCAGTTATGAGGGGGATAATTTCAAGGACATCAGCCATTATGCCCTTATTGAGTTGGCAAAGTTTTATGAAGTGACTGTTGATTATCTGCTGGGGCGTTCTCAACAAAATCACCCAAACGCCGATCTTGCAGACCTGCGCTTGAGTGATGATATGATTGAACTATTGAAAAGTGGGCGGGTGGATACTTCCCTCTTGTGTGAGCTGGCGGTACACCCGGATTTCCCGGCTCATGGCTGACCTTGAAATCTATGTAAACGGTATCGCTGGCAAACAGGTGCAGAGTGCAAACGCCATTGTAGACGCTGTGAGTACAACCATTATGAAGCAGCACAATCCCGGCTTGACCGACCCGCAGTTAAGACAGCTTATCGCCGCCCATATTGATGATGATAGTTTTTGCCGCTATGTGATACAGCAGGACATAAACAAGATAGCTCTTGACCTGCGGGAAGCACATAAGGAAGATTTTTTCAGTGTCCCGGAGGATAACCCACTGGAAGATTTTTTGCAGACCGCCGAGGAAACCGCCAAAGAGGGCAGCGACCCGGAGCAAGCGTCGCTGGCGTTTATCTGTAAGCGGCTCAAATTGAACTTGAAGAAGCTGTCCGAGGAAGAAAAGAAGTGGCTGAAAAAGATTGCACAGAAGTCGGACTTGCTGAAAAATCCGAACCCACAGCGGGGGAGAAAATAAGAGAGCGATAAACAAGAAATCTGAAAGGAGTTATCAATATGAGTTATGATTTGATGGTTTTTGAGAGAACAAAAGCACCTACCACAAAAAAAGAGTTTATGGCATGGTATGAAAAGCAAATGGAATGGGAGGAAGAACATGATTACCAAACGATTAGTGTTTCTTCTCCGGCTTTACAAAACTGGTTTATGGAAATGAAAGAAAAATTCCCGCCCATGAATGGGGAATATGCACCGAATGACGATGCTCTTGATGACGATGAAAATTTGGAGTTGCATATGGTTGATTACAGTATTGGGTATAATGTAATTTACGCTGCGTTTTCTTGGTCGGTGGCAGACGAGGCGTATGAACTTATGCGTAGTTTAGCTCAAAAACACAAGGTTGGATTTTTTGATGTGAGTGGAGATGATGGCGATATTATTTTGCCAGATGGAATTATGATAAAATAATATGATACATACCTATTCCCATTCTCACTTACCGGGAAAATAGCAAAGCCAGCCGAGCCAGTCAACGGTCAAGATGAACGGCGCACAAATGCGCCGCCATTGACAGCCCCGCCCGCCTTTGCTGATGGGCAATCAAGGCGGGAAAGCCCTAAAATGGCATCCCGCCCATTTCTAAGAACTGATAAGTCAGATTTGCTGAAAAATCCAAATCCACAGCGGGGACGGAAGTAGAGAACAATAAATAAGAATTTACAGGAGGAAAATCAATGGAGAACTTGATTAAGTTTTTAGAAGATAAGATAACGGATAAAATGTCTGTGGAAGAAATAGTTGATGTTTTTGAGCAGATGTGCAGCACACCGCTTGAAGAAGATATGGTTTTATTTGAAACCGGAACATTTACTGCTTTTTCAAAAGAACCATTTTTTCAAATTTCATTAGTTCGACAGTTTTCAAATGATGATGAAGAGTTTTATCAAATCCATGTAGTCATCTTGTATAAGCCAACCGCTGAAAATAAAATTTTCAGCGAAACAACATGGGACAAAGATTTAGACGAAAATATATTTGACTATATCAGAAAATCAGCGTCGTTTGCTTATGCAAGAAATCATGAATACATCGAGGTAAAAATATATATGGACGAAACTTAACTTCTCATTTATCAGGGAGATAGCAAAGCCCTAAAATGGCTTCCCCGCCCATTCCAATTTTGGGAGAAAATCTGTTTGCTTTTGTGAGTGTGTCCACAAGTTCGGGACATTTTGTCCCGAAGTCCGGCGTGGGACGAGGAACGGGGGCTTTCATATACGCCCTGTCTGCTGACGAAACCAGCCCTGCGCTTGCGGCTCCACGACACGCAATCACAGCCCTGTTTTCCTGCTGCTTCAAATGCCCTTGCCCGACCCGGCGGCAACCTCATTTTCGCAGCAACGCCGACAGAGCGTATAACACACTACACTTTGCAAGCAAAGTCGTGTGCCAAGGGGCAAGCCCCTTTGGAAACCCCGGACAACAAAACAGGCTGAATATCTCGCACTTTTTCGGTGCTTGATACTCAGCCTTTATTTGTTGTCAGCAGCCCCCGTTTCGTGGTCTGCGTGTAGTTCCTTGTAAACTGACCTAATATGTCAATCAGACCGAAAATGTCTTATCGGTTATTCAATATTTCTAAACAATACTTTTCTAAAGCAAAATCCGAAAATATCAGACGTTTTGTGATTTGTCAGATTGATTTATTTGTTATGCAGAATATTTTAAAAGAAAATGTAGATTATATAGATTTTATGAATAAAGTAAATATATTAAATGAACATAACTTTTTACAAGAATATGTAAAGGGAAAGTTAAAGTTTTTTGCATGTAGAATGGTTGATTTTGGTCGAATTAACGGGGATAGCAGAATTTCAGTTTCTTTTATGACTGAATGTATCAATGAGATTGAAAAAATAAAATTGAATAATTATATTTCGTTACAGGGGCGTGAACGATATTTATATAATTATATACTTTGTTATTTTTACATTATACAGAATCAATATGAAAATGCTAAAGCTGCTATTATAGAAAATTTAGCCTATGTGAAAGAAGCTGGTGCTACATATAAAATACCATTAGAACACAACCTTGCAAATCTTGAAACCATTCGGAGAGTAGAATGGTTTCAGAATCAATGCAACTATCCAGAAAACGTTTATCTTTTAGACTCAAGATTTTGGTAATGACTTATGTAGTTATAACATTTAGAATTTTATTGAATGCATATATTTTTATAGTTGAAATAAATTACATCATATTAGGATATTGTAGCAAGATATACAATGTAATTATTTATATAATGGTATTGAATCATATAATAAATATATATGTCTTTGAATATAATTTTTATAGAATAATACCATCTATTTCTATTACCACTATGATTAAAATGATCTCTTCTTAATTTATTACAAAAAGAATGTAAACAACTATTCCTAATAATAATAAGCGGTAAACCAGCACTTTTTGAAGGATGCAAACGTACATACATTTGTATTCCTTCAAGAATGACTTTAATATTATTTTTTTTACTATACTCCACAATGAAATCAAAAAACACATTGCAATAATAATTAAAAAAAATATCATTACTATTTTGCTTATCGGTTTTTGACCATTGAATATCAATAAATTGTTGAATATCTGGATATTGTTTCAAAAAAAGGTTTAATATTTGCTGGCTTTCTATTGAGGATTGCGGATAAAATTTTAAAACATCAAATGATATGCATACTGCTTTATGCTGTAAAGCATATTTCTTGGCAAAAGTCGTTTTTCCTGAACCAGACAATCCTGTTACAAGTAATATTGGAATGTTATTTATGCCCCATTTTTCAAGATTAAAGCAAAGTGGTGGTTCATCTTTGAATAATCTTATTTTCATATTAAAAACTCCTGTAATTTAATAACATTTCCGTGTAAATCAATAACGATATCATTAGGATTGTTACGATTTTTAATCCAATTATAGTTTTTAGAAATATCATTAATGGACTCAGTAATAAATAAGTAATTTCCTCCGAAATTCAAGAAAGAATATGGGAACAAATTATATAAATTAGCCTCTCCACTATGTGGTCGGTATACATATCCGTTAATGCTAAAATTTAATTTTTGTAGTATATTTTCCCAACCATTTAAATGGCTTAAAATAACACCACTGTACATCTTGCTGAGAATCTCTTCATTTAATTGAGGTAGTATATATTTATCAATATCGGTAGATATTATGTCTCCCCAATTTTGTATAAAATATTTTCCCTGCTGTGTTTCACTTATATCCATTGAATTTCGGGTTCCTCCACCAATATGGTATGCAATCGCCTCAGGATAGTATATGCATTTTAACCCGGAATTATTAATTTTAAGCGTTAGTTCAAATCCTTCATAGGCATTATAATAGTATTCATTAAATCTGCCATTTTTAATAAAAATGTCGCGTGGTATTGCACAAAATGCAGAGGTCAAAGCCTGACGTTCACTACATTTATATATCACTTCTTTATGAATATCACTATACTGATAAACATGGGCATTTTGTAAATCTAGAAACAAATGTCCAGTACTCTGCACTTTATTAGTCTGTGGATAAATAAGCAACCCCTGTACCGCACCAGTAGTTGCTCTGTTTTCTTCCAGGTAAGACACAAGATTATGAATACTGTTTCGAATTGGAAAGACATCGCTGTTTAAGAAAACGAGAATATCCCCCTGACTATGTTCAACACCAATATTATTTGATTTCCCATATCCCAATTTAGTTTTATTATATATAATTTTTATAGGAAACGATTTTTCAGAAAGTTTTTTTAGATAATCTATAGTTTGTATGTTTGCACATCCATCAGAAACAATTACTAATTCACTATCATTTTGAAGAGACTCTGTCAGAAGCAGATTTTCGACAAAATTATTGGTTAATGCAAAATTATTATCTAACGCTACTATAATGCTATACCTCATTCACACTCTCCTTTTTATATTATTTGACCGTTAAAAATCAAATAATATATAATTATCAATCACTTCCTTTCACAAGCATATTTTTTTTAAATACAAAACCCATTTCTCGGATGTTTCGTCGTCAGTATCATTTTCTGTTTGGCGAGCGTGACATGTGTATAAATTTGGGTCGTAGTAATAGAACTGTGTCCTAACATTTCCTGTATGTACCGGATATCGACATCTGCATCAAGCAGGGAGCTGGCGAAAGTATGACGGAACATATGAGGCGTCATGTGTTGTTCGATACCGGCGAGAGCGGCATATTTTTGAATCATCCTTCGGACGCTCTGATCGGATAAAGGCTTTCCGGTCTGGTTTGCAAAAAAATGATCACAGCTTTCTATTTCTGTGGAAAATGTATTTTTGTATTCATTTAAGGTTTTTAGCACATTAGCGTTTCCAATTTGCAGTTTTCGTTCTTTTGAGCCTTTTCCATAAATTAGAACAAAGTTGTCATTCAGGTTTACGTCGCAGGGTTTCAAACTGCACAGTTCGGAAATGCGGATTCCGGTGGCAAAAAGCAATTCAATGACAGCGGCGTCACGCAGTGCATTTTTGTTGGTAAGGTGTAGTGGCAAGCTGCCGTTGGGTGTAAATCGTAGAGAGGAAAAGTTCTAACGTCTGCAAAGGAATGGTTTTCGGAGAATAATGGGTTCCCGGAAACGAATCTGGATTTTGTCAAAGGGATTCTTCTCAATAAATTCATAAAATTCACAATAGTGAAAAATGCTTTGAGCGATGCGATTTTTCTTTGAGGTTTTGGGTTTGTAAATGGAATGGAGGTGTGCAATATAGGCTTCCAATTGTCTGGAAGTGATATCGTATAAAGAGGTTTCAGCAGACATAGGGAAGAAAATTGTGTGAGGTCGATTTTGTAGGCGCGGATTGTTTTTCGTCTAAGCACTTTTGGGTTTTGCAAAATGTAAGGTAGTTTGTGATCTGGGTATCCTGTAATTTCATAGTAGAGTTCCTCGCTTTTTTTTTATCTTAGCAAAGGAAAAGCGGCTTGCTGAGAGGAAGATAAGAAAAATTTAGAAAAGCAAACAAACGGAAACAAAGATAAAGCAGTCAGCTTGTAAATGAGAAAAATAGGAGAGAACATTTTTCTATGATGGGGAAAAGTAATGGATTAAACATAGAAAAGGAGCTTAAGGCTCCTTTTCTGTGCTCTGGCGTTTTCTTCTTTAATTGGATATAACTGACGATCATATGATAAAAATATTGTTTTTCATCAGGGGTTAGTTTTACAAGTTGTGCTCGGATATCTGTCATGATTTCGTCATCTCTGGTGGAAATATCATCGGATACAACATAATCGACACTTGCGTGCAGTGCATTGCATAGTGCAATAACAGTGTCTAAACTCGGTGTACGGTCACCGCGCTCAATCTGTCCGATATAATTTGTTGAAACATCAACGGCTTCAGCTAAGCGAGCCTGAGATAAACAATTGTTAATGCGTAAACGTCGTATTTTCTTGCCTAATGAATCTGCTTCCATGGTGCCGCTCCTTTTTCAAACACAGTGAATATAGGTGTTTCTAGTATATATCATATCAATTATATTAATGCAATTAATTTACCGGGAAAACATACAGGCTGCATTGCGAAAATTGACAGATAGTATAGAAAAAATGTGGCGGCTTGTTTTTCTCTCATGTGTTAGAAGAAATAGTTTCTACTTCCTGTTGGGATAAACCTGAAAATTTTGCAATCTCTTCTATAGTAAATTTGTTCGATTGCAGCATCCTTCTGGCAGTTTCAATTGCAGCATGGTTTTGTCCTTCGGAAAATCCGGTTTCATGTCCGGATTTTTCACCATCAGAAAAACCGGCTTCATACTCAGCCTTTCGCAATTTCTTCTCTTCCAATTCTTTATCATATTCAAAAATACTCATACTAATAACCTCCGCACGATTTTTGGAAAGAAATTCTGCAAGAATCCCTTCCTTTATGCATTCGTCAACAGCACATTCTACAGCCTGATTCAGAGACATGTTGGCAGCATAGTGCCGTACTCTGGCGACATATTGCGCATATTCTTTCAAAGTGCTGCAATGTTGCATCAATTCAGCATTATGTCCTTCGTTTACATTTAATACAGTGACAGTCAATTCAAGCTTTGGTTCGCCTGACAGATTTTCAAATGCTGAAGAAAGCTTAAGTTCAGTGCAGTCAGACAATATCGTTGAACCATTATAAAACTCAATAAAATTCGGCGCAGGAATTTTTTGCAAAGTAGAAGAATAGAGAGATTTCTTATCCACGAGTTTCTGATATTCGTTACTAATATAGAATAAATCCCGAAGAGGGATATTTGGATTGTAGGTTGACTGGTGCTCGTACAGATATAAATTAGTATCAATGATAAATGCCAGGTCATTTTTCATACCCATGTAAATTGCATTTTCTAATGTGACGATTTCCAAGTCATCAGGATTTTTATAATCTCTCTGATTTACTGCGTTGTAGAGTGAAAGCAGGTTCTTACGGTTGGAAAATAACATCCGAAAAACGGTGTCCTTATAATTCCGGTTGGCTGCGGAACTTTAACTGTGAAAGTTTCTTTGTGTTTTGTAGTTTTTTTTGTTTTGCCATAAATGATTCCTCCTGAGATCGGCAGGGCAGTTGGAAAACTGTCCAGGCAGGAGAAAACTATATTTCTGATATCCGTCTCCTGCTTTTAAATTAGTTAATGGGTAATTGAAAGCATAGATACGAATGAATTACGGAGATTATCAGAGATAATCAGCCGTTTCCAGAATATAGATGGCAAATGCACCATAAAGATTTTGTAAAATATGCTTTCTGTCATTGTAACATGAGAGATAATTGCAGGCAAGCAGAACTTTATAACATTTGTCATCTTTTTTTGCATATTATATTTGATTTTCTTTTAAAAATCCCCCTTGACAACCATCTCCAAGCGTGTATAATAACCAATGCAGCTTAAAAATGCAAACAATTTGCAAATGCACACAAAATGCAAAAACAAATAACTTGCAATTTGAATAAATCAAGATTAAAACAACCAAATGCAGGAGGCGTTTGTTATGTTACACATTTTAGAACATACATTATCACACACGATCGAAGACAGCGTGAAGCTGCTTCCATTTCTGTTTTTCACTTATTTATTAATGGAATTGTTAGAGCACACGACAGGCGGAAAAGTACAGAACAAGATTAAAGATGCATGGGAAAGTCGGACCGCTGTGGGGCGGACTTCTTGGAATTATGCCGCAATGTGGTTTTTCGGCAGCAGCGGCCAGCCTTTATGCCGGACGAGTCATTACGGTGGGAACGCTGCTTGCCGTATTTTTGTCCACGTCGGATGAGATGCTGCCGATTTTCATTTCAGAGTCAGTCGCACTGGCAACGATTATTAAAATTCTTGCAGCAAAAGTCTGCATTGCGATCATTTCAGGATTTCTTGCAGAACTGGTTTATGTGAATGTTTTTAAAAAGAAAGAAAAAGATATGGACATCCATGTGGTATGCGAGGAAGAACACTTGCAGGGATGATGGCGTTTTAAAATCTGCGCTGAAACATACTTTGAAAATTTTTGTATACATTTTGCTTATCACATTTATATTGACATTGGTAATTGAGATGATCGGAGAAGATCATCTTGCGGTGGTATTTCAGAATATTCCGGTTGTGGGAGAGATGATCGCGGCACTTGTCGGACTGATTCCAAACTGCGCATCCTCCGTGGTAATCACGGAACTCTATTTAAGTGGAATTATCGGAGCAGGAGCGATGATGTCAGGACTTTTGGTAAATGCCGGAGTTGGACTTTTGGTTTTGTTCCGTTTGAACCGCAATTGGAAGCAGAACGCTGGAATTATGGCAGCACTTTATGGATTCGGTGTTGTCTGGGGCGTGATCATTGAGTTACTTGGGATTGTATTTTAACAGATGTAGATGAATAATTGATACGCGGAAGTATGAAATTAAGAGGAAAGAGTTAAAAATTGTATCTGCTACAGTGAAAGCATATACAGAGAAAGAAAAGAGATGAAAAATGGCAGGAAATGGTTATGCAACGACCAGCAGAAAGAAAATTTTAGAATATCTCATGGCAAACAGCGACCGCACAGTGACGGTGACGGACATTGACCAGTATTTGAAAAAACACGATAACGAGGTGAACATCACAACGATTTACCGTTACCTGGATAAACTTGCCAAAGAGGGAACTGTCATGAAATATGTGGCAGAGAAGGGGAGCCAGGCGGTGTATCAGTACGTGGAGATGGGACATCACTGTGAGGAACATCTTCATTTAAAATGTGTTTCCTGTGGCTGTATTATTCATTTGGAATGTGCGTTTATGGATGAGATCGCTGAGCATATTTTAAAAGATCATGGTTTTACACTGCAATGCAAAAATTCCATTATTTATGGTTTGTGCAGGGAGTGCAGGGAAAAAACAGGACAGGGAATAATACTGCTATAGGATTTCTATAATCGGCTCATGGTTTTATGGATTAACACTTTTTCGATTGATTTGATATGATAATTCCAACAGCAGAACCTGAGAAAAACAGGCAGGCAAAAAGAATGAAAACATAGAAAAAGGATGGGAAAACACATGAGTACATTAAAAGAGAGAAAATTAAAATTTGAGACATTACAGTTACACGTTGGACAGGAAGAACCGGATCCGGTGACCGATGCAAGAGCAGTTCCGATTTACCAGACATCTTCCTACGTATTCCACAATTCAAAGCATGCAGCAGACCGTTTCGGTTTGCGTGACGCAGGAAATATTTACGGAAGACTGACCAATCCGACAGAGGATATTTTTGAACAGCGTATTGCAGCATTAGAGGGCGGCGTGGCAGCGCTTGCAGTCGGTTCCGGTGCAGCAGCCGTTACATACACGATTGAAAACCTTGCACAGGCAGGCGACCATATCGTATCTGCAAAAAATATTTACGGCGGCACTTATAATCTGCTGGCACATACATTAGTAGATTTTGGCGTTACGACCACTTTTGTTGATCCTTTTAACTTAGAGGAAGTAGAAGGCGCTATCAAGGACAACACAAAAGCAGTTTACATTGAGACACTCGGCAATCCAAACTCTGAAGTAGTGGATATCGAAGCACTCGCAGAGATCGCACACAAACATAAAATTCCACTTGTTATCGACAATACGTTCGGCACGCCATATCTGATCCGTCCAATCGAGTACGGCGCAGATATCGTGGTTCATTCCGCAACCAAATTCATCGGCGGACACGGAACCACAATCGGTGGTGTCATCATTGACGGTGGAAAATTTGACTGGGCTGCATCCGGAAAATTCCCACAGCTCACGGAACCAAACCCAAGCTATCATGGTGTCAGCTTCGCAGCGGCAGCAGGACCGGCAGCATTCGTGACAAGAATCCGTGCTATTTTATTAAGGGATACCGGGGCAACACTTTCTCCAATCCATGCATTTATCTTTTTACAGGGCTTAGAGACATTATCCTTAAGAGTCGAGCGTCATGTGGAAAATGCATTAAAGGTTGTGGAGTTTTTAGAGAAACAGCCACTGGTTGAAAAAGTAAATCATCCATCCGTTTCCGAAGATCCGGAGCAGCAGAGATTATATAAAAAATATTTCCCGAACGGCGGCGGTTCCATTTTCACATTTGAGATCAAAGGCGATGACAAAAAAGCGCAGGAGTTTATCGATCATTTACAGTTATTCTCCTTACTTGCCAATGTAGCAGATGTAAAATCCCTTGTCATCCATCCGGCATCTACCACACATGCGGAATTAAATGAGGCGGAACAGGCAGAGCAGGGAATCAAGCCAAACACCATCCGTCTTTCCATCGGTACAGAAAATATCGACGATATCCTCTATGATCTGCAGGAAGCGTTTGATGCAGTAAAATAATAACCGGCCATTTTGAATATTCATTTCTTAATAAAAAAGGACTGCGCATAGAAATATGCAGCAGTTCTTTTTGTGCTGTCGGATAAAAAATAACGAAAATTTTTTGCTCCCTATTTCGAAAAAGAATGTTTACGTTTGTCGAATGAAGTATTATCATAGAGATAGATTTGTGCATTGTAATAAAAATGAAAATATTTGATTACAGAGCTGCTATTTTTTATGGAAAGTGGGCATAGGAATATGAAATTTACCAGAAAAGATTTACCACCGGATCAAATGAAACGTGCCAACATCACGACGTGTCTTACCGTTACAATGGCATATGTTTTTTATATTTTGATCATGCTCACATCGGATCGGACAACGCTTGAGAAAATAATATTTGTTTCATTTTATGTGATCTGGTATGCGCTGACAGCCATTTTTGTGGCAAAGAATATTTATGAAAGAAAAGCGGAACTGTTTATAGCAGTTGGATTTTGTATCGGATTTGGAATTATTTCTTATTTACAGAACCCAACAGTTATGATGCTGATTTTCCCGGTTTTGCTTTCATTGTCTGTATATTTGAACGAATTTCTGATCATGTGGGGAGCAGGTGCAACCTTAGTATTTATTATTACCAAGATGGCCCAGATCCTTGTAAATAATCCGGCGGACAAGGCAGAACAGTTGAATACGGTTTTTCTCGTATGTATCTGCCTGATCATGTGTGTGTTTGGCGGATGTAAGGCGATCAGGCGTCTGATCGAGTTTTCCAATGAGGAGACGAACGCAGTAAAAGTAAAAGCAGAGAAGCAGTTACAGGTAGCAAAAGAAGTTGAGACTATCGTAAACGATGTGGATGCGCAGTTTACGCAGGTCAGAAAAGATTTATCCCAGATATCCAGCACGATCGACAATACGCAGATCGCAATCGGAATCATTGCAAATGGCGCTGACAGTTCAGCAACACAGACACAGACGCAGTCAGAAAAAACAAATGAGATCCAGGAGCGTTTAGAGCACACCAATCAGACGGCAGCAGGAGCTTTGGAGACAACGGAGAAGCTGCGGGGGGTCATTGAAACTGGCAAGAATGAGTCGGATGAACTGGCAAGACAGTCCGTGATCGTAGATCAGTCCACAGAGCAGATTTCCCAGACCATTGAGAAACTGGTGGAACATGTTGGAAAAGTATCCGGAATCACAGATGCAATTTTAAATATTTCCAGCCAGACAAACCTGTTGGCACTGAACGCTTCAATCGAGGCTGCCCGAGCAGGAGATGCCGGAAAAGGTTTTGCCGTTGTTGCAGAGGAAATCCGCCAGCTGGCAGAAATGACCAAGGTATCAACGGAGCAGATCACACAGATCATGAATGAACTGACTGCTATCACAAAGGATACACAGACCGAACTTAAGAATGCGGTAGACAGTATCGATGTGCAGCGTGAAAAGGTAAAACGGTACATGAAAGCTTTATAACCGTTGAGGAAGATGTGAAATCTTTAGTAGGAGATATGACGACGGTAAGCGATGAGGTATCTGCCGTTCTAAGTGCCAATGAAGTGATCGTAGACGGAATCTCTACTTTGTCAGGAATCACGCAGGAGATTTCTGCAAGCACTTCCGCAAGCAGAACGGATATGGATGGTCTGCATGACAGTGTAAGCAATGTTTTCAACAGCTGGCGATCATACATTCGAAGCATTGGAGAATCTGAAGGCGATTGCAGCAATTGATGAAGAATAGAAAAATAGAGAGAACAGAGAGAGGACTGCCTTGTGCAGTCCTTTTTGAGCCTAAAAAATGGAAGTACCCTGTTGAGGGAAAGTAGTAATGCGCCGCAGGGATGCGCAGAAAAAGATTGCAATATGGAATTAAATCGTATAGTATATAGTAAGTAATTGCAAATTAAATTTATAGTTTATATAGTTATGGAATGATTCAGGAGGAAGAGAAAAGATGAATGCAAAACAACTGACCGCAGCAGAAACAATTGTGATGAAGTGTATCTGGGACGCAGACCATGAGATGTCACTGGCAGAAATCGTAAAGAATGCAAATGAGGGATACGGAAAAGAGTGGAAACCACAGACCGTATCGACTTATCTGGCAAAACTCTGCCTGAAAAATTATATCCAGATGAAACGAGCCGGAAGAACGATCACCTATGAAATACTCATCACGGAAGAGGACTACAAGAGTGAGCAGGCGAGGGAGTTTGTCGCATTCTGGAATAATGGTTCGCTGAAGCAGTTTATCACCGCTTTTTATAAGGATGAACCGGCTTCCAAAGACGAGATTGAGGAACTTCGGAATGCTATTGAGGAATTGGAAGAGTAGTTTTGGGGTGAAAGAGGTTTATTCTTCTTGATAAAGAGCATATGACACATGAGGAAAACAAGATGAGATATACAACGATTGTAAATGATAAAGTAGTATATGAAAGTTATTTTGCCTGTGTGTTTCACAGATAGCGTTTTATGGTGTAAGGAAAAAATGTCATAGGTGAAGTTACCAAAGTAAGATAGATCAGCAAACAGAAGGAGTGCAGAAAAAATGAAATTTAAAATAATTATAAATTATAAGTCGGTACGTGAATGTTATATGGCAATAAATCCGATGATTCGAAAAATTTTATATAGTTTTATCGGTACATCCTTAGTAATGTCAATTGTTTTTTATTGTTTTCACCAAATAGTTTTTTCAGCAGCATTTTTCTTGTTTATATTTGCGATTATTATTGAAAATCAATTCATTATGAGACATGACACCAAAATGATGATGGAAAAAATAGAAGACTTAGCACATACAAATGAACTTTGGGGAGAGATTGTATTTGATGAGTCTGCATTAAAAGTAATCCCATATGGAAATACGGAGTCTGAGTATTCTATGGAATATAGTAGGTTTAAAGATTTTTATATACTGAAACATTATTGTGTCTTCGGGGATAAAAGAAAAATCGAAAAGGGACTGACGCAGGAAACAATCATCATTGATAAAACAGTTTTAACAGAAGCAGATATGCATAATTTGACTTCCCTGATTCATGAGAAAATGCCACAGGTAAAAGTTCATGAGAAAGAAAGGAAAAACAATTGAAAAACATATATCGAACCAGAGCATTTGTGGAATTATTTTATAGAGTAAAGGATTTTCGCTACATGGCATTATACAGAGTTTTTGTCGTTGCCATACTATTTCTTTTTACATGTATGCTTCGAGTGAAATCCACTGAACTAATGATACAAAATATGTGTGTGGCTGTGGCAGCATTTATTGCGCCGACATGGTTGATTGTTCATAACTGCAGGATTGCGGCAATGCGTTTATGCAAAAAGTATAAGATGGAAAATGAATTTGGTAAAGTAAATTTTCTGCCTGATAGTGTAGAAATTAACGATTTTTATGTAGAAAGCAGGATTGTGGGGTATGAATCAATCAGTAACTATTACAAATTGAAACACTATTATTTTTTCCTGATAATTACAAACGAAGTGATTCCCATTTTGTCGATAAAAAATCATTAACGAATGAAGAAATGGAGAAATTAGAACTTCTGGTGCAACAGAAAATGCCACAGTTGAAGAATCAGACTGCAAAACGATATAACAGAGATTTGCTTTTTATAATCTTCATTCTCAAGGAGACTTGTATGGTATGTGAAACGCTGATAAATAAAAAATTAATGTACAGATTGTATGCTGCCAGCCGTTTGACGAAAATATGCGTGCTCTTATTATTGATTTTGGTTAAACAGATGTTAGATATGGCATCTATAGAGTCAAATAAGAGTTCTTCATTCTTTCTCATAGGATTGAGCATTTGGGCAATCGTGGAGATTGTGGTGTATTTCGTTGATCAGAGGAGAGAAGCAGTCTGCATTTTGAAACAATATGATGTAAAGCAGTTTCGTCAGGTGGTATCTTTTGAAAAAGAAGTGATCAGAGTGACAAACGTAATCAATGATACAAATTTTGAAATTCCTTATGGCGAGATCAAAAAATTACGAAAGAAAAAGTATCTTCTTATTTTTCAGACAAAGGACCAACATATTATTATTCTTGACAAATTGCAAATGTCAATTGCGCAGCAGGATGAACTGCTTCGGATCATTCACAAAAAAATGCCGTGGCTGCGAGCCAGAGGATTAGCATAGTTTCAGGTTGGGAAAAGGAGTGAGGAATAAAATGGAGTTTGAATGCACAATTAATCGAAAAAGCGCAAAGGAAATATATAAAAAGACCGGGAAGAACGTTGGTATAACAATTATAAAAATCATTTTCTGTTTTCTGGCGATATGTCTGTTTCTTTTTTTGCTGATAAAAGATATTGCGATGATCTTACTGTTGGCAGGTTCCTTGATAGCAACGGTGATATTTTTAATCATTTATTATCAAAGACAACTTAATATGATCTGTCCCAAAAAGAAAGACGGCAGTAGTGAATACATCCAAAAAGTGGCATTTCTCGAAGATGAAATTGCGGTATCAGGAGATTTGAATAATATTGTTTGTAAGATTGCATACAAAAGAATCAAAAAATATTATTCCAGCCAGCATTATTATATTTTTAAAACCAGAGGCGGATTACTCTTTTGTGTAGAAAAAAGCAAAATTTCGCCAGCAGACAGAGAAAAACTTGCAGAACTTTTCAGAACAAAAATGCCACAGTTAAAAATACCGTGGGAGTTGCAGCAAAGTATATATGGACGTTAGAAAATAAAAAAATATTCTGAATTTACAGAAATAGTCTGAAGAGGTACTGATTGAAGTTGTCCGGGAAAAAATGTCACAGGTGAAGTTACCAAAATAACGGTCAGGATGTGTTGAAAATGGAATTAAAAAAAGAAGCAATTCGTATAGTATAAAATATAAAATGAAAAATTAAATTTTGGGTTTATAAAACAAAGATTTAGGAGAAAATGAATGCAAACGAGGAATATGGAAAAGAGTGAAAACAATCATCAGTTTAAAATAATTTTTAATTACAATATATTTGATAAGTATTTTTCAAAAATATTTCCATGGTATAAGGCAGTGTATGGGGCAATAGTGTTTGGCGTAGGGATTTTGACCGTAATTTTTGAGAGATATGGTCAAAAAGGACAGGCAATATTTATGCTTGGAGGTGGAGTTTTTCTGCTCATTTTCTGGTATGCAGAAAAAAAGAAAGTCTGCAAAATGACGATAGAACGGTTTCAAGATCAATATGGAATCAGAGAAATCCATGGAAGCTGCATCTTTATGAATGAATATTTGTTATATCAAAGAGATTTCAAGCAGGAAAAGAAGATTTCATATGAGTCATTTCAAAAATTTTATGATTTGAAAGAGGTTTATCTTTTAAGGACAAAACTATATATGTCCATAAGCAAAGCGCAGGAACAGGCGGATCATTTAGGGTTTATCTTCATTGATAAAGAGCATATGACACATGAGGAAAGAGAAATATTTCTTGCGCTGATTCGGGAGAAGATGCCACAGATAAGAAACGGTAATAGATAATATTTGTAACTATAAAATTAAATAAAGAAGAACAGCCAATTATCATTGTGATGTGCAATCCCTGCTGTAACCATTTTACATAGGTTCCTGTTTCTCCTCATTTTACTACCATAATTTTTCTCCTTTATGTGTGATATTTGATTTGCAAATCACCTATTAAGAAGCATATAGTTTGAGGAATAGAAACCAGAAAGTGAATTTTTTTATTTGTAAGTATCAAGCTGTACCAATAACTGAAGATTCGCGTTTTCATATTCATTCAATACCGAGGAATCAAAATTTCCCGAGTCGAATTCCGGCAAATACCAGATCTGGCTTAAAAAATAAGCATTTAATTCCTGATTTTTAAAAATGTATCCGTGTCTGGCATAGATTTCATTTTTTGCCAGATGAATGATTAACGGAGGGACATTGCTAAAGTCGGAAGCCTGATAATATCTTGTATCTGTAGCATAAATCGGGTAAATATTCATGGAAATATCCCGGACTTCCATTACATTTTCCATATATCGGACATACTCGGGTAAAAGGCACTAGTCGTGATAGGTGTTCCGTTTTTGGAGTTCTTCCAAAATCTGGCTTTCGTCCCAGTCATCGCTGTATTTCTGCAAAGATTGTTCCGGTAAATCGTTTTCTTCTGAAGAGGAGGCAGTTTCACTGGTTTCTGTTATCGCTTCATCCATTTGTTCTTCTGTTGATCCATAGTTGTTGTATTTTTCATAGTCAGATGTCTGGGTATCTGTCTCGGTGTCAGATGTTATATTTTCTGATAGAAGATCGTTTTTCGTATCAGCCGTATGACCGCAGGCAGCAATCAATATGCAGCATGGTAATAAGATGCAAACTAAAAATTTTTTTCTCATGGTTAATTTCTCCCTTAATTTAACGTATAGGTTGCTGTGCTTTATAGAAATTCTTTTTCATAAAGTTGTTAAAATACAGATGTTATCTTATCACATTTAGCTTTGGTCGTATATAGTTTTGAAAGAATAAAAAACTAAAAATATAGTTAATACTTTCTTGCATAAAAAAATAAAATACTGTAAACTGAAAATATAGTTTACAGATTTAAACATTATACACATTATCTCTAGCATATAGGAATATCTGGTTAAGTGGAAGATTAGTATAGGGGGAAAGCAATATGAGCAGTAAAATCAAACAGTATTTTGCAAATAAAGAGAATCGTATCAAGTGCGGCATCACAGGCGGAACGATTGCATTGGCGGTCATTATTTTTGTAGGAATGGTGTTTATGGAGGAAAATGAAACTCAAAATAATTCCATCGAAACTGTTTCACAGACGGAAAGTGACACGCAGACAGAAGAAGAGACAGGATATTCTTTCGACGCGGGCGATCTTTACGATATGCGGCTGGATGCACAGACAATCGAAGATTATTATATGAAATCCTGTGGGGATCAGTTCAATCTGTACACGATTGATGAGGATGGTGTGCTCTGGGGAAGTGGGCATAATGAGTATGCGCAGATTGGACTTGGGTATGCGGACGAGGAATTTCATGAGCAAAAAAGTAAAATCGCGGAACATGTTGTGCATGTGGACTATTCCCAGAAAGACTTTGTTGTCTATCTGACGGAGGAAGGGAAACTTTATGGTCTTGGAAATGATTCTACCTATATGTTATTGCAGCATACAGAAATGCCAGTGGAAGATTTGGCATATCCGACAAAACGGTATGTCACCAGTCCGGCACTTTTGCTGGAAGATGTCAGTTATGCGAGGTGCGGACGTGATGATGTAGTTGCATTGAAAAAGGATGGTACAGTCTGGACATGGGGAATGATCTGGAATTATCAGAGTACGGGATATTGTATCACAATGCCACAGCAGATTCTGACAGATGTGAAGATGATCACAGGCGGATGGTTTAACCACGCCGCACTGAAGGAAGATGGAACACTCTGGACGTGGGGATACAACTTCAGTGGAAACTGCGGAACGGATAAAGCCACGATGATTGAAACACCGGTGCAGGTGGCAGAAGACGTGCAGCGCGTGTGGACAGGACTTTTGAATTATTCAGCCAAAGAGGATGATATTACCGATATGGAAGAATTCGGTAATGATTATGTGGATAATACGATCATTGAAAAAACAGACGGCACATTCTATGCATGTGGAATGGGTGTCGGCGACAAAAGTGTGGTATTGCCGCAATATTATGAAGTGTCGGAGCTTGACACAGTCTGCTCATCAGAGTTTCTTCCGCTGGACTGGGATGAAGAAATGTTGAACAGGAAACAAAGAGAATACATTGAGCGAAAGGAGAGCCAGAGCGAGGAGGCTGTTCTTGCAAGAAAAAATGAAGCGTTATTGGAAGAGATAGACAAAAACTACGATATGGAGAAACTGAAACGCAAAGTCCCTCGTTTTTCGGAGGATGATAAGATCAATGAGGCATATTATAATGCAATCAAAACACTGGATACAACGGGATTTCTGCCGGATGGGAGATACTGCTTTTATATAGAGCAGGACGGCAGAACAGATGTGGAACGGTTTCAGGAACAGAGGGCACAGCATTATAGTCCGGAAAGAGTTGCGGTGGCAGATGTGGATGGCGATGGTACGGCAGAATTACTATTTTTTATTGAAGGAACTTGTGTGAGAGATTCGGCAGAATATGTCTATCGGTATTCAGAAGAAAAAAATGCTTTTGAACTTGAATTTGAATATTCAGCGGGATGTAATTATTATCAGAACGGAGTGATTAAGGCAAAGCCGCTTTACTCAGGTTTTATATATCAGGATGATTTTTGGCCGTATAGTGTATTTCAGTATGATGAAAATAAAAACGAGTTTGTGCTTACAGCCAGTGTAGGAGATTCAAAGAGACAGTATCGGAAATGTATATCGGGCTGCCTATGAGCAGGGAGATGGTTTCTGCTCCGTCAGGTTTGCAGACAGGGAGCTGTATGAACAGGCATTCTCCTACTTTATCACGGATCAGAAGATCGTGCATTACTGCAAAGGACTGACATCTTTATATTATCTGGAAGATTCCGACCAGAACGTGCTGACTATAAAATTTTAATAAAAAACATAATATCCTCTATACAAAGTAAAGTTTTTGTGTTAATGTTACGTAGTAATCAATACTACATGTAATAGAAAAAAGAAACTTTTGATATAATAATGAATAACATTTAGAAAACAAGGAGGCTAAATCCTCTGCTCCTGTAAGGACAGTCGCATTTTGCTTCGCAAAACAAGGAGGATACTATGTATAAGATTGTAATCGACAGTTGTGGGGAATTACCAGAAGAATTAAAACAGGATGGACATTATGAGACCGTTTCATTAGAGTTGGAAGTGGACGGATGCCGTATCAAAGATGACAGCACTTTTAATCAGTTAGACTTTTTGAGAAGAGTGAAAGAGAGCCTGAAAGGACCAAAGTCCTCCTGCCCGTCACCGGAGCAGTATATGGATGCATATGAGGGCGAGGCAGACCATGTTTATGCCGTGACCTTGTCCGGCGGCTTAAGCGGCTCTTACAACAGTGCAGTGCTCGGAAAGAATCTCTATGAGGAAGAGCACACAGACGCAAAGAAAATTTATGTGTTCAATTCAAAATCAGCGTCCATCGGTGAGACGATCATCGGCATGAAGATTCAGGAATTTGAGGAAGCCGGATGCGGTTTTGAAGAGGTTGTGGAGAAGGTGGAAGAGTACATCCGTTCCATGAACACCTATTTTGTATTGGAGACGTTAGAGACATTGAGAAAGAATGGCAGACTTTCCAATCTGAAAGCATTTATTGCCAATTCATTAAATATCAAGCCTGTTATGGGTTCAACAAAGGAGGGCTTAATCTGCCAGTTAGGTCAGGCGCGCGGCATGAACAAAGCACTTGAGCGCATGGTGAAGGATATGATCTCAAAGACAAAAGACTGTGAGAACCGTGTTCTCGCAATCGCACACTGCAACTGCCCGGAGCGTGCAAAAGCAGTGAAAGAAAAAATCGAGAAGATTGCGAAGTTCAAAAAGATCATCATCATCAATACCGCAGGTGTCAGCAGCATGTATGCCAACGACGGCGGTGTGATCATGGCAGTATAGTCAGATGCAGACATTAACATACGAAGAAACAGTAACAGCGATTGAAAATAAAAGAAGATTTGGAAACTTAAAGGGTGTCGAGATCTCAAAGATAATGTTAGAGAAGTTAGGACACCCGGAGAAAGATTTACGCATCATACACATAGCAGGGACGAACGGCAAAGGCTCCGTCTCTGCTTTTTTGCGCTCTGTTTTTGAATGTGCAGGATTGAAAACCGGGATGTTTACTTCTCCACATCTGGTGGATTTCAGGGAGCGCATCCAGGTGCAGGGAGATATGATCTCAAAAGCGGATACCACGCGCCTTGGAAACAGGCTTCTCTCTATGGATTTTGGCGTTTATCCGACGATGTTTGATTACTGTCTTGCGATGGCATTGCTGTATTTTAAGGAGCAGCAGTGTGATGTTGTGATTTTGGAGACCGGACTTGGTGGAACGTATGATTCCACGAATGCCTGCGGAGTGCCGGATGTGACCGTCATTGCAAAAATCGGTTTTGACCATATGGCGATTCTTGGTGACACACTCGCCAAAATTGCGGCAGAGAAAGCCGGAATCGTCAAGCACGGCACAGCACTTGTTTTAGAGAGCCAGGAGAAAAGAAGCGATGGACGTGTTAAACAAAGCCGCAGAGCGGGCAGACATCAAAACCACAAAAGTCGTAAACTTGGATGAGATCAGAATCCTGCCACAAAAGGACGGAAAACAGTGTTTTTCATATGCTGGATACGATGCAGTCACAATGAAAATGCTCGGTGTGCACCAGTAGGAAAATGCCGTGGCGGCAATGCTTGCAGCAGAATTATTTTTGAAAAATATTTTGCAGGAAAAAAGAATGTGCCGGAACTGAAAGCTTTGCAGCATGCGATCCGGGAAGGAATCGACCGGACGCAGTGGATGGGACGCATGGAACTTGTGAGCAATGATCCGTTTTTCCTGATGGACGGTGCGCATAACAGTAATGGTGTGGAGGCGCTGAAAAAAAGTCTGGAGACAATGTATTCGGATGAAAAATTCCATTTTATCATGGGTGTCATGGCGGATAAAGATTATGGGGAGATGATCCGGGAACTTCTTCCGCTGGCACTGGATTTTAAGACAGTGACTGTGGAGAGTGAGAGGGCATTGCAGGGAGAGGCGCTCGCAGACTGCATCCGGGCAAAAGGGATCCCGGCGGAGGCGTATCAGAAACTTGCGGATGTGCTGCCGGATTTCTCAAAATCATCCGCAGAAAAGACAGTGGCATTCGGCTCACTGTATTTTATCGGGGAGATCAAAGCATTTCTGCAGGGAAAACAGTAACATGGTTTCCGGAAAATCTGGGAAAAGCAGCGTCCGTGCCTAATCATTACAGAAAAGTTACAAAATAGCATGGATTTAATATATTTTAAAATTAATCATATGGTAATATTTATTTTTTTCATCTATAATAACAACAGTCTGTGCATATAATAAAAAAAGAAAACAGACAGTTATTTTTTGTGAAAAACAGGTAGAGTTTTTGCAGAAAAGCACGTTGATCGTGCAGCACAAGCAGGAGAATGAGAGAAAGAATTACGTATGGTATTTAGCAGTTTTGAATTTTTGTTCCGGTTTCTGCCGGCTTTTTTAATCATATATTTTATCACACCGAAGAAGTTCCGCAACGCAGTACTCTTTTTGGGGAGCATTGCCTTCTACACCTATGGCGAGCGCAGTATGTCCTGTTGCTGTTAGCGTCAGTCACGGTGAACTATGTGATCGCACGCAGCATGTATAAGACACCGGAGGACGGAAGAGGCAGAAGACAGGCAGTACTGCTTGTTCTGGCACTTTGCTACGATTTCGGAATGCTCTTTTTCTTTAAATACAGCGGTCTGACCACAAAGCTGCCGCTTGGGATCAGTTTTTACACCTTCCAGATTGCAGCGTATGTGATCGATGTGTACCGTGGCATTGTCCCGGCAGAAAAATCTTATGTCAACCTTGGAACCTATCTGACGATGTTTCCACAGCTGATCGCCGGACCGATCGTAAACTATACCGAAGAGCAGCTGCCTGAAAAGAAGGACGGTGACAGCACGGGATTTTGAGAGTGGCGTCCGTATCCTTGTGATCGGACTCGGATCCAAAGTCATTATCGCTGACCGGGTGGGAATGTTGTGGAACAACGTGCAGACGATCGGGTTTAACAGTATCTCAACGCCGTTGGCATGGCTGGGTGCGGTCGCATATTCCATGGAGCTGTATTTTGATTTCGCAGGATATTCGATGATGGCGGTCGGACTCGGAAAAATGTTAGGATTCCAGATTCCGGTAAACTTCCGTTTTCCATATATCTCAAAATCGGTGACGGAGTTCTGGCGCCGCTGGCACATTACACTGGGACGGTGGTTCCGCGATTATGTATACATTCCGCTCGGAGGAAGCCGGAAAGGCAGACTGCGGACGATGTTCAACCTTTTTGCTGTGTGGACACTGACGGCACTGTGGCATGGGGCAGGATATAATTTCCTGATCTGGGGCGGCATGCTGCTCGGGGCTTTATTTCTGGAAAAATTGTTTTTGCTTCCATTTTTACAGAAAAGCAAAGTGATCGGACATGTCTATCTGTTGCTGTTTGTGCCTGTGACATGGATGGCATTTACGATCACGGATGTGCATCAGCTTGGAATTTATCTGACACGTATGTTTCCGTTTGTGAATGCACATACCGGCATGGTCAATTCCATGGATTACATCAAATATCTGAAAGATTATGACAGCCTGCTGGCGATGGGAGTTCTTTTTGCAACTCCGGTTCCGGCGGTGATTTATGGAAGAATAAAGCGGGGGATGCTCGGTACGCTGGCAATTGCGGTGATCTTTGCACTCAGCATGTACTACCTTGCGGTATCTGCAAACAATCCATTTTTATACTTTAATTTTTAGATAACAGGAAGGAGCAGAAATGAAAAAAATCAGATATTGCAAAATCACCATTCTGATTTTAGCTGGCTGGGCAATCCTGTCAGCGATAGGATTTCTGGGAAAAGATACGATTTACAGCCGTTATACGGTCAATCCGGTAAAAACACCGTACTTTGTTCTGGTCATGCAGGGCATACACGATGGGATTTACCCATGGAGCAGCGACCATGAGTCACTCTGGGATAAATGGGAACATCTGGCAGAACTGAGAAGAGATGAGGAGCAGATCTCCGCGACTGAGAGCACAGAACCTGCCGCAGAGGGAACGGAGAGTGTGGCAGTAACGGAGACAGTGGCTGAGACAGAGCAGGAGGAAGTAAGAAGCTTTCACCCGGTGGATGCCGGGTACTTCTCGGACGCAGTGTTTATCGGTGACTCGAGAACCGTGGGACTTCATGATTACGGCGGACTCGATGACAGCACTTTTTATGCGACCGTCGGCATGAATGTATACAACCTCTGGACAGAAAAGTTCTGTGAAGTGGACGGGGAAAAAGTGACATTAGAGGAAGCGCTTAAGGCAAAAAAATACGGGAAAATCTATTTCAGATCGGGATCAATGAGATGGGAAGGGGAACGCTGGATGGTTTCATGACAGCCTATGAGGATTCAGTGGAAAAATTCCGGGAACTGCAGCCGGACGCTGTGATCTTCGTTCAGGGGATCATGAAGGTTGCAAAAGAAAAAAGTGATAAAGATCCGATCTTTAACAATGTGGGGATCGAGCAGCGGAATGAGCGGATCGCTGCACTCGCAGACGGAAAAAATATCTTTTTACCTTGACATGAATGAGGTCGTATGCGATGAGGAAGGCAACTTAAAGAGCAGTCTGACGTTCGACGACATTCATCTGTATGGTTCAAAATATGGGATCTGGGTGGATTACCTGAAGGAGAATGGAATCTGAAAAAACGCTATGGTGCAGGAAATAGCATCATAGCGTTTCTTTTAATCGTTTTTCTCAAAAATCGTGAAGGTATTTTTGTTGAATTCCAAAATGCCGGCATCTCTCAATTTGCACAATTCATTGGACATGGCAGAGCGGTCGACAGAGAGATAGTCGGCAAGCTGCTGGCGGTTGAATGGAATGGTAAAGGTTGAAGCATTGGCTTTTTTCGACTCCATGGACAGGTAGGAGAGCAGTTTCTCTCTGGTGGTGCGCTTGGACATATGTTCTAATTTGCGGTTTAACTGGAAATTTTTCCGGGACACTAACGTTAGAAGATTGCGGATCAGCCGGTTGTGAAACGCACAGGCAGATGGGCAGACCGTCAGGATCTTAGAGACCTCCAGAAACAAAATGCGGCAGGTGGAAGCAGCAAAAATATTCATTTCCAGAGGTTCGGTGGAATTGATCGCATAGGCTTCCCCGAAAATATCGCCCGGGGCACATTCTGCCATCAGATTGGCATTGCCCCAGAAGTCCTCTTTTACAATGTGTACACTCCCCTCAAGCACAATGCCGATGCCTGTGATGGTTTCCCCATAGGAAAAAATGATCTCGTCTTTGGTAAATGTCGTCTCCCGTGCAGAGAGGCAGGAGAGCATGTCCCTGATCTCATCGGTTGTGATCCCTGTGAATACAGAGGTCTGTAATAAAAGCAGATCGTCGTTTGTCATAGAAACTCCCTTCAAATGTATGTTCGTAGAATAAAACATAATTATGTTGTAAAAACAACAGAAAAATTTTCTTTATTATATTAGTATGCACATAGAAAGTCAAATGAAACAAATAATAGATATGCAGACAACAGGAGGAATGGAAGATGGTAAGAAGAATTATAGAGATCGACGAGGAAGCATGTGTAGGATGTGGTCTTTGCGCAGAGGCATGTCATGAGGGAGCAATCGCGATGGTGAATGGAAAAGCGAAGCTTATGCGCGATGATTATTGTGACGGTCTCGGCGACTGTCTGCCGGCCTGTCCGGTAGATGCGATCCATTTTGTGGAGCGTGAGGCAGCAGCTTATGATGAGAAGGCAGTGGAAGAGCATAAAAAGAGTAAGGAGGTGGCAAAGACACCATGCGGATGTCCGGGAAGTCAGGCGAGAGCCATCCGGAGAGAGGCAGATGCAGACAGAAGCGCAGAGCTGCAGACGGCAGGAGAAATCCGTTCCGAACTGACACAGTGGCCGGTACAGATCAAGCTTGCACCGGTCCGTGCGCCATACTTTGACGGCGCAAAGCTGCTGATCGCAGCGGACTGCAGCGCATACGCCTATGGAGATTTCCACCGTAAATTTATCCGCGGCCATGTGACACTGATCGGGTGTCCAAAGTTAGATGATGTGGACTATTCTGAGAAGTTGACAGAAATTATCAAAAACAACGACATCAAATCTGTTACAATAACACGTATGGAAGTGCCTTGCTGTGGAGGAATTGAGATGGCTGCGAAAAAAGCACTGCAGAACAGTGGAAAATTCATTCCATGGCAGGTAGTGACCATTTCTACGGACGGAAAAATTCTGGAATAACAGTAAAATTCTGCGGTTGTCTCCATTTACAGGAGCTATTTCGGAAAAAAGAAAGAGAGGACGAAAATATGAGTGAAACAAGCGTAAATCAGAGAAAAGTGGCAATGATCGGATGCGGTTTTGTAGGATCTGCAACAGCATTTGCATTAATGGAAAGCGGTCTGTTTTCCGAGATGGTTCTGATCGATGCTGATAAAAACAGGGCAGAGGGAGAGGCGCTGGACATCAGCCATGGACTTCCTTTTGCAAGACCAATGAAAATCTATGCCGGAGATTATGATGATATTGTGGATGCAGCGATCATCATCGTGACAGCAGGCGCCAATCAGAAACCGGATGAGACAAGATTAGACCTTGTCCAGAAAAATGTTGGTATTTTCAAATCCATCATTCCGGAAATTGCAAAAAGAAACTGCGGAGGAATCCTGCTGATCGTTTCCAATCCGGTGGATATCCTGACCTACACGGCATTGAAATTGTCTGGTTTCCCGGAAAACCGGGTGCTTGGCTCCGGAACGGTGTTAGATACTGCAAGATTAAAATACAACCTCGGAGAGCATCTGAATGTGGACAGCCGGAGTATGTGCACGCATTCATTATTGGCGAACACGGCGACAGCGAGCTTGCAGCATGGAGCAGCGCCACTGTTTCGGGTGTGCCGATCAATACATTCTGCGAGATGCGCGGACACTTCAACCATGACGAAGCGACCGAGCGTATTGCAGAGAATGTAAAAAACAGTGCTTACGAGATCATTGCAAAGAAAAAGGCGACCTACTTTGGAGTTGCAATGGCAGTGCGCAGAATCTGCGAGGCGATCATCCGCGACGAAAAATCCATTTTACCGGTATCGAATCTGATGCACGGAGAATTCGGGATTTCCGATATTTCCTTAAGCATGCCGGCAATCGTGGGAGCGCACGGTGTGGAAAACCGGATCCCGATCACTCTCGATGAGGAGGAAACAGAAAACTGCAAAGTTCTGCCGGCACTTTAAAGAAAATTATTGAAGAAGTGTTATAAAAAATGATAGAATGAAAGAAAAAGCCAGACATATTTTGTGTTTGGCTTTTCTTAAGTCTGGAGAGAAAAACATGGAAAAAATATTAATCTATCAGGTAAAAGAAAAAGAAGCGGTAAAACAGCTGCTTGCGCCAATGAAAATCCGCCTGGAGGAAATCGAAACCACAGATTTGCGGCAGAGTATCGGAGATCTCGCAGAGGAAAAAAAGAACGTACTCACAGCACCATTTACCGGCAGCGCACCACAGGAGAGCCTTATGGTATTCTGCGGTGTGAATGAAAAACATTTTGACAAAATACTGTTTGAACTGCGCCGGAAACAGATCCCGGTTGACTATAAAGCAGTCCTTACACCATCGAACCGGAAATGGAGTGTGCTTATGCTTATGCTGGAACTTACGAAGGAGAAAAACAGCTTCCGGCAGGGAAACTGAAACGGAACAGGGACAGATCCGAACCGGAAATGGACAAGCGTGCAGATTCTTGTATGAAATGTAAAAATATGGTAACATAATGATATATGTCTGCGTACAGAGACAGTATCTGACGGCAGACCGCGTATGGAAATATGATATTTCACACGAAGGAGAATGAAAAATGGAACATTTCATGAATCTGGTGTTGATCAAAAATATATATATTGGTATTCCAATGGCTGCACTCATATGCTATCTGTTTTTACTATTCTGTTTTCTGAATGTTGCAGAGAAATCATCAGAAGTAAGAGATCTCAAGGCAATACTGTCGGCATTATTGTCCTGGACAGGCGGCGCTGTGCTCATGAGACTGCAGATCAGCCCGGGGATACAGTTCTGGTATCATGTATCACTGATGGGACTTTTTACGATCCCGATACTGATATATGAATTTTTTTGTTCCATTATCTTGATATCAGGGGAAAGGACAGATTTCTGGATGGCTGTATGGCTGTGACAGTATCAGCTGTCCTGCTGAATGTTTTTACCGGTTGTATTCTTCCACCGCCGGAAGTGCAGATCATGGCGAATGGCGGTATATCCTACCATTATCATGCAAAAACAGGCATCTGGTTGCTGGCAGCAGCAGAGATATTTCTGTTAGTGTATGTAACGCTGCTTGCCCACAAAAAAATCGGGGAACAATTAGAGTATCGGAAAAAACTCGGCCCATTATTAATAGGAACACTGCTCATCATGGGTGGAAATATTCTGTGCGTGATGCCATGGAGCGGTGATTTCCCATTCGATACCCTTGGCGGAGTGGGAATGGCGGTCTGTTTTGTATACATTATTTATAAACAGTATCTGTTCTCATTCTCCATGCGTGCGACAACAGGTGCCGTATATTTGATCGCAGTAGTTGTAGCGTTTCTTCCAATGATTATTTTGGAGCCAAACATTGACCATGTGATTGGCCAGACGGACAGCTTTACCAGACAGTTTATCACAGTGTTTGTCGTTCTGCAGTGCCTCTGGATGGTGTTGGTCATGAGCTATGCCAGAAAATGGCTGGAGCGTATCCTGTACCAGAAGAAAAAACACATTGTGGAGAGCCTTGTGGAATTTCAGGATATGGCGGCCTCGATCCTGAATAAAAAAGAACTGTACCAGAAAATCCGAAGCACCGTCAGTTCGGCAGTACCGGACTCGTATGCACGTATTTTTGAAAAAAGAGATGACCATTTTGTGGAGTGTACGGCAGACGGAGACCGGGTGCTGGACACAGAGGAGGAGGCAAGGCTGAGGTCATTCTGCGGCACCGGCGGCATTCATAAAAAACCGGAGATCGCAGTTTTAAGTATGACGATAAAATTTATGGATTTTATATGTGGAGCTTCACAGAAAAACAGGCTGATCTATGATGAGGCGGACTGTATCCGGCAGATCGCAAACAGCGTATCCGGCGCATTAAAAAAATCAGTGCCTATGAAAAAGTATATCAGGTGTCCATTCATGATGAACTGACAGGTCTGTATAACCGCAGCTATTGCAGTGAATTTATAAAAAATCTGGACATAAAGGAACATCCTACAGGAATGATATATCTGGATATGGATAACTTCAAGTTATACAATGATCTGTACGGCGAGGAGACCGGAGACCAGATCCTGAAGTGGAGCGCATCCCAGGTGCAGAACCTCTGCAGTGACAAAATGTCGGTATTCCGTGTCGGTTCCAATGAATTTCTTATTATTGCGGAAGAAAGCAGAAAAGAAATACTATTGTCGTTTGCGCGGCTGATACAGAATACGATATTAGAACAGAAAGAAGATAAGCCAAAAGTCATCCAGCCGATTACGTTCAGCATTGGAATCGCATGGGACAAAAACATGGCAGAAAGTGCAAGAAAATTATTCCGTCAGGCAAGACGGGCAGCCTTCTATGCAAAAGGAAATGGTAAAAACCATATCGAGATTTACGAGAAGAGTTTTGAGGGACAGGAACAGAGCAGGGAGAAAGGTTATGAGCAGGTAACGCCGACGATTTTTGCACTGATGGCAGCAGTTGATGCCAAGGATTCGTTCACCTTTGAACACTCTGAGAATGTTTCCGGGTATGCGATGAAGCTTGCAGCAAAAATGGGGCTTCCAAAGGATGATATCCAGACTGCAAAAGTGGCAGGTCTGCTCCATGATATCGGAAAAATCGGTATCCCGGAAAGCATCTTAAAGAAGAAGGGCAAACTGACAGATGAGGAATACGATGTAATGAAAACTCATGTGGGGAATTCTATTGAGATGATCCATTTCCTCCCGAATATGAACTATGTCATTCCGGCGGTTTTATCCCATCATGAACGCTATGATGGAAAAGGCTATCCGGGCGGTGTCAAGGGAACGGACATCCCGCTTTTAGGCAGGATCCTTGCAGTGTGTGACAGCTTTGATGCAATGGTGTCCCGGAGGGCTTATAAGGATGCCTTAAGCGTGGAGTATGCGATCGGGGAATTAGAAAAAGGAAAAGGCACGCAGTTTGATCCGGATGTCGCAGAAGCATTTATTGAATTGATCGAGGAAGATCCTTCGTTTCAGGTGAAGGCTTCGTAATGGCACAAAAAAGAATGTTAATAATGCAAATTTAGGATCTGGAGATTTAGATAGTATTATGGTTATAAATGGAGGAGTAATTCAGTTTACCGATAGTGACAGAGAGAATTTTACAGTAAAAAATATACAGATGAAGAAATAAAGTGTAATTCAGAACAATTTTAGAAAAATTTTTAGCAATAACGCTGGTGTTGGTGTTCATGACAGGTTGTGGGAGTGCGGCTGACAAAGAAATTATGACAGCAAAAGAGTTTCAGAAAAAATGGAAGGGATGGAACTGACTGTAGAGGATCAGACATCTTCTGCCACAGATTCAACTTATCATGATTATGAATTAGAGGCAAAAGAAAATTATTGATGAGTTAGGGGATTAATATGTTTGGGTTTATTAAGAGGAAATGTACTGCAGAAACACTTGGAACAATAGTAAAGAAGAGATGGAATGGCAATTTATGGTTTATTACAGTCGAGTATTTCGTGGAAGGACAATCATATATCGTCAAAGAGCAGCTCACTTATCATGTTGAGAAAAAATATAAAGTTGGAAAGGTTCCAGTCGGAATGCATTCTACATCGGCACTTAAGAGTATTGACATTAATGCCAGCGTCCGTGTTAAGTACAATCCGAATAAACCTAAGCAGAGCTATTTGCCGGATAACAATGGACTTCATTTGGGATAGAGACGGTGTTTGATAATGAATGGGTTATAGATTATTCGGCTTCAGAAAAATCACATTATCTGGAATATGGCTTTTTAGAAAATGGGCAATTATTAGAGCTGTTAAATTTGGGAGAAAATACAATGAAAAACTTGAAATAAAAAAAACAGAAGCACGGAAAATACATATCAAGAAGGTATTATTGGATTCTAATTTCAGAATAATGAATATCATTTCACTTGTTGCATTTATTGCTATGGTATACGGCATTATTCGTAATCAGAATGTGACTTCTGATGATACGTTGGCTTTTGCCAGTAATTTAGACTATATAATCATACCATTATTAATCTGGTTTGTATTTACACTTATTGTCTACTTTACAAGTGGTGCACATGTGTCAGATATGTTTAGTGAAGTATTGGAAGTAAATGATGAAGCGTTTGTTCATTCGAAGAATGAGGCAAAAGGCGGCGGTTATATGGCAGATATTGAGGGTAATGTCAGAGTATATGATATTGTAAAATTTGCAGATATACAATCATGCAAATATGATAACGTAACAAAACGAATAGAAATCATCGCCCCTGAACTTGAAGTAAAAAAAATTGGAGATAGTATAATAGGGCAGGAGTATGTAGAACTAAATAAGCTTATCTTCTATGATTATTATGAACCGAAATTCTTTAGAAGAATTAAAAGTAAAGAATATTTCAATAACAGAGGAACGCATTAAATATAGAATCAATGAAATGCCAGATGAATACAGGGGATTCGGTGGAGATAAGAGATTTATTGAGGACGCTAAAAATGGGAGGCTGAAAAGGTTTTGAAGCAAGGTTCAAGGATTATTATTTTTATCGCATTAGTGGTAGTATTGGGAAGTGTTGGCTGTTTCTTATATTATACAATACGTTTCAATGTAAGGAGAACAGATGCACTAAACCAGACACAGGAGATAGCAGACGAATTTTATCCAATGATTGTAGAGCGAGACTTTGACGGAATGACAAAGTATTTTGCAAAAGTAGATGGAACACCTGCCACAGCAGATGAAGTAGAACAGTATGTTATGTCAATGGATGAAGGGTCTTTTTTTGAAAACTACACAGAAGAAGATCAGCCGATGTTTCATGTCTATGGTGATACAAATTACAGACAAATGATAATCGAAATTTGGGATGTGGATGAGGAGTCCAAAACCCATACACTAACATTTTATTTATATAAAATAGATAAACTGTGGAAAATAGTTTTGGAGGAATAACGATGGAAGAACAGGCAAAGGAATATCAGATACAAATGAAATCTCAAGCTGGTTTGATAAGACAGGTTTCTCTATTATAGCAATAGGTTAAGGAGATTTATATAGTATTATGGTTATAAATGGAGGAGCGATTCAGTTTACTGATAGTGACAGAGAGAATTTTACAGTAAAAAAATATACGGATGAAGAAATAAAGTGTAATTCAGAACAATTTTTGAAAAAAAGAAAAAAAAGGAGATGTGTTTTTTTAATCATATTAATGGTGCTCGTGTTAATAAGGTGTTTGGCTTGGAAAATCAGATGTGTTATAGACATTGCATTGTTATTTTATTTTTTTGTAACTATTATATGTGAGTCTGGGGACAAGACAAATATTAAAGCAGCCAGGAGAGCATATTATATTGAGGCGGAAGTTGTGAAAATTTTACCAGAAGAGAGACATATGGATGGAACGTTGACATCAGGATCAGATCTGTCCATTTTTTATCCGATTGTTGGAAGAGATACAACAATTGGGTATGAGAGTATCTATTATTTAACACAAGAGCAGTATGATGATGCGGTAATAGGTGGAAAAGTAAGGATAAGTTTAAAAGGCAAATAATGAAAAAGAGCAATTGCGTACAGGTAAGAAATATTATTTAAAGAGAGATGAGCAAAACGAATTGATTTAAAAGTTGGATTTGGCAGTTAGCTTTTGTAAATCGGAAAGAATGGGAATTTATGACATAGCAAAGCTGACGTAAGTCCAGAACCTACGCAAATGGGGAGATATGAATAGCTCTTTATTATGCGATTCGCTTTACAGCTTTAAGCTTACGATAGGATTGCCCTGTGCCGGTGGTGATTGCCGCAACAGCAACCGCTAACAGACTTATATGGGCAATTGTATTCAAGTTGGTAACAGATGATTTATTTCTTACCCACATACGTTCCTGCCCTGTATTTTTGAAACGTGAATTGTATCTTTCACATTCTGTACGAAGAGAGTAATTACTTTTGAAATATTTGCTGTCTCTGTCGACGGAGAGTCTTAAATCATCGGGAATGGTGATGTGTTTTGTACAGCCGCGATGCTTCTTGCCGTTGTAAAAATTTTTGTGATGGCAGGGACAATCAGCGTCTTTGCTTGATTTTAGTGGGCAGCAGAATTTTTGGCGTGTACGTCCATTATCAGAAAATTTACCATCCTTCCACATGGCAAGCCCGGCATCGCAGACAGGATTTCCCTGTGGAAGAAGTTTTGGATTTTTGGTGGATCGTTTGTTTAATGGAATAATACATTCGCCTTGGTAGAGTTCCTGTACCTGATTATAGATTTTTTTAACATCATAGCCTTTATCAGCAAGAAAGGTACATTCGGTTATCGGCAGAAAGGTATGTGTGTCAGCCAAAATATCAAGCGCAACAGTGGAATCATGGACATTGGCGGTAGTGGTCAGTTCATAAATGGGAAGACCTGAAATACAGTCAACAAGGACGTGGTTTTTGTACCCCCAGTAGAATTCATACTTTTTCTCGTTTGTTAGGTTAGAAGCAGTATGTACGCCAAGTTTGCAATCAGTATCTGCTTTGGGCTGGATTATCAGGCTTAAATTTGTTGGATAGAAAAGATTTAGGATTATTCTGTGAAGTGTTTGCAGCAATCGGAGTAGAGTCCAAACCAATAAAAGATGTATCAACAATACCTTGTTTTGAAAGATAAAGAACTTGGGATTTCATAATGGATGAAAGTACATCGTTATCAAGCTGTTTTAGAAAACGATCAAACGTCCAGTAAGAAGGCAACGGAGCAGAAATATCAAAACCGCAGTAATGGGCGATTAGAAGGTTGTTGTTAAGATAATCAACAAGATCCGTAATCATTGAAAAGCCTTCACATTTCATAACGATAAACGAACAAATCATGGCATGATTGGAAAAGCCTTTTCGTCCGGTTTTAGGGAATTCAGGGACAAAGGATAAATCGAGATTCAGAAAAAGTGAATCGTAAAACTTTGCAACTGGTTGTGAAGTGAAAAGACGGATGTCTTTCAAAATTTCTTGACGATAGATAACAATCAGCTCCTCTCGGTGAATTGATTTTGACAACTTAATTATACCATTTGGAGCTGGTTGTTACTATAAATTTGGAGTGATAAAAGAAGTTGCCATGCCTCGCAAACATGCATAAATACTGAGTATGTGGAGTTTTGCTCATGGCTATTATTTAAATAGTAATGAGGTGACAATTGGAAAAAGACAGTACGGGATTGAAATTGCAGATAATCCAGTTGTAAGCAAACATCATGCAATGCAGTCTGGAGGAGCAATCGTTTTAATTGTCTTTTTTTATTGCAGGAGGAGTCGGTGGCATATCAGTATCCATTTTAGGCTTAGTGGTATACAATTTGACCAATACAGGTGGAAAGAAATAGAAATGGTAAAATAGGTATGCGTTATTAATGTGAAAAAGAGTAAGTAGAGCAAAAGAAAAATGAATATATTTGAAGCGTCCATACCATTGTCTTTAAAGAGAATGTCGAGACCAATATAAAATTAGATGGTTTGGGAAACAAGATGAGAGTAGATTTTTCATCCAGAAATCCATATAGCGATGGTGCAGAATGGAAGTGGAGATTAAAAGATAAGGATGATCATGTAATAGAAGGTGCAAGGGAAAGGTTTGGTAAAGTAGGAAAAGTAATAAGGGGAAGATTTTGGAAATATCAAGGGCAATGTGGGAATTGAAATGAATAAAATAAAATCCTATTGCAGGTCGTTTAGCGGAGGCAGTTTTAAGGGAAATGCTATAAAAATTTTAAAAGATAGTGGAAGTACAATTAAGACTATGAGCAAAAATTATTTTAGAAATGATGATGGTGTTTTAAAACATATGTGAAACCTAATGTATCAGCGGTGTTTGCGTTTCTGATACAGTAAAAGTCCCTTATATAGCACATGAACAGCACGCAATCTGAAGTTTCTGATACAGTAAAAAAAGTCCCTTATATGAGAGGGCAAAATAATAATTTTGTAAAAAATCTCGGAAAAATATCTTATGTTGGAACGCAGATAAATAATGGAGTAAATGCAGCAACACAGGGATTAAATATTGCTACTGGGAATGTTCGAGGAACTGGGATACAACTTCAAAATGGAATAAAATGATAAAAGGAATAGATAATGTGTCTGATAGAGAAAATAAAACATTAGATACATATACAATTCAGACATCAACTAGATATAATAATTTAAATTACATATTTAATTAGATTATGGAGGAAGTAGAATGCGAGAATTAAAGGTAAATAAAAAATTAAAAAAGAAAATTGTCGGGTACGGATATAAAAACACAAGAGAATGGACACAGGCAAAAATAAAGAGAATTATTTTTATTGACATTTTTGCTGCTATACCAGAAGTGGCAGCATTAATTGCATTGGTAGATAGTTTGTTTTCTAATGACGATGATATAATTTTAATAGTTACAGGTGTGTGGTGTAGTACAGCATTGATACCATTGTGTGTAGCAATAATCTATTATAAGATAATTAGAAATAATTCAAGCGTATCATATGAGATGTATAAAGAAGAACAACTTTTTTATGATGATGAAGGCTTTACATTTTCTTTTACAGATTATGCTGGTGTGCCGGGTAATTGGACATATCAAATTAAGTATAAAGAAATAGAAGACCTTATTGACTATCCTAATATAAGTATGATCAGGATAATAGGACATTATCCATTTGAGTTATTTCAAAATGGAAGAGTATCAGTTTATAACAGGGAATGTTCAGATGAAATTAAGGTTTCAATAGGTTATTATTATGACGCTTTTGATGAGTTTAAACTGGTGCTAGAATATAAATAGTACAAGCCAAAATGAGAAATTCCAAATACACATAAGCATGGTACAATAGAAACATGCTGAAGGAGGATCTCATATGGCAAAGCAACATGACAAACAATTTAAACTTGATGCAATCCAGTACTATCAAGATCATAAAGATCTCGGAGTACGTGGATGTGCAGAAAATCTTGGCATCGGCTACAGTACATTAACAAAGTGGCTGAAAGACTTCCGAGAATCAGGTGATATTCCTGTTCGTGGTTCTGGTAATTATGCATCTGATGAGCAGAAGGAAATTGCCTCGTCTCAGACGTGAATTACGTGATGCCCAAGATGCACTTGATGTATTAAAAGCAATCAACATTCTGGGAAAATGACGGAAGTCATTTATCTCAAAGTATCTGAAAAGACGGAAGCTGCCAAAAAGGCTGGACGCCGGGTTTCCGTCTCCGGAATGTTGAAATTTTTAGGTGTCTCACGTTCAGGATATCATGCATGGCTCCACCGCGTGCCTTCTGATACAGAAAACGCCGTGAAGCCGTAAAAGCAAAATAAGGATATTTATGATGATTCCAAGCAGAACTACGGCGCTCGAAAATCACTGTAGAACTGCGAAAATCGGTGAAGTCATTTCGAAAGAACCGTTGGTACATATATGCGCCAAATGGGAATCCGTGCCCAGTGGAGCAAGCCATGGGCAATCACCACTAAAAGATTCTGATTTCAGTACTGAATTACAAAATATCCTTGATGAGCAGTTTAATCCTGACCGCCCGAACACCGTCTGGTGTTCGGATATCACTTATATCTGGACAATAGACGGATTTGTCTATCTGACCAGTATTATGGATTTATTTTCCAGAAAAATCATAGCCTGACACTTTCAGAAACATTGGAAGTATCCTGCGTGATTGATGCAATAAACAAAGCCAAAGCTCGCCGAAATATTGATCAACCATTAATTATCCATTCGGATCGTGGCAGCCAGTATGTTGCAAAGGAATATAAAAAAGCAACCGAAAATATGCAGCGTAGCTACTCAAAGAAGAAAGCTTTTCCGTGGGATAATGCATGCATTGAATCCTTTCATTCTGTTATCAAACGTGAATGGCTCAATCGCTTTAAAATCCGTGATTATAAGCAAGCATACCAGTTGATTTTGAATATCTGGAATTTCTACAATACGAAACGAATTCATAGCCATTGCAACTATATGTCGCCAAACGAATTCGAACAAATGTATGAAAGAACGAACACTGAGGCTGAGCTTCTGGCAGGTTAAAATGGGAAGAAATTTCTCATTTTAACTTGTACTAAATCTTGACATAGGACCAAACGAACTTTATCTGAAAAATCAGGATTAAAGTTTGAAACAAAAGATTATTGATAAGGGATTGTATATACAAATCATGCAATGTAGTCTGGAGGTGCGTATGGAAAACAAGATTGAATTTATTAATAAAGTATACATGGGGAAAGAAGCGAAAAGTGGGAAAAAAGTTTTTTCGGTTATTGCGGGGGTTTTGTTTGCAATCGTTTTAATTGGCTCTTTTCTTATTGCAGGAGGAGTCGGTGGCATATCAGTATCCGTTTTAGGCTTAGTGGTATACAATTTGTCTAATACAGGTGGAAAGAAAACAAGTACCTATATTTTAACGGTAGCATTTTTTGAAGTGGATTCTGAGGGAGTTGTGTTAACACATTCGTTGATTGATTACAATGACAAATTGGGGATCAGGGATGAGATCAATTCAATGAAATGGGATGCAATAAAAGGAATTTCCTATAGTGAAGAACTAAATTCGATATGCATTGATGGAAAGGGAGAAAAAAAGACCATCTGGAAAAGTGAAAAAAGAAAAGAACGTTCACCTCGAAAAAAAGCGATAAATAGGATTATTCTCTATCTACCATATGATAGCAAAGATAAATTTATTCATTTGTTTATGACATATGGGAAAGAAATAGAAATGGTAAAATAGGTATGCGTTTTTAATGTGAAAAAGAGTAAGTAGAGCAAAAGAAAAATGAATATATTTGAAGCGTCCATACCGTTGTCTGCCGGTATCAAGGTGGCTGAATGTTTAGATTCAGCCGCCACATTTGTGGCGGCTTGTTTCCTCTTATGTGTCAGAAGAAATAGTTTCTACTTCCTGTTGGGATAAACCTGAAAATTTTGCAATCTCTTCTATCGTAAATTTGTTCGATTGCAGCATCCTTCTGGCAGTTTCAATTGCAGCATGGTTTTGTCCTTCGGAAAATCCAGATTCACGACCTTCGGAAAATCCGGTTTCATGTCCGGATTTTTCACCATCAGAAAAACCGGCTTCATACTCAGCCTTTCGCAATTTCTTCTCTTCCAATTCTTTATCATATTCAAAAATACTCATACTGATAACCTCCGCACGATTTTTGGAAAGAAATTCTGCAAGAATCCCTTCCTTTATGCATTCGTCAACAGCACATTCTACAGCCTGATTCAGAGACATGTTGGCAGCATAGTGCCGTACTCTGGCGACATATTGCGCATATTCTTTCAAAGTGCTGCAATGTTGCATCAATTCAGCATTATGTCCTTCGTTTACATTTAATACAGTGACAGTCAATTCAAGCTTTGGTTCGCCTGACAGATTTTCAAATGCTGAAGAAAGCTTAAGTTCAGTGCAGTCAGACAATATCGTTGAACCATTATAAAACTCAATAAAATTCGGCGCAGGAATTTTTTGCAAAGTAGAAGAATAGAGAGATTTCTTATCCACGAGTTTCTGATATTCGTTACTAATATAGAATAAATCCCGAAGAGGGATATTTGGATTGTAGGTTGACTGGTGCTCGTACAGATATAAATTAGTATCAATGATAAATGCCAGGTCATTTTCATACCCATGTAAATTGCATTTTCTAATGTGACGATTTCCAAGTCATCAGGATTTTTATAATCTCTCTGATTTACTGCGTTGTAGAGTGAAAGCAGGTTCTTACGGTTGGAAAATAACATCCGAAAAACGGTGTCCTTATAATTCCGGTTGGCTGCGGGAACTTTAACTGTGAAAGTTTTCTTTGTGTTTTGTAGTTTTCTTTTTTGTTTTGCCATAAATGATTCCTCCTGAGATCGGCAGGGCAGTTGGAAAACTGTCCAGGCAGGAGAAAACTATATTTCTGATATCCGTCTCCTGCTTTTAAATTAGTTAATGGGTAATTGAAAGCATAGATACGAATGAATTACGGAGATTATCAGAGATAATCAGCCGTTTCCAGAATATAGATGGCAAATGCACCATAAAGATTTTGTAAAATATGCTTTCTGTCATTGTAACATGAGAGATAATTGCAGGCAAGCAGAACTTTATAACATTTGTCATCTTTTTTTGCATATTATATTTGATTTTCTTTTAAAAATCCCCCTTGACAACCATCTCCAAGCGTGTATAATAACCAATGCAGCTTAAAAATGCAAACAATTTGCAAATGCACACAAAATGCAAAAACAAATAACTTGCAATTTGAATAAATCAAGATTAAAACAACCAAATGCAGGAGGCGTTTGTTATGTTACACATTTTAGAACATACATTATCACACACGATCGAAGGACAGCGTGAAGCTGCTTCCATTTCTGTTTTTCACTTATTTATTAATGGAATTGTTAGAGCACACGACAGGCGGAAAAGTGCAGAACAAAATCAAAGAATGCAGGGAAAGTCGGACCGCTGTGGGGTGGACTTCTTGGAATTATGCCGCAATGTGGTTTCTTCGGCAGCAGCGGCCAGCCTTTATGCCGGACGAGTCATTACGGTTGGAACGCTGCTTGCCGTATTTTTGTCTACGTCGGATGAGATGCTTCCGATTTTTATTTCCGAGGCGGTCGCACCGGCAACAATCGTAAAAATTCTCGCAGCAAAAGTCTGCATTGCGATTATTTCAGGATTTCTTGCAGAGCTGGTTTATGTGAATGTTTTCAAAAAGAAAGAAAAAGACATGGACATTCATGTGGTCTGTGAGGAAGAACACTGCAGTTGCGAGGACGGCGTTTTAAAATCTGCGCTGAAACATACTTTGAAAATTTTTGTATACATTTTGCTTATCACATTTATATTGACATTGGTGATTGAAATGATCGGAGAAGATCATCTTGCGGTGGTATTTCAGAACATTCCGGTGGTGGGAGAGATGATCGCAGCACTTGTGGGATTAATCCCAAACTGTGCATCCTCCGTGGTGATCACGGAACTGTATCTGAGCGGAATTATCGGAGCAGGAGCAATGATGTCCGGACTTTTGGTAAATGCAGGAGTTGGACTTTTGGTTTTGTTCCGACTGAACCGGGAATTGGAAACAGAATGCCGGAATTATGGCAGCACTCTATGGCTTTGGTGTTGTCTGGGGCGTGATCATTGAGTTACTTGGGATTGTATTTTAACAGATGTAGATGAATAATTGATACGCGGAAGTATGAAATTAAGAGGAAAGAGTTAAAAATTGTATCTGCTACAGTGAAAGCATATACAGAGAAAGAAAAGAGATGAAAAAATGGCAGGAAATGGTTATGCAACGACCAGCAGAAAGAAAATTTTAGAATATCTCATGGCAAACAGCGACCGCACAGTGACGGTGACGGACATTGACCAGTATTTGAAAAAACACGATAACGAGGTGAACATCACAACGATTTACCGTTACCTGGATAAACTTGCCAAAGAGGGAACTGTCATGAAATATGTGGCAGAGAAGGGGAGCCAGGCGGTGTATCAGTACGTGGAGATGGGACATCACTGCGAGGAGCATCTCCATTTGAAATGTGTTTCCTGTGGCTGTATTATTCATTTGGAATGTGCGTTTATGGATGAGATCGCTGAGCATATTTTAAAAGATCATGGTTTTATATTGCAATGCAAAAATTCCATTATTTATGGTTTGTGCAGGGAGTGCAGGGAAAAAACAGGACAGGGAATAATACTGCTATAGGATTTCCCTATAATCGGCTCATGGTTTTATGGATTAACACTTTTTCGATTGATTTGATATGATAATTCCAACAGCAGAACCTGAGAAAAACAGGCTGGCAAAAAGAATGAAAACATAGAAAAAGGATGGGAAACACATGAGTACATTAAAAGAGAGAAAATTAAAATTTGAGACATTACAGTTACACGTTGGACAGGAAGAACCAGATCCGGTGACCGATGCAAGAGCGGTTCCGATTTACCAGACATCTTCCTACGTATTCCACAATTCAAAGCATGCAGCAGACCGTTTCGGTTTGCGTGACGCAGGAAATATTTACGGAAGACTGACCAATCCGACAGAGGATATTTTTGAACAGCGTATTGCAGCATTAGAGGGCGGCGTGGCAGCGCTTGCAGTCGGTTCCGGTGCAGCAGCCGTTACATACACGATTGAAAACCTTGCACAGGCAGGTGATCATATCGTATCTGCAAAAAATATTTACGGCGGCACTTATAATCTGCTGGCACATACATTAGTAGATTTTGGCGTTACGACCACTTTTGTTGATCCTTTAACTTAGAGGAAGTAGAAGGCGCTATCAAGGACAACACAAAAGCAGTTTACATTGAGACACTCGGCAATCCAAACTCTGAAGTAGTGGATATCGAAGCACTCGCAGAGATCGCACACAAACATAAAATTCCACTTGTCATCGACAATACGTTCGGCACACCATATCTGATCCGTCCAATCGAGTACGGCGCAGATATCGTGGTTCATTCCGCAACCAAATTCATTGGTGGACACGGAACCACAATCGGTGGTGTCATCATTGACGGTGGAAAATTTGACTGGGCTGCATCCGGAAAATTCCCACAGCTCACGGAACCAAACCCAAGCTATCATGGTGTCAGCTTCGCAGCGGCAGCAGGACCGGCAGCATTCGTGACAAGAATCCGTGCTATTTTATTAAGGGATACCGGGGCAACACTTTCTCCGATCCATGCATTTATCTTTTTACAGGGCTTAGAGACATTATCCTTAAGAGTCGAGCGTCATGTGGAAAATGCATTAAAGGTTGTGGAGTTTTTAGAGAAACAGCCACTGGTTGAAAAAGTAAATCATCCATCCGTTTCCGAAGATCCGGAGCAGCAGAGATTATACAAAAAATATTTCCCGAACGGCGGCGGTTCCATTTTCACATTTGAAATCAAAGGCGATGACAAAAAAGCGCAGGAGTTTATCGATCATTTACAGTTATTCTCCTTACTTGCCAATGTAGCAGATGTAAAATCCCTTGTCATCCATCCGGCATCTACCACACATGCGGAATTAAATGAGGCGGAACAGGCAGAGCAGGAATCAAGCCAAACACCATCCGTCTCTCAATCGGTACAGAGAACATTGATGATATCCTCTATGATCTGCAGGAAGCGTTTGACGCAGTAAAATAATAACCGGCCATTTTGAATATTCATTTCTTAATAAAAAAGGACTGCGCATAGAAATATGCAGCAGTTCTTTTTGTGCTGTCGGATAAAAAATAACGAAAATTTTTTGCTCCCTATTTCGAAAAAGAATGTTTACGTTTGTCGAATGAAGTATTATCATAGAGATAGATTTGTGCATTGTAATAAAAATGAAAATATTTGATTACAGAGCTGCTATTTTTTATGTAAAGGGGCATAGGAATATGAAATTTACCAGAAAAGATTTACCACCGGATCAAATGAAACGTGCCAACATCACGACGTGTCTTACCGTTACAATGGCATATGTTTTTTATATTTTGATCATGCTCACATCGGATCGGACAACGCTTGAGAAAATAATATTTGTTTCATTTTATGTGATCTGGTATGCGCTGACAGCCATTTTTGTGGCAAAGAATATTTATGAAAGAAAAGCGGAACTGTTTATAGCAGTTGGATTTTGTATCGGATTTGGAATTATTTCTTATTTACAGAACCCAACAGTTATGATGCTGATTTTCCCGGTTTTGCTTTCATTGTCTGTATATTTGAACGAATTTCTGATCATGTGGGGAGCGGGTGCAACCTTAGTATTTATTATTACCAAGATGGCCCAGATCCTTGTAAATAATCCGGCGGACAAGGCAGAACAGTTGAATACGGTTTTTCTCGTATGTATCTGCCTGATCATGTGTGTGTTTGGCGGATGTAAGGCGATCAGGCGTCTGATCGAGTTTTCCAATGAGGAGACGAACGCAGTAAAAGTAAAAGCAGAGAAGCAGTTACAGGTAGCAAAAGAAGTTGAGACTATCGTAAACGATGTGGATGCGCAGTTTAAGCAGGTCAGAAAAGATTTATCCCAGATATCCAGCACGATCGACAATACGCAGATCGCAATCGGAATCATTGCAAATGGCGCTGACAGTTCAGCAACACAGACACAGACGCAGTCAGAAAAAACAAATGAGATCCAGGAGCGTTTAGAGCACACCAATCAGACGGCAGCAGGAGCTTTGGAGACAACGGAGAAGCTGCGGGGTCATTGAAACTGGCAAGAATGAGTCGGATGAACTGGCAAGACAGTCCGTGATCGTAGATCAGTCCACAGAGCAGATTTCCCAGACCATTGAGAAACTGGTGGAACATGTTGGAAAAGTATCCGGAATCACAGATGCAATTTTAAATATTTCCAGCCAGACAAACCTGTTGGCACTGAACGCTTCAATCGAGGCTGCCCGAGCAGGAGATGCCGGAAAAGGTTTTGCCGTTGTTGCAGAGGAAATCCGCCAGCTGGCAGAAATGACCAAGGTATCAACGGAGCAGATCACACAGATCATGAATGAACTGACTGCTATCACAAAGGATACACAGACCGAACTTAAGAATGCGGTAGACAGTATCGATGTGCAGCGTGAAAAGGTAAAAACGGTACATGAAAGCTTTATAACCGTTGAGGAAGATGTGAAATCTTTAGTAGGAGATATGACGACGGTAAGCGATGAGGTATCTGCCGTTCTAAGTGCCAATGAAGTGATCGTAGACGGAATCTCTACTTTGTCAGGAATCACGCAGGAGATTTCTGCAAGCACTTCCGCAAGCAGAACGGATATGGATGGTCTGCATGACAGTGTAAGCAATTTTTCAACAGCTGTCGATCATACATTCGAAGCATTGGAGAATCTGAAGGCGATTGCAGCAATTGATGAAGAATAGAAAAATAGAGAGAACAGAGAGAGGACTGCCTTGTGCAGTCCTTTTTGAGCCTAAAAAATGGAAGTACCCTGTTGAGGGAAAGTAGTAATGCGCCGCAGGGATGCGCAGAAAAAGATTGCAATATGGAATTAAATCGTATAGTATATAGTAAGTAATTGCAAATTAAATTTATAGTTTATATAGTTATGGAATGATTCAGGAGGAAAAGAAAATGAATGCAAAACAACTGACCGCAGCAGAGACAATTGTGATGAAGTGTATCTGGGACGCAGACCATGAGATGTCACTGGCAGAGATTGTAAAGAATGCAAATGAGGGATACGGAAAAGAGTGGAAGCCACAGACGGTATCCACATACCTTGCAAAACTCTGTATCAAAAATTATATCCAGATGAAACGAGCCGGAAGAACGATCACCTATGAAATACTCATCACGGAAGAGGACTACAAGAGTGAGCAGGCGAGGGAGTTTGTCGCATTCTGGAATAATGGTTCGCTCAAGCAGTTTATCACCGCTTTTTATAAGGATGAACCGGCTTCCAAAGACGAGATTGAGGAACTTCGGAATGCTATTGAGGAACTGGAAGAGTAGTTTTGGGGTGAAAGAGGTTTATTCTTTTTGATAAAGAGCATATGACACATGAGGAAAGAGAAATATTTCTTGCGCTGATTCGGGAGAAAATGCCACAGGTAAAAGTTCATGAGAAAGAAAGGAAAAACAATTGAAAAACATATATCGAACCAGAGCATTTGTGGAATTATTTTATAGAGTAAGGGATTTTCGCTACATGGCATTATACAGAGTTTTTGTCGTTGCCATACTATTTCTTTTTACATGTATGCTTCGAGTGAAATCCACTGAACTAATGATACAAAATATGTGTGTGGCTGTGGCAGCATTTATTGCGCCGACATGGTTGATTGTTCATAACTGCAGGATTGCGGCAATGCGTTTATGCAAAAAGTATAAGATGGAAAATGAATTTGGTAAAGTAAATTTTTTGCCTGATAGTGTAGAAATTAACGATTTTGATGTAGAAAGCAGGATTGTGGGGTATGAATCAATCAGTAACTATTACAAATTGAAACACTATTATTTTTTCCTGATAATTACAAACGAAGTGATTCCCATTTTTGTCGATAAAAAATCATTAACGAATGAAGAAATGGAGAAATTAGAACTTCTGGTGCAACAGAAAATGCCACAGTTGAAGAATCAGACTGCAAAAACGATAAAACAGAGATTTGCTTTTTATAATCTTCATTCTCAAGGAGACTTGTATGGTATGTGAAACGCTGATAAATAAAAAATTAATGTACAGATTGTATGCTGCCAGCCGTTTGACGAAAATATGCGTGCTCTTATTATTGATTTTGGTTAAACAGATGTTAGATATGGCATCTATAGAGTCAAATAAGAGTTCTTCATTCTTTCTCATAGGATTGAGCATTTGGGCAATCGTGGAGATTGTGGTGTATTTCGTTGATCAGAGGAGAGAAGCAGTCTGCATTTTGAAACAATATGATGTAAAGCAGTTTCGTCAGGTGGTATCTTTTGAAAAAGAAGTGATCAGAGTGACAAACGTAATCAATGATACAAATTTTGAAATTCCTTATGGCGAGATCAAAAAATTACGAAAGAAAAAGTATCTTCTTATTTTTCAGACAAAGGACCAACATATTATTATTCTTGACAAATTGCAAATGTCAATTGCGCAGCAGGATGAACTGCTTCGGATCATTCACAAAAAAATGCCGTGGCTGCGAGCCAGAGGATTAGCATAGTTTCAGGTTGGGAAAAGGAGTGAGGAATAAAATGGAGTTTGAATGCACAATTAATCGAAAAAGCGCAAAGGAAATATATAAAAAGACCGGGAAGAACGTTGGTATAACAATTATAAAAATCATTTCTGTTTTCTGGCGATATGTCTGTTTCTTTTTTTGCTGATAAAAGATATTGCGATGATCTTACTGTTGGCAGGTTCCTTGATAGCAACGGTGATATTTTTAATCATTTATTATCAAAGACAACTTAATATGATCTGTCCCAAAAAGAAAGACGGCAGTAGTGAATACCTCCAAAAAGTGGCATTTCTCGAAGATGAAATTGCGGTATCAGGAGATTTGAATAATATTGTTTGTAAGATTGCATACAAAAGAATCAAAAAATATTATTCCAGCCAGCATTATTATATTTTTAAAACCAGAGGCGGATTACTCTTTTGTGTAGAAAAAAGCAAAATTTCGCCAGCAGACAGAGAAAAACTTGCAGAACTTTTCAGAACAAAAATGCCACAGTTAAAAATACCGTGGGAGTTGCAGCAAAGTATATATGGACGTTAGAAAATAAAAAAATATTCTGAATTTACAGAAATAGTCTGAAGAGGTACTGATTGAAGTTGTCCGGGAAAAAATGTCACAGGTGAAGTTACCAAAATAACGGTCAGGATGTGTTGAAAATGGAATTAAAAAAAGAAGCAATTCGTATAGTATAAAATATAAAATGAAAAATTAAATTTTGGGTTTATAAAACAAAGATTTAGGAGAAAATGAATGCAAACGAGGAATATGGAAAAGAGTGAAAACAATCATCAGTTTAAAATAATTTTTAATTACGATATATTTGATAAATATTTTTCAAAATTATTTCCGTGGTATAATGCAGTATACGGTGCAACAGCAGGTGTTGCGATTATTTTTGCAGTGATTTTCTGGATCAATGATCATGATAGGGCTGGCAATTGAAATATTGGAGGCGGAATATTAATGATTGTTGTCTTTGTATATAGCAAAAAGAAGGTCTGTAAATTGACGATAGAAAGGCTTAAAGATCAAATGGCGGCAGAGAAATCACTGGAAGCTGCATATTTACGAAAGATTATTTGATATATCAAAGAGACTTCGAACATGAAAAGAAAATTTCCTATGATTCATTTCAAAAATTTTATGATTTGAAAGAGGTTTATCTTTTAAGGACAAAACTATATATGTCCATAAGCAAAGCGCAGGAACAGGCGGATCATTTAGGGTTTATCTTCATTGATAAAGAGCATATGACACATGAGGAAAGAGAAATATTTCTTGCGCTGATTCGGGAGAAGATGCCACAGATAAGAAACGGTAATAGATAATATTTGTAACTATAAAATTAAATAAAGAAGAACAGCCAATTATCATTGTGATGTGCAATCCCTGCTGTAACCATTTTACATAGGTTCCTGTTTCTCCTTTTTTTACTACCATAATTTTTCTCCTTTATGTGTGATATTTGATTTGCAAATCACTTATTAAGAAGCATATAGTTTGAGGAATAGAAAACAGAAAGGGAATTTTTATTTGTAAGTATCAAGCTGTACCAATAATTGAAGATTCGCGTTTTCATATTCATTGAAAACAGAGGAATCAAAATTTCCGAGTCGAATTCCGGTAAATACCAGAGCTGGCTCAAAAATAAGCATTTAAGTCCTGATTTTTAAAATGTATCCGTGTCTGGCATAGATTTCATTTTTTGCCAGATGAATGATTAACGGAGGGACATTGCTAAAGTCGGAAGCCTGATAATATCTTGTATCTGTAGCATAAATCGGGTAAATATTCATGGAAATATCCCGGACTTCCATTACATTTTCCATATATCGGACATACTCCGGGTAAAAGGAGCAGTAGTCGTGATAGGTGTTCCGTTTTTGGAGTTCTTCCAAAATCTGGCTTTCGTCCCAGTCATCGCTGTATTTCTGCAAAGATTGTTCCGGTAAATCGTTTTCTTCTGAAGAGGAGGCAGTTTCACTGGTTTCTGTTATCGCTTCATCCATTTGTTCTTCTGTTGATCCATAGTTGTTGTATTTTTCATAGTCAGATGTCTGGGTATCTGTCTCGGTGTCAGATGTTATATTTTCTGATAGAAGATCGTTTTTCGTATCAGCCGTATGACCGCAGGCAGCAATCAATATGCAGCATGGTAATAAGATGCAAACTAAAAATTTTTTTCTCATGGTTAATTTCTCCCTTAATTTAACGTATAGGTTGCTGTGCTTTATAGAAATTCTTTTTCATAAAGTTGTTAAAATACAGATGTTATCTTATCACATTTAGCTTTGGTCGTATATAGTTTTGAAAGAATAAAAAACTGAAGATATAGTTAATACTTTCTTGCATAAAAAAATAAAATACTGTAAACTGAAAATATAGTTTACAGATTTAAGCATCATACACATTATCTTTAGCATATAGGAATATTTGGTTAAGTGGAAGATTAGTAGATAGGGGGAAAGCAGTATGAACAGTAAAATCAAAGAATATTTTGAAAATAAAGAGAATCGTATCAAGTGCGGCATCACAGGCGGAACGATCGCGCTGGCAGTCGTTATTTTTACAGTGATGGTGTTCATGGAGAAAAATGAAACTCCAAATAATCCCACTGAAACCGTTTCACAGACGGAAAGTGACACACAGACAGAAGAAGCGGCAGGATATTCTTTCAACGCGGGCGATCTTTACGATATGCGGCTGGATGCACAGACAATCGAAGATTATTATATGAAATCCTGTGGCGACCAGTTCAATCTGTATACCATTGATGAGGATGGTGTGCTCTGGGGCAGTGGACATAATGAGTATGCGCAGATTGGACTCGGGTATGCGGACGAGGAATTTCATGAGCAAAAAAAAGTAAAATCGCGGAACACGTTGTGCATGTGGACTATTCCCAGAAAGATTTTGTTGTCTATCTGACGGAGGAAGGGAAACTTTATGGTCTTGGAAACGATTCTACCTATATGTTATTGCAGCATACAGAAATGCCAGTGGAAGATTTGGCATATCCGACAAAACGGTATGTCACCAGTCCGGCACTTTTGCTGGAAGATGTCAGTTATGCGCGTGCGGACGTGATGATGTAGTTGCATTGAAAAAGGATGGTACAGTCTGGACATGGGGAATGATCTGGAATTATCAGAGTACGGGATATTGTATCACAATGCCACAGCAGATTCTGACAGATGTGAAGATGATCACAGGCGGATGGTTTAACCACGCCGCACTGAAGGAAGATGGAACACTCTGGACGTGGGGATACAACTTTAGTGGAAACTGCGGAACGGATAAAGCCACGATGATTGAAACACCGGTGCAGGTGGCAGAAGACGTGCAGCGCGTGTGGACAGGACTTTGAATTATTCAGCCAAAGAGGATGATATTACCGATATGGAAGAATTCGGTAATGATTATGTGGATAATACGATCATTGAAAAAACAGACGGCACATTCTATGCATGTGGAATGGGTGTCGGCGACAAGAGCGTAGTACTGCCGCAATATTATGAAGTGTCGGAGCTTGACACGGTCTGCTCATCGGAGTTTCTTCTGCTTGACTGGAATGAAGAAATGTTGGACAGGAAACAAAGAGAATACATCGAGCGAAAGGAGAGCCAGAGCGAGAGGCTGTTCTTGCAAGCAAAAAATGAAGCGTTATTGGAAGAGATAGACAAAAACTACGATATGGAGAAACTGAAACGTAAAGTACCTCGTTTTTCGGAGGATGATAAGATCAATGAGACATATTATCATGCGATCAAAACACTGGATACAACGGGATTTCTGCCGGATGGGAACTATTGCTTCTGGTATTATGATGAACCGGAGAATTATTTGGAAACAAAGGAAAAATTAGGCGGATTTGGCATTGCAGTATGTGATGTTGACGTTGATGGAAAAAAGGAAATGTTGATCGGATTGAGAAAAGAGTTGAGTGAGCCGTATGGTGTTTTGATTTACAGATATAACGAAGAACAAAGAAAATTTGAGGTAGAGAATGGTTTTTCTTCCAGAATTAATTTTTATAATAATGGATATGTGGAAGAATATTGGACAATGCCAAATTATGATCAGCCTGCTTTCACGATATATCAATACAATCCGGCATTAGATACTTTTGAAAAAATGTTTTGGATTAATGGGATAGAGGACGTGGGAATTGATGATTACTTCCCAACAGAACAGGATCTAGATGGAAATGGAAAAGGGTATATTATGAGCGTTGATGGCAAAGAAACATATGTGGATGATGCTGCCTATCAGAAAATGATGGAACAGTATATTGATTTGAATAAACGAATTGATGTGGAATGGGTGGATTTTTTTGAGTAAATACATGAAATAGACACCGGAAAATAAATTTTATTGTTATTTTGTTGCATTGATTTGAACAGGATAAAAATTATAAAGGAAAATAGTTCATGAGAAGAAAAAGATGTATGATGATAGGAGCATTGGCAATGACTTTGTTATCGGCTTGTGCAGACAATAATTTAGGAACAGACACAGAGAGAGAATCAGTCATTCCAGAACAAAATCAGAAAGAAGATACAAATTTATATAAAAATGAGTTAATGGAAAAGACGACATTGTAATTGGAGCGATATATGAAACAGGAGCTGGACCGCAGGGAATGATTCCATATACTCAAATTCGCATTTATGAAGATATAGGAAGCGAATTTGTATATGATCAGGAACTTTGCGATGCGATTAATGTTGAACTTCCAGAGGACGCTACAGCAGAACAGGTAAAGGAAATAATAGCCAGAAAAAGTAATTTATGGAGAAACACGAATGAGATGGTCAAATGAAATGTTCTATATTCTTCTTGCTTAATTCATTCGCAGGTGCGATTGCTTATGGATTTTGGATAATAGCAAAAAACGGTATGGCAAAGAAGAAAAAATTGAAATATGTGTATCCAATGCTCGGAATTGTCGAAGCTTTTTTTATTTTTCCGATTATGTATATTTATCTGAAAATTTCAACGCACGTTCCGGGTAGGCATGGAATGTATTATGGAACATTATTTTTGCGCACACCGTTTATTTACAATGTGCAGTGTGTGATCGCAGGAATATGGATCGTGGGTGCAGTCTGGAATTTCGCAAAATATGCATTTCAATATTTGAAATTTCAAAAAGTGTTGGAGAAAAGCGTCAGCTTTCGTTTGCCGGAAACCGAAAAGAACAAAATAATACAGGAACTGGGAATGAAAGGAAATGTGGAACTGTACCAGAACTATGCAGTGACATCACCGATTGTCATCGGTTGGCGGCAGAAAAAAATCATTTTTCCGGTGCGGGAGTATGAAGAAAAAGAACTTACAACGATCCTGTACCACGAACTTGTCCATATCAGACAGCACATTCTGGAAATGAAGAAGGTGGGAATTTTCTTAAAACTGATATTCTGGTGCAATCCGATGATGAACGGACTGCTCCGAAGCATTGATATGTGGGGCGAGATTGCGTGCGACCGCTATGTGTGCAGTGAAACCGCATATCCATATACTGCGCAGGAATATTACACCGTTGCGGTGGATGGTCTGGAACAGTCGCATCTCTGGATGCCGAAGATGGTCACCGGATTTCGGAAAAAAAACAATTTCAAAAGTCGGATTCTGCAAATGAAAAATTATAAGAAGGAAAACGATTTCAAAAGAATTGGCGGTATGACACTTGTTGTGTTCTTGTGTGCGGTCTGCACCACAACGACATTTGCAGCAGGGGAGGGATTCCGGGCTGGATATGACAGAGTTTTCGAGAGTACGAAAGTGGAGATCGAAGAAGAGGTGATCGAAGACACAGAGTATGAGGAAATGTTTGTACCGGAACAGGAAACAATTGTATCCGGAGAATTGCCGGATGAAAATCCTGTTGAGGGTAACGAGGAATTTCAGATCAGTACCTTAGAGTCGGGTACGATGTTTTTTGCGGGAACTGTTTATGCAGATCGTGATCAGTGTATTGCAATCCGCGTGAACATCATGCCTGCGGGTCAGACGGTTTGCTATGGAATTATGACGCCGGATGAAAAGCTCTGGTATGTTTACGCAATCGACAGCGGCACTCACAATTTTAGGATCTCAAACAGTGGCAATTATAAAATATTTGTGAAAAATGTAAGTACCGGTGACGTTGACCTTGAGGGTGGATATGTGAGTTACTAAGCGCAAAAAGAAGTAATAATCAATATTGTGAAAATGGTGAGGTATAAGGTGAAACAAAAGAATACATTTGAGGGAAAAGCTTTTAGAGTTCTTTTTATTGTTCTGGCAGATTTATTTATTGTGTTCAGTGTGATCATAATAGGATATGACAGTGTTTTCTCACCGGAGTTTCCGGTTTCAATTGGAGCTTTTTTCTTAATTCTGCTTTTGTGGCTGAATGTGGAAATGGTAGTACAGTATTTCTGGCGTGGAAAACGCAGGTCGCGTATTTTGAAAAAATATAAAGTGACGCAGTTTACACAGCATGTTTTGTTTGAAGAAAATGATATAAAGATAACGAATAACGTAAATGCGGAATGTTATGTGATTCCTTATAATCAGGTGGTTCGTGTGAGAAGGAAGAAAAATTTACTGCTTTTTTTCGCAAAAGACTATCATTTGATCGCAGTGGATCAGTCCGGAATTCCATTCGGAGGACAGAATGAGCTGTTCCATAGCATTTTTAAAAATGCCACAGCAGCCAGATGGGGTATAAAATAAGGGGCTGTGAGGAGAAAAATTCAATGAGATGGACAAATGAATTGTTCTATATTCTTTTCTTAATTCCATCACAGGTGCAATTGCCTATGGATTTTGGAGTGTATTAAAAGAACATGGCGTGGAGGAAAAAACTGAAATACATCTATCCCATGCTTGGAATTGTCGAAGCTTTTTTTATTTTTCCAATTATGTATAGTTATCTGAAAATTTCAACCCATGTTCCGGGAAGTCACGGAGCATATTATGGAACATTATTTTTGCGCACACCGTTTATTTACAATGTGCAGTGTGTGATCGCAGGAATATGGATCGTGGGTGCAGTCTGGAATCTCGCAAAATATGCATTTCAATATTTGAAATTTCAAAAAGTGTTGGAGAAAAGCGTCAGCTTTCGTTTGCCGGAAACCGAAAAGAACAAAATAATGCAGGGAACTGGGAATGAAAGGAAATGTGGAACTGTACCAGAACTATGCAGTGACATCACCGATTGTCATCGGTTGGCGGCAGAAAAAAATCATTTTTCCGGTGCGGGAGTATGAAGAAAAAGAACTTACAACGATCCTGTATCACGAACTTGTCCATATCAGACAGCATATTCTGGAAATGAAGAAGGTGGGAATTTTCTTAAAACTGATATTCTGGTGCAATCCGATGATGAACGGACTGCTCCGAAGCATTGATATGTGGGGCGAGATTGCGTGCGACCGCTATGTGTGCAGTGAAACCGCATATCCATATACCGTGCAGGAGTATTACACCGTTGCGGTGGACGGCCTGGAACAGTCGCATCTCTGGATGCCGAAGATGGTCACCGGATTTCGGAAAAAGCAATTTCAAAAGCAGGATTCTGCAAATGAAGAATTATAAGAAAGAAAACGATTTCAAAAGAATTGGCGGTATTACACTTGTCGTGTTCTTGTGTGCGGTCTGCACCACAACGACACTGGCATCTGGGGAGGGTTTCAAAGCAGGATATGAAAGACTTTTTGCTCAGACGAAAGTGGAAGTTGAGGATGTGGTTGTGGAAGAGACTGAGTACGAAGAAAATTTTGACGCTTCCAAAGTGACAATTGTGTATGATGGAAATGAGGAGCAGCTGCCACAGGGGAATGGTGATTTGACGGAGCAAAAATTAGGGAAATCTGAGGCTGCGGTATGGGAGAATATCCGTATTAGCGGACAGAATATGATTACGGTTTCGCTTTCAAACAATCCATTCGAAAACGAAGTGCGGTATGGTCTGATTATGCCGGATGGAAAACTGCGCTATGTGTATGGCTCTGGTATGTGTTCTCATGCGTTTGAAGTGGGCAGTGCAGGAACATATAAAATTTATGTCGAAAATGTTAGTTCATCTAGTATAACTGTGAGCGGGGGTTATCTTTATAACTAATGGTAGTTTCTATTCATGTAATAATCGTCTTCTTAATATTTGAAAGGAGATGATGCATTTGGAACAGGTATTAATTGAAGCTGCAACCACGCAGGGAATCTGGGTTCTTCTATTTATTTCATTATTTCTATACACAATCAAAAATAATGAAAAATTAGTGGAAAAGCAAGATCAGAGAGAGGTAAATTACCAGAAACTGTTGTCTGATATGACAGAAAAATACGCAGTTGTTGAAGATATCAGAAACAGCGTGGATGAAATTCAGAAAAAAATGGAACAGATTTCGATAGAACAAAAAGAATAGGAAAATATTGTTCTATATGAAGAAAAATCACTTATTGCCAACAAGTTTGGTGATAAGTGATTTGAGTTCTAAATGAAAGAAAAATTATGTGTGATGAATGATAAAAATGGATTATTCAAAAGAGGCATATAATATTTATAAAAATAGAAGAGGAGTGGATATGAATAAGGTACAGCAAAAGAAATGGATAAGTGTATTGGGAATGGGCGTATTTATATTAACAATGTTATATATATGTACTTTGTACTCTGATGAAGATAAAAGAAACGTTGCAAAGAATGCAGCGGTAACGGATAAAATGCAACAGAATACAGATAATGATCTGCCAGCCGATTTCCCAAAAGATTTATTTTTTAACAGTGGAGCTGGTGGTTGGCGGACGTATTTAAGATTAAACAGAGATGGCTCATTTTCAGGAGAGTATTCAGATTTTAACGCATATGCAGAGGACGATTTCCCCAAAGGAACGGTAACGATATGTGAGTTTGAAGGTAAATTTACGAATATTGAGCGCATTGATCAATATCATTATACAATGTCTTTAGAAAAATTAGAGATATTGGATATTCAAGAGATGTGGATAGAAAATGGATACAGATTTCTAAAAGAAGATGAGCCATATGGTTTGGAAAATGGTGAGAATTTTACTTTATATATGCCAGAAACGCCAATAGAACAGTTGTCGGAAGATTTTCTGATATGGTGGCCGTCATGGTATTATTCGGAGGAGGAGACTGTCAGACCAGAGAAACTTTCCTGTTATGGAATGTGCAATGAGGCAATGCAATACGGATTTTTTTCTTATGAAGGAATGGACGTATTTGAGCCATATATAAGCAGATAGCACAGAACGCCAGAACCGACATTTGCCGGAACTGGCGCTTTTTTATTTATGGACTTATTTTACAGTCCCTTTATGAGACTTTTATACACATTTTGTTGTCTAATATATGTAAGATAAAAAAAGAAGAAAAGCGACTGTCTTACATTCACTGCGCGCGTGGAGAAAAGCATTATGAAAAAACAAACAGATGATCTTGTGAAAAGAGCGAAAAGGCATGAGTCGGAAGCTTTCACAGAATTAATGCAACTTTATATGACGGATATGTATAAGGTTGCGTATGCAATTTTGATGAATGATGAAGATGCCGCCGATGCAATCGGAGATACGATTCTGATATGCTGGGAAAAAATGAATCAATTAGTGAAGATACAGTATTTTAAAACATGGATGACAAGAATCCTCATCAACAAATGTTATGATATCAGAAAGAAAAATCAGAATCTCATTTGTTTGGATGAGTACGAGGAACCAGCAGCCTGCGATGAATATAATCTGGAATTAAAAGAGGCACTCGCAGCGTTAGATGAAAAATACCGGATTATTATGATTCTTTTTTACAGCGAGGGCTATCGTATCAGAGAAATTTCTGACATTTTAAAATTCCTGAAAGTACTGTGAAAACACGTTTACAACGTGGACGGGAAAAGCTGGAAGTTTATTATAAGGAAAAATGAGGTGAGATTCATGTCAAAAAGTGAGTGAAATTTTAAATAGTGATATTCAAGTGCCAGAAATCGTTCAGAAAAAGCAGATATCGCCTTTTCACAGATTCAATCGGAAAAGGAAACTAATATGAGTAAGAAAAATTTAAAAGTAACAAAATTGTTTGCAGCAATGGCTGCCTGTGCATCGATTATCATTGTTGCATCCACAACAAACAACTATCTCAACAGACCGCAGGAAGAAAAAGAAACAACAGTGGCTGAACATACGACAACAGAAAAGAGAATATGTTTACCATGAAAGTAATGGCGGCACAGGCAGAAGTGACGGCACAGAAGCCGTAGCAATCGCACAAAATGACAGGTTTGGTTATGCGATTAATGGGGACAGCGATATGAATACAGCAAGTTATAAAATTGATATGCCACTTTACTGCGAAGGTGAGAATATAGAAAGTGTAACTTACAGTATCAACAAAGGATATTTTGAAATAAGTGAAAATATTACCGATGATTTTCAGAGTGCTGTCGAGAGCGGAAAGCCATTGGATGAAAATAGCAATGGGTATCTCAATCCAATTTTGATGATAATGGAGAAATTGCCATGCAGCAGGAAGTAAACGATTTTGTTGAATACACAGTTTCCTATGAAAATCAGCAGAAAGAAGGTGTGGGTAACCTTTTGTAATGATGAAATTCCGTTTTCAGATTTTGACAGTATTGTAGAACAAAAGAAAAAAACACAGGAGGAAGTGGCAGCAGCATATCAAAAACTTGTAGATGGAGTGGTTATTACCTGTACTGCAAATTATAAAGACGGCACAAAAAAAGGAGTAAAAATTAATGTTGGAGCTGCAGCGCTGACTTATGAAGAAATCGGAATGAACGTGGACGGAATGACTTTACAAGTAGAAGGAGAAGATAAAGTAGAGCTTCAGCCAACAGATAAAAGAGCAGTTTTTACGTTTGAATTGCAGCCATGACAGATAAAATCAGTATTATTTTTTAACAGTGGAGCTGGTGGCTGGCGGACGTATTTGAGATTAAACAGTATTGAAAAAGATATATATTTATTTTATAATAAATAAAACTAAAAAAATAATTTCAATATTATAAATGAGGCATGAATATGAAAAAAGGTATTAGAAGATATTTCATAATCTTGATTGTAATAATAGTATGTATTGTGACATTGGTGGACTGCACCAATACTCAGACGAGACAGGAAGAAAGAACATCTGCTAGTCATTTGATTATAAATTGGGAGAATGAAGTTCAGATTTTTGATGCAGATGCAATGGAAAATGCTGGAATGGTTGAAAATATAGAGACGCTTGCCTGGATTGCACCACGAGGCGGAGCCGGGATTGACACAGTGGGTATTGAACAAATACAGTCACAGAATGAATACATTGTAGAAAGCAGTCAGTATCTGAATCAGGATAAAGAAATCATTAATACCGAAGGATTTGATACATGGGTAAGGGTTGTACAGGAGCAGGTGATGCCCACAAAAGAAACATCAGAGACAGGACATGGAGACTATCTGATCTATAAGCACGGAGATAATGGATATCTGGCAATACAGTCTGGCGAAGATTGCACAAAGTGGACAGTATGGGAATTACCGGGTTATGGGGAGTGGCTGGATAAGGAAGTAGCAATGTTTATAAGAATGGTAACTGGATTGTAAAAAATTAAAAAAGAGTTTACAAAAATCAATAAATTTTCTTCTTAATTATTAGAATAATATTGGATAAGAAAGAAGTGTTCATAATTATCATTGACAACTTCCACGCAATCCCTTATACTTGGAATCACATCAAAGTCGCAGACAGATAAAGCATCTTATTTTTTCTTGTCTGCAAATCCAAAACCAATTTGAGGTGGCAGGATATAATCTCAACGTTCACAGCCGGTTCGGCACGAGATTCCATTTTGATGAAGAACAGCAATGCATATAGATTCTGAGTTTCTTGTTATATTTTTAACATAGAAAATGCTTCTTATGCGTTGAAAAACAAAGCAGATTCTATTATGATAAAGGGGGAACATGATTGAACACAGAAGGAGAAAAAATCCAATGGCATCCTGCGTTTGATGCGGCATTGCAGATTGAACTGGGAGAAGAGGCAAAGTACCTGACCTTTGAGCCGGAACATTTGCTTTCGAAGAAACCAATGCAGATTGATGTGTTGGTCAAAAACGAGAAGAAGGTAAAAATCAGGAAAAATATTGGAAGGATTTTCCGGCAGCATAACATTATCGAGTATAAGTCACCGGAAGATCATTTGAACATTGATGATTTTTATAAAGTCTACGGTTATACCTGTATTTACAAAACGGAAGTCGAGAAAGTGAACCAGATTCCAGCAGAAGAACTGACGATTACGTTTGTGTGTTATCATTATCCGCGGCAAATGTTACGAAATCTTCAGAATGAGAGAAATATAAATGTGAAAAATATCGAAAATGGTATCTATTATCTCTATGGAGATGCAATTCCAATACAGCTTATTATCGTACCGGAATTGTCAATCGAAAATAATTACTGGCTGAATAAACTTCGTAACAATTTGAAGTCCGGTGGAGAAATTAAATTATTTATGGAACAATATGAGAAAAACAGGGATTCAAAATTGTTCCAGGCACTGGCAGATACCGTCATGCGCGCAAACTGGAAAGAAGTGGAGGAAGAAGGAAACATGAGTGATGTAATAAAAGAAATTTTCGCAGACCAATTTCATAAATGCGAAGCGGAAGCGAGGGCACAGGGCGAAGCAGAAGGAAGAGCAGAAGGCGCAGCATCTAAAATGATCGAGCAGATCATGAAAAAGTACAAAAAAGGATGTTCTGTGTCTGAAACAGCAGATATGCTGGAAGAAAATCCGTCAGTCATTGAGCAGATTTATGATATACTTCGGCAGAACGCACCGGATTATGATGTGCAGAAAATATATCAATTACTTTTGAAAAAAAACACACAGGACAGCTTAACATAGGAGCTGTCCTGTGTGTTTTTTCAGATCTTAGATGAAAAACCTAAGAAATATTAATACTTTTTTTAATATTTCTATGAAATCTTCCAATAAGAGAGTGAAACAGTTTTTCTCTCCACATTGCGGTGATTTTATGTCTGTGCCGGAGGAGTCTTTCTTCATCTGAGCGGTATCAGGTAAAGAACTGTTGCCGGATACATTGGCAGATCCGGCTGTAGAAGCAGTTTCGGAAACCGGATCTGCCACAGTATCTGTAGATGAACCAGCAGCGTTTGTATTACCTGATGCCGGTGGCACAGGTGCGGATGCCGGTGGTACCGGAGCTGGTGGCGCCGGGGCAGGATCTGAAATTACAGAAAAACCAGCCGTTGCCGTTCCGGTTGTTGATACAATGGCAATGTTGTGAGCTCCTTCGGAAAGACCGGCAAGGAAGGATGGAAGTAAAGTTATGATAGTACTTCCGGAGTGGGCAGTATAGTCTTTATCTTTCGTTAATTTAATACCATTTACCTCTACTCGAACTAATTCGTTGAGCGGTGCACTGGAACGAAATACTGCACCGGAGTGATTGTCCGGATTTTTGCTCACTTCTGTTTTGTTTCCTTCCAGCATGACCGGTGGCTTATTATCAGGAACCACAGGCGGTATTTCCGGTTCCGGTTTTCCATCAGGTGGGAGTGACTGGTAATTTATCAATGATCTCACCAGCTTCTACTATGGCGTTACAATCTGTACATACCAGATCACCGGTATATCCATTTTCCTCCTGTGTTGGCTCTTTAAAGCCCTGTCGCTGGAGATTCAAATGGCATGTTGGATCTATTTCTCCGTATTCCTTCCCACATTTTTCACAGACGGCTTTTTTCGTACAGGTCGCCTGTCCACCGGAATGGACATGTTGTTCCATTTCCCCTTCGATTTGAAAGGTAAGGACTTCCCCTTCTATAGCAGCGACAGTCACTTTGAGTTTGTCTGTAACCTGAAGCGAATCATTTAAGCCAAGGGCTGCATCAGATTTAGTGGATTGTGTACCGCCCATAACTTCCAGTGCCCAATTTCCCGGTTTTCCATTTAGATTGCTTGGAAAGCGGATGTCAGGTTGCGCAAGATAACAGACTAAACCGGATTTTATGTTCGATGTTTCTGAATTGGTCAGCTGCTTCTCTGACTTATCATATTTGCTGCCATCTGTTGAGAAGTTTCTGTATTCCAGATACAGTGTCCTGTTCAGTTCCGGAATGCCTGCTTTATATCCGATACAGTCGTCAGTACCGGTGGCTGTGCCGCTGAGCTTTACTTTGTATTCACCCGGTTCTGTGATCGTCTTTAGAGTACTGTCGTCTGTCCATCCCAGAGCCTCTTTTTCTTTGATCGAAAGTCCCTGTGGAACAGGTGAGATGGCATTTGCCATGGCAGACATGAAATAAACCGGCGTTTGACCTGACGAATTGTATAAATCCAGCAGACCAAATATATGCCCCATTTCATGGATCGGAGACTTCAATGAAACGATCGGTTTTTGATCATTGTTTGCCATATACAGAGTTGAGTAGTTATTTATGACCTGTACATAATATTGGCTTTGAAGCATCCTGCCATCGCCAAGATTGATCTCCACATAGTCTGCATAATCCTTATAGTTCCAAAGCGGATCAGAGCGGTTTATCACAATATTTTGTGTCGTGTTTTTATAGATAACTGTAATGGAATCGATCTTTCCATCCCGGTTTTTGTCAAGATCCTCATAACTGTATGTCTGGCTGCTATTGTAATTCGTAATGGGGTTTCCTTCCTGGATCGCCTTGTTTATGGCATCAGACCAATCGGTGCGCAGCTCGTACATACGGTAGGCTTTTTCACCACTTGTTTTATAACCGATTGGATTATCTGCACTGTAACCGGCATAGTAACCGCGTTCATGTTTCAACTGCAGGGAACCGCCGTTATCAAACAGATAAAGACTATTCATGCGCAATTTGTCTGAGGACGCATTCCGGTAGTAATCGCCCACGGAATAATAGGCAGTGTTATAGGAATTGTCTATGATCTCCCTTACAGAGACACCTTGATAAATATCATTCACAAATTCATTCTCATCTGCAAATCTGGCAAATACGATTAAATTTGTAAAGTTTGATCAGAAGTCTGTTCTGTATTCCCGGCAGCTGCGCCCTTTACGGACAGAGAGCTAAAACCGACATTTAGCAACAGACACATGGATATCAGCAATCCGAAAAATGTACATATTTTTTCATACATATTCTCCTGTTTGTCGTTGAATGTTGCATAGGTTTTATAGTTTCTGGAAAAAGGCGCAGAGCCGTTTTTATTTCTTAAAATTCGCTCTTTTTCTTAAAGTCGGATCCAAAATTCTCTTACGGATACGAAGGGATTTCGGAGTAACCTCCAATAATTCATCGACATCGATGAAGTCAAGCGCCTGCTCTAAGCTTAAAATCTTAGGCGGAACTAAAGTCAATGCTTCGTCAGCGGAAGAGGAACGTGTATTGGTAAGGTGTTTCTTCTTACAAACATTCAATTCGATATCCTCGTTTCTGGAGCAGGAACCGATGACCATACCTGCATATACTTTTTCACCAGGTCCGATGAACAAAGTGCCACGGTCCTGTGCAGAGAACAGACCGTAAGTGACAGATTCGCCGGATTCGAATGCAATCAGCGAACCAAGCTGACGGTAAGCAATATCTCCGCGGTAAGTATCATAGCCATTGAAAATGGTGTTGATAATACCATTACCTCTGGTATCGGTCATAAATTCGCCTCTGTAACCGATCAGACCGCGGGATGGGATATTGAACTCAAGTCTTGTATATCCGCCGGTCAGAGGTTTCATATTGATCATTTCACCTTTGCGCTGGCTTAACTTGTCGATAACAGCACCGGTATACTCATCCGGAACATCGACATAGGCAAGTTCCATAGGCTCTAATTTCTTGCCGTTTTCGTCCGTGTGATATAATACTTCAGCCTTACTTACGGCAAACTCATATCCCTCACGACGCATATTTTCAATCAATACAGATAAATGTAATTCGCCGCGGCCCGATACTTTGTAGCTGTCCGGGGAATCGGTCTCTTCTACACGAAGGGAAACGTCTGTATTTAACTCGCGGAATAAACGGTCTCTTAAGTGGCGGGAAGTAATAAACTTTCCTTCCTGACCTGCCAATGGACTGTCATTTACGATGAAGTTCATGGAAAGAGTCGGCTCGGAGATCTTCTGGAATGGGATCGCAACCGGGTTCTCCACAGAACAGATCGTATCACCAATGTGAATATCAGCAATACCGGAAATAGCAACGATGGAACCAATATTTGCTTCTTCGACATCTACCTTATTTAATCCGTCAAATTCGTATAATTTGCTGATGCGGACTTTTTTCTTCTTGTCAGGATCGTGATGGTTGACTACGACCGCTTCCTGATTTACTTTCAGGGAACCATTGTCGATCTTACCGATACCGATACGTCCAACGTATTCATTGTAATCAATGGTACTGATCAGTACCTGTGTCGGTGCTTCCGGATCACCTTCCGGAGCAGGAATGTAATCTAAAATGGTTTCAAATAATGGTGTCATATCTTTTTTGTTTACAAGGTCGTGGATTTCACGAACGGCATAACCGTCTCTTGCGGAAGCAAAGGAATGGGCAGTCTAACTGCTCGTCAGAGGCATCCAGATCCATAAATAACTCTAATACTTCGTCCACAACTTCGTTTGGACGGGCTTTTATTGACACAGACGATAACCGGAGTTTTAAATCCAGAGCTTTCATCAAAACGAATTTGGTCTGAGGCATAACACCTTCAAATGCGTCAACGACAAGGATAACACCGTTTACCATTTTAAGGACACGCTCTACCTCGCCACCGAAATCGGCGTGGCCAGGAGTGTCGATGATGTTTATCTTTGTTCCTTTGTAAGTGATCGCTGTATTTTGGAGAGGATTGTGATACCACGTTCCTTCTCAATATCGTTGGAGTCCATGACACGTTCAGCAACTTCCTGATTCTCACGGAATACACCACTCTGTTTTAAAAGTTCATCGACCAGTGTTGTTTTGCCATGGTCAACGTGGGCGATGATTGCTATGTTACGTACGTCTTCACGTTTCTGTTTCATAAAAATCTCTCTTTCTTCTGTGCGGAAAAGAAATTATCTAGAAATAAATCCTGTCTTTTCCTATTAATATAGCTTATAAATTAACTCGAACCCATATATTCTATCACAATTTTATGAGAACGCAAGTAGGCAGCAATATTTTTTCAAAACAATATAAAAACTTATCGACAAGTTACACGAAATTTTTCTGGAAGGAAATGGTAAAACCATAGTTGTCAGGCAAATCACCGGTCGATTCCGGTGATAAGAGGAAGGGAGAAAAATTCATGGCAGATAAAATTTTTGAAAATAACCAGGTGTCAATTGTGGGAGAGATTGTTTCTGATTTCAGATTCAGCCACGAAGTGTATGGAGAGGGCTTTTATGTGGTAGATGTCGCAGTCAACCGGCTGAGCAATTTTATGGATTACATACCACTGATGATCTCAGAACGGCTCATTGACGTGAATGAGGACTATATTGGTCAGACCATATATGTTATGGGACAGTTCCGGTCATTTAACCGGCACGAGGAAAAAAAGAACCGTCTTGTTTTATCCGTTTTGTAAGGGAACTGGAATTGTTAGATGAGATCGACGAGGATATGAAGACGAACCAGATTTTTCTGGATGGCTACATCTGTAAAGATCCGATTTACCGGAAAACACCGCTTGGAAGAGAGATTGCAGACCTTTTGATCGCGGTGAACCGTTCTTATGGAAAATCAGATTATATTCCATGCATCTGCTGGGGAAGAAATGCAAGGTTTGCATCCGGGTTTGAAGTCGGAGGGCATGTTCAGGTATGGGGACGTATCCAGAGCAGGGAGTATGTGAAAAAACTGAGCGAGACAGAGACAGAAAAGCGCGTGGCATATGAGGTTTCTGTGAGCAAAGTGGAATTTATCGAAGACGAAGAGTAGAATTTATGGGGATGAGGAATCGTGCATTGACAATGGAATAAGATGGTGTTATGATTTACGCAATGAAAATATTGCTTGGTAGAGGTCGCGTGCTTTATGAGTCGCTTTTTGGATGTATCAGGAACAGTTGATAAGAAGCAAAAGGAAAGTACGCCGAAAGGGTATGCAGCCTGAAGGCATATTACTTGGGCATAAAGTGAAGAACTTTATGACTGTCATCTGAATGGAGATCATTTGAGATGGGGAGCTATCAGATTCTAGGCAGATTTGCAAAGATGCAGAATGCGTATAATATTAGAATTTTGAGACCGGCTCGTCAGCCGGTCTTTTTTTACTTTACTGTAGCAACATTTTTAACAAAAAAAAATGCAGTGCGTATAATGACGATAGGAGGAGAATGCAATGTCTATTTTTAAAGGAGCAGGTGTAGCGATCGTCACACCGATGAAAGAAAACGAAGAAGTCAATTACGAAAAATTACAGGAACTGATCGAATGGCAGATCGACCAGGGAACAGATGCGATCATCATTGCAGGAACGACAGGAGAGAGTTCCACACTGACCATGGAAGAGCACAGTAAAGTGATCAAAGCAGCAGTAGAATTTGCAAAACACCGTGTACCGGTTGTGGCTGGTTCCGGTTCGAACTGCACAAGAGAAGCTATTTATCTGACACAGGAAGCAGAGGAAGCAGGAGCGGACGGAATCCTTGCAGTGACACCTTATTATAATAAATGTACACAGGGCGGTCTGGTACGTTATTATTCTGAAATTGCAGAGTGTACAAAGTTACCGATCATCATGTATAATGTACCTGGAAGAACCGGATGCAATATTCTTCCGGAGACAGCAGCAAAGATTTTTAAGGAAGTTGAAAATGTAGTAGCAATCAAAGAGGCGACAGGAAGTGTTGCACAGGCATCACAGTTAATGTATCTGACCGATGGCAGGATCGACCTTTATTCCGGCGAGGATGGAATCGTAGTTCCGCTTATGGCGATCGGTGCGATCGGAGTGATCTCTGTATGGTCAAATGTTGCACCTGCCAAAGTACATGGCATGTGCCAGAGTTTCTTCAACGGAGACTTACAGACCGCAATGAAGATACAGAGAGAGGCACAGCCGCTTGTCAGTGCATTATTCTCAGAGGTCAACCCGATTCCGGTGAAGAAAGCTTTAAACCTCATGGGAAGAGAAGTTGGAACACTTCGTTCTCCTTTGACGGAGATGACCGATGCAAATGCAGCTGTTTTGGCAGATGCAATGAAAGCATATGGCATTTTAGATTAAAAGGAAGAGACTGTCGTATCCGGGTGCGGCAGTCTTTTTGGATTTATTGATAAATTATATCCAAAGATAAAATTCGAAAGGTGGATTTTTAAGTATGACAAAAGTAATTATGCATGGATGCAATGGAAAAATGGGACAGACGATCACGGCGATGTGCAAGGATGATCCGGAAATTGAGATCGTGGCAGGCATAGATCTGTATGACGGGATCAAAAATGATTATCCGGTATTTCCGAATATCTCCGTCTGCGACGTGAAGGCAGATGCAGTGATTGATTTCTCAAATGCAAAGGCAGTGGATGATCTGCTCATCTACTGTGAGGAAAAACAGGTGCCGGTTGTATTGTGCACGACCGGTTTGTCCGAGGAACAGCTCGCAAAAGTAAAACAGGTCAGCGGACATGTGGCAGTTTTAAAATCAGCCAATATGTCACTCGGCATCAATATGCTGATGGAACTTTTGAAAAAGGCGGCTTTAACGCTCGCACCGGCAGGTTTCGATATGGAGATCGTGGAGAAACACCACAATCAGAAATTGGATGCACCGAGCGGAACGGCTCTCGCTCTGGCAGACTCCATGAATGAGGCTTTGAATGAGAAATATGCCTATGTTTATGACAGAAGCCGGGAGAGAAAGAAGAGAGAAAAATATGAGATCGGAATTTCCGCAGTGCGCGGTGGAAATATCGTGGGAGGAGCATGAAGTGATCTTTGCAGGACAGGACGAAGTGATCGAATTTAAGCACACGGCATATTCCAAGGCAGTTTTTGCCAAGGGAGCGGTGCAGGCGGCAAAATTTCTTGCAGGAAAGCCGGCAGGATTTTATGATATGAGCGATGTCATTCAGGCGCAATGATGAATGAAGTATAAATCAGTACACAGAATAAAAACAGGATGGTGACGGATGGAACAGACGGATCTACGCTATTTAAAAAGTCTTGCAAAACAGTATCCGACCGTGGCGGCGGCCGCCACAGAGATTATCAATTTACAGGCGATTTTAAGCCTGCCGAAAGGAACCGAACATTTTATCACGGATATCCATGGCGAATATGACCAGTTTCAACATGTATTAAAGAACGGTTCCGGAGCGATCAAGAGAAAGATCGAGGACGAGTTCGGGAATGCCATCAGTCAGGCAGAAAAGAAATCGATCGCCACACTGATCTATTACCCGGAACAGAAGATGGAGCAGGTGATAAAGACCGAGGAGAACATGGAGGACTGGTACAAGGTCACATTGTACCGCCTGATCAGGATCTGCAAAGGAGCGTCTTCTAAGTACACCCGTTCCAAAGTGCGCAAGGCGCTTCCGAAAGATTTTGCCTATGTGATCGAGGAACTTCTGACCGGAAGACCGGATGTATCCGATCAGGAGGCATATTATAATGAAATCATCCATTCGGTGATCCGGACAGGCAGGGCAGCAGAACTTGTGGTGGCATTCTGTAACCTTATCCGCAGACTTGTAGTGGATCATCTGCATGTTGTCGGCGATATTTTGACAGAGGACCGTATCCAAACCTGATTATGGATACGTTAATGTCACATCATTCCGTGGATATCCAGTGGGGAAACCATGATATCTCGTGGATGGGGGCAGCAGCGGGCAATCAGGCGCTGATCTGCAACGTGATCCGCATCTCCGCAAAATACGGCAATCTGAATCTGCTGGAGGATGGATATGGGATCAATCTGGTGCCGCTTGCGAGACTGGCAATGAACCGTTATGACAAAGATCCATGCAGCTGTTTTAAGCTGGATTACCGGGAAGAGGAATATGATGTCCGGGATGCAATGCTCGATGAGAAAATGCACAAGGCGATCGCCATCATGCAGTTTAAGCTGGAAGGACAGATGATCGTAGGACACCCGGAATTTGGAATGGAGAACCGTTTGCTGCTCGATAAGATAGACCCCGCAGCCGGTACAGTCCTGATCGAAGGGAAGAAATATCCGCTCCGGGATCTGAATTTTCCAACCATTGACTGGGAACATCCGTATGAACTTTCGGTGGATGAGGCAGATGTAATGGAACGTCTGACTGCCGCATTTTTAAATTGTGAAAATTACAGAGACAGGTGCGTTTTTTTTACCAAGGGAAGCCTGTATCATGTATACAATGGAAATCTTCTGTATCACGGCTGTGTGCCGCTGAATGAGGATGGCTCTTTTACCAAAGTCAATATTTACGGCACGGAATATGCCGGAAAAGCATTGTACGATGTGTTAGAAAGCTACGCCAGAAAAGGTTATTACGCCATTGACCCGGAAGAGAAGAAAAAGGGATCAGACATTCTCTGGTTTATCTGGGAAAATAAAAATTCACCGGTGTTTGGCAAAGATAAGATGACAACGTTCGAGCGGTATTTTGTGGCAGAGAAAGCGACACATGTGGAACCGAAAAATCCGTATTACCGGCTGCTGGAAAAAGAAGAGATCGTAAATGCGATCCTCGCAGAGTTCGGACTGTCCGGCCAGGAGGCGCATATTGTCAATGGACATATCCCGATCGAGGCAAAAAAAGGAGAGTCCCCGGTGAAGTGCGGGGGCAAGCTTCTCATCATAGATGGCGGCTTTTCCAAGGCTTATCAGCCAAAGACCGGAATTGCCGGGTACACATTGATCTACAATTCATATGGACTTGTGCTGGCGGCGCATGAGCCTTTTGAATCCGTGGAAAAAGCAGTTTCGGATGGGAATGATATTGTATCACATACGATTCTGGTGCAGCATGTTGTGAGACGGAAAACGGTTGCAGACACAGATAATGGAAAAGTGATGCGGGAAAATATCCGTGATCTTGAAAATTTACTTCAGGCATATCGTGAAGGAACAATTGTAGAAAATCCTTAAAAGTGTTATACTACATATATCTTACCATAATTTACCAGAGTAACATATGGTCTGGGATAATATGATACCAAAGAAGGGAGTTTCTTATGAAAAAGAAAGTAACACAGATTTTATCCATTGCATTGTGCATGGTGTTATTGTTTGGAAGCACTGTCACGGCAAATGCAGCAAAGACATCATCCAATACAAGTGCATATCAGGCAGTATTTGATGCAGAATATTATTATAATTCCAACCCGGATCTTCAGGCGGCGTTTGGATATGATGCACAGAAGTTGTTCAATCATTTTGTATCTTCCGGCATTTATGAGGGAAGATCAGGCTGCGCTAATTTCAATGTTGCAATTTACAGAGCCAATTACCCGGATCTTCAGGCAGCATTCGGCAATGACCTTGCATCCTACTGTGCCCATTATGCGGCAAACGGTGCAGCAGAGGGAAGAAATGCAACGACACTGATCTCGGCTGGAGAAGGAGCACAGGCAGCGATTGTCCGTGGTTCCTGCACAACAAAGTTTGATCCGAGAGCTTCCAGAGCAACCAACATTGCAGTGGCAGCTTCCAGAATCAACGGTGTAGTCATTCAGCCAGGGGAAGAGTTTTCCTTTAACAAAACAATCTTACCAAGAACGGCAGCAAACGGTTATGTGGAAGCGCCAATTTATGTGAGTGGTAAACATTCCACAGGAACAGGCGGAGGTATCTGTCAGGTATCTTCTACCATGTATTCTGCAATGTTAAACGGAGGAATCCCGGCGACTGAGCGTCACCCACATTCTCTCCCGGTTCCATATCTTCCAGAAGGCAGAGATGCGACAATTGCAGGTAATTATTACGACTTAAGATTTGTGAATATTTATAATACGCCATTGCAGATTTCAGCAGTAGCAGATTTAAGAACCGGTACAGTCAGTGTGACTTTGATCCAGCAGTAATTTTTAAGAAAAATAAGAAAAGCAAAATACGAAACTTAAGTTTATTAGGTTTCGTATTTTGTTTTCACGGAAAAGGGGGATTACGATGAACGGAAAAAAAGTTATGTTAACAATCCAGGGGGAGAAAAAAGAGTATCCGTCAGGAACAAGTTTTTTGCGCATTGCGCAGGATTACAGCGATGCGTATCAGGATGATATTGTTCTGGTATTGTACAATAGGAGACTGCGGGAATTAAATAAGTGTGCAGATGGAGACGGAACCGTAGAATTTCTCACAACCGCAGACAAGACAGGAAAAAAGGCGTACCGCAGGAGCGTGACACTTTTAATGCAGAAGGCAGTCTATAATCTCTGGGGAAAAGAGAATATATCGGTGCGTGTAAAATACTCCATCGGACAGGGAAATTACTGTGAACTTGTGAAGTGGGAGAATGATACAGAGGAAGTTGTGAAAGTATCAGGAACAGAAATCAATAAATTAAAGAATGAGATGTATCAGATGGTAGTTTCCGATATTGAGATCCACAAGGAGAGTATCAATACGGATGACGCCGTGACACTGTTTCATGACCTTGGAATGACAGACAAGGAAAAACTGTTCCGTTACCGGAGAAGTTCCAGAGTCAATATTTATGAACTCGATCATTACATGGATTATTTTTACGGATTTATGGTGCCATCGACCGGATATCTGCGCTATTATGATGTGATCCCTTATGCGGATGGATTTATGCTTCAGTTCCCGGATAAAAATACGAGAGAGGTCGCACCGTTTGTTCCGGCAGAAAAACTGTTCCACACGTTAAAGACATCTAGAGACTGGGGAAAAATGCTTGAGATCGATACGATCGGAGCCTTAAATGATGCGATCGCAGCCGGAAAAACACAGCAGATGATACTGACCCAGGAAGCCCTGTTTGAGGAGCGTATCGGAAGGCTTGCCGAGGAGATTATTTCAGCAAAAGACCGGAAATTCATTATGATCGCAGGACCATCCTCCTCAGGAAAAACGACTTTTTCACACAGGCTGTCCATTCAGCTGGCTGCAAAAGGACTGAATCCGCATCCATTTCCACTGGATGATTATTATAAGAACCGTGGACATCTGTCCAAGGGATGAGAACGGCGAACTGGATCTTGAATGTCTGGATGCGCTGGATGTGGAATTATTCAACCATGACATGAATGAACTGCTGGCAGGAAAAACAGTCAATCTTCCTATTTTTAACTTCAAGACGGGAAAAAGGGAATACAAAGATAAGCTTATGACACTGGGAAAGGATGATGTGTTAGTCATCGAGGGAATCCATGGTCTGAATGACAAGTTGTCCTATTCCCGCCGATTGAGAGCAAGTTTAAGATTTATATCAGTGCGCTGACGCAGTTGAATATTGATGAACATAACTGTCTGCCGACGACTGACGGAAGACTGATCCGGCGGATTGTCCGCGATGCACGGACACGCGGGACCTCTGCAAAAGAAACCATCGCCATGTGGGATTCCGTGCGCAGAGGAGAAGAAAAGTATATTTTCCCATTTCAGGAAGGTGCAGATGTGATGTTTAACTCCGCGCTCATCTACGAACTGGCGGTTCTTAAAATGTATGCGGAACCATTGCTTTTGCCATTGACAAAGACTGCCAGGAATATTTAGAGGCAAAGCGTCTGCTGAAATTCCTGGACTATTTCCTTCCAATGCCGAGCGATGGGATCAACCAGAATTCCATTCTGCGTGAATTTATCGGCGGAAGTTGTTTCAATGTATAAATACAATTGAAAAATTTTCTTGCGAAAAAATTTTCTTGCGAAAAAATTTCTTGCGAAAATTAAAGGAATAGTGTATATTAAGGAGCGTCGCAAAGTTTTGCGGCGTTCTTTCAGTTTTAAAATAAGTAGGACAAATGATCGCGGCTGCAAGTGTCGAAAGACCGCAGGTGAGGAAAGTCCGGGCTTCACAGGGCAGAATGCCGGATAACGTCCGGTGGAGGCGACTCAAGGAAAGTGCAACAGAAATATACCGCCGATTCTGGCTTGACCAGAATCTGGTAAGGGTGGAAGGGCAGTGTAAGAGACTACCGCCTTTCTGGTAACAGGAGGGGCATATGTAAACCCCATTCGAAGCAAGACCGAACAAAAGCGTTGACGTGGCCCGCCAGCTTTAGGTAGGTCGCTTGAAATGGCTGGTAACAGTCATTCTAGAAAGATGATCATTCGTGTCTGCATTTGCAGACGGACATAACCCGGCTTATCGTCCTGCTTATTTTAGATAGAGAAGATGTCAGCTGACATCTTTTTTATGCCGGATTGTTGTATGATGGTGTAAGTGTAGAAATTATCATTGCGCCTGCAAAAGTGCACCGCAATGTGTATACAAAAATCGTGGCAATCATATATAGAAGAAAGTTGAGGACGATCATGCAGAGTGATACTACCGGATCTTTACAGGAATTTCATAAGATATTAGAAGAGGCAGGAAAAAAAGGAGCTTCCGATATCCATTATGTGCCGAAAGAGCAGCTGCTGCTCCGGATAGATGGAAGGCTTGTGGATATGACAGAGGAATGGAACGTGTCTTTTTCCATGGAGGAACTCATAGAGGAATTGCTGGACAAAAAACAGCAGAAAATATTCGAAGAAAATGGAGAGGTTGAATTTTCCTGCCAGGTTTTCAATAAGCGTGTCCGCGTGAATCTGTTCCGGCAGAGTGGAACGTGTGCAATGTCTGTCCGTCTGTTCGCAGAGAAGATCCCGACACCGCAGATGCTTGGACTTCCGGAGTCGGCAGTGCAGATGGCTGGGAAGAGAAGAGGGCTCATTCTTGTGACAGGTGCATCCGGCAGTGGAAGGACAACAACGATGGCGTCGATGATCGACCATATTGCTTCTAATTATGAGCGGTCGATCCTGACACTGGAAAAACCGGCAGAGTATCTTTTCCGGAGCGGAAAGTCCATGGTGCTGCAGCGGGAGATCGGCATTGACAGCCGGTCTTATGAAGCAGGATTAAAAGCTGCGTTAAAACAGGATATGGATGTCATTCTGATCAGTGAGATGGAAGATCTGGATACGGTTTCACTTGCGCTGACTGCGGCGGAGATGGGACATCTTGTGATTGCCGCACTTCCGACCCAAAATGCGGTGGCTTCCATCGAACGGGTCGTGGAATGTTTCCCGGATCACAGGCAGCATCAGATTCGTTCACAGCTTTCGGATGTACTGGCAGGCGTTATTTCCCAGCAGCTTCTTCCGAGACTGGATGGAGGCGGACGTGTGGCGGCGTTTGAAGTTCTTTTGGCAAATCAGGAGATAAAAAGCCTGATAAAGGAACAGAAGTATTTCCAGATACCGTCCGTGATGCGCAGCTGCAGAAAAGAGGGAATGGTCTCCATGGACGATGCCGTGTACGACCTTTATATGAAGAGTATGATCGACTCGGATACTGCTGTCTGCTATGCACAGGATGGTGTGGGCATGCGTCAGAAAGTACAGTTATTTTAAATTATTATAGAAATCTAAAATGTTTCTTAAAAGACAATAGGTGTGTTGACGCGATTTCCTTCAAAGCGTAACATAAAATCACTTGGTAGGAGGTCGGAACAATGAGAGAGAAAATACAGCGTTTTATGATTGGAAGATATGGAGCGGATGAACTGGCAAAGGCACAGAGCGTTGCTGCACTGGTATTGCTTTTTTTGTCGATGTTCAGCCGCCTTGGCATTTTTTACTGGCTGGCGATCGCACTGATGATCTATTCCACATGGAGAATGTTCTCGAAGAATATTTCCGCAAGATATGCAGAAAATCAGAAATATCTCAACTACAGATATCAGATGGCTGTGAAGTGGGACCGGTTCAAAAAGCATCTGGCACAGAGAAAAAACTACAGATTTTACAAATGTCCGCAATGTAAACAGAAAGTGAGAGTGCCAAAAGGCAGAGGGAAAAATCTGCATCACCTGTCCAAAATGCCGGACAGAATTTGTGAAAAAAAGTTGAAAATAAAAGGAGATTTTTCCATTGTTTGGTTATATCAATATCAATCAAAAAGAATTATCGGAAGAAAGTAAAAAAATATATCAGGCATATTACTGCGGACTCTGCCAGAAACTCAAAACAAACTGTGGCACAAAAGGGCAGATGCTGTTAAGTTATGATCTGACATTTCTGATCGTTCTGCTGACCGGACTGTATGAACTGGAGAACACCGAGACAGAGTTTACCTGTCCGCTGCACCCGACGAAGAAACGGACGGCTTACATCAATGAGGCGACAGAGTACGCCGCAGACATGAACCTGATCCTGGCATACCAGAATCTTTTAGATGACTGGAAGGACGAGAAATCCTACACGAAAAAAGCGTTTGTAAAAATCCTCGATAAAGATTATACTCGTATCGTGTCAAAATATCCAAGACAGGTAAGGGCTTTGGAAGAATTCATGCATAAGACAGCGGAAGCAGAGAAGAACAAAGAGACGAATCTCGATCTTGTGGCAGGTCTTACCGGTGAGATGCTTGGAGAGATCATGTGCTGGCGGGAGGATGAGTGGCAGGAGGAGATGCGTACCCTTGGATTTTATATGGGTAAGTTTATTTATCTGATGGACGCATACGAGGACTATGAAGCAGACCAGAAGAAGAACTGCTATAATCCGCTTGTATACATGGAAAAAGAAAATGATCAGGAATTTGATACATTCTGTAAATTGCTGCTGACGAGCATGATGTCGGAATGTGCCAAGTCATTCGAGCGTCTGCCGATTTTACTGCATGCGGATATTTTGCGGAATATTCTCTACTCCGGTGTATGGAGCAGATATGAATACTTACAGCTTAGAAAAAAGAAGCTGGAAGAGAAAAAGACGAAGAGAAAAAAAGAAGACAGGAAAAAGTAACAGGAGAATTATATGATGAATCCATATCAGGTGCTCGGTATTTCACCGGGTGCCTCGGATGATGAGATAAAAAAAGCATATCGGGCTTTAAGCCGTAAATATCACCCGGATGCTAATATTAACAATCCGAATAAGGCACAGGCTGAGGAGAAGTTTAAGGAAGTACAGCAGGCCTATGATCAGATCATGAAGGAAAAACAGTCGGGCGGAAGCTTTGGTGGAAGTTATGGATATAACACCTCCTCCGCAGGTGGTGGAAGCTATCGGTACAATTACAGTGGAAATCAGGGATACAGAACAGCGAATGACTCCCCACAGATGCAGGCGGCTGCAAATTATATCGCAAACCGCTGTTATGCGGAAGCACTCAATGTTTTGAATGGTATTCCATTTGCAGAGCGCAGCGCACGCTGGTACTACTATAGTGCAATGGCAAATCAGGGAGCAGGCAATAATATCGTTGCAAAACAGCATGCGGGCAGGGCTGTCGAGATGGAGCCAAGTAATTTTGAATACCGTCAGTTTTTACAACATCTGGAATTTGGAGGTACATGGTACACCAGCATGGGTGATAATTATGACAGACCATATTCCAGTTCCGGAAGCTGGTGCTTAAGCCTCCTGTTTTTGAATATGCTGTGCAACTGCTGTTGTCTGCGGCCATTCTGAGAATCATTTTTTACAAAGATTATGAAATATGCGATATAAAAAAGTCCCCTTGAATGGGGACTTTTTTGTGCCGTATTTTTATCTGCGGTTTGGATTGGTATATTTCTCTTCACAGTATTTGCAGCGGTAAACTTCTTTTGCCTCATCGGTGAGAAGGAAGATCTGGTCGAGTTCCTGCTCGATGGAAGTGATGCAGCGTGGGTTTTTGCACCGGATGACATTCTTTACCTGTTTTGGCATGTGAAGCTCCTTTTTCTCTACGATCTTGGAATCCTTGATGACATTGACCGTGATGTTGTGGTCAATAAATCCGAGAATATCTAAGTCTAATGCCTCAACCGGGCATTCCACTTTTAAAATGTCCTTTTTGCCCATCTTATTGCTCTTTTGCATTCTTAATGATGGCAACGGTGCAGTCTAACTGGTCTAATTTCAGATCATGATAAATCTGAAGGCTCATTCCTGCCTGGATATGGTCTAAGACGAAACCTTCCTGAATACCACTAATATTTAACATGTGTACTCCTATCTGTGACGGACGTCACGAAAAATCTTAATATTCAAAATCCATAAAAACTGATTCAGAGTCTGCATCAGTGGATTTAAAGCTTCGCAGTATCGATTTCAAGTAATGTCAGGATCAGTGCCATCCTTACATAGACGCCGTACTGCGCCTGACGGAAGTAGGCAGCTCTTGGATCATCATCCACTTCGACAGAGATCTCATTGACACGAGGGAGTGGGTGAAGCACTAACATATCGTCTTTTGCAAGATCCATTTTAGCTTTGGTCAGAATATAGAAATTCTTCAAACGTACGTAGTCTTCTTCGTTGAAGAAACGTTCCTTCTGTACACGTGTCATATATAAAATATCAAGATCCGGCATTGCATCTTCTAAGCGTTCCACCTCTTCAAATGGAATATTGTTGGCTCTCAATACATCTTCGCGGATATAGCTTGGAATCTTTAACTCTTCCGGTGAGATGAGTACGAACCTGATCCCCGGGTAACGGATGAGGGCATTGATCAGTGAATGTACGGTCCGTCCGAATTTTAAGTCGCCGCAGAGACCAATCGTCATGTTGGACAGTCTGCCCTTTAAAGACCGGATCGTCAATAAGTCCGTCAATGTCTGGGTAGGATGCTGATGACCACCGTCGCCGGCATTAATTACTGGAATTCGGGATTTTTGGGAGGCTACAAGAGGTGCACCTTCCTTTGGATGACGCATAGCACAGATATCTGCGTAACAGGAAATAATCCGGATCGTATCAGAAACACTTTCACCTTTGGATGCGGAAGAACAACTCGCATCGGAAAAACCTAAAACAGAACCACCAAGATTTAACATGGCAGCTTCAAAACTAAGTCTTGTTCGTGTACTTGGCTCATAAAAACATGTTGCAAGCTTTTTGCCATCACATGCATGGGCATACTTGCCAGGAAACTTCTCGATATCATTTGCAAGGTCTAAGAGTTTGTCTAACTCTTCGACGGAGAAGTCTAATGGACTCATTAAATGACGCATATAAACCTCCTTATAAATACCTGCTCTTTTATAAGAAATAGTGATATTTCTCTCAGGCATTTTTACTATCATATAATAATCATTTTCCAAATTCAAGAGAAAAATTATTTACGTTATATTGGTATAAAATAATAAAATTTTCAGAAATTTTTGGGCGGCAGTTGGCTTTTTATATTGCAGTTTGAAAGAAAAAAAGCTATAATCAAATAATCATGAGGATGAAAAGGAATCCGGAGAAAAAAAGGAGTATCATATGGCTGAAGATATCAGGACAATGCATGAAGAAGACGAGGATGAAGTAAAATACTGTGAGCGGAAGAGATTATTATTTTTCGGTCTGCCATGGACGTTTACAAAGTATACGATCACACCAAGCATGCTGACGATCGATCAGGGTCTGTTAAAGACGGAAGAAAATGACTGTTACATGTATAAGGTACAGGATGTGAAGCTGACAACGACACTGTTGGAGCGCATTTTCGGGCTCGGAACGATCACCTGCTACACCGGGGATGTCACGAATGCGGAACTGAAACTGATCCACATCAGAAAGTCAAAGGAAGTCAAAAATTATCTTTTGAAAGCATCAGAGGCGGCACGTATGAAACGCCGCACATTAAATACACTAGACATTGGAGCTGCGCAGGATCTGTCGGATGCTCTGGATTCATGATCTAAAACTTACTTAGAGAGGATTTTCTCAAAGATCAGTCCGGCAGCCATCCATACCGGCGCATAGTCAAGACGGATGACACCATTTATGTTTGTGGGAGCATTGCTGTAATCCCAGGGACATAGATGGTGTTTTTTTAACAGGAACCACTTAAGTACTCAAAACAGAAAATACCTGTGGAATAGATAATGCCCCGGAAGAGAGCAGGGATTTTTAAAGTATCTGTACAGCGGTTTGATGATACATGCCATGCCGTAAATGGGAAACATCCAGACGGAAGTCTGCCCGATCAGGCGCAGGTCATGCCGGCTGCAATTGCCAATGGAGGTAAAAGAATTTCAAGGCACCAGCCCGTGAGTCCGCAGATAAAAAGTTTCGCCGCATAATAAAAGTCTCCTGTTTTTATATAATATGTCACAGATCCATTGATTTCATACATGGAATCGAATGGGACAACTTGTAAAATCCGCCTTCTTGTCATATAATAAAAGTACATTCTGCCATCAGGCAGGGGAGCGGTATGCAATTATTACGCAGTCTGTTAAAACAGATTTCATACGAAAGTGTAAGGGGAGACGATGACCGGAAGATAACGGATATCTGTTGTCATTCTGAAAAAGTAAAAGAAGGCTCCCTTTTTGTTTGCATAAATGGATACCGGAACAACGGTCATGAATATGTGCCGCAGGCGGTGGAGCATGGTGCAGCGGTACTTGTTGTGGATGACCGCTATGTGATTGAGAGCCGGTCTGGACCGGTGATTCTGACAGAACATATGAAGGTGAATGTGTATGAGTTGATCCGTGACAGAAATATCTGTGTGGTCACAGTGAGAGATACCAGAAAAGCGCTTTCGGCGCTCTCGGCAGCTTTCTTTGATCATCCGGCAGAACGGATGAAGATGATCGGCATCACAGGCACGAATGGCAAGACGACAACAGCATTTCTGACTGCGGGGATTTTGCAGGAAGCCGGTTACCGGGTAGGAATGATCGGAACGATCGAATCCTATGATGGAAGAAGGAGAGAGACGGTGAAAAACACCACGCCGGAATCGTGCGAGATCCACAGGCTTCTGTCCCGCATGGTGGAAAATGAATGTGACTGCTGTGTGATGGAGGTGTCCTCGCAGGGCATTGCATTGCAGCGCACGGCAGATATTTTTTTTGATATCGGCGTTTTTCTGAACATAGAACCGGATCATATCGGAAAGGGGGAACATGCAACTTTTTCCGAGTATCTGTACTGCAAAAGCAGGCTGATGCGGCAGTGTGGCATTGGCATTGTGAATCAGGATGATCCGAATGTGGATAAGATACTTGCAGGACATACCTGCGAGGTGGAGAACTTCTCCATTCGGCATCCTTCGGACGTGATGGCGGAGGACGAATGGTATGGAATGGAATCGGGCAGCCTGCAAAGCCATTTCACGGTAAAAAAAGAGTGGCAGAGAGAAGAAGTTGTCATGCAGCTTCCGGGGCAGTTTAATGTTTATAATGCGCTTGCCGCCATTTCTGTGGCAGGGCATTTTAAGGTGGACCGGGAGCAGATTAAAGCAGCACTGGCAAAACAGGTTGTGCCGGGAAGATGCCAGAATATGTCTGCGGGAGCCGGATATGTGTTCCTGATCGATTATGCCCACAATGAGATGAGTCTTCGGAATCTGCTCGAAACATTACGAAAATTTGAACCGGAAAGGCTGATCGTGATTTTCGGATGCGGAGGAAACCGCTCCGTTTTGAGAAGGTATCAGATGGGAGAGACGGCGGGCAGACTGGCAGACTTTACCATTATCACCTCGGATAATCCAAGGTGGGAGGATCCGGGGCGGATCATGAACCAGATCGAGGATGGACTGCGTGGCACAGTGCGTGCGGGAAAGCCATCTTACATAAAAATTGCAGACCGGAGGGCGGCAGTGGAATATGCCGTTTCGATGGCAGAGAAAAGGGATATTATTGTTTTAGCCGGAAAAGGGCACGAGAGTTATCAGGAGATCAAAGGAATCCGATATCCGTTAGACGACAGAAAAATAGTACAGGAGGCACTGGATGGCGGAGTACGCGAATATCATTGTTGACATATTCAATGAAAAATTAGATAAAACATTTCAATATAGGATTCCGGAAGCAATGAAGGAAAAACTGACACTTGGAATGCAGGTGTATGTCCCATTTGGCAAGCGCAACATCAAGGGATATGTTGTGGAACTGACGGATGAACCGGAGTTTGAGGTGGCAAAGATCAAAGAAATTATCGGGATTGTGACAGACAGCGTTCCAATTGAAAGCCAGTTGATCGCACTGGCAGGCTGGATGAAGAAAAACTATGGAGCGACCATGAACCATGCGTTAAAAACCGTCATTCCGATTAAGAAAAAAAGCAATGCAGTGGAACACAAAAGCGTCCGCCTGAAGCTGACGGAAATCGAAGCCAAAAGTGAACTTGCAGAATTTGAACGGAAACATCAGAAGGCGCGTGTGCGGCTGTTGTCTGCGCTGATAGAGAATCCACAGATGGATCAGAGCATGATCACGCAGAAGTTAAATGTTTCGGGAACGGTGATCCGGGCATTAGAGACCATGGGGATCGTGGAGGTGGTCAGTGAGCGGTCCTACCGCAACCCGGTGTCACATTTAGACAGCAAGGGGTATCATCTCACGTTAAACGAAGAACAGCAGTCCGTGGTGGATGCGATTGAGCGGAATCTGGATCAGAAAATTGCAAAAACCTATCTGATCAAAGGCGTGACCGGAAGTGGCAAGACGGAAGTGTACATGGAACTGATCGCCCATATGTTAGCGCAGGGAAAACAGGCGATCGTGCTGATCCCTGAGATCGCGCTGACATTTCAGACCGTCATGCGGTTTTACAACCGTTTCGGAGACAGGGTTTCCATCATGAATTCCAGATTGTCTCCGGGAGAGCGGTTTGACCAGTTTGAGCGGGCAAAAAACGGGGACGTGGATATTATGATAGGTCCCGAGATCGGCGTTGTTCACACCTTTTTCAAAATTAGGGCTTATTATTATCGATGAAGAGCACGAGAGCAGTTATAAAAGTGAGACACTTCCGAGATACCATGCAAGGGAGACTGCGGTCGAGCGTGCGAGAATGTGCGGTGCGAGTGTCGTGCTTGGCTCGGCAACTCCGTCTGTGGAAAGTTATTACAAGGCGAAAACAGGGGAGTATGAGCTGTTAGAGTTAAAGCACCGTGTAGCAGAAAAACCACTCCCGAAAGTAGAGGTCGTGGATTTAAGGGAAGAGTTAAAAGCAGGCAACCGTTCCATTTTAAGTGTACGGCTTCAGGAGCTGATGGAGGACCGCTTGAAAAAGGGACAGCAGATGATGCTTTTTATCAACCGGAGAGGGGTTGCAGGCTTTGTCTCTTGCAGAGCCTGCGGTCATGTGTTAAAATGTCCGCATTGCGATGTGTCTCTAAGCCAGCATGTGACAAGACAGCATCCGGAAGGAAAAATGGTCTGCCATTACTGCGGATATGAGATACCGATGCCGAAAACCTGTCCGGCGTGTGGTTCGCGGTATATCAGCGGATTTAAGGCGGGTACGCAGAAGATTGAGATGATCGTCAAGGAGCGTTTCCCACAGGCGAGGGTGCTCCGCATGGATATGGATACCACGCGGAACAAGGAGGGGTACGAACAGATTTTATCTGCTTTTGCGAATCAGGAAGCCGATATTCTGATCGGAACCCAGATGATCGTCAAGGGACATGATTTCCCGAATGTGACGTTAGTCGGTGTGCTGGCGGCAGACCTGTCTTTGTATGTCAGTGATTACCATGCGGCAGAACGCACTTTCCAGCTGCTGACACAGGCGGCTGGAAGAGCAGGGCGCGGAAGTGAACCCGGGGAAGTTGTGATCCAGACATACCGGCCGGATCATTACAGTGTGCAGACTGCAAAAGAGCAGGATTATGAAGCGTTTTATGAGCAGGAGATGGAATACCGCAGGATGCTTTTATATCCGCCGGTCTGGAATATGCTTGTGATCTTATGTGCATCAAAGCAGGAGCAGACCGCTTACGATTCCGCAAAGCTTCTGGTGCAGGAGATCGACACCTGGCAGGAGAACATCAAAGCTGCAATGGAGCGCGTGGGAGAGGATTTTAAAAAGAAACGGGTTTTCCCGGTAGGACCTGCGGATCCGGCAGTGGCAAAGGTAAATGACATCTATAAAAAGGTGATTTATATAAAAACAAAAGATTATCAGACACTGGTTGAGTTGAAAGACCGTCTCGAACATTATATGCGTGATAACAGAGCATTTAAAGATACGGTCGTACAGTTTGATTTTAATCCAATGAGTGGTTTTTAAAAACAAGGAGGACATTATGGCACTTAGAACAATCCGTGTACAGGGAGACCCTGTATTAGAAAAAATCTGTAAACCTGTGAAGGAGCTGACACCGCGCACAAAAGAGCTGATCGAGGACATGTTAGATACCATGTACGAGGCAAACGGCGTTGGACTTGCAGCACCGCAGGTGGGCATCTTAAAAAGAATCGTAGTGATCGATGTGGGCGAAGGTCCCGGTCGTGATGGTGAATCCGGTTATTTTGGAGACGTCCGGGGAGCAGACCGGCGACGAGGGATGTTTGAGTATTCCCGGGAAAAGCCGGACAGGTCACAAGACCAAATTATGTGAAGGTGCATGCATTTGATGAAAATATGGAAGAATATGAGATTGAGGGCACAGAGTTAATGGCAAGAGCCATGTGCCACGAAATCGATCATCTGGACGGACATCTTTACGTGGAAAAAGTGGAAGGCCAGCTTCATGACGTTACCTATGAGGAAGAGGAATAGGCGCAGAGGGAAGAAGTAGAAAAGAAACCGGAAGCGAGGAGAGGATCATGAGAGTTATATTTATGGGAACCCCGGATTTTGCAGTGGGTACATTAGAGGAAATTATAAAAGCAGGACATGAAGTAGTGTTGGTTGTCTCACAGCCGGATAAAGCGGTTGGAAGAAGCAAGGCATTAAAGTACACACCGGTGAAGGAATGTGCGGTTGCACATGGGATTGAAGTGTATCAGCCGGCAAAGATCCGTGCAGAGGAAAGCGTAGAATATTTAAGACAGTACAATGCGGATATCATCATTGTAGAGGCTTTTGGACAGATCATTCCAAAAGCAATCCTTGATATGCCGCGTTTCGGATGTGTGAATGTACATGCGTCCCTGCTGCCAAAATACCGTGGTGCAGCCCCAATCCAGTGGGCAGTGTTAAACGGGGATCAGGTCACAGGCGTCACGACCATGCGTATGGATGAAGGTCTTGATACCGGGGATATGATCATGAAGCAGGAAGTGATCGTGGATGAGGATGAGACAGGCGGAAGCCTGTTTGACAAGCTGTCGGGAGTAGGGGCAAAGCTTTGCGTGAAAACGATGGAAGCAATTGAAAATGGTACAGCTGTTTACACACCTCAGGATGACGCGCTTGCAACTCACACCGGAAAGATCCAGAAAGAGATGGGAAGTATCGACTGGTCAAAAGATGCAGAGGTGATCGAGCGTCTGGTGCGCGGCTTAAATCCATGGCCGAGTGCATATACAAGGATCGATGACAAAAACCTAAAGATCTGGCGCGCAAAAGTCATTTCCCATGAGGTGAAAGCCGCTCCGGGATGTATTTTAAAAGTGACAAAGGACGAACTGGAAGTCCAGACGGGGAATGGAGTATTAGCTTTATTAGAGGTACAGTTAGAAGGAAAGAAACGAATGACAACGGATGCCTTCTTAAGAGGATACCAGGTGACAGAAGGCAGTTTCTTAAAACGTTGCTGATAAGAAAGGATGATTACTATGCCATATTATTATTACGGATTTGACCCGACTTATTTTCTTGTGATTATCGGAGCAGTGATCTGCATGATCGCTTCCGCAAGAGTAAAATCAACTTACAATAAATATTCCCAGTACCGCAGTGCATCGGGAATGACAGGCGCACAGGCAGCACAGAGAATCTTAAATTCCGCAGGAATTTATGATGTGACGATCCAGCATGTATCCGGAAATCTGACCGACCATTACAATCCGTCTGCAAAGACATTGAATCTTTCGGATTCTGTATACAATTCCACATCGGTTGCAGCCGTTGGAGTTGCAGCACATGAGTGTGGACATGCAATCCAGCATCAGAACAGCTATTTTCCACTGACACTGCGCACGGCAATTGTCCCGGTAGCCAATCTTGGTTCCACACTTGCATGGCCGTTGATCCTGATCGGATTATTCTTTACAAGAAATACAGGGGCAGTTCTGATCAATCTTGGAATCATCTGCTTCTCTTTGCAGTGATATTCCAGCTTGTGACATTGCCGGTAGAGTTTAATGCATCTGCAAGGGCACTGCGCATTTTAGGCGAGCAGGGCATTTTGAGTGACAGTGAGCTCCCATACACGAAAAAAGTGTTAAAAGCAGCGGCACTGACTTATGTGGCAAGTGCGGCAGCAGCTATTTTACAGTTACTGCGTCTGGTACTGTTATTTGGAGGAAGAGACCGTGACTGATTCTGTCAATACGAGAGAACTGATCCTCGGGATTCTGATGGAAGTGACAAAAGAGGGCAGCTACAGCCATCTTGTGATCCGTTCCGTGCTCGATAAGTATCAGTATCTGGAAAAAAAAGAGCGTGCCTTTATCACGAGAGTGTCTGAGGGAACCATCCAGTACATGATCGAGCTTGACTACATCATCAATCAGTTCTCCAAAGTGAAAGTAAACAAAATGAAACCGGTCATCTGCAATATTCTGCGGATGAGTGTGTATCAGTTGAAATATATGGATTCCGTGCCGGACTCCGCAGTGTGCAATGAGGCAGTGAAACTGGCAAAGAGAAAAGGGTTTGGTTCTTTGAGCGGTTTCGTGAACGGGGTGCTGCGCAATATCAGCCGCAATTTAAGCACTATCACTTACCCGGATGAGCAGAAAGACCAGATCCAATATCTGTCTGTGCGTTATTCCATGCCGGAGTGGATCGTGAGACAGTGGATCAACGATTATGGCATGGAGCAGACGGTGAGTGTGCTGCAGGCATTTTTGCAGGAGACACCGGTTACAATCCGTACCAATCTTCTTGAAGATCACACCGGAAGCGCTGGAAAAGCGGTTGAAAGAGGAAGGCGTTACCGCAGAGAAAATTGGTCTGCGCAGATATGCCGGAATTAAACTATGCATTTATGATCTCCGGGTTTGACCATCTGAATGCATTGGCAGAGTTTCCGTGAGGGGCTTTTTTATGTGCAGGATGTGAGCTCCATGATGGTGGCAGAAACGGTTGCTCCAAAGAAGGACAGCTATATTATCGATGTGTGTGCAGCACCAGGAGGAAAGAGCGTCCATCTGGCAGAAAAACTCGGGGGAACCGGTATGGTGGAGGCGAGAGATCTCACAGAGTATAAGACTGATCTTATAAGACAGAATATCGCAAGACATCAGCTTTCTAATATGCGTGCAGTACAGATGGATGCAACGGTTCTGGATGAGGCTTCCATCGGAAAAGCGGATGTGGTGATCGCCGACCTTCCGTGTTCCGGTCTTGGTGTCATGCGCAGGAAGACGGATATAAAATATAAGATGACATTACAGACAGAACAGGAACTCGTCTCCTTACAGAGAAATATGTTAGAAACTGTCTGTCAGTATGTAAAGGTGGGCGGAACATTGTTATATTCCACCTGTACAATGGATAAAATGGAAAATGAAGACAATGTCACATGGTTTTTAAAACAGCATCCACAGTTTGAACTTGTGAGAATGCAGCAGATTTTCCGCAGAAAACATATGGAGACGGATTTTTCTGGCAAAATTACAGAAAAAAGCGTGAGAGACTTCCGGAACTTCTGATGAATGAAGGAGAATTATGGATCAAAAGGAAAAGACAGATATCAAATCGCTGAATCTGAAAGAACTGACTGTGTTCATGGAGCAGCTTGGAGAGAAAGCGTTCCGTGCAAAGCAGATTTACCAGTGGCTTCATGGGAAGCAGGCAGCGTCTTTTGAGGAGATGACCAATATCCCAAAGGCGCTGATCGAAAAGTTAAAAGAGAACAGTCATCTGGTCAGCATAAAACAGGAGGCAGTACAGATCTCCAAAATCGACGGAACGAGGAAATACCTGTTTCTGTTAGATGACGGAAATGTCATTGAGAGCGTTTTCATGCGATACAAACATGGCAATTCGGTCTGTATTTCTTCACAGGTGGGATGCCGCATGGGATGCCGATTCTGCGCATCTACATTGGACGGTCTCGTGAGAGGACTGACCCCATCTGAGATGTTAGACCAGATTTACCAGATTGGAAGAGACACCGGCGAGCGGGTTTCCAATGTGGTCGTGATGGGAACCGGGGAGCCAATGGATAATTTCGATAACCTGTTAAAGTTCATTGAACTTCTGACCGATGAAAATGGATTAAATATCAGCCAGAGAAATGTGACAGTATCCACCTGTGGAATTGTTCCGCGTATGCGGAACTTGCAGACAAAAAACTGCAGATCACGCTGGCATTATCCCTGCATGCATCCACGCAGGAAAAACGGCTGGAATTGATGCCGGTCGCAAATAAATATGAGATCCATGAAGTGATCGATGCCTGCAGATATTATTTTGAGCAGACAGGCAGAAGAATCACATTTGAGTACAGTTTAGTGGGCGGCGTGAATGACACGGACGAGGATGTAAGGAATCTGTGCAGGCTGATCAAAGGCATCAACTGTCATGTAAACCTCATCCCGGTAAATCCGATCAAGGAACGTGACTATGTGCAGCCGGATGTGAGAGTGACAACGGAATTTAAGAATAAACTGGAAAAGAATGGGATCAACGCAACCATCCGCAGGGAGATGGGAAGAGATATTGACGGAGCCTGTGGACAGCTTCGGAAACGTTATATGGGAAGTTGACTTGTTCTTTTACAGTACGTGTGATAAAATAAAGTGCATCGGGCAAAGTCCGTGCAGATAACAATGACAGGCGAAGTTAATGAAACATTCCGCATGGAATGCACAGATGTAGCAGTAAGAAAGGCAGGAATTGGTAAATGAAGACGTTTTCCATGACACATATTGGAAGGCGACGTGAGATGAATCAGGATTATATGTATACGTCTGAGAACGCAGTAGGAAAGCTGCCGAACCTTTTTCTGGTTGCGGATGGCATGGGCGGTCACAAAGCAGGTGAGTATGCTTCCAGATTCACAGTAGAAAAGATTGTAGAGACGATTGAAACATCCGGACAGACAGAGCCGGTAGCAGCAATGAAGGAAGCTGTGGAGGCGGCAAACAGAGGTCTTTTGGAAGAGGCGGGCAGGGATGCCGCCAAGGCAGGAATGGGAACTACAGTGGTAGCTGCCACAGTGATCGGAGATCATCTGCATGTTGCCAATGTAGGGGACAGTCGTTTATACTTAATAAATCACGAAGCTATCAGGCAGATCACAAGGGATCATTCTCTGGTAGAAGAGATGGTCCGTTTAGGAGAGATGGATAAAGCGGATGCGAAAGATCATCCGGATAAGAACATCATCACACGGGCGGTGGGCGTTGTTCCCGAGTTGTCCGTGGATTTTTTTGAGGTTGAGTTAAAGCCGGGAGACACAGTTTTAATGTGCTCGGATGGTCTGACGAACATGATCGAGGATGAAGAGATCAAAAAGATCGTGCTCGGACAGAGAGATATTGTTGAGAAAGCAGAAAAATTAATAGATACTGCCAATGAGAATGGCGGAAAAGATAATATTACGGTTGTGTTGATAGAACCATTTTCTGATGAGGTGAAGGAATGTTAACGGAAGGTATGTTTGTTGGAGATCGTTATGAGATCGTAAACAAGATAGGAACTGGCGGAATGTCAGATGTATACAAAGCGAAAGATCATACACTTGGACGTTTTGTAGCGATTAAAGTATTGAAACCGGAATTTTCGGAGGATGTCAATTTTGTGACAAAGTTCCGCACGGAAGCCCAGTCGGCGGCCGGATTAGAACATCCGAATATTGTAAACATCTATGATGTAGGCAGCGAAAATGGCATGCATTACATCGTGATGGAGTATGTGGAAGGAATCACTTTAAAAACTTATATTGAGAAAAAAGGACAGCTCACATTCAAGGAGGCTGTCAGCATTGCAATCCAGGTGGGAAGAGGTATTGAGGCTGCCCATAACAAAGGCATTATCCACCGGGATATCAAGCCGCAGAACATCATTATCTCCACAGAGGGAAAAGTAAAAGTCACAGACTTTGGTATCGCAAGAGCCGCAACATCCAACACGATCAGTTCCGATGTGATGGGATCTGTTCATTACGCATCCCCGGAGCAGGCGAGAAACGGCTTTGTGGATGGCAAGAGTGACATTTATTCCCTTGGTATCGTAATGTATGAGATGGTGACCGGAAGAGTACCGTTTGACGGAGATACGACCGTTGCGGTGGCGATCCAGCATCTGCAGGAGGAGATCGTTCCACCAAGTGCTTACGCACCAAATCTTCCTATCAGTATGGAAAAGATCATCTTAAAATGTACGCAGAAGAATCCGGACAGACGCTATGAGTCCATGACAGCGCTGCTTGCAGATTTAAGAAAAGCGTTGATCAGCCCAAATGAAGACTTCGTTGTGATCGCACCGGTTTCCCAGGAAGACACGTGTGATCGGGGAAGAAGAGATCAATAAGATCAAACAGGAAACAAGCAATATTTATCTCAGCGATGAGGATGTTGTATCACATAATCAGAATCACAGAGACAAATTTGAAAAGCGTGACCGCTTCGAAGAGGATGACGAGGATGACGAAGAGGCATATGATGATGATGATCTCGAAGAGATGAATCCGAAAATGGATAAGGCAATCACAATTATGGGGATTGCTGCCGGTGTCATCATTGTCGCACTGATCATTTTTATTCTGGTAAGCTTCTTCGGAGATTTTAAATTCGGAGGATCTTCCAACAAAGCAAACACTGAGACATCCGAAACCCAGACAGACGGAATCGAAGTGCCGGATCTGAAAGGTCTTACCTTCGATGAGGCAAAAGAACAGCTCAATGCAAAAGGTCTCGGAATCAAGAAGAATGCGGGAACCGTTGCATCTGACCAATATGACGAGGGACAGATTGTAAGCCAGACACCGGATGCACTGACGAAGGCAGAGGCGAACACAACCGTAGAAGTTACCTTAAGCAGCGGAAAAGGAGAAGTTTCCGTTCCTTCCGTGACAGGCATGGATGAGACAACTGCTTACAATACACTGACAAATTCAGGATTTACTCCGGTAAAAGATTATGCATACAGTGCAGATGTCGCACAGGGAAATGTCATTGAACAGAGCCCGAATGCGGGATCACTTGCAAAGGCAGGGGATAATGTCAAGATCGTGATCAGCCGTGGTAAAGAGCAGGCAGAGACAACGAGTGTAGCAGTACCTGGTGTGACAGGACTTACCGAGGATGCAGCAAGATCTGCGATCCAGAATGCAGGCCTTGCCGTTGGTAATGTGTCAAGCGCCTACAGTGACAGCGTGGCAAGCGGACAGATCATTTCCCAGAGTCCGGTTGCAGATACAGCAGTGGATGCTGGAACCGCAGTTGATTTTGTGGTAAGTATGGGTGCAGAACCAGCACAGGAAGTAAAGCCTACTACTTATAAGATCAATCTGAACATCAAAAAACCAAATAATGAATCCGTGGCAGCAGCCAATATTTATCTGTATGATGGAGCAGACGGAACAGGTAATATCTTAGAGCAGTGGACGAACCAGTCTATCTCCTTATTCGGGGAGGAAGGTCTCAGCATTTCCAAATCCGGAATGTTAGCATCCAGCGGTTCATTAAAGATTGACTGGCTTGGAGCAGATGGACAGCAGCTTGGATCATCCCAGATCGTGTCTCCAATCTCATTCAAGGCAGAATAATAACAAAAGGTAATATATGCAGGGAAAGATTGTAAAAGGAATTTCCGGGTTCTACTACGTTCATGTAGGAGAGCCCGGAATTAATGAATGTAAGGCAAAAGGTGCGTTCCGCAATCAGAAGATCAAACCGTTGGTCGGAGATGATGTGGAGATTGCGATTGTTGACGAAGAAACAAAAAAAGGAAACATTGAAAAAATCCTGCCGCGGAAAAATGAACTGATCCGCCCGGCAGTTGCGAATATCGATCTGGCGCTGATTATTTTTGCAGCGGCAAAACCGCAGCCAAACTTTAATCTGTTAGACCGTTTTCTGATCATGATGGAATATCAGGATGTTCCTGTGACAATCTGTTTTAACAAAAAAGATCTGTTAGAAGAACAGGCGATTGAGGAATTTGCGGGTGTATACAAAAAGTGTGGCTATTCCGTACTCTATACCAGTGCGGAAAAAGAAGAGGGGATCCGCGAACTGCATGAACTGTTAGATGGCAGGACAACAGCGGTTGCAGGACCTTCCGGCGTTGGGAAATCATCCCTTGTAAACCGTCTCCAGCCCAATGTGCAGATGGAGACCGGAAGTATCAGCAGAAAGATCGAGCGTGGAAAGCATACGACACGCCATTCGGAGATCATACCGATCGCAGCAGATACATACATTATGGACACACCGGGATTCAGTACGTTATATATTCCGGGATTTGAGAATGAAGATCTGCAGAATTTTTATCCGGAGTTCAAAGAGTATGAGCCGTATTGCAGGTTCAAGGGATGCAGTCATATCAGCGAGCCGGACTGCGGTGTGAAAGAAGCACTGGCAGAGGGAAAAATCAGCCCACTGCGCTACGAGAACTATAAGCTGCTCTATGAAGAATTGAAAGATGTAAAAAAATATTAGAAAAGATATTAAAAAAAGATATTAAAACATCATTTTGCAGGAGAATTATGTTTTCAAAATTACTTTGGAGGAAAAAGTTATGAATTGTTTATCACCATCCATTTTATCCGCAGATTTTGCAAATCTGGGAGAACAGGTGAGAATGTTGGATGAGGCAGGCGCACAGTATGTACATATTGATGTGATGGATGGAATGTTTGTGCCAAGCATTTCATTTGGTATGCCGGTCATCAAGAGTATCAGAGAGTGCAGCGACCGTATTTTTGATGTGCATCTGATGATCGAGGAACCGGGAAGATATATTGATGATCTCGCAGAAGTGGGAGCGGATCTCATCACAGTACACGCCGAGGCGTGTAAACACTTGGATCGCACGATCGAGGCAATCAAAGAAAAGGGACTGCTTGCAGGTGTGGCATTAAATCCGGCAACTCCGTTGTCTGCGATTGAATGGATACTTCAAAGGTTGACATGGTGCTGATCATGTCTGTTAACCCGGGATTTGGAGGACAGAAGCTGATCCCTTACACCGTTGAAAAAGTCAGGGCGTTAAAGAAAATGATCGACGAGAGGGGACTTAAGACTGACATCGAGGTAGACGGCGGCGTGAATCTTGAAAATGTGACAGAAGTCATGGATGCCGGTGCCAACATTATCGTGGCTGGCAGTGCAGTGTTCAAGGGCGACATTTCTGAGAATGTGGAACGTTTTTTAGATGTATTAAAGGAGTAGTATGAGACATTGCATCATTGTGGTAGGCGGACATATCAATGACATTTTTGCAAAAGAGTTCATAGAAAAGGAAAGACCGGAGCTTTGCATTGCGGCAGATTCCGGGATGAACTTTTTCTATCGGAATAAGTTGACCCCGGACTGGATCATCGGAGATTTCGATTCAGCATCCAGTGAGGCGTTAGATTATTTCGGCGGACAGCCTGATATTTCCTGGATCAGGTTAAATCCCGGTCAAAGACGATACAGACACGGAATCGGCGATCCGGAAAGCAATTGCGCTTGGAGCAGAGAAAATTACGCTGCTGGGAGCAACCGGAACAAGAATTGACCATCTGCTTGGAAATATTGAACTTCTGGGGATCGGACTGCAGAATCATATTCCGGTCGAAATTCTGGATGAGAGAAACAGAATCCGTATGATCGGGACAGGAATCACGCTTGAGAAGGAAAAACAGTTTGGAAAGTTTGTTTCCCTGATCCCTTATACCAATGTCGTAAAAGGTCTTACACTGACCGGTTTCAAGTATCCTCTGGATCACTATGATTTAAAGGGGTTCTGTTCGCTTGGTGTGAGCAATGAGATCATTGCGGAGCGTGCAGAGATAACATTTGAAGAGGGAATTTTGATTGTGATCGAGGCGAGAGACTGAGGATAGCCTGATGACTGATAACAATAAAACAACAAAAATTGATTTTAAGGTTTAAAAAATGAGGCTGATATGGTATAATACAAGACTGTATCAGGCTCTTTTTGCTTACGAAGCAGAAAGGAATTCATTTTACAAACAAAGATTGAAAAAAAGAAAAATCAGATGTAGTAAAATAACATAGAAAGGCGGAAATGCTTGAAAACATGGCATTTTCAGACAGGTAAAATACATTATGAAATTAGGAATCGTCGGACTTCCAAACGTCGGAAAGTCTACATTATTTAATTCCCTGACCAAAGCAGGTGCTTTATCTGCAAACTATCCATTCGCAACGATTGATCCGAACGTCGGAATCGTTTCCGTACCGGATGAGAGAATCGTAAAACTCGGTGAACTTTATCATACCAAGAAGGTAACACCGGCTACCATCGAATTTGTGGATATTGCAGGACTTGTAAAGGGAGCCAGCAAGGGCGAGGGTCTTGGAAACCAGTTTCTTGCAAACATTCGTGAAGTGGATGCTATCGTACATGTAGTACGTTGTTTTGAGGATACCAATATTATCCATGTGGATGGATCTATTGATCCGGCAAGAGATATTGAGACCATCAATCTGGAACTGATCTTTTTCTGATATTGAGATTCTTGACAGAAGAATTGCAAAGATTTCCAAACAGGCAAGAATGGACAAGACACTTGCAAAAGAACTGGAACTTGTAGAGGCAATCAAGGCACATCTGGAAGCAGGTAAGATGGCAAGATCTTTTGAAGTACCGGATGATGAAGACGCGCAGATCTGGTTCAGGGGTTATAACCTTCTGACTGCAAAACCGACCATTTACGCAGCAAATGTTGCAGAGGATGACCTTGCGGATGACGGGGCATCCAACCCACATGTTGCAAAAGTGAGAGAGATGGCAAAGGAAGAGGGCGCAGAAGTATTTGTAATCTGTGCACAGATTGAACAGGAACTTGCAGAACTCGATGAAGATGAGAAAAAGGAATATTTAGATGACCTTGGAGTGACCTCCAGCGGACTTGATAAACTGGTAGCAGCAAGCTACAGCCTGCTTGGACTGATCAGTTTCCTTACTGCAGGAGAGGATGAGTGCCGTGCATGGACGATCAGGAAAGGCACAAAAGCACCACAGGCAGCAGGTAAGATCCATACAGACTTTGAGCGTGGATTTATCAAGGCTGAGGTTGTAAATTATCAGGATCTTTTAGATAATGGAAGCCTTGCAGCAGCCCGTGAAAAAGGAATTGTCGGCATGGAAGGAAAAGAGTACGTGGTCAAAGACGGAGACGTTATTTTATTCCGATTTAATGTATAAGAGATAAAAACGCATATCATTTTCGAGGGAATGTTTCGGAGAATGGTATGCGCTTTGTGACTTGACAGAAAAGAAGTGATAAACGTCTGTGACTGCAAATGCCTTGGAAATGTCCATGATCTTGATATTGACGAATGTGATGGAAGGATACGGGCGTTGATCGTTCCGGGACCCGGAAAATGGTTTGGCTGTTTTTGCAGGGAGTTCGAATTGTTTATTCCGTGGTGTAAGATCGTCAGGATCGGACCGGATATTATTTTAGTTGATATTGATGAGAAAGAGGCAAAACACAAGGTTTAAAGAGAAGAAAACAGGAGAGACTATGTTAGATCAGAGTGTATTTACAGAGACAATCCATGAGGTGGCAGAGATTATCCGCACTTCTGCGACACCGTTATCAAAAGAGGAAATCTTGAGCTATTTCAAAGAGATGGAGTTAAACGAACAGCAGGAAAACATGGTTTTAGAGTTTCTGCTGACACCACATGAGGAGGAAGAAGCGGAAGAGGAAACTGAAGAGGCCGAAGGCGGAGAGCAGGAAGCAGCAGACTGGCAGGAAACGTCAGATGCATCTGTGCTGGCACAGAATGATCCTGGCAAAAAAGAGGAAAAAAACGCAGAGCCGGATGTTTTACCGGAAACTAAGGTATTTCAGATGTATCTGGAGGAGATCAGCAGTCTTCCGGTATATTCCGGGAAGAAGCAGGAAGAAATGTATCAGAAGCTTTTAGCAGGGGATGAGTCCGTGATCAATCCAATCTCTGACAGCTGGATGATAAAGGTGTTAGAGACCGCCAGAAAGCTTGCAGTGACCTCAGAGGGCTTTGAGGATGTCATTCAGGAAGGAAATATGGCACTTTTTTTAAAACTGACAGAACTTTGCGGATGTGAGGAAAAAACAGATGTTGAGGCAGAATTACAGGGCGCAGTGGAGACAGCCATGAAATCATCCATTCTTGCGGAAGAAGGCGAGGATGAGGATGAGAAGGCTATGGTCGGCAAGCTGGCATTAGTCAACGAGGCAAAGAAGTATCTTGCAGAGGAGAATGGCAGGGAAGCAACTGTACAGGAACTTGCAGCATATACACAGTTGACAGAAGAGGAACTTTCTGATATCCTCTTATTGATCCAGAAAGCGGATCAGAAGGACAAATAGCATATAGAATCCAAAAACAATATTGGAGTGGACTTTTCTGGAGCAAAGGCTCTATTTTCGCCACACGACTGAATTGAACAGTTGTGTGGCATTTTTTTGCGCTAAAACAGATATTTCAGCGTATGTGAGTAAGATTAAATGACAGAAAGAAAACAGAGGAGAAAAAGAGAAGATGGATCAGGAATTTATGAAAGAAAAACCGGTAATGCCGCTGGTGATCTCCATGGCGCTGCCGATGACATTTTCCATGTTAGTGAATGCATTATATAATATCATAGACAGCTACTTTGTGGCGCAGATCAGTGAGGATGCGATGACAGCGTTATCGTTAGTATTTCCGTTACAGAATCTGGTCAATGCAGTGGTCATTGGTTTTGCTATCGGAATAAATGCTACGATGGCTTATTATCTTGGGGCACAGAAACAGCAGCTGGCAGATAAAACAGCATCGCTTGGCATGTTATTGAATATGCTGCATGGTCTGGTGCTGGCTGCCATCTGTATTGCAGTTATGCCAGCCTTTTTAGGAATGTTTACAAAACAGGTCGGAATTATCGGAATGGGGGTACAGTACTCGGATATTGTATTTTTATTTGCAGTGCCAAATGCGGCAGCGCTTTGTTTTGAAAAAATATTTCAGGCAGTTGGACGCATGAAAACATCTATGTTTTGTATGCTGCTTGGCTGTGTGACCAATATTGTGCTTGATCCACTGCTGATTTTTGGAATTGGGATTTTTCCTGCAATGGGAATCCGGGGAGCGGCACTTGCAACCGGAATCGGACAGATCGTGTCACTGGCAGGGTATCTGACCGCATATTACTGGAAACCGATTCCTGCCAAAGTGAAGGTCAGAAATATGAAGCCGGAGAAGCAGCTTTGCAAAAAAGTGTATTCTATCGGAATCCCTGCAACGTTAAGCCTTGCGCTGCCTTCAGTCCAGGTGTCTGCATTAAATGCGATACTGGCTGTTTATTCTGCAAGTTATGTTCTTGTATTGGGTGCTTATTTCAAATTACAGACATTTTTGTATCTGACTGGAAATGGTGTGGTACAGGGATGCGTCCATTGATTGGATACAATTATGGAGCAGGAGAGTCAAAGAGAGTGAAAGAGATTTTTCGGTCAGCATTGTTCCTGATCGTAATAGTGATGGTGATCGGTACGATTCTCTGTATGGCAGTGCCACAGGCGCTGATCGGTCTGTTTACAGGAAATCCTGAGACAATCCGGCTAGGCAGGGAGGCACTCAGGCTCATCAGTATAGGATTTATCGTGTCATCGGTTTCCGTCACGGTATCCGGCGCTTTGGAGGGGCTTGGAAAAGGGAAGGAATCGTTAGTCATTTCATTACTGCGTTATATCGTGGTGATTTTGCCGCTGGCATTTATTTTAAGCCGCCTTTTTCAGGCGGCTGGTGTATGGCACGCGTTCTGGATCACGGAATTTGTTTCAGCAGTGATCTCATGGATCATATGCAAAAAAGAGATTTTTCAGTGAGGCACATCCAGCAATGTTTCAAACTGGTCGATCGGAACAGGTTTGGAATAAAAATAACCCTGATACCAGGTCGCACCAAATTGATGAATGTAGTCGCTTACCTCCTGATTTTCAATTCCCTCGATACAGGTTTCGGTATTGGTACGGTTTGCGTAATCAACGATCGACTGTACCATAGCCTGATTCTGTGGCTTTTGTTCAATATCTTTGATAAAACTCATATCGACTTTCAGCTCATCAACAGGTAATTCCAAAGCAAGACTTAGGGAGCTGTTACCGGTTCCAAAATCATCCAGTGCAATTTTAATCCCCTTTGAGTGAAAGAAATTGACTTCATTTTTCAGAAAAGTCACATCGAGATCCCGGCAGCGCTCAGTCAGTTCCAGACACAATTCCTCCGGTCTGGCTCCGGTTTCTTTTAAAATCGTCATGACAGAGTCACGAAATTCTTTTCGCGACAATTGAGCGGCAGAGATGTTGACGTTTACGAAAAAGTGTGGGATCTTATCACGAATCCTGCCAATATCCTTTAATGCGGTGCGTAAGATCCAGTTGCCAAGGTCAAAGATACATGGATCTTCCTCTAACCACTCCATAAATATTCCGGGAGAGATGAGACCGTAGGGCTCTAATTCCCATCGTATCAGTGCTTCCATGCCACGGATCTTTCCGGTCTTTGTGTCTGCTATCGGCTGGTAGAACAGGCGGAATCCCTCAAAATGGCTGGTCGCACACTGGTGGATCAGACCGATCAGCTCAAACTGTTTTTCGTTGTTGCCACAGATCTCATCGTTAAAAATGACGAGATCGCCATGATGTTCATAGCGTGAATGATTCTGCGCATAGGTCAGACGGCTGCGGACAGCATTCGTTTCTTTCATATAGGGTTCTAAGAAAATGGCCCCTGCAGAGATCTTGATCGGAATCCGTTTTCCATTCACTGTAATGGTGTTTGCCAGTGCATCCTCGATGAAAGCGAAAATGCTACGGAGTTCTATTTTGGATATTTTGTCGAAAACGAGCACAAATTTCGCACCGGACAGGCGATAGGCATATCCGATATTGCGTACCATGTGTAAAAGGCTTTGTGCCACTTTGTTCAGGATATTATCTGCAAAAGCTGCTCCATACATGACATTGATATGGCTGAACTGATCCAGCCCGATCTTTAAGAGTGCGGAAGGACGTGTGTTATCAAGTAATTGGGTGATACAGCGGTTCAGTGCCGGTTCCGTATAGAGACCTGTGACAGAGTCCACTTCATCAGAAATTCCATAATTATCATAGCGGATAATGATGATAAAAGGCTGCTTTTGTTCATCATAAAGTACACGCGCCATGGCGTTGAAACGGTTGTAGGAATCGCCATCCTGAATCCGGTATTCCCATGCGGTATCCAGATTTTTACCGTCAACCCGTTCTTTAAAACCACGTTTGAAAGTGGCAACATCATCAGGATGGATCTTCCGGTTTGCCTTTTCCATGCTGCGGATCGTATAATTTTCTTTCATGCCAAAATAATCCATCGCCCGTTCGGACCACCAGGTGATTCCGGTCCGAAGGTTTGTGATGGAAAGATATGATTTTTTGGAAAGAGGCGATCGCTTTTATCATATCTGGAAAAAGCCGGTCGATCTCTTCCCAGAAAATCTGTTCATGATTGTCAGTTTTATCGTTTTTCATTCATTTTCCCCGATTGACATACGCACGCATGTCTGTTCACAATGTACACGTAACCAATAACTAATAAAGCTATTTGTGATTATAGCATAAAACAAATTAAATTTCGAGTTTTTTCGTATTAATTCAAAGTATCTTTTTTCAGGTTCTTATTTGCTGTTGAAAGCATGAGTTTAATACGGTTCAACTGGTTTACTTCACTTGCACCCGGATCGTAGTCGATCGCAACAATGTTGGAATCCGGATAGCGGTGCCGCAATTCCTTGATAACACCTTTTCCTACAACATGGTTCGGCAGGCAGGCAAATGGCTGCGTGCAGACAATGTTCGGAGTGCCGGTATGGATCAGCTCTAACATCTCACCGGTTAAGAACCATCCTTCACCGGTCTGGTTACCTTCGGATACGATATCCCTTGCGTATTTTGCAAGATCCTCAATGTGTGCAGGTGGAGTAAAATGTTTACTCTTCTTAAATTCATCGACCGCAGCAGAGCGTAACCACTCGAAGAACTTGATACCAAGGTGTCCGATACGTTTGGATTTCTGGCTGAAACCGAGGTTATCTGCCTTAAAGCCTGTGTTGTAGAAGCAGTAGAGCAGGAAGTCGGTAAGGTCAGGAACAACAGCTTCTGCACCTTCGGATTCTAACAGGTCTGCAAGATAGTTGTTGGCAGCCGGATGGAATTTTACTAAAATCTCACCGACAACGCCGACACGCGGCTTTTTAATATCAAGACGTGGGAGATTGTCAAAGTCACGGATGATCTCACGACACATCTGCTTGTATTTTTTATGGGATAAAATCTTATCCTGTGTAATAAATGCAATGATCTTCTCTTTTCCATTTTTCATGGAGTTCGTTGGCAGAACCGGGAACTGCTTCATAAGGTCTTGTGGCGTATAAACAGCGAAGGAAAATATCACCAAATTCCAGAGCGTAAAGTCCATGCTGGATGAGCTTTGGAGTGAAAGTGAATCCCGGGTTGCTCTCTAAACCGCTCAAGTTGATGGAGATAACCGGAACATTCGGGTAGCCTGCTTTTTCCAAAGCGCGGCGGATAAATCCGATATAGTTACTTGCACGCGGCATCCGCCACCGGTCTGGGAGATTAAGATCGCAGTCTTATTCATATCGTATTTGCCGGATTTTACGGCAGCCATCAACTGGCCGACAACGATCAGGGACGGATAACAGGCATCGTTATTGACGAATTTTAATCCGACATCGACACATTCCCTTGCAGGAACATCCGGTACGACCAGATTGTATCCGGCAGCATTGAAAGCCGGCTCTAATAATTCAAAATGGATCGGTGACATCTGCGGGCAGAGAATCGTGTAGTTTTCACGCATCTCCTTCGTAAATACCACACGCTCATAACTTGCAGGCACGATCGTTCTTTTGGTCTGCTTTTTCTCGCGGACGCGGATCGCTGCGATCAGTGAACGGATACGGATTCTGGCAGCACCTAAGTTGTTGACCTCATCGATCTTCAGACAGGTGTAGATTTTGCCTGATCTGGTCAGAATATCGTTGACCTGATCGGTGGTAACGGCGTCAAGACCACATCCGAAGGAGTTCAACTGGATCAGATCCAAGTCATCTCTTGTTTTTACAAAGTTTGCAGCCGCATACAGGCGGGAGTGGTACATCCACTGATCCATAACGATCAACGGACGCTCCGGCTGATGCAGATGGGAGACAGAGTCTTCTGTTAAAACGGCGATTCCATAAGAAGTGATAAGCTCCGGAATACCGTGGTTGATCTCCGGGTCAACGTGGTATGGACGTCCGGCGAGAACGATACCGCGTCTTCCGGTCTCTTCCATATATTTTAATACTTCTTCACCTTTTTTCTGCATTTCCATGCGGATAACAGCTAATTCCTTCCAGCCTTCGGAAACTGCATCACGGATCTCCGCTTCGGAAATGCCGAATTCAGAAGAACCAAATACCTTGATGAGCTGGGAGGATAAGGTGTCCTCATTTGTGAATGCCATAAATGGATTTAAGAACTTCACCTGACCGGAAGTGATCTCATCCACATTGTTTTTAATATTCTCTGCGTAAGAAGTAACGATCGGGCAGTTGTAGTGGTTGTTAGAATCCGGGAACTCATTTCTCTCGTATGGGATACACGGGTAGAAAATGAAATCCACATTCTGATGGATCAGCCAGGTCACATGTCCGTGCGTAAGTTTTGCAGGGTAACATTCGGATTCGGATGGGATCGAATCGATACCAAGCTCGTAAATCTTACGTGTGGAGGACGGAGAGAGTACCACGGAGAAACCTAGTTTTTTGAAGAAAGACTGCCCAGAATGGGTAGTTCTCATACATATTTAACACACGTGGGATGCCGACGGTACCGCGGGCTGCTTCCTCTGCACTTAATGGTTCATAGTCAAAAATACGTTTGTTCTTATATTCAAAAAGGTTTGGAATGTTGTCTTTGTTCTTCTCTTTTCCAAGACCACGCTCACAGCGGTTGCCGGTAATATACTGACGGTTGCCGGAGAAACGGTTGATGGTTAAGAGACAGTGGTTCGTACATCCCTGACATCTTGCAAGCTTCGTGTCAAAAGTCAGTGCATTGATCTCGTCGATGGAGAGCATGGAGGTCTGATAACCTTCCTCATGGCGTTCCCTTGCAATCAGGGCAGCACCGAAAGCTCCCATAATACCGGCAATATCCGGACGGATACACTGGACACCGGCAATTTTTTCAAAACTTCGTAAAACGGCATCGTTGTAGAACGTTCCACCCTGTACCACAATGTTCTGACCAAGATCTTTTGCATCGGAAAGCTTGATTACCTTATATAGAGCATTCTTGATGACTGAGTAGGCAAGACCGGCAGAAATATCAGCGACGGATGCGCCCTCTTCTGAGCCTGTTTTACTTTCGAGTTCATGAATACTGTACAGCGGGTTCCAAGATCGATCGGATTTTTGGCAAAAAGAGCTTCTCTGGCAAAGTCCTGCACAGAGAAATTCAAGGATTTTGCAAATGTCTCAATGAAAGAACCACAACCGGAAGAACAGGCTTCATTTAACTGGACACTGTCAACGGTCTGGTTTTTGATCTTAATGCATTTCATATCCTGACCACCAATGTCGAGGATACAGTCAACTTCCGGATCAAAGAATGCTGCGGCATAAAAATGTGCGACAGTTTCTACTTCGCCGTCATCTAATTTCAGAGCAGCCTTCTGTAACGCCTCACCATATCCGGTGGAGCAGGAGTGTACAATGTGTGCCTTTTCCGGCAGTTTGGAATAAATATCTTTGATCGCACGGATCGCAGTAGAAAGCGGGCTTCCGTTGTTATTGCTGTAGAAGGAGTACAGCAGAGAACCATCCTCACCGATCAGGGCAACTTTCGTTGTGGTGGAACCTGCATCGATACCAAGGTAGCAGTTTCCTTCGTAAGAAGCCAGATCTGCGGACTTTACATGATGTCCGTCGTGGCGTGTGCGGAAAGCATCGTATTCTGCCTGATCTTTGAATAAAGGATCAAGTCTTGCAACTTCAAATTCCATATGGATATCGGACTGAAGTTTTGTATGTAATCCTGCTAAAGTAGTTACTTTGTCCTCTTTATAGTTCAGTGCAGAACCGATCGCTGCAAAAAGATGGGAATTCTCAGGGGTGATCGCGTGCTCCTCATCTAAGTTTAAGGTACGGATGAATGCAGCCTTTAACTCGGATAAAAAGTGCAGGGGACCTCCTAAGAAAGCAACGTGTCCACGGATCGGTTTGCCGCAGGCAAGACCGCTGATCGTCTGGTTGACAACTGCCTGGAAAATGGAAGCGGATAAGTCTTCCCTGGTTGCACCTTCGTTGATCAGAGGCTGGATATCTGTCTTGGCAAATACACCGCATCTGGCGGCGATCGGATAAATTGCCTTATAATTCTTTGCGTATTCGTTCAGTCCGGTTGCATCTGTCTGGATGAGGGATGCCATCTGGTCGATAAAAGAACCTGTACCACCGGCACAGATACCGTTCATACGCTGTTCCACATTACCGCCCTCGAAATAAATGATCTTCGCATCCTCACCGCCAAGCTCGATAGCAACATCAGTCTGTGGTGCATAGTGCTGTAAAGCAGTGGATACGGAGATGACCTCCTGGACAAACGGCACGTCTAAATGTTTTGCAAGGGTAAGACCACCGGAACCGGTGATCATCGGGGCAATCTGCATATCCCCAAGCTGTTTATAAGCTTTTTCCACCAGCAGGGAGAGAGTTTCACGGATATTGGCGAAATGTCTCTCGTAATCGGAGAATAACAGGTTGTCATTCTCATCCAGCACAGCTACTTTGACTGTCGTGGAACCAATATCAATACCAAGTTTATGAAGTGTATTGTTACTCATATCTTTCCTCCAAATTATCTCTTGTAAATCAGATCTATCAATAGTCTATGTTCACTATTTCTTCCTATTATATATATGTGCTCAAAAACCAAGCAATGTACATTATACGACAGGAAAAAACAAAAAACAATGACAAAATAATCTGAAAAATCTAAACTTTTTATGAAGAAATTTAGCGCCGATTGACAAAGGTTTCCTGCATAGATATACTTTAGCTAGATTGTTTGAAAAAGAAGACAGTCCAAAGAGTATTTGAAAAAAAGGAGCAGCAATATGAACTGGTTAAATAAACTGGAGCGTAAATTTGGAAGATATGCGGTACCGAATCTGATCGTGTATCTGATCGGAGCATATTCCGTTGGATTTGTATTGAACATGGTGGCACCGAATATATTGGGATTCTTGAATTTCCAGCCTTATTACATTTTACACGGACAGATCTGGAGACTTATCACATGGATTTTAATGCCGACAGACAGCAATATCATTTTTCTGTTGATCATGATGATGTTTTATTATCAGCTTGGAACTGCGTTGGAGCGCGCGTGGGGAACTTTCCGTTTTAATGCCTATATCATCGGCGGAATCCTGCTGACTGAAGTGGGAAGCCTTTTGGCGTATGGTCTGATCTATCTGTTTATGGGTGGCAGTTTTGCCCACACTGCAAGCACAATGATGGGACAGATGATCAGTACTTCCTATATCAATATGTCCATATTCCTTGCATTTGCTACCTTATATCCGGATATGCAGGTATTACTGTACTTTATCATTCCGATAAAAATGAAATGGATGGCAGCCGTATATGTTGTTATCATGGTATTCAGCGTGTGGGATACCTATCATGCGATTTATGCATATACCCAGTCTGCATCCACTGCATTATGGTATGCAGGGATTATGCTGTTATGTATTGTGATGTCACTGTTAAATTATCTCATCTTCTTCCTTTCCACGAGGAATCTGAGCCGGTATACCCCACATGAGGTGCATCGCAGGCAGCAGTTTAAGGCACAGATGAGAGAGCCGAGACCGGGTTCTGGTATCGCAAAACACAAATGTGCGGTCTGCGGACGGACAGAGCTGGATGATCCAAATTTACAGTTCCGTTTCTGTTCGAAGTGCGAGGGCAATTATGAGTATTGTCAGGATCACCTGTTTACACATCAGCACATCAGAAGAGTATAAGAATAAAGATACAGTCTTTTTCCAGATGACGGAGAAAGACTGTATTTTTTATTAGTTAAAAATATCTCCTGTATTAGTTCTTCTTATCAATATAAGAATTTTTTGCGAAAATGGACGTCTTTTTGAAAATTACCATACTAATCATATTGACGATAAAAAATGCCTATGCTAAATTGACTTTTGTATTTTGAGATTAGTTTTTCTAATGCAAAACAAGGAGGATTATATGAAAAAGGCATTAAGTATTTTATTGGCAATGGGAATGACTGTCGGTATGGTGGCAGGATGTGGAGACACAGCAGACAACAGCAGTGCAGCAGCTTCTACAGAGGCTGGTACAGATGGCACACAGGCAGCAGCTTCCGCAGCAGATATCAAAGTCGGTGTTATTTATATCGGTGATGAGAACGAGGGATATACAGCAGCTCATATGGCAGGTATTGATGAGATGGCAGCAAACCTTGGATTATCAGATGACCAGATTATTGAGAAGACGACGATCCCGGAGGACGAGAAAGCATATGATGCAGCAGTGGATCTTGCAGAGCAGGGTTGTGATATTATTTTGCAACAAGTTTTGGACATGAGACATACATTTTACAGGCAGCACAGTATCCGGACATTCAGTTCTGTCATGCAACAGGTTTTAAAGCGGCAGGTTCAGGACTTGCAAATATGCACAACTACTTCGATGCTATTTACGAAGCACGTTATGTATCCGGTGTTGTTGCAGGTATGAAATTAAATGAGATGATCGAGAATGGTACTATCACAGCAGATCAGGCAAAATCGGTTATGTAGGTGCATACCCATATGCAGAGGTTATTTCAGGATTCACATCTTTCTATTTAGGTGCTAAGAGCGTATGTGAATCTGTTACAATGGAAGTTCAGTATACAAACAGCTGGGCAGATATGACAGCAGAGGGCGAAGTTGCAAATCAGCTGATCGCAGACAACTGTGTACTGATCAGCCAGCATGCTGATACAACAGGTGCTCCATCAGCATGTGAGACAGCAGGTGTTCCTTGTGTTGGTTACAACGTAGATATGACATCTGTTGCTCCGGACGCAGCATTGACATCTCCTACAAATAACTGGGGTGTATATTATACTTACGCTGTACAGTGCGTATTAGATGGAAAAGCAATCGACACAGACTGGTGCAAAGGATTCTCTGAGGATGCAGTCAGAATCACTCCGGTCAATGAGGCTGTTGCAGCAGAAGGAACAGACGCAAAAGTAGAAGAAGTAGAAGCAGCATTAAAAGATGGTTCTCTTCATGTATTTGATACATCTACATTTACAGTAAACGGATCTTCCTTAGAAGACCTGATCGCAGAAGGCGGAGATTACGCAAAATATGCTGATTACGTTTCAGATGGTTATTACCATGAATCTGAATTAGCATCTGCACCATCCTTTGATATTATCATTGATGGTATCACATCTCAGGCAAACTAATTTTTAAGATAAGCCGGCAGGGCACAGATGGTTTCTGTGCTCTGCAATGATAGAAATATTGGAAGAAAACAGAGAAATCCTTTCAAGATACAGATTGAAAGGATTTTCGTATTTAGGAGGATTATTTGTGGAAACAGGAAACGCTATTGAACTGAAAGGTGTAACCAAACGTTTCGGTGACGTGATTGCGAACGATAACGTGAATCTGACCGTCAGGAAAGGTGAAATTCTTTCGATTTTAGGAGAGAATGGTAGTGGAAAGACTACGTTGATGAACATGCTTTCCGGAATTTACTTCCCGGACGAAGGAGAAGTTTATGTGGATGGAAAAGAAGTGACCATCCGCTCCCCAAAAGATTCCTTCGCACTCGGTATTGGAATGATTCATCAGCATTTCAAGCTGATCAATATTTTGACAGCCGCCGAGAATATTATTTTAGGTCTGCCTGGAAAAGAAAAACTGAATATGAAACAGGTAGAGAAAGAAATCAGGGAACTGACAGAACAGTATGGATTTGACCTCAATCCGTCCCAGAAAATTTATGACATGTCTGTCTCACAGAAACAGACCGTAGAGATCGTAAAAGTACTTTACCGCGGGGCAGACATTCTGATCCTCGATGAACCGACAGCCGTATTGACACCGCAGGAGACTGAAAAATTATTTGCAGTCCTCAGGAACATGAGGAAAGCAGGAAAATCCATTATCATCATCACGCATAAATTAAATGAAGTATTGGAACTTTCTGACCGTGTCGCAGTGCTTCGGAAAGGAAAATATATTGATACGGTAGAGACAGCGAAAGCAACCGTAGAATCACTCACAGAGATGATGGTCGGCGAGAAAGTAAAACTGGATATCAACCGTACCGAGCCTGTAGGAGCAGAAAAACGCATTGAGATGCGTGGCATTACGTGTAAGAACAAGGAGGGACTTAAGGTTCTGACAGAGGCTTCCTTCACCGCCTACAGTGGGGAAATCCTTGGCGTGGCAGGAATTTCAGGAAGCGGACAGAAAGAATTATTAGAGTCCGTTGCAGGACTTCAGCCGATCGAGAGCGGCGAGATCCTTTATTTTTCCCCGGAGGGTACGACAGAAAAAATCTCTGAGATGAAGGCGGAGGATATTAAAAATCTTGGTATCACGTTATCGTTTGTGCCGGAAGACCGTCTTGGAATGGGACTTGTTGGTTCTATGGATCTGACAGATAATATGATGATCCGAAGCTATAAGGAAGGCAGACATTTCTTTGCCGACCGTAAATCTCCAAAGAAACTTGCAGAAGATATTGTGGAGAAATTAGATGTTGTGACACCGGGTGTGGATACTCCGGTCAGCAGACTTTCCGGTGGTAATGTACAGAAAATTCTTGTCGGCCGTGAGATTGCAAGTAATCCGACCGTGCTGATGGTTGCGTATCCGGTCAGAGGACTTGACATCAATTCATCATACACGATTTACAATCTGTTGAATGACCAGAAGAAAAAAGGAGTTGCAGTCATCTGTGTAGGTGAGGATCTGGATGTCCTGCTGGAACTTTGTGATAAGATTTTAGTATTGAACAGTGGAAAAGTTGCGGGTATCGTGGATGCGCGTACCACAACGAAAGAAAAACTGGGACTGATGATGACTGGTTTGACGGAGGATAAGAATGAGTAAGGAAAACGTGATTTCGAAGAAAGAACCTTTTGCACGTATGGTGAAGAGAGACCATATCAGTGTGGGAAAAGCGTGGGCGATCCGACTGATCGCAGTTGCATTGTCACTGGTAGTAGCGGCACTTGTGATCGTGGCAGTCACAAAACAGAATCCGATCGAAGTATATCTTGGAATTATTGACGGAGCAGTTGGAAGCAACCGGAGGATCTGGGTGACCATCCGTGAAATGATGGTGCTTTTATGCATTGCAATTGGTCTTACCCCTGCATTTAAAATGAAATTCTGGAACATCGGTGCAGAAGGACAGATTTTAATGGGTGGTACAGCGGCAGCGGCAATGATGATCTACTTTGGCGAAAAAATGCCAAACTGGTTATTACTGGTCGTGATTTTTGTTGTCAGTGGTCTGGCCGGACTGATCTGGGGTGTGATCCCTGCCATTTTTAAAGCATATTTTAATACCAATGAGACTTTATTTACTTTAATGCTGAATTATGTCGCAATGCAGATCGTAACGTTCTGTATTGTATTCTGGGAGAATCCGTCTGGTTCTAATACCGTTGGTATTATCAATGCAGCAACAAAAGGTGGATGGTTCCCAACAATTTTTGGCAATGCATATACATTAAATGTTATCATTGTTTTAGCAATTACATTAGTAGTTTATGTTTATATGAAATATTCCAAACAGGGATATGAGATCTCGGTTGTCGGAGAAAGCCAGAATACTGCAAGATATGCAGGAATCGATGTGAAGAAGGTCATTATCCGTACAATGATGATCTCCGGTGCGATCTGTGGAATTGCCGGTGCAGTGATCGTCAGCGGTGCGAGCCATACCATCTCGACAAGTACAGCAGGTGGACGGGGATTTACGGCGATCATTGTTGCATGGATGTCAAAGTTTAATCCACTTGCGATGATCCTTGTTTCCGGATTCCTTGTATTTATGCAGCAGGGATCGATCCAGGTGGCATCGCAGTTTGGTCTGAATGAAAATGCATCAGATATTATTACAGGTATTTTATTATTTTTCCTGATCGGATGTGAATTCTTTATTAACTACAAATTAGAGTTCCGCAAGAAAGGAGAGAAATAGAATGACATTATTACTGACGTTTATACAGAAGGCGATCGGACAGGGAGTCGCTATTTTATTTGGTGCTTCCGGAGAGATCGTCACAGAAAAATCCGGTAACTTAAACCTCGGAATTCCGGGAATTATGTACATGGGTGGTATCGCCGGACTTATGGGTGCTTTCTTTTATGAAAAAAGTACAGAGACGCCAAACGGAGCCATCGGGGTGCTGGTTTCACTGCTGTGTTCCCTGATCGCATCTGCCCTGGGCGGGCTGATCTACAGTTTTCTGACGATCACACTCAGAGCGAACCAGAATGTGGTGGGACTTGCACTTACGACATTTGGTGTTGGATTCGGTAACTTCTTCGGTGGTTCCATTTCCAAGCTGGCTGGAGGTGTCGGACAGATTTCCGTTCAGACAACGGCGGCTGCATACCGCGCCACTATTCCGGGACTCTCAAAGATCCCGGTGATCGGAACACTTTTCTTTTCTTATGGATTCCTGACATATCTGTCCGTTATCGTGGCGGTTGTCATGACTTACTTTTTAAAGAAAACAAGAAAAGGACTGAATTTAAGAGCGGTCGGTGAAAGCCCGGCAACGGCGGATGCAGCAGGTATCAATGTCTCAAAATATAAATATGCTGCCACAGTGACCGGCGCAGCGATCGCAGGTCTTGGAGGTCTTTATTTTGTTATGGAGTATCTGGGTGGTACCTGGTCGAACAATGGATTCGGTGACAGAGGATGGCTTGCGATCGCACTGGTGATCCTGGCATTGTGGAATCCGGATCATGCGATCTGGGGATCTTTTGTGTTTGGTGGATTATATATTTTATATATCTATCTTCCGGGATTAAACAGGGCAACACAGGAGCTTGTAAAAATGCTTCCGTATGTTGTGACGATTATCGTCCTGATCATCACAAGTAAGAGAAATAAACAGGAAAATCAGCCGCCGGCAAGCCTTGGAGAAGCATATTTCAGGGAAGACCGGTAAAAGGCATGAAAAGGAAGCGAAGCTGCCTGGGTGCAGCCGCTTCTTTTTTTGTTTTGTAAATAGCTGGAAAACAGTGAAAAGTATGTTATAATAAAGAATGCCGGGCGATTTTATGCTTGCGTCTGAATCATACATCATGTAATATGTTAGATAGACTTCATTTTTGAAAAACAAGGAGGAAATTATGGAAAACGAGACTGTCTCTAAGAATTTTATTGAGCAGATGATTGATAAAGATATCGAGGAGGGATACTGCCATGGGGTTCATACCAGATTCCCACCGGAACCAAATGGTTACCTTCATATTGGACATGCAAAGTCCATTCTTTTAAACTATGGGCTGGCACAGAAGTACGGCGGAAAGTTCAATCTTCGATTTGATGATACAAACCCGACCAAGGAGAAAACAGAATTTGTAGAGGCGATCCAGTCTGATATTGAATGGCTCGGCGCTGACTGGGAGGGAAGACTTTTCTTTGCATCAGATTATTTTGACCAGATGTATGAAGGTGCAGTAAAGCTGATCAAAAAGGGAAAAGCTTACGTATCAGACCTTTCCGCAGAACAGATCCGTGAATACAGAGGAACTTTGACAGAACCGGGAAAAGAAGACCCATACAGCACACGTTCTGTAGAAGAGAATCTGGCATTATTTGAAGATATGAAGAATGGAAAGTTCGCCGATGGTGAAAAAGTACTCCGTGCAAGGATCGACATGGCATCTTCCAATATTAATATGAGAGATCCGGTTATCTATCGTGTGGCACATATGACACACCACAGAACAGGCGACAAATGGTGCATCTATCCAATGTATGACTATGCGCATCCAATCGAGGATGCAATCGAGGGAATTACCCATTCTATCTGTACTCTGGAGTTCGAAGACCACAGACCATTATATAACTGGGTAGTTGAAGAAGTTGGCAAAGATATGATCCCGGATAAGGATGAGATGCCGCCAAGACAGATCGAGTTTGCAAAATTATACCTTACAAATGTAGTGACCGGAAAGCGTTACATCAAACGTCTGGTAGAAGAAGGCATCGTTGACGGATGGGATGATCCTCGTCTGGTTTCGATCGCAGCACTCAGAAGAAGAGGATTTACACCGGAATCCATTAAGATGTTCGTAGATCTCTGCGGAATCTCCAAAGCAAACAGTTCTGTCGATTATGCAATGCTTGAGTACTGCATCCGTGAGGATTTAAAATTAAAGAAACCGCGTATGATGGCAATCCTTGATCCGGTCAAGGTAGTGATCGATAACTATCCGGAAGGACAGATGGAATATCTGGATGTTGTGAATAACCTTGAAAACGAAGAACTTGGAAGCAGAAAAGTGCCATTTGGAAGGGAAATCTACATTGGCCGTGAGGACTTTATGGAAGAGCCGCCAAAGAAATATTTCCGTATGTTCCCGGGAAATGAAGTCCGTCTTATGAACGCATACTTTGTAACATGCAATAGCTTCGTGAAAGATGAGAACGGTAAAGTGACAGAGATCCACTGTACCTACGATCCGGCTTCCCGCGGAGGAAACAGCCCGGATGGACGTAAAGTAAAAGGAACGATCCAGTGGGTATCTGCTGAGAAGAATGTAAAAGCAGAGATCCGGCTGTATGAAAATATTGTGGATGAAGAGAAGGGTGTATACAATGACGACGGAAGCCTGAACCTGAATCCAAACTCACTGACAGTATTAAAGGACTGTTATGTAGAGGAGAATCTTGCAGACGCAAAGGCTTATGACAGCTTCCAGTTTGTGCGTCAGGGATTCTTCTGTGTAGATGCAAAAGATTCTACACCGGAACATCTCGTATTTAACAGGATCGTTTCGCTGAAGAGTTCATTTAAATTACCGTCAAATAACTAATTTACGATCAAGAAAAGCAGTCAATATTGGAGGAACGTATATGAATTTATTCAAGGGACTAGAAAAGTTCGGTCTGAAGACAGAGGGTACAGAAAATCTGTTTGAAGAAGAAAAAAGAACCAATGCATCAACAGAGCAGGGAGAGGCAAAAGAAGAAATACCTTCTGAGGAATCATTTCTGTTAGAAAATCAGTGCGCTGCACTGTGTGCGATAAAGTGTTCAAAACAAAAATGATCAAAAACGGAAGAGTGAAACGTCTCGAACCGGATTTTGATCTGAGACCAAGATTTATGTATATTGATACTTTAAAATATGATGTTGCATCATGTCCAAACTGCGGTTATACAGCAATGAACCGCTACTTTGAACATCTGTCATCGGTCCAGATCAAACTGATCAAAGAGAAAATATGTGCAAATTTTAAGCCGACTGGTGAAGAACCGGCGGTATATGATTATGATACGGCAATTAACCGTTACAAACTCGCACTGTTTAATACGCTGGTAAAAAAAGGAAAAGCAAGTGAGAAGGCATATACCTGTCTTAAGATTTCATGGCTCTATCGTGGAAAGTTAGAGGGCATGGATGAGAAGGATGCTTCGCTGGAACAGGAACGCAGGGAGTGTCTGGAGCAGCAGGAGGCATTTTATAATCAGGCTTATGAAGGCTTTTTAAAAGCAGTATCAACAGAGATGTTTCCAATGTGCGGCATGGATCAGACAACAGTAGATTACCTGTAGCTGTTATGTCAAAGCATTTCAAACGTTACGATACTGCGTCCAAATGTATTTCCAGGATCTTGTCTACAAGCTCTGCTTCTAAGAAGATGAAGGATCGTGCATTCGATCTGAAAGAGGAGATCATCCGGGAAATTAAGGATTCCAAAGCGTAAAAGGCGGCAGGGGAAGACCAGACATCAGAATTGGCAAAGAGTAAGAGGATTGCAATGAACGAGATTATGATTGATCTGCAGGGGGGCAAGCGCCCCTTTATGAAAAAATATATGAATATATAAAAAATGAGATCGTTGACGGTAAGATTTCCAAAGGGGAAAAATTACCGTCAACCCGTTTATTGGCAAAAAATCTGTCTGTGAGCCGCAGTACGGTGGAACTGGCATACGATCAGCTTTTGGCAGAAGGGTATATTGAGGCAGAACCATACCGGGGATATTTTGTCTGCGATGTTGAGGCGCTGTATCAGTTAGAACAGCGGAACCATATGCAGGAAAAACTGCAGGCAGGGCAGGACTGGCAGCCGGGATGGAAAACTGAGATAAAACATGGAGCAGGATCTTCAAAACAGAAGGAAATTGATTTTTCCCCTTACACGATCGATACGCAGAATTTTCCGTACAATGTCTGGCGGAAACTGCATAAAAATGTCCTGCTTGATGACAGGGAAGAAATTCTTTTGTCGGGAGATGGACAGGGAGATCACGAACTGCGCATGGCAATTGCAGATTATCTTCATCAGGCAAGAGGTGTGAATTGTGTCGCAGAACAGATCATAATCGGCGCAGGTAATGAATATTTAGAACTTCTGCTTGCGCAGGTGTTAGGAGGAAAAGAAGACCGTACTGATGGATGATCCGACTTATCTGCAGGCGTACCGCACTTTTTCCAATATGGGTTATCTGGTGAAAAATATTCCGGCAGAGCAGGGGAGTATGCCGATCGAGGCGGTGCGCAGGGAAAACGCAGATATCTTATATGTTATGCCGTCACACCAGTTTCCTTTGGGAACAGTCATGCCTTTAAAACAGCGGCTGGAACTTTTGAAATGGGCATCGGAGAAAGAAGGCAGATATCTGATCGAGGATGATCATGACAGTGAGTACCGTTATAAAGGAAAGCCGATCCCGTCACTGCAGAGTATCGATCACGAGGAAAAGGTGATATATCTGGGTACTTTTTCAAAAAGTATTGCGCCGTCCCTGCGAATCAGCTACATGGTTCTTCCGCTGCATTTGTTAAAAAAATATCAGGAATCATGCAGCTTCTATTCCACAACCGTTTCGAAGATTCAGCAGGAAGTATTGAGGGAATTCATCCGGGGAGGATACTTTGGCAGACATTTAAATAAAATGCGTGGAATTTATAAAAACAAGCATGATTTTTTAGTTGGCGAATTGAAGAAAAAAAACTGGGTGGAGAATATTGCAGGGGATAACGCAGGACTGCATGTGCTTGTGCAGGTGAATACAACGCTTACAGAGGAAGAAATCTGTAAAAAAGCCGCAGAGTGCGGAATCCGCCTATGGGTATCAGAGAGCATTATATTCACACACCGCCGGAGAAGACCGGTACTCTTGTTAGGATATGGAAAACCGGATGAACAGGAAATACAAAAAGGACTGGAAGTGCTTGAAAGCATTGTTCTGGAAAATAGAATTCCCCTGCCACTTAGGTAGCAGAGGAATTGATAATAAATGTTAATCGTTTCCTGTTTTAACAGAATTTAGGAAAAGGGTAGACGGCGTGTTATTCATTGTTTACAAAGAAGGGAAGAAAAATTGGAAGACTTCTATTTTAATAGAAAACAAAAAGTGAAATACCGTTTGTCAGATAGAAATTCCTGACAGCCGGTATTATGATTTGCAAAGGATTATATGTGTTGATGAAGGAATTAAGTATTAATTAGTGCGTATTACTTAAAACAACATTGCAGTTAAATTCGGTTTGTGAGTAGCTGATTTTTAAGAAACCTTCATATTTCTTAACACTATTTTCAACATTGTAAAGACCAGTTCCATAGTCTTTAGAAGAGAATGTTCCGCATTTTGTGTATGAATTGCAACTATTTTTGACGTTGATTATAACAAAGTTATTATGGGAACTAACTATTACTGATACTTCTTTATTGGTTTTGCAAAGAGCACTAGCAGATAAGGCGTTTTCAAGCAAATTTGAAAATATAGTTGTGATGTCAATGTCATCCATAAATCTAAAATCAGTTTGTTCAACGGTACATTTATACAGAATGCCGTGTTGTTCTGCAAAAATCCTTTTTTCGTTCAGTATAAGATTTAGAACTGTATTATTGCTGTATGGGAATAATACAAAATCTGATATAAGTCTATCCATTCCTTTGATATAGTTATCTGCTTTTTCAAATTCATTGCTTTTATATAGTTGCTCTATCGTATTAACATGCTTATCTATGTCATGTATCATTTGTAACGATTTCTGATAGTTTGCGTCTAATTGTTTATAATATTTAAGTTGTAAGTTTGCTTGCTGCTCTGATCGGGCTATTTTAGACTTTAATTTTTGATTTTCAATAATGTATTCAAGTAGCCACATAATATGAAGATTAATAAATACGGTAATTATAATTGTTAAATATCCTATATATTTGTCAGTCTCGGTATTGTAACAGAATAACCTATTTTAGCGTTTAAGCAAATGTTTACTATACTACAGAATGATAATAAAATATATAAAATCAATTGTTTCATAGGAAGTACACTATGCTGTTTTGACAAATAACGATTCTTGGTTACCTGGTATAAACATATAATTAATAATTTTGAAATAGCCATTTTAAAAACGGAATGTGCTGGTTCGCATAATGGAAACTTAATAAAAATCAAAAACAATTCATATAGAGCGACCCCTATTGTTTCAAAAAAAGTTAAAAGAAATATGAAAAAGTATAAATCCAGGAGTAAAGTTTTCTTTGAACTCCATGGATCATAAAATAGTAAGCATATAACAGTGTAAGAATGATAATCCAACTTGCAAAATTTAAAATAGGGTAATTAAAAAGATTTATAATTCCAATTAAGACTCCGACGGAAATGGTAACTATATTATAAATCCATTTTTTTGAATATGTAGAGTTAAAATTTATTTTAAAATGATCAAAAATTAGTTGTGCAGAAACATAACAATTAATTACAGAAACAAAGTAAATGATATAAGTATTCATAAAAGGATCTCCCTTTATAGTATTAACATTTTTTCTAAATAATTGTTTAGAGCATTTCTGAATAGTACGGCACGTTTTTGAGACAAAGGAATCCTTATCCCATTGGTCATTAATAATTCGTAGTTTTTTATATCTTTTACATATTTTAAATTAACTACAAAACTTTGATGTGGCATAAAAAAGTTATAACTCGCCATGTCAATATCTATCTTTCCGATTTTTTCATTAAAATGATAATCACCGCTTTTACTGCATATCTTGACATATCGTTTCTTTATATATTCAAAAAAATATATATCATCTATATTAAATTCGGTCAATCCTTGCTCATAAGTTATGAAACGCGCAATATAAAGGGGATCATTATTTTGTGATTCATAAATAAGAATGTCATTAAGTTGTTTATAAATGATTTTTTTTGAAATTGGCTTAGTAAGGAATGCAAAGAATGTACATTATTATGTTGCCGTTTCATGATATTGTTTATAATTTGTAATATAAATTATATATGTAAATGCATTCAATTTTCGGAGTTGAGTACCTATATCTATGCCGTTTTCTGTTTGTAAAATAATGTCCAAGAAGATAACGTTATATTTTAGTGATGTTTCTAACAATTTTTGCCGGAATCATATAAATCAACAACGGATATGGATATATTATTTTTTCGGTGGCAAATTCTTCTATGCATTTTTGAATTGAACTGAGTACAATCTTGTCATCATCACAAAAATAGCAACAGTAAACATTTTACCTCTTTTATTATGTAGTAGGAAGCAACTAATCTAATACAAATTATAACATATATCGTGAGAATACACTATAAATAGTTGCGTATGTTAGGGCGAAAAACTGTATATCGGGGCATACTTATTGTTTTTATTCAAAACTCTTTTATAATATAAAAGAGAGATGAGCAAAACGAATTGATTTAAAAGTTGGATTTGGCAGTTAGCTTTTGTAAATCGGAAGAATGGGAATTTATGACATAGCAAAGCTGACGTAAGTCCAGAACCTACGCAAATGGGGAGATATGAATAGCTCTTTCTTATGCGATTCGCTTTACAGCTTTAAACACGATAGGATTGCCCTTTATTGCCGGTGGTGATTGCCGCAACAGCAAACCGCTAACAGACTTATATGGGCAATTGTATTCAAGTTGGTAACAGATGATTTATTTCTTACCCACATACGTTCCTGCCCTGTATTTTTGAAACGTGAATTGTATCTTTCACATTCTGTACGAAGAGAGTAATTACTTTTGAAATATTTGCTGTCTCTGTCGACGGAGAGTCTTAAATCATCGGGAATGGTGATGTATTTTGTACAGCCGCGATGCTTCTTGCCGTTGTAAAAATTTTTGTGATGGCAGGGACAATCAGCGTCTTTGCTTGATTTTAGTGGGCAGCAGAATTTTTGGCGTGTACGTCCATTATCAGAAAAATTTACCATCCTTTCCACATGGCAAACCGGCATCGCAGACGAGATTTCCATGGAAGAAGTTTTGGATTTTGGTGGATCGTTTGTTTAATGGAATAATACATTCGCCTTGGTAGAGTTCATGTACCTGATTATAGATTTTTAACATCATAGCCTTTATCAGCAAGAAAGGTACATTCGTTATCGGCAGAAGGTATGTGTGTCAGCCAAAATATCAAGCGCAACAGTGGAATCATGGACATTGGCGGTAGTGGTCAGTTCATAAATGGGAAGACCTGAAATACAGTCAACAAGGACGTGGTTTTTGTACCCCCAGTAGAATTCATACTTTTTCTCGTTTGTTTGGTTAGAAGCAGTATGTACGCCAAGTTTGCAATCAGTATCTGCTTTGGGCTGGTTATCAGGCTTAAATTTGTTGGATAGAAAAGATTTAGGATTATTCTGTGAAGTGTTTGCAGCAATCGGAGTAGAGTCCAAACCAATAAAAGATGTATCAACAATACCTTGTTTTGAAAGATAAAGAACTTGGGATTTCATAATGGATGAAAGTACACCGTTATCAAGCTGTTTTAGAAAACGATCAAACGTCCAGTAAGAAGGCAACGGAGCAGAAATATCAAAACCGCAGTAATGGGCGATTAGAAGGTTGTTGTTAAGATAATCAACAAGATCCGTAATCATTGAAAAGCCTTCACACTTCATAACGATAAACGAACAAATCATGGCATGATTGGAAAAGCCTTTTCGTCCGGTTTTAGGGAATTCATGGACAAAGGATAAATCGAGATTCAGAAAAAGTGAATCGTAAAACTTTGCAACTGGTTGTGAAGTGAAAAGACGGATGTCTTTCAAAATTTCTTGACGATAGATAACAATCAGCTCCTCTCGGTGAATTGATTTTGACAACTTAATTATACCATTTGGAGCTGGTTGTTACTATAAATTTAGGAGTGATAAAAGAGGTTGCCATGCCTCGCAAACATGCATAAATACTGAGTATGTGGAGTTTTGCTCATGGCTAATATAAAAAAATTAGGAGGTACTTAACTTGGTTGAGAATAATCTTTTGTATAGACGGTTTATAGAACAACAGAATATTGAATTTTGAGGAGGATTTGTATGAAAATAAAAGGGTTATTAATAATTGTAATATGTATGATAGGTCTATTGGGATGTACTTCAGAAGGATTTATTTGAAAAGAGTATATCAATTTGTTGAGATACAGTCATCAAATGGTAAAGAGATAGGAACTATAGTGAATTCGGATGATTTAGAATTTTTTTTTGAGGAAATGAAATTTCAAGAATGGAAATATATTGAAGAAAAAGAAGATTTTGGTAAATGTATTTACAAATTTATAGCTTATGAATTTGTAAAAGATGATGAAGAGTACTATATTAGGGAAGACCCATATGAGTTATATAAAGTAGATGACAACTATTATATTATTCAAGATAGTGATGTTATTTCCATTCCAAAAAGCGCGGGGCAATTTTTGAATTCAATTGAAAATAAAATTACAATAACTCAACCTATATCAGAAGATATTCTGGATAATTGGGAAAATAGAATTGTCAATAATACGGATAGTAGTTATGGAACAAAGAAAAAAACATATAATGATGAAACAATTGTTTCTAAAATCACTAAAATAGTTATAAGTGATGAAGATGAATTAGATATAAAAATAGATAACAAGGAAGAGATAACGGCATTCATTGAAGGCTTAGATACAGATAGTTGGAGTTCAATAGATGATATACCAAACGATGCGATTTTAAGGCGTAATATATCAGCATATTCGTTTAGGAGAAGAACTAAAGAAAAGGTTTTGACCACAATGTATACGATTATGTTATATGAAGCATCTAATAATGAATATTTTATAAGTGAGACTATTCCAGATAATGATTTTTACGGGTTGGAGATTATATTGAATTATACTACTATTCCCAAAAGCGTAGCAGATTTTATTTTACAAACTGAATAATAGATAAGCGTTTAAAAAAGGGCGTGTGAAAAAACGAGAGTTTTTTCATTCGTCCTTTAGCTTGATTATAATAATAGCTATATTACATAAAGAGGTATAGTTCCCCTTACACATAAGAATGATATTATGAAATCTTATGCGGCAGCTGCAACTTTTCTGTTTGTTTGTGATATTTATAAAGATTGTGTCCGATAGAAACGAGAAATACTTCAAGCAATACAGATTTTATTCCTCTTCGGACAATTCTTTGTACCACCGGTCGTTTTCATGATACCAAAAGTACCTTCTGCCTGGATGGATCTGTTCATCCTTAGAAGCGCTCCTGGATGCTTTCAGATTTTCTATCACCTGATGCATCGCTGTAAGTTCGCGGTTGATCCGTACAGTACGGTTTTATCTGTCTTTTACATTGTTCTGCATATGGACAGCCGGAGCAATCTTCACTGATACACTTCTTCCTGACGCCCATACTTGTTTCCTTTTACGTTTTTCGATAGAGAAGATAAAGCTTTTCCCATTTGGACAACGCATGATTCCGCCTTCCCGATTGGAAAATTTACCACGAAATGGATCTTCAGATACTTCTTGTCTGTAGTCTCTTTCTTGAACATGGTAAATTTCATATATTTTTCCATTCCATGCTGCCCACAGAAGATGTAATTGTTGTAGAACCATATCCAGCATCTGCTACTGGGTACTTCGGATAAAAGCCATATGTAGTATAAAACTTGTTCATTAATGGAATAAAACAATCCATATCTGAGCGATACTGATTTACATCAACAACAGCAATATATTCATCTGCAATACCGACCTGTACATTATAAGCTGGAAGCAACTGGTCATTGCCCATGTAGTCTGTCTTGATTCGCATAAAAGTGGCTGAATGGTCTGTTTTCGAGTAACTGTTGCGATCTTCTCCACAGATTTTGATTTTTCCACGTATTCTTCCAACTTAGCAGCATACTCTTTGAGTTTCTCATAATGACGTTGTTGTGTAGTTTTGCGATGTCCACTGCCATGAACAAACATTGCTTCATTAATCTGCCAGACTTCTGCATACTGTTCAGCAGCTTCCTTCAGATACTCTGGTGCGTACTCACTATTGATACAAAGTTTCATACCTGTACATGAAAGTTCCTCATTGATTTCCTCAAAGAGTGTAGTTATCTTACCAAAGAGACGGTATCTGGATTTTTTTTTTTTTTTTTTCCATACCCAGGAGTATTTATTCGCATTTGCTTCAAACTTGGATCCATCAATGTATAGATGTTGAAGATCTACATGCTCTGTCTCGAAGATTTTTTTGTTTATATCTTGAAATATTTCCTCAATGGAATCAGCAAATTACTTCGTTGATGAAGTAGCCGAAAGTACGGTAAGAAGGTGCTTGATGATCCATAAGATACATGAAGCGGAGATTGACTTTACACTGATCCTCCAGTTCACGCAATGATATATAGCCATTCGCCATAAATCCAAACAAAACTGTTTTCAGCATGCTGACCGGGTCATATCTGAGTCTTCTGTATAATGTTGAGGAATATTTTTCAGATATTTCTCCAGTTCGATTTCTCCCATAAATCTATCAAAGTCAGCACTGGATCACAGATGTCCAAATAATCTTGAATTAGCATTGGCAAAACTGCCTGTTTTGGGTTAGAATAGATTATGTTATTAATTTTTTTCACAAATTAATTATAACAGAAAGAAAGACCTTGAGTTCATTATAAACTCTTGGTCTTTCTTTTTTTTCGGGACTATTCTTTTCACAGCCCTTTTATTGTTAGGGCAAGGCCACCGTTTCGGAGATGGAGTTTTTCGTGTTCCGAAAAATGGAATGCTGGAAACAAATAAACCACTGCTATGCGAGTGGTTGGAAATGCTTTAGCTTACAGAAAAAACCTCCAATGCTATAATAATGCAGGTTCGCCAACCGCATTACAAGCAGAGGAGGTATCCATATGGATATAAATAGTTTAGCACACACGAAATGGAATTGTAAGTATCATTGTTATTTGCACCAAAGTATCATAGAAACAATATATGGACAGTTAAAACGTGATATAGCTAATATATTAAGCATGTTATGTAAAGAAAAGGTGCAAAATTGTCGAAACAGAAGTATGCCCGGATCCACATACATATGTTAGTAGAGATTCCACCAAGCATAAGTGTGTCAGGTTTCGTAGGGTATTTAAAAGAAAAGTACGCTAATGATATTTGACCGACATGCGAATTTAAAATATAAGTATGGAAACAGGGGCATTTCTGGTGCAGAGGATATTACGTAGATACAGTAGGCAAAATGCAAAGAAAATACAGGAATATATTCAAAATCAGTTAAAGAAGATTTGGAATATGATCAAAATGACTCTGAAAGAGTATATTGACCCGTTCACGGGTGAGCCAGTAAAACAAACAGACAGAATAAGCCCAAGGGCTTAGTAGGTAAATGACGTTGCGGCTGGCGAACCATTCGATGAGTCTTTAGACTCCAGAGCCGGTAATAAAGCCCTTATAGGGGCGTGAGAAAACCAACAGCTAAGCCGGTGGTTATGATTACCAAGCAAGGACGAGGGCACTGAAAAAGTAGATAATACCGTCTATATTTGGTACAATGTATCTATCAAATATAGGCGGTGTTTTTATGATCGAACAACAGCAGAAATTGATGCTAAGTCCATGGAAATATATGAATTAGTAATCCCAAAAGATAATCTTCTCCGACAGATAAAAGAATTGGTTGATTTTAGCTTTATTTATGATGAATTGCTTGCTAATTATTGTCTGGATAACGGACGAAATGCAGTTCCACCTATCCGAATGTTTAAATATCTGCTTTTAAAATCAATTTATGATTTATCAGATGTTGATGTGGTTGAACGTTCTAAATACGATATGTCTTTTAAATATTTTTTTGGACATGGCTCCAGAAGATGAAGTTATAAATCCAAGTTCATTGACAAAATTTCGGGCTGCGTTTAAAGGATATGAATCTTTGGATATGCTGATTGCCAAAACAGTTCAGTTAGCATTAGAAAAAGGAATTATAAAGTCAAAATCCATTATTGTGGATGCTACGCATACAAAATCAAGATACAATCAAAAGACACCACGTCAAGTACTCCAGGAACAATCAAAAAATCTGCGTCGTAGCATCTATGAGATTGATGAAACAATGAAAGAAAAATTTCCTGATAAAAACACAGAGGATTCTTTAGAAAAAGAACTAAAATACTGTAAACAGCTTATTGATGTTGTAAAAGGAAATGAAGAAATTTGTAGTTATCCAAAAGTGCAGGAAAAATTAAATCTACTAGAAGAATCTGTCACTGATGACATGGAACATTTAGAAACTTCAAAGGATGAAGATGCAAAACTGGTCATAAGACAGCCGACACTTCATTCTTTTGGATATAAAACACACATAGCAATGACAGAAGAACGGATCATCACAGCTGCCACAATCACCAGCGGCGAAAAAACAGATGGCAAAGAACTGCCAAAACTTGTACAAAAAAGTAAAGCTGCTGGGATACAGATTGAATCAGTCATTGGAGATATGGCTATTCTGAAAAGAAAATATCGAGGCAGCAAAGAGGTGATTATGAACTGATAGCAAAACTAAATCCAATTATTACAAGGTAACCGAAGAAAGGAAGATGAGTTTGAATTTAATAAAGATGCCGGAATGTATCAGTGTAAAAGCCGGACATTTAGCCATTCATAAATATTTTCGATAAAAGGAAAAAGATAAAAAAAAAAACCCACGTATGGTCTATTTTTTCATATTGAAAAATGTAAATGTTGTCCTTATCGGTGGTTTGGCTGTTATAAGAAGGAGCCAAAAAGAAAACAATACACAGAAACAATCATTTTGCGATTCCCACAGTGAACAGGTTAGAATTTCAGGAAACTGAGCA
>SCPN01000278.1_pt1 | contig 212696 bp, 257 predicted proteins | sample 6106831 | NCBI WGS metagenome assembly SCPN01 (sample SAMN10720447, study PRJNA508395) | human gut metagenome | isolation source: Participant 1, 0 month | reverse complement strand
GCTCATTCTTGCTTAAGTGTTCAAAAGTCATGTAAACGCTAATGCTTTTTGTACTGTTTTCAAAGAGACTGGCTTTACAGCCAGCCTTCTCTATAAATATTTATAGTAGTTTTATGATGGAAAGGAAAAAATTCTGCTTTTCCAACCACAGCTTTTTAAGTGGCTCAGTTGTCAAGACAAAAATCTAAGATTTTTATAATGAACTGATATGGTTGATAAGTAACAAGGAACATGGGAGGATAGTGGAACACTCCCCAGATCCATATATGCATTAAGCTGCATACGGCAAAAGCATTGCCGGGTAGTAGCATTCAGCCGGTGTTTTGTAATCAAGGGCAGAATGGCATCTTTCAAAGTTATAGGTGTGGACATATCGTCCAATAGCAACTCTGGCTTCCTTGATGTTGTTATACAGCGTCAGATAAGCTTCTTCATACTTGAAGCTGCGGAACCATCGCTCAATCATGATGTCGTCAGCCCAACTATTCCATCCATACTCTGACGGATACCGTTTTCTTTTACAAATTCAATGTATTGCTGACTTGTGAACTGACAACCCTGATCAGAGTTCAAAATCTGTGGTTTTGACACAGCAAATGCTTTTAGAGCATTGATAACCATTCTGGTATCAAGGGTATCATCGACTTCCCAGCCTACGATACAGCGGCTGTACCAGTCGATTACAGCTGTCAGATACAGAAATCCGTGTCTGATTGGAATATATGTAATGTCAATAGACCACGCCTGATTTGGCGCATCTATGACGGCATTTCGAAGATAAGGACATACCTTTGCCTGTTGCATCCGCTTGGAAAGATTCATCTTAGGATAGATTGGGTAAATATCCATCTCATTCATATAGCGGCGTGCTTTGACGCCCAACATGATAACCTCTGTTTTGAGTTGTGCAGACATTTGCCTTGCACCCCAGGTTGGATTATCCGTATGAGAGATGGTCGATAATCTCTTTACAAACCAGTTCTTCGTCTGATACAGGTGAAGTCTTGGAATAGATGCTTGTACGGTTGATATCAAGCAGTTTTGCTCCTACAGATGCGGGATTTCTTTAGTCTTCAAAGGTTTTGGACTAAATTTACTCTCGTAGTCAGGTCCACAAATTTCTTCAGATTTTTTGAGCCAGTCAACCTGCATGGTTAACTGACCAACCTTTTCGCATACTCCGCCTTTTCCTTGCGTTCTTCAGCAAGCTTGTCTTTGAGGTTTTCCTCACGCTTGTCATCGAATACTGCAGAGGCTTTGTTAAGGAATTCTTTCTTCCAATTGCGGAGCAGATTTGGTTGGATGTTATTCTCGGTTGCAAGGGTGTTGAGATCTTTCTCGCCCTTAAGCAGCTCGATTACCAGGTCTGATTTAAATTTGGCACTAAAGTTTCTTCTTTGTCTGGACATAATGATGAATCCTCACTTTCATACTGATTTTAGTATATCAGATTCATTAATATTTGTCCGAAAAAGTGTCTTAATTTATGAGACCATTATACTTCTTCCTCATACTCAGGAATGTCAATCCGCTCAATCTTGAAAATAAAGGGGCGTGTGCTGTCATTACAGTAGATGATCATCATTCTGCCGTCATTTGTCCACTTGCGCATAATGGAGCCGCCATGCAACGCTGTATAAACATATCGGCTGACGGCACCCTATTTGCTGACACTTTTAGTTATTGTTGGTTGCCTGTGGCATGAATGGAATTAAAGCATCTGCCAAATTATGTATATTACGTGTCTGAATATATACTTTTCCATTGCCGTGGAAAGCATTAACTAAACCTTCACCTGTGGTAAAGCCAAATGTACCTGAAGCTACTTTAATCTCATAATTTAAAGGGAATCATCCACGCTTCTACGTGTTCATTGTCAATCGTGATAGGATGATCTTCATCTACATCAATTTCTAAGATATCCCCAAATGCACTGACCATAACATCACCTTGTCCAAATGTGTGCATCACAAAGAAACCTCCTGAACCACCAAATAAGGCCCTTTCCAACGCTTTTGCGATTTCATTTCATAAGACACACTTCCATTCGCAAGCTAAAAAGACACCCGTTATTCAAATAGTAATGTTGATTTGGTTGTACCTTTAAACATGTAATTTTACCTGGAATGGCAGGTGCAATGCCTAAAAAGGCGTTGGAACTTGTTCCTGTAGCTTCTGTAATAAACATGCTTTCTCCACTTGTAAGACTTCTTCCAATGGCTCCAAGAACACCTCCAGGCCTTTTTATTGCTGTTCATTTTCCTTCGATAGAAACATTTGACATATAAGCCATAGAACCTCTTTCGATTTTTACGGTTTCATTAGCTTGTAAATGAATTTCGGCAATAGGACAATCTGAATCGCCTTTGATTATATAGTCCATAATAGACCTCCTTTTCTTTTATTACATTCATTATATCAAGTCGATGTGAAAATAACAAAATATTAAAATTTTTCAATTTATGAATTGAACATAAATTATGTCAAATATATATATATATATTTAGTTCAATCCGATTTTCTTAATTCTACAGGCACCGTTATCCAGTTAATAAGTTTGCATATCCAATAAGTCCATTTCCTTATTGACACCTCCGTTGATGTTATGCATTCAATATAATATATACATAGATATTTGTCAATGTATGTATTTTAAAAAAAAAGAGAATCAAGTTTTTGATTCTCTTCATACATTCATTATAGCTTTTATCATCCATTTTATTTGCCCCAAACAGCCGCTGCATTCGACCTTACAAGCAGTTCTTCCACAGGCAGACCAATCGGACAAATATCATGACAAGATAACGACTTCCCGCATCCCTCAAAATATTTCTTCTTATATTCAGCAGAAATCTCATTCAAATGAGTGCTTTCCTGTTCTTCATTCAGAATCCGAAATGCGTTGACTGCAGCAACAGCGCCTGCGAAAGTCCCATTTGCAGAGAAGTTAGGACACACTTCAAGGCAGCAGCCACACATCAGACAGCGTGCCGACTGGTATCTCGGTTCATGTGTCCACGGATTCATATAAGCTTCACTTTCAAGCCAAAGGTTCAGTTTTTTCAAATTTTCAAACAGAATTGACCGGTCAACGATCAAATCTCTTACAAGCGGAAATTTGCTTAAAGGTTCCAAGGTGAATTGTAGAACCTTTTAACGTATGTAGAAATGTAGAGCATGCCAGCCTCGGACGTTCGTTAATCAGCATGGCGCAAGCCCCACATTTTCGCACCATACAGCTACATTCCCAGCTAATGGGAGTAACTATATTCCCTGAATTATCTTTCAAAGGGGTTCTACTGTTCAATTCCTTTAGAACATTGGCAACAGAGCTGTTTCTTGCTTCCGTCAAACTCAAATTCCTGCCAATAACTGTCTTCTTTCTGACTCTCCTGCCGCCTGATTCTTATTTTATATACCAAGTGAATCACCGCCTTTCTGGAACAGGTACAAAGGAAATCTGTATCTGCTTTCCATCAAATCTGGCTACCGTTGTTTTAAGGTAATCATCGTCATTGCTCTTCGGATAATCCTCCCGCCAGTGTGCACCACGGCTTTCTTTTCTTGCAAGAGCACTCTTTAGAACTGCCATGCCAAGCAATGGAAGATTTCCTGTCAGCGCTTGTACCGTTTGAATTCCCATTTAACAACGTATTCTCATTTCTGACAACGCCCATAATATCCTGCATCACTTTGTTTAATTGCTTTATTTCTGAAATTTGGGACGCTGGTGGAAAATCTATCTGTGTCGCACAAGATAGATCTACTACATCTGCCTGTTCGCATGCTGATTTTGCCGCAACACGTCCTCCGTATAACGCTCCTAACAGAGAATTTCCACCAAGACGGTTGGCACCATGATATTGGGCACAGCATTCTCCGGCAGCGTAAAGATTCTGAATCGGCGTTCTGTGCTGCTCATCCACCAGAATGCCTCCCATAAAATAGTGAATTCCCGGTAAAACAGACACCGGTTCCTTTCGTATATCTTTATGCAGATAGGTCATACAATCGTCTGCCAGACCAGATAGCTTATTTGAAATAATCTCCTCCGATATTTCCGTCATGTCAAGAAATACCTCTGATTCATGGCTGACCTTCCATATCTCTCTGGCGGTAATATCTCGTGGCATCAGATTTCCAAGCTCCGGGTATTTTTCCTCCATGAAATACCATTGTTTTCCATCTTTCATGGCAAACAACCTGCCACCTTCCCCTCTGGCCGCCTCGCTGATGAGCATGCGTTTTCCACCACATTTCACAGTTGTCGGATGATACTGGATCATCTCGCCATTTGCCAGAGGAACACCAAGCCGGAACAATTCTGCGGTGACTTCTCCTGTATTGCTCAGCGAACCCGTTGTATTTCCAAACAATCCGTGCATACCACCGGTGGCAACAATAACCGCATCCCCCGGTAATTCCACAGTCTCCTGACTGTATTCATCCCTGATTACGCAGCCACAACAAATATTGCCACACAGACGAAGTGTTAGGAAAGAATGATGGCTGAACCGTTCTACCATACCAGATGCTTCTTTCCTGCGAACAGCGTCTATCATAGCTGTCATGATCTGCTTCCCGGTATCGCTCTGCGCAAAAGCAGTCCTTTTCTTTTTCTGCCCGCCAAAATTCCGCAGATCCACATCATCATAGCCGCTCATGTTAAATTGAACTCCAAGTTTTAACAGCCAGTGCACCAGCTCCGGTGCTGCCTGTGTCATTCCCCAAACTGCATTTGGGTCTGCCAGACCGCAAGCCGCCTTTATTGTATCTGTGAAATGTTCTTCGGGACTGTCGTTTTCATCTTTTGTATTCAAAGCTGCGTTGATACCGCCCTCCGCCATAACAGACTGTGCCCGCTCTGACGGAAGGGAGGAAACCAGTTTTACATTGCATCCATTTTCCGCTGCCTGCAAAGCCGCTGAAAGTCCTGCCAGTCCAGCACCTATAATAATAATTGTCTTACTCATAGATATTGCCACCCAATATAATAGAAAATAACTGCGCCCGCTATAAACAGAAGGAGCACCGAAAGAATCAAATAAATATCACCCCTTCGTTCTTTATAACTGATGATTCCCAGCGATACGAGCAATGGGCGGATATTGATAAAAATATGAACAAAGATTGCCGCCACGAACAAAAGCTGAGTTACCATCTTTACCGTTGTAAAAGGGAACAAAATATATGTTCCATTCTGCACCTTTTCCAAACAAGCCGAATATGGAAGAACAGCAGAATCAGTATTGCCAGCCCACTGGCTCGTCTCGCCCAGAATATGGCGTTCTGTTTCAGATACATTTTTCCGGATTGCTTCGCTGTCTGTAAACTCTGAACTGTCAGGATGACACCAATCACCGTATGCACAACAAGAATACCAACACCAATCCATGCAAGAAGTTTCCCTGCGCTACTTCCAACTCCGTTCAGCATAAAGCTGCCCATGATTCCATGAATCATAAAAATGAGAAGCATTAAAACAGACAAAATCGTATTCCATTTTCTCATAAATTCCCGCTCACCTCATTTCTTCGCTGTCCATGATCATATAGTCCATCTGTGTTAGCGTTGTAACGTCAATAAAATCATCCGATGCCAGGAATACATCATACTTTCCACTTACCACTCTTGATAGCATCATTGTGTTACTGTACTCTTTCAGATCTACGGAGAAAACCGGCCTGTTTCAACCTGTCACAGAGTTTCTTAGCATAACTGACAAGCGGATAATCCGTCTCAGATACATATAACCGAAAACTAATGTCCGTTTTCATGAGATCTGTTTCATTTGTTTCCGAATCGTCCAGTGCCAATTCTTTTAATTTATTCCGGGTGTTCTCGTTGTCGAGACCATCTGACATCATATTAATACCGAGAACATAAGAGCCTTCCAACTGAGCGGAGGCTTGAGCCGCCTTTTTTGACTTCGGTGTTGCTCCTGTGACTGCATCAATCATAGAGGGCGGTGAGTGCAAAAGTGCACCGAAAACCTACAAGAAAAACAATCGTAACAACTAACAGAATCAATTTCCGTTTCACATTGCCACCTCGTTTCCTATTTTTTCAAAATTCTCATTGCGTTCAAGACGGCAATTATGGTAACGCCTACATCACCAAATACAGCTTCCCACATTCCCGCAATACCAAGAGCGCCAAGAATCAGGAACACACTCTTAATCCCAAGAGCAATCACTATATTCTGCATGACAATTTGTTTTGTCGCTTTTGCTACATCAATCGCGTCCACCAGCTTAGACGGTTCATCTGTCATCAGAACCACATCTGCTGCTTCAATGGCCGCATCCGAACCAAGCCCACCCATTGCAATACCAACATCTGCACGGGCAAGGACAGGCGCATCATTGATACCATCACCAACAAAAGCCAATTTGCTTCCCGGTCTCTTTTTACTATCTAAAAGCTCAACCTTTTCCACTTTTTGGTCAGGAAGCAGCTGTGCATAATATTCATCCAACTGCAATTCTTCTGCAACAGACTTCCCAATTTTTTCATCATCACCGGTAAGCATGACTGTTTTTTCCACGCCGATATGTTTCAGGTCAGAAATTGCTTTTTTACTGTCCGGCTTCACTTCATCTGTTATCAAAATACATCCGGCATATTGACCATCTACTGCTACATAAACCTTTGTACCAACTTTTTCACAGGCTGTGTACTCCACATGCTCTGAATCCATAAGTTTCGTATTGCCAGCAAAAACTTTCTTTTCCCCTGCTATTACACTGATTCCATATCCTGAAATTTCCTTATAATCAGAAATCACTGACTGATCAATTTCTTTTCCATAAGCAGCAAGAATGGATTTTGCAATAGGATGGTTAGAAAAGCTCTCTGCCTGGGCCGCATACTCCAGAACCTGTTCTTTTGAAAATCCATTTGCAGGCAGAATATCAGTCACATTGAAAACACCCTTTGTAAGTGTTCCAGTTTTATCGAACACAATAATGCTGACATTATTAAGCGCCTCTAAATAATTACTTCCTTTTACAAGAACACCTCGTTTAGATGCCGCACCAATACCTCCGAAGAAAGTCAGCGGGATTGAAATGACCAATGCACATGGGCAAGATACCACAAGGAAAACAAATCCTCTGCGAATCCACTCTGTCCAACCTCCACCAAGAAGAATCGGTGGCAGAATTGCCAGAATAGCTGCTAAGATTACAACAACAGGAGTGTAATAACGTGCAAATGTAGTAATGAAATTTTCTGTTGGTGCTTTTCTACTGGACGCATTCTCCACAAGATCAATAATCTTTGAAGCAGTAGATTCACCAAATGCTTTCGTTGTCTTAATCGTTAAAACACCCGTCTGATTCATACAACCGGAAAGTGCTTCGTCTCCTTTATGAACGCTTCTCGGAACCGATTCTCCTGTTAAAGCCCTTGTATCCAGCATAGAATCTCCATCCAATACCACACCGTCTAATGGAATTTTTTCACCAGGCTTTACAATAATAATCTCACCAATGGAGACACTTTCAGGAGATATGGTAATCAATTCTCCGTTCCTTCTGACTGTAGCACAATCCGGACGTATATCCATTAAATCTGATATAGATTTTCTGGAACGCTTAACAGCCAATGACTGAAAAAATTCACCTACCTGATAGAATAGCATAACAGCAACTGCTTCTGGATATTCACCAATGACAAAAGCCCCAATCGTAGAAACACTCATCAAAAAATGTTCATCAAATACACGCCCCTTTGAAATGTTCCTCACAGCCTGCCATACAACATCTCCACCAAGAATAACATAAGAAACAATGAGAAAAGCTAACTCGATAGGCAGTGGCACTTTCGCAAAAACAGTCAATGCCATACCAATAGCATAGATTGCTGCACCAGTCGCTAAACGAACTGTCAACTTCTTATCCTCATTGTTATAGGATTCATTGGCCTCCTGCTTTTTTTCCGGTATATAAGATTCCTGTGCAATTTCGGAAACTTCCACATCTGGCTCATGGCTATGAACAATCGTTTCAATCTGACTGGCTATCGTATCTGCGGCTGTCTGAGCAACAATGATTGTAAGCGTCTGCTTCATCAGATTTACCACTGAGGATTGCACTCCATCCAACTCTCCGACTTCTTTTTCAATTTTTGCGGAACAATTCGGACAGTCCAAGCCTTTTAACGAATAACTCTTTGTAACATTCATAACGGTTTCTTCCTGAACCTCCACACCCGGCTCATGACTGTGAACAATCGTTTCAACCTGACTGGCTATCGTATCTGCGGCTGTCTGAGTAACATTGATTGTAAGCGTCTGCTTCATCAGATTTACCACTGAGGATTGCACTCCATCCAATTCTCCGACTTCTTTTTCAATTTTTGCAGAACAATTTGGACAGTCCAACCCTTTTAATAGAAATATGCGTTTCATGATAATCTCCTTATAATTTGTTTAATTGTTCAATTACTCAACTATAATATTAAAAAATAATTTCTGGATTTGCTCAAATTTGAAACTAATCTTTCAGATCCTAAAAATACCACTTACGCCACCCGGAAGTCTTCACTTAGGGCGTTCTGCATGAATTCTGGCAGTCTGTTGAAGAAGTCGATATAGATTTTTTCAATCAGCTCGTCAGAAACGTGTAAGATTGCCTTGATAAACGCTCCATAGCAAGTACCTTGCCAGCCCCCAAGTGCTGCAACATGGTTTTGCAAATAATCCGCAACGTTCGCTCCTCCAGTATTCACCTGTAATCCATACCGCCATCTTCTCATCTCCCTGCTTTCTTTAGTGTTTATACACCTTCCGCTTCGGGAACCATCCTTTTGCCACTCTTTTTTCCTGTTCTTTCAGTTCCTTAATGCTCCAAAAGCAACTGACGCCCAAAACACCCAGGGAAACCGACCAAAGTATTTCCTGCATTCTACGGATAGAATCATACAAAATGCCACCAGCAAAAATACCGGCCAACAGCGGCTTCCAAAGTAATACTCCGCATATATAACAATAGGATGGAACAATCCAATCAGAAAAAAGGTAAGCACACCAATCAATATACCACTAAAATTCATCATAACTCCTTGTCCTTTTCCTTATACAAACAGCACATTATCGCAGACCGGCGCAACTTATCTTCTGCGTGCAACAGTCGCCCTCAACAACATATCCAATATGCGCAAAGAAGAAGTATTGCAATATAGAACTACAACCTTCCTCTTCCATATTTTTTAAATATCTGACACATTTTACGGATTGCATTTTTTACACGGATCATAACCTGCAGCAATCAGCGCATCCCTACTCTATAATTTGTTTAATTGTTCAATTACTCAACTAAAATATTAAAAAATATTATTTCTGCCAAAGATGCTCAAATCCCTTGTCAATAATCTCTTTCACATGATCATCTGCCAGCGAGTAGTAAACTATCTGTGCTTCTTTACGGAATTTTACCAGATTCGCAAGACGCAATGCCTTTAACTGGTGTGAGATTGCGGATTTCGTTACCCCCAGTAGCACAGCAAGATCACATACACACATCTCTCTCTGTTCCAGAGCGTGTAAGATTTGTACTCTGGTACCATCTCCAAATAGCTTAAATAAAGATGCTAACTGGATATAATCATCTTTGGGTTGCATCTTGGATTTCACATCATTCACAATATCCTCATGAATTACATCGCAATTACAAATATAAGACGTTTTTGGACATATATTCACCTCCCAAATAATAATAGTTGAACAATTACTCAACTATTATTATACTTATTTTTATATTTATGTCAATAAGCTGATGTTAGTTCCCCATAAATTTTACAATTAAAACCAGCTCTTTATTCTTTTCTTAATCTTTTTTTTCCAGTATACCGTTTTGGCTTTTTGTCACACTTCCTGTAAATTCCGATTTGTTAAGCTGATTCTTAATCATAGCATAATAATTGTTCTATCCATTCCAATCGTTGCAATGTTTTAATCCACTGTTTTGGAATTTCATCATAGCCATAATACAATCCAGCCAGGCTTCCGGTTATAGCGCCTACAGTGTCTGTATCGTCTCCAAGATTCACTGCCTGCAGTACGGCTTCTTTGTATGATGTTGTAGTTATCAAACACCAGGTCACAGCTTCTAATGTATCAACTACGTATCCGCTGCTTTTGATCTGGTCTTTTGAAAGCTGTCTGAATGCATTCAAATCAAATAATCTGGAAATACCCCAGCTCTTTATAGTTGTTAAGGTCGCTTCGGTAATACTGACAAGCTGCGTCAATTCCCCACTGAAGTTTTGCAAGCAGATCTCCTTCTAGAAAGAACTGATCTTACCATAAAATAGTAAATGCCACAGGCAATCTGACTGCGAAGATGCATGTGTAAGGGCGGAAACATTATGGATCAGGTATATACTTTCATTTTCTGAAGTACATATCATTTTCTGACGGTTGTATAGATACAAACAGACAGGAAGGATTCTCATAAGAGATCCGTTTCCATTATCCCATTCTGTTTTTACCTCCACAGTCAATAGGGTCTGTTCCTTTTCCGTATTGAATGATTGCTCTGGAAGTTGCGACTCCAATATCAAATACCTCTTGGAATGGTGTATAATCCGCATATAGACACCATTCCGTGAATTTGTCCATAATATCCTTATAATCGATTTTGCCTTTTTGTTTGATACTGTCCAAAGTAGCAAGTGTCATACTGCTATCGTCTGACCAGGTGCCGACCGGCTGATTATGCGTTCCATAAGCGCGCATCCCAATCACAGGATCATGCTCACGATCTTCTCTGCTGGAAAATTCAACAGGAACCCCAAGTGCATCACCGACCATAAGGCCTATTATTCCATCTTTCCAAATGTTTTGTCCCATTAAAATACATCTCCTGTCTCACTTCTGTATATTTACAAGCGGCAGTATATATTGCATAGCTGAAAAGCTATGTGAATTCATTTTCATGTTTCTTGAAGAAATCATAAAAATAGCGCACATTATCCAGATCGCTCCATTTGGACACTTCATAATCTTTTGTATCGAGATTATATATTTTTGCATGTAGAGTTCCTAGCATAAAAGGGGAATGTGTGGCGATGATAAACTGGCATTTCAATAATCGTGCCAGTTTATTGATCTCTTCTGCCAGAAGAACCTGATTCGCTGGCGAAAGGGATACTTCTGGTTCATCCAATAAGTATAAGGCATCTGGCTGTAAATATTCTTTAAAATAATGAAGAGACGTCTCTCCATTTGAGTACTTTTCCTGAGCAAAAAGGATGTAGGATTCCTGCTTGCTGCCTTCTCTTGAAGCCAGATACTTCCTCGCGTCTGTTAGAGACATCCCCTTTTTTACATAATCGTATTCCATGCCTTCTGACAGGATCTGCTTTTGCTGGATTTTCTTTATCTCATATAAGATGTCTTCGCTTTTGATATAGCGGCTATTCTCAGGAATTTTGAGCTGTCTACCGTCATCGTCTTCACCGAGGCTATAAAGGCATTCGGCCGAAAATGAACCACAATAGTCTACGATGCCATAAGAATTACTTGTGGCGTACTCTTTCCCTTTGATCTTAAGACAATTTGCTATAATGTTCAAAATTGTTGACTTACCAGAACCATTGTTGCCATACAAAACTGTGATAGGAGAAAATACAAAAGCATCGATATATTTGCCCCGGAACACATTATAAGGGTAGATGTTAGGATTATTTACTTTTTTATCACTGAGTTTAAAAGAACTCAAATATATCACAGATATGCTCTCCTTTACAGAGGTATCAAGCTTTAAGATGCCGTATGATTTGCAGATCACTCAACAAAGTGGATGCGATTCAGTTCAAACCGGTCTTGCTGCGGTCTTTCTTCCGATGGATATCCAAGGGGAAATAAGCAAAACGGTTTCAGATTATCAGGAAGTTGTAAGATTCTGCAAACAGGTTCCATAAACTCTGGAACAGGAGAAATACCGATACAAACACCACCAAACCCCAGAGCATCTGTCTCCAGCCAGATATTTTCCAATGAAAGCCCCATATCAATCGGTATCATCGAAGGAGCCGGAAGGGATTCTGTTCTGTATACAGGAATGATTACTACCGGGGCACCTGCAGCACATCCAGCATAAGGAGTGGTTTGCGATAAGAGTCCGATTTTCTCTTTATCTGTTACGACATAGAATTCCCATGGCTGCTGATTACAGGCACTGGGGGCCTGCATGCCAGCCTTTAAGATCTGAAGGATCTTCTCATTTTCAACAGGTCGCTCCTGGTATTTTCGTATGCTTACGCGGTGATAAATAGGATTCATAATGAAGGGGGCTCCTTTCGTGTAATGTTGGTCTCTTGTGTTTCGAGAACCTTTAAGTTTCTACTCAGATATTGTTATTTTTTAGAAGATGTTTTTTCCAGAAGGTCAAAATATTTTTGCTGATATTTATCGATCTCAGCCTGTTTTTCGTCTTTCAACTTCTGGATGGTGGCCTGGTATTTTTGTTCAAGTTCAAGAATCGCTTTTTCATGGGCCAACTGTAGTTCGCTCTTGCAGTGTTCCAGCTCCTTTGCATGATCAGATTCTGCCTTCTTGTGATCAGCACAAGCTTTTGCCAAAGCGGACTCTGCAGATTCTTTGTCTTTGATAGCAGCATCATATTTCGCAGTCAGATCTGAAAATTCAGACTGAAGCGCGTTGAGAGCCTTTTTATCACCAGACATCGCTTCCAATTTAGAATTCAATTGGCTGTTCTTTTCCCGCAGTGCATCATTTAATTCCTCTTTGTCTTTTAGGATATCCTCATACCCATCCAATTTAGATTCGTAATCATCTTTTAGAGAAATAATGTATTTGCTTATACGGTCCTTTTCTGCAGCAGCCATTTTTACTTCTGAAAGCGCTTTCTCCTTCTCCTTATTGACAGTATTGATCTGCTCTTTTAATTCCTGGATAATTGCGTCCTTATGCTGAAGGGAACTATCGTATTCGGTCCGGATCGTGTCAGTCAAAGAGAGGTTATCCTCTAATGCTTCCCGGTATAACCGGACAAGAGTGTTTGCATAACGCTCAAATGTATCAATTACATCCTTCTTTTCCGGCATTAGAACCTTACTTTTATGTAACTTGTAGACTTCAATTCCATATGTCCTCTACAAAAAATTTTGATCCGATTCCTGCAGCAGAGGCGTCTCCAGATCCTCACCAGTTGGATCCGGCTCCTGTCTGTTCTGCGTATTTTTCCTGTGATCTCCCATATCTTTTTCCACCTGGATTTTCAGCCTCTCTAGTTCTGCTTCGTATTCTGCCACAAGAGAGTCATCTTTTGTTTCATAAGCCGTCCCTGTCTCCCTGAAAGTCACATCCTCTTTCTTTTCTTCAACAAACATGGACAAGGTGTTAATCAAAAAAATTACACAAATTAGAAAGTATGCAATCTTTATATTTATCTGCCCTATTACGCATTCAATAATTTATGTAGCAGACCTTGTTCTTCATTTTCAGGATCCACATGGAAAATATCGATTTTCTCTGTATCTGGCATACGGTCATCAAATGCCGGATACAGAAACCCAAATACGGGATCCGACGGTTCGTAAGTGTCCTTCATCAGACATATGGTTCCAATGATAAAATCATAGACGATTTCTGACTCATGCAGGCTTTCTTTATCCTTTGCTTCAAAGGCACATCATAAGTACCATGAAAATATAGATACAAAAATGATCAGTTACCGCATATCCATCCGCAAGTTGTTCATATAAAATATCCATCAGCGCATCGTTCTTCAGACCACATTCCTGAATCGCTTTCAGTAGCTGTTTGATACTGTATTTGCCTTCTGATTTATTAGGGAACAAACGTTCTTTTAACTGCACATTGGACTGTGCAAAAGGAATTGTTTTAGCAATCGCCAGGTTTCTTGTTTTTTCCGAAGCGGACAGCTTACCAAAATGGATATTGAAGGTATCTTCCACTTCTCCCATTTCGTCTACATAAGCTCCTGCGATTCGGTCAAAGCAGTTCCTTGTTAATGTCATTCTCCTGGTAAGCTCCAACATATCATCACGATCAATCATCTCGCTCTGCCACTCAAAATGTGTTTGAACATACTCAATCACATCGAGAAATTGAAGTCCTCACGGATTCTTCTTACTGCTTCACCATGTATGCTTTTGTGGTTACAAGTAACTCACTACTCACAAGTTCTGGTACACTCCACAGTCGTTAATTCCCGAAATAGCCTTCGGTACATACTTACATTTGCGTTCATTATGCAATTTTGTAAGTTATAGCATCTCTAAGATTAAGACTTGCATTGAAATCCCTGTCTTCGATATAACCACACGAACAACGGTATATTCTATCCAAAATTTTTAGATCCTTTTTGATAGTACCGCAACAGTGGCACATCTTTGATGATGGATACCATCTGTCTGTAACTCTTAACTCAACTCCATTTTCATCACATTTCGCTTTGAGTTTTATTCTAAATTCATAGAATTTTTGTGATGCAACGGCTTTTGAAAGATGCCTGTTCTTCATCATGCCTGATATGTTCAAGTCCTCGATCGTTATATATGATGGCTTGGTTTTCACTATCTCTGCGACCGTCTTATTGATGTAATCAGTACGGATATTGTCTATCTTATGATGAAGCTTCTGTACTTTGCGCTTTTGCTTTTGTATATTCTTTTGAGTGGACTCTCCTTTCTTTAAACTCTCATATTTGCGAGAGAGACATCTTTGTTCTCTACGCAGTTGCTTTTCAAGTCTCTTTACCCTTGCTGACTTATTGATATTTTTATAAGTTTTGCCATTAGAAACAATCGCAGGGTCTTTTAAGCCTAAGTCTATTCCGATGCCATCATTATTATTGTTATAAATAGTCTCATCAGGAACTTCTACAAGAGCTGATACATAGTATCTTCCTGCTCTGATCGAAACTGTACCTCTTTTGATTTTCCATCCGTCCTTAGTGGTTGGGATATAACCCTTTTCTTTAATGCGTACCCATCCCAGGGTCGGTATATTTAACCTGTGTCTTTCGCACCTGCAATCCTTCGAATTATTTTTTACGAAATACATTTTTACATCAGACTTTCCCTTCTTTTTGAAATTAGGAAAATCACTTTGATGTTTGAAAAATCTTGTGAATGCAGTACATCCATCTTCAATGGACTTCTTTACCGCTTTTGAATAAGCCTCTTTGATCCATGCTTTATCAAGATGGTTTGGAATATATTCATTATTAAGCCATACACTAAAACTCTTGCCTGTCATAAACTTCTTACCTTGATCATGTAAATTCCTGTTATGAGCAAGATAAAAATTATATACATATCTGCAAGTGCCAATAGTCTTGTTAATTTTGACTTTCTGCTCGACTGTCGGATTGATTTCCGTCTTGAAGCTCTTTAGCAATTTCTTCATCTCCTTCTATTTGCTTCTTATACTTACGAAGTCCATACAATCTACAGAAAAATTAAAATTTCTCTACCTCTGGCTCATGCGTAAAAGAAGAAAATGTTGCCGTAGCATTCCGAAAATAGAATACTTCTGTATTTCCATCATCGGCCGAGTACATTTTCTGCAAGGAGGGATATGCATCCAACATAGATTGTCTTGCTTCCCGACGGTCATCTTCTATAAGTTCCCCAGATACACGTAACCATTCCCCATTTTTGAATGCACAGATCTCTGCTTTCGGGTTGATATGTAACTGCTTAGACACCTCTTTTTTCTTACCCGTCTGGATATAAAGCTTACCATCAAAAATATGGATCGTACCAAACGGCCGGACTCTTGGCTGATCACCTTCCATTGTTGCCAGGTAATAGGTATCGGCTTCTTTTAAAAATTTTTCTACTCGTTCCATAATCAGAACCTCCTACTTCAGTATTTTCTTTATCTGTTTATCCGTTGCGATCGGATAAATCTCATGCATATAATCCACGATCCGTTTCCATGACTCCTGCGGATCCTCTTTATAACAGGATGTCACATAGTCGTAGCCATAAATATGTTCCGGAGATGAGTATACTGCCACATCCCAACCATATACTTCCCCTTTTTTATTTACTCTCTTCCGGAAATCACAGTTACAAAGATAGAGCTGCATCATAAGTGTTGTAATCGCGCCATCGAATCCTTTCTCTCCGTTTTTTCCAAATCCTGCCTGTTTCTTTAATAGATTTGAAAAGATCTCGGATTCTGCCTTATCTTCTATAAAATGATCCATGATCATTTTATGTTTATATGGTGCCTTTCCATCTTCATATAGGGCATCAAAATCATAGCCGTCCCTTCGGTAATTTGCGAACACAGGCAACCACTTTTTTGATATGAATCCCGCCTTTTTATCAAAGAATTTTCCATAGACAATATCATGCTTTCTTGCAATGATAGCTCTCCACATCCAGGGATCTTTTTCTGGATCCTCGCACCACCAGTGTGCCGGCACCGTTCTCTCTTCCAGAGAAAATCCTGGGATTTCATTCTTAAATAGAGGAAGAAACCCAATTTCATCTATATAGTCTATTGCATCTTCGACAGTCCGAAGGCATTCTGGATCATCCCAGTCCACTCCATACATGATCCATGTACCAGATTCGTTTCCCATGGCCATTGTCTCTCTTTCACATCAAAATCTGTTCCCACATTTGGGACAGTAAACAAAATCCTCTGTGGTCTCATATCCGCAGTAAGAGCACCGACGGAAGGAATACCTTCCCTGATTGATCTTTTGCAAATGTTCTGGCAGTATCTTAGGTTTCTCACCTTTTGCAATCGCTTTTCCTACTTCCGGATCCAATTCATATAACGTATTACAGCAGCTTGTCCTTACATAATAGTGCCTGTTCCACTTAACACATGGGATAAAAAATAGTGACAATACTGTATAGGTCATAAACACATGAAAGCTTCCATATTTCCCACAAATATTACATGTAATAAGCTGCGAAAAATCCAAATCTTTTCTTCCATCCGTAATTCCCATCATAAAAAACATATTATTTTTTCACTCCGAATCTATCAAGTTCTTGTTGAATCCAGGTCATAATCACATCTACCAGGTATTCCTGTTGAATCTGACTCAAATTTCTGCCTGGTTGAATTTTATGCCACTTCCTGATACATTCCCGGCAACAGGTGGCAGTTGCATGCTGGGCAATAAAGACCGGATGTCCTTTGGTCGGTGTCTGCTTCCCATCATTGGGAATTACTGCAGGTGCTTCTCGTTTGGCAATGAAATCCCGCGCATGTTCTCTTATAGTTTCCAACCCTTTTTCATTAATATAATCAATGTCTTTTTGCTTCAGGTGAAAACTGCTCCGAAATTTTGAATTTTCGAGATGCTCAAATAATTGTGTATACCATTCTTCTTTTGTCACATCACATCACTCTTTTCTGTCTCAAGAACACAGCTTTTTTGCGTTATTGAATGAGTTTCTTCCTTGTTATAATACAATCAATAGCTCTGCTCCATATTATCTCTATCATTTTTATCTTTCTCAGAATATCTCCATAATGTTACGCTGAAGTGATTACGGCTTCTGATACTACCCGAAATCCCTGAGCATCATCGCTATCCAGTAATCCGAGTGACCTTCCGCTCTCCATTTGTTGACCAATCCCTGATCGCATTTGTCTAAGTCGCTCAACATTTCGTTCACGAGTGCTTCCTGATCCGATGTTAATTGCATTCCTTTCCAACGATCCAGCATCAAAGTGTACCCCCTTTCCCCTATATTTCCACCGCAGTAGATTATAATGATTTCTGAATTCTGAAATAGGAACATAGATTTTTGTTGCATAGAAACTATTGAATCTACATTTTTTTCATCTTCATGAGTTTCGCTTCTTATTTTTGTGTGTTGACACATTTTTTAGTAGTCTAAGGAAACATTAAATAATTTACTCATTAATTATGAAATATCACTATCCCAGACCAATTCAAATAAAAATCCAGTAAGATTATTCTGTTCAGCCGCATTTTTAAATTTCTCGGATACAAAAGATCTTCCTCGTGGTTCATCTACAATTTTAAAAATATTATGATTTTTCAGTTCCGCACAGTTTCTAAAGGCATACTTTTCAACAATCGCAATTTTATTAGTATTTGGAAATGTTCTGTAAATAGATTTTGAGTAGTCCAATACATCTAAAACAGATACAACATTGATTCCCCAATATGGTTTTTCCTTAAAAGCAAGTGGCAGTACCTCAACGGAATCTCTTATTAAAGGCTCTAAGGCATTCAAAGCTTTTTGATTAAATGCCGGAAAACCCATAAAACCAGATGCATCGCCTAAATCTATATAGTGGCTCAGTTGTCAAGACAAAAATCTAAGATTTTTATAATGAACTGATATGGTTGATAAGTAACAAGGAACATGGGGAGGATAGTGGAACACTCCCCAGATCCATATATGCATTAAGCTGCATACGGCAAAAGCATTGCCGGGTAGTAGCATTCAGCCGGTGTTTTGTAATCAAGGGCAGAATGGCATCTTTCAAAGTTATAGGTGTGGACATATCGTCCAATAGCAACTCTGGCTTCCTTGATGTTGTTATACAGCGTCAGATAAGCTTCTTCATACTTGAAGCTGCGGAACCATCGCTCAATCATGATGTTGTCAGCCCAACGGCTTTTTCCATCCATACTCTGACGGATACCGTTTTCGTTTTACAAATTCAATGTATTGCTGACTTGTGAACTGACAACCCTGATCAGAGTTCAAAATCTGTGGTTTTGACACAGCAAATGCTTTTTTTAGAGCATTGATAACCATTCTGGTATCAAGGGTATCATCGACTTCCCAGCCTACGATACAGCGGCTGTACCAGTCGATTACAGCTGTCAGATACAGAAATCCGTGTCTGATTGGAATATATGTAATGTCAATAGACCACGCCTGATTTGGCGCATCTATGACGGCATTTCGAAGAAGATAAGGACATACCTTTGCCTGTTGCATCCGCTTGGAAAGATTCATCTTAGGATAGATTGGGTAAATATCCATCTCATTCATATAGCGGCGTGCTTTACGACGCCCAACATGATAACCTCTGTTTTTGAGTTGTGCAGACATTTGCCTTGCACCCCAGGTTGGATTATCCGTATGAAGATGGTCGATAATCTCTTTACAAGCCAGTTCTTCGTCTGATACAGGTGAAGTCTTGGAATAGATGCTTGTACGGTTGATATCAAGCAGTTTTGCTCCTACAGATGCCGGGATTTCTTTAGTCATCAAAAGGTTTTGGACTAAACTTACTCTCGTAGTCAGGTCCACAAATTTCTTCAGATTTTTTTTTGAGCCAGTCAACCTGCATGGTTAACTGACCAACCTTTTTCGCATACTCCGCCTTTTCCTTGCGTTCTTCAGCAAGCTTGTCTTTGAGGTTTTCCTCACGCTTGTCATCGAATACTGCAGAGGCTTTGTTAAGGAATTCTTTCTTCCAATTGCGGAGCAGATTTGGTTGGATGTTATTCTCGGTTGCAAGGGTGTTGAGATCTTTCTCGCCCTTAAGCAGCTCGATTACCAGGTCTGATTTAAATTTGGCACTAAAGTTTCTTCTTTGTCTGGACATAATGATGAATCCTCACTTTCATACTGATTTTAGTATATCAGATTCATTAATATTTGTCCGAAAAAGTGTCTTAATTTATGAGACCATTATACTAACCCTGTTTCTGGTTCCATTCTTTTTACAGGCAATGGAATCCAGTAACTTTCTTTTTCTTACCATCAAAAATTTGAAATTTATCAAATGCATATTTCACTGGAACCAGACTATTGTATTCTGATAAATCAGCTAATAAAATGTTTTTAATAATAAATTTGATTGATTTCATAAGTGTTATGGTTAAGCCGATGAACGGCCAAAGTATTGTAAATACTGCAAAAATCCATGTAACACATACTGGCATTATATTAAGCAAATACTTTTCATAAAAACCGGATATAAAGATTGTTAAAACAAATATTCCAACTGTTACTATAAGACCTTTTGCAAATAAATTTACATGTTCAAGTATTGGATTTTTCATCTGACGCTTTTTCCCCACTATTATAAATCCCCAACATATCTTCTAATAAAGCCTTCTTTAATTTGTCCTGCAGAAGCCTTCAGAAGGTTTCATATATAACCAGATTCCCAAAACCGGAATTGTTACAAATGGTATCAAACAAATCACAGATACAATCAGCGACTGAATCATACTGTAATCTAATCCTAATCCGATTTTATAAGTTTATATATCATAAATAATATAAAGCCAATGGCACCATAGGAAAGTGCGTAGACCAATTCATCTTTATCATAATAATATTCAATGCAAATACCATTTGCCGATCTGCAAATTTTTCCTTGCATGATTGTCGGCGAGTATAGTTCAAATAAATTTTTAATAGTTACATGTTCTGGATAATATTTGACCCAAAACATATTTCCATGTATTTTTCCTACAAAACCTGTCATTTTCAATTCTTTCGGATTGCTTACAAAATGATTGAACCTCCAGGTGAAATCTTCTATGGAGAAATTTTGCTTTTCAATTTTCTCTTTTTTCACTTTGTACTGCCTGCTACTCATCCCCATCGCACATCTCCCCTTTCTATCCATTGTACTGTTGTCAGCCTTCTTTCACAAGAAAAATTTGTGCGGATTGATGCTTGAAAGTCTTTTTTCGTGTGATAAAATGGTACACGGAATTGTACTTAAGAATGACTATTTTTCAGGGAGTATTTGATTATGAAATCATCCAATGACCTGCGTACCAGTTTACGCGCTATAGATCATAAAGGTTATCCGGCATATAAATCTCTGGCCGGAAACTATCAGTTTGAGCGATTTATATTAGCCATCGATCATGTACAAGGTGATCCATTCGCATCCCCGTCCAGCTTACATGTAGAGATTCTTCACAGACAGGCTGGATTTCCTTCTGCTTATCTGGATTCAGCGGATGCCCGGATCGCACTGGCAGATTATCTGACCAGGTGTCTGTCTGCTCAGTTTGAAACATATAATTTTAAAGCAAAGGGATCCGGAAAAAGTGGTCTGATCTCTACAACCCATTGCGGGCAGGAAGTGCTGGAGCGTTCTGCCTGTCAGGTGCTCAATGACCGGATCATCGCCAGATTCCATGTAGGATTCCCGGCATTTGGTCGATCCATCAATGCCGGTGAGCTGGAGAAGATCCTGTTTGATTTTCTTCCGCGTTGTGTTGAAAATACATTCTTTTTCAAAAAGCTGGATGCAAAGAAGCTGGAAACAGCCATTCATCTCTATGAAGACCAGCAGGAGCTCCGGGCACTGCTTCAGGAACACCATTTGAAAGCATTTGTGAAAAATGGTGCGATTCTTCCGAGAAAAAGCGGTGTTTCAGATCTGCCTATGAAGGATCCCATTTCCTTCTGCTCTCCTGCCTCCATGGAGCAAACATTTGTTCTAAGACATACAGGGGCTGTCACGGGAATGGCGATTCCGGAAGGTATTACGTTGATCGTGGGCGGTGGATACCATGGTAAATCAACCCTTCTGGAAGCTTTACAGACCGGCGTATACAACCATATTTACGGTGATGGCCGGGAATTTGTCATCACAGACGCTACCGCTATCAAGCTGCGGGCTGAAGATGGACGATCCGTACGAAATGTAAATATTTCCATGTTTATCAATGATCTTCCCAATAAGAAGGATACAACCTGCTTCTCTTCCATGGACGCCAGTGGAAGTACTTCTCAGGCAGCCGGGGTGATCGAAAGTCTGGAGGCAGGTGCACATCTGTTCTTAATTGACGAGGACACCTCTGCTACCAACTTCATGCTGCGGGATGAGCTCATGCAACAGGTGATCAGCCGGGAAAAGGAACCAATCACACCCTTCTTGGAGCGTGCTAGAAATCTGTATGAAAGAGCTGGTGTTTCCACCATTCTGGTGGCTGGCAGTTCCGGTGCTTTCTTCTATATTGCGGATCATGTGATCCAGATGGACAATTATCATCCAGTCGAGATCACAGAGAAAGTAAAAGCTCTCTGTAATAATTATCCGACTCCTCGGACAGAAGCACCTGATTTTCAGGTTCCAAAATTCGACCGAACTATCCCACCCTTCCGCCGTACAGAGGATTCCAGAAGACCTCGATGCGGACGGAACCGTGGAGACTCGAACAGCCGGGCAACGTCTCATGAGCATATGAAACCAAACTCTACGGGAAGGATTCTTTTTCCATTGATAAAGAGACGGTAGATCTGCGCTACGTGGAACAGCTTGTAGACGCAGAGCAGACAGCTGCACTTTCTTATTTCCTGCGATATGGACTCGAACAGATAATCGACGGTCAAAAAACCGTTCAGGAGACTGCAGAACAATTGATGAAACTGATAGATCAGAAGGGCTGGCTTCCATTTTGCAGCTCCTATATTCCCTGCGGACTTGCAAAGCCCCGGATACAGGAACTCTATGCCTGCCTGAACCGGTTCAGAGGATAAAACGACAACTTCGGGAGGATGACATTATGAATGAACAAAAGAATGAATCAACAAATCTGATTACGGTTCGCGGTGAGCTGGCATTGCTTCTTATCGTGATCATGAACAGCTTCGGTGTTGTATTGATGCTTTACTCTGGCTCTGGAATCTCAGCAATCTCCAGTGTGCCCTATGCATTTTCAGAAGTATTCCCACAGCTGACACTGGGAACCTGGACCTATCTTTTCCAGGGCTTCTGATTTTAAGCCTAATGATCCTGCGGAAAAATTTGTACCCTCGTACTTGTTAAGCTTTGTAGTAGGATTTTTCTTTGGAATTTTATTGATGTTCATGAAGCATGGATTCAGGTTCTTCCGCAGACCATTCCTCTCAGAGTTCTGTACTTTGTGATCAGTTATATTGTGATCTGTCTTGGAATCGCTCTGTCAAATCGCTGTAAAATGCCAATTGTACCGACAGATCTCTTCCACGGAGCTTTCTGTTATTATTAAAGTTCCGTACTCACGGATCAAGGTTTCCTTTGATGTGATCTGCCTGATGGTGACTGCTCTGATGACCGGTCTGATCCTGGGACATATCAAAGGACTTGGCATCGGAACTGTTCTGGCTGCTTTACAATGGGAAAAGTAATTGGCTGGATTGGTGAACAGATAGATAAAAACTGCATTTTGTATCTATTATGGAAAATCAGTTTTAATTAATAATGTGTTATAAAGCAAGGTCACCACATGGATTTTGTGATGACCTTGTTTTTTGTTACGAAGTGTATTTTCTATATCGTTCTCTCTACTGATTCAACACTTCTGTGATCTTCTGGATCATCTCATCTTCTTTCAGTCGGAATTTGATCTCCACACGTCTGGAAGCCGGCATATCTACGATATCTGTGTTCGCCTTATAGACCGGAGCACTGAATGAGCGTCCGTTCACCGTCAATAACTGTTCCAGTACTTTGATATTTTCCTTACTCAGTCCATTGGATGAGTTCAGACAGAACTTCGCAACCGAGTTGGCACGATTGAAAGAAAGTGTCATATTACTCTGATAATCTCCGACTGTATCTGTGTGACCTTCAATAATGATCTCCGCAATATATGGGCGGAAATTATCCTGGAGAAGCACATCCAGATACATGGGAATTACTTCCTTCAAGGTATTTTTACTAGCTGCGGTCAGTGTAGCACTGTTATATTTGAACAGCACATCTGTAGAAAAACTGATGGAACCGGTCTGAGGATCTACCTGCATGGTAGAGTTGGAAAACTTCGTCTGTAATTCCCCAATAATATCTGTCCGGATTCCTACAATATCCTGCAGTTCGCTTTTGGCACTGTTCAATTCATCTCTTGCCTCATCAATCATCTGATAAGCTGACTGCAGCTCTTCTTCCGTCATCGTCTGCCTGGCATAAGCATCTTCCAGTTTTTGCAGGATGCCTGCCGTTCTTTCTCTGACTCTTCCAGTTCTGTTCTGGTGTTGTTCAATTGTAATTCCGCCTGTTCCAAGTCTGTAGTCTTCATCTTGTAGATGCCAAGCGTAATGGCAATGATCAGCACAAAAGAAGTAAAAGTGCTGCCATCATATCAGAATAAGACTGCCAGTAGCTTGGAGCCTGAAACACTTCTCTCCTTTTCGCTTATTTTTCATATAAATCCCTCATCTGATGAAACGTATACAATTCATTGCCAAGGTTTTCACATGCCCGGTTCAACTTTTCTTCTACATGCTGTTGGCGTTCCAGAGAAAGCTGCATAGAATCCTGCATAGCGCGGCTTGCATCCAGCAGCAGACGGGTACTCTCCTCCAGTCGCTGAAAATTGCGGGCATATGTACTCTGCGCCTCACAGGCATCTTTCAGATTTCTTCCTAGACTGTCAAACTCAGTTCCAAGAGATTCGGACAACTGGTTCATAAACTGCTGCACGATCTTGTCCAGACCTTTGATCTGACTTTCCTCATTGCATTTCATCAGTTCCATAATGGACTTCATGGAGTTCGCCATATTTGCCTGATAGATCAGCATGGCATTCATGTTCTCGTCTACCTGGCTAACTGGCGGCTCTGTGCACTCATGGAATGTCTCCAAAAATGTAGTCAGCCTTGTATAAGCATCTGCCATGATTCCACGATACACAAAGTTAAATACTAGTGAAAAGAAGATTCCATATACGGACGTATGGAATGCCACTTTCATACCTGATAATAACGGTGCAATATTATCAGAAATAGTAAAAATATCATTACCGGTAAAAGAAAGCATTCCCAGAGTCAGTCCCAGAAATGTACCAAGAATACCTAGACCGGACATCGTTCCAGAGACTACGGAATTATAGTGTGTCCCTGCAATCTGATCCAGCAGATCCTCGTTGATATATTCTTCCACACTGCAGGCAGATGTAACCATTCCCTTTTTTGTTGTATGGGCTTTGATTCGTCTCTGATATTTAGCAAACTGTGCGTCAAGAACACTATCTTCAAACACATTCTCTTTTTCTTTATACTGACTCCAGAGATTTGCAGAAGATACTTCGTATTGGGTACTCATACTCTTAGCTACCCGTTCCAGTGCGTCACCTGCCCGATTTAACCGGCTGAAAAATGCAGCGGAAATAATCATCAGAATACCGATCAGAATGAAAAATGTCAGATTAATAGCAAAATTACTGATGGAGCCGATTTCTCCCGTAAAGACTCCATTGATGTACAGAATAAATCCTAACATCAGAATATATAAGACAAACAGAAAATAATAGGATTTGCGTTTCATGCATGCCCTCCTTCGTATATGATTTGATAGAACTACTTTACCATATTTTAGAAGGAGGGACAATGGAAGCGCATGAATCTTAAAACAAACTTAACAAAATCTTAAAGACGTGCAACACCCGTCTTCTTCGCAGCCTCGGCCACTGCTTTTGCAACCGCCGGACCAACTCTCTTGTCAAATGCTTTCGGCATCCTCTCCTTTAATATTTCCATCCTGAATATTATCTATAATTTGATTTAAGATAGCGTCAAACGCCTTTTCTTCTCCAATTTTTCTGAACATACTGATTCTCCATCTGATACGATTATTTCACATAACTCCATACGAGCAGCCAAGTAACCTCACGCTACTGTCTTTGCTGCCCAGTATAGCATTTTGCTGCTGTCGTGTCAAAATTGAACCTTATAATAGCTCGTCAGAATAATATGGAAGAATAATCTTCCGTCCTTCGATCAGGCATGTATCATGCATGCCATTGATGGTCATAACTTCATTAATATAATCCATGCGATCCTCATAATGTGCAGCATCCATATAATCTCCTGCCAGATCCCACAGAGTATCTCCGTCCTGGATCTCCACATTCGCATAATATTTATACATAGCAGGTGCAGCCGGTTCCTTTGCTCTGGTGATCATGGAACCGAATCCCATACCGATCACAAATATTACTACAAGTGTCAGCACAATCAGCAGGATCATCTTTCTCTTTTCCCGCTGCTTTCTCAGTGCTCTTGCTCTGCGCTCTCTTCTCATATCTTCTCTCTGAACTGTCTGTGCTGCATACATTTCATTCACTCTCCTTTTATCAAGAACCAAACATCTGTTCTATGTGCTTATTATAGTATCAGAACACATGTTTGTCAATAGACAAATCGAATATTTGTTCGGAAAATATGTTCTGTTTCATGCAGTCGGAATTTTACAAATGGAGAAAGTGACCTGTCATTTCCCTGTTTACTTTATGTACACAGACATGCTATAATTAGTTTTCATTCTAAGGAAAAAGATAATAAGAGAACAATAGTGAGGGAGTTTTTCAGATGGCAATTCGTAAAAACGGAATCGTTGTATTAGGAGCAGTATTTGTTGATATCAAAGGGTTTCCGGAGGATATTTATATTCCGGACGGACGGAATGCAGGAACGGTAGAATATGTTCATGGCGGAGTAAGCCGGAACGTGGTGGAGGACATTGCCAATCTTGAGCTCCGCCCCACATTTCTTGGTATTGTAGATGACTCTGCACTGGGTGAGGATGTCATCCACAAGCTGAAGAATCATAAAGTAAACACCGAATATATGCAGACAATCCCCAATGGAATGGGAACCTGGCTTGCCGTATTTGATCACAACGGCGATGTAGCTGGCTCTATTTCTCAGAGACCAAACCTTCTGCCGATCATGGATACCCTGGAGGAAAAAGGGGACGAGATCTTCGCAGAGGCTGATTCTGTGGTAATCGAAGTTGATATGGATAAGGATATTGTAAAAAAAGTGGTGCAGCTCTGCGAGAAATATGACCGGAAGCTGTATGGTGTGGTCAGCAACATGAGTATTGCTATGGAACGCCGTGATCTTCTTCAGAAATTCGACTGTTTTATCTGCAACCAGCAGGAAGCTGGCATGTTCTTCTCCGATGATTACAGCGAAAAAAGCCAGGAAGAACTTCAGGAGATCCTGGCAGACTGTCTGAAAAACGGCAACATTCCTTCTATGGTTGTTACTATGGGTGGAAAAGGCTCTGTCTATGCGGACTGCGAAGGACTGCGGGGGTTCTGCCCGCCTAAGAATGTATCTGTAAAAGATACCACTGGTGCAGGTGATTCCTTCTGTGCAGGTGTTGCCAGCGGACTGACATACGGAAAAACTCTTCCAGAAGCCGTTGAGATAGGTACCCGTCTGGCAGCTTCTGTGATCACTTCTTCTGAAAATGTATGTCCTCGCTTTCTGCCTGCGGAATTTGGACTTGAAGTGTAAAAGCTGCTATCCCCTGTGATAGACACCATACTCCAAGGCTGGTACGGACAATCAAAAAACTCCGACAGGATATTGAGTACCTGAATCACTCAATTCTCGTCGGAGTTCTATTTTTTATCTACGGATCTGCATATTTACCGATCTTCCATTATACAGCTTTCTTTGCAGTTGGTTTTTTCCATCCACACCAGCAGATAAACCCAAGGAATACCACTGCTACGATCATCCAGCAGACGAATGTCAGAGTGTCTTTTCCGCTGAACATATCGTAATAACCTTTCAGATAGATGAACGCGATCAAAAGTGGCAGGAACCAGGTCACATAAGTGCGCAGTGCGGCCGGGAATTTGATTCCCTCACCGGCATTTGTCTCATCCATAAATCCATCCCATCCCCAGCCGTTCTTTCTGGTACAGAACAGAACATAGCCAAGACTTCCCAGCGGAAGCAGGTTATTGGATACGATGAAGTCTTCCAGATCCATGATCGTACTGCTCTCTCCCAGCGGCTGAATACCAGACCACAGATTGTAGCCAAGAACAGCAGGCATGGACAGCAGGATCACCAGGACTGCACTGACTGCCACACTTTTCTTACGGGACCATCCGAACAGATCCATATCAAATGCAATAATATTTTCAAATACAGCAATAATCGTACTCAGTGCTGCAAAGGTCAGGAACAGGAAGAACAGTGCGCTCCATAAAAATCCACCGGTCATCTGTGCAAAAATATTGGGCAGAGTGATAAATACAAGGCTCGGTCCTGCTCCAGGCTCGATTCCATAGGAAAAACATGCCGGAATAACAATAAAACCGGCGGTCAGTGCTACAAAAGTATCAAGGATCGTAATATTGATTGCTTCACCTGTCATGCTTCTGGAATGATCCAGATAACTTCCGAATATCATCATAGCGCCGATACCAAGGGACAGGGTGAAGAATGCCTGGCTCATGGCTCCGAATACCACATTTCCAATACCGGTCTCTACCATCTTCTGGAAATCAGGAACCAGATAGAAACGAATGCCATCCACTGCTCCCTCAAGGAACACCGAATGGATTGCCAATACAACCATGATCGCAAGCAACGCTATCATCATAACTTTTGTTACTTTCTCAATACCGGACTGCAACCCAAATTTACAAACGATAAATCCGATGACACAGATCAGGATGGTCCAGAAGATCATGGTCGGATAATCAGCCAGCATGGATCCAAATGCATTGGTAACGTATTCCGGATCAGCCTGGGAAAAATCACCCCTTAGACTTCTGAAACAGTAATATATCATCCAGCCGCCAACCATGGTGTAGAACATCATCAGAAGATAACAGCCGAAAATACCGATATATTTCATCAGATGCCAGGAAGTGCCCGCTGGCTCCAACTGTTCAAATGCCATAGCTACCTCTTCTTGCTTCCGCGTCCAATGGAAAATTCGCAGACCATAGCCGGAATACCCATGATCAATAAGAACAATAAGTAAATTAAAATAAATGCGGCTCCTCCGTATTCACCGCACATGTACGGAAATTTCCATACGTTGCCAATTCCGATGGCACATCCTGCGGAAACCAGGATGAATCCCAGTCTGAACTGAATTTTTCTCGTTTCATACTCTATACCCTCCGTATATATAACATTTAATCATTATAAAATGTTCCTGTCACCCTTGCAACCACACGATTTTATATTAGAATAAGAAAAACTTATATTATAAGGAGATATCTATGAACATCAATCAATTGAAATATTTTATCTCCGTGGCAGAATACCGGAGCTTTACCAAAGCTGCCAATCAGTTTTACATCTCCCAGACAGCGATTACCCAGCAGATCCAGGCATTGGAAGAAAGTATGGGCGTGACCCTCATTGACCGTTCCCGCCGCCCCATTATGCTGACCCCAGCAGGAAATGTGTTTTTAAATGAAGCCCGGGCCATTCTGGAACGGATGGATATGGCAGTCAGCCGGGTACGTGATGCTTCCACCGGATTGGTGGGAACTCTGCGAATCGGTTATACCAAAGGTTATGAACGAAGCAATCTTTCTAATCTGCTCCGCAGCTTTCACCAGGAATATCCGAACATTCTGATCACCTGCAGCCGCTGCGATACCGATATGCTGGCGGCTGGTCTGTTAAACGGCGATTATGATATGATCTTTACCTGGGACAGCACCAATATTCTGCTGGAGGATCAAGTCTGTCACCGGCTGGTAGAACGAGTTCCGCTGATCGTTGCACTCTATGCCGGTCATCCCCTTTCCGGCCGTCATACATTGAACCGTATGGAATTAAAAGGTGAACAGATTCTCTACATGTCTCCCTCCGGTGTGGGTGATTCCTTCGGGGATAGCCATTTTATGGAGCTGTATCGAAAAGCGGGATATCAACCGGATATTCTGTTCCGCTCCTCTGATGCCGAAAGTATTCTTATGATGGTAGCCGCCGAGGAAGGCATTTCCATTCTGCCTGCTTACGTAACAAATAAGCTGAAAGATGCCGATAATCTTGTCTTCGTTCCACTGGTCGGAGAAGAAGAATACGAAGAGATCATTGCAGTCTGGAAATCAGACAATGCCGGACAAGCTCTCCAGAAATTTGTCCTGCGGATCAGAGGTGCTGAATAAATTGAATCCGACTGTTGCATTTTGAAGAAGAAGTGTTATAATATTCTTTGTTCAGGAAGTATAGCTCAGCTGGGATGAGCGTTCGCCTCACACGCGAGAGGTCATGGGTTCGAGCCCCATTACTTCCATGTAAAAAACCCCGAAATCTCGGGGTTTTTTATTTTCATGTTGCATAGTTCTGTAAATTATTGAATAAACTATAAAAGCAGCATATACTTAACATAATATTCTTACGTTAATCATATGCTGCCATTTCATTTTCTAAAATTCCCTCTTTTCAATAATCCGAACAGAGATTCGATAAGATATCCCAAGTATTAATGCATAGATGAGTATCCCAACAAGCACCAGCAGTAATCCTTTCGCTTGCAGCAGTGTCTGTATCTGCTCCAGCAGTAATGACCCTTTCAGTTTCTTTACACCGACAATCCCACTCAGAAAGAAACCAAGCATCATACCGCTGAAGAGACTCCTTCCTTTCTCACTTCCAAATTTAAGATTCAGCGGAAGTGCCAGTGCAAGGAAGAGAATCACAACAGGAATCATGAAACATGTACTGCTCAGGATCTCCCACATAACGACTTCTGTCATCGCTCGATGCCTGATGACATGATATAGCAGTTCCAGTATAAGGATCAGCAGACTGCCTGCTCCTGCCAGTGCCATGGCAAACAGATATTTCTCTGTTACATATGTTTTTCGCTTGATCGGCAAAGTCATCAGATAGGTCATACCATGCTGGTATTCGTCATAGCTGATTGTACTGATGGTAAAAAGTCCGAATAAAAACGGAAAGAATCCAAGAATAGACTGTCCCATGCTGTTGTCCATTACAGCCAACAACCCATAAAAAACAAGCACAGCGCCAAACATTTTCCCCTGATTTTTCAATAATTTCCAGTCTTTGATAAAAAGAGCTTTCATGCTATCTCCCTCCTGCCATAATCATCAGAATCTGATCAACACTGCCCTTTTCAACAGCAATCTGTGGCCAGTTCTCCATATAGTACTGCTTCTGATTGGTCAGACACGCATAGCCATACGACTCTTCCTTTTCCTTCAGGATCCATTCTTTGTCAAGTGTTTCGTACTGCTCCGGCGTCACTTTCAGGATTCCATACTGCTCCATCAGCACATCTGTCTGTTCATGAAAATGAATCTGCCCCTGATCGATCAGATAAATATCATCACACAATCCTTCCAGATCTGAAGAAATATGTGAACTGATCAGGATTGACCGGTCACCTGGAATCATAAACTCCCGCAGCAGATCCAGAATCTCCTCTCTTACCATCACATCCAGTCCGGCGGTAGGCTCATCCAGAATCAACAGTCTGGCATCTCTGTTACAGATTGCTGTAAGTACCTTTAATTTGGCTTTCATACCTGTAGAGAATTCCCTGATTTTTTTATCCATGGGAAGTGAAAAACGTTCGCAGTAATTGCAGAACCGCTCCTTATCAAAAACCGGATACAGAGCTTCCAGAATCGGGAGCAGATCTTTGATCGTCAGGTATTCAGAAAATCCCGCATCTGACAGTACCACACCAATTTGCTGCCGTTCCTCTATCGTTAGTTCACTGACTGGATGCTCAAAAACAGCTACCTCACCGCTCTCTGGACGGATCAGTCCAAGAATCAACTTAAAAGTCGTACTTTTACCTGCTCCATTAGCACCGATCAATGCGGTAATCTGTCCTTCTCTTATCTCCATGGAACAATCCAGCTGGAAGCCCGAATATGTTTTCTTTGCATGCTCTAATCTGATCATGATAAATCCTCCAATATGAGTTCAAATGTATCAGTCAGCTCCTGATTGCTAAGGCCAAGGCTTCGTCCTTTTCGGACAGCCTGCTCAAGCAGATTTTCTACTTCCTGTTTTTGCTGCTCTAAAAATAATTCCTGACAGGCGGATGATACAAAGCTCCCCTTGCCATGTACGGTTCTGACAAATCCTGCCTGCTCCAGATCGTCATAGGCTTTTTTGACCGTCAATGCGCTGATCCTTAACTCTTTGGCCAGAGCACGCACCGAAGGAAGCGGCTCGCCTTCTTTCATCTGCCCGGTACTGATCAATGCCCGGAACTGTCTGGATAACTGCTCATAGATCGGTTCCATTGAGGAATGATTGATAATCAAGTTCATATGAGTTCCTCCTTGTAATAAACAGTATATAACAGCATAGAACTGTTGTCAACTGTTATATGCTGTTTATCTGTAAAATTATATAAAAATACCGCCGAATTATCTATCAGAATAATTCGACGGTCATATAAATCTATTTTCATTATCTATTCTGTAAAATCATCAGGATCAGTCTGCCACTCCGGTCTCACATCCTCATTGATCGGATGACTGTTTACTGCCGGATTGCTGTAACGCTGCTCAGTGATTTCACGATAGAAAGCAGCACGCGTAGCTTCCGTATACGGAGTGATCCAGAAGAATCCGATTCCCAGTGTCAGGATTCCTACAAGATACCAGCCAAGGAAACTTACATCCAGGCAGGAACAGACGCCACTTATTTCCCATCATGATCCGTTTGGATTCGGTAATCGCTTCCATCACTGACAAATCTTCGTTTTCTGCCATAATATAGGGTGTCATAGCATATCGATACAAAGCAATATATCCGGGAATCACAAACAGGATGGACCAGAGCATAACCATCATGCCGCGGAAGAACTGCATACAAAAGCCTTCCCAGAGTCTGCGGATATGGGAAAACAGATTTCCACAGACGGATCATTGTCATCGATCACATTCAGAAAAACTGAGCATATCCAAGCGTCACTGCTCCACCGATCACAATATGGATCAATGCCATGACCAGCACAGTAATTCCTATTCCCATAAAAACAGGAAGAACTGTATCATAAACACCTGCGTTCTTCAACTGATCCACCAGATCTGTATTGCTTGTGCCCGTCTGAGTAAATATCTCGGTACTGTAGCTGACATCCATGACCGCACCCAACAGTCCTCCAAGAAAACCAACAACAATGGCCGGAAACCATCGCCCTCGCAGGTTCTCTCTTGCAATTTTTCTAAAATCTCTTGATAGTAACATGTCTCTCTCTCCTGTTATTTCTTCTTTCGTATACAATGCTCTTATCTGGTGGTCGTTTCATAAAGAGAACAACATTTATCTGCCAGACAGACGATCACCGCCTCCCTGCTCTTAGGAATCTGCCAGGGAATCAGCGGCCACATATGGCTCCTGATAATATTTTCTTCTTTGGCTCCCATAGGAAAATGCCGTCTTGCATTTTTCCATGCACGGGAAGGGTGACTGAATCCATGCCATCTGTGCCAGGTACTCTTCTCATGCCAGTCATACAGATAAAAATCATGAAGAAGAGCTCCTGTCAGCAACGCACGCTCATTGGCACTTAAATGTAGATGCTTATTGATCCAGAAACTTAATTTTACCACATTCATGCAATGCTCATAGGTAGATGTCCTTCCATGCTGCACAAATCCATGCATGGACTGTACCCTACTGTCTTCCTGATATTGCTTCAGGATCTGATGGATCTTCTGTCGGTCTTCCTTGGTCAAATGAAATAAGAACATACGATCATCCTTTTATTTTCTTGCAATCACATACCAGGTTTTACTGTAATTTCCTTCATTTTCCAGGAAATGATTGGAACATTTTTCCACGCGAAACCCATTTTTACAAAGCAGCTCACAGACGGCCTTCTCATCATGAACGATCTCTTTGATGTTTTCCTCGAACTGCCTGATTCCATTTTCGAACACAGTCGTCTTCAGATTGATCCTTCCATCCGGGTCATGGGTTACCATAAACTGTGCCTTCACCGTATCGCTGAAATCAAGATCGATAGGCTCTTCCATAGGAACTTCCTTCTCGTTGAGAATATCAAATATAAAATAACCACCGTCTTCCAGATCATTATATACGTTGGCAAAGATCCGGTCAATATCAGAAAGCTCCATGATATGATTCAGGGCATCACCTGTACAGGTCACAAGATCGAACTTCTGATCCGGCTGGTAAGTGATCATATCTGCCACGTCATAATGAATCTTCGGATTACGCTCGCGTGCAATTGCGATCATCCCTTCTGAAAAGTCCATGCCGCTGGCGTTGATCCCATGAGCATGCAGGATCTCACAGAGGACGCCGGTTCCACAGGCGAGATCAAGACTTTTCTCAATATGGATCTGATTCTGCTCCATCCATGTCAATAGCTGCTCACCAAATGCCTCCGGAAAGTAATTCCAGCCAAACTGGTTGTACACATTGCAAAATGCTTTACTATAACTCATCGTATTCACTCTTATATAAAATAATCTCACCGGCTGCACGGGTCTTTGCAAGATCAATGACCCTCTGATTCTCACTTCCCCGATACTGCAGGGTCAGGTTTCGTTCTGCCATCAGAAAAGGACCGTCTACCAGTACATCGGCCAGCTCCAGAAGACGCTGTACGCCTGGCTCTTCCATTTTCAGAAGCTGTTCATACAAGTAGCCAGTATAGATCATCAGATGCTTGTGCATGGCTTTGACCGCCTCTGCAACAGGAACCAGTGCCTCCGCCTGACAAAATGGTTCGCCGCCGGAGAAGGTCACACCGGACAGCAGCGGATTCTGTCGGATGCTCTCCAGGATCTGCTCCACATCAGCAATATGGCCGCCTGCAAAATCATGGGTCTGCGGATTATGGCAGCCAGGACAATGATGGGGACATCCCTGTGTAAAGATCACATAACGGATGCCGGGACCATCCACAATAGAATCCTGGATGGTCCCGGCGATCCGAAGCTCTTTAGGAAAGGCTGTGTTTAACACGATCCCGCTCCTCCGCTCTCTTTGCATTGTTGAACCGATCGGTGGTTCCTACAAGGTAACCGGTAATTCTGCGGATCCGGTCAAATTTTACATCTGCTCCTACCATTCCATTTTCAGGTAATACTCTTCCTGCCATAATACCAATCTCCTTTTCTATGTATTAGTGATTCGGGTCAAAATATACCGGAATATCCGGGTATTTCTTCCGAAGTTCATTCAGTCGTTCAATGGATACTGCTTCCCCTTCATGCCGGCCACATCTTGGACACACGTCATCGATCACACCCGTAAATCCACATACAGGGTCACGATCCACCGGATGGTTTACAGATCCATATCCGATTCCACTCTCTTTCATGCAGCGGATCACTGCTTCAAATGCTTCCGGATTCTTTGCAGTATCTCCATCCAGCTCCACATAACTGATATGTCCTGCATTGGTCAGTGCATGGTACGGTGCCTCAATACGGATCTTCTCAAATGCACTGATCGGATAATATACAGGTACATGGAACGAATTGGTGTAATACTCTCTGTCCGTCACACCGGATCTTTCCAAAGCGTTTCTGATCAATGCGGACAAATCTTCCGGACAGACCTTCTGCAGGTGTGGCCAGTAAGGTAAAGTTAAGGCCGGTCTTCTCAGACTCTTCATCCAGATATTTCCTCATGTGAGTGATGATCTCAAGACCTAACTTTCTGCTCTCCTCACTCTCGCCGTGGTGCTTACCGGTCAGAGCTACCAAAGTCTCAGCAAGTCCGATAAATCCAACACTTAACGTACCATTTTTCAGGACCTCTCCCACCTGATCGTTGATATTCAGATTTTCAGAACCGATCCAGATTCCCTGTCCCATCAGGAACGGATAATTTTTCACTGTCTTTTTCTTCTGAATCTCAAAACGGTGAAGAAGCTGTCTGCAGCAAAGAGCCAGACGCTTGTCCAGTGTTTTATAAAATACATTCATGTCACCTTTTGCAAGAATTCCAAGTCGTGGAAGGTTGATGGAAGTAAAGCTTAAGTTTCCTCTTCCACAGGTCACTTCTTTGGTCGGATCATAATGATTTCCCATAACACGGGTACGGCATCCCATGTAAGCAACCTCCGTGTTATAGTCACCTTCTTTATAGTACGGAAGGTTAAATGGTGCATCGATAAAGCTGAAGTTCGGGAACAGCCGCTTTGCAGATACTTTGATGGCCAGACGGAACAGATCATAGTTAGGATCTCCCGGATTATAGTTGATACCTTCTTTTACTTTAAAGATCTGTACCGGAAAAATAGCAGTTTCTCCATTTCCAAGTCCTACATCCGTCACCTTCAGAAGATTTTTCATAGCCATCCGCGCTTCCGGACTGGTACAGGTTCCGTAGTTGATGGAGCTGAACGGTACCTGCGCACCGGCTCTGGAATTCATGGTATTCAGGTTATGAACCAATGACTCCATCGCCTGATAGGTGGCAAGATCTGTCTCCTTCATGGCGATCCGGATAGAAGTCTTATGACATCTGCGGATGTCCTCTTCCTTCGGAACTACTTCCATCCAGCCAGCACCTTCCTTCATCACCCACTGCACGAAAGCTTCCTCATAGCTGTCAATATTGCTCATATTGATCCGCTCCGGCATGGCTGCCTTCAGTGCGTTGCGGAACGGTTCACCCAATACATTTTCACAGTCATATTCCAGCCAGAAATACCGCTGAACTGCATCATAATATTCTTTACGGAACGTACATGCCACACCTTCTGCCATGGCATAATCAAAGTTCGGTACTGCCTGTCCACCATGCATCTCATTCTGGTTTGCCTGAATCGCAATACATGCCAGGGAAGCATAGGTTGCAATGGATTTTGGCTGACGGATAAATCCGTGACCAGTAGAGAATCCATCATGGAACAACTTCACCAGATCGATCTGGCAGCAGGTCTCTGTCAGCATGTAAAAGTCTTTATCATGGATATGAATATCGCCATTGATATGCGCAGCCGCAATATCCTTCGGCAAAATATAGTTGTCTACAAAATAGTTAGCACCCTCAGAACCATATTTCAGCATGGTTCCCATGGAAGTATCCGCATCAATATTGGCATTCTCACGCTTGATATCTGCATCAGCCGCGCTGGTAAATGTAAGTTCCCGGTAAATATTTACCAGATCTGCTTCTGTTTTTCTGACTTTGGTATGCTCTGCCCGATATAGAATATATGCTTTTGCTGTCTTGGCATAGCCATGCTCGATCAGCTTCTCTTCCACAAGATCTTGTATCTGTTCCACGTTCGGAATCTGACCATGCGGAATGGATTCTACAATCTCAGTCACCAGTTTTTCAAACTCTAATGGAGAAATGGCCTCTACCATTGCAGCATCATTTGCCTTATGAATTGCACTGCTGATCTTCTTTATATCGAACGGAACCGGAGTTCCATTCCTCTTCTTGATCGTCTCCGGACACGTAATTGTACTCTCCCTCATTTTCATTCCTCCAAAACTATATCTAGTATTTCAGTTCTTATCCCTGTACTAAATACAGTATCACTAAACGATCAGAAGTGCAAGGACAATTTGTACAGGCTAAATGTTTTTCATGAAGATTATCCTGGATGTCCAATATTAGAATTTATCTGCAAAAAAACTTTTATAGCCCTCTCCATAGATCTCATTTGCGCTGGTCACGATCATAAATGCCTGCGGATCCAGTTCTTTTACCAGCTCTTCTACCTGGGGTCCCTGGGTTCTCCGTACCACACAGAAGATCACTTTCTTCTCATCCCCGGTCCAGCCGCCCGTTCCATGAAGATACGTTACCCCGGATTCAATTTCATTCATGATCTGTTTTCCAATCTCATTTGGCTTTGATGTTATAATATAGACCATCTTAGCCTCATCTCCACCGTACAGAACATAATCAAGAGCTTTTCCATTGATCAGAACAGCAATCAACGCATACAGCGCCGTATTGACATTTTTAAATACCAGACCGGAAATAGCTACAATGATCACATCCGTACACTGGAACAGAAAACCTGTTTTCAGATAGGGAAAGTGTTGACGGATGATCTTGATAATAATATCTGTTCCACCTGTGGTTGCACCTGTACGGAAAATCAGTCCAATCCCTGTTGCCATGAGTACGCTTCCAAACAACGCAGCGAGAATCGGGTCGTCTGTAAAAGCCCCCGTTCCTGCAAAGAGATTTGTGAAAAATGACGTCATCATGACAGCAAAAGCCGTCTTTCCCATGAACTGAAAGCCAAATTTCCAGATACCAAGAATTACGATGGGAATATTGATCAGGAAATAAATCGTACCTGTGGGTGCTCCGGTCAGACGATTTAAGATGACTGAGATACCGGTCACGCCACCAGGTGCTAAATTATTGGGATCCAGAAACAAGCTGATGCCGACTGCATAGATGATGGATGCGACTGCAATCACCACCAGTTTCATTGCCAGCATGACATATTTATTTTTTCGCATATCCACTTCCTCCTGCTTCTGAATAAATGCCTATTTGTCCAGCATGGTACCCATATAATAGAATCCGCGGCATTCATCCAGGCGAACACGGATCAGTTTTCCGATCAGTTCTTCGCTTCCTTCAAAATGTACCACATGATTGTTGCCCAGGCGGCCGGTCACATAGCCATCCATCTGACTGTTTTTCTCTTCTACCAGAACCGTCTCCTCATTTCCGGTAAAGCGCTCTGCCATTTCCTTGGAAATGGTCTGTACTTCTTTTAAGAGACGGTCAAACCGGTCTTTCACCACATCTTCCGGAATCTGATCTTCCATCACGGCTGCTGGTGTTCCTGTCCGTTTGCTGTATATAAAAGTAAATGCACTGTCGTAGCGTACCTGTCTTACCACATCCAGTGTCTCCTGGAAATCTTCCTCAGTCTCGCCCGGGAACCCCACAATAATATCCGTGGTCAGCGCAATATCCGGCATCCGTTCCCGGATCTTTTTCGCCAGAGCCAGATATTTTTCCTTATCGTAACGACGGTTCATAGCCTTCAGGATCCGGCTGCTTCCCGACTGTAACGGCAGATGAAGATGCGGACAGATCTTCTTGGAATTTGCCATGACTTCGATCAGGTCATCAGACAGATCCTTCGGATGAGATGTCATGAAACGGATCCGTTCCAGACCGTCGATCTGTTCAATCTCTTTCAAAAGTTCTGCAAATGTCATGGGCTGCTCCAGATTCTTACCATACGAGTTTACATTCTGTCCCAACAGCATGACTTCCACAACCCCATCTTTGACCAGGGCTTCAATCTCTCGTACAATATCCTTTGCTTCACGGCTGCGTTCCCGGCCACGTACATATGGTACAATACAGTAGCTGCAGAAATTATTGCAGCCGAACATAATGTTGACTCCGGACTTGAAGGCATATTTTCGTTCATTTGGAAGATCTTCCACGATCTGATCCGTATCTTTCCAGATATCGATGATCATCCGGTCTGACTCCAGTGTCATGGCCAGAAGTTCAGCAAATTTGAAAATGTTATGGGTTCCAAAGATGAGATCCACAAAACGATAACTCTTCTGCAGCTTCTCTACAACCGTTGCTTCCTGCATCATACATCCACACAGGGCGATCTTCATATGCGGGTTCTTTTTCTTATATCCATGCAGCACGCCCAGACGTCCGTAGACACGTAAGTTTGCATTTTCACGGACAGTACAGGTGTTGTAGATCACAAAATCTGCATCCTCACTCTCGGTCTCTACGTATCCGGCTTCCCGTAAAATACCGGATAATTTCTCCGAATCACGGGCATTCATCTGACACCCGAAGGTGGTTATATTAGCAGTCAGGGGACGCCCCAGCTTCTCAGACTGTGCTTTTACATATTCCTGTACTTTCTTTATAAAATAATACTGTCTTTCCGGTTCTGTTGTCGGAGCCGGTCTGTTCAAATCTATCATTTCCATCTCCTTGTTATCTCATGCATTTTTTCATTATCTTTAACTATACTCAAAGGAGAAGTCTCTTGTCAATAGGTCCTGCCAAATAACCTCTTGCCTTTTCTGCCAGTTTCGATATAATTAAAAATAGTATGCCAATAACAATTTTGCAGTAAGACGGAGAGACACATATGATTTTAGCATGTCAGAATATACACAAAGCATTTGGAGAAAAGGTCATCTTAAAAGATGCATCTTTTCATATAGAAGAACGGGAAAAGCCGCTATTGTAGGAATCAATGGCGCTGGTAAATCCACCCTCCTGAAGATCATCATGGGGAACTGGCAGCTGATGACGGCCAGGTCATCATTACCAAAGGAAAGACCATCGGCTGTCTGGCACAGCATCAGGAAATGGAAAGTAACGGAACCATTTTCCAGGAGCTTGTGACAGTCAAGCAGGATGTACTGGATCTGAAGCACGGATTCGAAGCCTGGAGCTGTCCATGAAGCATGCAGAAGGTGCTGAACTTCAGGAACTGATGGATAACTATGCCAGACTCAATCATGATTTTGAGCAGAAAAACGGCTATGCCTGGAAAAGTGAGATCACCGGAGTCTTAAAGGGGCTTGGATTTTCTGAAGAAGATTTTGAAAAACATGTAAATACTCTGTCCGGAGGCCAGAAGACCCGCGTATCTTTAGGAAAGCTTCTTCTCTCCCGCCCGGATATTATTATGCTTGATGAGCCTACCAACCATCTGGATATGGATTCTATCGCATGGCTGGAGACATTTCTTATGAATTATCAGGGAGCAGTTATCATCGTATCCCATGACCGGTATTTCCTGAACCGGGTCGTTACCAAGATCGTAGAGATCGATCAGGGAAATGTCACCACTTTTACCGGAAACTATACGGCTTATGCTCAGAAAAAAGCTATGCTCAGAGAAGCACAGATGCAGGCCTATCTGAATCAGCAGCGTGAGATCAAACACCAGGAGGAAGTCATTGCAAAGCTGAAGTCCTTCAATCGTGAAAAATCCATCAAACGCGCCGAGAGCCGTGAGAAAATGCTGGATAAGATCGAAGTTCTGGAACGTCCTACTGAAGTGAAGGCCGATATGCATATTGAACTGGAACCGCAGATCGTCAGCGGGGAAGATGTGCTGACTGTAGAAGGTCTGTCCAAAGCATTTCCGCCACAGACTCTGTTCAGTCATCTGGATTTTGAGATCAAGCGCGGCGAACGCGTAGCTTTGATCGGTAATAACGGAACTGGAAAGACCACGATTCTTAAGATCATCAACGGTGTTGTTCCGGCTGATGCCGGTGAGATCCGGCTTGGCTCCCGTGTACGGATCGGTTATTACGATCAGGAGCACCATGTGTTACATATGGAAAAAACGGTATTTGAAGAGATCTCCGATGCTTACCCGACACTTACCAACACCAAGATCCGCAATGTACTGGCTGCTTTCCTGTTTACCGGTGATGATGTATTTAAGCGGATCAGCGACTTAAGCGGTGGGGAGCGTGGCCGTGTGTCCCTTGCCAAGCTGATGCTGTCAGAGGCCAACTTCCTGATCCTTGACGAGCCCACCAACCATCTGGATATTGTATCCAAAGAAGTACTGGAGCAGGCTCTCAACCGCTACACAGGAACTGTATTTTTCGTATCCCATGACCGATACTTTATCAATACCGTTGCTACCCGTATTCTGGATCTGGCAGACGAGACACTGACTAATTATATTGGAAATTATGACTATTATCTGGAGAAAAAGGAGACTATGACCAACTTTACTTCTGCTCCTTCTTCTACTACAGTCTCTGTTGCTGAGGAATCCATGCAGTCAGAATCCAAATTAGATTGGAAACAGCAAAAAGAACAGCAGGCATTGCTCCGCAAACGACAGAATGATCTGAAAAAAGTAGAAAGCCGGATCGAAGAACTGGAGACCCGCGACAAAGAGATCGACGAACTCCTTGCCAAAGAAGAAGTCTTCACGAATGTGGCGGAAGTCACAAAACTCTCTAAGGAAAAAGATGCCATCCAGACCGAACTGGAAGGACTTTATGAAGAATGGGAGACCCTGTCTGAATAGACGGGGATCTCCCATTCTTTAAAATTCTTTTATTTCTTTTGCAAGAGAAAACGGAATGATTGCTCCATTTTCTGTTTTTGTATAAGCAGTTTCCCTATGCATATAATCCACAATGTCTTTTGCTTTATAATCTTTAAATTTTGAAATTATGCGATCCAGTATTTTCTTTTCCTTTTCATTCAAAACAGAATAATCCATTCCTTCTACAGGATGAACATGAAACATGGACTCAAAATTATAGCTCATCTCTTCTACCACATGCACCCGTTCCAGATTCATAAGACTGTTATGTCCAACAGGCAATGCCCCCATTGCTTCATGTCTGTAAATCAATCCAGACATAGCAAAACCATTTTCTCTATACGAGATTGCATCTGCATACCATAACATCTTCATTAATTTTACTTTATATAAATTTGCTACTTCTTTTGCAAAATAAGATATGATGGCTTCTATCTTATCAATATTAAGCAATGTAAAACCATTGGAATCATCGGGTTCTGTATAGTTTGCATATTCACTTTCGAATGTCTGACGGGTTAAATATTCCCTGCCATAGGAGTCCAGTTTTTTAACCATTTTCAGGCGTATCTCCTGTCTCTTTGTATCCGAAAATTTATCCGCATTCTTCTTCAGAAACTCTAATGCCTGAAGTGGATTATCTTTAATCAGACGAAGCATCGTATCATAAGCCTCATCCTGTATCGCTTTGCTTTCATACCTGGAAATAGTTGCTTCTCCCCAACCAAGTAATCTTGCCATATCTACTTGTGACAATCCATAATTTTCCCGAATGTCAATAATCTCATCAGATGTAAGCAATCCATGACGTACACGATACGCATTTCTTGCATTCATCAGATTCGCATTGGTCATAGCACCCGTTTCAAATTCATTTTCTTCTTCATCAGCATTTTCACAAAAATAAAAATGCTCATCATAAGCAACTTTCTCTCCTTTTAATGTAGTGGTAACAATTCTTTTCCGTTCTTCAATTTCATGTGTTTTGTCACATAATGGGCACTCCATATAAATTTTTCTAACTAACATAGTATTCTCCATACCCTTTACCTCTCTTTCATTATGGTTGTGCATACGGAAAAATCATTTTTTCTTTTGCATAGTGAAAAGATACACACAGAACATGCTTTTGCGTTTTATTTTTCACTTTCAACTTTATGTAAATAAGCTTCTCTTCAATATCTTTACCAAAGACAAATAATAATGGGGGATTTATATCATCCTTATCAATCTTAGTCTCAGAATATTCCTGTACACTTAATTCTTTTAGTCGTTTAACCACATCCTCCGCCTCATATTCTAAATCTAACAAAGTATAAGGTGTTGAAAATTTTTCGTCTTCTGCTTTTTTCTTCTTTTTTATTATTACCAGATTTTTTTCAGTATCAAAATCTGGCTGATTTAAGAATTTTTTTAATTCTGTCAGAAATTTCTGAACTTCCTTCCTGCTAGATTGTGTACTAAGAAAAATGACATCCATCTCCTTTAATATGTTTGTACTATCAATTGATAGTATATCAGAGATATCTTTTTTGTCAATAAAAAAGGGAGTGTCGCAAAATCACCGGAATAGGTGATTGAGCGGCACTTTCCGTTTTTAGAGAAAAGAAAATTGGCAGAAAATCTTTGTACGTTGATTTTCTGCCAATTTTTTTCGCACCTAAATAAAGCCTTCATTTTTTGTTGGAATTTTAGGCTGACTTTACTTTAAACAGGTGGGAACCTATTCGTTCATTTTGAATTTTAGCATGTAGTTTATTCAGGTTATAACCCATGCAAAGCAAAAGAATCTCCAGTTTCACTTTGGTTTTTCCGCGAAGCAGAAATTTTTGAAATTCATAGTCATTTTTCAAAACTCCGAAAGCACCTTCTACCTGAATGGAGCGGTTCATGCGATACTGGATTCCTGTTTCGGTCAGGATGTTTTCATAAGACTCCTGTCGTTTTTCCAGAAAGCTTTTGGAAACGTATAATCGCTTGTTTCCTTTCGCACGTGTACATTTTTCTTTGTGAGGACAGTCTTTGCAATCTTCACATTCATAGACGGTAACTTCTGATTCATAGCCACTCTTGCTTTTCTGCTTTTTCACGAAGACCGGTGACAGCTTCTTTTGTGCATAACAAGTGTAAACATCCGTTTCTGCATCATAGGCCATATTTTCACGTTTACTGATATCCCGTTTGAAGCTTCGCCTTTTCCACTTTTCGTAGGTTTGTGGTTTTATATAAGGCGTCTGTCTGGTTTCCCGAAGATAGGTATAACCTTCTTCGCTTTCATATCCCGAATCAGCTGTGACACTGGGATATCGGAACCCCAGTTTTTCGTCCATTGTTTTTAAAAATGGAATCAGTGTCCAGACATCGTTTCGGTCTGAAAAGACATCTGTTGCCACGATATATTCACTGTCTACACCGATCTGAATGTTATATCCGGGTTTTAACTGTGCATTCCGCATATGATCATCTTTCATGTGCATAAATGTAGCATCCGGGTCAGTCTTACAATAATTATTTCGTCCCTGAAAGCTGGCTGTATGCCAGTCGTAAGTTACCTGACGTTCCTGAAATTTTCGGAAAAGCTCAAAGTATTTCTGGTTTTTACTTTTTTTTCCCTCGGCCATACACAAAAACTGTTCCATCCTGTTGGCACTTATTTTCAAGATATCTTGTTATTGTTTGAAGATCTTGAATCCTCGAATCTATTTTTACAGAAAACGATTGCATGTATTCATGGTTTAGGAACAGTACTGCTTCCTGGATTTTCTGAAACATCTTTTCTTCCCATTTGCCAACAGATTTTTTCCAGACAAATGTATACTTGTTGGCACATGCTTCCAATTTCGTACCATCAATAAATACCGTTTCTACTGACAATTCACCAGCATCTTTCAATCTACGAACCATCTGATAAAACAGATCTTCACATGCCTCCAAAAGAAAACCTGTCCGGAACCTGGCAATCGTACTGTGATCTGGTGCCTTTTGCCCGGCAAGCAGCCACATAAAGTTAATATCTCTTAAACAGGCTTTTTCTATTTTTCTAGAAGAATAAATGTTTTGAGAATAAGCGTAGGTCAGGATCTTGAACATGGTCTTCGGATCAACCGCAGGATTTCTTCCTTTGGAAGAGTAAGCCTTATACAATAACGTATAATCGAGTTCCTCAAGCTCATGGCTCAGCAGTCGAACAGAATCGTCATCAGGGACAAGACCTTCTAAACTTAATGGCAAAACCAGTTGATAAGTTTCGTTGAATTCGGTATAATTTTTTTGGTATTTTATTTTACTAGTCATAATTTATTATACCATGAATGGCAGGCTCTTCGGAGCCTGCTTTTTCATTTGAATACAAAAAAGGAGCCATTGCTCCATGGATGATTACTCATCTATTTTGCAACAGCCCCCTAAATTTATTGTATCAAAACCGGCAGTATATAATTCGATACAAAAGCACCGATCAGGTAGATCCATGTAAAGATCATAAATGGTTTGTTAAGCCAGGTAATTGATATTCTTTTATGTTCCGGGAGTACGATCTCCCCTTCTTCCAGCCACAGCTGGTTCCTGGCAAAATCCGTCAGCAGAAATACCAGTCCTGCAATTCCGATCACAAAATCAAAAATAACCACCACAGCCATTGCCGTATCCGAAAGATCCTGAACCGAAAGGGGCAATACACTTCCCACGAAATTCACCATCATGTGAATACAGATTGTATAGCGAACATCCCTCGTTTTGCAATACAGATATCCCTGCGCGCATCCGAGAAAAAATGCATAGAACACTTGATTGAGATTCCCATGCATCACTGCAAATACAGTTGCAGACAGGAAGATTGCCGTCTTTTCACCATAAGGATACATCCGGTCGATCACATATTTCCGAAATACCAGCTCTTCTACAATGGGAGCAAGCAATACCACCATGGTAATGATGGGAAGCATATCACTGGTACTGACCAGATCTATCGTTGTGGTTGTCTCTGCACCAGTAAGCATCTCGATAACTGTACTCCAGAACAGCCCCAGCAAGTTTCCAAGAACCATCAGAAACTGCGCAATGCAGAACCACTTTAACAGGCTTCTGAAAGGCAGTTTCCTCTTCTCCGGTGAAAATGTACCGGGAGCAGCCTTTCTTCTGATCAACAGGAAAAATACCGGAAATGCAAATAGATACGGGATCACAAGCCCGACCATATATAATCCCCAGTCACTCTCCAGCCATGTTCCACCAAAGATTCCAACCAGAAAACTCGCCAGAAATGCAACAGCAATGCTTACTGCAAAATAAAAGAACCAGGCTCTTCCAACTGCAGCAAAATCTCTCTTTGCCTGTCTGGTGTATTCCATTGTTTCATCATATGTTTCCATATTCTTCTCTACTTGTCCTGCTCATTCATCTCCAGCAGTCGATAGGTCAACAGCAGATACAATAATTGATCAGGCTCTTCCAGATCGATCTGCACCAGTTCTTTAATATGTGCCATCCGGTACAGGAAAGTACTGCGGTAGAATGAACAGTTCTGCTTTGACAGCATTCATCTGGCAGGACAGATAGGTCTTCAGCGTCTGGTAATACTCTGTCTTATGCTCTGCATCATATTTTTCAAGGTCAGTACTGCATGACTGCATACAATATCAGACTCCAGACGTTCGGTACATTTTCCCAGCAGATAGTCAAGAGCGATGTCTCAAAACGATTGACCCACCGGAGCGGTGCAGCCGCAGTCCCTCTTCCAGTGCGATCTTCGACTGAAGATAATAAGATTTCAGACGATTCAGCCCCATAAACATATAGCTGATACCCGCTTTCAGATAACTGTCCTGTAAGAAGTCATTGGCAGCCGCCAGAGCCTCTTCCATGGATCTTCCATAGTGGTTCAGGTTTACGTATACCACAATGTTTTCATCCAGCAAGAAGGCACAGCTTCCCTTCATCAATCCTTCCAGACGATTACAGATAAAACGCACAACTGTCAGATTCTGCCGATCCACCATGGACACATGGATGTTCATACAGAAATACTGATGGGTTTCTTCCCATCGAAACTTGGCAAATCTTGGAGTCAGTGAATTGTCATTCTTGATCTCACCGGTCAGAATATTGGAAAGCAGACGATCCAGTGTGTAACTCAGATCCGACTGAAGAACAGTATATTTTTCCAGCATCTGCTGAATATATTTTGAAAGATGAACGAGTAAATACTCATCATAATGCCGGAATTTTCTGGATGACTCAGCCAGAATCACCCGATAGGCATTATGGTTCTTATCATAGATTTCCACAAACAGATTGTTTTTCTGTGTCTGTGGATCTTCGTACTTCTGCACTTCACCAGAAGGTGATGATATCTCAGATTTTACTGTTGCCAGGATCTGATTATGCTGAAGAATGTCCTGAAATTCTGGCATAGTATCCATCATGGTGCTGTAATCAATGATGAATCCTGCTGAGGTACACACCAGGATCGGATTATGAAAAATACGATAGGAGCTATCAAGAAGTGTTCGCATGGTCCGCTCAGAGAGCGCCATACGCTGCATACGCTCATCCCACGCATCATAGGTATCAAACACACGCTGTACAATATTAAAAAGCATCTCAGCTGAATTTTCAGATGGAAAAAAGCATACGCCAAAAAGGCGCTTACTCAAAGAAACAAATCGTTCTCCTACAACAAGCACCAGGTTATCTCCATGCTCCAGAAGATCTGTTTCACTGATATCTGTTTCATGGACAATATAAACTTTATTCTTCCGGAATTCTGTTCCGCTTTGATAAAAAAGCGGACGTTTCAGGTTCATCTCTCCTGAAAGCTCTCCAAAAGAGCAATCAGGATAATTCTGGCGGAGCCTGTCCGCCAGAATCTGCATACTGATACGCATAAACTATGCGAATTTTCTCATGGCTGCTTCAACTACATGGCCAACCAGAACAGAAGTAGTCACGCTTCCTACTCCGCCCGGAACCGGAGTGATAGCCTCAACGATCGGCTCTACCTCGTCAAATACAGCATCACCTGCGATGGCTCCCTTGCCGCCTTTTTTGTTGATCTTTTCCGGATCCCAGTTGATGGATACATCGATCACTACCTGACCCGGACGAACATATTCTTTTGTCAGACTGTTCAGGACACCTGCACAGGAGATCAGGATATCTGCTTCTCTTGCGATTGCCGGAACATCAACAGTCTTGGTATGGCATACGGTTACCGTTGCATTTTTGCCCATCAGCATCATAGCTGCCGGTTTTCCTACTACAAGGCTTCTTCCGATGACAACAGCATTCTTACCTTTGCAGTCGATTCCGTAGTAATCCAGGATCTCCATGCATGCCTGAGGAGTACACGGCGGGAATCCCAGCGGTTTTCCTTCAAATACACCTGCCAGAGAAAGATGTGTCATACAGTCAACATCTTTTGCCGGATCCAGTGCATTCTCGATCTCAGACTGAACTGCTTTCAGATGAGCCGGAAGCGGACGGAACATCAGAACACCGTGAATAGAATCATCTTTGTTTACTTTATCAATCACTTCCAGAAGTTCTTCCTTGGATACATCTTCCGGAAGAAGGATCTTCTCAACTTCAACACCAAGGGTATCACATCTCTTAGTTGCACCTGTCTCATAAGAGATATCATCCGGTCTCTCGCCAACTCTGATGATGCCAAGCTTTGGAGAAACTCCTTTTTCTTTTAACTGTGCAACCTGTCCGATGATTTTTTCATTCAGAGCTGCGGTTACTTCTTTTCCTAATAACTGTTTTGCCATGATTATTATTCTCCCACTTTTTTGTTATCTGAGGCGTGCATTCACTGCCGCAAAAATCTCATCTGCTTTTTTGCTGTAATCAGCGATCATTTTATCTGCTTTCTCATTCAGAGAAGCTGCATACTCTTTATCTGCCATAGATTTAGTATTGATGAATACATTCAGGGAAGCTCCCAGAAGTGCTGCCTTACAGAAGGTCACACCAACACCTGCATCAGAGATAGCCAGAGCAGATCCTTTTGCTGCAAATTCCTCAATCACATCGATTGCTTCACAGCATTTTTCCATGATCTCCATGGGAACTGCACATGCATCTTTCAGTACGATTGCCATGACACGTGCTTTCTCAGCTTTCTCTTCCTCAGTCTCGCGAGGCATTCCGTAAGCTTTTGCCAGCGGCTCAAACGCTTCTGCATCAGCCTCTACCAGACGAAGAAAATCTGCCTGCAGAGCGGTTGCTTTTTCTTTGAGCGCAATGATATCAGCCTCAACATCCGCATATTTTTTCTTGCCGACTGTCAGGCTTCCAACCATGTTGCCAAGAGCCATACCAATGGCTCCTACCAGTGCAGATGCACCACCGCCACCCGGAACCGGAGCTTTGGACGCAAGTACATCTACAAATTCTTCACAGCTTCTTTTTGTAAATCCCATATAAGTCCTCCTTATTCTGAGCATGGCAGATGGCAGGGGACACCTGTTCCCTGCCTGCCATGAAATGTTTTTATTCGGAATTGTATAAGTCCTATTTGTTTTTAGAACAGACCAGTAATCTTTCCGTTCTCATCTACATCGATCTTCTCAGCAGCCGGAACCTTCGGAAGACCTGGCATGGTCATGATCTCACCGGTCAGAGCTACGATAAATCCTGCACCTGCGGAAACCTTCAGATTACGAACGGTTACTTCAAAGTCTGTCGGTGCGCCAAGTTTTGTCTGATCATCTGTCAGGCTGTACTGGGTCTTAGCTACACAGATCGGACAATTAGCAAATCCAAGTGCAGTCAGCTCTTTTGCCTGTTTCTGTGCATTTGCAGTCAGAACAACTTTCTTACCACCGTAGATCTTGGTAACGATTGCGTTCAGTTTTTCCTCAATTGTAGTTCCTTCCAGTTCATAGGAATATGTGAAATCATTCGGCTGCTCGCAGAGACGAACAACTTCCTCAGCCAGCTTCACGCCGCCTTCTCCACCTTTTGCCCATACCTCGGACAGAACAACATTAACTCCAAGCTCTTTACATTTCTCCTCAACCAGCTTCAGCTCTGCTTCCGTATCGGTCGGGAATGCATTGATAGCAACTACACACGGCAGTTTGTATACATTCGTAATATTACTTACATGTTTCAGCAGGTTCGGAAGACCTTTCTCCAGTGCTTCCAGATTCTCATTATTCAAATCTGCCTTCGGAACACCACCATTGTATTTCAGAGCACGAACAGTTGCCACGATAACAACAGCATTCGGTTTCAGTCCTGCCATACGACACTTGATATCAAGGAATTTCTCAGCACCCAGATCTGCACCGAATCCAGCCTCGGTAATGGTGTAATCTGCAAGTTTCAGACACATCTTGGTAGCAGTTACAGAGTTACATCCATGAGCGATGTTAGCGAACGGTCCACCATGAACAATAGCCGGAGTTCCTTCCAGAGTCTGAACCAGGTTCGGTTTCAGAGCATCTTTCAGAAGTGCTGCCATAGCACCTTCAGCATGCAGGTCACCAGCGGTTACCGGTTTCTGCTCAGCTACTTTACCATATGTATAACCAATGATGATTCTTGCAAGTCTCTTCTTAAGGTCTGCAATATCACTTGCCAGACACAGAACTGCCATGATCTCAGATGCAACAGTGATATCATATCCGTCCTCTCTAGGCATTCCATTGGTCTTTCCGCCAAGTCCGTCTACTACATTACGAAGCTGACGGTCATTCATATCTACACATCTTCTCCAAGTGATCTTTCTCGGGTCGATGTTCAGTGCATTGCCCTGGAAGATATGGTTGTCGATCATTGCTGCCAGCAAGTTGTTAGCTGCACCAATCGCATGGAAGTCACCGGTGAAATGAAGGTTGATATCCTCCATCGGAACAACCTGTGCGTATCCGCCACCTGCTGCTCCACCTTTTACTCCGAATACCGGTCCTAAGGACGGCTCACGGAGAGCAACCATAACCTTCTTACCGATCTTGCTCATACCATCTGCCAGACCTACGGATGTAGTGGTCTTTCCTTCTCCTGCCGGAGTCGGGTTAATAGCAGTTACAAGAATCAGTTTTCCGTTCTCACCCGGAACTTCTTTTAATAAATTGTAGTCGATTTTTGCTTTGTACTTACCGTACTGCTCCAGATATTTGTCATCAATACCTGCTTTTGCAGCAATCTCGGTAATTGGTCTTGCTTCGCACTCCTGTGCAATTTCAATGTCAGTTTTGAATCCCATAAAAGAAAATCTCCTTTCTTTAATGAACACAGTGAATATTTTTTGTGTTCTTACGCCCTTGCGTTTTTGTGATGTTTTTAACAAAGGGATTTATCTCTTTCCCCCTTGCACTGGTCAAATTATATTACTTTGATAATTTTTTGACATCATACAGTTTGTACTATACACAGAGCATTTTCACAGTTGTGATTGAGAGGTCTCCAGCAACTACCATATCTTCTGCATGGAATCCAAACTGGAAATTATCGCTGTACAGGATCTGAGCAGAAGGTGGAAATTCCTCGTCTCCTTCCCAGAAAATAAATCTCATACGATATCCATTGACCAGCTCAAATTCGTAGGCCACATCTCCCATATCAATCTTCTCACAGCCCGGGATTTTTCCATTGCTTCTGAAAAAGCCTTCAGTTTATAGCCAAATCCGTAAGTAAGACGCTTGATACAGCGACCAGTAAACGGCTGAATATACAATTCTCCGTAAGTGGGTACTTCCCTGAAAGTCATGAATTTTCCGCTGGAGGCAATGTACTGCCCTTCCAGCAGATAACGCATGATAAATGTCTGTGCAGGAAGACTGGTCATAAGAAGATCTTTTTCCATATCCTCCTGCGGTTTGTCTAATACAGTCACATGGAAGTCCGGATATTCCACTTCATACAGATGTCCAAGGAAGCGAAGCTGAAACTTTTTTTCATTTTCATCATACAGAATGTTCAATCTTTGTGCTGCCTCTTTGGGATCTAATGTATGAAATTTGTCTAAGTAATGCTCAAAAGGGACTTCTTCTTTGTGATTTTCGATTTCCAACTATATTTCCTCCTGTTTTACGCTTGGGAACAGCGCTGTATTTGTATGAGGAATAAAGCATGCAGCCACAAATTCATCCATATAGCTTGGATCTGTACTAAGTTCCATGTATGTAATGTTATGAGCAAGCTCATGCACTTTATGCTCAGCTTCTACCGAAAGCGTCATATTATATGCGCCTGTGAGAGAAGAGTTACCAATGTAATGGAACTTATCGATCTCCACATCCGGGAACATACCGATGGTCACTGCATTTTTCATATTAATACCGCTTCCAATACCACCTGCTACATATACGTTTTCGATCATGGACACATCAAAATCCAGAGACCGGAGCATCGTACAGATAGCTGAGAAAATGGCACCCTTCGCACGGATAAAATTGTCGATATCGACTTCATTGATCTCTACATCCTTATGTCCTGCTGCTTCTTCCTTAAATGCCAGTACATAACTTCCGATTCCATAGTGATCATGACGGACACGGTCTCCTTCACGGATGAATTTACCTTTCGGACTGATGATTCCACAGCGGAACAATTCCGCAATCACGTCAATGATACCAGAACCGCAAAGACCTACTGGCTTCTGGCCTTCGTTTCCAACAATATGCAGTGTTGGTTCCATGGTCTTCGCATCAATAGAACAAGCCTCGATAGCTCCATCCGTTGCACGCATACCACAGCTGATATCTCCACCCTCAAATGCCGGACCTGCTGAGCATGCACAGCTCATCATGAAATCAGAATTTCCAAATACGATCTCCCCATTGGTACCAAGGTCAATGAAAAGATTAAACTCCGGTTTGTTCCAGATCATGCTGACCAGAGTACCGGCTGTAATATCTCCTCCTACATAACTTCCGATATTCGGAGAAATGATAACCTTTGCATTGGGATGCACATCCAGGTGCAGGTCGTAGGCACTGACATCTTCTGTCTCGAAGAAATCCGGAATATAAGGTTCCATACGGAGCGGATCCGCATTGACTCCAAGAAGTAGATGATTCATAGTCGTATTGGACGCAATGCACATATGATAAATCTGGCTTCCTTTGATACCTGCCGCACGGCACATATTATGAAGCATGGGATTCAATGTCTCATCAATGATCGCTTTCTGAAGTTTCGCTTCTCCACCCGGTTTCCGGGATTCAATAATACGATTGATAACATCTGCACCATAACGGATCTGACCATTTCCTGCAGATGCCTTGGCAAGAATCGTCCCATCTCTCAAATCCAGAATAACTCCTGATACGGTAGTGGTACCAATATCAATAGCCACTCCACAGATTCTCTGCTCTGTTACAGGTACCACGTCATAAACCAGTACACTGTGATGAAGTTTCTTCAGAACTACATTCACATGGAAATCATTGTCCCGCAGTGCATCCGGCAGCTTTTTCAATACATGATAAGTTAATTTTACATTCTCTATTCCGGTTGCTGCCTCAATTGCCCAGGACAACCGCTCATTATCTGGCATGGTATCATCCAATGACGGAGCTGTCATCTGAAGTTCCACAACCGTAAATTCATTTTCAAAAGTAATTCCTGCATCTGCCACATCCTGCTTTGCACGGTCAAAGATGGCGACTTCTTCCGGTGAGCTAAGATCTGCCACTTTCATGCGGCTCTTATATGCAGACGCAATATCGGGTACAAGTACCGTCACATCGCCGGTTACCTTACTACAACAGGAAAGCCTCCATCCTGCAGCATAATCTTCATCTGTAATATGTCTTGTCTGTTCACTCTCTAATTCGCCACTGATATATCTGACTCTGCACTTACCGCAGGATCCGTTGCCTGAACAAGGTGCATCAATGGCTACATTTGCTTTACGCGCTACCTCCAACAGATTCTCTCCGGCTGTCACATCAACGATGGTCGAAGTGCCATCTTCATACTGAAATGTTACTTTTGGCATAATATTATTTCTCCATATTTTCTAAAAAAGCCCTGCAGGCCAAATGCAGGTCTGCGGGGCCTTTTGTTCAGGTTATTGGGCTCTAAAAATGCTGCGCATTTTTATTTCCCTTTGGCTCCAGAATCGCATCTGTGCTTCGCACATCTGCCACAGCTTACGCTGTGTACCTGATTCTGTCGCTAAATGCTCGGATAAAATCAAATACTCGCTCTGCTCGTGCTTGATTTTCTTCCTCGCATTTACATCATTGGATCCATACCTAAAGCCGGATGTCCTTTTTCAGTCAGGAATGCCAGCAATGTCTCCGGATCCGTTGCGATAGTCTCATCTCCGACCATATCGCAGAAATTGTCGATTCCGTACAGTTCTTTTGCAGTCTTATTCAGACGCTCGCTTACCTGATCCTTCAGATCCTTCGGCATCCATACGATACGCTCGATACCGCCCTCAGCCTTCATGAACTTCTTGGAAGAGATAAAGTGTTTACCATGTCCCATGAATCCAGGTGTCTGGACTCCACCACCAGTCATGCTCGCCAGATCCGGGAAGGTCATTCCCAGCGGAGTCATGCCTGCATACTCACGGTTTGCAATAATGACACCATTAGAGAACGGCTCAATACCGCAGATACATTCAAAGCATCCGCAGGAAGTCATCGGATCTTCCATAATAGAATACAGAGTAACATGCTCCAGAGCACCCTGGGAGAATTTAGCAACTGCTTCATCTACATCCTCATAACGTCCTAATCTCTCGTCAATCACACGCTCTTTGGTGATCACCTGACACGGTCCCTCCGGATCCAGCTGATTAGTAGCTTTTGCATCCAGCCATGATACAGCACCACAAAGTCCAAGTCTCTCAGGTGTTACCACACATACATGGCTTGGAGAGAATGCCTGGCACATAATACAACTATAATATACCGGTACAGACTCGTCAGTTAAAGACTCAAGTCTCTCATCACGACGATCGTAAGTCGGAATTGCCAGCTCATGACGAAGTCTGGTACACTCAACACCATCTGTGATGATCGTTACAGAGCATTTATCAACAACTGCGTCGAACTCATTCATAATGTTACAGTACAGTACTTCTGCCAGATCTTTTGCACGGAAACCGGCCTCGAAGGTAGCTTTGCTGATACGGATACGGATCATGTCACGCTGTCCGGTATGCATCACACCTTCAATGCAGTTAAGATAACTGTGGAATTTACGCTCAAATACTGGTTCAAAGTCGGACTGCATATTCTTTCCTGCTACATTTACAATGTATGCGATCTGCTGTTTGCTTCCAACTTCCATCTGATCAAAGTCCGGTCCGATCAGCTTGAACTCATGATCTTCTACTTCAGAGGCCTCTTTGGTACATACCAACTCGAAACAGTCTACTCTGGATCCATCGAACTCTACCTGCATATCACCACGGCGGATGATCTCACCTTCATAAGTGGAGGAAAATGCAACCGGAATCGGGATTTCTGTTACTTTGATCTTGATGTTGCGAAGTTCAAGACTCTTCTTTACGGTCTCTTCATGGTTGAGAACTGACTCCAGTGCTCCCGGAACCTGCATATCGCCAAGATCAATATCAGCAACAACAGGGAATCCCAGTGCAATCGCACCTGCGCCTGCAGACACAGTCACAGCATCTAAAGCTCCGAAGGTATTGACAAATGCCGGCACACGCTCTTTCGTATAAGCAAGCAGTCCAGGTAGATCTCCAGGTTTGATATTACCAAAGATCAAAGCCGCACGAATAGCAACCGTTACAACATGGATCACAGAAGTCACATCATGTCCCAGCGGAACCAGACGATAGTCAAGACCGATCTTAACACCAGCCTCTGCACACTGTTCAATCACATCACCTACCAGGAATGTCATAATACCTTTGTTCTGGTAATCTTTTACAATTTTTGCCACATCAGCGCCATTATCAGCTTTACCAAGAACAACCGCCACACCAGGAATATCACCTGTTACCAGCGGCACACCCAGGGAACGAATAACCGGATCCGGAACAAAACCGATTCCGCTGTCCTCTGCATATGGATTCTCGTTATCCACATATTTCAGAGCTTCCAGAATCTCAGCACCAACTGCAGTTGCAAGTCCTGCATTCAGGGCATCTCCCAGTTCCTCTTTATTGGTAATCAGGCTTTTTAATACTCCTACACAGGCAGGAAGATCGCCAAGACGACTAACCTTTACACCAGTTGCTGCATAGATGGTCGGAAGAAAATATGCCGTATCTCCAAAAGATACTTTCTTATCCTCACCATATTTTGCGATTGCATCGTTGACTGCACCTTCTGTCAGTCCAGCGACTGCGTTTGATCCACTGTAAATCAGATCTGTTAAAGCACTCATTTGTCATGCCTCCCATAAAATTTTTCCTGTCCTGAAGTCATTAAACTAGGGCAGACATTGTAAATAGCTAATATAAAAACATAGAGGCACAAAAAATTGTGCCTCCTGCCTTCTCAGAATTAGATCTCCAGATAGGAGTCTGCATACAGATTATTATTTTTGATGATATCACAGGATTTGATGGTTTCCATCAGTCTGAGATCGTTCGGGTTAACGATTGCAGAAGTCAGACCCTGCATCATAGCCATAGCTACAAGTGCGGAATCCATGATCGGACGGATGTTTTTCGGCATACCGTTGGAGTTGTTGGACAGACCACCGGTGGATTTCATACCCATATCAGAAATCATCTTAATGAACTCGAGAACCTGCATCTGTTTGTCCTGCATTCCTTTTACAACCAGGAACAGCGGATCGAACCACATATCCTCAGCAACATCCATACCATGCTCCATACCACGCTCCATCAGAGTCTGCATGTACATCATACGCTCGTCATTGTCTTTTGCGATTCCTTCACCGTTGCAAAGTGCGATAACGATTGCATCGTTTGCAGCTGCAAGGTCAACGTACTCGATTCTTCCTGCAGCATCTGCAGAGTTTACGATCGGTTTTCCTTTTGCACGATTGTAAACGGAAATACCAGCCTCGATAGCTGCAACATTGGAAGTATCCAGTGCCAGCGGTACATTGTCGAAGTTGCTCTGAAGAAGCTCAACAGCCCATTTCATAAGCTCCGGTCCATCATTCTCTGCCGGTCCGATGTTTACATCAAGATATGTAGCGCCTGCATCCAGCTGCTGTTTTGCTCTTTTGATGATCGGCTCAGGATCTCTTTCTGTAAATGCTTTGTTTACTGCCGGTGCTGTAGTGGAAAGTCTCTCACCAATGGTAACAAATTTTGCCATAGTTTTGTTCTCCTTTTTAATTCGTCAGATACCTGTCCCAAAGGAAATGTCCTAACTGGGCAGGTACTGCGATGATTTTCAATTAGATTTCGCCGTTAGCTTTCAGATCTTTCAGGAATTTAACAAGCTGTACAGCCTCGTTCGGAGCAACGATTACTTCCCAGCCCGGAAGTTTTGCTTCGATGTCGCCTTTCAGTACAGCAACTTTTCCAGGAATGATCAGCTTTCTGCATTTGATCTTCGGCTCTACGGTCTCCTGAATGAACTTGGATACAGATGTGGAAGAAAGTTTTCCTGCTGCCCAAGCAGTCAGTACGGAAAGTCCACCTGCATCGTTGATGATCAGGTTGCACGGAATGCCGGAACGCTCCAGCTCACCAGATACTACGAAATATGTAAGAGCAAAGTCTACAGTAGTCAGACATACGGAATTCTCATCTCCGCCATTCAGTGCATAGATGCCCGGCTCAACCTTCATCGGCTTCTGCGGATCGGTAAATACGTTCTGTCTCAGTCCATACAGCGGAAGAGCTCTTGCGTAGTTCATGGTATCCATAACAACGATGGAACCATATTTCAGAACGAATACAGATGCCAGAGAAATCTGCAACGGCTCATCGTTCGGAGCGATCTTGCACAGATTAACAATAGACGGATATCCGAAGGTTCTGTCCGGATTCTTAGCCAGGCAGGCACGTCTGACCTGAACAGTTGTTGAGAAGGTCTCTTTGATCGTAGCTCCTGTAGTATTCAGAACAAGGTCTTTGTAACCAAGTTTCTCAATAGCTGCGGTAGTATCATACAATTCGTTGATATCAGCGCCAGATACACCAAGTACAACACCTGCTGCTTTAGCAACCTCAACCATTGCCTCATAGTTGGAAGCATTTGCTCCATCCAGGATCGGTTTTTCAGCCTTACATACTTCCAGAGCAGCTTTTGCAGCTTCTACATCAGTACAGGAAAGGATGATGGTTTTGCCGATACCAGTTACTTTCTTTAACAGCCTCAACATATGCAGCAACATCTCCTGTATACTCTACATATACCATCTCAGCATGCATTCTCTCACCGATACGCTCATAATCGACTTTATTGACTCAGCCAGAGCAGCGTCGATATCCATATCCGGAGACAGTTTTACTGCAAATCTTGTTTTGCTTACGAAAGTTTTCTCATGTCTTGCAAGAACAGTCTCTCCTCCGAGGGTGTACTCTGCGTCGCCAGTACCAACTTTGATGGATTTCATTGGCGGAGCAGTTGCCTCAGACAGAGTTGCAAGTGCATCTGCAGACATATGCGGACATTTGCTGAGTTCTACAGCACCCTGCGCTACTTTCATGGCAAATGCCATACAGGTCGGGCTTCCGCACTCCTTACAGTTAGTTTTCGGTGTTAATTTAAAGATATCTAATCCTTTTAAAGCCATTGTATTTTCCTCCTCCCTCTTACATCATTTCTTTGATCAACTTAGAGATCGTTGCAACAGAAGTCGGATGTTTCAGAATGACTGCGTTAGAACCACAGGCAAGTACAGATGCAGCGGTAGATACTTCCATACCAATACCACGTTCTTCCTGATTTCCCCACTCCGGCATATCATCTTCAGAAGCCATAGCCTCTTTTACATTCCATGCCTCATCAGCTACCGGTGTGATGATCGGCATCTGAAGCTGTGCATCAGCCTGTCCAAGTGCTGCTGCTTTTACACGATCCATAGTAGATACTACATACTCGAAACCATATCCGACTGCTGCAGTACCAACGTTCATAACGATGTTGCTCGGTGCGACACCAAGCTGAGAGAGTAATACATTAAGCTGTTTTGCAAGGTTGATATCTACTGCAGACTCAGCTCCAACCTTCTGGTTGTATGCAAGACCTGCTGCAGCTCCGATACCTTTGTAATCCTCTTCCTTAGCGGACAGGATGATCACATTTTTACCCTGAGCAACTTCAGCGGCTTTGGATAAAAGCTCACCGTCTTTTGCCACATTTTTACATCCAGCGATAACAAGCGGTACGTCGATGGCGTCAACAACCTCTTTGACTGCTTTCATGCACTCTTCTGTGGTCTTGTCTGCGCCGTTGGGGTCTGCGCCCTCAAGCTTCAGGCATACGAAATCTGCACCCGGCATCTCGGCTGCTTTTTTAGCGATCTCGCCGATAGTGGTACATCCTTCATAGTATGCTTTTACACCTGCCGGCTCGTTCTCCAGACCAAGGTCAGAGATCATAACGCCGATCTTCGGTGCGTTTTCGATCGGAGCGTCAAATGTATATAACGGTAATACATTCTCGCCACCGATTTTCACTGCTTTATCACCACAGCCGAACTCAACTGTATTGATGGAAGCGTTGAATTTTCCTGATTTTCCATTGAATGGCATTGGTACATTTCCTCCTTAAAAACATTTCGTCAAAATTATAACACAAAAATCTGAATTGTAAAAGACTTTCATGCATTCCAAAAGGGCAACCCTGTGTGGGTACAGGGTTCCCCTTTGAACTCAGGCTCAAGAATCGCATCTGTGCTTCGCACATCTGCCACAGCTTACGCTGTGTACGGATTCATTAGATAGGCTCTAAAAATACTTCGCATTTTTATCGCTAAGGAACCCATCTTCCTGACGGAAGCCTCACCGTCTGTGCAAAGCACATCCGGCAAATCCGCTATGCGGATTTGGTTCCTTACATCATCGGATCCATTCCAAGTGCCGGATGTCCTTTTTCGGTAAGGAATTCCAGCAGTGTCTCCGGATCAGTTGCGATGGTCTCATCACCAACCATATCGCAGAAGTTGTCGATACCATACAGTTCTTTTGCTGTCTCGTTCAATCTTTCTGCAACCTGCTCCTTCAGATCCTTCGGCATCCATACAATACGCTCGATACCGCCCTCAGCCTTCATGAACTTCTTGGAAGAGATAAAGTGTTTTCCATGTCCCATGAATCCAGGAGTCTGAACTCCACCACCGGTCATACTTGCCAGATCCGGGAAGGTCATTCCAAGCGGAGTCATGCCTGCATACTCACGGTTTGCGATGCAGACACCGTTGGAGAATGGCTCGATACCACAGATACACTCGAAGCATCCGCAGGATGTCATCGGTTTTTCCATGATGGAGTACAGGGATACGTCATCAAGAGCACCCTGGGATAATTTAGCAACTGCTTCATCAACGTCCTCGTAACGTCCAAGGTTCTCATCAATAACACGCTCTTTGGTGATTACCTGACACGGTCCCTGAGGATCCAGCTGATGGGTAGCTTTTGCATCCAGCCATGAAACAGCACCGCAAAGACCAAGTCTCTCAGGTGTTACTACACATACATGGCTTGGGGAGAATGCCTGGCACATAATACAGCTATAATATACCGGAACGGACTCATCAGTCAGAGAAGTAAGTCTCTCATCACGACGATCATATGCCGGAACAGCCAGCTCATGACGAAGCTTGGTACACTCTTCAGCATCAGTTACAATAGTAATTGCACATTTATCAACAACTGCGTCAAACTCATTTTTAATATTTGCATACAGAACTTCTGCAAGATCCTTTGCTCTGAAGCCTGCATCGAATGTATTTTTGCTGATACGAATACGGATCATATCACGCTGACCGGTATGCATAACACCCTCGATACAGTTAATGTAGCTGTGGAATTTACGCTCAAATACCGGTTCGAAGTCGGACTGCATATTCTTTCCTGCTACATCTACGATGTAAGCGATCTGCTGTTTGCTTCCAACTTCCATCTGGTCGAAATCCGGTCCCACAAGAGTAAACTTGTGATCCTCAACTTCGCTTGCATCCTTGGTACATACAAGCTCGAAACAGTCTTTTCTGGAACCATCGAACTCAACCTGCATATCTCCACGACGGATGATCTCGCCCTCAAATGCAGATGCAAAGGATACCGGGATGTCGATCTTGGTGATCTTAATCTTAATGTCACGAGCTTCAGAAGTAGCATTAAATTTGGATACATCCTCCTGAACGATCAGGCTCTTTCGGTACACGGAAGATGTTCTCGGTCTCGTTGGTAACAACCGGGAAACCAAGTGCGATTGCGCCTGCACCGCAAGCTACAACTACGTCATCCAGCGGTTTGAATGCGTTTACGAATGCCGGTACACGCTCGAAGGTGTATTTCATCAGTGCGCCTGCATCACCAGGTGTTACGTTACCGAAGATCAGTGCTGCACGAAGTGCAACAGATACAACGTGAATAACTGCTGTTACATCCTTACCCAGCGGTACGATACGTACAGCGTTGCCCATCTTCAGGCCTGCCTCTACACACTGATCGATCACTCCGCCTACCAGCGTAACCAGGATACCCTGTGCCTGATAGCTCTTAACCAGCTCAACTGCTTCTTCTTTGCTCGGAGCACTTCCAAGGATAACTGCAACGCCCGGGATATCTCCGGTTACCAGCGGCACACCCAGCTCACGGATGATAGCATCTGCAAGATGTCCGTAACACGGCTCGCTGTACGGTTCTGCACCGTTGATATATTTCAGAACTTCGATAAACTCTGCACACAGAGCTGTTGCAACACCGCTCATGAATGCATCATTCAGTCTTTTTCTCTGGTAGAGTTTTACAACTCCAAGAGCCTTTTAATTCTCCAAGATTGGTAACTTTTGTACCAGTTACGGCGTAGTAGCAGGGAAGGCTGTAAGCAGTGTTCGGGAAAGCTACTGCCTGATCTGCTCCGTACTGAGCAATTGCTCCATCGATGGCAGCCTCAGTCAGTCCATAGACTGCATCGTTGCCGCCGAATACTCTATCAAATAATGTCACGGTATTATACCTCCAAATTTTAATTCGATTGATCGAGGATTTCCTTGATCTTTCGGATCTCCTCCTTTGCAGACTCGCTGACGTCATATGGTGACTTGCCCTGGCGGTCTGCGTCTATCACTTCCGGGTTGTAATGGATAAATCCAAGTAAATCTTCCGCCGGAATCTTCGAGCGGACAAATTCTTCATCCTCTGTGCCACGAACTTTGTTTGCGACTACGCGAACCTTCTTCACACCCAGGTCCTCAGCCAGTCGCTTGACATTCTTATATGTCTGCACGCTTCTGGCGCCTGGCTCGATCACGACAACAAACTGTTCCATGGATTCGCATGTACCGCGGCCCAGATGCTCCAGACCAGCCTCCATGTCCATGATCACCACATCATTGCTGCGGAGGATCAGATGATTAATGATTCGTTTCAGCATTACATGTTCCGGGCAAACACATCCGCCGCCGCCGGTCTCAACCGTACCAAGCAGCAGAAGTTTCACACCATTATATACTTTACTATATGTATCAGGGATGTCGTCCACCTTTGGGTTCAGCTTATACATCTGATTATCCGGGCCCGCACCTGTCCGCTCTTCGATGAGTCTTCTCATCTTGGAGATCGGAGTGATCGAATCCAGAATCTCTTCCGGAAATCCAAGCGCCAGTCCCAGATTTGCATCTGGATCCACATCGGCTGCCAGAACTGTGCGTCCCTCCTCTGCATATAATCTTGCAAGGGTGGCTGCAAAGGTCGTCTTTCCGACTCCGCCCTTTCCGGTAATTGCTATTTTCACTTTCTATTCCCTCCGGTCATCAATTTACTTTTTTCATCCGGATTAGATTCCGATTGCGGTTCTCTTCTCTTCGATACGCTCGATCATCAGATCACACAGCTTATCGATATCGGTCTCAACAGTGTAAGCAGCCTCAACCCAATCACGAACGCCATTGGTCAGCCACTCGCCCATCTCGCTGGAACCAGATACATACGGATCAACACCAAGGAATGTATCAATACCGGTAGCTACTACATAGTTACCGATGGATACTGCTTTTTCAGACATCCACTCAGGAGCACATCCTACAACCGGAAGCTGAGAAATCTTAAGGCCAGAGTCTTTTGCAAGCTCAGATACAAGGATCATCATACGGCTGATATCTACGCAGGATCCCATATGAAGTACCGGTGGGATATCTGCCAGCTCACATACTCTCTTCAGACCTGCACCGCAGAGTTCTTTTGCTGATTTGTCCATCAGACCTGCTTTTGCAGCAGCCTGTGCAGAACATCCGGATGCTACGACTACGATATCGTTAGCAATCAGTTTCTTCATCAGCTCGATATGTGCATAGTCCGGGCGGATCTTCGGATTGTTACATCCAACCATTGCAACTGCACCACGGATAACACCAGATGTTACACACTCAAGAAGCGGTTTGGTTGTTCCGGTTACATCTACCTGGCTGTTGGTAACACCGTCAAGTACTTTCACAAGTGCTTCCAGAGAATATCCAACGGTTGCTTTCTGCTTCATATCCGGGATATGTACCAGCTCCGGTTTACGGTTCTTGAAGTTCTCACATGCAGTCATAACGATCTGTTTTGCTTTCTCTGCTGCGGTTCCTACATCAAAACGGATGTAATCGGAATCCGGCATCTGAGCGATCGGAGAAGTGGTCACAAACTTAGTATGGAAACATTTGCTCAGAGGGCCAAATGCCGGGAAGATACACTGAACGTCTACAACGATTGCTTCACATGCACCGGTCAATACTACGTTTTCCTGCTGCAGGAAGTTACCTGCCATCGGAACACCACGACGCATAGCTACTTCGTTTGAAGTACAGCATACACCGGATACGGTGATTCCCTTAGCACCCATGCTCTTTGCATATGCGATCATCTCCGGATCATCTGCATATTCACAGACCATCTCGGACAGTGACGGATCATGTCCATGTACAACGATGTTTACGTTCTCAGCAACCATAACACCAAGGTTTGCTTCAGTATCGATTGGCTTCGGAGTTCCGAACAGGACGTCAGAGAACTCTGTACCCATCATGGAACCGCCCCATCCATCAGCAAGACCTGCTCTTAAGGACTGACGAACCAGTGCTTCCGGCTTTGATGAACATCCCATATGAGTCATATGTAAGGAAGCAGCAACTTCACGGTCAATTGCTCTCGGCTCGATCTCTGCGTCATGCCACAGCTTCTGGGTATGCTCCGGAGCTCTCTTCAGCCATCTCTGAACACCAAACGGTTTACCATATTCCATCAGAGCCAGTTCTGCCATCTCATGTGCCAGATCGTAAATATCTTTTCCTTCTGTCTCAACGCCCCATTCTTTTGCGATGCGGATCAGTTTCTCAGGATCTTTTACTTTGTAAGCGCCATTCGGATCTGCTGCATACAGGGTATGACAGATCTCACGTCCATGATCAGAGTGAGTAGCTGCTCCACCGGCAGTAAATTTCAGATAGTTACGTCCTACGATACCATGAGCATCACATCCACAGATTCCTCTCGGAGCCTTCGGTGTAATACGGCAAGGTCCCATTGCACAGATACGACAGCAGATACCCTGCTCACCGAATTTACAATGCGGGGTCTGATTCTTTACACGAATCTGCCATGCGTCAGCACCGACTTTCGCGCCGGTCTCAAGCAGTCGGTTAGTCGCTGCTTCCATCTCTTCGACTGTTGTTAATTTAAAGTCTCCCATATAAATCTCCTTTTACGCGGTCAGGTCATCTCCTTTTTATAATTCCAGACCGTCCATGATTTTGTATAACGCCTGTCTGACAGGATTGTCTTCCGGAAGCTGTGTGGTCGGTGTTCCGGCACTGTCAAACTCATATACGCCTTCATCCTGGGGAACGACTCCCAGAAGTTCCAGGTTTTGTTTCTCAATTTCTTCCCGGACGCCATCGTTCAGTACTCCCTTAGGAGCACGGTTTACGATCAAACCGATCTTCTTCGGTTTTAATCCACATTCAGGAACCAAACGGGCGATACGTCCAACCGCCTGAATTCCCCTGCGTGAGCAATCGCTGACCAGAATCACCGTGTCAACGCCGGGAAGGATACCTCTGCTGATATGTTCCATTCCTGCTTCGTTGTCCACGACCACATAATTGTAATTCTGGGCACGTTTGGCAACCTGGGCAGATAACAGACCATTTACAAAACAATAACATCCTTTTCCCTGTGTATGTCCCATCACTAACAGGTCGTAATCATCTTCCTCCACCAGTGCGGAATCAAACTTAAATTCAGTATAGTCCTGTTTGGACATTCCTTTCGGAATCGGGCTTTCATTGGAAAGCTCTGCATTTGACAGCTCATCGCGGATATCTCCCAGTGTCATCTCCACTTCTACACCGAGGACTTCGTTCAAGTTGGAATTTGCGTCTGCATCCACTGCCAGGATCGGGCCTTTCTTCTGCTCGGCAAGACGCTGAATCATCATGCCGGTCAATGTAGTCTTTCCTACACCGCCTTTTCCGGCTACTGCAATTGTATATGGCATAACTGTCATCTCCTAAACTAGTTTACTTCTTGATAATTTGTTCGAAGGCTTATGTACCTTCTCTTTAAATTTTTCTATATGAGCGGATTACCACCTCCATATGGTAAATTTTATGTTCGCAGGCAGAATCACATCATCCAGGCATGCTCAGGATCCAGATACCTGTCTGCACTAACAATCAGACTGTATCCACAGCCTGATTGTTGTAACCTTTCATGGAGTTTAATTGTTTGCACAGTTGATCTTTACAACCGAGTTTGCCAGGTCCACCATGGTAATGGCGCCTTCCACAGTGATCTCCATGCCCATAATATCTCTGATGCGGATGGTTGTTCCATCTACATCAATTCTGCTTGCATTTTTCAGCAGGATCGTTTCGTCCTCCTGCTTTTTACCATAAATTGTTGCAAGACACATTGGTTAATCCCTCCTCTACTGAACAAGAGAAAGCGCAATGGATAATCTCATATTACCCTTTTCGAAATCTTCAACACCCTTTTCAATCTGGGCTGCTGCATCATCCTTGCCCTGTTCGCGCAGGTGTTTGGCGATCTCTGCCAGTTCTCTTGCATGATGCTTATTGTGATCCAGCATATATGCCAGAACAGCGGTGTCTTCGTCTTTTGGCTGTGCTCCGTGATCATGACCGCATCCGCAGTGTGCATGTTCGTGATCATGTTCCCCCTCATGGGTATGTGCATGAGTATGAGTCACGCCATCATGTGTATGTTCATGGCTGTGCTCATGATCGTGACCGCCGCATCCGCATCCACAATGACTATGTTCTTCATTCGTTACGTGCATTCGACTTGCCTCCTTTTTTGTCAAATCCTATATCAAAATTTGCATTCTGTTAATTTTTTGACATTATTATAATGTATTATACCCCCCAGGGGGATTTTTAGCAAGCTATTTTCAATAAATTCAACAAATAAATCTATAGAAAATGCATCAAAAAGGAGCCGCCTGTTTTTTCAGGCAGCCCCCATAATAGCTTCAATATTTTTTAGATTTCAGCTGCTTTCAACAGGTCCGGGATCTTGGACTCCCATCCAAGTGCCATGATATGTACACCCTGGCAGTATGGCTTACACTCTTTGATAATACGTGCAGCGATCTCAACGCCCGTGATACCTGCTTTGGTTTTCTCTTTGTCTGCCTTCAGCTCTTCGATCATCTCGTCCGGAACATGAATACCGGCAACATTGTTATTCATGAATTTTGCCATTCCAGCTGACTTCGGAATGATGATACCAACCTGTACCGGTTTTCCGAACTGTTTTGCTTTTTCCATGAATTTGATGAATTTCTCCGGCTCAAATACTGCCTGTGTCTGGAAGTATTCTGCACCTGCAGCAACTTTTCTTTCCATCTTTGCAAGCTGTGCGTCAACGGAATCGCTGCATGGAGATACAACAGCACCCTTGGAGAATTTTGGCGGCTCACCAACCAGTTCATTTCCGCCCAGATCTTTGCCTGACTCCAGAAGCTTCACAGTATGAAGAAGGGATACAGAATCCAGGTCGAATACCGGTTTTGCCTGCGGATGATCGCCCATCTTCGTATGATCACCTGTCAGACAGAGGATGTTCTCAATGCCGAACATAGCAGCGCTGAGAAGATCAGACTCCAGAGCGATACGGTTTCTGTCACGGCATGCCAGCTGGAAGATCGGATTCATGCCTGCATCTTTGAGAACTTTACACATTGCAAGAGATCCAAGACGCATAACAGAAGACTGGTTATCTGTTACATTAACTGCATGAACACCTTTAAGATAGGTCTTTGCCTCTTCTACAAGCTCGTCTACATGGATTCCTTTTGGCGGTCCTACTTCTGCAGAAACTACAAATTCACCACGGTCGAATAATTCTTTCATTTTCATATTATATTTGCTCCAATCCTTTTATTTTACATCATCGTCTGTTGCAAAGTTATGAATCTGTGTCGGACATTTCAGCGCGTCAAGGCGTCCGATCTCTTTCAGACGTCTGTAGATACGTTCCCATCCACATTCCATGTCACTGTCCACTTCACATTTACCATTCTTGGAACCGCCGCACTGGCCATTAACAAGGCTCTTGGAACATGCTGTGATCGGGCAGATTCCCGCCTGTCAGATTCAGGTAACATTCACCGCACTGGTCACATTTGTACTCTAACGGTGTCACACCCTGGAAACCAGGTACCGGGTATGTATCGCAGGCTGCGCAGACCATCTTATCTTCCAGATATTCTGCAACGGTCTGTACACCAACACCGCAGGAGAATACCAAAACCAGATCTGCTTCCTGGATCTTGCTCATATGTTTCTTAAGACGTAATTCCATATTTTCCGGATTACAGATGTAATCAGTTGTCATGATTCCTGTCACATTTCCTTCAGCTGGCAAGTTCCTTCTGAAGTTCAACAGCTTCTTTTTCCGGAAAACGAACTTCCTTACATCCATGGCAGTTGATGATGAAAAACTTTCTTTCCGGCTGTCAGTGATGTAATCGCTTCTTTTGCTTTTAACTGGGTAATCAACATATCACTTCATCCCCCTTACTGCATTTTTTCCGGCTTTGATACTGTTAATGATCGGAATCTTGGAAGAACAGATATACTGACAGCATCTGCACTCTACGCAATCCATCACGTTCATGTCTTTCATTCCCTGCCAGTTCTCTTCTTTCGCATATTTCACGAAATACAGAGGAGAAAGTTCCATCGGACATACATCTACGCAGCGTCCGCACTTGATACACGGCTGTTCTTTTGTCTCATCCGGTTCAATAGCAATAATACCATTGGAGCCTTTCATCATCGGTACTTCCAATGTATTCAGAGGGAATCCCATCATCGGTCCGCCCATCTTAACCAGAACATCGTCATCCGTAAATCCACCGCAGTAATCGATCAGCTCTTTTACGCTGGTACCGATCTTGATAATAAAGTTGCCCGGGTTCTTGATCTTCTCGCCTGTTATAGTTGTAACACGCTCGATCAGCGGCATACCTTTCTGAATCGCATCGGAAATTGCTTTTACGGTACTGATATTATCTACGATAACGCCAACATCTGCCGGAAGACCGCCGCTTGGAACCTTTCTTCCCATCACGCGCTTGATCAGAGTCTTCTCAGCGCCCTGCGGATACTTGGTTCTTTGCAACAAACACTTCCATGTTGCCAATATTTGCAACTTTTTCCTGCATCAATTCAATGGCATCTGGCTTGTTATCCTCGATCACAATGATACCCTTCTCGGCACCTGTTGTCTTGAGGATTGCTTTCAGGCCAAAAATAATGTCATCTGCAAACTCAAGGAGAACCTTGTGGTCTGCTGTTAAATAAGGCTCACATTCACATCCATTGAGAAGGATGGTATCAACTGGTTTGGCCGGTTTCAGTTTGACACAGGTCGGGAAACCTGCACCACCCATACCAACGATTCCTGCTTCTTTGACAATCTCAATGATCTCATCCGGAGTAAGACTGTCAAGATCACCATGTGGCTGTACGGATTCGTGCAGAGTATTTTTTCCATCCGATTCAATAACAACAGCCATCACTTCACTGCCTCTGGTACCATGCATACGCGGTTCAACAGCAACTACGGTTCCGCTTACGCTGGAATGTACCGGTGCACTGATAAATCCAGCAGCTTCACCGATCTTCTGACCAACTTTTACCTTATCTCCAACCTGAACGATCGGATTGGCCGGTGCTCCAAGATGCTGTGACATAGAGATTACAAGAGTCTTCGGTTCCGGGAATCTCTTCAGATCAATATGCTCACTGAATTCCTTATGCTCTGACGGATGGACGCCTCCATAGTATCCATTCAGTCTGTCTTCTCTGATGGACTTCACATACTCGTTGATTACCTTGAAGTTCACTTTAGAGAAATCGCGCACCTGTACCGGCTGGTTGAGGAATTCTTCCAGACGGCCCTGAGCAGCCAGTCTCTGGTAGATCTTTTCCCACGCACAGTCTTTGTTGGGATCTACTTCACATTTTCCATTCTTTGCGCCACCGCACTGTCCATTCACAAGACTCTTGGAACAGTCGACGATCGGACAGACACCTCCGGTAATGTTCAGATAACACTGCGCACATGCGTCACAGCTCTTCTTGGTAAGTGCCATGCCGTGATGTCCTCTGTAATTCAGAGTGTTGCTTGCAGCAACTACCGGCTTTCCAGCCAGATCTGCAACTGTCTGAATACCAAGGCCGCAGGAAATTACTACTACATTCTCTGTACCTTCCGGAATCAGATCCTGTAATTTTCTTTCTGTGTGCATCTTATTGCATAAGAAATCAACTTTTGCACTGCCTGTAACGGTCTTTCCCTGCTCGGCAGCGATTTTCAGAAATTCATCGCAATCCGGTTCGTCAACAGTCTCAAATTCTTTGAAACATTTGTTGCAGGCAATCACAAAAAGATTGTCTTTGCCTTCCAGTACGGATGCGAGCTCTTCACTGCTTTTCAGCCTGTACTTAGTATAGTTTTCCAATTGCTCACCTTCCTTATAAAAATTTATGTTCTTATGAGCAGTCCTTTCTCTCTGCATAAAAAAGAACTGCAAAAGCCCAATAAATAAGCTTTCCACATACTGCCTAGTTAAATGTATCACAAAACAGATGTTTTATCCAGTTTTAATAGCAAATTTTGTAAAATATTTTTATGATTGCAACAGGATTTTTTATAATTTTACACTACATAGCACAAAAAATGGGGCTGTAAAAAAACTCCCCTGACAGAAAAATCGCCCAGACCGTGAGGTCTGAGCGATTTTTTGGTATAATTAATTATGCTACTAAATAACAATACCAATGGTAATTATACTATGCGTCAGCTGAAATTACCATTAGAAATCGAAAAATTGATCGATATTTCCGATCCGGTATACACTTTTTGTGAGGTTATGGATCACATTGACCTATCCAGATATTTTGTAGAGAAAGGCTATAAAACAGGTCGCCCAAGATGTGATGCTCAAAAACTCATTAAAGTAATACTTTTTGCCTTTATGGAAAACGGCATCTGCTCCTTACGAGAAATAGAAAAGCTCTGCCATAATGATATTCGTTACATGTATCTTCTTGATGGCATGAAAACACCTTCTTTTGCTACATTTGGAAACTTAATCCGAAACGAACTAACCGATTCTATCGAGCAGATATTTGAAGACATTAACTCATATATTTTGCCAAAGATCACGTGGATCTGCAGCATATACATTGACGGGACAAAATTGAGGCAAATGCCAATCGATATACCTGGGTATGAAAAAATCGTGTGTGAAAACCGGCAGAAAGTCTTTGACAAGATTTCACTTTGATTGATGCTATGAATCTGGAAGTACTTGGATATCTCGGAATAAAATTTGAAAAGCGTGAAGCGTATGCGGTTGATTATGTCTCTGAATTACTTACGATGTACAAAGAAACAACCGGACTGGATGAAACTTCTTTCGTTTCCGGACGTGGTCATAGAAAAGCATTCAACAAAACAATACGAAGAATTGCATGAATATCTGGAACGTTTGAAATCCTATGCATATCATATCGAGACCTGTGGAGAAGAAAGAAACAGTTATTCCAAAACAGATCATGATGCAACTTTCATGCGTTTAAAGCGTGATTACATGGGAAACGATCAGCTACTTCCGGCATACAACCTACAGGCAGCCATCTGTGATGAATACATAGCTGTAATCGACGTAAAACCATATGCATCCGATATGGAATGCTTTGTGCCTTTGATGGAAAATTCAATCGCACATATGGTCATTATCCGAAATATCAGGTTGCTGATGCCGGATACGGTTCTTACAATAATTATCTTTATTGCGAAGAACACGGCATGGAAAAATACATGAAATTTACCATGTACAAAAAAGAAACGACGGACAAAAAGTATCATGAGAATCCGTATCGTGCTGTAAACTTTGCAAAGATGCAGATGGAAATCTCTTATGCCCAAACGGTCGAAAATTCCTCTTCAAGAGAACACAGCATGTGAAATATAATAAATATGGAAGAACGGAAGAATTATACGAATGTGAATCTTGTGAAGGGTGTCAGCATAAACAAGAATGTTGTCCGAGAGCACACAAAAACCGAACGATCCGAATGAATCAGGAATTAACCGCTATCCATCAGGAAGTGCTGCAAAATCTTGAATCCATACATGGTGCTCTCTTGAGAATGAACCGAAGTATTCAATCGGAGGGAACTTTTGGTGTATTAAAGTGGGATAAAGCGTATAAAAGATTATTGCGAAGAGGCGAGAAAAATGTAATTCTCGAGCTTACACTGATTTCATGTGGATTCAATCTTTATAAATATCACAACAAAAAGCAACGACAGACGAAAGTTGCATAAAACTTAAGCGGGTGATTAGCCGAGCTTTATTAAATGCACCATTTTTTATACCCAAAGATGCAGACTTGCTTAGAAATAGAAAAGTTAATACAAAGAAACGCCAAAACCGACATTTGCCGGAATTGGCGTTTCTTATATTAGGGACTTATTTTACAGCCCCACTTTTAATAATTCCTGTTTTCAGTTCTGAAATTCCTTAGAATTTACCAGCCTGTGCTGCTTCCTCGATAGAAACTGCAACTGCAACAGTCATACCAACCATCGGGTTGTTTCCTGCTCCGATCAGACCCATCATCTCCACGTGAGCCGGAACGGAAGAAGAACCTGCGAACTGTGCATCGGAATGCATACGGCCAAGGGTATCGGTCATACCATAGGAAGCCGGGCCTGCTGCCATGTTATCCGGATGCAGGGTACGTCCGGTACCACCACCAGAAGCTACGGAGAAGTATTTCTTTCCTGCTTCCAGTCTTTCTTTCTTATAAGTACCTGCTACCGGATGCTGGAAACGGGTCGGGTTGGTAGAGTTACCGGTTATGGAAACGTCTACGTTCTCTTTCCACATGATTGCAACACCTTCCGGAACGCTGTTTGCGCCGTAGCAGTTAACTTTTGCGCGAAGGCCCTCAGAGTAAGATTTACGGGAAACCTCTTTTACCTCGTTGGTGTACGGATCATACTCAGTCTCAACGAAAGTGAATCCGTTGATACGGGAAATGATCTGTGCTGCGTCTTTTCCAAGACCGTTCAGGATAACACGAAGCGGTTTCTGACGAACTTTGTTTGCTTTCTCAGCGATACCGATTGCGCCCTCTGCTGCTGCGAAGGACTCATGGCCAGCAAGGAATGCGAAGCACTCGGTCTCCTCTTCCAAGAAGCATTTTTCCAAGGTTACCATGGCCAAGACCTACTTTACGGGTATCAGCAACGGAGCCCGGGATACAGAAAGCCTGAAGACCTTCACCGATTGCAGCAGCAGCCTCAGAAGCTTTACGACATCCTTTTTTGATTGCAATAGCTGCACCTACTGTGTAAGCCCAGCAAGCGTTCTCGAAACAGATCGGCTGGATGCCTTTGATCTGATCGTATACGTTCAGTCCTGCATCTTTAGTGATCTTCTCAGCTTCTTCGATAGAAGCGATGCCATAGCTGTTCAGAACAGCGTTGATTTTATCAATACGTCTCTCATATGATTCAAATAATGCCATTTTTCGTTTACCTCCCAGAATTACTCTTTACGCGGGTCAATGATCTTAACTGCATCCGCTACACGGCCATACTGACCTTTTGCTTTCTCCCATGCAGTGTTCGGATCGTCGCCTTTTTTGATAAAGTCAGTCATTTTTCCAAGAGATACGAACTGGTATCCAATGATCTGATCATCAGCATCCAGAGCGATGCCTGTTACATAACCTTCTGCCATTTCAAGATAACGAGGTCCTTTTTTCAGAGTACCGTACATGGTACCAACCTGAGAACGAAGTCCTTTTCCAAGATCCTCAAGTCCTGCACCTACCGGAAGTCCATCCTCAGAGAATGCAGACTGAGAACGTCCGTAAACGATCTGAAGGAACAGTTCTCTCTCATAGCGGTGTTAATAGCATCACATACAAGGTCAGTGTTCAGTGCTTCCATAACAGTCAGACCCGGAAGGATCTCTGCTGCCATAGCTGCGGAGTGGGTCATACCGGAACAACCGATGGTCTCTACAAGTGCTTCCTGGATGATACCCTCTTTAACATTCAGAGACAGTTTGCAGGCACCCTGCTGCGGAGCACACCAGCCCACACCATGGGTAAATCCGGAAATATCTTTTACTTCTTTCGCCTGTACCCATTTTGCCTCCTCCGGGATCGGAGCAGCGCCATGATGTACGCCCTGAGCTACCGGACACATTTCTTCTACTTCACGTGAATAAATCATTTGTTTGAAACTCCTTTCAAATAATCCTGTAAGGGTCTTTGGACACAAGAATCCCATACGGATTTATTATTTCATAAAATCACGATTTCGTCCAGTAGATTTTCAGAATTTGTCGAAATTTTGACAAGAAGCTCACTCGCAAAGTTAAATTCCACTCCTCTGTGGAATTTAATCTTGCAAAAATCCATTCTTCCAAAGGTGGAATTTAATTCTTCCTACTTCTCAAAAATCAACCGTAAATTCGACTTCCGCTCAGCATGCGCAAAAATCCCTAAAACCACAGCTTTTGTCTTTATTTTAACTCTGATCTTAGGGATTTCATATACAAGATTCATCTTTTTCTGTTTTGCATGGAATTTAATCCTGCAAAGTAGAAGTTACCTCTGCAAAGTGGAATTTACCTTCGCCATTCAACATTTTGACAAGAAATATCTACGTTCTCTGGACACAGTACTTGTAATCGCTACGACAATGTCTCACGAAAAAGGCACAAAGTTTTGATGTCTTCCATGATTCCCGCCTTATCCTCTGCCACATCCGGTGCATATTCCAATACCAGATCCGCTTCCGGTGTCAGTTCCCGGACATCATATAGAAACGCATTCATATCCAGTGTGCCGTTGTATATTCTCTGATGGCAGTCATGTACCCCATCATTGTTATGTACGTGATAAGAGATGATCCTGTCCTTCAGCTCCTCCATCACATGTCTGAGATCCCAGTGATTGGCATGAGCATGCCCAATATCGATCAGTACCGGATTGGATAATTTTCTGCACTCTGCTATAAATGCCTCCTGCTCAAGCAGCACATTTCCCATCGCCTTTATTCCCACGTTTTCCACTGCAACCGGTATTCCTGCTTTGCCTGACAGCTCCGTCAGTTCCTTCAGGTTCTCATCCGCTGTTCTCAGCATGGTTCCTCGGTTCACATCCAGCACCTTACAGTTGTTGTGGTGAAACACTACATAGCTGCTGTGCAGGCGCTGAGCAAACGGCAGCATCTCCCGATAATAGCCCATGCTCCGTTCATAGACAGGCGTTCCCTTTGGTGCGGAATGCTCCGTCCGGGCATATGGTCCATGAAAACTGACCGGAAGTGCAGAAAGCTTTTCTTCCGAACGCTCCAGCGCACCAGAAAATGCAGGATCATGGAACATGGAAAAAACCTCCACTCCCACATGCTCACCGGCAAATGCATCTGTCAGTTCAAAAACTCTGGCAAAATCACATGCCTGATACATATTCGTACTGATCATTATTTTCATTTATGTTATCCTCCTTCAGACAGTCTGGGTATCCAATAGATTTCTCACTTTCATAATCAAACAAATGAATCCGGTCAAAGTCAGGGCAGAAATAGATCTTCGTTCCTGCCTGTGGAATATTTTCTTCACCGACAGCAATGAACTCCACCCCTCCTATATCTACATAAGCGCCAAAACGGTTGCCATAGTCCTCCACATATTTCACAGTACCTGTCAATGCATGCTCAAGCTTCCGGGTAGAAAGTTTCACATGCTCCGGGCGGATACCAAAGTACAGTCTGCCCGAATTCTGTTTTGCGATCTGTTTCTTCCACATATCCGGCAGTGCGATCCACTGGTCACCGATCTTCAGCTGACCGTCTATATAAGAAGTCTCTGTAATATTCATGGATGGAGACCCAATAAATTTTGCTGTAAATACATTGGCCGGCCGGTGATATACGTTGGAAGGGGTATCCAGCATCTGCAGTTTTCCCTGATTCATAAGGGCGATCCGCTGCCCTACGGTCATGGCCTCGATCTGATCGTGAGTAACGTAGATCAGTGTCTGGTTGTACATTTCATGAATCTTCACCAGTTCCTTACGGGCCCGCAGCCGGAGCTGTGCATCCAGATTAGACAACGGCTCATCCAGCAGAAAATAATCAGAACGCTTTACCACGGCTCTGGCAAGTGCCACACGCTGTCTTTGTCCGCCGGACAGATCTTTCGGCCGCCGTTTTTCCAGCCCTTTCAGATCCAGCATGTTCAGGACTTCTTCCAGTCTGGCATTGATCTCCTTGGGATCCATCTTATGTACCTTCAGTCCATAAGTAATATTATTTTCTACTGTCATATGCGGAAACAATGCATAGTTTTGAAACACCATGGACACATTTCTTTTTCCACTTGGTATTTCATTCATCACCATCCCATTCATGAAAATGGTACCTGCCGTAATTTCTTCCAGGCCGGCGATCATGCGAAGGGTTGTGGATTTTCCACAGCCGGAAGGTCCCAGCAGGATCAGCCGCTCCCCTTCCTTAATCTCCAGATTCAAATCTTTTACAATAACATTTTTTCCATATGCTTTATCCACATGGTCGAATACAATATTTTTCATAAAATCCTCCAGTTTCTTTGTCAGCCTTTAATTCCGGACATGGCAAAGGTATTGATGATGTATCGCTGAAACAGAATGTACAGAAGAAGAGGAATCAGCATGGTCATCACAGATACTGCCATGGCAATGGTAAATTCGGTTCCGCCTTCGGAACTGATGTACATCTGCAATGCAAGAGAAAGTGTATAGTTCTCTTTGGTCTTCAGGATCAGCACCGGCCATACATATTCATTCCAGGAATTGATAAAGAAGATGATTCCGGTGGAAATAAGCGACGGCTTCACCAGCGGAATCACAATATCCCGCATGATCTTCAGATTGCCAACATCCTCCATTCTGGCGGCTTCAATCAAAGATTTTGGAATTCCCCTCATAGACTGACGCAGAAGAAAGATTCCCAAAACATCTGCCAGCTGCGGCAGCATAACTCCAAACAATGTGTCTGCCAGTCCGATCTTCGAGATCGTCAGATAGTTAGGGATCATGGTCACAGTAAACGGAATAAACATGGTGGCCAGCATCACAAAATACAGAAAACTTTTTCCCTTAAAGTCAAAATAAACAAAACTATATGCTGCAACCAGACTGGTAATCGTCTTAAAAGCTGTCACCACCGCCGCAATTGCAAAGGTATTCATGGTGATCCGCACAAAAGGAAGTTTTTCAAACACATGAATATAATTTTCCAGTGTCGGATGCAGCGGAATCACCTGAAACACCGTATTAAATGCATCTGTCAATGTTTTGAACGAATTGGATACAGCAAAAATAATGGGCATCAGCAGAAGAAATACAATGATGCAGAGTAATATATGCCATCCGATCTGTCTGTTTCTAATTCTCATAGTAACCCCCCTTCTCCACAAACCGGAACTCCAGCAGCAGAAGTACAATAAACAGTACCATCGTCAACACGGATACTGCCGAAGAGACTCCCGTCCGGTACAGGGTGAATGCTTCATGATACGACTGGTAGATCATATTGGAGCTGGCATAATTAGGGCCTCCCTGAGTCACTACTTTGATGGGAGTAAACACATACTGCAGTCCCTGCACAATGGTGATAATAAATACATAAATACCCGTAGCAGAGCTCATCGGTACTACAATATCCCTGAAAATCTTCCAGTTCGGCACATCGTCCAGCCGGGCAGCTTCAATCACTTCTGTGGACACCCCGGACACGCCCGCCAGAATGACAATAAAGTTATAACCAAAGACCTTCCAGGAAGTGATAACGCTCAGCACGGCAATGACCCATCCTTCTGTCTTGGACCAGATGGGAATCGTAAGTCCCACTGCCTTTGCAATGATCGCCACAGGTCCGGAGATTGGATTCAGGATCCAGGTATAGAGGATCGAACCCACCACCAGTGAGATCACACTGGGTAGGAAAAATACAGCCTTATAAAAATTTTTTCCTTTCTTGATGACCGCTGATAAAATGAAAGAAAGAATATACGGTGCTATAAAATTGACCAGTAGCAGAATGATAATATAGGCTACTGTATTCCCCATAATCTTATATGTATTCGGATCTGCAAAAATCAATTTGTAGTTAGCAAAGCCTACAAACTTTTCACCGGTTTGATCATGTTCCAGTCAAAAACTCAGGTAAATGGTTTTGCAAGCGGATAAACATAAATATAGCAAAACGATCAGAGATGGGATAAAAATATATATCCCAACAACGTGTTTTTCTTTTCTTTCAAAATCAAATGCCTCCTATATAAGAGAACCCGCAGGACCAGCTATGTTTCTACTGTCTGCGGGTCATTATCTCTATTTTTTACTGTGCATCCAGAAGTGCATTAATCTGATCCTGTGTATTTTTCAGTCCATCTTCCACGCTTACCTGACCACCTAAGATCTGATCTCTCATATCCAGTAACAACTGTTCTGCTTGCAAGCCTGCGTCTCCAGGAAAGGAAGTCCATGATACAACACCATCCATCTGTTCAATTGCAGCTTTCATCATTTCGTTCTCTGCCAGGAAGGATTTCAGTCCGTTTTCCGCATCTGCAACATCTTTTCTGGGCGGCACATAACCGGTACCAATGGTCCATGCTGCCATAGATTCAATGTTGTACAGATATTTCTCAAACTCCCATGCCGCCTGAATCTGTTCATCACTCTGTGCAGTAATTGCCAGGAAACATCCACCTGCCGGAACTTTTCGTTCCTTGTCTCCCCAGGTCGGAGATTTTACAGTTGCCACATCAAACTGAGCACTTTTTTGTACAGCTGCACGTCTTGCAATAGTGGTGTACATCATTGCCACATTGCCGTCGATAAAGCTCTGGTTTCCTTCTTCCCAGGAAATATGCAGAGCACTCTCGTCCTTTACCATATCTGCATAAAGCTGGAATGCTTCAACACCTTCCTTGGACGCGAAGGTTGCCTGTGCTGTATCCCAGCTGCTGTCATCCTTGGCTCCTGCATGTAGAAACCATATTTTCCGGTCTTCTCTTTTACAGTCTCTGCAAACTGTTTTACCTCTTCCCAGGTCTTGGGACCTTCTTCAGAAAGACCTGCTTCTTTTAACAGATCACGGTTGATAAAAAGCACAGGGTTACTCAGAGAATAGGGAATTCCAACCTGCACACCGTCACTGTTCACTGCCAGGTTCAATACATTCGGTAGAAAATTATCACTCAGGAAATTCTTATCTTCACTGTCGAACTTGTCAATAGCCTCCTGCGGTGTCGTGTATTCAAAATTGTTGGAGAAGTAATCAAGGAAAGCCCATCCAATCTGTACCAGTGCCGGTGTATTGCCTGCTGCTGTCTCTGCCTGCAGATTCTGCATCAACCCCTTGTACATATCCGGGTTGTATTTTGCCACAACTTCAATGTGATCATTTTCTTCATTGAAGTTCTTTACAAGCTCATCAACGGTAAGTCCTCCCTGGGTCTCTGCATTGCAATGCCAGTATTCAATTTTTACTTTATCTCCGGAAACGGTATTGTCTGCTTTGTTCTCCTGCTCCGGATCAGTGGTCTCCTGTGTTGTACTGCCATTTTCCACATCAGTAGAACCTGCGCTCTGTCCACAACCTGTCAGAAGCATCATGCCTGCCAGAACGGCTGCTGTCATTTTCACAAATTTGTTCTTCATGTCTTGTCTCCTTATTCTTTATGTCTTGGAACAAGTGCTATTCTATTACGTCTTTGTAAATCCCACATGCATCATATCCTTAAATTTTTGTTAGTTCTTTGTAAATTTCTTTTACAGACGGATATAGATACATTGGCTTATATGGATACTGGGACAGTTCCTTCTCCTTCAGTTCTCCTGTGAGCACTGCGATCGTATCCATCCCTGTCTTCACTCCGCAGAGAATGTCTGTGTACATTCGATCTCCAACAAAGACACTCTGACTTAACTGCTTCTGACATTTCCGCAGCGCATACTCTACCATAAAGGAACCTGGTTTCCCAATATATTCCGGTCTGCGCCCGGTGGCATTTTCAGCATCTGGCAGATCGACCCGCAGTCCGGAACAAATCCATACTCATCCGGACACACAAGATCCAGATTTTAGCTATATATGGAACCTCCCTTTTTCAGAATTCTGCAGGCATTCACCAGCTTCTGATAGGTAAGTTCTGTATCATACGCAACCAGCAGCCCTGTTGCTTCTTTTGGATCATTGGTCAGTTTTAGACCGTATTTTTCATTTCTTTCTGAAATGATTGTGTACCAAGCGCATACATTTTAAATCCGATACAAATTTTGCACATAGATCCCTGTTGCCATGGATGCGGTCAGGATCACATCCTTTTCACAGGAAATCCCATGTTCCGGAACTTTTCCATATAATCTTCCTGACTTTTCGTGGAATTATTAGTAAGAAAAGATATTGTTTCCCTTGCTTTTCCAAAGAGTCAACAGTTCTTTTGCTCCGTCGATCCATGTATTTCCTAGGCAAAGTGTCCCATCAATGTCAAATAAAATAACTGTTTGTCTGTCAGCATATCGATTCCTCCTGATTTCAGTAATGCTTTTTATTGTATAAATCCGCCGTAAAATCCACTACCTGTATCCGGAAAAATCTGTTTCAAATTCATGTAAAATTAAGCTGATATTTTAGGATGCAGCAAAAAAGCTGCCATACCAGGAACCTTTTTTACATTCCTGGTATAACAGCCTTCTGAATATATCACATATAAAATTTATTTCAGATACGTATTTTTATACTCTTCTCTCATAGTCTCCGGCACCAGACTTCCGCCCGTCGCCCATACAATATGAGAAGCATGCTCCATCTTTTCATCCAGTCCCTGTTCCTTCAGATAAGCTTTCGCTGCCTCTGTAACAAACAGTTTCACGGGACCCTGGAATCCTGCGCATGCACTTGGCTCCAGAAATATCTCTTCCGTATCCAGAAGATCACGCATATATTCGTAAAGCATGGCATCATCCACGGTAAATTCTCCGCTGAGCAGAGGTGCCATCACACCACCTACGAATCCGGATGGACGTCCAACTGCCAGTCCGTCTGCTGCAGTCAGTCCGGTCAGCCCCATATCCTGTACACTGATCTTGTTATGAAGTCCGGAGATCATACCAAGTGCCATACACGGAGCCTGTACCGGCTCTGCAAAGAAGCAGTGGACCGCATCGCCAAATACCTCTTTCAGGCCAAAGGTCACACCGCCCGGCGCACCTCCTACTCCACAGGGGATATATACAAACAACGGATGATCCTGATCCACTTTGATCTTCTGCTCTTCCAACTGCTCTGCCAGACGTTTGGCAGCTACCGCATACCCAAGAAAAAGATCTTTGGAATTTTCATCATCTACAAAATAACTCTTCGGATCCTCATCAGACAGTTTCCGTCCGTTTTTTACAGCTTCGCTGTAATCAGACTCATATTCCATGACAGTCACACCATGAGACCGGAGCAAATCCTTCTTCCACTGCTTGGCATCTGCTGACATATGTACAATGACTGTAAATCCTACTGCCGCGCTCATAATACCGATGCTCATACCAAGATTGCCCGTTGAGCCAACCTGGATCTTATACTGACTGAAAAATTCCCTGCATTTTGATCTGCCAGCTTCGCATAGGAATCGCCTTTTTAACAGCCCATGCTCCAGTGCCAGATCTTCCGTATGTTTCAACACTTCATAGATACCGCCTCTTGCTTTGACCGATCCTGCAATGGCCAGATGGCTGTCCATCTTAAGGAGCAGATCACCTTTCAGATTACTTTCATACCGCTCATTGATCCGCGCCTTCATGCCTGGAATCGGCTTCAATAGGGATTCAATCAGACCGTGGCGCTCCTGGTCTCCGGGAAACACCTCTCGATAAATGGTGCAAATCTCTTAAGTCTTGCTTCCGCATCATCAATATCTGCCATTCCAAGAGGTGATCTGGCAAGCCCTTCTGCCGTGATAACTTTGTCCGGATTGATCCAGACGATCTCTTTGCTTCTTTAGATCTGCCAATATAGGATGTTGTTCAATCAGTTTATTCTGTTCTGCCGCTTCCATAAATGAAACGCTCTCTCTTGTGGTCATTCTGGATTTATTATATCAAATCTGAAAACCGTGGCTATGATGAATCATGACCGGAATTTTATTAAAAGACAGCCGTCTCCGCACAGAAAACAGCTGTCCATTATTCATATTATTTCAGTTCATCCAGAACAGAGTGACCAATAGTTCCTTCCGGCATCTTCACACCGAAATCTTTGTGATCGTTGCACGATCACTGCAAAGGTATCCTGCTCCGGCAGTGCTCCACTTCCTTCAAAAGCTTTGGAATAAGCCAGGAACGGCACTTTCTCTCGGGTATGATCGGTTCCGGTGTAGGTCGGATTTCCATGGTCAGCAGTGATGATCAGAAGATCATCCTTGCGAAGGGTCTCGAGCAGCACACCCAGGTTCACATCGATCTCCTGTGCATAGCCTGATGGATTTCTTCTATGTCCCCACAGCGCATCAAAATCCACCAGATTTACAAAGCAAAGTCCATGGAAATCCTTCTTCGCCACATCAATGGTCTGCTCCATGCCGTGAACGGAACTCTTGGACTTATAAGCCTCGGTAATGCCCTCTCCCACGAAAATATCATTGATCTTACCGATGGAGATCACATCCAGTCCTGCATCCTTCATAGCATTCAACGCAGTCGGTCCAAATGGCTTCAATGCATAATCATGACGGTTGCTGGTTCTGACAAACTCGCCTTTTTCTTACCTACATATGGTCTGGCAATGACACGGCCAACCTTCCACTCGTCCTTCATGGTGAGCTCTCTGGCAATCTCACAGCAGCGGTACAGCTCATCTAGTCCGAAGGTCTCCTCATTACCGCAGATCTGCAGTACAGAATCAGCAGACGTGTAAACGATCATATGGCCGGTGGCAATCTCCTCTTCTGCCAGTTCATCCAGAATCTCGGTACCGCTGGCACTCTTGTTGCCGATCACCTTATGACCAGTACGTTCTTCCAGCTCTTTGATCAGTTCCGGCGGAAATCCGGTCTCTGTAAAGGTCTTAAACGGCTTTTTCACCTCCAGGCCCATCATCTCCCAGTGTCCGGTCATGGTATCCTTGCCACGGCTGGTCTCCCGAAGCTTCCATAATATCCGATTGGATGCTCGTTTGCCGGAACCTGCTTTAACGGAATAATATTTGCCATTCCCAGTTTCTGAAGGTTTGGAATCTTGAAAGTGTCTACAGACTCAGAGATGTGGCCTAACGTATTCACTCCAATATCACCAAAGTCAGCAGAGTCTGGCATAGCCCCAACTCCCAGAGAATCCATGACTACTACAAATACTCTCTTAAATCTTTCCATATTGTGTTCTCCTACTTCAAGTTGTTCGGTCCGAATCCAAGTGGGAGCAGTTCCTTCAACGTGAAGATCTCATACTGATCTTTACTGGTTGCCAGAATGATCTGAAATGTATCCGGGTTACAGAACTCCATCATGACCTGACGACACACGCCGCAGGAGCTGCATACTCTTTCAGCACCTTGTTCATGCCGCCAACCACACAGATTGCATCAAACTCCAGCACCTTCACTGACTGCCTTAAAAATGCAGTTCTCTGCAGCACAATTGCTGGGTGTATAACCAGCATTTTCAATATTGCAGCCGCCATATACATTCCCATTCTTCGCCAGCAGTGCCGCACCTACATGAAAATGAGAATATGGAGAATAAGAATGATCCATCATGCTGATTGCTTTTTCGATCAGTTCCTGAATCTGTGTTTCTTCCAGTTTCTTCATCGTCTTCCTCAACTTTCCTTCTTAGTATCCGGTAGCCTCTTCCTGTTTTACAATCTTTACGATACGGCTGGTTCCCAGACGGTCTGCCCCAAGGCTTAAGAATTTCTCCGCATCATCCAGAGAAGAAATACCTCCTGCCGCCTTCATCTTCACATTCGGTCCGATATGCTCGGAGAACAGCTTGATATCCTCAAAGGTTGCTCCTGCTTTGGAAAATCCGGTGGAGGTCTTGATGTAATCTGCTCCTGCTGCAGTCACAGCCTTGCACATTGCTTTCTTTTCCTCATCCGTCAGCAGACAGGTCTCGATAATGACTTTAAGAATCTTGGAACCGCATGCTTTTTCAGAGTACGGATCTCTTCCTCAATGGCATCAAATTTACCGTCTTTGCCCAGCCGATATTGATGACCATATCGATCTCATCCGCGCCGTTGGCCAGAGCGTCCTTGGTCTCAAACTCTTTGGCTGCTGTGGTCATATAACCATTTGGGAAACCGATAACGGTGCAGACTGCCATCTTATCCTGCACATACTCTTTACCTGTTTCACATATGCAGGTGGAATACATACAGAAGCAGTTCCGTATTTAACCGCATCATCGCAGATCTGTCTGATCTCTGCCCAGGTAGCAGTCTGTGTCAGCAGTGTATGATCCACGTGCTTTAAAATCTCTTTTACGTCCATTTCATCTATCTCCTTTTTATCTGTAATATGAAAACTATGCCAGTTCCAGTGCGATCTCCATCATCTTACGGAAGCCAAGCTGACGGTCCTCTGCACACAGAGCCTCTCGGTATAAATATGATCGGAAATAGTCAGCATACAGAGCGCTTTTCTTTGCTTTTGCTGCATTCATATAAAGAGCTGCCGCTTCCATCTCTACTGCCAGTACTCCCATACTGCGCCAACGGTCATTGACAGTCGGATCTGCATTGTAAAATACATCAGAGGACACGACATTTCCAACGACTACATTGGTTCCCTGACGTTTTGCAGTCTCAATGGCTTTATTCATTAACTCATAGTCTGCGATCGGTGCAAAGGTCCCTGGCAGTCCATACTGGTATGCGTAATTGGAATCGGTGCAGGCACCCATACCGATCACCACGTCCATCACTTTAATATGATCCTGCAGGGCACCTGCGGAACCAATGCGGATGATCTGGTCTACATCGTAGAAGTTAAAAAGCTCATAGGAATAGATTCCGATGGACGGCATTCCCATTCCGCCACCCATAACAGAAATCTCTTTTCCCTTGTAGGTTCCGGTATAGCCGAACATATTTCGGACAGCTGTCACCTGTCTCGGGTTTTCCAGATAAGTCTCCGCAATGTACTTTGCCCGCAGCGGATCTCCCGGCATCAGTACGGTTTTGGCAAAATCGTTTGCTTTTGCATTGTTGTGAGCTGTTGGAATATTCGACATATTTCATCCTCCTTCTATGTTTGAAATGGGTTCCCGGTCATGTCGGCTGACTGGGAAAATTACTGGATTTCACGAAAATCTTGCCGTTGGCTGCCGGTGTATGGGCTTTCCAACGAACAGTACCAGTGCGATGATGGTTACCACGTACGGGATCATGGAGATCAGGTTCGGGATACCAGATTGCTCTGGGCTGCCAGGGAACGGATACCACTGCAAAGTCCGAACAGCAGACATGCCTTGGTCGCGCCCTCGGAGAGAACTTGCCAAAGATTACTGCCGCAATGGCAATGAAGCCCTGTCCCACGATAACGCTCGGACGGAACTGGTTGATGGTTGCCAGGGTTACGAAGGCTCCGCCCAGGCCTGCCAGGAAGCCGGACAGGATCACACAGGTGTAACGCACTTTGTAAACATCAATACCCAGAGACTCGCATGCCTCCGGATGCTCTCCGACTGCTCTTAAGTGAGCGCCGAATTTGGTCTTGTAGAAACAAACCAGCAGACAAATGCCAGTACAAATACAAGATACGCAACCGCGTATACGTTCAGAACATTATTCCAGAAGGAACCGGTCGGGAACACGCCCTCAAACAGCTTCGGCAGCTTGCAGCTCGGATCCATGGCCGGGGTATCAGAAGAATTGTTGTACATGGCCTTGCAGAGGAACAGGGCAAGACCCGGTCCTAAGAAGTTGATGGCTGTACCGGCAATGGTCTGGTCCGCATGGCAGGAAATACATGCGTAAGCATGGATGAGTCCAAACAGGGCACCTGCCAGACCGGCACAAAGGAACGCGATCCAGCCGTTTCCGGTGGTCAGTCCCATAACTGCTCCGGTGAAGGCTCCAATGGTCATCATACCCTCGATACCGATGTTGACAACTCCGCTTCGCTCGGAGAAGCAGGAGCCAAGAGCCGCAAGAAGAAGCGGCGGCGTTGCGATCAGGGTCGCATTGATCAGAAGACCAAGGTCTTTTATTAATTCATTCATCTTATTTGCCTCCTTCTTCTTTGCTGCGTTTAATACAAAATCTTAAATACATGGGCAATCGCGATCAAAGAACTACGCATCCCATGATGATATCGACTACCTCAGACGGTGCTTTTACAATACTCAGCTTGATCCGCCGTACTTCATGGCGCCGTAGAACAGGCCGGAGAAAATGCAGCCGATCGGGTTGGATCCACCGATCAGTGCCACGGTGATCCCTCGAATCCGAAGCCCTCCTGTCCGGCAAACTGGCTTAAACGGCCGGACATACCAAGGACCTGCACTGCTCCGCCAAGACCGGAGAGAAGTCCTGAGATTCCAAGTGCCGTCAGAATGGAACGGTCTGCATTGATGCCGCCATACTGTGCGCCACTGCTGTTGAAGCCGACTGCTTTTAACTTATAACCAAGAGTAGTCTTCTCGATAATGATCCAGATCACGATGGCTGCAATGATCGCAAAAACGATGCCCCAGTGTGCGGCATTACAATCCAGTGCTTTCTGAAGACCGGATGGCAGCAGAATCCTTGCAGAGGATGCAATATCCCGGGTTGCCTCACTGCTCTCTGTGGATTTCCGGAAGGTTTACCACGTAGTTGGAGAGATAGAATGCGATCCAGTTAAACATAATGAAAGATAATACTTCGTGAATACCTCTCTTAACTTTCAAAACACCTACGATCAGGGACCAGATCCCTCCTGCCAGGGCTGCTGCCACCAGACATACAATGGCATGGATGACCGGTGGAAGGTCAAGCACAATACCAAGCACACAGGCTACCAGTCCACCGATCACGAACTGTCCCTCAGCTCCGATGTTGAACACACCGGTTCTGAACGAGAATGCCACACTAAGACCGGTAAAGATCAGCGGAGCTGCGTAAACCAGGGTCCATACCAGATACTTCGGTTTGCTGAAAATACTGCTGAAGAGCTTTCCAAAAGCCACAGCCGGGCTGATACCGGCGATCATCAGGAAGATGGCACCGATCAGGAAGCCTGCAATGATCGCAATGATGGTGTAGAGTACATTGCTTTCGAGAATACTTTTCTTCTTATTCATTTGTCTTTCCTCCTGCCATCATAAATCCGAGTTTCTTCTCATCTGCATCCTTTCCTGGAACACTGCCGGTGATCTGACCATCGAAGATAACCTCAATGCGGTCAGACAGGCTCATGATCTCGTCCAGCTCGAAAGAAACTAGCAGTACCGCACGGTTCTTATTTCTCTGTTCCACCAGATACTTATGGACAAACTCGATCGCGCCTACGTCAAGTCCACGGGTAGGGTTCACGGCAATCAGCAGGTCTTTGTCATTGGTTACCTCGCGGGCAATGATGACCTTCTGCTGGTTACCGCCGGACAGTGTCCCTGCAGGTGCTTCTGCATCCTCTCGGACGTACATCAAACTTCTCGATCAGTTCTTCCGCATGCTCACGAATGGCTTTCCGGTTCAGAAATCCACGGGAGGAGAACGGCTCTTCCTCAAAGTGCTGCAGGATCAGGTTGTCCTCGTTGGAAAATTCCAGAATCAGTCCGTGCTTCTGACGGTCAGCCGGAATACTGGAGATGCCATTCTCAAAGGTCTCCTTCGGACTCTTATTGAATACATCTTTCCAAGCATGGTGACTGTACCGGATTCTGCTTTCCGAAGGCCGGTCAGTACTTCTACCAGCTCGGTCTGACCGTTTCCATCGACACCGGCCAGACCTACGATCTCGCCTTTTCTTACATTCAGGTGGAAGCCTTTCAGGATCTCAACACCACGGTAGTCTTTGGCATGAAGATCTTTCACTTCAAGAACTACCTCACCCGGCTCCATCTCTTTCTTATCAACTTTGAAGTTGACATCGCGGCCCACCATCATAGCTGCCAGCTCGTTTTCATTCACATCTGCCACTTTCACTGTCTGGATATATTTACCCTGGCGGATAATGGTACAGTTGTCAGAGGATGCTGTAATCTCCTTCAGCTTATGGGTGATCAGGATCACGCTCTTGCCGTCAGCAGTCAGGTTCTCGATGATCTCCATAAGACCTTCGATCTCCTGCGGGGTCAGGAAGCCGTCGGCTCATCCAGGATCAGTGTCTCTGCGCCGCGGTACAGCACCTTCAGGATCTCCACACGCTGCTGCATGCCAACGGAGATATCCTCTACCTTTGCGTCCGGATCTACCTTCATGCCGTAGCGCTCAGACAGCTCCAGTACCTTCTTCTTTGCAGTTTCCTTGTCAACGGTCAGCCCCTTGGCCGGCTCCATGCCCAGAATGATATTCTCGGTTACGGTGAATGGCTGGATCAGCATGAAATGCTGGTGTACCATACCGATTCCATATCAATGGCATCCTTCGGACTGTTGAAATGAACCTCCTTCTCATCGATAAAGATCTGACCGCTGGTCGGCTTATAGAGTCCGCAGAGCACATTCATCATGGTACTCTTTCCGGCTCCGTTCTCTCAAGGATCGCATGTACCTCCTTTGTGCACGGTCAGATTGATGTGGTCGTTGGCTGTAAAGTCGCCAAATTTCTTGACGATGTCTTTCATCTGGATTATAACTTTACTCTCATCCATATGGCTTATTCTTGCCACGGCTTGGTCCCTCCTGTTTACTTTTCTAGACTCGCAAACTCGCGTTAGATCACGGTTACGTGTTCAAATCCTTTTCTTTCATGATATCTGCCAGATGTGTCAGATAGTCCTGATCTGGAATCTGGTAATGCGCATACTCTTCTCTCACGCCCATGGGTCGGTAAGCTATGATCTTCACGCGGATATCATGAATCTTCAGATATGGCGCCAGAAAATCACCGATCTTACGAACGCTGTTTCTGTATCATAAAGATCCGGTACAATAACAGCTCTCACCTCATATAGTTTGGAAGTTTCCGCCAGATATACCATTCTTCAGCACCATTTCATTGGTAACATCTGTCACTTTATGTTCTTCCGGTTCAAATGCCTTGATATCCAGCATCACGCCATCAGACACTTCCATCAGTTCCGGTAATCTTCGAAATGGTTCCGTTGCTGTCGATCAGCGTTCCCAGCCCATCCTGCTTTGCCAGGCGGAACAGTTCAGTCAGAAAATCCGGGTGGAGCATACATTCTCCACCGGATACGCTGATACCACGGATAAACGGAATCTGTTTTTCACCTTCGCATAGACTTCTTCTGGGGTCATCTCGCAGGTACGCGGGGAACTGTCATGGGGACAGAACATGAATGCAGGTATCACACTGCACATTTTGCCGGATCAAATGCCACTTTCCGTCTGCATCAAAGGACAGTGCACCTGCCGGACAGTTCTTCACGCAGGTTCCGCACTGTACACACATTTTCTGGTCTCCGGATTGTGACAGTATTTGCAGTCAATGTTACAGCCCTGTAAAAATGGCCGTCCGGTTTCCCGGACCATCCACACTGCTGAATGGAATGATCCTGTTTACCACTGCTTTCATTGATCAACGTACCTTTCTCTCAGAATATGGCCATTTCTAGCTGCACCCAGGCCCAGAGCTGTAGTATCCTGCAGAACAGCCTCGCCGCCTGCCAGTTTCTCCAGCTCAGAACGCTTTACCAGATAACCGGTCACGGATCACGTCGCTGTCGCTGGAGTAGAAGGACAGGTAACGCAGATCCATCTTAAAGGAGCCTTTGATAATGTCCAGTACATATTCTGGATTCCGATGAACAGTCATATCAATCGGGAAAATATCTCCCGTTCCGGAGGTGAAATATTTATGAAATTTCTTCAGCACGTTGAGCTGGTCGATCAGCTCCTCCGGTTCCTCGCCGATGGGAATACGGGTTCCCGGTGTCACATTCTCATCCTCTGCCAGGCCAACCTGCGCATGAAGCAGAAAATGTCCGTTGGTTCCCTCACAGTATTTATTTTTATGATTCAGATTAAACTCTTTGATAATCTCCATGATCTCAACACCCAGATCATTGGCTGTCTCGTCATGACCAAAGCGTCCTTTGATACCTTCTTTTCAAACAGGATATTTACACAGTCTGCCAGACCAACCAGTCCATACATACCAGAAAATCGGTCTCTGTGGATGAAGCCCTCTTTGCCAGGAAGTTGTTCTCGAAGAATCCGCTCTCTTCCACCTCAAATTTGATCCTCGCATCCATGTAGCGTGCCATGATATCCAGCACATAAGGAAGCTCACGCTCTTTGAAATCCTTGATATTTTTGCTCTCTTGGCGATATTTCCAAGAACCAGACGGCACAGGGTGTAAGCGCCGCCGCCAAGTAAAAGGCCGTTGTAGCAGCTTGCGATCACGTAATTCTCCCCAGCTCGCTCTTGAACATCTTGTGGTTTGCGAAGCTCGGCTTTGCGCTGTGCATTGCGCAGTCGATGGCTTTCAGCGCGAAATCATCCGGAGTGATGTCTTCATCGTACTTGAAGCTTAAGTTCGGAACAGCATTTTCCAGCTCTTTCTCTGCTTCCAGAAGAAGACGTCCAGCCTTGGTCTCTCTCGGGCCGATATTTGCATGTGAAAGGAATCCAGGATGGTACGGTCCATCTGGGTGAGGAACAGCTTCAGCATCTTCTTTGCCTGTGCCTCATCTACCGTGTCGATGTACGGCTCTAACAGTTCATCTAACTGGCCCACATAGACCGGATAGTTGGTAACACTCGGTACATGCTTGTAAAAGATCATCAGGCTGTTCAATGCCTCATAAAGATCCGTCGGCGGATCCAGCTGCAGAAACTTACTTCCCTCCTTCAGGAATTTCGCATAATCCGGGATAATGTAACGGGACGCATCGGCGCATGGCCCTCAGACAGATCGCAGATGCACTTGCGGTCGATGGGCACGTTCAGAAGCTCATCCAGCCCTTCCGGAAGATTAAGCACTTCCATCAGAGAATCTGCCTGATTCGCCAGACAGGTCAGCTTCTGCTCATGGGTCAGAGTTGCACTCGATAATTTCCAGAATATTTTTTCTTGTTTCGTTGACCCTTTCCATAGAAATGTCACGCATTGTTATTGATTCCTCCTCATGTGATATAAATTGCAAATTGTAGAGCCATGCATAGGCAATTTTGCGAATGTGACTCTGCGTGATTACTACTCGGCATCTTCTTTGATCAGTTTACGGATCGCTTCAATCGCCACACGGATGGCCATATCTGTGTCATGTGCTACCGGGTTATCAAGCCCCTGTTTTTCTCTCCTGATTGGCCATTACCAGAAATACAGATCCGCAGCGTACATGCAGTGTGCTTGCCGATAAACAATGCCGCAGATTCCATCTCGGATGCCAGACATCAAGGCGTTTCCACGCTTCCCATTTGTTCAGCAGTTCATAGCTGACCGGCATAGTCTCCGGTGAATGCTGTCCATAAAATGCGTCCTTACACTGCAACTCCCACGTTGCTGTCTGCCAGTTCCTTCGCAGAAGCTCTCAATGCATTGACAATGTCAATGTCCGCCACTGCTGGAAATTCGATGGGCGCATATTCCTTACTGGTTCCTTCCATACGGATAGCTCCGCTGGCGATCACAACATCAGAGCTCTTGACATCCAGCTGCATACCGCCGCAGGTGACCTACACGGATAAAAGTGTCTGCACCACATTTTACCAGTTCTTCCATGGCGATAGATGCGGACGGACCTCCAATACCAGTTGATGTAACACTTACCTTTACGCCGTCAAGATATCCGGTGTAGGTCACATACTCACGGCTGTCAGCCACCAGCTTCGCATTATCAAAATATGCAGCGATCTTGGCAGCGCTTCGGATCACCCGCAGGATCACGTATTTTCCAACGTCACCCTCTCTACCTGGATGTGATACTGTTTATCTGGATTTTCTGAATACTTCATCTGTCATTCCCCATTTCGTTGATTTGATCTTTCATCAGTTTTTGATCTTGTTATATTGATTCCATGTCATTACGATGTTCCAGCCATTTCTGGTGATAAGCTTTTTCCTCCAGTTCCTTCAAAGCTCTGGTGATCGTCCGCCGATAATCCTGTAACCTCCGAGAAATCCTTCCGGCTCATATACACACTGTAATATCGAACTTCCCATAGGTTTCATATAAGTTCGTAAGAATGAGATAAACCCGTTCATTGCCGGAAGCATGACATAAAGCCGTTCTTTTCTAGACTGATCCAACAGATACCGATAATCCGCTCTGTCTCCATCTGCAGGGCATCCACATCTTTAAGAATCCATTTTCAAAGGAATCTCTCGGTATTTTCAGAAATATGCTGTCTCTGGTTGTTGCCAGCGTAGTCCGTACTGATCCATATGTCCTAAGATTTCCATAGCACCAAATGTCTCAATAGGATTAAAATGACAAAACCATAGACCGTTTCCCGTACCCGGTAGTCGACTGCGGAAACGCATCCCTTCAGAAGAACATACACTTTGTCCACTGGCATTCCTTCCTGAATAAATGTTGTTCCTTCCGGCATCCGTACCACCATACTTCCTGTCACACTTTCCGGCGCATGAGCAAAATAACGATTCAGGTAATTCCTCTGCTCCGTATTCAGTTTCGAATGATTTCATCTGCTTCACTCATTTTGGTTAATTTATCCATTTTCTTTTCATTTTCTACTTTATTTATACCACATTTCTCACAGCTAAGAAAGGACAAATGTCAGTTTTAAGTCCTTTTCTTGCCATCTGGCAGTTTTAAAATTTTTCGTGACTATCGCCAAGAATCAATATGTAAATTTGGTAAGAATCACGAACAGAAAAATGTGCAATTATCTGACAGACGCAAAATGGAGCAAAGACATCACTGTCTTCACTCCATTTTCTTCACTGATTCTATCTGCAGATCAATCCAGATCATTACTTGGATTTACGAAAATCTTACCGTTGGCTGCCGGTGTATGGGCTTTTCCAACGAACAGGTACCAGTGCGATGATGGTCACCACATACGGGATCATGGAGATCAGGTTCGGAGATACCACATTACTCTGGGCTGCCAGGAACGGATACCACTGCAAAGTCCGAACAGCAGACATGCCTTGGTCGCGCCCTCCGGAGAGAACTTGCCAAAGATCACTGCTGCGCTATCGCGATGAATCCCTGTCCTACGATAACGCGGGACGGAACTGGTTGATGGTTGCCAGGGTCACAAACGCTCCGCCAAGTCCTGCCAGGAATCCAGACAAGATCACGCAGGTGTAACGAACTTTATATACATCAATTCCCAGAGACTCGCATGCCTCCGGATGCTCTCCGACTGCTCTTAAGTGAGCGCCGAATTTGGTCTTGTAGAAACAAACCAGCAGACAAATGCCAGTACAAATACAAGATACGCCCAACCGCGCCATACATTTCAGTACGTTATTCCAGAAGGATCGGTGGAACACGCCAGTCGTCGGATTGCTGTCAGAACAGAATTACCGTCAGAAGATGCGTGGATTGGTCCTAAGACAGGGCTGCCGGCACTTCAGTCCTGCGAACAGGGGATGCCATCCTGCAGGAATGCCAGTTTCCGGTGGTCAGTCCCATAACTGCTCTTCGGTGAAGGCACCAATGGTCATCATGCCCTCAATACCGATGTTGACCTCCGCTTCGCTCGGAGAAGCAGGAGCCAAGAGCCGCAAGAAGAAGCGGCGGCGTTGCGATCAGGTCGCATTGATCAGAAGACGGAGGCTTTTATTAATTCATTCATCTTATTTCCTCCTTCTTCTTCTGCGTTTAATACAAAAACTCTTAAACACATGGGCAATCGCGATCAGGAGACTACGCATCCCATGATGATATCGACTACCTCAGACGGTGCTTTTACAATACTCAGCTTGATCCGCCGTACTTCATGGCGCCGTAAAACAGGCCTGAGAAGATACAGCCAATCGGATTGGATCCACCAATCAGTGCCACGGTGATTCCCTCGAATCCAAAGCCCTCCTGTCCGGCAAACTGGCTCAGACGGCCAGCCATACCGAGCACCTGAACGGCTCCACCGAGTCCGGAGAGAAGTCCTGAGATTCCAAGTGCCGTCAGTATGGAACGGTCTGCATTGATGCCGCCATACTGTGCGCCATTGCTATTGAAACCAACTGCTTTTAATTTGTATCCAAGTGTAGTCTTCTCAATAATAATCCAGATCAAGATGGCTGCAATGATTGCAAAAACGATACCCCAGTGTGCGGCATTACAATCCAGTGCTTTCTGAAGACCGGATGGCAGCAGGATCCTTGCAGAGGATGCGATATCCCGGGTTGCCTCACTGCTCTCTCTGTGGATCTCCGGAAGGTTTACCACATAGTTGGAGAGATAGAATGCGATCCAGTTAAACATAATGAAAGATAATACTTCGTGAATACCTCTCTTAACTTTCAAAACACCTACGATCAGGGACCAGATCCCTCCTGCCAGGGCTGCTGCCCCCAGACATACAACAGCATGGATGACCGGTGGAAGGTCAAGCACAATACCAAGCACACAGGCTACCAGGCCGCCGATAACAAACTGGCCCTCTGCACCAATGTTAAATACACCTGTGCGGAAGGAAAAGGCAACACTCAATCCGGTAAAGATCAGCGGACTTGCATATACCAACGTCCACACCAGATATTTTGGTTTGCTGAAGATGCTGCTGAACAGCTTTCCATAAGCAACTGCCGGGCTGATACCGGCGATCATCAGGAAGATGGCACCGATCAGGAAGCCTGCAATGATCGCAATGATCGTATAAAGCACATTGCTTTCGAGAATACTTTTCTTCTTATTCATTTGTCTTCTTTCCTCCTGCCATCATAAATCCGAGTTTCTTCTCATCTGCATCCTTTCCAGGAACACTGCCGGTGATCTGACCATCGAAGATAACCTCAATGCGGTCAGACAGGCTCATGATCTCGTCCAGCTCGAAAGAAACCAGCAGAACCGCACGGTTCTTATTTCTCTGTTCCACCAGATATTTATGGACAAACTCAATTGCGCCGACATCCAGTCCACGGGTTGGGTTTACCGCGATCAGCAGATCCTTGTCATTGGTTACCTCGCGGGCAATGATGACCTTCTGCTGGTTACCACCGGACAGTGTCCCTGCAGGTGCTTCTGCACATCCTCTCGGACGTACATCAAACTTCTCGATCAGTTCTTCCGCATGCTCACGAATGGCTTTCCGGTTCAGAAATCCACGGGAGGAGAACGGCTCTTCCTCAAAGTGCTGCAGGATCATGTTATCCCGTTGAAAAGTCAAGGATCAGTCCATGCTTCTGGCGGTCTGCCGGGATACTGGAGATGCCATTCTCAAAGGTCTCCTTCGGACTCTTATTGAATACATCTTTTCCAAGCATGGTGACTGTACCGGATTCTGCTTTCCGAAGGCCGGTCAGTACTTCTACCAGCTCGGTCTGACCGTTACCATCTACACCGGCAAGTCCTACGATCTCGCCTTTCTTACATTCAGGTGGAAGCCTTTCAGGATCTCAACACCACGGTAGTCTTTGGCATGAAGATCTTTCACTTCAAGAACTACCTCACCCGGCTCCATCTCTTTCCTATCAACTTTGAAGTTGACATCGCGGCTCCACCATCATAGCTGCCAGCTCGTTTTCATTCACATCTGCCACTTTCACTGTCTGGATATATTTACCCTGGCGGATAATGGTACAGTTGTCAGAGGATGCTGTAATCTCCTTCAGCTTATGGGTGATCAGGATCACGCTCTTGCCGTCAGCAGTCAGGTTCTCGATGATCTCCATAAGACCTTCGATCTCCTGCGGGAGTCAGGGACGCGGTCGGCTCGTCCAGGATCAGGGTCTCCGCGCCGCGGTACAGCACCTTCAGGATCTCCACACGCTGCTGCATGCCAACGGAGATATCCTCTACCTTTGCGTCCGGATCTACCTTCATGCCGTAGCGCTTCAGACAGCTCCAGTACCTTTTTCTTTGCGGTTTCCTTGTCTACGGTCAGACCCTTGACCGGCTCCATGCCCAGAATGATATTCTCGGTTACCGTGAATGGCTGGATCAGCATGAAATGCTGGTGTACCATACCGATTCCCATATCAATGGCATCCTTGGGACTGTTAAAATGAACCTCTTTTTCATTGATAAAGATCTGTCCACTGGTCGGTTTGTACAGTCCGCAGAGTACATTCATCATAGTACTCTTTCCGGCTCCGTTCTCACCAAAGATCGCATGTACCTCTCCTTTGTGCACCGTCAGGTTGATATGGTCATTCGCTGTAAAGTCGCCGAATTTCTTCACGATGTCCTTCATCTGAATGACTACTTTACTCGCATCCATATGGCTTGTTCTTCCCACGTATACTGCCTCCTTTGTATTTCATTCATATATCTGTACAGAATCGCAATGCACTTCCGCTTCTGTCTCCAGTGGACAGGAAAATCACAGATTATCTTCTCCATTAAAGACAGGAATGTTCAGACTTTGTTCTCTATATGCACCGACGGGGCTCTGCATACGCAGGCCCCGTATCGGACTACACATATTTTATTTATGCTTCAGGATGCATTAGTCAAGAACGTATACGTCGCCGTATTTCTCCTCGAAGGAAGCTTTGTCATTCGGAACAACAACGTCGCCGCTGATGATCTTCTCTTTTACTTCGTCAACTGCTGCGATAACATCCTCAGAGATCAGATCCTGAGACGGAGCGATATCAACACCACCTGCTGCCAGGTCAAAGGTCTTTACGCCACCCTCAAGGGTGCCGTCGATGAGCTCCTCTACTGCGTTGTATACAGCGTTGTCTACTCTCTTCATAGCGGAGGTCAGAACGGTGTTCGGAGCGATGCTGGACTGGTCACTGTCTACGCCGATTGCGTATACGCCTGCCTCCTGGCATGCCTCGATAACGCCAAGGCCGGTTGCACCTGCTGCCTGGAATACGATATCAGCGCCATTGGTGATTTCTGCATTAGCCATGGATTTACCAGTAGCGGAATCTGCGAAAGAGTTTGCATTCATCTGCTGAACAGTAACATCCGGATTCGCATCGATAGCACCTGCATAGTAGCCGTAACCAAACTGGTTCATGGTCTCGTTGGTCATACCAACTACGAAACCGATGTTATTGGTCTTGGTGGTCAGGCCTGCAACATAACCTACCAGGTAAGAAGCCTGCTCTGCTTTGAACATCAGACTGGTAACATTCGGAAGATCGATAGTAGCATCATCAATAATAGCGAATTTAGTATCCGGGTTTGCCTCTGCTGCTGCTCTGGTTGCGTCTGCCAGCATGTAGCCTACGCTGATGATCAGGTCATAATCCTCATCTACGAAGGTCTCCATGTTCGGTTTGTAGTCTGCGTCAGTAGCGGACTCCAGATAGTTTACAGTTACGCCAAGCTCCTCGCCTGCTCTCTCAAGGCCTTCCCAGGATGACTGGTTGAAGGAACCGTCGTTTACGCCGCCTACATCGGTGATCAGGCCGATCTTCAGATCAGATGCCTCTTTTGCCCCATCAGTGGATTCGGATTTGCTGCTTCCGCATGCGGTCATGGATGCAACCATGGATACTGCTAATAATGCAGCCAGCATTTTCTTTTTCATAAGTTCTTCTCTCCTTTTCTATTTGTAAACAATAGTAGTTAATACTATAACATCTTTTTCAGGAAAAGGAAAGATGAAATTTATTCATGTTTCCTTTTTGTTCCTCATCACAAAAATTCGTTCAGATCACAAAGAATATGATTTCAACATTTTATAAAGTTCCTGCTTCACTGCATCATCTGCAAATGCTGCTTCGAGCGCATGTTCCATCAGAAGGATCATCTCTGGTTCTGCGATCACACCGGCATTTTCAAGAGATGACAGCTCCTGTATCAGATTCGTTCCGCTTACAGTACGGTTATCTGTGTTGACCGTCACCATCACACTGTTATTCAGAAACTCTCTGATAGGATACTCCTTCAAAGTCGAGACTGCGCGAGTCTGAAGATTGCTGGTAGGGCAGATCTCCACGCCAATATGATGATCCCGGCAAAGCTTCTGTACTTCCTGGAATCCTTTCATGGCAATTCCATGTCCCACACGGGCTGCTCCTGCATCCACTGCATCGATGATATTCTGAACGTTTCCACATTCTCCTGCATGAATGGTATACGGATAATCCAGCTTCTTCGCCTCGCGGAACAATTCCCTGAACTGGTTCATGGGCCAGGAAGTCTCATCACCTGCCAGATCTGCCGCGCAGACACCTGCTCCTAAAAATTCCCTGCAGCCTTTCAGCATGGCAAGGTTGGTCTCCAGATCAAAATGACGCATACAACACACGATCACATTATAATAAGTTCCGCATTCTTTTCTCGCCTCTTCCAGGCCATCCAGAGTCGCTTCCATCACATCCCGGTAAGTCATATGGTCATTAATGGAACAGGTGGGCGCAAACCGAACTTCCATATAGCGGACATTTTCCTTTGCCACATCCAGCAAAAACTCCTTGCTGGCTTTCTTGATCCCTTCCCTGGTCTGCAGGCATTGGATCGGCAGATCAAATTTCTGCAGATACTCTGCCAGACTGCGGCAGTCCGGCTCCACCTGAAGTTCTGACAATGCCACCGGTCTTTCCATGATCTCCTCAATACTTTTCTGTGTCAGGGATCCATCCAGATGACAATGCAGCTCCAGCTTGGGTAATTCTCTTATAAAATTATTTCTGACAGTCTGACTCATAAAAGTCTCCTTCCCGCTTTAATAAGTCAATACCTCGTAACCATCATCCATGACTGCTACGGTCACTTCCCACTGGGCAGATGGCATACCATCCTCAGTGTAAACAGTCCAGCCATTCTTTGCATCTACATAAAACTCAGGACTTCCCATATTGATCATTGGTTCAATGGTAAATACCATACCAGGCACCATGACAGGTCCGCTTCCTTTTGGAGATACATAGCTGACAAAAGGATCCTCGTGAAATTCCAGCCCAACGCCATGACCTCCGATCTCCTCGACAACTGTATATCCCTGGCTCTTTGCATACATATGGATCGCATGCCCCATATTTCCAAGAGGTGCAAAAGGCTTCACTTCCATCAATCCCACCTGGATAGCCTCCTTCGCCGTCTTAACCAGCCGCTTCTTGTCCGCACTTACATTGCCAATACAGAACATACGGGATGCATCAGAAAAATATCCTTTATAAATGGTAGACACATCCACATTGATGATGTCCCCTTCCTTCAAAATCTCATCTTTACTCGGAATTCCATGACAGATCACACTGTTGACAGAGGTGCACACACTCTTTGGAAATCCTTCATAATGATAGGGTGCACAGATGGCTCCGTTATCCGCGGTCACTTTCCGTACCCAGTCATCAATCTCCTGGGTGGAAATACCTGCTTTGATATGTTCTTCCACATAGTCAAGCACCATCGTGTTGATCTTACCGCTTTCACGGATACCCTCAATTTGTTCACGGCTTTTTACCGGTACATTTCCTACTTTGATAACTCTTTTTTTCCCTCTCATGATGATCCTTCTTTCTTATTTTCAATATTATTAACCCTGCATTTGCTCCAGAATTGGAATTACTTCTGCAAGATTTTCTGCAAGACCTGTCAGCAGTTCTGCTGTCTCTGGCTTTGGCCCTGGCAACGGCACTTGCATCCCGATATGTGGACAATACTCCTCAATAGCAATGCACTCCTCTGGCTTTTCTCCAATCTGTTCACATACATACAGATATACATCAGGCATAGGCTTGCCATGTGGAACCATAGTTGCACATACAACCTGATCAAATTTCTCATAGATACCAATACTGGTCAAATACTGTTTTGCCCGCTCTGGATCAGTTGCTGTTGCAACAGCTGTTTTATATCCATGTGCATGCAGATAATCCAAAAGTTCATCTACCTTTGGTTTTTTCTCCACTCCATTTGCTGCAATATGCTGACTCATCAGTTCTTTTCTGCGACTGCGAATGGCTGCATAATCCGCATGTTCTCCCACATATTCCTTAAAATAGGGAACCGCAAACTCTGATGCAAGGCTTCGCATTCCCAACAGAATCTGATCCGTTAATTCATAGCCTGCTTCCGCTGCCGCCTGTTTCCAGTATCTAAATAAATATTTTTCAGTATCGATCAGTACTCCATCCATGTCAAATATAACTGCTTTTATCATCTGTTCTTCCTCCCACACATATTCCAGATCAGTTCCACCAGTTCCGGGATGCCTTCTCCGGTCTTAGCAGACATATAGATCTTATGATCAATTACCCTTGGAAGCTTCCCTCCATCCGCTGTCTCTACCAGATCCGCTTTATTATATACATAGATTACCGGAATATCTCCGGCTCCCAGTTCTTTCAAAGTCATATCTGTCACTTCCCGCTGCATCCGGCAGGACTCATCAGAATAGTCCAGTACATGGAGCAGAAGATCCGCTTCCCTTGCCTCTTCCAACGTGGAACGAAATGCTTTGATCAGTGCTGTCGGAAGCTGATGGATAAATCCAACCGTATCAGACAGCAGAAAATCTCTGCCGCCTCCCATGCTGATCCTCCGAACAGTGGTATCCAGAGTGGCAAAGAGCATATTTTTTTCAAGCACCTTTTTAGATGCATCCCGCGTATATTTATCCAGAAGTTTATTCATCAGCGTGGATTTTCCTGCATTGGTATAACCAACCAGTGCCACTCTTGGGACTCCGCTTCCCTGACGCTTCTGTCGCTGGGTCTCCCTCTCTTTTGCAATTCTATCCAGTTCTTTCGAAGTTCCGATATTCTCTTTCAATTCTCCGGCGATCAAGTTCCAACTTTTCTCTCCGGCTCCTTATTCGCCACCACTTCCACCACCCTGACGACTCAGAGCTTTTATGCATGCCTGTCAGTCTTGGCAATACATACTGAAGCCTTGCAGATTCCACTTGCAGCTTGGCTCTCTGGTTCTTGCTCTCGATGCGAAAATCTCAAGAATCAAAGTTGTCCTATCAAGGATCGGGCAGTCCAGAATATTCTGCGGTTCCGCATCTGAGATGGTGTCAATGATCTGTCAAAGATCAGCACGTCCACCGGATGTTCCAGCATATAGTCCTGCACTTCTCCCAGCTTTCCTCTGCCCATATACAGGGACGCATGTGGCTGCCGATCCATATTTTGGGTAATGGTCCCCACCACTTCCATACCGCAGGCCTCAGACAGAGCTGCCAGTTCTTCCATAGATTTTGAAATCTTCCCCGTCATTTAATTTTACACCAAGAAGCAGGGCACGCTCCTTCTGTTCTTCTCTCATTCTTCCCGTCTCCCCGTTTCTTTGATATATGCTTTCAAAAATTCGTACATCTCGATCTCCGTTGGCGGACATCCTTTCAGGCTGTGCGTAAATGCTTTTGTACAGTTGCCAACTCCCAGGTTACCACTCTTTCCACGATATCCTTGTCCGATACAGATCTTTTCCTTAAAATCTTTGAGCAATCCATCCTGTTCCAGCATATTCAGTGCAGGAATCAGATAGCCATAGCAGGCGCTGCAGGAATCCACATCTTCTGCCAGTTCCGCCAGTCGTACCATGCGCTCCTTATCCGGTCTTGCCTCTTCCTTCTTATGAAGAGGTGCATGCAGTTCCAGGATCCTGGCTTGGGTAAGATCTGTGGATCCAGCTCCCATCTGCTCCGCAATCCCTATATAAGGCACTTCCTTAGTGTCATACTCAGAAGCTGACACACATAGGAATCACATAGTACCGGATCCAGACACGCAAATATCCGATCCATCTTCGATGGATTACCTCCATCTTCAAAACACAGATCTCCACAGATACTGTCCACCAGAATAAAATTCTGAGAAATGCCAAGAGCCAGATGACCAATGGGATCATGAAGACCCATGGCATGAAATCTGCGTTTCTCAGAATTAGGCAGCATGCCTTTCATGTTTTTCAATGCACAGGTAATTCTTGTCTGACAGTGTCCTTTCATCACCGGCACGTTGATCATATAGTCCACTTCCGTGGCACAACGACAAATATGAAGTTCCAATCCTCCACAATCCATGGTTACTGCAGGTTCCTTCTGAGCATCGATCAGCTTTACCTGATATTTCTCTGCCAGTTCGTTATAGCCACAGACTTCAAAGGATTCCTCTGTCTTATCTCCCACCCAGGAGCCCTCCATGATCGTCAGATCCTGAAATCCATTTGCCTGCAGATACCGGATCAGTCCCTCCACCACTTCCGGGTGAGTGGTTCCGCCTTCGGCTGCCAGCACCGGTGCCACCAGATTAGGCTTGATACCGATCCGTCTGTTCCGGTCACCAATCAGCTCCGCAAGCCCTGCCTCACGGAGCAGCTCTTCGGTCATATTTACATAGTCAGTTCCATAGGTCACCAAGATCTCATTTTTCTTCATCATTCATCTTCCATTATCTTTCCAAGTTCTTCCATATCCATGATCCATACTTTACGTCCATCCACTTTGATCAGTCCCATCTTCTGAAGCTCCATCATGGTTCGGGACAGAGATGGTCTGGTCACTCCCAGATAATCTGCCAGTTCTTCCCGGTTCATATCCATAATGACCTGCTTCTGATCGAGACTGTTGTCCATCAACCACAGAGCAATCTTCTGACGCAGAGTGGTATTGGTAATAATATGAAGTTTCTTTGTCATCTGCAGGTTGTTTCTCGCCTCAATATCCAACAGATTCCGTACCAGCATCCGATGATGCTCACAGGCATTTTCGCAGAATCCATATACGAACTGACTGGGCAGCACCAGCACTTTTGAAGTCTTCACTGCCACCGCCTCATACCAGCAATATTCATCTCCTGCCACAGAAAAGCACTCACCAAACACTTCCAATTCATGGATCTGAAACAACAAATTACGCTTACCGGAGGGAAGATGCTTGGCAATCTGTACTTTTCCATCCAATAATAAATACAGATACCGGGATCTGTCTTCTTCTCCGAAGATCACACTTCCCGCCGTATATTCTCTTACCTGTGATTTGGAACATTCCAGCATTCTCTCTGCTTCCTCCCTGGTGATCTGGCGGAACAGACTGCTCTTCAGATAATCTTTCATCCTTTGTTAACCCTCTTTTTCAGACACGAAAACGGGAATGCTGTAAGCATTCCCTCTTCTCTTACATGTATGATATTATACTGTACCAAATGTTACTTGTCTAGCCCTGTGCTTCCATTCTGGCTTTCAGAATCTGCTGCTGAAGCTGTACATTTCGGATCTGTCCTTTCAGATTATCCAGTTCTTCCGTATCTGCACCAGAAGTCTCTTTTTCCTCCAGTGTCTCTGTCAGTTCTTCCTCTGTCTGACACTGTCTGTTATACTCTTTTTCCATGGAACCGGTACTGTATCCCATTGTCTGCGTGTTTTCCTCCAGGGCAGCTTCTTCTGCAGCCTGCACCTGCAACATGGCATCTTCGTGAGATGCAAATCCTGCCCCTGCACCTACTGCCAGCATAGCTGTCAGCAAATAAATCATCCGAACTTTTCCTATGAGCATCACTGCCACCCTCTTTCTGTCTTGATAGATGTAGTATAACCCATGTTTTTTAAATTCAGGCAATGAAATTATTAAGATTTCCGAAAGATTATCTGAAATATCTTACATTTCTCCTTCTTCCATCATATTACGGATCTCCTGCATGCGCAGATCCACACTGCTGATGGTATCAGCACATTTCTTCAGCTCTGCTGCGATCAGTTCCGGATTTTTTACATTTTTCTTGTATTTCAGCTTGTGGTCCAGACTCGCCCAGAAGTCCATGGCAATCGTACGAAACTGCACTTCTACCCGCACATATTTCTTCTCACTGGATAAGAAGATCGGAATACCGATGATCAAATGGAGACTACGATATCCATTATCCTTGGGATGTTTGATATAATCCTTCACCTGAATCACGTTCAGATCATCCTGCGCTGCCAGCATATCTGCCAGATAATAGATATCCTCCACAAAGGAACAGATCACGCGGACACCTGCCACATCATTTAATTTGTCTTCAATATTATCTACAGTCAGATCCCAGCCCCGGCGACGCATTTTTTCAATGATACTCATAGGTTCTTTGACACGACTCTCAATGGACTCAAATGGATTTCGCTCATGCTGCAGGGAAAACTCATCATTTAACACCTGCAGCTTGGTCTCCATCTCACGAATCGCACAACGATACTGCATCATCAGCTTCATAAAAGGCTGAACTCTTCCCAGAAGAAGATCTCTCTCCTCTGATGTCATGGACGCCAGAAATTCCAGTTCCTGGTTTGTTCCCTTTTTTGCCTGATCTCCACTTTCATACATATGTTTTTACCTTCCCCATCTGTTGTTTTGTATATTCTCTGTAAGTCTATGGGAATTCTTATATTTCATAAAACTGACGGTACAGTGCGTCTCTCCGGTCCTTCTTTACCGGAAACTGTGTTCTGACTTTCTTTACCTGATCGTCAATCTCATAAATAAACGCACACTCGCCCGGCTGTGCATCGGCAGGCATCAATGTCTCCCCGCTGCACAGCGCTCCATCTGGTCCATACAGTCTTGAATCCCCCGTGTATGTCTGACCATCCATATCTCCCACACAATTTACTCCAGCAATGTAACACTGGTTTTCGATGGCTCTCGCCTGTAAAAGACTGATCCAGTGCTCACGTCTTCTTCCCGGCCAGTTTGCCGGGACAAGGATCAGATCTGCCTGACGGGACAAAGCCTGAAAGGCTTCCGGAAAACGCAGATCATAACAGATCTGCACTCCCAGATGATATCCTCTATATTCGCACACCGGCAGTAAAGTCCCTCCCTGAAAATACCGATCTTCCCCACTGTAACTAAACGGGTGGAGCTTCGTGTATTCCAGAATCTCACCTTCCGGTGTCACAATGGAATATCGGTTCTCGCAGAACTTTCCCACATCTTTCACCCAGCCGATTCCCACAGCCATCTGATACTTACGGGCAAGTCTTTCTGCTTCTGCCACTGTGATGTTATCTGTCTCTTTTGTCAGTTCCGTATGCATGGAAAACCCTGTAAGGCTCATCTCCGGCAGTACGAAGAGATCTATGTTCTTCTCTTTCAGAAGTTCCACCCAGTTCTCTACTCTGGCAAGATTTGCCGCCTTATCTTCCCAACGGATATGCATCTGTCCCAAAGCAATCTTCATAATTGAATTATTTCTCCAGACTGTTCAGCCATTCTCTGCCGACTTTGATCTGACGACGCACCTCAGACGGAGCAGTTCCGCCGAAGGATACCCGTGCATCCACACAGTTCTTGATGCTGATATCGCCCAGAAGCTCTTTGGTCACACGACTGTCGATCGACTGCAGATCTTCATCTGTCAGATCTTCAAAATCGCAATTCTTATTCTCACACATTTTTACCATATGTCCGACAATAGAATGTGCCTCACGGAACGGAATCCCCTGTTTTGCAAAATGTTCTGCGATATCTGTTGCATTCAAGAAACCTTTGCCTAACTGCTTCTCAATCTGATCCATACGGAATTCCGTCTTATCTAACATCTTTGCAAAAATATCAATGGTTGCTTTCCACGTATCAACCGCATCGAACAGACTCTCTTTGTCCTCCTGGAAATCCTTATTGTAAGCCAGCGCAGTTCCTTTCATAACAGTCAGAAGCTGCATCAGATCTCCGTATACACGACCCACTTTTCCACGGATCAGCTCTGCCATATCCGGGTTCTTCTTCTGGGGCATAATGCTGCTTCCCGTGCAGAAGCTGTCATCAATGGCAATATAAGAAAACTCAGAAGAATTCCACCATGCGAACTCTTCTGCCCAGCGGGACAGATGCATCATGGAAATTGATGCATCGCTTAAAAATTCCAGGCTGTAATCGCGATCACTGACTGTATCCATAGCATTCTCTGTCGGTGCTTTGAAGCCCAGCAGCTCACTGGTCAGATGACGGTCAATGGGCATGGTAGTTCCTGCCAGCGCACAGGCTCCCAGCGGATTGTAATTCAGTCTCTCCAACGCATCATTCAGACGCTCGATATCACGCTTGAACATCTGAAAATATGCCATAAAGATGAATCCGATGGTGATCGGCTGTGCATGCTGCAGATGAGTAAAACCAACCGTGATCTGATCTGCATATTTCTCTGCCTTCTTAAGGATCACGCTCTCCAGATAGCACAGACTGTTCAGGATCTCATAGATCTCTTTTCTCAGATACAGCCGGGTGTCTACCTGGCACTGATCGTTACGGCTTCGGGATGTATGCAGCTTCTTGCCCACATCACCGATCTTCTTGATCAGACGGCTCTCCACACCCATATGAATATCTTCATCATCCACATTAAATACGATCTTGCCATCTGCGATCTCCTGTTTGATCTCTTTCAGACCTGCAATGATCTGCTCTTTTTCTTCCTCGGATACGATGCCCTGTCTGCCCAGCATGGTCACATGGGCAATACTGCCGTCAATATCCTCATTGTACATTCTCTGATCAAAAAAGATGGATGCATTGTATTTTTTTACAAGCTCATCCATGTCTTTCTCAAATCTTCCGCCCCACAAACTTGCCATCTGTCTTTGCTCCTTTATCTCATATGTCATTATGCGTTATTTATGCAATTCAATTTTTTAATTATACGTTATGATCAGCGTATGCGTCAAGGGGAGGAAGTTTTATTCATCATATGTCTTCTACTAAATATCCAGGTTTTCCTACACAATGTACCCTTGCAATGCATCCAATATCTGCCTGTCATCGGAATGGATCAGTAACTCCACAGGTCTGGAAAGGTCACAGCTGCAGATTCCTATAATAGATTTGGCATCTACAAGCCGATTACCTCTGCCAAGATCAAATTCCCCGTCAAACCGATTGATAATATTGACAAATGCACGGACAGAATCAATATCCCGAAACTGAATGTTCACTTTCTGCATCATAAGTCCTCCTTGTCAGACTCTTTATTATATGATATGGAAATTGTTTCCAGTATGGGAAGGAGTTATACCGGAATCATCAAAGAATGATGTTCCTTTCCTCGTTTTTGTGATATAGTAATGCTATTCAGGCAAGGAGGATGATCTATTATGAAAGAAAAGCTTACGCCAAAAGACATTGAAAAAATACAGGCTGAGATCGACCACCGGAAGCTGGTGCTTCGTCCACAAATTCTGGATGCAGTACGCGAAGCCAGAGCCCAGGGCGATTTAAGTGAGAACTTTGAATATTATGCAGCCAAAAGGGAAAACGGAACTAACAACAGCCGGATCCGCTATCTGGAAAGAGTTCTGAAAAATGCAGTGATCGTAGAAGATCATACTACTTCCGATGAGATTGGATTGAACAAGACTGTGACTGTCTATATTCCGGAAGATGACGAATGTGAGACTTATAAAATCGTAACCAGCATCCGCGGTAATTCCATGAAGAATCTCATCAGCATCGAGTCCCCCCTTGGTAAAGCACTGCTTCGCCATCATGTAGGTGATAAGGTGATGATTCCGGTCAGCTCAGATTATAGCTACGAAGTAGAGATTCGAGAGATCAAAGATACCAGCGATGAAGAAGATGATAATATCCGGGCTTTTTAAGTTTGTGATAATATTTCATATTATTATCTCGGCAGACCTGTGTCACAAACAGACCATAAGCTTCCATGGAAGAGATAGCCTTTTCCGGAAATCTGCAGGATTCCGGATATGCACATTATTTCTATAAAAGAAAGGTGTCGATCAATCCTTTTCAAGACTTTACGGCACCTTTCTTTTTAATATATATTCTTTTTATTCAACTCCATGCACCAGTTTAACCAGCATCTCGTTATACGGTGTCGAAATTCCATATCCGTGTGCCAGTTCTACGATCACACCATTAATTCTGTCAATTTCTGTTTTTCTGTGGTTCAATCGATCCTGATACATACTGGCCAGTCCTGTGGCATCATTGATGCATACTTTTTTTACAGTTTCCAATGCTTCATCTTCTTTAAAAACAGTTCCATCTGCAGCCGCTACTTTTACACATTCTTTTACAATTTTTTTACATATCTCCCATAAATGCGAATTGCTGTATATCTCTCCGATTTTATTTTCTGTTACCATAGATAATCCATTGATTCCACAGTTTACAAAAAGCTTCTGCCAGAGAACACGCTGAATGTCAGCAATGACGTGGGTTTCAAATCCGCAACTGTTTAATACATCAGCTACCTTTTCAGCCTTCTTCAGATTTTCATCATTTTGTACATCCGGACCAATATTAGTCGGTCCCTGACCTGAATGATAAAAAATTCCTTTTCCTTTGATGACACTGTTATGACTGCTGGTTCCAACCAGAATATTATCCTTTGCTACAAACTGTGCTATATCCCGATTATTTCCGGCACCATTCTGCAGTGTCATCACAATGGTATGTTCATCTATCAGTGCCATATTCTGTTCCACTACATCTTTCGTAAAAATACCCTTTACAAAGACAATGACTAAATCCTGTACACCAATATCGGTTCCTGTCATAGCGGCTTTCACCGGATAAACAACTTCTGTTCCATCTTTCTCAAGACATTTTAATCCATTCTGATTCATATGGTCAATAAGTTCGGCATTCACATCCATCAGAGTCACATCTTCTTTCTGAGAAAGCAATGCTCCATAGAGGCTTCCCATTGCACCTGCTCCCAATATTGTTATTTTCATTTTCTTTTCCTTTCCGTCACTCCCGAAGAATTGCACCCTCATCCGCAGATGTCACCAGTTTCTGGTAACGTTTCAACCAGCCACCAGTCACCCAGGACTCATAAGGTTTTTGTTCTTTTCTTCTTCGTTCAAACTCTTCCTCTGTTACTTTTGCATGAATCATATAATGTTCCATATCAATTTCTATCAGATCACCATCACGCAGAAGCCCGATTTCTCCACTTGCTGCGGCTTCAGGTGACACATGTCCGATAGAAGCCCCTCTGGATGCTCCGGAAAAACGACCATCAGTAATCAAAGCCACATCCTTATCTAACTTCATTCCAGCAAGTGCAGAAGTTGGAACCAGCATTTCTCTCATACCAGGTCCTCCTTTGGGACCTTCATACAGAATTACCACAATGTCATCCGGGACGATCTTTCCTTCATAAATTGCTTTCACTGCGGCATCTTCTCCGCAAAATACTCTTGCCCTGCAAGTGTGTACCCGCATTTCTTCTGCTACAGCACTTCGTTTTACGACGCATCCGTTCCTCGCAATATTGCCAAACAGAAATGCAAGACCACCGGTTTCTGAATATGAATGAACAATTGACCGAATAATTTCCGGATTATGATTTTCGGCATTTTGAACATTTTCCCACACTGTTTTCCCTGTCACAGTCTTCTGTTCCTTATGTATCAGATCCAGTTCTGTCAGTTCCTTCATTACCGCAGAAACACCTCCTGCTTCATGAAGTTCCTCCATAAAATGATTTCCTGCCGGAGCAAGATGACAAAGATTCGGAGTTTTCTCACTGATTTCATTGAATAAATGCAGATCAAGCTTAAGTCCTGCCTCGTGAGCAATCGCCGGAAGATGTAAAGAACTGTTCGTAGAGCACCCAAGAGCCATATCTACTGTTATCGCATTTTCCAGTGCTTCTCTGGTCACAATATCTCTTGGTTTGATATTTTCATTCACAAGCTCCATAATCTGCATACCTGTTTTCTTAGCAAACTGTATCCGTTCCGAATAAGGTGCTGGTATCGTTCCATTTCCCGGCAGAGCAATTCCCAGTGCTTCACACAGACAATTCATAGAGTTAGCCGTAAACATACCGGAACAGGAACCGCAGGTAGGACAACTGTTCTGTTCACATTTCTTCAGTTCTTTCTCATCTATCAGATTTGCTTTATAAGCACCTACTGCCTCAAACATCTGAGACAGACTGGTTTTTCTGCCATTCACTCTTCCCGCCAGCATAGGTCCGCCAGAGCAGACAATGGATGGAATATTTATTCGGAGTGCCGCCATTACCATACCTGGAACAATTTTATCACAATTCGGAATCAGAACCATTCCATCAAAGCAGTGTGCCACAGCAAGTGTTTCCACTGAATCAGCAATCAGTTCCCGGGAAGCAAGTGAATAATGCATTCCTTTATGTCCCATCACAATACCATCACATACACCAATGGCCGGCACAACGACTGGCGTTCCTCCAGCCGCATATATCCCCGCCTTCACTGCCTCCGCCAACTTGTTCAGGTGTGTATGTCCCGGAATCATCTCACTCTGCGCCGACACAATTCCTATCAGTGGTTTCTGCAACTCTTCTTCCGTAAAACCGGCTGCATAAAACAGAGATCTTTGAGGTGCACGTTCAACACCATTTTTCACTTTATCACTTATCAAAGCAGTTCTCCTTTTATATCACGATATGTAATCAGCTCAATGTCATGTTCCTGAATATATGATTTCACCCTGTCACTTGTGGCTGCCTGCAGATCCAGCATTCTTTTCAGATTCAATGAAGAGACCTGCATCAATTCACAGTCCACATATCCACAATGAAAAATATAATATCCCGTTTCATTTTCCCGAAGTGATGGAAGACTTTGAGTCAGGAACTCCATCTCAACATTCTGAGCCAACTGTTCTTCCAGCGATGATCCTTTTTTCAGAGAAATCGCTCCTGGCAGGCTATGATAGTTCGGATGATTCATCATATCTGTACTATGCAAAATATTGTATTTATGTGCCACTTCACTGGCTGCACGTTCTGTATTTGGCGTACATATTGAATGAGGATGTAAATATTCCGGTAATTTTCCTGTCAGTTTTTCAAACTGTTTTACCTGATTTTCTGTTTCCAGAAGAATCTCTTCATAAGGATACGGATCCTCTGCAAAGTGATAAATAATCCCATCAATATACTCTACCCTGTTTTCCTTCAGTATTCTTCCCGATTTTCGAAATGCACCTGTATCGTCCACAAGATGCGGGATTTTTTCAGGGGCTGTGACCGGTTTCCCGGCCACATAATTAATATCAATTCCCAGACATACATCGACATCTTTTATTTGCTCCGCTGCTGTCGCAGAACTTTTCATATTTACAAACAAACCCGTATTCCGGATCATTCCGTTTCTGACTGCCTGCAGAATTCCCGCACTTACACCCTCTGTAATTCCATAATCATCACTTTGAAGCAATAATCTTTTCACGATTTACTCCTACTTGGTCTTTTTCTCATTTTTTTCAAAACCAACTACCATACTAAGTACCAAAGTCACTACAAATGCAATCGCACTTGCTATAATTCCATGTAACAAGCTTGGTGCATACTCTCCGGCGAATCCAAGGCAGGAAAGTACATTTCCAGAACCCGCAAAATATACTGCAACCTTCATAATACCTGCATAAATACCACCGACAAATCCACCTGCCATCATACAGGGAATAATTCTCTTATATCTCAGAATAATTCCGAACAAAGTCGGTTCACTGACTCCACCAATCACCAAAGTAACCAGAGCACTACTTGCATATGCACGATTCTCTGCATTTTTTGCTTTCAGAAGAAATGCAAGACAGATTGCCATCATTGCATAGTTTGATACAATTGCTCCTACCAGAATACTGTTATCAAATCCAACACTTGCAATATAAGAAAGGGCAATGGCAATTAACGCCTGATGCATTCCGGTTACAATTAAAAGCGGCCAAAGTGCTCCCACAATTCCAATTGTAATTGGTCCAAATACCGTATGCAGTGCTACAATGGCATCTGCAATACCTTTTCCGATGATTGCACCTAACGGCCCAAGTACGCATAAAGAAATCGGCAACATAATAAAGATCAGCAATACCGGGAACAGAAGTGCCCGAAGGCTGTTCGGAATGATTTTGTTCAGACCTTTTTCCACGTAAGACATTGCCCATGTAATAAGAAGCATGGAAATGAAATTTGAGGAATATGTCGTCATTGTCATCGGAATTCCATATACATGGAAAGCCTCTCCGGCATTCACAATATCAATCAGACTTGGATGCAACAGAATACCTGCAATAAACAATGCCATCGGAATATTTGCACCAAATCTCTTTGCTCCGGAATATGCCACATAAACCGGGAAGAAATAAAAACCTGCATCTCAACCAGTGCCAGAGTCTCATGAATTCGCTGGTTTCCGGAAGCATTCAACATGCTTGGTCAAGAAGAGATGCAATCAGCGATGATTGCCGCTGCTGTAATGATCGGCAGCATAGGTGTAACACATGCTCAATCGCATCAACTACACTTCCAACAACTTTTTATTGTCATTTTTTCTTTCGGTTTTTCATCATTTTCTGAAGCTTCTACAATTGCTGTTTCTTCCATTCCAGCCTGTTTACAGAAATTTTTGTATACATATTCCACATCCTGTCCGATGATTACCTGATACTGGGTTCCGACATTTTTAGTGCCGATAACTCCGTCCAGTTTTTGATTGCCTCATCGTCTACCAAACCTCTGTCCTTCGGTGTCAGACGAAGCCTTGTCACCAATGGGTAACTGCAGATATGTTTGCTTTTCCTCCTGCCAGCTCTAATATGCTGGCCGCTGTCTTTTCATAATTCATATTCTCTCTCCTTCGTATTTAATGGATTATAATATTATCATCAAACAAAATGCGCGCTTATCTTATCTGATTTTTAACAAAAACCGCAGAAAATACACTTTCCATGTATTATTCTGCGGGTTATGCCGTTTCCGGTTACAGTCCCTCTCGTTCACACAAACGATTTACATGCATTATAAGATATAATTTTCTTCCTCGTTGAGGTAATAGCCATTCTTTTCAAAATGCGCTCCAATTCCATTTACACAACGATTAATGTCTGGAAACTCCTTTTTAAGTGCCGGTACATTTTCAGATTCTCTTCTGATACTTCCGGTACTCTTTTGCTCTTCGGCAGATATTCCATATGTGAAACAAATCTGGTATAGTTGAATTTTTTCCTGCTGATTTTTATCTGAAAACTGCTTTCTATGAATGTCGCAATACTTTCTACCAATTCTCCTTTGTCTTCCTCTGATGTTCCCATATCAAGTTCAGAATTGATAATATTCAAAGCGATTCCTGTAAGTTCTGACTCTGGAAGTTCAACACCAAGTTCCCTGTGTATCATCCACATCGCATATTGTGCGATCTCCACTTCCACCGGATATAAAAGATTGATATCATAATAAATTGGCATTCGAATCTTCATATCGTTCTTATAACGCTCAATGCTGAACTGAATATGATCCGCCAGAATAAAAGTCAGACTCGGACTCAGCTTGTCCCCAATTCTGTCATTCGCATACGCTGACACTTTACTTGCCAGTTCCATGATTTCATCATCAATACTTTGAATCAGACTGACATCCTGATCTTTCACTCCGTAATAAGTTCTGCTTATCACAGACAAATCTGCCAGTTCTTCCGGCATCTTCCGAAATCCGATTCCTTTTCCCTCCACAATAATCTGCGTGCCTTTAGAATCCAATGCTAACGCAAAATTATTATTGATTTTCTTTAGTAGCTTCATTTCTACTGAATATCCCCAAATATTTTTGTATCATTATCAACATTGCATCCAACTGCTGTTTTTACGAAGTTTTTTCCATTTGTCATGATCACCATCGTTGCAGTATCGTATAATTTCTTTACTTTCTCCAGATCAAAACGAATAACAGGTTCTCCTCTCTTCACTTTCTGTCCCGGTTTTTTCAGTATTTCAAAGCCTTCTCCATTCAGATTAACCGTATCAATTCCAATGTGAATAAGGATTTCTGCCCCATTATTCGCTTCCATACCAAACGCATGTCCTGTATCAAATATCATTGAGATTTTTCCATCACATGGTGCTGTCACAATTCCCTCTATCGGAACAATTGCTACTCCATCTCCCATCATTTTAGAGGAAAATCCGATATCATCTACTTCTGTAATATCAATGCATGTTCCCTTAACCGGAGCATATATTACATTTTCATTTTTGTTCTTAAAAAAGCCAAACATCCGTAACTCTCCTTTTTGTCGTATAAAAAAAGGGTGCAAAACCAATTAACAACTTCAATGGTTATGCCTCCCTAAGAGTTACAGTCCAAACTTATTTAACTATTTGTAGACTATCACATTTCTTTTAAACTGTCAAGTAAAATCTTTCATACTATTTGCGATATATTTGATATCTTTGTATAGCTTTTGTGTACTGTTTTGCCAGAACAGGTAATGAGCCAGGCTCTGTTCTGCCAAACAATTGAACAATTCCTGCGCGGAATAGGGGCATGCTATCCAATACCTCCTTCGCGTGAAGCATTTTTCTGAGGTGTTGGACAATTCATGTTCCGTACCAATAGAAATTCTCCACTTTTCAAGCTTGAACTGTCTCTGACCACAAAATTCCAAACTAAATGTCGCCTCATTGCCTGAACTATGTGCTGGCACGGTCGTTTCTGCATCTGAGCTTATCAAAACAACACAAAAAAATCGGTTGCATGAGCCGTCACAACCTCCGGCCACCGTGCTGGCTGAAATATACGCTGTATGCATTGAGCGGACAGTTTTGGGATATTTGTGTGGCTAAAACGGACGGTATCGTCCGATTGCAGACATACAAATGTCACGAAATGTCAGATTCACTACATACGAGGCATATTCAGCCAACACGATGGCATGAAGCTATGACAGGTTGGCCCACTCAACCGATTATTTTACTGTTTAGATCAGTACATATTTCAGCAGGAACATCACTGCCAGTACATACATGACCGGGCTGATCTTCTTCTCTTTTGCTTTTCCGCTCACCAGATTCAGCTACATAAGAGATCACACCCATGGAATACCCTCAGAGATGCTGTAGAAGAACGGCATTGCTGCGATACAGATGAATGCCGGGATGCCTTCTGCATAATCTGTAAAATCAATCAGACCTACCTGATTTACCATGTAGAATCCTACGATAATCAGTGCCGGAGCAGTTGCGAAGGACGGAATAGCCAGGAACACCGGGGACAGCAGCAGAGACAGCAGGAACAGAATCGCCGTGGTCATGGAAGTCAGACCTGTTCTTCCTCCTTCTGTAACTCCGGATGCACTCTCTACAAAAGTGGTTGTGGTGGAAGTACCCATCACAGCACCAGCGGTCGTTGCAACCGCATCTGCCATCAAAGCACCTTTGATGCGTGGCAATCTGCCTTCTTCATCCAGCATGTCTGCCTTGGAAGCCACACCGATCAAGGTTCCCAGAGTATCAAAAATATCCACGAACAGAAATGCGAAAATGATCACTATAAACTCAGCAATCGGAATGGCTGTAAAGTCAAGCTTCATAAAGATCGGAGCCAAGCTCGGAATGGACAGTCCTGCGGAGAAGTCCGGCAGAAGACTGTAATATCCGATCTCAGCATTCGGTACATACAGGCCGGTAAACTGACAGATAATGCCCAGAAGCCAGGTGATCAGAATACCCCAGAGGATATTTCCCTTTACTTCTTTGAGCACCAGAATAGCTGTAATAAATACACCAATGATCGCCAGCAGGACACAGATTCCTGCATCATTCATCGTTGCCCCCTCTACCGCATCCAGTGAGAACAGCTGTACCAGCGTTGCACCGCCAACTACGATCTTGGCATTCTGCAGGCCGATAAATGCGATAAAGAATCCAATTCCTACAGATACCGCTTTTTTCAGGTTCATAGGAATAGAATTGAAGATTGCCTCTCTTACATTAAATACAGACAGTACAATGAAAATCAGACCTTCTACAAATACAGCTGCCAGAGCTGCCTGCCACGGATACCCCATACCGATGACTACTGTATATGCAAAATATGCATTAAGTCCCATACCTGGCGCGAGAGCAAACGGATAGTTTGCAAACAATGCCATGCATGCCGTTCCCAGAAATGAAGCAAGTACAGTCGCGGTAAATACAGCTCCTCGATCCATGCCCGCTGCACTTAATACGTTCGGATTGACTGCCAGGATATACGCCATGGTCATAAATGTAGTAATACCTGCCAGAATCTCTGTTTTCACTGTAGTGTGATTCTCCCTCAGCTTAAACACTTTCTCTAACATGATGTCAGATCCCTCCATAGTTATTTTTTTAAATTTTCAGCATCTTCACACAATACAAGGCCGGACAAAATGCAATCATTTTGTCCGACCCGCATCTGTGCTTTTATAACACTGTTACAAATAGTAACATATTCTATCTGAGTTAACAAGTTATTTCAGTAATATCTTCTGTAGTTTCCTAATTTTCCGTATTTTCTTTTGTCTGCGACTGTTTCTTCCATGTGATCGTTACTTTGAACAGATCTGCATCGGTCTCCACTTTAAACTCACCGCCCTGCAGTTCCGTAAAACTCTGGGCAATCGCAAGACCAAGTCCGCTTCCTTCTGTATTTCGGGACAGATCGCCTCTTGCAAATCGCTCGGTGATCTCTTCCGGTGTGAAATTCATCTCAACTGCCGACATATTTTTAAAGGATACCGTCACCTGCGTGGTCTGATCTTGCAACGCAATATACACTCTGGAATTTGGCATGGAATATTTCAGAATATTCTGCACCAGATTATCGATCACACGGAATGTCCTCTGTGGATCCAGTCGGAGGATACACTTCTCTTCCGGCAGATTCCAACGAAAATCCAGTGAACTGGAGGTTATCTTATCCTCATTCTCCAGGCGTACTTCCTTGATCAGATTGACAAGATCCACCTCTGCATAATTCATGACCAGATTGTCAGTTGTCGCCTTGCTTACTTCAAACAGATCCTCAATCAACACCTTCAGACGATTGGATTTTTTCTCCAATGTGTCCACATACTCCCGGCGCTCCTCATCGGTCAGATCCTCTTTTTTCAGAAGATCCACATAGGTAATAATCGCTGTCAGTGGCGTCTTCAGGTCATGGGACACATTGGTGATCAGTTCCGTCTTCATATTCCGGCTTCTGACTTCCTCCTGTACCGCTTTCTGGAAACCATCCTGAATGGATGCCAGTTCATCCCGGACGGAATTAAATAATCCCATTTCTTCCTTCATAGAAGTATTCAGATCTCCGGCTGCAATCTGCCTGGTCGCATCCAGCAGTCTGTCATACTCCTCCTGGATCTTGCCGCATTTATTTTTGATCAGAATAAATAACAGGATGGAATACAGCACTGCCCTACGATCCCGCCAAACCAGATACAGCACAGCAGTGTGACGATCAGCCCATTGACTGCCACCAATTTTAAAATTGTTTTCGTCAGATCTTTCCCAAGCTGGATCTCTGTAGCCCAATGCCAAAGCTTTATGCACCATGTTTTGACTTTCCTGAAACAACGGATCAGCAGCCACCGTTCCTTCAGGGTACAGATCGGATGTGCAAGATAAGGCATCGCCACTGCCATCATCCAGTACCAGCCCAGTGCGTAAGCAGTCCAGGCCAGCCAGACCAGGAACACAGCCGCACCATTTGACGCAGTTCCCAGACCAAAATTATCTGCCAGTACACCAGCGAGTCCATCGGTGCCATTATGTAACGTTTCGATCGCCAGGTATCAAACACCACAACTGTCATGACGATACCTCCGCCCCAGAGGATCGCGGTCACTTCTGTAGGCAGACAGAACACACGGGTTTTCGAAGTTCCAGAGACGACAGGTTCTGAAGGATCAGTGCCAGGATCACCATAAATACTGTGATCAGGATCCCACCTGTCACGATGCCGCTTCTCAGATAGGCATCTCTGTCAATCCAGTAATCACGCCAGTCCTGATCGCTGTATCCGTTCTGGTTCATGATTCCGAACGCAAATGTGGTATTCTGGATCATAGGAAGCGGAAGTTGCCGGAGCAGGGCATTGCTCTCCTGAGTTACCTGATAATCAGATATCGATGAATCAATCGCATCTTCATAAGTCTCCGTCACATCTTCTACAGTGATCTCGGTATAAGCCACATCTTCCTCTTCAGAGTCGTAAGAGCCGTCCTCATCCATGCCGTTGTCATCCATAAGCTTTCCGACAGATGCATGAGTCAGGTCACTGATCAGTTCCTCATAATCCTCGACAATTCCCAGGCATTCCGGACAGAAGGGATTCCCTGCTGTCATAGGAGATCACGATCCCTGCCGCATAAGTATTCGCCGTCAGATTGGGATTATAGATGGCAGACTGCAGTTCGCCGGTAGGATCCTGTCCAAAGCTTTTCTCCACTCCATCGGCAAAGCCATTGTAATCATCCATGTTGTGCTCTGTCACATACTGATTTCTCATGGCTTTCATAAGTTTTGCGGCCGCTTTAGACAACTGTTCCTGATCTGCTTCTGCTTAATTTCTCCACATCATAATTCTGGGTAAAATACGCATAGGCGTCCATGCCCGGCGTGATCTCATAGTTCAGATAATAGATAGAAGATAATAAATACCGTTCCAGATCCTCATCCATATCCAGAAGATATGTCGTCGTATCTTCCTGTTGCTTTTGCTTCATCTCTGTGATATTCGCCTGTGCCTTTTCCCGAAACATAGGATACGCATTGCACATGGCTGTACTTGCCAGCATGGCGCAGACCAGCACCAGAAGGATTCCTTTGACACTATTGTTTTTCCATTTTATAGCCAACACCCCACACCACCTTTAAATATTTTGGATTTTTCGGATTGATCTCGATCTTTTCACGGATATTGCGGACATGAACCATGATCGTATCCGAATTTACCGCTTTTTCGTTCCAGACCCGTTCGTAGATCTCATCTGCGGAAAATACTCTGCCCGGATGTTTCATCAAAAGAAGCAGAATCCGGTATTCCATAGGAGTGACTTTCACCGGCACACCATCCACCCGAAGTTCTACTTTCTCTTCATTGAGTTCCAGTCCACCAATCCGGTAGATATGCTGTTCTTCTTCACTGTCTTTGCCACCCTGCGCCAGCTTTTCCAGATATCTGCTGTACCGTCGGAGCTGAGAATTGACTCTGGCCAACAGCTCCAATGGGGTAAATGGTTTTGTCACATAATCATCCGCTCCCATATTCAGCCCCAGGATCTTATCAACTTCTTCTGATTTGGCCGACAGCATGATCACCGGGAAATCGTAATCCTTCCGCATCTCCATGACCATCTGGATTCCATCTTTTCTCGGCATCATCACATCCACGATTGCCAGATGGATCTCCTCCCTGTATATGATCTCCAGTCCTTCGATTCCGTCTGCTGCCTTGAACACTTCATATCCCTGACTCTTCAGATAGATCTCAATTCCATCTCGTATTTCCTTGTCATCCTCTACGACCAACACATGATATTTCTCCATTTTTCACACTCTCCTGCCCTTTTGCACTGCCTATGATACAGATGGTTTCTTAAAAACAAATGCAGGTATTTCTAAAGAAATTCTGAAGAATACCTGCATTTTCACATACTCCTATATATCGATCCTCTTTACTTCAAAGATATCTTTTTCAAGCTGGCTGACTTTCAGTACAAAATCAAACCGATCCACATCGGTACACATCCAGTAGTCCCTTTCTGGAAATACATCCTGCGTTTCAGACTTAAAGAATTTCGCCCCTGACGGTGTCTCCCTAAGCATGCTCAGTTCCTTTTCCATATCCATAGAGGTCCCTTCCAGAAGACTTTTGATATATCTGGCACACAGTACATCTTCCGGTGCCACCTCTTTACCTTCCCAGCCCATGGCAACCAGTGACACTTCTTCTGCATCAGATGCTTTGATATAGCGGGCGATGGCTGCCGCATTCACCAGACTTCCCGTCAGGATCTCTGTCGCTCCTGATGCATTCACGATTCCCTGTGTTCCGGCACTGGTGGTGTGAATCAGCATTTTTCCTTCCAGTTCTGCCGCTTCAGTCTGGGACGGTGAATTGCCATACTCGAATCCTGGAAGGATCACTCCATGACGCTCTCCGATCAATACCGCCTCCGGATACCGCATCTTCAGATCACGGGCTGTCTGTTCTGCTCCCACAGGGCAAAGTCTGGATGGATGCTTTGCCATCAGATAGCATTCCAGTGAAAATGCACGAAATACATCAATCACAACGGTCAGACCTCTCGCCTTTCTGGCTCCCTCTATCATCTGTAATATCTGAATCTTCATAGCTGCACCTCTTACTTCTGTCACCTTTTCAAGAATACGATTCTGTCAACACTTTCCGCAGGACTTCCAGCAGTTTTTCATTGGCTTCCGGAGATTTCACAGCAATACGGTAATGTGTCTTATCAAGTCCCCTGTAATTACTGCATCGACGGATCAGGATTCCGTACGGCAACAACCGTTCATAAAGATCAGTAATCCCAGGAGTCTGGAAAAATAAGTAATCAGCCTGTCCATTCCAGACCTGAAAACCAAAGATTTTAAGTCCTTCTTTCAGTTTTTCACGTTCTCTGCAGATCAGACGGCGAGCCTGCTCACAATACTCCACTTCCTGCAAAGCTGCAATTCCTGCTTCTGATGCAAGAACACTTACATTCCAGCAGGGACCACTTTTCTCCATCTTCTCTATAAGTTCTTTATTTCCGCTGATTCCATAACCAAGGCGGATACCCGGAATGGCATACATTTTGGTAAAAGATTTTAAGATAAAGAGATGCTGGCTCTTTACCGCCTGTGGAATCAAAGACTGGGACTCCTGATCCGTAAAATCCAGAAAGCACTCATCCAATACCAGAAGAATACCGCAGACTTCTGCTTTTTTCAGGATCTGTTCCAACAATGATCTGGGAGTAAGTATTCCTGTGGGGTTATTGGGATTACAGACAAACATCACATCCAGTGAGCTGTCCATATCATCCAGAATATCTTCCGTATCTGAGAGATCCGGCTGCATCTCATAAAATGCATTCCGTATCTGTCTGTCGAAGTGCTTCCTCATATTCTGCAAAGGTAGGGGCTGTCAGAAGTGCTTTCTTCGGTCGCAGCGCATAGACCAGCCGATAGATCAGTTCTGCCCCGCCATTGCCGCAGATCAGGCTTTCTGTCTTTATTCCATGCCGTCTGGCTAGCGCTTGCTTTAACTTCCTGCATTCCGGGTCCGGGTAGTGTTCTGCCGCCGACAGACTCGTCATGACTGCCTGTCGTACCGACTCCGGCATTCCCAACGGATTGATATTAGCAGAAAATCAAGAATCTCTTTTCCCTCTTCCACTGTCTTCTGAATGTCTGTTCCGTAGATATCTCCGCCGTGTATTGCCATGCCCGGCTCCTTTCTGCTCCTGTATTTTTATATGCATTCCCGAGGAACGCTTTATTTTACCACTCTTTTATCATAGAGAAGCACATCTTTGATGCCTTCTGCTGTATAGACAACTGCAGACTGATGTACTGTAAGTCCAGCTGCCTTTGCTACCCGCTCTGTGACCGGTCCGATACAGATGATTCTTGGATCTGACTGCCTTCCTACTTCATCCAGCATGGACACATAAGCACGTACTGCAGATGCACTGCACAAAGTTACATAATCTACCTGTGGCAGGATTCGATTCAGCTCTTCGCTCTTTCGTTGATCCACCGCTGTATGATACAACGCCACATCTTCATAATCGATGCCTGCCTCTTTCAATGCATCAGACAATTCTTCGGATGCTTCTTCCGCTCTTGCCAGAAGCACTTTCTCGTCTGCCCGAAGAGTCGGGATCCACTCTGCCGCCAGTTCACGGCTGCTGTATCTGGAAGGAACAAAGTCTGCAAAGATTCCATGTTTCTCCAGTTCTTCTTTTGTGGCTGCACCGATCACTGCAAACTTCAAGTCAGCAAGGCTTCGCACATCCTTTCCCTGCTTTCTCAGCGCATCAAAGAAAATACGAACACCGTTGTTGCTGGTCAGTACGATCCAACTGTAGGATTCCACCTCTTCTGCCATCTTTTCAATAGCTTCTGTATGTAACGGTTCTGTCTCAATAAGACTGAATGCGACAGCCTCTGCGCCTTCCTCTTCCAACACTTCACACAGATGTCTGCTCATCTGCTCTGTGGCTGTCACCAGCACACGGGTTCCGTAAAGAGGCTTGCTGTCGACCCATTTAATTTCTTTTTGCAGAGTTACCACATCACCGACTACCGTGATCGCCGGAGTCTTGATCTGCTCTTCCTCTGCAATCTCGGCGATCCGTTCCAGTGTTCCTGTCACCACCCTCTGTCTGGCGGTCGTTCCTTCCTGGATCACTGCAGCTGGTGTCTTCGGATTCTTGCCATTGGCAATCAGATTGGATGCAATGGATGGCAGGTTTTTCAGTCCCATCAGAAATACCAGGGTTCCTTCTTCCTTTGCCAGCGTTGCATAATCCAGAACAGTTCCGGATTTGTGGTTTCCCTCATGACCGGTGATCACATGGAAAGAGGATGCATGATCCCTGTGAGTCACCGGGATTCCTGCATAAGCCGGTGCTCCATAGCAGGAAGATACCCCACACACGATCTCATATTCGATGCCTGCAGCCCGTAACTCCTGTGCTTCTTCGCCACCTCTTCCAAAGATAAACGGATCGCCGCCTTTCAGACGGACCACATTTTTTCCTTCCTTCGCCTTCTCGATGAGCAGCGCATTGGTCTCCCACTGACGCAGATGATGATGATCCGCCCGTTTTCCAGCGTAGATCAGTTCTGCGTCCATACGTGCTTCATTGAGAAGAGAATCTGTTGCCAGGCTGTCGTAGATGATCACATCTGCCTGACGGATGCATCTGAGACATTTCTGTGTGACCAGATCCATATTCCCAGGACCTGCGCCTACCAGCCAGACCTTTCCCTGCATAAGCTTCTCTGCCAGTTCTTCACCAAGACGGGCGCCTTTGTCTCCGTCAAATCCAGTCTCAAGAGTTCCGCTGACTCTCCGGTAATGCTTCTGATCCGGTGCAAACAGGGCATCCATCTGAAGCACTCCATTTTCATCCAGATGTGCCAGACCTGCTGCCGGTGCATTACAGCTTCCGCCGATGGCTTTTAAGAAGGCTCTCTCTGCACACAGTTCTACCCAGGCACATTTGTCATGGATTGCGTTAAGAACCTCTCTTAAATCTCCATTGCGGCTCTCCACTGCCAGGATTGCCTGACCAGCTGCCGGAAGACAGACTTCTGAAGATAAATGCTCAAATTTCCACTGATTTTCATCAGACAATTCCAACCGGTCAAGACCTGCTGCCGCCAGCACAATGGCATCGTACTGTCCTTCTTCCAGCTTCCGAAGTCTTGTCTGCACATTTCCGCGGATCAGTTTTACCCGAATCAGCGGATTGATCTTTTTGATCTGCAGCTCTCTTCTAAGACTTCCGGTACCTACCACACTGCCCGGTTTCAAATCTTTTAATAAAGTACCGTCTTTAGTCACGATCACATCTTCCACCGGACCACGTCTCAGGACTGCACCAATACCAAGACCCTCCGGGAATTCCATTGGCATATCTTTGGCACTGTGTACAGCCAGATCGATCTGTCCCTGCAGCAGAGCTGCTTCCAGTTCCTGGGTGAATACTCCCTTTCCTCCAAAAGAAAGGAGCGAGCGGTCTAAAAGCTCGTCCCCTTTCGTAGACATTTCACAGATCTCAATCTTCAGATCCGGAAATGCCTCCAATATCATTTTTTCTACCATATGGGTCTGCACCAGAGCCAGTTTACTCTTTCTGGTGCCGATCCTGATCGTTTTCTGCATCTGATGCTTCTCCTTTATAACCGATAGCCTCTCGGTGTGATCATTCTTCCGTTTTTCTCATAAGTCTGGGAATTACCAATGATCACAACGCTGAACATATCGATATCAGCATCCTTCAATGACCCCAGTGTGGTAATACAGTGACTCTCATCTTTTCTTCCTGCATTGCGGACAATGCCCACCGGAGTCTCTGCCTTTCTGTATTTCATCAGAATATCAGCTGCTTTTTCCACGTAATCTACACGTTTCTTACTCTTCGGATTGTAAAGACATACGATCAGGTCTCCCTGCCCTGCACAATCCACACGTTTCATGATCAGATCCAGCGGAGTCATCAGATCACTTAAGCTGATCACTGCAAAATCATGCATCAGCGGTGCACCCAGCACAGATGCTGCTGCACTGGCTGCTGTCACACCCGGAACAGTCTCGATCTCGATCTGTGCACCTTTTTCCTCTGCCACCTGATAAATGATACCTGCCATACCATAGATACCACTGTCACCACTGGATACCATGGCAACTGTCTGATCCTTCATCGCCTCTTCCACTGCCATCTCACAGCGTTTGACTTCCTGCATCATCGGAGTGGCAATATAATTCTTATCCGGAAAATACTCTTTTAAAATATTAACATAGGTGGTATAACCGGTCACTACATCTGCATTTTTGATCACGTCAATACATTTTGCGGTCATATGCTCATATCCGCCCGGGCCAAAGCCCACTACATATAATTTACCCATTAGTCGTTCTCCTCCATATGACTGAAAAATGCGTAGAGCTCTGATGGCTCTGAATGATCTCTCAGTTTATAAAGCATCTTGTCGATGGCTCTCTCAAATCCTTTTTTCTCTGCCTCTTCCAGCATCCGTTTCTTCAACTGCTCGATCTTCGGCAAGGATAACTGGAATACCATCCAGCGTTCAAAATCCTTCTGGATCTCAGCCAGGATCTGGTCTGCTGCCTGGACTTCATGCTGTTTCTTTTCATTGTTAACTCTTGCCAGCTCCTGGAAATCATCTACGTCAAAACGCTTTACTCCAGGGATCTGCTCCACCTTGGCCTCAATATCGATGGGCACTGCCAGGTCAATGAGTACACGAGGCTTCTCTGTCTTCAGAACTTTGGAAAGCTTTCCATAAGTCACTGTATAATGAGGACTTGCAGTAGCTGATATGATCACATCCATCTCATCCATCAGCTCATAACGATTGTCATACTCCATGACCTGATATGTGATCCGATGATGATGATCTTCCTTAGCCTGGCTCATATTCCTGGACGTAATACAGACTTTTGCTCCTTCAATGCACTGCAGATTCTTCAGTACGACACCGCCGATCTTGCCGGATGCACCGATCAGCATAACTTTCTTTCCGTGAAGTGTCCCCAAGCCCTGCTCAGCTGCTTTGATAGCCATGGTAGCCATGGATACCGTTGTTCTGGACAGATCTGTCTCTGTCTTTACTTTCTTTGCTGCAGTCACTGCATAACGGAACAGGGTGTTAAGATATACCCCACAGGTTCCAATCTGATGCGCCTGCTCATGAGCACGCTTTACCTGTCCCAGGATCTGGTCTTCTCCCATCACCATGGAATCCAGTCCTGCTGCCACATGGAACAGATGCTTAATGGCTTTGCTTCCCTGATACATACGGACATAGTCGCCCATCTCTTCCTCCACCTGAATTCCGGCAAATTCAAAGAGCAATGCCTGCATCTTTGTAAAATTGCTGCCCGGACAGGCATGATAGGTATAGATCTCGGTACGGTTACAGGTACTGATAAATACGCACTCCTCCGCTATATTCCGCGCAATTACCTGCCGCATCAGTTCCTCCTGCGCTTCCACCGGAAATGCAAAACGAGCCCGCACTTCCAGCGGAGCATTCTTGTGACTGATGCTGATCAGCGAGATATCCATTAGTCTGTCACTCCTTTACGGAATTCTGTTGTAAAGGTCTTATCATACAGCTTGGACAGCTCGTACTCATCCCCTAAGAAATCTCCCACAACTGTCAGTGCAGTCTTATGGATACCAGCGGCTTTCACGCGCTCTGCAATATTGGTCAGATCTCCGACTACGATCTTCTGATCTTCCCAGCTTGCTTTATATACCACAGCTACCGGTGTAGTCGGCCGGTATGCCTGACGAAGGATCGCAGACATCTCATCCAGCATACCTACACTTAAGAAAATGATCATGGTCGCATTGTGCTGTGCCAGATCGATCAGTTTCTCCTTCGGCGGCATAGGCGTACGGCCTTCCATACGGGTCAGGATCACAGTCTGGCTCACACCCGGAAGTGTGTACTCTTTCTTCAATGCTGCTGCAGTTGCCAGGAAAGAGCTGACACCAGGAATTACTTCATATTCGATACCCAGCTCATCCAGTCTGTCCATCTGCTCTCTGTGCGCTCCATAGATCGCCGGATCACCCGTATGGACTCTGGCTACTTTCAGGCCTTTGCTTTCCGCATCTTTCATTACATCAATCACTTCATCCAGATGCATGGTAGCGCTGTTATAGATCACTGCACCCTCTTTTGCTCCAGCCAGAACCTGCGGATTCACCAAAGATCCTGCATAAATGATCACATCTGCGCTGTCAATGATCTTCTTCCCTTTGATTGTCAAAAGCTCCGGGTCACCCGGGCCTGCTCCGATAAATGATACCATATCTTCTCTTCCCCTTTGTATTTTTTTGCCTTAATAAAGGTTTCTTACTTTAAACTCTTTTTCCGCTTCTCTTCGGATATCCTTCTTGGCAATATCCGCACGCTTATCATATAGTTTCTTACCTTTTGCCAGACCAATCTCCACTTTCACAAGACTGCCTTTGAAATACACCTTCAGCGGCACCAGTGTATAACCTTTCTCTGCGATCTTTCCGACGATCTTGTTGATCTCGCTTCTGTGCAGCAAAAGCTTCCGCACCCGAAGCGGATCGCGGTTGAAAATATTTCCTTTTTCATAAGGGCTGATATGCATGCCATAGACAAACACCTCACCCTTCTCAATCCTTACAAAAGATTCCTTGATACTGCATTTTCCCATACGAAGGGATTTTACCTCCGTACCATGTAAAGAAATGCCCGTCTCCCAGGTGTCCTCGATAAAATAATCATGATACGCTTTTTTGTTGTTTGCTATCAGTTTAATACTATCCTTCGCCATATTCCTCTGTGCTCCTGATTCCTTCCACCAGTTCAAAATCAATGGTTCTGGTCATTTTATCTGCGCCGGTCACCTGCACTTTCACCTTCTGTCCAATAGCATAGGACTTTCCGGTATGTACACCGACCATTGCGCATGCACTTTCATTATACTCGAAATAATCACCCTGTAAAGAGGCTGTGCGTACCAGTCCCTCTACTGTATTGGGAAGTTCCACATAAATGCCCCAGGCAGTTACGCCACTGATTACTCCATCGAACTCTTCCCACAGATGGTGACTCATATATTCTACTTTCTTAAGCTTGATGGTCTCCCGTTCAGCTTCATCCGCTTTCCGTTCCCGCTCGCTGGACTGACGGGCCACCTCTGGCAAAATACTCCGGTAATGTTCTTCTCTTGTTCCGTTCATCCGACCCCGGAGCACATCTTTGATGATCCGATGGATCTGCAGATCCGGGTATCTTCGGATCGGTGATGTGAAATGGCAGTAATACTTGGCGGCCAGGCCAAAATGCCCGGTGCACTCCGTCGTATATTTTGCCTGTTTCATGGAGCGCAGCGTAAGCCGGCTGATCAGATCCTCTTCCGGTGTCTCTTCCAGCTTTGCCAGCAGCTTTTGCAGTTCTTTCGGATGCACCTCGTCATCCTTCAGATGAATGGAATATCCAAAATTATTGATAAAGGCCGCAAGTTTGCGCATCCGGTCGGATCCGGATTATCATGCGTCCGGTACACAAATGGCAATTCCTGCCAGAAACAGTCCTCCGCCACCGTCTCATTGGCTGCCAGCATAAAATCTTCAATAATGCGGGTGGCTGTATTTCTCTCATATGGACGGATCTCTATGGGCTCCCCTTTCATTGAGAATCACCTTGGTCTCCGGAAAATCAAAATCAATGGATCCTCTTGCCCGTCTCTTTTCCCGAAGAAGTGCTGCCAGTTCCTTCATCCGTTACAAGCATTGGCATCAGCACTTCATATTTCTTCACGGTCTCTTCATCTCCATCCAGGATCTTCTGAACACCGGTATAACTCATACGTTGATCCACATGGATCACAGTCTCCGCAATCTCATGGTCAACGATGTTTCCTTTAGGGTCAATGGTCATGATACAGCTCAATGCCAGACGATCCTCCCCTGCATTAGAGCAGATTCCATTGGACAGTCTGCGGGGCATCATAGGAATCACCCTGTCCACCAGATATACACTGGTTCCGCGCTTCAGGGCTTCCCGGTCCATGGCACTTTTCTCCTGTACATAATTGGATACATCTGCAATATGCACACCCAGTACATACTTGTCTCCTTCCATGGTCAGAGACACGGCATCATCCAGATCTTTGGCATCTTCACCATCAATCGTCACCATCTGTACATCCCTTAGATCCATTCTGCCTGCCATATCCGCTTCACTGATCTGGTCGGGCACACGTTCTGCCTGATTCATGACCTTTTCCGGAAATTCTGTCGGCAGATCATATCCTTTTACAATGGAAAGCACATCCGTTCCCGGATCGGTAATGTGCCCCAGAATCTCAATGACTTTTCCCTCTGGATTCCTACGTTCATCACCATAATCTGTCAAAAGCACAACTACTTTATGTCCATTCATAGCCCCTTTAGAGGCTTCTTTTGGAATAAATACATCTCTGGCAAACCGGTCATTATCCGGGATCACAAATCCATAATTCTTGCTCTGCTGATAAATACCTACCAGCTGAGTAGTTCCTCGAGTCAGAATCTGCTTCACAGAACCTTCTCGCCGCTTACCACTCTGCCCCGGCTTTACCACGATCTGCACCACATCCTGATGAAGTGCTCCATGTACTTCCTGTTCCGGAATAAAAATATCATCTTCCATTCCTTCTACAGTTACAAAGCCAAAGCCTCTTGCATGTGCAGTGAAGACCCCCGTCAGAAGCTTCCCTTTACCAAGACTGTACTTTCCTTTTGCCGAAACCTCTATCTTACCCTCCAGCATCAGTTCATCCAGCACTTCCTGTAATTCCTGCCTCCGTTCCTTGGGAACCTGCAGAAGGATCGCCAGTTCCTTGAGCTTCATCGGTACATACAAGTCATTGCTCATCAGTTCCACAAGCATTTCCTTTTTCTGTTTCTTCTGTTCACCAGTCATGATCTTCACCTCACTTACATTTTCTTATTTCATCAGATAACAAAAGGCACTCCTGATGTCCAAGAGTGCCCTGTAAATCTGTAAAGTTATTCAGAGACATTCACAGTCTTCTGAATATTAAAAAATATCCAGATTCAGAACGATTGCCAGCAAAAAGAAAACTACTGTCAGAATCTTCGTCCATTTCACAAGATTTCCTTCCATGGAACGTCCTTTATTCTTACCCCAGTAAGTCTCTGCAGCACCTGCGATAGCGCCAAGTCCCTGAGATCTGCCTTCCTGCATCAGAACCAGAACGGTTGCAATAATACACACCAGTACAAAAAGTACCATGAGGACATATTTTAAAATCGTCATTTACCCACCTCCTCTGTGTCAAACAGATATATATTAACACAGAACATTAAAAATCACAACACTTTTGCAAGAAAACTTTTCAGTCTCTCATTTTGTGGATTGTTAAAGATCTCCTGCGGAGTATTTTCCTCCATAATGATTCCTTCATCCATGAATACCACCCTGGTTGCCACTTCTCTTGCAAAACCCATCTCATGGGTTACAACCACCATGGTCATACCATCGTCAGCAAGCTTCTTCATCAGCTCCAGAACCTCGCCTACCATCTCCGGATCCAGTGCGGAGGTCGGCTCATCGAACAGCATGACCCGCGGCTTCATAGCCAAAGAACGGACGATTGCAATACGCTGCTTCTGTCCACCGGAAAGCTGTGCCGGATAAGCATCTGCTTTTTCTTCCAGATTGACCAGTTTCAGAAGACGCATGGCTTCCGCTTCTGCTTCCTCTTTGGTCATCAGCTTCTGTTTCACCGGTCCCAGCGTAATGTTATCTTTTACTGTCAGGTTATTGAACAGATTAAAATGCTGGAACACCATACCCATATGACGGCGGACCTTATTGATATCAACACCTGGAGCGGTGATTTCCTGTCCATCAAAGGTGATGGTTCCACCTGTCGGGATCTCCAGCAGATTCAGACACCGCAGAAATGTGGATTTACCAGAACCGGACGGTCCGATAATAACCACTTTCTCTCCCGGAGTAATATGCATATCAATATTTTTAATGACCTGATTGTCACCAAATGATTTGGATAATCCTTTAACGTAAATCACTCTGTCTCAGTCTCCTTTCCAGTTTGCCCATGACCCATGTCAGGAACATTACGATCACCAGATAGATTGCTGCAATCGCAAAATACGGAATCAATGCCTGATAAGTCTTGGACTGAACGATCATAGCTCCCTTAGTCAGATCCCGAAGGCCAATAACGGTTACAACAGAAGTCTCTTTTACAAGAGTGATCAGCTCGTTGCCAAGTGCCGGCAATACATTTTTAAATGCCTGCGGAATAATAATATAACGCATGGTTGCTGCATAAGTCAGTCCAACCGAACGGCCTGCTTCCATCTGTCCTTTATCAATAGACATGATTCCGGAACGGAAGATCTCAGCCACATAAGCACCTGAATTGATTCCAAATGCCAGGATCGCACATTTCATCATGTTACTGTCTGTAGATCTGGCGCTTGCCCACACTACAAACCACATGATCAGAAGCTGTACCATCATAGGCGTTCCACGGATCACCGTCAGATACACTTTACAGATTCCATTAAGGATCTTAAGCAGCAGCCCTTTCTTTCTCTCCGGCTGCTGATCGTATGCAGAACGGATGATTGCCACCAGTACACCGATGATCACACCTATGACCAACGCAAAAACAGTTACCGTCAGTGTGGTTCCCAGACCTTTTACAAAATACTGGTAGTTATCTTCCAGTATGAATGTCTGATAGAACCCCATCTTAAGACTTTCCCACATAATTATGGCTCCTTTCATTTCCCTCACTTCATATCTAAGTACAGATAAACTCTGCCACTTGCTTTTACGCATAAATATGCATTTATTTTACAGTATGGATATATAAAAAGCAAGTCTTAGATTGTTTCTTATATATCCACGCAGTTTCAGTATGGTTGTTTTCTGCTTTTATAGAAAAACGGAGGTGCCCATACGGAACACCTCCGCCTGTACTCTTTTCAGATTCAGAAGTTATTCTGCTTTGATGTATTTATCAAGGATTCCCTGAATCGTTCCATCGTCTTTCAGCTCCTGAAGTGCGCTGTTCAGTGCTGCAGTCAGTGCTGGATTGTCTTTGGATACAGCTGCTGCATAATCCTCTGTGGTGTATGCAGTCTCAAGAATCTTCAGTCCCTCGTTAGCCTCTACGAATGCTTTCGCCGGCTCCTGATCGATAACTACACAGTCAACCTTACCCTGAAGTAATGCCTGTACAGCAGTAGCTCCATTCGCATAAGGGATTACGTTATCCTCGCCGAAATCATCAGAACAGTACAGATGACCAGTAGTTCCCTGCTGAACACCGATCAGCTTGCCTTCCAGATCATCTGCAGAAGCGATGTCAGAATCCTCTTTTACAATGATAACCTGAACACCTGTTGCATAAGAATCCGTAAAATCTACGTTCTGCTTTCTCTCCTCAGTTACTGTCATACCAGCAAGACTCATGTCGATCTTGCCAGACTGTACAGAAGCAACCAGAGAATCAAAATCCATATCCACGATCTCAAGCTGAAGTCCTAACTTATCAGCCAGTGCTTGAGCGATCTCAGCGTCGATACCTACGACATCATCTCCGTCTTTGTACTCATATGGTGGAAATGTTGCGTTGGTTCCCATAGTCAGAACACCCGGCTCAACAGTGGTAACTTCTGCTGCATCTGTTGCCCCTTCAGCAGCCTCTGCGTCCTCAGCCTCTTCTTTAGCAGCTTCAGCCTCTACATCCTCAGTAGTCTCCTCGGCTGCTGCATCTGTAGATGCGGTATTGCTGCTTCCACATCCTGCAAGAACGGTGGTTGCCATTGCTGCGCAAAGCATCACGCTTACAATTTTCTTTTTCATAATGTTTCCTCCTCTAACAAATGGTCTTTATGACCTGTCTGGAGTTTATTATAATGCATTTTTTTGCAAATGCAAGTACTTTTTATACATTATATACGATATTCCATATATACCGTCCCATCCAGATCCTTCCACTGGAACAGTCCATCCTCATAAGTCATATAGCTGTGTGCACTGTTCTCTTTCGGAATTGATACAGATCCTGGATTCATATAAATATAGTCTTCATGCTCCCGACATACCGGCACATGAGTATGTCCATGAAGCAGGATATCTCCTTTGCCCAGCATCGGCAGGTTCTTTTCATTAAATACATGTCCATGAGTCAGGAAGATCATGCGCCCTTTCTCGTATAAAAATCCATAATCCGCAAGGATTGGAAATTCCAGTACCATCTGATCCACTTCTGTATCACAGTTTCCGCGTACACACAGCAGGTCCTTCTTTCTCGGATTTAACATAGCGATCACTTCCTTTGGTGCATATTCCTTCGGAAGATCATTGCGCGGTCCATGATAAAGGATATCTCCCAGGATCACCATACGTCCTGCCTTCTCCCTGTCATATGCCTCCAGTAATTTTCTGCAATAATATGCAGATCCATGAATATCAGATGCGATCATCAGTTTCATAATGTTCCTCCATTTCCGCCATCTGGCGCTTTACTTGTTGTTCTAATCTTTTTTCTATCATGAGTGGATCATACCCGGAGGCATCAAACCCACACCATTCATAATCTCCTTGTTCCCGGATTCCTCCCAGCCAGTCGGCCAGCTCCAGATCTTCTCCGAATACACTTTTCAGATCTTCCGTTGTTCTGGTAAGTGCTCTGACCAGTTCTTCCCGCTTTGCTTCCAGCCCGGCCTGCTCCTTGCGTATCTGCTCCGATGTCTGCTGTCCGGTCATCTGCCGCCCTAACAGACAATCTTTCAGTTCCCGATCCACATGGATTTCCAGCTTTTCTTCCCAGCTTTCTAAGATGCCATGTTCCTTTTTGATCCGGCGCGCCTGCTCCCGATCTGCAAAAAATTCTGCAGAAGTCCTTGTCCCTGCAGCCATCACCAACTGTTCCAGCACTTCTTTTTCCCGCTTCAGATATCGGCTCTCTCTTCCCAGGTCACTCATCCACCGGGAAGCTGCCGCCAGCAGATGACGCACAGCCATACAACGCTCTTCTGCTCCGGCATTCTTCCACTGTTCCAGAAGTGCCGCCCGTTCCTTAGCTGTCAGAGTTCCTTTCAGATACTCCGGAATCTTCCACGCTCCGGCCGTCGCCTGGTAAAGCCTGTAATAGGTAGAAAAATCCGCCGCGATCTGAGGACACCGCAGAAATTCTTCCATAAAAGCATCGGTCACTTGCAACTCCTGCCGTTCATATTCCTTCAATGTCCGTGACAGATCTTCCCAGCCTCTGGCAGTCACAAACTGTCTCTTTTCTCTGGTCAGCTCCACCCTGTAAAAAGATTCTGGATGCATAGCCAGATAGGACAATATCGCCGGATGCACCTGTCGCTTCTGTGCATAAGTCTCCCATACGCTAAAGTCTGCTTCCACATGGATCAGGCGCACCCGGTCCAGCGCCGCCATGTCAAGTTCCCGCACCGATGCATTGAATTCCGAAGGATTTCCTGCTGCTGCAATGATCCAGCCATCAGGAACCTTATGGGTTCCAAACGTCTTAAACTGTAAGAACTGCAGGATCGTAGGCGCCAGCGTCTCCGATACACAGTTGATCTCATCAATAAACAGAATTCCTTTTTTATGACCAGTCCGTTCCATATATTCATAGACAGAACCAATGATCTCACTCATCGTATACTGAGTAACTGTATATTCTTTTCCGTCATAGGTTCGGTGCACAAGCTCCGGCAGACCCACCGCGCTCTGTCTGGTATGGTGGGTGATTGTATAGGACAGAAGTCCCACATGGCAGACCTTTGCCGCCTGCTCCATCACCGCTGTTTTACCGATTCCCGGCGGTCCCATCAAAAGCAATGGACGCTGGGCAGATATCGGGATCACTGGCTGATCATCTTCATCCACAGCCGTATAGGCCTTTATGGTGCGAATGATCTCTTCTTTTGCTTCCTTTATATTCATGTGGTCGTCTCCTCGCATAGATCCAGTGTCAGGCTGTGTGCCCATGCTGGCGGTTTTCCTTTTTTCAGTGCTTCATTCAAAAATACAAAGGCGGTTTCATATTCTGGACGTTCCGTTGGATAGATACCATCTCCATCCGTAAAATAGAGAAGTCCTTTCAGATTTTTTAGCCTGCCATTTTTCTGCAGTTTTTCCACCAGCCGGAACACCGGCGTAAAATCTGTATCTCCTCCACCTTTTACGGTGATCTTGTCAAGATACTCTTTCCACTCTTCCTCGCAGGTGATCTGTTCATGTTCCTGGATCACACAGTCACACTGGATCACATGGAGGTTCATTTTCCGAAAGAATTGCCCTTCTGTATTGAGGATGCTCCAGGTCTCCTCCAAAAACCGCCGCACAATCTCCCCGGAACAGGAGCCTGATGTATCAATGGCGATCACCAGATCCGATAAACGGCGGACTTCCTTATATTCCAACGGTTCCAGAAGCACCAGCCGTTCATACATCCGACGGCTGTAATCATAAGGAATATAGTCAAAACTGTCCATATCCAGACATCGTTCCTCACCAGTCACTGCAAACTGCTGCAAAACTGCCGGTAGTCATATCCTCGTTCCTTCTGAAGCACGATCATCTCTTCCGCGTCTCCGGCGCTTCCGCCCTTCTGCCGCCTGTGTTCACTTTTCCGCAGCTCCAATGACTCAAAGACCGTTCGCCAGCGATGCATTGCAGTCAGCTGCTTTTGCAGTCCGACAACTGCCTGATCTGGTATCTTTTCCCTGCGGATTCGCTGTTCTGACGGCAAGGATGCTTCCATCTGTCGCCAGTATGCATGCTCATCTCTTCGAAAACATTTTCCAGTTCCTTTATCATCTCTGGCTTTAGCTTCTCCAGCCAGAGTGCCAGAGAATGTTCCTGAAGCACAACCTTTTCTTCCTTGAGCTTTCGATAGATCCGGCTTCTGCCCACAGGAACAGGGCGTTCAAACCCTGCTATATTCATTCGGTCTATGCGGTATTCCGTCAGCAAGTCACAGGCCAGCCACCAAAGGTATTCTGTCTCTTTTTTCTGCGATAAGGATGCAGATAGAGAAGATGGAGGATCAGATGCAGATATCTCCGTTCCAGAAGAACGGGATCTTCTGCGTAGGTCTGGCAGACCTCTTCTGTATTCCAGCAAAGCCTGCTTCCGTCTGTTCCAGATGTCTGTTTTAAATCAAAACTACATTCCGGCAGATGAATGGCTTCCGCAAGCCACGGAAGCTTTGTATCCAACCGCATGGCGGTCAATTTGATTATTTTCCCGCCAGTTCAGACTGACTAACCAGAGCCATAGCCTTTCCCCTTTCCATGCATCATTATACCCGCTTTCCACAGGATTTTCAATTGCAATCCAAGTTCAACTGTGTTATGCTGTGTGCATGACAATCTATTAATAACGGGGAATGATCCTATGAAAATGCAGGAATCACCAGAAGATTATCTGAAGCAATACTGGTTCTCTCAAGAGAACTTGGAAATGTCCGCTCCATTGATGTAGCTAACTATCTGGAATACAGCAAGCCAAGTGTCAGCGTTGCCATGAAGCGACTTCGTGAGAATGGCTTTGTAACGCTGGATGAAGCACGGTAATCTGATCCTGACTGGATCCGGCTTATCCATCGCACTGAAGATCTATGAACGCCACCTGGTTATCAGCCAGTTTCTGATCTCTATCGTGTGGACGAAGCGATTGCAAAAGACGCCTGCCGTATGGAGCACGTAATCAGCGATGAGAGCTTTGAAAAGATCAAGCAGCTCTCCCACAAAATAATCTCAGAATAACGAAACTTGACTTTCGAATGAATTCTTTCTATAATAGTAAACAAATTTTAACAAGGAGTTTACTATTATGAAAGAACATTCATTTAACACCGCAACTATTACAACCATCGGTATGTTTACTGCTGTTCTGGCAGTTCTCTCTATTTTACAGATTCCTATGCCATCCGGCGTACCTATCACCCTTCAGACATTTGCAGTGGCTCTGTGCGGTTATGTGCTTGGCCGTAAAAACGGAACCTTATGTGTCCTGTTATACCTTCTGCTTGGCTTTGCCGGAGTTCCTGTCTTCACCGGTATGACTGCAGGTATCGGAAAACTGGTGGGCTACACTGGCGGTTTCCTCTATGGTTTCCTGTTCCTGGCATTTTTCTGTGGTCTTGGGCTTCATCTGAAAAACAAAGCCACTTCCTTCGGTCTTGGTGTCTTAGGCTTACTGATCTGCCATGTACTGGGTTCCTTCCACTACTCTATCATTGCTCAGATCACTTTTCCGGCAGCCTTTCTGCTGGTATCCGTTCCGTATCTGGTAAAAGATGTGTTGTCCGTACTGGGTGCTATGCTGGTTGCTATCGTACTTCGCAAAACACTGGCTAAGGGCGGAATTGCCGTCCAGGAGTAACACACTATAAAGCAATGCCATTCGCAAAATCGCCTCTTCGAGGCTTTCCATTTTGCTCATGTGGCGCTATGCACCATATAAAATATCCATGGCTATGCCCCGCTCATGCAAGCATGCGGTTCATTTCCATGGATATTTTGCATTGCTTTATAGATTTACAACTTTTCGAGGATTGGAAGCATAGCATCGTATACCGTATCCATACTTTCCTCAAAAGGTGCCTGCTTCTTCATCTGTTCCAGCGAAGCTGCTGTCTTCTTGATCGGCTGAATAGTTCCTGCTCCGGCAATACAACCGCCTGGACAGGCCATGCCTTCCAACAGATATCCATTGTATTTTCCAGCCTTTGCAAGCTGCAGCATCTTCTTACAATTGGCAAGACCTTCTGCGCTGACTACTTTCACCTCACGGTTCGGCTCCATTCTGCGGATCGCGTTAACTACTGCAGATGCCACACCACCGCTTGACGCAAATCCACGGCCATCAGCACTTGCCTGCATCAGCGGTTCTCCATCCGGCAGTTCCTTGAAGTCTACTCCTTTAGCATCAAACATACCCTGAAGTTCCTCAAATGTCAGTACAAAATCTACATAGCTGCGGATCGTTTTACGGCTGGCTTCCAGCTTCTTCGCTGCACAGGGTCCTACAAAGACGATCTTGCAGTCTGGATTCTGCTGTTTGATCAGACGGGCAGTAAGCACCATAGGTGTCAACGCCATAGAGATACATTTTGCCTGCTCCGGAAACAGCTTCTTCGCCATCATGGACCATGCCGGACAGCAGGAAGTTGCCATAAATGGCAGCTCTTCTGGTACTTCCTTCATGAAGTCCTTTGCTTCCTCAATGGTACAAAGATCTGCTCCTACCGCTACTTCGACCACATCCTCGAATCCCAATGCCTGGAATGCCGGGCGGATCTTCTCCGGCTTCATATCCGGTCCGAACTGACCAGCTACCGCCGGTGCTACGATCGCATAAACCGGAGTACCCGTCTTCATGGCAAGAATGGTCTGGAAAATCTGACCTTTGTCAACGATGGCACTGAACGGACAGCTGACCAGACACATACCACAGGATACACATTTATCCTGATCGATCTCTGCTCTTCCGTGCTCATCTGAATGAATGGCATTCATACCGCAGGCTTTTGCACAAGGGCGCTCCTGATGAATGATCGCATTATACGGACAGGCATCTACACATCTGCCGCATTTGATACATTTTTCCGGATCAATATGAGACTTTCCATTTACCATAGAGACCGCGCCCTTCGGACAGACCTCTTTACACGGATGTTCCAGACAGCCCTGGCATCCTTCCGTCACAACCACCCGGTTCTCCGGACAGGCATGACAGGCAAATTTAATAATATTGATCAGTGGCGGCTCATAATATTTTTCCTCCACCAGACTGTTCTCCACTCCCTCGGAGATCAGGGAATGCTCGGAAATCTTTCTAAGAGAAAGACCAAGTGCCACACGGAGTCTCTCTCCTACAACCGCTCTCTCCAGAAAAATACTTTCTCTATAAGAAGCAACCTCCCCCGGTACGATCTTATAAGGCAACTGCTCCATCTGTCTGCAGTCTCCGTCTTCATAAGCCATGCGGGCGATCTCCGTAAAAATCTCATGACGGATCTTGGTCTTTGAAGAATATAATCCTCTCATTCACTTCATCCCTTTCTTTTATCTTCTGACATATATTTTTTGTATTCTATCATGAAACATTCTGCCAGTTCAACTGACATTTTGTTATAGGAACTTCTCGCATTTCGTGGTATACTTTCTTCATATATGCAAAAACGGGAGAAAAACAGTATGAAAAAACGAGAATCATTTAACAGCCAGTGGGGATTTATCCTGGCATGCATTGGCTCTGCCGTAGGAATGGGAAATATATGGATGTTTCCTACCAGAGTCTCTTTATATGGAGGCGGATCTTTTCTGATCCCTTACTGTATCTTTGTTATTCTGATTGGATTCACCGGCGTGATTGGCGAAATGTGCCTGGGAAGAGGAACCCGTTCCGGTCCCATCGATGCTTTCGGTACAGCCTGCGAGACAAAAGGGAATCGGAAACTTGGTGAGATACTGGGCTGGATCCCTGTCCTTGGTGCCCTTGCCATGGCAATTGGTTATACCGTGGTCATGGGCTGGATCTTAAAATATATGGTAGGAACTTTTACCGGTTCCACCCTATCTGCAGAGAATATTGATGGATTTACGGAAAGCTTCAGCACTATGGCATCTGCCGGAGGAAATAATCTCTGGCAGGTGCTGGCACTTTGCATCTGTGTCGTGATCCTTATGTTCGGTGTGGGAAGCGGTATTGAAAAGGCAAACAAGATCATGATGCCCATTTTCTTTGTCTTATTTGTGATCCTTGGCATCTACGTGGCATTTCAGCCAGGATCCAGCGCTGGATATCAGTACATTTTCCGCGTAGATCCCGCAGCATTATCTGATCCGAACACCTGGATTTTTGCCCTTGGGCAGGCATTCTTCTCCTTGTCCGTCGCCGGAAATGGTACCTTGATCTACGGATCTTATTTATCCGATAAGGAAGATATCCCTGCCTCTGCCGCAAGAGTTGGATTTTTCGATACACTGGCAGCTCTGCTGGCAGCACTTGTTATCATTCCTGCCATGGCAACCACCGGTGCACAGCTTGATCAGGGCGGTCCTGGACTGTTATTTATCTTCCTGCCCCATCTGATCCGTTCCATGCCTGGCGGATGGCTGATCGCCATCCTCTTCTTCACCGCAGTCTTCCTTGCAGGAATGACATCTCTGATGAACCTTTATGAAGCTCCTGTCGCAACGGTTCAGGAAAAGACCGGACTTGGCAGGAAAGCATCCTGCGCCATCATCGCTGGGATCGGTATGATCGTCTCTCTGCTGATCCAGGGGATCGTCTCTGATTGGATGGATGTGCTGTCTATCTACATCTGCCCGCTTGGAGCAGGTCTTGCAGGCATCATGTTCTTCTGGGTATTTGGTCGATCCTACGTAGAATCCCAGGTAAACAAAGGACGGGAGACACCTTTTATCAAGATGTTCTATCCCGTCTGCAAATACATTTATGTTCCTGTCTGTTTTCTTGTGTTGATCCTCGGGATCGCACTTGGCGGTATCGGTTGACCCCGATACCGCTTTTATGGACTCACTACTTTACCGCACGGATCACAAAATTCAGAATCAGGCGATGTCCATCATCCAGATCTTTTTCATTGGTTACTTCTGAAGTCACTTCCGAAGCCCCCAACGCACAAAGGGTTCTGTCATCCCATTGGGGACGAAGTTCTCTCGCCATTGGCAGGGATTCTCCGATCCGGTCAATGGGATTGGCGCAGACACCATTCATATGTTTGTGTTCCCATCTTGTCCGATCCCCGTACTCTGCATCGGTCACATAATAGTAAAAATTCCCGTCACAGTTTAATAAGATTCCGCCTGGCTTTAATACTCGGAACCACTCTTTATAAGCCTGCTCAGGATTTTCCAGATTCCACAACACATTACGGCTGATGACCAAGTCAAAGCTGTTGTCCTCAAAATCCAGCTGCTGAGCATCCATCTGTTGAAAATGCACCTGCACTCCATAATGTTCTGCATTTTTTCTGGCTTCTGTCAGCATGTTTTCCGTGTAATCAATGGCGGTGACTTCATGGCCCATCTTTGCCAGCAGTACAGAGAAAAATCCAGGTCCGCAGCCAACATCCAGTACGCGCACGCAGTCCTGTCCTCTCAATGCCTCCGTAATATGTTTTCCCAGTAGATCCTGCTCGCCTTCCAGCTCTTCCCGGTTACTGTGTGTAACCTTCTGCCCGGCTGTTCCAGTAGCTGCGGATCTCTTCCAGTGTATGACTCTATTCTCTCTCCGTTCTTTCTGTGGATATCATCATACCGGTTTGTTAAAACTTTACACTCCGGGGATATATTTTGCCAGTTCCTGAATCTGTCTCATTGGACCATTGCCACATGTCCAAGGCACCTTTCATGTTATGCCTTCCCAACCGCATGTTTCCGGTAGATATACCAGGACGCAGCTGCTGTGATCCACTCAGTGATCCAGAAGGCATGCCATACACCTGCAGCTCCAAGAAAACGGCTCAATACAAATGCAACCGGAATGATCAGGATCACATAACGGAGCATTGAAATGATCAGAGATGGAGTTCCCATATTCAGTCCTTCAAGCGCACCACATGCAGTTACTGAGATGGATGACACCGCAAATCCAATACTGATGATGCGAAGAGCACTGGCACCGATCTGAATCGTCTGCGTATTGGTTGTAAACATACCGATCAGATGCTCAGGCATCAACAGACACAGTCCTGTTCCAAACACCATGATCACTGCCGAAAATGTCAGTGCAGTATTGAAAATCTTATGCACTCTTCCATACTCCCCTGCGCCATAATTATATCCCACCAGAGGTCTGATTCCTTGCACGATCCCATTTGCCGTCAGATACAAAAATGTCTGCAGCTTGTAATAAACACCAAGGACCATGACATAGCTTTCTGAAAATCCTGCCAGGATCGCATTCAAAGAAGAAATCAGAAGCGAAGGAAGTGCCATGTTCAGGATTGCCGGAATACCGATGGCATACAATCTCTTCGTGATTCCGCTCTTAAAATCCAGATTGCAAATGCTGATCTTCACAGAAATAGGGCGGATAATGTAGATTCCTACATATAAAACTACCGTTGCCATCTGTCCGATCCCGGTTGCCAGTGCAGCCCCTTTTATTCCCATCCCCGGAAATGATCCAACTCCGAAAATCAAGATCGGATCCAGAATGATATTTGTAAGGCATCCAACCAGAAGACCTGCCATGGAAACCTTCATACGTCCCACCGCCTGAAAAATCTTCTCAAAGGAAAGGCTGCAAGAGATGATCACGCCAAATAAAAATACAATTCTTGAATATTCCAGCGCATATCCGATAGTTCTTTCATCATTACTGAACAGACGCAGGAATACCGGAATAATTGCAATACATACCACTGTCAGTACCAGCCCTTGTACCGCGTTCCAGAAAAATCCCAGTGACGCTGCCTGATCCGCCTTTTTCTTTTCTCCTGCTCCCAGGAAGAATGCGATCACTGCATTGATTCCGACACCAAACCCGATCGACACTGCACTCATCAGATTCTGAACAGGAAATACAAGCGACAGTGCTGTCATGGCATCTTCACTGATCTTTGCCACAAAAAAACTGTCTACAATATTATAAAGTGCATTGACCATCATGGAAAATACCATGGGCAATGACATGGACAGTACCAATCCTATTACAGGTTTTTCTTTCATAAATGATTCATTATTCATTGACGATTCCTCCTTGGTGTTTGATGCATACTTCAGAACTTATTTATTACTCGCCGAGGCAGGTTCGAAAGTCTTCGACTTTCTCACTTCTGCGGCTGTCGCCGCATATCTGTCCGCACTCAGATATGTGCCGGTGAGCAAGCTCCCCGCTCACATCCTGAGCACGCCCAGCTGCCCGGCTTGTAGTTACGCAAAAAAAGAAGCCACACATCAAAATGATGTGTGGCGAAAATCAGAATTATATTCTGGTAAAATCCACTTCCCTGACGGGTTTAGTAACTATATAGTACCATCTGTTTCGCATATTTGTCAATAGTTCATTGAACTTTTTTGTCATTTATGTTAAAATGAAATTTCAAGTGCAAAAAAGAAAGGGATGTGTTTATATGAAAGGAACATTATATGGTATCGGTGTGGGCCCAGGAGATCCACGTCTTATGACTTATCTTGCAGTAGACACGATTAAACGTTGTCCGGTCATCGCTGTACCTGCAGACGGAAAAGGAAAAGCAGTCGCTTACAAGATCGCAAGTGGTATTGTGGAGGATCTTGATGCAAAGGAATGCCTCAACCTCTCCACTCCCATGACAAAAGACAAAGCCATTCTGGATGCAGCTTATCAGACCGCTGCCGATACAATCATCGAACAGCTGGAACAGGGGAAGGATGTAGCCTGTCTGACCCTTGGAGATCCCACCATCTACAGTACCTATATCTATATCCATCGCCTTGTAAAGGCAAAAGGCTATGAAACTGAGATTGTCAACGGAATTCCGTCCTTCTGTGCAGTCAGTGCCAAATTAGGCGACAGTCTGGTGGATCGTTCTGAACAGCTCCATGTGATCCCATCTACCTATGATATCGAAGATGGTCTGAAGCTTCCGGGAACCAAAGTACTGATGAAAGCAGCTTCCAAGATGCCGATTGTAAAAGAAACACTCAAGCGCAACGACTTGAAAGGTGCCATGATCGAGAACTGTGGAATGCCAGAGGAACACATTTATCACGGTGTGGATGAGATTCCGGATCAGGCAAGCTATTATTCTATTATTGTTGTGAAAGAAGATCACCATGATTGAATTAAAACATCTCACCAAAAAATATGATCATTTTCTGGCGGTGAGTGATCTGAACCTGAAGATTGAGACTGGCGAATTTTTCGGACTTCTGGGTCCCAATGGTGCCGGAAAGACCACAACTATCGGTATGCTCTCCACTCTTCTGCTTCCCTCAGAAGGCGAGATCTATATTGATGGCGAGCGGCTGACCCGCAAGAATAACCGGTTGAAGAGAAAACTCAGTGTCATCACCCAGGAGTATTCCATGCGGCAGGATATGACCATGGATGAGATTATGGAATATCAGGGAAGACTTTATTATATGCCGATCAAGAAGATCCGTGAGCGTTCGGAAGAACTGCTGGATTTCTGCGGACTCATTGATTATCGTCGGCGTACAGTTCGAAAGCTGTCCGGCGGCATGAAACGAAAGCTCATGGTCTGCCGTGCCCTGCTGACAGAACCTGAGATTCTGCTTCTGGATGAGCCGACAGCCGGCATGGATGCCCTGGCCCGCCGGCAGATGTGGAATCTTCTGAAAAAGCTGAACCAGCAGAATCTGACGATTCTTCTGACCACTCATTATATGGAAGAAGCCGAGACCCTCTGTGACCGGGTCGGCTTTATGTGTAATGGAGTTCTGGAAGAGACCGATGCACCCAAAAACATGATTGAGCTGCTGGGTCGATATACCGTGGATGAAGTCTGTCCTGACGACATGAAGAACCACTATTTTCACAGAAAGGAGGATGCGATTCAGTTTCTGTCTGATTCCTCAAACGAAACTTCTCTGCGGAATACCACATTGGAAGATGTCTTTCTGGAAAAAGTCGGTCAGCAGCTTGAACGCAGATGATCATGGGAATTCTTACTGTATTATGGGAAAAATGGGTGGAGTTCCGGCGTGATTTTTACAAGATCACACTGGCTGCCATGATTGCTCCCCTCCTTTATATTCTGGTCTTTGGACTTGGGATCCAGACCATGTCACATGGACAGTCCTATCTGAACTTTCTGATTCCCGGAGTGATTGCACTGACTACCATGAATGGCAGCTTTAATGCCATTGCCCAGACACTGAATGTACAACGCCTGTATGAAAAAGGCCTTTGACCAGGTTATGATCTCGCCGACTCCGCTGTGGCAGTTCATCGCCGGTCAGGTCATTGGTGGAAGTCTCCGTGGACTCTATGCCGGCATGGTGATCATTCTGCTGGTGCTTCCTATCGGAACCGGACTTTGCTTCAATGGCTGGTCCTTCCTTCTGATGTTTTTAAACGGAGCAGTCTTCTCCACCATCGGAGTAGTAGTCTCTTTTTACGCGAAAAAAACCATGCCGATGTGCCACGGTTTTCCAATTATGTGATCATGCCGATGGCATATCTGTGCAATACCTTTTTCTCTTCTCAGGGCATGCCATCTGGCATCCGGCAGTTTGTGGAATACCTTCCTCTTTCCCAGACCAGTGCTGCTCTTAGAAGCATCGCCAACCATGAAGCATTTTCTTATACAAGCATTGAAATACTGCTTTTGTATCTGATCTGCTTCTCTGCTGCGGCTTCCTGGTTTCTGTACGAGAAAAAGAACCTATAAATGGAGGCTAGCAAATGAAAAAAATCTATGCAATTCTTCTTGCAATCTTTTTATTGACCGGTGTCTGTCCGATTCCTTTGTACGCCGCCGAGACAGTCACTGCTTCCGCAAATACAGAAGATGATGCGGGTATTTCCGATCTGACTGACGGCGAATATGCCATTGATGTGACCATGACTGGCGGAAGCGGCAAAGCAACGATCCAAAGTCCGACCCTGCTCACTCTCAATGATGGAATCGCCTATGCTACCATCACCTGGAGCAGTTCCAATTATGACTATATGATCGTAGATGGACAGAAATATCTGAATGAAAGTGAAGAAGATGCCAATTCTCGCTTCACGATTCCGATTGCTGATCTTACTCAGGATGTTCCTGTCATTGCTGACACACTGGCATGGAACACCTCACGAAGTCCAGTATGTGCTTACCTTGACCGGCTTCCATTGAAAAGCACCCTCCCGCAGGAAGGTGCCAAACGTGTGCTGATCATGGCCCGCTGTCATTATTGTCGGTGGAATCCTGAACCATTTTGTCAATGAACGCCGAAAGCAGGATTATACCGGCAAACGGCGTTAATCAATCAGATCATTCTGAAACCGGGACAGATGCTCATATGGCAGGATCAGACGTCCCCGATACAATCCGCAGCCATCGTTGATCAGGTGATTATCGATGGCTGCGAACATATATAACATCCAATCCGGACAGATCAAGACCGGTCAGACGTTTTCCACGCTCATATGCCTCATCAAAATACCGGTTCTTTCCTTCCGGAATGGCATCTCTCTTACTTCGTTCCTTCTCCTGCTTCTTCTCATATCCCAGATGATTGGCTGCGCCGATCTCTGCCACATCATCCATAGTCTTTGTTCGAAGCTGTACTTCCATATAACTTCTGGAACTGTTATCGTAAAATGTAATATGTAGCGACTGATACTGATCCTCGCTGTGATGTGAAATATAGTCACGGTAATAAGGACGAACACTCTCATCCATCAGAGGCGATATACCTCCTGTACACCATGTGCAGGCTCTGCAGTAAATCCCCGCTCCTCCAGGAAATCCGGCAATACATTGGCAATCTCATAGAGACATTTTAATTCCGCTTCTGTCCGTTCTTCCTCTGAATTATAATGACACTTCGGCATACAGATCACGATCCGATAGGCAATCAGGTCTCGAAAGCAGCTGAGTCTTGTCTTCAGCTGAGATGCAGACGGATAAGTTCCATGTTCCTCGTAATAGTGATAAATGTACTCCACTACATAGCTGTTGAACTTTTGTTCCGCCCGGATCAGCGATTTAATCCGACCTTTGAAGGTAAATGCCAGATAAGGATATTCCTTCGCCATATATTTATAAAACTCTGTGATCTTCCGGGACTGCGCGGTCAGGAAATCATTGTGCTCCAATAGTTCCCTGATCTGCACCAGAAAATTACAATGCATCATATCCACTTCGTTCCTGTGCTTTTTCGCATCTTTTCTAAGATCCGTCGTATATTTCTGTAAAATGCGGAAGATCGTGTCTCCCGAATACAAGTAATCATTTAAGGTAATCATTCACCCAGTTCCTTTCTTTTATCTGCTAGTGCATAACTGAGAAATAATTCATCAATATTTCTTTCATATAGTTGTATCTCCTGGCATATGAATTCTCTACTCGAATCAATTGAAGATCATGCTCTCTGCAAATTTCATTTTTCTTCTTATCTCTGTTTTTAACAATTTCATTTTCAAAATGTTCTTTTCCATCCAGTTCAATTGCCAGCAATGGTATTTCCTGATCTCCGGCTTTTTCATAGACTACAAAATCAAAACGCCCACTGTAAAACAGATCATTATAACTTTCATTTTCCCAGAAGACATGCGAAATCGCTACTTCTTTGTGTACCGTATATCGGCTCTGTGTCATCCATATATTTTCCAGTGCATGATTCAGATTTTGCAGAAAAGCTTCTTCTGTGGCACTGCTGAATGGCTTTACACCCAACGCTCTGGAATTCGCATGTTTCGGTGTTACAATTGAATTTCCATTTGACCAGACATATTCTGCCAGTTCATAAAGATCATCCTGTTCTGTCTGACTATGAAGTCTTTCAAGATTTTTCCTGCTGGACATCAAAATCAGCTTATCTTTTGCTCTGGAAGTTGCCACGTTAATCAGCTCTTTATTATTTTTCAACCACTCATAAGTTGTTTTCTGTGTTTGATCTGTGATAGCCGTTGAAAACAGAATGATATCTTTTTCGTCTCCTTGAAAAGCATGGACTGTTCCGCATACCACGTGATCCATCTGAGCCAGTTTCAGTTCCTTTTCAATTAGATTTTTCTGATTAACGAACGGTGTGATGATTCCAATACTTTTATCCTGATGTTGCATAACATACCGGACAATTTCTTTCGCTTCCGACGGTGATGTATTTTTCTCCAGTGACTTTGCATTCTGCATATCTACATAAAGAAGGGGCTGTGATTCCATACTCTGCGTTTTGATTTTCAACTTTGAATTATAATACTTTCGATTATTAAATCCTATAATCTTCTGATTACAGCGATAATGATTCTTCAACAGAGTTTCGTCACTGACCGCGTCACAAGATAAATATGTTTTGTATATGGAATTTTTACGATAATCATACTCATCTGATACTCCATATCGCTTTTTCAACTTACAATTTGTCATTTCATCCAACAAAATTACAGGACTTAACTGCTGCGGATCTCCCACCAGCATCAGACTTTTTCCTCTTATGATCGGTACAAGCGAAACTGCCAGATTACACTGACTGGCTTCATCCATAATTACCATATCAAACATAGGTTCAGCTTCCCCTAGACGATGTGCTGATATACAGGTAGTCGCAATAACCGGAAATATCTTCTGAAGGTTTGAGATATTTTTCTTTTTGCTCAGATATTTCTGAAATCTGTCTTTACGTTTTCCTTCATCATCCATCAGAATAATTTCTCTTAGCTCAGCATTCGATGGCTGATTTAATTTTTTTATATAAGCAGCGGAAATATAATACAAATACTTTCTGAGTTCTTCCTCCTTATCATCTAACAGAGAAAATACTTCATCCTCAGATACAGTCCCAACCATCTTTCTTCTTTTTTCAATCTGGCGCTTCTGTCTGCCTTCTAAATCTACTGTAAATGGTACCATTTGAAGCATACTGCTGTTTTGGTGCTCATATTCCAGTAATCGATCTATGGTTTCTTCTCTTTCTCTCAAATCAAGAAGTTCCTCATATTTTTCAGCAGTTCTGATAATTTTCCTGGCCGCTTCTCTCATCCTTATTCCTGTCCAGCGTAGATTCATAAACTGTAATCGACTGTGCCTGCTCATACATCCTGCGCATCATAATCAGCGACTCGTTCACTTTTGTGCATTTCCCAGGCGGAGAATCGGAAATAGAATCGTCTTTCCTTCATACTGTAGTTTTGATAATTTCTCATACACCCCACTAATAGGATGATTATTATAAAGAAAACAAAACCGTTCTTTCATTAAAGAATGCAGTAACGATGTATTGATAATCGTATTTGTTTTCCCGGTTCCCGGCGGTCCCTGAATATAGGCAACCGGATATTTCATGGCATTGTGAATTGCGAAGCTGATCCATGTTGACTTTTCTGTTTAACAATGCCATAGGATAGGCTCCTGTTCTTCGTGGTCGCTCCAGCAATTCTCCAAAAAATGCCTTAACAGGTATTGATACATCTCCTTCTTTGTACATCTTCAAAATGCCTTTATATTCCTTATGAAGATCAAGCGGAATATCCATAGCCAGTCCAATCACATATGGCATATCATCCACATTTGCCTGATTACCCGACATTCGTTTTTCGAATGCATTCCTTTATATTTTCCTGATTTTTCTCAAAGTTCTCCAAAAGTTCGTAATCTTCTGCATCCAAAAACTGTCTTACACTTTGAACAACTCCATCTAACGTAAATTCTGTACAGACTGTGATCTCCTGTTCCGGTCTCAACATTCTTGCCTTCACATCCAGATTCAGTTTTCGATATGCAAGCACATATAGGCCTCTGGATGTATGAATGCTTAAAACATTCATAGCAAGCTGTCGTATATGCAGTCCCTCTCTTTCATTTTTTACCTGCTCTGTCTGGTATTGAAAATTCTTTACAATCTGCTGAAATTGTTCTGTACTAAGTGGTATCTCTTCTCCTGAATCTTTTCACGATCCAGATAATGAATCAAAGCAAAATCTTTTCAGATAAGGAACTGTATCCATCCGATTGCACATTTCCAGATATGAAAGTATTTTCAAATTCACTATGTCGAAAATACTCCTGTATTTTTTCCGGATTCATGTAAATGTCATCCACTAGTCGTTTGTTTACCGGATAATAAGATCCTTCTACAATCTGACTGGATAAAATACCGTCGATTCTCACCCAATCCAGTGATTTAACTGTCAGTTGTCCCAGATGGAGACCGTCTACTGTCAATGTACGATTCTGTATATTCATACTTCTAATCCCGATCCAATATTTTGTTACCTGATTATCTCTATTTTGATACTCGATATGAAGCCATTTTCCTTCATGGATTGCTCTGAAAATATCATTTAGAATCGAATTCATCTTTCTGTTCTCCAGCAAATAAGTTTTATACAATAAAACAGCTGGTCCAGAATATCATCCAAACCAGCTTTACTTTGATTATAAGGAATAAATTACCCGGATATACATACTTATTGTATCATAGACATATGAGAAATTCCAGTCTCTTACCGGGTTGCTTCCAGTCGTTCATATATTTCTTTTGTGGCAGCCTTATCTTTTCCATTGAGCACCACCGTCTGTCCATCCACCGTCAACACCACACAGGATGGACAGGAAGTGTAGGTATATCTGGTATACGTTCCATACAGATTATTTTTAAAAGTCCCCATCCCCAGCACCAGATTGCCAAATCCGTTGGTTCTTCTGTCCGCAAAGTTGCCGGACGGATCTTCCTCCAGATAATCCAGCGACGTGATCTCATCATAGGAGATGGTCAGATCCTTCCAGTCAGGGGTCTCTATGGTAAATGATTCCTTATCATACACCATATGCATGCTTCCTGTAAACAGTACCCAGACAGAAAATATGATGATCACTGCTGCAAATATACTTCCTCTGATCAGTGCTTTCTGTGAAACCGGCTTCTTCTCCACTTTTCCTGACTGAAGCTGTCTCTTATAATATCTCCAGGAGTAGATACCGGGTATCAGCACAGCTATCAGAATCGCTGCCATACAGAGCAGATCACCTGCCATTCCTAATGGAAGAAATGCAAACAAAATGCAGCAACATCCGGCAATCATAAGACATTTTCCTGCAAACCGATGCGTCATTGCCCAGTTTTCTTCATTTTCCAGCGTCCACTTCACACGAATCCCGATCACACCGTTCTGGCGAAATTTCGGCATATAATTTCCCATAATAAGAAACAGAAGTCCCAGTCCGCAGTCCATGATCAGTGAAGCCAGATCGTCATCGGCACCACTCTCTGATATGCGGCTGATCACTGCAAGAAGCACGGACCCCACCGGCATGATCCAAAACAAAATGTCAAGCGCCTTTCTGCTCTGCGTATGGATGCGTTTATCGCCAAATGCAGACAGCAGACACAACAGATGAGCAGCCAGCATAACCACCGGCATAACCCATCCATACCCTCCCGCCAGTGATGCAGCCAGAACCACTGCCGAAGTAAGCACGATCTTTCCCCAGTTTTTCTTAATCATTTCCATCATGGTCTGATTCTCCTTTCAAATCTGTGATCCAAAGCATGATCTCCTCCAGCACAGAGGCATTCAATTCATAATAAATAAATTTTCCTTCCCGTCGGTCACGGATCAGATCGGCTTCTTTTAACACTGACAAGTGTCGCGATATAGACGCACCTGTCACTGAGAAATGATCCACGATCTCACCGGCTGACAGCGGTCCATTCTTCAGGAGATTCAGAATCTCCCGCCGGATCGGATCTGCCAGTGCCTTCAAGGTATTTTGTAGTCCCACACTCGTTCACCTCGTTTAACATTTAACCTAATTGTTAAATATAGGATATAAAAAATAATGCTGTTTGTCAACTGATTTTATGAATTTTTAAGGAAGATCTGTTAAAATACCGACTCCACCAACATCTTTGTATATTCTTCCTTTGGATTCTGGATCACTTCGTCAGGGATTCCTTCTTCTACGACCCGTCCATCCTTCATAACGATGACACGGTCACAGAACTGCTGGACCAGTGCCAGGTTATGACAGATAAAGACATAGGACAGATTCTTATTTTCCTGTAAATTCTGAAGCAGATCAATCACTCGCTTCTGGACCGTCACATCCAGTGCACTGGTCGCCTCATCACAGATGATCACTTTCGGATCTACCGCCAGTGCTCTGGCAATGGCAGCTCTCTGACACTGTCCACCGCTGACCTGATGGGGATATCGGTCCATATATTCAGGTTCCAGGCCACACTGTTCCAGCAATTCATCCACTTTTGCTCGAATCTCTGCTTTGGAAACCCCTTTATTTTTCAGACTTTCTCCGATGCCATCGCCCAGTGTCCTTCTTGGATCAAAGGAACCGACCGGATTCTGAAAGACCATCTGGATTTTTTCATAGATTCCCTTCCGTGCTGCCCCTTTTGAATGGGAAATATCCTGCCCGTCCAGAATGATCTGTCCATCTGTCACATCTTCCAGCCTTGTGATCAGCCTTGCAACTGTACTTTTTCCGCTTCCGGATTCCCCCACAATTCCAAGGATTTCTCCTGGATACAGACAAAAGCTTACATCATTTACTGCCGCAACATCCCGTTTTTCACGTTGATGAAATACTTTTTTCAAGTGATTTACCTGTAATATTGGCTCCATCTTAGTTCTGGCTCCTTCTAAGCTTCGGCACTGCCGAAAGCAGTTCTTTTGTATAGATATTCTGCGGATGTTCCAGCACCTCTTTCGCCGGTCCATATTCCATCTTATTGCCATCCTTCAAAACCAGCACCGTATCTGCCATGGCTGACACTACACCGATATCATGGGTTACGATGATGATTGCTGTTCCGAAAAGTTCTCGGACATGAAGCATTTCCTGCACCACCTGTCGCTGGACTGCCACATCCAGTGCACTGGTCGGTTCATCTGCCAGCAGCACCGGGGGATTCATCAGCATGGAAATGGCGATACCCGCGCGCTGATTCATGCCTCCGGACATTTCAAATGGATAGCTGTCCCAGACCCGCTCCGGTTCTTTAAAATTCAGTTTTGACAGAAGCTCCATGGCACGCATCTTTGCGTCCGCCCTTGTGATTTTTCCATGTGCTTTCATACTTTCATAGATCTGACTTCCAATGGTCCTGATCGGACAGAGGGAAGCACCTGCATCCTGAAAGATCATCCCAATCTCTGCACCACGGATAGACCGAAGCTCATGCTCCGGCATATCCACAAGGTTTTTCCCCTTGTATGTGATATCTCCTCTGGTCACAAGCCCGTTGTCACCCAGCAATCCCATGGCAGCCTTGATCAACGTACTTTTTCCGCTTCCGGATTCTCCTACCAGTCCGAGAATTTCGCCTGGTCGAAGCGAAATATTATGGACCACAGGAGTTCCATTAAAAGAGATCTCCACAGAATCATAATTCAATAATGTGTCACCCATTCTATGCTCCTAAACAGTAATGATTCAGAGTCTAATGCACAAGACTCTGAATCGTTATCAAAATTCATATAACTTAGTTGATATCCAGATCTGCTGTCAGCTCATAGTAATCGCATGCATGTGCGGTAAGCCCTGTCACATTTGCCTGACTGATCATGCTCATCTTCAGGAAAGAGCAGAATACAAACGCATTGTCATCCAGAAGCTGCTGCTGCATCTCGATTGCGATCTGGTTTCTCTCGGTTGTATCGAAAGTGCTGTTCAGCTGCACTGCCAGCTCTTCCAGCTTGTCACTGTGATACTGTCCACGGTTCTTGGTAGATGCATCCAGACAATGTGTGGAGAAGAAGTTCGTCGGGTCTCCCAGACCACAGTTCACGTTCGCTCCTACATAGACATCCCAGGCAGAAGTATCTTTCCAGATGGAGTTATGATCTGCAGTTGCATTGATCTGTACATCCATACCGATTTCTTTTAAGGTACTCTGAGCAGCTTCAGCAAGCAGCGGAAGCTCCTGACGGCTCGGATAAGTCAGCCATTTAATCGTCAGCTTCTGTCCATCTTTTCACGGATGCCATCTCCATCGCTGTCCTTCCAGCCTGCTGCCTCCAGAACCGCTTTTGCGCCTTCTGGATCATAGGTTTTGCATGCAGTGTAGAACCGCCGAAATCTACTGTATCAGGGAAAGCACCAGTTGCCACATATCCATATCCATTCAGAAGCACATTGACGAAGGATTCTTTATCAATACCCATGGCAATGGCTTCACGGACTGCATCATCTGCCTACAACCGGAGATGCGTAATTCATCTGTACGTAGAAGGAACGACTGGTCTGTACACTGGTAAACTGGTAATTGTCATTTTCAAAGACCGGATAGCTTGCATATGCCATACCATATGCCGCATTGATCTCCTGACTGAAGTGCCAGAGCCAGAGTATCGCCATCGGAGATGGTACGGACCGTAATCATCTACATTCACATTTCCATCCAGTAATTCTCTATTTTTCACAAGCTTCAGATGATCATCAGTCACCAGCTCCGTTGCCACATAAGGACCGGTACCTACTACGATTCCATCCTCGGTCACACCCTCATCCATATCGATAATACAGCCATAAGGCTCAGAGAGATAGTTCATAAGGCTTGGACACGCTTCCGTTGTATGGATCGTCAACACCAGACCATCTGCTTCCATAGAATCAATCTTCAGATCTCCTGCCGCACGCTCATGGACAGCAATCAGATCTTCTAAGCATTTCTTTACTGCTTCAGCATCGCAGGTCTTTCCATTTGAGAAGCAGACACCATCTTTCAGTGTGATCTTCCAGGTAAGATCATCTACCAGTTCATACCCTTCTGCAATCCATGGCTCCAGCTGCATGGAATCATTGATCTTCATCAAAGTTTCTCCAACGCCATAACGTATACATGCCCATCCGCAGTATGCGCTGTGCGGATCAATATTGGATTCCTCATTTTCTGCATTAAATGTGGTGTCTCCAAAAACAAATGTCTTCTTACCAGTCGTATCTGCACTGGTTGTTGCCTCTGTCTGTGTACCACTTGTACTGTCAGCCTTTTCTGAACCACAGCCTGCCATGGCACCTGCCACCATAGTCAGTGACAGCAGTAATGCAAGAATTTTTCCTGTTCTCTTTTTCATATTTTTACTCCCTGCTTTTATTTATATCTACCTTGATCGAGTGTTCTTCGGATCCATATAATCACGGATCGTATCACCCAGAAGGTTAAATATCACAACTGATACAAAGATGGCCAATCCCGGAGATAATACAATCCATGGATAGGTCTGCAGCATGCTCCTGCCGCTGCTCATCATACTTCCCCACTCTGCCACCGGAGGCTGGGCTCCCAACCCCAGAAACGATAATCCTGCAATCTCCATCATCATGGTACCAATATCCAGCATAGAAGTAACCAGGATCGGTCCTGCGATATTCGGAAGTACATGTCGGAAAATCATTTGTAAAACTGAATCTCCTGCCAACTGGGAAGCCTGCATATAAGGCAGATTTTTTATGGATAACGTCTGTCCTCTTGCAATTCTGGAATATTTGGGCCAGCTGATCAAAGCCAGTGCGATGACCGCATTCCTGACTCCTCCATCCAGGATAGCCGCAACTGCCATAGCAAATACAAGACCTGGAAATGCCAGACACACATCTGAAATTCTCATCATCACGGAATCAACAATTCCACCGTAATAACCACAGACGATTCCAACTACCGTTCCAAATACGGTAATAATCGTTACCAGAGCAAACGTGGACGAAATACTGGTCTGTGCTCCGATCAGAACACGGGACAGCATATCCCGACCATAAGTATCGGTTCCCATCAGATGAGCTGCACTGGGCGGCTGCATGGCCTGCGTCAGATCCTGTGCATAAGGATCATAGGGACAGATATACTTTGCAAAAATCGTAATCAGCAGTAGTGCTGCTGCCAGTCCTGCAAATACAATCAATTTCATCCGGATCCGGTTCTTCTTCACTTTCTGGATACGGACAGTTACTTGTTGCTCCTGATTCATTCCTTATCACCTCCCAGACGGATCCTTGGATCCAGAAATCGATAAGAAATATCGGTCAGGAGATTGACTGCCACATAGATGATCGCCATCCACATGACATAGGCCTGTATAATGGGATAATCACGCATGCTGATAGCATCCACCGCCATCTTTCCCACACCATCCCACATAAAGATGGATTCTACAATGGCGGTTCCTCCAAGAAGACTTCCCACCGACAGCATCAGAAGCGTCATGATCGTCACCAGGGAAGCTTTCATCACACTCCCCCACAATGTTCTGGAAAATTTGATACCTCTTGCTTTCGCACCAACCACATAATCCTTGCTCAATTCATCCAGTACCGTTGCTCTTACCTGACGAAGATACTTCGCACTCATGGCAATGGCCAGTGTAATCGCCGGCATAGCAACACTCTTCAGACTGACACCTGTTGCAATGACCGGAAACCAGCCAAGCCGAATGGAAAACAGATACATCAGTAAAAGAGATACGAAAAAGTTTGGAAGACTATTTCCGATAAAACTAAGTGTTCGTATAAGATAATCCGAAACATGATTCTGATAGACTGCTGCCAGGATTCCCAGCGGAATGGATATAAGAATCGTCAACAGAATAGATGTAACTGTCAAAAGCAATGTTGCCGGAAGCTTGGAAATAAACGTAGAGAACACTGGTTTACCGGATACATAACTGGTTCCCATGTCTCCTCTCAGGATTCCACCAAGCCAGACCACATACTGGGTCAGAAATGGCTTGTCCAGACCGAGTTCCTCTCTGGCCGCATCCACCACTTCCTGTGAAATATCACTGCCTGTATTTTCCATCTTCTGCTCCACCACATCACTTCCCGCAATTCTCATCATGCCAAAAGACAAAAATGTGATTGCCAGAAGAATCGGCAGAAGCTGGAACAATCTTCTTAATACATATATTTTCATCTGTAACATTACCTCTTAGTTTCAAATATATATATTATAACAACTTGCAATTATCTTCATAAGCCCTCCTGGGGGTTATTGATATATTCCATTTTGCGCACATATCCATTCCATATTGTTATATCATATATGTTTCTGTCTTTTGATCAATGATTTGAACATGAAAATAGCTGCTTCCCACAGCAGCTATTTTCATTGATAAAGTATTCTTTATATGGATTTTTATAGGAGACTCAACTTTATACAGCTGTCAGAACCTCATCCTCAAAATTATGAACCAGTGATTCCCGCTTGGATGGATGATCGATCGGCAAGGATTCCAGAAGTCTGGCAGTATACAGATGTTCATAACGAAATCCGTCTTCTTTCAATTCCTCTACGATTCTCCCCTGGTACATAACAAGGATCCGGTCGCTGATACTTTTCACAGATTTCAGGTCGTGAGAAATAAACACCATCGGAAGATCCTTTTCCTTGTTCAGACGCTTCAATTCTCCCAGCAGATGATATCTGGTGAGCACATCCAGGCTTGAAGTGATTTCATCACAGATCAGCAGCTGAGGATCTACCAGCAATGCCCTGCAGATACTGATCCTCTGACGTTCACCTCCACTTAGCTGTGAAGGGCGTTTTGCAAGAAGATCGGCAGGCAGCAACACAATCTCCAGCGTTTTCCTGATCTTTTCCTCTCTCCAGGTCATATCTGAAACTCCATTGTATTTTAGGGTCTCATGCAAGGTCTGTCCCACAGACATTTTAGGATCAAGAGATGACAGACTGTCCTGCAGGATCATCTGTACACTGCGCCGGAACTGCTGCCGTTCTTTTTTTCCAAATCCAGCAGTATCTTCTCCACAAAACAGGATCTTTCCACTATCCGGCTTCTCATAGCAGCACAGCAATCGTGCCAGCGTACTTTTTCCGCATCCGCTCTCCCCTACCAGTCCGACAATCTCGCCAGAGCCTACCGAAAACTCAATGTGATGAAGAATAGATTCTTTTCCATAAGATTTGTTTACATCTAAAACATCTAACTGCAATTTTCTGCCCCCTCAAAACTGGCTTTTAAAAGCCTCTTTGTGTATTCCTCCTGCGGCGAATCGAACAATTCAAGGACTCTTCCTTTTTCTACGATCTCGCCGTCATGCATCACGATCACATCATCTGCCAGTTCCGCTACCACTCCAAAATCATGGGTCACGACCAGGATCGCCGCCTGATATTCTCTGTTGATCGCACGAAATTCCCGCAAGATCTCTTTCTGGATACTCACATCCAGAGCGGTGGTCGGTTCATCTGCAATGATCAACGATGGTGTTACCAGAATGGCACAGGCGATCATGAGACGCTGCAGCATTCCGCCAGATAATTCAAAGGGATACTTGTTCAGTGTCCGCATTGGATCTTCAAATTTGATTCGTTCCAGTATGATTCCCATTTGCTGATCAAATTCTGCCCGGGTCATTTTTTTATACCCTTTTGCCATCTGATACAGCTGTTTACCCACTTTCACAGACGAATTCAACGAGTTCATCGGATCCTGGTAGATGCAGAACATGGAATCTCCATGAAACATGATCTTACTTTCCTTTGTCTTGCAGGCCACCTTCGGAAGCAACCCAAGAACAGCTGACATGGTTACACTTTTACCGCTTCCGCTTTCGCCTACAATACAGGTAATGTGCTGATCATGTACAAAAAAAGAAATGTCTTTGACGATCTTCTCCCCATCGATCATGATTCCCAGATCTTCTACTTCTAATATGTTCTTCATACTGCTATTCCTTCACACCGATCACTGTGATCCGTTTATGTGGGTTCAACAGACGATATCTGAGAGGCATTGCCTGTTTCTCTGCCCGGTCTACCTCTGTCATGGGGATCACAGTCACTTTCAGTCCTGCATTCTGTACCATCTGGGCAAGACGTCTGGCATTTCTGCTCTTCATCATCGGAAGCTCTTCCTTCGTGTCTTTATCATAATCACCATCATTGGAAAATGCATTTCTATGCTCCACCAACGTGATCAGACATTTACCGAAGAACACCTGGATCCGGTCTGACAGACGGTTATAATGCCAGTTACCTTCCATGATCACCAGTCTTCCCCCCGGCTTTAATACCCGCTTCCATTCTTTGATCGCTTTTTCCGGATGCGGCAAGGTCCACACCAGATGGCGATTGATCACCACATCATACTGCTCTGCCGGTTCTTTGGTGTCTTCCGCATCACCTATTGCAAATGTCACATTGTGAAATCCAGCTTTTTCTGCCTTTTCTTTTGCCTTGGAAAGCATATTTTCCGACAGATCAATGCCTTTACAGGTATGACCAAGCTCCGCTAAAAGCAGACTGACAAATCCGGTTCCAGCCCCCACATCCAATATACTGCATGGCTGTTTTCCAATCACTTTGCGCAAAAATCTCAGCCATTCCTTTTTTTCCTCTTCGCTTTTCAGACCATGGGCATAACAATCATCATAATTGATGTATGCCTGGTTCCATAATCTGGTAATATTCTTCTTTATAGTTTTATCATTCATTTGTTTAACCTCAGGACACATATTTTTCTTTCAAGTACTCACCCACATAGTTCACACAGATGGAACTAAGGATGATCATCACTCCCGGAGGCAGCACGATCCACCACTTTCCATTGAGTACATAACTCTGGATTCCGTTGATCATGTTTCCCCAGGATGGAATTCCAATAGGAATCCCCACACCAAGATAGCTCAATGATGTTTCTGTTACTATGGCACTGGCAAAGGTAAAGGTCGCAATAATGATAATACTGGAAAAGGAATTACGTACCATATGATTAAACAGAATCACATGCCGTGGAATATTGAATCCTTCCGCCAGCATAATATAATTTTCTTTTTTCAACTCCTGAAAGCGGGCCCGGATCACACGTGCCATAGTCATCCAGCTGGTAAGACTCATAACGATGACCAGACCCAGCACTTTGTTTGGAAATACCATCTGAAATGCCAGTGCAACAATGGTGGAAGGCATGGCATATGCAATATCAACGATCCTCATCATGGTCGTATCCAATCTTCCGCCTACATAACCGCTGATTCCACCATATACAATTCCAAACAACAGTGCACACAGACTGCTGCTTGCCGCCACTGCCAATGATACCATTCCACCGTACATGGTACGCGTAAATACATCTCTTCCTGAACTGTCTGTTCCAAACCAGTGTACTGCATCCGGTTTTTGCAGCACACTTCCAAGATCTACTTCCGTAGGAGAATATACCGCATATAGCGGTGCTGTCATACACAACAGTACGATCACCAGAAACAACAGTACCCAGAAACTATTCTTTCTTACCTTCATTTTCATCTGGTCACCGCCTTCCGAAGCTTTGGATTCAATGCCAGATCAATGAGATCCACCAGAAGCATGGATATAATGACAACGATTCCAGTTACAAGAATTCCTCCCATCAATACAGGATAATCCTTTACCGGGATTGCATTTACAATCATATTTCCGAGCCCCGGATATGCAAACACCGTCTCAATTACAACAAATCCGGAAAAAAATGACGGCACATGGGTTCCACATAGTTTACAAATGGAACCAGTGCATTTTCATGGCACCTCGATAAATATCCCATTTCGACATATGATTGGCTCTTGCCACATACACATAATAGCTGTCCAGCTCTTCTTTCATTCCTTCCTGTATAAAACGGGAAAGAGCCAATATGGCTGAACATAACTGTCACTGTCGGTAGGATCAGATGAATGATCCGATCCTTCAGTGTATCCGAAAACATAGATGTTACACCAGAAGATGGCAGCCATCCAAGCACTACCGAAAACAGAAGGATCAGAATGATGCCTACCAGCACACTGGGGATTCCATTCAGTGTAATACTGATGATCGTGATCACTCTGTCTACCATGGAATCCGGATGCAACCCGCAAAAACCGACCGCAATGACAGGATAACTGTCAATATAAAAGACAAAAATAAGGTCATCGTGTTCGGCATACGCTCTTTGATCATCTTTCCAACATTTTGCCCGTTTGCATACGAATATCCAAAATTACCGTGAGACACTTCTGCCAGCCAGTTGCCATACCTTATGATGACTGGCTGATTCAGTCAGATTCTCATTGATTCTGCCTTTCTCAGCCTGTGTCAGTTTATCCATCTGACCACCATAAATTGCGGCAGCCGGTTCACCCGGTGCCGCATTTATAAGTGCAAATGAGCAGATGCTCATGATAAACATAACAACAATGCTTTGAATCAGTCTTTTCAAAACATACCGTTTCATTCTACATCAAACCCACGTTTATTCAGAAATTGTCCAGTCTTCAATGTTCCAGAAGATACCTGCTCCATGATGTCCAAGTACCTTATCTGTCGGTCCATTGATCCGTTTGTTTCCTGCATACAAGGCATCCAGATAGCAGATAAGATCATATGCCGGATCTTCCGCAAATGCTTTCTGGAATTCTGCATAACATGCTGCTCTGTCTGCATCTTCTGTCTTTGTACGAGCCTCAGACAGTGCCTTGTCAACCGTCTCATTGCTGTAGAATCCATAGTTATCTGCGCTTCCGGTTGTAAAGAGACGATAAGTATCATTGTCTGCATCAAACGGACTTCCCCATCCAAGCAGGAAGGACTCACATTTTGTAATGTCGATGGCATCCCATCCAAGAGCTGACATGGTACAGTCTACACCCAGCTTTTTCCATTCAGATGACAGATAAGTTCCAATATTCACACGAACCTCATCATCAACCGGAGCAGTAAGGGTAAAGGAAAGCTTCTCGCCATCTTTATCAAGGATTCCATCTCCATCGGTATCAACCCAACCTGCCTCTTTCAGAAGTGCTGCTGCCTTTTCCGGATCATAATCATATTTCACTACATCTTCACAGTTGAATTTATTCTTCTGCAGTGGAGAATAAGCGATCTGACCATAGCCATGAGCAATGGCATCTACAACTGCCTGACTATCTGTTGCATAATTCAGTGCCTGACGGACTCTTACATCCTCAAACAGATCACACACCTGGAAATTATACATAACACAACGGTAATCTGCGGAACCGATCACATAAACATCTAAGTTCTCATCCGCTTCCAGCTCTTTGATCTGGCTCGGCTCCACGAATGTAAAGTCAATCTCATTATTTTTAAGCTGCAGTGCTCTTGTATTGTAATCCGGCAGATACAGATAGATAATATTCTCAATCTGTGCCTTATCTCCATAATAATCATCAAACCTGGTCATGGTACACTTGGTACCTGCTTCTAAAGATACCAGCTTGTACGGTCCGCAGCCAATCGGATTCACATTAAAATCAGCGGTATTGATATCCTGTCCTTCAAAGCAATGCTCCGGAACAATTCCCACTGTCAGCTTATCAAGCAAAGCCGGGAACGGCTCTTTTAATGTAATACTCAGTGAAGTATCGCTCAGTTTTTCCACTTTATCTACAAGGAGGAAATCCGAACGGATCGAAGAGTTCACATTCTCATCCAGAATGCTGCTGATCGTAAATACAACATCGTCCGCTGTCAATGTTGTTCCATCGTGGAATTTTACATCATCGCGAATATTGAAGGTATATGTCAGCAGATCATCACTGATCTCATAATCGGTTGCTATATCACACTGTGGCTGACAATCTACATCCGTTTTCATCAGGCCTCTGAAAATCATGGCATCACAGTACTCAGATCCTAAGATCGGATTGAACTTCTCCACCATGAACTCTGCACCATAGATCATGGTATTGTCTCTGGACATTTCACCAGCCGGAGTCGCCTCCCCTGTGGTCTCGCTCTGTACTGCATCTGTTGTCTCCTTCGCACCACATCCGCTGATCGCTGCTGCCAGCATCATCGCACTCAGTGACAGACAGATTACTTTGTTAAGCTTCTTCATGTTTCTATATCTCCCTTATAATTATGTTTGTGCCATACTACGAAAAAATCCCTCTGACATAGTAAAGACCTTCTTTACTATAACAGAGGGATACTACCTTCCACAACCCACCGTAGGGGATAGTTAAACATACCGTTTTATTATGTCTTTATTACATTTTGGAATATTACAGTTTTGAGCTGTTCCATTTCCACAGTCCCAGGAATGCTATACCGGCGGCAATCCAGGAAGCAATGTAGATCACTACGATGCATTCCATAGTTTCATATACGGGAAGAATGAATAACACACCAATCACACGCAGCAGACAGATAGATATCAATGTGGTGATCATCGGTCTGATCGTATCTCCCGTGCCACAGCAGGCTCCTGACAGAGCCTCTGTGATAGCATAAAACAAGAAAAACGGTGCCATCATCCGGGCATAAACACCAACCAGAGGTGCTAAAGTAGCTGCATCCTGTGCGGACACAAACCAAGGTGTCATAAAAGCTGCGCCAACGAACAGAATGATACTCACCATAATGACAGCTCCAGCAGACATAGCTGTACCAACGAACACACCTTTTCTGATCCGTTCCTTATTCTTTGCTCCCAGATTCTGCGCGGTAAAGGTTGTCAGAGCCGGACCCATGGAGTCAGACAATAGCCAGATCAGCATATTCAGCTTGTCACAGATACCCCATGCTGCAATCTGATCCGTACCCATCGTATTGACACCCGCCTGTACAATGGTATTTGCAATGGGGAACAGCATCGACTGCAATGCCAGCGGAAACCCCATGTGCAGCATCTGCTGCATATGTTCTTTGCAAAAATGAGGCCACCAGAGAGGCTTCTCCCCTTTTTCCACACGAAGAACCTTTTTTAACATAGAAAAGATAACAACCACGCTGACGATCTGTGAAAATACGGTTGCCAGTGCTGCGCCGGCAACTCCCATGTTCAACACACCTACCAGCAATAAATCTCCAAAAATATTGATCACTGCACAGCAGACCAGCACATACAGCGGTCTCTTAGAATCGCCATAGGCTCTTAAGATTCCAGCCGTCATGTTATAAAGGATCATGGACCAGATACCACCAAAATAAATGGTAGTATAGACAAATGCCCGTCCATAAACTTCATCCGGCACAGACATGATCTGCAACATCCATGGAGTCAGAATTACTCCGCCCACGGAGCAGACCACTCCCAGAATCACTGCCACCGTACAAGCGGTACGGATGGAACAATGCATCTGGCGCTTGTCCCCGGATCCGCAATGTCCGGAAATCAGAATTGTTGCACCCGTTGCCAGACCATTCATGAAATTTAACGGAAACTTGAACAATGTATGCACGGAATCAATGGCTGCCAGACCAAGCTTACCAGTGAACTGTCCCACCACCACTGCGTCAATGGTCACATAAAGCTGCTGGATCAGACTTCCTGCAATGATTGGAAGCACAAACAGCAGGATTCCTTTGCTTACATTCCCTTTTGTCAGTGTGTTTTTTTCCATATTATTTCCTTCTCTGGGCTGCGGAATCAAAATCCCACGCGCCTGCAAGTTCCTTCAGATCATTTAAGTTTGCCTCCGGATTATGCGCTTTACACACGTCCAGAAGGTCTTCATAGCTGTATGCATTCAGAGTAATTCCAGAAGACAGTTCATATTTTTTCTGGAAATCCTGATAATTGGTAGAAGTCCAGAAGCCCTGCTGAATGGCAAATGCTTTTCCATCCTCGCGAAAATCTTCGCTGTAACCGGTCACTGCATTATACATAGCTGCAAAGGCCGGTCCAATGATAGATTCATATTTACCACACAGATATTTCAGATTACCGTTTTTAAAGAGTTCTCCATTGGTTTCCGTATAACAGTCAACAGTTCCAAGGCTTGCATCTCCCAGAGAATCTGCAATGGCCTGTACCGGAATCGTACTCATAACAACACCAGCCGGATCTTTTTCAAACTCTGCAACAGCCTTCTCACCCACATCCGGCACTCCGATATAGCCAGGGAATACGGTTACTTTTAAGTTTCCGGCTTCTACACTTACCGGTTCAGAAGCGGATGCAAGTTCAGCACTGCTCTGCTCAAACTGTACACCATAAGCTTCCTGCAGAGCATCCAACATTCCTTCCGCACGCTGTTCATGCATCACATTGGTGCCTGCTCCTCCGCTTAACAGAAAATAGCTGTCAGACATCTGTTCGTCTGCAAAATAAGCACCCATGTCGTATCCAGCCTCATATTCTATCTCACTTCCCGGTCCAAAATAGCCAAGGAAATAAGGGTTGTTCGCTACTTTATCAAAGGTTTCCGGATCCGTTGTACTGGACGGACGGATAAAATACACTCCGTTCTCTGCGCACAGCTCCACTTCCTTTTCCAGGTCAAAGCTGTTGAATGCCATAATGCCTTCTACGCCCGCTGCAATTGCATCGTTCAGAAACTGCATCTCCTGCTCCTCTGTGGTCACTTCTGCAGAGTACAGGAAATCCACATCTGAGAAATTTTTCCCGATATAGCCTTCCAGATACTCCCGAAATGCCTGCACCTGCTCATCCTTCAGATCATAGACAACCACACCAATCTTATGAATGTGCTGTTCTTCCTGCTTTTTTGCGCAGGAAGTCATAGCTGACACCAGAATCAGTGCCAGCAATAATACTGTGATTTTTTTCAGTTTTTTCAATTTTATTTATCCTCCTTGTCAAATAGATGACAGGCCACTTCGTGATCTGCCCCGATCTGATGGAGTCTTGGTTTCTCCTGCGCACACCGGTCAGTCGCCTTCGGGCAGCGTCCACGGAACGGGCATCCAGCAGGCACATCCAACGGGCTGGGTGCTTCTCCTTTGATCTCTTCTATCGGTTTGGAGAAGTCCATTCCGATATCGAAAACAGAACCGATCAGTGCTCTTGTATATGGATGGACTGCATGTTCTGCCAGATTTTCTGCCGGAAGCACTTCCACGACATTTCCAAGATACATCACCGCTACTTCGTGAGAGCAGGACTGGATCAGAGAGATATCATGACAGATAAAACCAATGGTAATATTTTTTTCTTTCTGAAGCTTTACGATCAGTTCGATGATCGTCTGCTGTACGGATACATCCAGTGCAGAAGTTGCCTCATCCAGGATCAGAATCTCCGGTTCCAGAGCCAGTGCACGGGCAATTGCCACACGCTGGCGCTGCCCACCGGACATATTATGAGGATAACGGTCTGCAAAATCTCCTGGCAATTCTACCATTTCCAGCAGACGGCGGCAGGCTGTATCCTTCTCATTCTTGCTGATCCGGTTAAAATTCAGAAGCGGTTCACATACAATATCCCGGATCTTCATTTTCGGATTAAACGAAGAGGTCGGATCCTGGAATACCATCTGAATATGCTGACGGTTCTGACGCAGTTCCTCTCCCTTCAGTTTGGTAATATCCTTGCCACGATAAAGAATCTCTCCCTCAGAAGGAGTATCCAGAGACACCAGGAAACGCATAAATGTGGATTTCCCGCAGCCAGATTCTCCTACCAGACCCAGGGTCTTTCCTTTATAAAATTTCAGATTGATATCATCATTGGCTACCAGCGTCCTTCCATCAGATGCCGGAAACCGTCTGGTGACATGTTTTGCTTCCAGAATTATTTCATCATGTTCAAACATAAGATTTCCCTCCTATAGAAGGTACCGCACTTAACAGCTTGTGGGTGTATTCATTTTCCGAGTGATGCAGGATATGATCCCGGTCTCCCTGGTCTTCAATCCGTCCATCCTTCATAACCACAATATAATCAGACATATACGCTGCCACACCAAGGTTATGGGTAACAACGATAATGCCAGTTCCATAATCATCCCTCAGTTCCATCATCTGACGCACAATCTGTGCCTGCGTTGTCACATCCAGTGCCGATGTGGGCTCATCCGCCAGCAGAAGCTTTGGCTGATAGGTCATACCCATGGCAATTCCTACTCGCTGACGCATACCGCCAGACAGCTGGAACGGATATGATTTCATAATATTATCCGGACTTGGAAGACGCATCTTGCCAAGCATCTCTTCACCCTTGATCCATGCGTCTTTCTTTGATATTTTCTCATGTGTCTGCAAATATTCTGTAAATACAGATCCAATCCTGCGGGTTGGGTTCATCATGGCTCCGCTGTCCTGGAAGATCATGGAAATCTCACTTCCACGCAGATTTCTCCACTGCTCCGGTGTATTGGATAACAGAGAGGTTCCGTTAAAGGATATCTCCTTTGGTTACTTTACCGCCTCCGGCAAAGCCCTAACACCGCACGGATCACGGTGGTCTTACCGCTTCCGCTCTCTCCTACCAGGCTGACGATCTGCCCCTGGCCATATGGAGACTGAAGTCCATAACAGTGGAACATCTTTATATGCGATCGTAATATTATCAATTTTCAGCATCTTCCTACCTCCTTACTCTGCTCTAGGGTCCAGGATATCACGGATGGAATCTCCCAGCATGTTAAATACAACAACTACTAAGAAAATAGCAAGACCAGGATACAGCATCATCCAGGGTGCGGACTGCATACAGGCACGGCCTTCATTCAGCATATAGCCCCATTCTGGTGTGGGCGGCTTTGCACCAAATCCCAGGAAGGACAGTGCGGCGATCTCCAGCATCATACCTCCTACATCCGTCGCTGCCGTAATGATCAGTGTTGGCAGCGCATTTGGCAGCATGTAACGAAGCAGCATATACGGGGTCTGGGATCCGGTCACAATGGCAGCAGATACATAATCGCGGTCACGGATCTTCATAACCAGGCTTCGCGCCAGACGGGCATATTTGGTCCAGTTTACAGCAACAATTGCGATGATCGCATTGCGGATACTGGCACCCATGATACCTGCCACTGCCAACGCCAGAACAAGGCCTGGGAAAGCCAGCATCATGTCTGCAATACGCATAAGAACTGCATCGATTTTTCCGCCAAAGTATCCGGCGATGACTCCTATCACACTTCCCACCAGGAAGATCAGCACGACCACACCGAAGGTAGAGGTCAAAGATGCACGGGCTCCATAGATCACACGGGCATAAATATCACGCCCCATTTTATCAGTTCCAAAGATATGTTCCTTGCTGGGTGCTTCCAGTGCTTCTGTCAGCGACCCCTTCAATGGATCCACACCACCGGTCAGCAGCGGTGCAAAGATCGCTGCAAGGATGATCAGAATGGCAAGAATTCCAAAAAAGGTAAACTGCTTATGTTCTTTGAGAAATTTTAACGTCTTTTTCATCTTCTTACCTCTTCAAACGCATACGCGGATCAATGTATACATAGGATGCATCTACGATCAGGTTAATAACCATGTAGATCAATGCCATCCACAGTACATAACCCTGGATCAGGTTATAGTCGCTGGATGTAATGGCTGTCACGGCCAGGTTGCCAAGTCCAGGATAAGAGAAAATAACCTCTACCACACTGGTACCTCCAAGAAGGCTACCGACGGAGAGACCTAACATGGTGATCAAAGGAAGCAGTGCATTGGGGAATACATTTTTCCAGATAATGGTGGACCGTTTCACGCCTCTGGCTTCTGCTCCGATCACATAATCCTGGCTTAACTCTTCCAGGACCGCAGTACGCACCTGTCGTGTGTATTTGGAAGCCATTGCAATGGCAAGGGTAAGTGCTGGAAGGAACAGGCTCTTAAAGTCGCCTCCTGATGCGATAACCGGGAATATCTGAATCTTAACACACAAGAGCAGCATCAGAAGCAGGCCTACCCAGAAGTTCGGCATGGCACATCCAACAAAGGTAAGTGCTCTGCAAATGTAATCAGCTATACCATCTTTATGTAATGCTGATACAACGCCAAGCGGCACTGCCATGATCAGCATCAGCACCAATGACATGAGTGTCAGTTTCAGAGTCGGAAGGACACGGGCTGCCAGAAGCTCTACAACCGGCTTGTTCAGACTGTAGGATTTTCCAAAATTGCCATGAAGGCAGTTAAACAGCCAGCGGAAATACTGGGTGAAAAACGGATCGTTCAGACCCATCTCGTCTCTGGTCTGCTGTACCAGCTCTTCTGTCGGCATCACACCGGTAGCGGAGAACATGTTACGGACCGGATCACCGGGAGACAGATACGTCAGCAGAAATGTCACAAAGCTGATACCGATCAGCACGATTACGATCTGCATGATTCGTCGAAGAATCTGTTTCTTATTCAAAATACTTACTCCTTTCTATTACAATGGGATATACGCTGGAAATCTCATGCGCGGAAATACCCCCACCCTGACCGCCGCTAAGGGCGCGGATGGGGGTAATATATGTTTCTCTTACTCAGCCGGAGTGATCTCGGTGGTCAGCCAGTAGTAATCTGCCGTATGGATATGTGCATTTCCTACATTCTTGGAATAGATCATAGATGAGTTGTAGTAACCGTCGATCAGAACAGCTGCATCATCTACCAGAATCTGCTGCATCTGGAAGATCAGATCTGCACGTTTATCTTCGTCCATCTCGCTCTTCAGCTGCTCGAACAGTGCATCATACTCCGGATTGGAATATCCACAATAGGTAGTATCAGTTGCCCAGTTTGCCATGTAAGCATACGGATCGCCGGTACCTACAGTGATCCAGTTGTTATTGTTGAGGTCATAGTCTCCGGCAGCCAGCTTGCTCCACTGGTCATCAGAGCTGCCGTAATCTGCGGTACAACCGATACCGATCTCTGCCAGATACTGAATATGTGCATTGGAGAAATCGTTCAGCAGACGGTTCTCATAAGAAACGTAATGCAGATTGATGTTCTGTCCGTCAAGCTCACGGATTCCGTCTCCGTCTGTATCTACGATACCAGCATCATCAAGGAGCTTTTTCGCACCTTCCGGATCATAGGTATACGGGTTGGTCAGCTTGTCATATCCGTAGCTTAAGGTAGACGGCAGTACGGAGAATCCCGGAGTATACAGACCTCCGATGGTTTTGGAATTGCAGATCGTATCATAATCAATTCCCATAAGAATTGCCTGACGCAGGGTTTTGTTGCCCAGAATACCGTCAAAATTCATCCAGCTGAATCCACAACGGACACCGGAAGCAATGTCTACAGTGAAATCAGAGTTATCCTTGAAATCCTGAATATCAGATACGTTAGTAATATTTTCTACCAGGTCAACCTGTCCACTCTGCAGTGCCATGGTCTTGGCAGAAGCATCTCCCATATACATCAGTTTTACTTCGTCATACGGAACTTCCTCACGATAGTTCGGATTCGCTACCAGATCATAACCTACACCTACACCGTTGAATGTCTCGACCATGTATGGACCGGTTCCGATGGTGCCATTGTCAAAATTCTCGGTATCTGCCACATCGACAATTGCCATGGTCGGATGTGCCAGCTGTCCCGGAAGGTTGGCATAGGGCTGTGTTGTCTGGATCGTCAGGGTATTTGCCTCATCATCAGCAGTAATGGTTGCCTCAAACTCCAGATATTTCTGTGGTTTTGCAGAACCGCTCGGTCCCATTTCTTTCAGATATTCAAAACACTCTTTTACCTTGGTTGGAGTCAGATCGCATCCATCTGAGAATTTGATTCCATCTTTCAGAGTGATAACCCACTCCGTATGCTCATCATTTACAGTATAGCTGTCTGCAAGCCACGGCTCTACTTCCATGCTGTCGTTGAACTTGAACAGACCCTCAGTGATACCATAACGCATGGCATTCCATCCACCATTCTCATCGGTAACGGTATTAACGATACCATCCGTATACATCTGGCATCCAAAGGTAAGTACTTTCTTACCTGCCTGATCTGCGTTTGCCGCACTGTCGCTTCCCTTTGCTCCGCATCCGGTCAGCATCAAAAGTGCTGCCAGAGTCAGGCTGATACATTTCTTATTCTTCATATTTTATCCTTTCTCGTCCATTCTTCTGTCAGCGCATTGAGATCCACCAGAGAAAAAACACTTGTCCTCCCATCATCAAACATACAAAAAAGCCGGATCTGCATCCGACTTTCTCCCACTCTGAATAAGCGCATATTATGCGCACTAATCCTCTGTTAAGTAAGATTTCCCTGTCTTCCGCAAGAACTTTCTCTGATTAAAATAAGCAGGTCTCCTGACTTAAGCATCAGACATCCGCAGCACCTTCCCAAGATCTTCTCAGTGGTATATTCCTGTGGACTAGCTATCACAGTGACGGGATCGTTCCGGACTCTCACCGGATTTCCTTTTCATCGAAGCTTTCTCCGAACTTATTTTTTATGGTTTAATTGCCAACTATATGAACATTGTATTTTATTTTCTCACCTATTGCTTTTACTGTCAATACAAAGATATTCTCTGATGGATATATTTGCATTCCATTTTGTTATATCTATTCTTGTAACCGCTGCTTCACGTAGGAAAGATAGTGTTCTGCCCACCCTTCTGGCTGTTCCCCCTGCCGTGTCACACATCCAAAGAGAATCGGTTGTTCCTCTCCGTACAAGGAATATCCCGGATATCCCTGGGATTCCTTTTCCCTGCTTAAATAACCGCCACTGACATTTCCAAGGTCGGTCTTTCGCAGCAGTTCGTTCATCACATAACCGCTGTTGGTTATTACAGAAATCTTCATATCTGATGTCGGGCTTTCTTCCATATTACCCATCAGATTACGTCCAAGTGTATATTCATCTTCATAGCACTGCACCAGGCGCACCTGGTCTCTCGGAATCTCTTCGATACTCTGCTTTCCAGCCAGCGGATGCTCTTTTCCAAAATAGAGATATACCTTCGTCCGCTTCAGTTCCTGAAATTCCAGCTTTCCACACTCCAGTCGATATTGGAAGAGACGGCATCTGTTCTTCTGATACATACACAAATCCAATGTCATCTTTTCCAGACTGACACCGATCCAGTATCTCTTCTGTCCCCGCTGTCATCACATGGTAGCATACATCTTCCTGACTGTGTTCCTGGTAAAATGCGGCAAAGCACGATGCCATCCAGGAACTTGGATTCCAGGATGCCAGCAGTTCTTCTCCTTTGTCCATTCTTGCAAAAGATACCAGCTGCTCCACCTGTTCCACAGCTTTGCTGGCATATTCATAGACCCTGCGACCTCTGGACGTCAGCATGATTCCACGGCTCTGACGGATAAATAATGAAAAACCCAGCTCCTGCTCAAGCGTACGAATCACTTTGCTTACATTAGGCTGGGTCGTATAAAGTGCCTCTGCAGCACGGCTGAAGGAACTAAGCCGTGCGCAGACCACAAAATATTCAAGCTGTTTTGTTTCGATCAAGATACAAGTCCCCCCTGTGTACGTTTCATATGGCTTGCCGTTATATGTTTTTCCGCATGGATCAGAAACATCGGCGTGGACGCATAGTTCACTTTCTCTGTCTGATCCCACACACGCTCCCATACATGCTCATCCGCATAAGCCTGTCCGTCATTGACATTTTTAAGGACTTCAAGATCCCATGCCGGTCTCATGGTACGGCTCATGGGAATCTGCCTTGCGATCTCTTCCATGGCATCAATATCTGTACAGGTATAATGATCCTCCATAGACATGTGCTCTACACGTCTCCGGTCTTCTTCATACTCCCGTCTCTTCTCCTCATCAAACAGATGATGATACCAGTTGGCGTCAAAGTTCAGTAGACGTCCACCTTCTTTGAGCACACGCATCCACTCAGCATACGCCTGTTCCGGACATTCCAGATTCCAGGTCAGATTTCTGGAGATCACCACATCAAAATATCCCTCCGGAAAATCCAGCTTCTGTGCATCCATTCGCTGAAAATGAATCTTCTCTGCCACTTCTCCTGCATTTTTCTTCGCTTCTGCAAGCATCGCCTCTGTATAGTCCACAGCCGTCACATCATATCCTGCTCTTGCCAGAAGGATTGCAAAAAATCCTGGTCCTGTACCTACATCCAGGATCTTCAGGTTCTCTCCCTTCGGAAGATGCTTCCGAATCTCTCCTAACCATACTCTGTCCTGCCCGGTGGCAAGCTCATGCTGGTTCACCTCGGAATATCCCTTTGCTCTTCCGGTCCAGTAATGCTCAATCTGCGGTAACATCATCGTCTTGTTCCTCCCACATACAATGTGCCGGTCTTCGTCTCCCGGCACTACATGTAGTAACTTTAGCATATTGATAATTTTCTCACAAGCCCGGTGGGGGGATATTTTTTAATCATTTAAAGACTAAATTCTTCAAATAATTTTTGCTGATAATCAGTGTCTAAAAGGGATTCTTTCAGATCATCTAAACGACCTTCTTCTAATAATTTAGCATTCAATCTATTCACACGAGATCTTCCAATCTCTTCGCCAGCTTTTTCACCTCTATGATACCCATAATCTTCAATCGCATTTTTGTCTCTTAATGCTTTTTGTCTGGCTTCATATTCCAGTCGCTTCGTTTCGTCTGCACTGAGTTTTTTCAATGTTTCATAAGCTTCTCCAATATATTGATCCTGTTCTGCCATCTTCTCGAAGTCCTCCTTCCTGTTGGCGGCAAGAAACCGCATCCATTTTATTAACAGAGGTTCATCTGTCTGCTCTTCTGGTAACTTTTTCAGTTCCATCACGTGAATTTCCAGAAGATCAGTGTATTTTTCACCGTTTTCCAGATCACAGAATGCAATTTCACGATAGCATTTGTTGTCATCCTTAAAATGATTAAAATCCAAAATGCTCACATGGACACATTTCTTGATTTTATCATAATCGTCACCTTCTTGCATCTGTTCCGTATACATCTTTGAAAGATAGAATATCATCCGCTTATCCCAATATTCTAAGGGCGCAACCTGCATTTCCAGATCTACCTGTGACCCGTTTGTCATCAGCACTCGCACATCCAGAATGCCATACTTGCTGTCTGCAGATTCTTTCGACAAAATGGTCTGCATTAACTGTGTTTCCACAATCTCTTTAGGATTTTTTCCTAGAATTGCTGCCAAAAATCCTTGTCTTACTTTCTTTAAAAGCAGAAATCTACTTTCGGTGACATGAGAAAATCATCTGCTGCCTGATATACCTCTGTTTTTGTTTCTTTTTGCATAGCTTCTCCTTTCTGCACCATAAGAAACTGGCAGAAAAGAGAACTTTTTTTGTATTTATTTTAGCACAGATTCCATATCTTTTCCAAGGTACATTCCCTATTCTCGCCTATTCCGTATGAAGTTGTGGTCATTGTCGGGAATATTGTCTGAAATAGACTCCGAGAATGAGAATTGTTAAAATCGTTACTGCACTGTATCAATATGTATTACTTTGATACATCCGATAATAACATATAGTTATTGATGTTGCAACCGAAATTTTGATGTGTTTATTTGAACGCAATCATTAGGTTGTACATTTCTTCCGCTTTATGCTAAGATAAATCATATTTATAAGGAGATATTTCCAGATGAATGAATGGCAGGATATAATTACAACTTTATATAAGAATGGCTGTCGGCTATGTCCAAGAGAATGCGGTGCAGACCGGATACATGGACAAACTGGTTTTTGTGGCATGACAGATGAACTGATGGCAGCCAGGGCAGCACTTCATTACTGGGAAGAACCTTGTATCTCCGGGACAGAAGGGTCAGGAGCGGTATTCTTTTCCGGTTGTACACTTCGATGTGTGTTTTGTCAGAATGCCGAGATTGCTGCAGGCCATGCTGGAAAGATGCTGTCTGTGGATCGTCTGGCAGACATTTTTTTGGAGTTGCAGGAGAAAAAAGCTAATAATCTGAATCTGGTAACAGCCACACATTTTCTGCCTTTCATTCTTCCTGCACTGGAAAAAGCCAAAGCCCATGGGCTTAAAATTCCGGTGGTCTATAACACAGGCGGTTATGAAAAGACTGAAATCATTAAAATGCTGGATGGAATTGTTGATATCTGGCTTCCAGACCATAAATACCGGTCTTCGGAACTGTCAGGCAAATATTCACGTGCAAAAGATTACCCGGAAAAAGCAGCCTCAGCACTGGAACAGATAGTGAAGCAGACCGGAGAACCTGTTTTCGATGATCGGGGAATGATGAAAAAAGGTGTGATCGTCCGTCACCTGGTACTTCCGGGCTATATTTCAGACAGCAAGGATATATTGGAATATCTGTGGGATCATTTCGGTAATAAGATTTACGTAAGTATTATGAGCCAGTATACACCACTTCCCCATGTGTCTGCCTGGCCGGAACTGAACCGACAGGTCACTTGGGATGAATATCATGAAGTAGTAGACTATGCAAGATTTCTGGGAATGAGTCAGGTGTATATTCAGGAAGGAGAATGTGCAAAAGACAGCTTCATCCCTGCATTTGACTGTGAAGGAATCTAAAAGAGGATAACGGTGAGATACAATGAAATGTATTCAGGGAATTCAGTTAATCAGTGGCAGTAACGAAGAACTTCTTCCGGATTTTCAAACAGATTTTCCTTATATAGCAACATGTGCAGAGTTATATAAGTATCTTAGTCCGGAAATACCATGGCACTGGCACAGTACAGCGGAATTATTTTATATGGAAAAGGGGCAGCTTGAATATACCACCCCTCATGGAAAATGGAGGTTTGAGGCAGGAATGGGAGGTTTTCTGAATCCCAATGTGCTTCATACATCCAAAGAAATCAAATCCAGAGAAGGCGGAATTCAGCTTCTGCATCTGTTTGAACCTGTGTTGATCTCCGGTGAAGCAGGAAATCGGATGGATCAAAAGTATGTCCGTCCTTTGATACAGAATTCGTCTATTGAGATGATTCCATTATCACCAGAAGAACCTGCACAGGCCGAGCTTCTGAAGAAAATTCGTCAGGCATTTACATTATCAGAAAAAGACTGGGGATATGAATTTAAACTTCGTCAGCAGTTGACAGATATCTGGATGGAATTGCTGGAAATTGCCCATCCTCTTATGGAGTCAGAACACCCAGGGAAAACTTCGGATAAAGAAATAAAGGAAATGCTGGTATACATCCATGATCATTTTTCTGATTCCATTTCTACAGAACAGATCGCCGAGGCAGCTCATGTAAGTAAGCGCGGCTGTTTTCGGATCTTTCAGGAAAATCTCCATATGACTCCCGGAGATTATCTTCGAAGTTACAGGCTCAGAAAAGCCGGTCAGATGCTGCGTGAAGGAAATGAACCTGTGACAGAGATCGCATATACCTGCGGATTCTGTTCTGGCAGTTATTTTGGAAAAATGTTCCGAGAACAGTTTGGCTGTACCCCGGCAGAATACCGTAAAAATTATGCGACAATGATTTCATAAACTTAAGCGCTGTGGGCGCATGCCGTAGGATTCATAAGCTTCTATGGCAATCTGATTATGATTCCAGACCATCAGATCAATGCGCCGGGCGCCCATTTGTTTTGCGCGTTTCTGAACAGCCTGAAACAGAGCATTTCCGATGCCATTTCTGCGATGTTTTTCATCTACAACGATCATATCAATATAAGCTGTCTTCATAGATACCATACCGCTTCTCTCAAAAAAGGAGACAAAGCAGCAGCCAAGGATCTCCCCATGATTTTCTGCCAGAATCGTAAGCACATCTTTATTTCCTACAAGACTTTCAAAAGATTCCCTGGACATATAATGTTCCATATAAAGAAACAATTCCGGCCGTCCGGCAACATCTAGCCGATGCAACTGTAAAATAGAGTCGGTAATGAATCGTCTTTTCTGATATCACGGATCATTAACATATGCATCCTCCTCTCTGTGCTTTCAGTATAGAAAAGGATCTGCTGGAAAGATATCAAAGAGGTGCCGTTTGTTATCATAATTGTGCCAATTATTTGACAGACACCACCTTCCATGCTACTTTTATAAAAAATAATTTTTCAGGAGGTTTTTATGATTTCCAATTACGATAAACAGGTCGATATCGGCCGGAAGATTTTTTTAAATTATGATCAGGAAGCTCTGATCCAGAAATATACTCTGGATGCTGATGCTGACTTTCTATATCTCACCTATCTGGGAACAAAATACAGGATCAACCGTAAGACTGGTGCCATTGATGAGATGATTGATGACATCTATACGGAATGCCGGGAATACACAGTGGTCATGACCATTTACGATATGCTCTGCCACGGTGACAGCTCCTCACTTCCGCCTCTCTCTGGCAAATGGACGTTGGTTGGCAATTTCGCGGCAGCCGGTTCCAGCCCCGATGCCAATCGCTTTGCCCAGAAATATGCCGATGCATTTTCCGGAAGGACAGATGCGCTGAAAACTGCCTGCACAGCCATTGGCGGCGAGATTCTTGACTCCATTGCCGGTGCGGATGTAACTGCCCGGATCCCTGCATTTTCCTTCTTCCCGGTTCTTCTGCAATACTGGGAAAAAGATGAAGAATTTCCACCTCAGATACGTCTTCTCTGGGATGATCAGTCCATGAAATACTTAAACTTTGAGACGACCTACTATCTACAAGGGGATCTGTTGGAACATTTGCTGCAGCTTATCCGTTAAAACACCCTTTGATCTCCCACCTCTACTTTCATCTGCACATAAGAAGCAAATTTTCTCGCCGCATAAGGCATGGTATCCCAGTTTCTGAAGACCAATGCCACTGGCCGTTCCATCTGCTCCTTCACTGGGCGGATAACCAGATCTGCACCAAATCCTTCCAGCACCCGACGGTACAGAATGGATACACCCAGTCCCTGCCGGATCATAGCCAGGATCGAATAGTCATCATATACTTTATATTCGATCCGAGGGTGCAGTCCTCTTTTTTGAAATGCCTGTTCCGGCACACTGTACTCTCCCTCATCCAGCAAAATAAACGATTCTGTTGCCAGATCTTTCAAAGAGACCATCTCCTTTTTTGCAAGCCGATGGCCTTTGGGCAGAACTGCCACCATCTCGTCCCTGTACAGAATCTGCGTATGCAGATTATTCACTGCTTCTGCATTGGCAAATCCAAAATCCACACTTCCTTCTTCCACCCACCTGGCAATGCTGGTGTATTCTCCCTGCTGCAGGATAAACCGGATATCTGGATGCTCTTTCTTAAATTCCATCATAAGTCCCGGCAAAAAGATACGGCTCACGCTGGTGAACGTACCGATCCGCACAACACTGTTTTTCAGGCCTTTCATCTCCTGTTCTTTGCGTTCCAGATTCTGTTCTGCCTGATGGATCTGCTGAAAATATGGCAGATACTGCTCTCCGTCTGGAGTCAGTGCAATCCCGTCCTTTCTCCGGTCTATGAGAACCGTCTCTGTCTCCAGCTCCAGTGCCCGGACTGCCTGACTAACTGCACTCTGGGAATATCCCAGCTTTTCAGCCGTTCTTGTAAAGCTTTTATGTTCAATTACTCCGCAAAAAATCCCGTACCTTGATAACATGTTTTTTCTCCATCAGTTTTTCTTATGTTTCAATTATAATGATTCATTTTACTTATGTAAAGAAAACTGCTACAATCATGTACAGAAAATTTTCAGTTTACAAGGGGATCTATTATGAATGAAACAAATGCACAGGTTTTTCGAAAAGGTATGAAAGATGCCATCCCCATCGGACTGGGGTATCTGGCAGTGGCATTTTCACTGGGAATCGCCGCAAGAAATGCAGGCATGAACGCATTTCAGGGATTCTTAATGAGTATGCTGAATAATGCATCGGCCGGTGAATATGCAGGTATCACCGTGATCGCCGCCAATTCTCCTTATGTGGAAATGGCGATCGTGACCTTGATCACCAATGCCCGTTATCTGCTCATGAGCTGCGCCATGGGACAGCGTCTCACCAGGACTTTCCTTCGGACATCGTCTGCTCATGGATTTGACATTACAGATGAGCTCTTTGGTATCGCCATCGCAAGGCCCGGATATCTTCATCCATGGTATACCTATGGTGCCATGACCGTTATCCCTGGCTGGGCAGTCGGAACCGCTCTTGGCGTCACTGCCGGAAATATGCTGCTGCACGAATCGTCAGTGCTCTAAGTGTCTCCTTATTTGGAATGTTCCTTGCAATCATCATTCCTCCTGCCAGGAAGGACAAAGTAGTTGCAGTTCTGATTACACTGGCTTTTTTATTAAGCTCTTAGCTTCCTGCCAGTGATCTCCTCCCTTTCCGAAGGAACCAGAACCATTATCCTGACCATTGTGCTCTCTGCCGGAGCAGCCGCTCTTTTCCCTCATAAAGAAGGAGGTGTTATTGAACATGACGCATAACATTTATCTCTATATTTTATCATGGCGGGTATCCTATGCGATCCGTGTTCTGCCTCTGACACTGATCAAGAAACCGATTGAAAATGAATTTTAAAATCCTTTCTTTATTATGTTCCGTATGTTACTGGCAGTGATGACGTTTCCGGCTATTCTGCACGCCACAGAATCACCGCTTTCTGGTGCATTGGCGCTGATCATCGGCATTATCGCTGCATGGGCCGGAGCCGGACTTCTTCCAGTAGCAGTGATCTGCTGCGTTGTAGTATTGATTGCGGAGTGGTTTTATGAGTCGTACCAATGACCTGGGACAGGATCGCATTTCCCGTCTCGTAATCCGGCTGGCAATTCCTACCATGCTGGCCCAGCTTGTAAATGTATTATATTCCATTGTGGATCGTATGTATATCGGCACCGGTGTTGGCAGTCTTGCGCTTGCCGGTGTCGGTGTCGGTGCTCCCATCGTGACCCTGCTTACCTCATTTGGTTCCATGGTCGGTCAGGGTGGTGCTCCTATCATGGCCATGCAGATGGGAAGCGGTGACCATAAAAGTGCAAAGCAGACCCTGAATAATGGATTTTTCATGCTGCTTGTCCTGTCCGCAGTTCTGACAGGACTTTTTCTGCTTACCAAGGATCAGCTTCTCATGTGGTTTGGAGCCAGTGAGGCCACCTTTTCTTATGCAAACACCTATGTAACCATCTATACTGCCGGTACATTTTTTGCACTGATCAGTGGTGGACTCAACAGCTTTCTGATCGCACAGGGATTCTCCGGTCTTGGCATGGCAACGGTTGTACTTGGTGCTATCCTCAACATTATTCTTGATCCTGTGTTCATCTTTATTTTTCATATGGGTGTTGCCGGTGCAGCCATTGCTACGGTCATCTCCCAGATGGCATCCTGTGCATTTGTGCTGTTGTCTCTTCGCAGCCATAAAATGCCTGTTCGTCTGGGCTGGGGCGGATTTCAAGCAAGCGTGATACGCCGGATCGTGACTTTCGGATTTTCTCCTTTTCTGATCCTGGCAAGCGACAGTATTCTTCTCATCGTGCTTAATACTATCCTTCAAAAATACGGAGGTCCAGGAGAAGGTGATACGTTAGTCACCTGTGCTACAATCGTACAGAGCTATCTTCTGCTGATCACCATGCCTATGGGTGGCATCACTCTTGGCAGTCAACCCGTAGTAAGCTTTAACTACGGAAAAGGCGACCCAGACCGGATCAAAAAGGCAATTCAATGTATCACAGGACTGTGCGTGATCTTTTGCATCTTTATGACAATCGTAACGCAGACTATTTCGCCTCTCTATGTACGACTGTTTACCACTGATTCCGTGATCCTTGCAAGATCCGTCACCTATATCAAACGGTTCACTGCCATGATCATTCCGCTGGCGATCCAGTATCCGCTGGTAGATGAGACCACCGCGCTTGGAAAAGTCGGCCAGGCACTGTTCTGTTCAGCATTCCGTAAATGCGTCTTTTTCACAGGACTTCTGCTGCTGCCTGCCCTGTTTACCGCAGAAGCAGCCTTCTTCTCTGAGCCTATTGCAGACGTGATATCAGCCACCATGACGAGCATTCTGTTCCTCCATCGATTTCCGCGGATCCTGAAGGAATGTCAGAACCAACATTTATAATTGATATCTCTCAGTCAAAAAAGGAACGATCTTCAGCAGTCAGCATCTGCTATATAATCGTTCCTTTTCTCAGCTAAGTCTCCGTTTTCTTTATTGAATATCCTCTACTTCCTGATTGATCTCATCTTCGGTTGCTTTCATGGCTTCCAGCGTCATGGTCAACAATTTATCCAGATCCCATCCAAGCTGCAAGGCTCCGCGCTCGATCACATCTCTCGAACAGCCTGCAGCAAATCCTTTACTCTTGTATTTCTTTTTCAAAGATTTCAGTTCCATATCTTTGGTACTTTTTGATGGACGCATCAATGCAGCTGCCCAGATCAAACCCGTCAGTTCATCTGCCGCAAACAAAACCTTCTCCATCTCACGTTCCGGTGCCACATCCACAGTAATACCATATCCATGAGAGACAACTGCATGAATAATATCTTCGCTCACGCCGCCTTCCCGCAGCAGTTCCGGTGCTTTGATGCAGTGCTGATCCGGATACTGTTCAAAATCAATATCGTGAAGCAACCCAACGATTCCCCAGTATTGCGCTTCCTCTCCATATCCCAGCTCCTTTGCATACCATTTCATCACCGCTTCTACAGTCAAAGCATGCTGAAGATGGAAAGGATCTTTGTTGTATTCTTTCAGCAGATCGTATGCCTGCTCTCTTGTGATCTGTTCCATGTCTGAAGTACCTTCCTTCTCTTACTCTACTTATTCGGTAGGTTTTCTGTATTTTAGCTCTTTTGAGAAGGTTTGTCAACTTTCTCTTGACCTCAGACTGCTATCTCCCTCATATCCTAGAATTCCTCCCATGATCGCCCATCCAGATCAGATGCAATCTTTGCAGTATCTGGCATGGTCTTATAATGGAACATTTCAGCCAGATTGAAAAATTTGCTCTTTTGTATTGGGTTCTTGCTGCTTTTCCGAAAATCAATCGGATAAAATTTCTCCACAATGAAATATCTATGACTTACGGTATGGAGATTGTATCCATACCCATCTGCCCTATGGATTGCCTCGTTAATTCGTTCTATCTCGTCTTATAAACACTCATCGACCTGGATATATTGGAGCGGGAAGTACCTGTCACAGAAAACAATCCTGAACGAAATAAGAAAGGCCTTTACAAGATCAAAGACAACTATTTGAAGCTTTGGGCGGCATGCGCGACAAAGTGAGGGTGGCTGCCCAAAATCTAGTCCGCGGGATGCTATTTGGATGAAGTATTGGGCAACAAACACAGCGATGTGGGGGTGGCTGCCCAAAATCTAGTCCGCGGGACGCTAATTGGATGAAGTATTGGGCAACAAACACGGCGAAGTGGGGGTGGCTGCCCAAAATCTAGTCCGCGGGATGCTATTTGGATGAAGTATTGGGCAACAAACACAGCGATGTGGGGGTGGCTGCCCAAAATCTAGTCACGCGGGACGCTAATTGGATGAAGTATTGGGCAACAAACACGGCACTTCATTATAATTTCTTAAATCGGACACCGGTAAAATTTTTGCCATATTCATTCAACTCCTTTACCATTTATTATTTCTATTACTTGTATTATATGCAAAAGCTGTAAAATTCAACGCAATTTCTTACAGCTTTTTCTATTTTTTTTGTATTGCAAAGCGCCTTGTATGCTGTGGCGGAATTTACTTTTTCAAGTTATCCTCATACTCCACGCATTCCAGCGTAAGTCCTTCCGGCGGCATGAGTTTTCCAGCATTGACACGATCCATGCTCATGAGAATCGTGGGCATATCTTCCGGTTTTCGTGCCCCTTCTCCCACTTCCACCAATGTTCCGGTCAGGATACGAACCATATGATAGAGGAACCCATCTCCAGTATAAGAGATGCGGATCTCTTTTCCCAGATGCTCTATGTTCACCTCTTCTACCGTACGAACCGTGGATTTTTTGAATTTCTTCAGGGAACAGAATGCCCGGTAATCATGGGTCCCACACAGCAGCTCGGCTGCCCGTCTCATGGCATCCACATCCAGCGGCTGTTCAATCCAGGTCATATATTTCCGTTCAAAGACTGGTCTGACCGGGGCATTCCAGATCCGGTACACATAAGTTTTACGAACTGCATTGAGTCTGGCATGGAACCTGGGCGCTGCCTCTTCCACCGAGAGCACGCAGATATCCTCCGGCAAATATTGATTCATATAGGCGCAGATATCCTCCGGCGTTCGGTCTGTCTGGCAGCGAAAACTGATTACCTGCCCTGCTGCGTGAACACCCGCATCGGTTCTGCCTGAGCCGTTTACCTCCACCGGCTCACCTGCCATACGGGTCAGAAGAGTCTCTATTTTTCCCTGTATGGTGTTATCTGTATTTCCCTGTACCTGCCAGCCTCGATATCGGGTTCCATCGTATTGCAAGATTGCTTTATAATTCATACTATTTCCTACTCCTGCCTGTTCACAGTAATCATAAGGATTCCCTACAGTTCAATTCCTTTACGTGCAGGAATTCCCTGATCAAACGGATGCTTGATCTTCTTCATCTCTGTCACATAATCTGCAAGCTTCAGCAGTTCTTCCCCTGGATTTCTGCCTGTCAGCACTACTTCCAGACAGTCTGGACGCTTCATCAGACATTCCAATGCCTGCTTCTGTTCGATCAGACCATGATTGTAGGCACTCATAAATTCATCGATCACCAGCAGATCATAGCCTTCCTTTACTGCCATATCCCATGCTTTTCGGAATAATGCCGTATAGGACTGCTGTGCTTCTTTCTTCTGCTCATCCGACATATTCCAGAAGAATCCATAATGCTCCGGACAACACAGATAGGTGATTTCCAGCTTCTGAAGCATCTTGATCTCGCCGGAAGTACCATCCTTCATAACCTGACAGAACAGCACCTTCAGTCCTGTCCCAACAGCCCGGACTGCCAGACCCACCGATGCGGTAGTCTTTCCTTTTCCATCTCCACAATAAATCTGCAGACATCCCTTTTTTAAACAAGCCATAAGACAACTCCTTTCACCAGCCCAAATACCAGAAGAGCCAGGATCGCGGTTCCATAAAGCAGTCGGTTGGCACGCGCAATATCTTCATATTCCACCGGCCGATCCGGATCTCCCAGGGTCGGCTTTTCATACAGTTTTCCAAAATAAAAGGCATTTCCTGCAAGCTGAATGTGCAGTGCCCCGGCTGTTACTGCCTCTGTATGCGCAGAATTGGGGCTGCTGTGATTATAGCGGTCCCTCTTGTAAATGCGCCAGCCATTGGCCGCATCCATGCCACAGCAGCCAGCGGCACCGATCATCAGAATGGCAGACAATCTCGCCGGAATGTAGTTGACCACATCGTCAAATTTTGCCGCTGCCCGGCCAAAATACAAATATTTATCGTTTTTATAGCCAACCATGGAATCCATAGTATTGACCGCTTTATAAAAATATCCCAGCACAGGTCCGCCGATCATCATAAACAACAGCGGTGCAATGATCCCGTCTGATGTATTTTCCGCAACAGTCTCCACTGCTGCCTTGGTGACACCAATCTCATCCAGCACATCCGTATCTCTGCCTACTACCATGGATACGGCATATCTGGCTTTTTTCAGATCTCCCTCTTTCAGCGCATCATAGACCTTCATGGTCTCCGTCTTCAAAGATTTGGTCGCCAGGAGCTGATAACACATGAGCACGGACAACGCAAATTTCACATACGGATGAATACAGCCAGCTGCGTACAGAAGGATCCAGGCTGCTCCCGATGTGATTCCGGCTGTGAGGATCAACAGGAATACTCCTGCTGTCAGTTCTCCACGTTTTGTTTTTGGAAATACTTTTCGCAGGATTTTCTCCAGACCGCTGATCAGATGTCCCACCAGACGGATGGGATGATACAGCCAGTGTGGATCTCCCACAATAAGATCCAGAATAAATCCTAAAATTACTGCAAGTATTGATAATTCCATTGATCTGTCCCTTCCACCGGTGTCAGTCTGTAACCACAGCCATTTTTCACCTGATAATCAAAATAGTTTTTCTTAGGTGTACCAAAGCGCTCCAGGATCGCCATGATCGTCCCACCGTGGACTACCACTGCTGCCCGAAGTGTCTGCCCTGTCTTCTCTTCCTGCTTCTGCAATCCTTCTGTGATACGCTGAAACGCCTGGCAGCACCGCTTCCGGAATGCTTCATTGGACTCGCCTCCGGGAAACGGCAAGGTTCCGTTGCTGTCGATCCACGCCTGATACTCTGCATTACCGGACAGTTCCTGATAATTTTTGTTTTCAAATGCACCGAAGTCGCATTCCTGCAGATTCTGTACATACTGTATCTGAGAAGAATCTTCAAACTTAGGCCACAGGATCTTTGCAGTCTGTCTGCAACGGATCATAGGACTTGCATAGACCAGATCCACTGGCGGATAGGTACCCTCACGCACCTTTTCCTCCAACGCATGGATTCCTTCTTCACAGAGCGGCTCATCAGTCCGGCTCCCAATATAGCGTCCTTCCAGATTACCTGCCGTCTTTCCATGACGTACTAATATGATCTCAGCCATGCTTGATCACCGTCCCGATCCCACAGATCACCCGATGAACCTCTGTGGCCTGCTTTGCGATCTCACAGCAGACCCGTCCTGTTTTCTCCCGGTATTCCCGGTCAAAGCGGTCAACAGGGACAACCCCGTAGCCCAGCTCATTGGTCACAAGAATCAGATCCGGATTTTTCTGCAGCAGTTCTTCCACAGACAACTCCTGTTCTTCTTTCATGAGCCGTCTGATATATTCATGAAAATGATAGAGAAGCTTCGTCGTATAGATCATATGCAACGGACAGGTACGGCCGTCTGCCGCCTCGTCCCGACTGATCTGAAACTTCTCAAGTGCATACTCTGTCTTCCCCTGAAAACAGCCTCCCGTCACCAGTATCATAATAATTTTCCTCCCAGCATGATCACAAAAGCGCAGGCAAGCTCACATATCTGTGTAAAAAATCCTGCTATATCTCCCGTCGTTCCACCAAACTGCTTCATAGCCAGCCGGTAATAACTTCCATACACCACTGCTGCTGTTACGAAGAGCAGTATCGTCTGTTTCCAGTCCAGACAGATTCCAACTCCTGCGCAGACTATCAGCCACAGTGCGAGTGTGATCAACAGTATCCTCTTCTGAGCAGCATCTGAGAACATGGACAAAGAGCCGCTTTTATTTGCTTTGGGAAATGTGGATAATGCCAGACTGCTTAAGGTTCTGGACACTACAAAGATAAGTCCCGCCACCGGAAGAGCCTTCAGATCCATCTCACTCCACACTCCCAATGCCAGTACAAAATAAGAGCATCCCATAATAATAGCAAATGCTCCTGCATGGGAATCCTTCAGGATCTCCAGCTTCTTCTCCCTGGGCTGCCAGGAGCTCAGAGCATCGGTGGTATCCAGAAATCCATCCATATGAATACCTCCGGTCACCAGGACAGGCAGCAGCACAAACGAAGCTCCCCGCATGGTATCTCCAAAGGAGAGCCAGGTGCAGAGAATCCCCAATCCCTGCAAGAGTACTCCGATCACCACTCCGATCAACGGAAAGAAGCACATCATATACCGCATATTTTCCTTATCCCAGTCAGCTCTTGGTACCGGGATCTTGGAAAACATGGCAAATGCGATTAAAAAACTGTTCCAGATCTTTTTCATAATGACACAATTCCCTCCAGCGTTCCTTTTTTTACCAGCGGAATGGAGTAGACCACTTCCACCACCACATCCGCCAGTTTTGCCAGTTCACAGTTCATCTCTCCCAAATATTGCTGATAACGTGTAGTCTCCGGATCATATTCGATTCCATCAGAAAAGATCTCGTTTGTCACGATCACCAGATGTTCTGTGTGACTCAGCACATGATGGATCCCTTTCAGGATCTCCTGCACGCATGCATCCCCGGAACCATTTTCCTGATACATCTCATTGGCGGTCAGGTTGGACATGCACTCCAGCAGCGTCGTTCCAGACGAAGGGATCTTCGCGTCCTTCAGACCGGTATAACATTCAAGCGTCTCAAACCCTTTATCTCTCCGCATAAGCCGATGGCGGGCGATCCGACGATGGCACTCTTCATCAAAGGGATACATGGTGGCAATATAGAGATTGGGACGGGTCTTTAATCCCATAACTACAGACTCGGCAAATGCGGACTTTCCACTTCCACTTCCACCAGTTACCAATATCAGCATGTTCCGTACTCCTCGCATTTCTTCAAAAATGTATAGGCAGATTCCGGTGCAGACCAGAAAAACAGATGTGGAAATCCTGCATACAATGTCTCATTTCCATTGACACAGTCCACTGCCGTTTTCCCACCGGTTTCTTCGCATGGAAACTCTCTCCGCACTGCTCACTTTCCCAGTAGTGAAACTCATGCCCACGGATCGACATCCCCTTATCTCCCAACAGCTGAGCTTCATTGGCAGTCAGATTGATATAGCCAAACCGTCCCAGCTTATTGGTCCGGTAAGCCTTTGCATCCAACACTCCTGCCATGGGATAAAAGATTCCATCCTGATCCTCCAGTTCCCGATGCAGATATAAGAAGCCTCCACACTCTGCGATACAGGGCATCCCCTGTTTGATCGCTTTCTTGACAGACTGACGCATGGATCTGTTTGCTGCCAGTTCCTTTCCATGTAGCTCCGGGTATCCTCCACTTAAGATCATACCCGATATTCCCTTCGGCAGCTCTGTGTCTTTCAACGGTGAAAAAAACACAAGCTTTGCTCCCATCTTTTCCAACAAGGATAGATTGTCAAGATAAGTAAAGCAGAAGGCATCGTCTGCTGCCACTGCAATTTTCACAGAATGCTCAAGCACCGGAAACTTCGGTTCTTCATAGTTGATCGGCTCTGTCATCTCTGCAAGTCTGAGCAGCTCATCCAGATCCAGTGTCTCTTCCAGAGCCATTGCCAGACGCTTAAGCTTTTCTTTCAATGCTTCAATCTCTCCTGGCAGAACCAGACCCAGATGACGGCTCTCCAGATTCAGATCCGTAAGCTTCGGCACATAACCGAGCACTTGCACTCCCAGTTCCTGCTCGATCAGTGGCTTCAACTGAGCATAGATCATAGGGGACACCTGATTAAGAATCACAGCCCGGATCTGAGAATCTTCCCGAAAGCTTAGAAATCCTTTGATTGTCGCCAGAACAGAAAGGCTCGCTCCTCTGCTGTTTACGATCAGCACAGACGGCATAGAAAGCGTCCTCGCCACATCATAAGTGCTTCCGTCGGTACTCACACCACCCAGGCCATCAAAATAACCCATGACTCCTTCCACCACTGCAAGATCACAGTCTGCCGTATTTTCAGCAAACAGGTAGCGGGTCGTATTCGAATCTGTAAAAAAAGTATCCAGATTCCGGGATTTGGTACCTATGACTCTTCCATGAAACATAGGATCAATGTAATCAGGTCCGCATTTGAAAGATGCCACCTTTTTCCCCCGGTTCACCAGTGCCTGCAAAATTCCGCAGGTGATCAACGTCTTACCGCTGCCGCTGGCAGGTGCACACAGCAGGATCCGCGGAACTGCTCTCTCCTTTTTCACACTTCTCCGCCTCCTCTGCATGTAACAATATAGATCGGATTCTGTCCCATCATCAGATGATATGCTCCCAGCTTCTTCGCCCGGGATACATTGACACAGATCGTCTCCTCTTCAATAAGATTCAGTGCTTTCAGACACTCGGATACTTCCGCCATAGTCTCCAGCGTCACCGTATTGATCACCAGACGGATCAATGGATTCTTACCAAGAAGACAGGTAATGATCTCTTTTAAATTTCCTGCAGAGCCACCGATAAATGCATGGGTCGGTGCAGGAAGGTCTTCCATGGCTTCCGGTGCCAGTCCATGAACTACCTGAATATTAGGTGTTCCAAATTTTCGCTTATTTTCCTCGATCAGATCACAGGCTTCCTGATTACGCTCAATCGCATAGATACATCCGTCCACAGCCGCCAATGCCAGTTCGATGGTCACAGATCCGGTTCCTGCTCCTACGTCGTAGACAACGGCATCCTTTGGAAGCTGAAGCTTTGCCACCGAAAGGCTTCGGATCTCACTCTTGGTCATGGGGCTTTCCCTCTGGAAAATTCTTCATCATCCACACAGGCACGGATACCGCTGAATGGTGTCTCATTTTCAATCAGTGCCACACAAAGTCCGTTAATGGACTGCTTCAACAATTCTTCCGGTGTTCCTGACAGGATCTTTTCATCCTCGTATCCAAGCTGGATACCTATATGAACAGTAACATGAGCCAGTCCATATTCCATCAGTTCCTGACAGAGTACATGGACACTCTCTCCTTTTCCAAGAAGGGTGAATGTTTTATGATGACTCTTCACTGCTCCCACCAGATTGGCACTGCGTCCATGGGTGCTCAGCAGACATACGTCTTCCCATGCAGTCCGCAGCTTTCCACAGAAATAAACTACAGAAGAGATTCCACACAGCGCATCCACCTCAAAATCTCTCTGCTCCAGTTCTTCATAAAGCCTCTTGGCTCCACTGTAAAATCCAATATCACCTGACAGCAGTACCACAATTCGCTGATACTCTGGATGCAGCTCCAGATAATCACCAATTTTCCGAGGTTCATAAGCAGAAAATGTTGGTTTGTGCTTATCTGCCGCAGCCGCAAGCATCCGGTCAGCACCCACTAATAGATCTGCCTTCTCGATGACCTGTGCGGCTTCTACTGTCATTCCTTCCGGTGTGCCAATACCGATGCCAACGAGAGTTACTTTTCGCTTTGCCTGTGTCGGCTGTACTTCCAGTACAGAAGCTGCTGCCAGATGAAAACGGATCCTCATCATCTCCAACACTTCATCATAGGAATAACCCTTCTGTTCCGGCGGACGTCCCACCAGCACCAGAGTTGCTCCTGCCGCTTTTGCCGCATGAAGCTTTTCTTCAAATCCTCCGGCTTTTCCTGTCTCCTTCGTCACCAGATACTTACAGTCAAACTGATGCAGCATAGCAATGTTAAGCTCTTCACTGAACGGTCCCTGCATGCAGATCAGATTCTTACCCACAAATCCCAGCTTCTCACAGGCTGCTGCCACTTCTCCGGTAGACAGTACTCTTGCAAATACCCTCTTCTCAAATCCAGGGATCTGTGTATATTTAAACAGTTCCTTACTTCCGGTCGTAGCCAGGATATTTCCTTCTGTCTTCTTTAAGTATTCTACAGCTTCATCCACAGAACCTACCAGTACCGCCTGATCCACCGATTCTGCGCTGCTGCCCCGGATCAGGCGCACATAGTCCGCCTGTTCCCGCTCACAGGCTGCCGCCACATTTTCCGATACCACCGCCGCATAAGGATGTGTTGCATCGATCACAAGCTCTGCCCCTTTTTCACGGATAAATGCTGCGATCTCTTCCTGATCCATGCGTCCTGCATGTACCTGCAGATATTCATTTTCAGTTAAAAGTGTCTCACCATATTCAGTGGCAACACAGGCCGTCACCGGAACCTTACAAGATGCCAGATATTCTGAAATCGTTCTTCCTTCGGTCGTTCCCGCAAATATGATCACCGGTTTTCTATCCATGTATCTCTAGTCCTCCATACAGACAGTATAATCTTTTACAGCAGCTGCCACAGTCACACCATTATGAGCTGTTTTTCGAATCAGCAGTCGGCTGGTTCCGGCTCCTTTGAGTGCTGACCGTTCACACACATTTCCCACACCTGCCACAGAACGGACAAACGCAGACTCCGTAAATCCATCCTCCGATCGCACCTGCTCCAGTTCTTCCGCACTCCAGGTCACAAAAGGAACTCCCAGTTCTTCTGCGCAGATCCTGATTCCCTCTTCATCCTTTTTCAGATCAATAGATGCGATCAGACAGATACTCTCCTTAAAGATCTGATTCTGTTCAAGAGTTTCCCTGATCAGTGCACGGATCGACTCCGCTTCCGTTCCCCTCTTGCAGCCGATTCCAAGCACCACTGTCTTCGGAACCAGATGAAGTGTGTGGGAGAAGGGCCGGTTCTTTCTGTAGGTGATGGAGAATCCAAGAGGAAGCAAGTTCTGCTTCTCCGCCTTCGTGCCATCGGACTCCACACCATACAGATTCTCCACCTGCGTAAGCTCTGCCGGAACCGTTCCCAGCACCGGAAATGCACTGCATATCCCTACTTTTTTATCTTCCACCAACGCTGCAGCGATCTCCTTTGCCAGTGGCATAGAATCTATGTAGAGATCCCTTCTGGCTGCAAATGCATCCACCGCAAATTTTTCATGAAGATCTGTGGCCGTAGTGATCACCGGCTCTGCACCGATCCATTCTGATACCAGGAGGGTCAGCGCATTGGCACCGCCAATATGACCGGACAACAGCGAGATGGCATGCCGTCCCTGCTCATCTACCACGATCACCGCCGGATCCGTCTTTTTACTTCTCACATACGGAGCAATACTACGCACCGCAATGCCTGTGGCTCCGATGAAGATCATGGCATCCACCGCTGCGAACTGCTCTTTTGTCCACTCCCGGAGACTCTGTGTCAGAACCTGCACATTTCTGCAGTCAGGTATCTGTGCCTCTTTCTTCTTAATCCATGCCCGGCAGGTCATCTCTCTTTCTGAAAATTCTTTCGAGAGTCTCTCCGCCAGAACTGCCCCATGCTCTGTAAAGCAAATCACTGCTATGTTCATGTCTTATCTCTTCCAATCTTTTTCACCAGGTCTGGTACGTTCTTTGTCTGACCAAGGATGCCGAATACATTGGAAAATGTAATCACGCCCAGTTCCAGTTGATGCTGAGCACGCTGGTTCACATAGAATTCCATTTTTTCCATGATCCGCTCCATGACTGGTTCCATCAGATCCGCTTCTTTCAGATATTTCAGTGCATCATCTGTAGTCACACACTCCATCATCTTCTGAAGCAGCTCCACCGGTGCACCCAACAACGCCGCGTGAACAGTCAGAAGCTCCATTCGCGCATCTGCATTGTGCGAGTGAGTATTCATAATACCGCCTGCAAGCTTTACAAATTTTCCAATATGTCCTACCAGTAACACGCCTTTGGCTCCAAATTCTACCGCTGCATCCAATGCCTCTCCTACGAAATTGCTACATTTCACAGCATCTTCCAACTGAAGTCCATGACCATACTGATCCAGAAAATCAATTCCGTAGTTGCCCGGAACCACCAGCAGATACTCCATGCCATTTGCCAGCTTCTGCCGCATCTCTACCCGGATCGTGTCGATCAACGCCTGCTCACTCATAGGCTCCACAATGCCACTGGTTCCAAGCACCGAGATACCTCCCACGATTCCAAGCCTTGGATTAAAGGTCTTTGCCGCCAGCTCCACACCAGATGGGATACTGATCACCACAGACAGTTTTCCATGGTAATGATACTGTTCGCAGACAGCTTCCAGATTTTCCCGGATCATCTGGCGCGGCACCTTATTGATGGCAGCAGCTCCCACCGGCTGTTCCAGTCCAGGCTTTGTCACCCGGCCAACACCAATGCCTCCATCAATGATGATCTGTGCTTCATCTGCCGGCTCCCGGCTGACTTTCGCATAGATCAGGATTCCATTGGTCACATCTGGATCATCGCCTCCATCCTTCTGAATCGCACAGCTGACTGCATTGTCCTCACGGCTGATATCCAGCACTTCCAGCCGAAGATTGATTCCCTTCGGAGTGTGAAGCTCCACATAAGAAATCTCTTTGCCTGAAAGCAGCATGGCAGCAGCTGCCTTTGACGCCGCTGCTGCACAGGAGCCTGTGGTATATCCATATCTTAATTTTTTATGATTCTTATATACAAATTGTTCCATTTTTGTTTACACCTGATGCGTATATGCTTCCACATGACCGCCCTCAAAAGTAGCCACATGATAATAAACATTCAATGCCTGATCGATCAGAGACAGACCCATAATCGCACCTGTTCCTTCTCCCAGATGCATGCCTGCATGAAGCGGTGCTTCCATTCCCAGTTTTTCCATGATCATTTTTGCCGCTGGTTCTGCGGAACAGTGGGTCGGGATCATATATTCCTTTGCAGTCTGGTTCAGCATACATGCCAGATAAGCGGATACGGCAGAGATGAATCCATCGATCAGGATCGGCATCTGACAGATTGCCGCTCCCAGATAACAGCCAACCATTCCTGCAATATCAAGTCCACCTACTTTTGCGATCACATCAATGGCATCCTTGGGGTCCGGCTTATTTACGGCAATCGCACTTCGGATGGCATTGATCTTTCTGTTTAATCCTTCACTGGAAAGACCTGCTCCCCGGCCTGTTACATCTGCAGCGTCTTTTCCAAATAAGACCGCTGCACAGGCAGCGCTGGTGGTCGTATTTCCGATTCCCATCTCGCCGGTCACGATCAGCTGATAACCTTCTTCTTTCAATTCCTTTACGATCTCAATTCCCGTAAGAATTGCTTTCACACACTCTTCTCTTGTCATGGCCGGTTCTTTTGCAATGTTTCCGGTACCATAACGCACCACCCGGTTGCGGATCTTTGGATGTACACCATCCGTCAGTCCTCCGATGTTGACCGGAATCATATCACAGCCAGCCTGATGACTCATAACGCATGCGGTAGACAGATCATTTCCCATATTTTCCAATACCTGCATCGTCACAGACTGGTCTGTCTGCGTCACTCCCTCCTTTACAACTCCATTATCTGCACCCATGATCACAACCGCACGCTTATCTGGATGCGGACGGTCATCTCTCATAATCCCTGCGATCTGGACCAATGCTTCTTCCAGCCAGCCAAGACCTCGCAGCGGCTTACAAAGTCCATCCCAGTTTTTCCAGGCCGCTTCCATCACCTGTCTGTCAATCGGTGTGATTTCTTCCATCTTCTGCTTCAGTTCTTTTTCCAGTTCCATCATCTATCCTTCTCCTTTGTCTTACTGCTCTACGATCTGCACAACAACCTTATTGGGCATGCAGACGATCATATCATGTTCCTGATCGATCCATCCCGTGTGCACACAGATCTGATCCGGGCAGTCTGCATAGAGCATGTGGACCGCTCCGTCTTTGATCTCCAGCCGGTTCCCATCTCCCACATCAATAACTCGATCATCCTTAAGGCTATAGGTTCCGATCTCCTCATTATCCTTACTGATCATCACACAACTTCCCGTCTGACGCCCCAGCAGCAAATATGCCCCTAAGATTCCTGCCGCCAGCAAAACTGCCGTCGCCAGGATCCAGTCATTTCTTTTCATGAACGATTCCATTACTCCTGTCTGTACTCATTTGGATAAAATTTTAACATATTTATAGAAAAAAATCTACAGGCATACCTTCAAAGAAACCTTCCTGTGACACTGTCCGGATTCTTCGCCACCTGTTCCGGTGTTCCTACTGCCACGATCCGTCCGCCTGCTTCTCCGCCGCCTGGTCCCATATCAATCATGTAATCGGCATTTCGGATCACATCCAGATCATGCTCGATCACAATCACCGTGGCACCATTGTCCACCAGTGTCTGAAATACCTGCAGCAGTGTGAATACATCCAATGGATGAAGACCAATGGTCGGCTCGTCAAACACAAAGACAGAATCTGACTGACCTTTTCCCATCTCACTGGCCAGCTTCAGCCGCTGGGCCTCTCCACCTGACAGGCTGGGTGTCTCCTCTCCCAGTGTCAGATATCCAAGCCCCAGCTTTTCCAGCACTTCCAGCCTCTGATGGACTGTCTTCAGATCCTTGGTTGCCTCCAACGCCGTATGCACATCCATCTCCATCAGCTGCGGCAGCGAATATTTCTTCTTTGCTTTATTTTCGTAAAAGATCTGCCATGCTTCTTTTTTATATCTGGTACCACGACACTCCGTACAAGGAATGTCCACATCAGGCAAAAACTGTACATCCAGACTGATCTCGCCGGTTCCGTCGCAGACCGGGCAACGTAATGCTCCGGTATTATAGGAGAAATCACCTGCCTTATAACCGGCATTTTTCGCATCGGCTGTTCTGGCATAGACCTTCCTCAGTTCATCGTGTACATTAGCATAAGTTGCTACTGTGGAACGAACATTGATTCCAATGGGTGTGGCATCGATAAGCTTCACATGAGAAATGCCTTCCGCCTGAATTGCTTTCACATAAGCCGGTAACTTTCCTCCACTGGTCACCGCCTGCAGTCCCGGTACCAGACTTTCCAGAACCATTGTCGTCTTACCAGAACCTGATACACCCGTCACAACGGTCAGCCGTCCTTTGGGAATATCCACCTCCAGTGGCTTTACCGTATGAATTGAATCCGTAGACAGATGAATGATTCCCATTGAAAACAGTTCCTGCTCTGCGGTCTGTTTTCGCATCTTTGCATCTGCCTTTCCCGACAGGAATGGTCCTATCATGGATGCTTTATTCTCTGCAATCTCAGGGATGGTTCCCTGCGCGATCACATGCCCGCCGCCTGCACCTGCTTCTGGTCCCATCTCAATGATCCAGTCAGACTCCTTGAGAATCTGCGTGTCATGGTCTACCAGAAGTACAGAATTGCCATCTGCAATCAGATCATGCATCACCGCATTCAATCCCACAATATTTGATGGATGCAGACCAATCGATGGCTCATCCAGCACATACAATACTCCTGTCGTACGGTTTCTTACGGCTCTTGCCAGCTGCATTCTCTGCCTCTCTCCGGTAGACAGAGTCGATGCCGCCCGGTTAAGGGACAGATAAGAAAGTCCCAGATCCATCAGTCTCCTTGCTGCTGACTGAAAGGATTCACAGATACGCTCTGCCATGGGATGCATCTCCTCCGGCAGAGATTCCGGCACACCTGCCACCCATTCCACCAGTTCACCAAGCGTCATCCGGCAGGCTTCATCCAGACTGATTCCCCGAAGCTTTGGTGCCCGTGCCCGATCAGATAACCGACTTCCGCCACATTCTGGGCAGGTCTCTTCCTTCAGGAATTTTTCCACACGTTTCATGCCCTTTTCATCTTTTACCTTTGCGAGGGCATTTTCAACCGTATAGACTGCATTATAATAAGTAAAATCCAGTTCTCCTGCCTGGTTACTCTTCTTTGCTTTATAAAAAATATGCTTTTTCTCTGCCGGACCATGATACACGATCTCTTTTTCCTGATCTGTCAGATCCTTAAATGGAATATCGGTCCGAACTCCCATCTCCCGGCACACATCCGTCATCAACGACCACATGAGACTGTTCCAGGGAGCCACCGCCCCATCATCAATCGACAATGTATCATCCGGCACCAGTGTATCAAGATCCACTGTCCTCACACTTCCCGTACCGCCACACCGCTTACAGGCCCCCTGGGAGTTGAATGCCAGTTCCTCCGCGGACGGTGCATAAAAATGCGCTCCACATTCCGGGCAGATCAGCTCAGAACCAGCCGCCACAGCAAGCGTTGGCTTCAGATAATGTCCATTGGGACAGCGATGGCTGGCAAGTCTGGAATACATCAGTCGCAGACTGTTCAGAAGTTCTGTTCCTGTTCCAAATGTACTGCGGATTCCTGGCACTCCCGGTCTCTGGTGAAGTGCCAGTGCTGCCGGAACATGCAGCACCTCATCTACCTGCGCCTTTGCAGCACCAGTCATTCTCCTTCTGGTATACGTGGACAGAGATTCCAGATATCGTCTGGAACCCTCCGCATAGAGCACCCCCAGAGCCAGCGAAGATTTTCCAGAGCCGGAGACACCCGCGATTCCCACGATCTTGTTCAGTGGAACATCCACATCTATATTTTTCAGATTGTGCACCTTCGCACCCCGCACCTGAATGCAGGATGGTGCTGTTGATTCTTCTCTCATTATATTTCACCTGTTGTTTTGTTTGTTTCACAGATTCTCTTTATTAGTTCCCGCATTGTCACAAACAAGCAATCTGTTACATACTCAGTGCCGCTAACAATGTATGATATCTCTCTGACATTTCTTTAATATCCTGCTCGCTGACTCCATAATAGCGATATAGTTCCTGTGAGATTTTCCGAAACTGTTTCGCCTCCTTTTTCCTGCCGGAATATGAGATAGTAAATTCCTTCCAGTTATAATCAATCTCCATTTCCAGACATCCATCAACGGTTTTCAGTTCATACACATGAAAATCCATGGATATTTCCTGATCCTTCTTTTGACGCCACATAAGACTTTCTTTCAAATTTCTCTTCAAATCCTGATACTTGCTTGTGTCTGTCGACAACTCCGTCATACCATATGTTTTTCTCGCATACTTCACTGTCTCTTCCAGCGTATGTGTCCCCACTACAATTTTCTTTGCTGCCTGTCTTCTTTTATATTGATAAATTGCGTTCCATATTTTGATCTTTAACGGCTGTCTGTCCATTTTACCTGCAATAAAAATACTTGTAGTTCCATCTGCTCCGCCAATAATCGTAACCGAACTTTTCTTCTTATTTTTCATAAGTACTTCACCCCAACTCATCATATCTGTCAGTATAACACAGAATCCTCTCACTGCCGCTCTTCTTTAGAAAACTTTAAGAGATTTCTAAACCGGCTTTTAATAGAATCCTGTCATAGTAATGGAAATGATATCCAATGGAGGACCAATCTATGATTTTTAATCTACTTTCAGCATATATGAGCTTTGACATCTTTTCGGTATATTCTTTTATCTGCTTTATTCTGCCCGGTTCCGTGTGGCTTTTCCTTAACAGACAAAAAATTGCACACAAAAGATACCGACAGCGGCATATAATCTGGATTTATATTTATATGCTGTATTGCTATCTGGCCGTGAAAAAAGTTGCCGGAATCGGAACAATCTGGGATTTGATCAGCCATGGAAAACTGGATTCAACCATCAATCTGATTCCATTTTCATCAGAGGGGTTTGCCACTTATATTTTAAATATTATCATGTTCATGCCTCTTGGATTTTTGCTGCCACTGATCTGGCGAAGATATCGGGAAATGGGAAGAACTGTTCTCACAGGTTTTTGTATGTCTCTGTCCATTGAGCTCTCACAGTTGTTTTGTCTACGGGTAACAGACATTGATGACCTGACGATGAATACACTGGGAACCGCCGTTGGTTTTGGCTGCTGGATCACATTTCGCTGCCTGTTTCCGAAAGCAGGCAGGAAAGCAATCAAAGTCAGCAGCGCAGAACCTCTGGTTTATCTGTTTGGTGGCATACTGGGAATTATACTTTTGTATAACTGGCGGATCTTTGGTTAAGCAGTTTTCTTTTCTCTGAAAATAGTTCTGAAAATCAATCTTACCAGCGGTCCGCAGTAGAACATCTGATAGAAAATTGCCATCGGGAAATTCATTCCCCAAGTCTGTACCCATGTTCCAAATGTCTTTGTATCCTTGAATAAAATGGTTGCCACCAGGCTCATCAGCGGGCACATGATACAGCAAATACAAATGGAGATTGCATAGGTAATAAACTGCGGTCTGTCATCCGGTGTCATCACTGTAAATGCCAGCATTCTGGCAATCTTTCCGACTACAAAGAACTCCAGCACAAATGCGATTGGCACCATGATCGGCAGTTCATGAACTGCCATTAAAAACGTCTGTCCTGTCACGCCTCCTGTGTTAAGTGCTACATTGTAGACAACCATTCCGTACACCATAATAGTCGCCATAATAGCCGTGAATACTACATCCTGAAATTTGTTTTTGGGCATAAAAAATCCTCCTGATCATAATGAATAACTGTTTTGCATTTTTGCATGTGTTGTTCGTTATCATCCCGGAGGAGTGTGCGTTTCCAATAGTAACCACAAAAGCTGGTATATTGTATCACACTATTTTATTTTATGTAAGACTTAATTTAATTTTTTCAAATTACTGCCCCACCAGTCTTTGCCAGCGTTTATCTTCCTTCAAAAATCCATAGCTGTCTTCATTCTGGAAACATTTCAGTAAATTTTCTTTCAAATTTGTCTTAAATTCATTACTTGTTTCTTTGAATTCCATGTGTTCGTACAGTGGTGCTTTTCTGAATTCACCAATGTGCTCCACGCTGGAAAGCATTTTCTCCATGATAGAAATAACTGCATCCGCATCCTGTTCCAGTGTTGCCAGTTCCAGACCTGGAGAATCCTCATAATATGCTCCCATTTCAAAGCAATGCGCCAATTCTTTTTGCTTTTCAACGATTCGATGTGCTCTTTCCCGGTCAGTTTCCTGTAATGCAAGCATATAGATTCCTTGAAGTTCCACACTGGCTCTCATATAATCCGAAAATAAAAGTTCTTCATATGCCTTGTATGCTTCTTCCAGTCTTCCTGTTTCTGCACAAATCTGCGCTTTTTTCCGCTTCTTTTCAGGATTTTGCAGCGACAAATATTCCAGATATTTCTCAGCTTTGTTATACTGCTTCTTTCGCATATAGAAATTAGTCAAAGCATCCGCTGCCTTTGTCCGAATATTTTCATCCTTGCTGTCTAGTGTCCGTTCGTACCACTCACATATAAATTTCTCATATTTTTCCTGCTCAGAAACTCCCTGAAAAATCCCCTGCGCATCAAGGATTGCTGCAAAGTTCAAAGACAGTGGTTCACAGTTTGGATATTGCTCCAGCACCTGCTTCATCCACCGAAAAACTTCTTCATAAGATTTTTCTTTCATTATCTGCACAGCCTGCTCAACGAGATCTATGATTTCCTGCTCCGTCAGATCCTCCTGAAATGACAGCAGCGTATCCAGAGAGATGTTCAATAATCTGGCAATCGGTGCCAATAATGTAATATCCGGGCAGGAATTTTCCTTTTCCCACTTATTGACCGCCGGAGCAGTCACGCCAAGTCTTACCGCCATCTCTTCCTGTGTTAAGTTTGCAAGCTTTCTTGTATTTCCGGATTACTTTTCCTATGGTCATCGTCCGTTCCTCCTGTCTGATCCAGTGTTTTCTGTTAGAATCATCATAACAGACAGGCAGAGGACAACAACTGAGCTGTTGTTAAATCACTGATTAGAAATTTAACTGATGTTCATATTTATTTAGAAATTTTAGCTCCACCCATAACTTCTACAAACCAGTCCGCAGTCACATCCAGCACATGTTCCGACATCGTTTTATCCCCTGATAATACGTTGAAAATGTGGTCTGCACCGGGCAATATCAGCATCTTGCTCTGCTCATTTGTACCTTCTGCCATAATTTCTTTCGTATGACTACATGGAACAATTTCATCCGCAGCACCGGCAACTGCCAGCACCGGACCTGTATACTTTTTAAGCCCATCCATAGGCGTTGTGTTTTCAATCTCATCAAACCACTGTTTTGATAAAAGGAGATCATCTCTCCATCCCATAGGAATTCTTGCATATCCGTGTTCTTCTGCTTCCCGATAATATTCCTGAAACCAGCCCTCAAATACCCCTCTTCCATTCTGGCAGGCACCTGACCAGCTTGCCACACAAGTAAATTCCTGCATTTCTTTTAATAGTTCTGCCACAACACGCGTTCCCTGACTGAAGCCAAGGATTCCGATATTTTTCTGATCAACACAATCCAGATCGCAGATATACTGATATGCTTTCTTTGTATCCTCCACTTCACCAAGAAATGTCAGTTTCCGCTGATCCGCTTTACTGTCACCACAACCCGCATAATCTATGCGAATCGAAGCAATTCCCCTTTGCAGCAACTTTTCTGCAAGAAGCACAAACAGGTCCCCTACCTCATTCTTCTGTGCTCCTGTTCCATGACACAAGATAACTGCTGGCATCTTGTCTACCGTTTCTGTGTAACTAAATATTCCTGAAATATCGTAGTTGTCACCTTTTATAAGTACCGATTTTTCCATAACTGATCTCCATCCAAAAGATTACTTTTTCCCTTTACCTTTTTCTTCTTAATTCTGGATAATGATCCAATACACTCATAATATTACTGGTATTAATTTGATAATTATTTATCAAAAGTTTTTTTGAATCAACAGTACTAATTTGCTTTCTTGCTTTAAATGTAGCTGCTTCTTTCTTCTTTTGGCTGTCATCAACTTTCCTTCCAATATACACTTGCTCTACATCTTTACAAAACCAGACAAATTCATAACCTAATCCATCGCAGTATTTTTTTGCTTCTCCCAAAAAATTTCGATCATCAATCTTATTATCATAATCATCACAGTCGAAACAGTAAATGACACTGGTACGATTAGTTTTTGATGTAGACCTGTATTGAGCTGTCAGAGATTTTATTTCTTTTTCTTTCTTGTTGCTGTTATAATTTCCTTTCCCATCCATATAAACAACGCTGAATTTCACCTGTGTCCGTTCATAGGAATAAAAATGTTCTATTGTATCTTTAATATAGATCCAGTCAGAATTACACTTTTTGTTAGTTTCAACAGCAAATATCAACTGTAATCCCACTATTCATCCTCCCCGTCTAATCCAAAAGCTCCTATAAAATCAATAGAATCAATGTTAAACGGAGATCCTTCAATCATTCCACTTCTATATAACTTTGAAGGTGAATAATTTCCATTTTTTCTCCACGAATAGATTTTATGATCTTCCGACAGGAAGTCTATCGACTTCTTACGTTGTTTTAAAACATCCATCGGACCAACATTATGCGTTGTAAAGCAAAGCTGTCCCTCTCCATATTCCATCAGATATTCCAGCAATGCACACAAATACACATCATGAAGATTAGAATCTAATTCATCAATAAAAACAATTCCTCCCTGCACCATTTCTTTTAAATATCCAAACAATCTGATCAACTTCTTTATTCCCGTACTTTCAAATTCTGCATGAATCTTATAGGAATCATAAACCATAATCAGATCGCAGATAAACACATCTTTATTTTCTTTTTTCTCAATCTCAATCTTTTTTAAATCTGGTTTAAAAATATGCAGAAATTCAAATAATCCATCAACTATTTTTTCAAAATGCTGATACATGGACTTATTAACAACATTCCCAGAAACTGATAATACTTCACGAAAATCATTATTTGGTTTCCATAAACGATTTATCATCAAATTAATTTCTGTATTATATTTTTTCAAATCTTCAGGATGTTCTATGGAGTTCCGTACAACATATTCTCTGTGATTATCGGATTCATCCATATATACATGCAGATTTTTCCCCAAAAAACAAAGTATTGCCAGTTTAAAGAAAAGCAAAGAGTTTTTCCCTTGATCATTATCGTAAAACATTTTAAAAATCTTTTCAACAAATAGCGAACTCATTGTTGACGACGACAATAGGTTCATTGTTTTTTGATAAACAGTTTTTGAAATTTCATTTTCTTTTTCCTTCTCATATAATGAAATTATCTCTCCATTGGAAATTCTGAAAATAGTTTCCATCTCCTCTTTTTTTGAAAATGCATTTCGAGATAATAATTGTTCATGAGAAATCACATATTTTTCATTCTCATCTTTCGACAAAGTAATCTCGTAACGGAAGTACTCGACCGTTTTTCCCATTTTCATCAAATAATCCAACTGTATAAATAATTCTTTTGTTCTTTTATTAACAATTTCCTCTAAATTTTTCTGAATAATTGGATTATTTAAATAGCTAGAATCCCAAATCAAATTTTTCAATATTTTAACCGACATGATAATACCCGATTTTCCGGAACCATTCACTCCATAAATACCCTTAATATTGTAATTCTGTACATCTAAATCTTTCTCTATGGTTTTTTTGTAAAAAGATAACGTAACCAACGTATCTATATTTTTAATTCCTTTACTGAATAACTGACTAAATACGCATTTTCCATCATCAATTACCTCCTGATATTCATAGTATAGCACTTGTTCGAAGAAATATAAATACATTTTGTATATTTTTATTGGCTATTTAATTTCCCATCTGCATCAATAGCATGATATAATTATCTGAAATTACGAATTTAATATCCGAACAGGAGGAAAAACATGGACCAGAAAAAGCTTACATTTATACAACAAAATGCTCCCTGCTATCTTTATGACAGGCAACAAATCATAGAACGGTGCCAGTTTCTTCAGTCAGTCATGCCTGATGAATTATTCTTGTACTCCATAAAAACCAACCCATTTGCACCTCTGGTCGCATCTATTGCTGCACAGGGATTTGAAGCTGATGCAGCATCTGCAAATGAAGTATTGCTGGCAGTACAGACTGGAATTGCTCACGAATCGATTTTCTATTCTACACCGGGAAAAAACATTGATGACATTGAAAAAGCCTGGGAAAAGTGTACCATAATTGCAGACAGTTTTTCTGAATTGCAGCTTCTGGAAACATATGCAGCATCAAAAATGCACACATTTCTATCGGTGTGCGTGTGAATCCGAATTTTTCTATGGATGGTACACCAGCAGTTCCAAGCAAATTCGGATTGATGAAAATCAGCTCATGTCTTCTGTTCTAAATTTTCCTCATCTCAGAATTGCAGGAATTCATGTTCATCTTCGTTCACAGATTCTTGATGCAGATTTACTGTGTACATATTATCAAAATTGTTATGCACTAGCAGAACGTATCAGCCAAATGCAAGGAATAGATCTTTCATTTATTAATTTCGGCAGCGGAATCGGAACTGTCTATGATATTTCAACTGAAAACCTCTTATTTTCGAAAAACTCGGACAGACCATGAAGGAACTGCATGAACGAAATCTAAAAAGTCTGAACGCAAAATTTATTCTCGAAACCGGTCGTTTTGTAGTATGCAATGCAGGATCATATTATACAAAAGTAGTAGACCGAAAAATATCCTGCGGAAAAACATTTATTGTAGTTCAAAATGCCATGAATGGATTTTACGTCCCGCTATTGCCGAATTGCTGCGGCAAAACCTTGGTGATTTTCCTTCCAATGGTCAGGAGCCATTATACACATCAGCTACACAATGTACATTTCATATTTTAGAAAGGAAGGAAATCCTGAACAGGCAGATGTTGTGGAAACGCTCTGTACATCGCTGGATGTATTGGCAAAAGATATTATTCTCCCGCATCCAGAGATTGGTGATATATTAGAAGTCTCCAATGCCGGAAGTTATGGCTGTAGTCTCACACCACAGTTATTTTCCAGTCATGAGGTCGTCAAAGAATTTCTATGGGGATAAAGACACAACAGGCAGCACTTTTTTACAGTGCTGCCTGACTTTTCTTACTTTTCTTTTACTGGCAGTTCCATCACATGCCATTCATATCCAGTCTCATCCATCAACTTCAGATATGGTTCCGGATCAAAATATTCCGGTGAGAAGACTCCGGCTTCTTTCCAGATTTCTCTGCCGATCAGTTCAATTGCCAGTGCTGCGCCAAATCCGGTCTGAGCCACTACTGCCTGAGAACCCAACGTGCCATTGATGCCTGATTATCAAAATTCTGATACAGGAAATACTCTTTCTTGCGCCGTCTTTTTCTCCGATACAATGTACGCCCACCAGCATCTCACCAATCATTTCCGTTCCGATGTCTTTCGGCTGCGGTGCACAGGCTGCTACCACATCTCTCGGAACTACCTTCACATTGCCCACCTGCACCGGCTTCAGACTGCGAAGACCCAGATGATCAATTACCTTCAGTGCTGTGATCAGATTGTCATCAAGGCTGATCTTGAACGTTGCCTTTTTAAGTCCATACTGCTTCAGAAAACGGGCAAATGTCACAACTTCCTCATGCTCTACTTTAACCAGTGTATTTTCACCGACTCCATCCGGCATCAGAAATGTCTCCTGACCTGCAAAGGCTTTTTTCTACAATAAGTCCGCCCTTTTCCTGATCATACTCCACATTGGGATTCATCACTTCATCCAGAACCGTCCATACATTGAATCCAAACTGGATCGCATCCGGTCTGCTCCCGGCACAGAAAGATTTCCACCATCTTTCACATGTGCTTCTGTCATCCTGTCAAACAGATGGGTTGCCGCATACTTTGCAAAGACATTGACCACACCGGATCGATACCAAGACAGATCACTGCCATCTGTCCCTTTTTCTTCCACTGTTCATGCCGATCAAAATTATATTTTGTCATAGGTTCCGTGTAGCTGTTCTCAATACCAAGGCCATATGCTGGTTCCTCCATAGGAACAGACCAGGTTCCCATATTGGCATAATTAGCTCCGGCTTCATAGGCAGCATCAAAAATATAGTTACTGGCAAATGGCGGTGCCGCATCCATCACAAAGTCAATCTTATGCTCCTGGATCAGGTCCTTCATCTGTTCCTTGTCTGTTGCATTGATCTGCGCATAAGAAAAGCGCTCATCTGCCAGAAGATCCACTACCTCCTGCGCTCTGGAAGCATCATAGTCCCCCACCAGCACGTAAGACAGCCATTCTCCCTTTGGATCGCGCCATTTTAAAATCTTCAACATACTTTCACCGACTGCTCCGGCTCCAACCAACATCATTCTCATTGTTTATTCTATCCTCCATTTGTCTTATTGCATCTCCATATATGATGCACTTTGTTTTAGAACAAACAAAAACAGAGCGCACAGATGCCTTATCGTACATCTGTTGCTCTCTGTCCTTTTGCCAGTTGGTTATAGCCACGTAGGCGATGGAATGATTCCATGCTCTCCAGAGTTCCGTGAGATTACCTTCCTTTTGCCTGTCAGTTTCTTCCTGAAAAAGATGCCTTTCCAGGTTTTGCTTCTTCGGCCCCGGTGAATTCACCGATGTCTAGAGTAATCGTTAGCCGGTCATATATGTATATACCATATCATGTCATCCGGCATTCTGTAAAGAGGAATTACTAAAACAAATCATTCTAAACATCTGTACGTAATCCACAGCAGCATCACACTATATTATTACTTACATGCATAAATATGCAAAATATGCCGCATAACACAGCAACATTACAATTCCGCAAGATCTTCGAAGTTCCTTATGTCTGAACGTGCCAACCCACAGTAATATACCGCTGAACACGGCCACTCCGGAATCAATCAGGAATTTGGGTTCAAATGGAACCGTACAGATAAGTGCTGTTGTTCCGATGACAAATAAAATATTGAAGATATTACTTCCCACAATATTTCCAATGGCAATCCCTACATTACCTTTCTTCGCCGCCATCACAGAAGTCACCAGCTCTGGAAGGGATGTACCAAATGCAACGATGGTCAGACCGATAAATCGCTCACTCATTCCAAAATATCTAGCAATTTCAGATGCTCCGCTCACTGCAAGATCACTGCCCTTCACAACCATAAATCCGCCGATCACCATAAAAAGGATGCATTTCCATACAGGAATATTTTTTGCTTCCTCTTCTTCCTGCCCTGTCCCTTTTTTCGCCATAATAAATAGATACACCAGAAACAGAATAAATAGAATCCAGAAAATCACGCCCTCCGAAAATGGAATGGATGCGGCTGTCTTCCCAAATATCATCATTACAACTGTAATGGCTGTCATAAAAGGAATCTCATAATATAACGTTGATTTTTGAATCGCAACATTGGTGATCACTGCTGTGATTCCAAGAATCAAAAATACATTCAGAATGTTGCTCCCAATTACATTTCCAATGGTAATTCCTGCATTACCATTCAAAGCTGCCGTAATACTGACAGCTGCTTCCGGCATACTGGTTCCCATGGCAACAATCGTGAGACCCACGATCAACTGTGGAATACCAAGCTTCCTTGCAATACTGGCTGCACCTTCCACAAACCAGTCCGCCCCCTTTACCAGCAGGACAAATCCTAATAATAAAATCATAATCTGTATTATCATTTCAATGCTCCTCATCTATACAATTCACTTAATTCAATCAATATGCGATTTTCTTCTTTTTCACAAGTAAATCCCTCTCTTGAAAAAAAACCATATTTATAACATTTCAGACCAGTTTGTTCTACCTGCTGAATTTCATTTTGAACAATACTCTCTGTGACAGGATCTTTTCTGAATTTTGCTTCATAGAAAATATACCCCCTGTCATCTTGTGTTACAATATCAAATTCCCCGTTCTTCTTTTCAGCAGGATCATCATAATAATATTTTCCTATCTTTTCAAAGATCTCATCCATCAGACCTTTTCGATTTTTTCTGATCAGATACTGTTTGCAGATCCGTTCAAAACTTTTCGGCACATATTTCGTTTCAAAATCATCTGAAATATATCTGTCATAGAAAACATCAGGGTCCATAATATTCAGTCTCGACATATTTCTAAAAATATATTTATAATAAAATAAAGACAGATTATCCGAAATAAAATATCCTGATTTTTTCTTGTTGTTTTCATCGTTAATAGGGGCTTCTTTTGCAACAACATCCATACGCATCAGTTTATCAAGAATGTCAATCAATGCCGGTCCACTTGAAACATTCGACTGATCCAAAATATCCTTATATCGGGAAAATCCTTTTGCGAGTGCTTCAAAAACTTCATTCGCATTTGTAATTTTCGAAATTTCTGAATTCAGATACATAGATACTTCATTCTCCAGACGTGCACCCGGAGAAGCGATCAAATCTATGATGTTGTCCCGCACACTTTTTCCGGAATCAATCAATCGGTTATAATACGGGATACCCCCAAACACACTGAATAATCTTACCTTATCTTCATCTGAAAATTCAGAATAAAACAATGCCGATTCATAGTAATCCATCGGTTTCAGATTAAGTGTAAGATCAATTCTTCCATACAACGGATTCTGTTTTTCCAGAAGCGCCTTCATCGTATCCACATAAGATCCACAGACAATCAGCTTCATATTCGAAGTATCTTTATAGTGATCTATAACTGATTGTAAAATACTGTCAAGTCCCTTTGAGTTCTCACGCAAATAAGGATATTCATCAAGAACAAGGATCAACTGTTCTTTTTCCGCTTTTTGGAACAGAAACTGCAACAAAACTTCCATATTTTCAAATGCAGGTTTGGGGAATTCAAACAGTTCACTGATAAGTTCTGCCAGACTGTCTACATTATTCTGTTCTGTCGTTTGCTTACACTCATAATAAATACTTTTTATCTCTGTTTCTTTTAGCACCTGCTTAATAAGCTCACTTTTTCCAATCCGTCGTCTTCCATAAATCAGTGAAATCATCTGTCCATCTGTCTGAAACATAGTACACAGTTTTTTTCTTTCGATTTCTCTTCCATAAAACATACGCAGAATCCTCCATGTACTTAGTATAATAAAGATATACATAAATGTCAATTTTTATTCGGTTTCAACCGAGTCAATAACAACCGAATAAAATACTTTATTCTTCTTCCAGTACACATCCTTCTGGTGCATATGTTTCAAACAGCCAGTCTTCCAGGGCATTTAAATTATCATCGGAATGTTCAATTTCCCGTGCATACCAGCAAGATATCTGTTCCACATCCTGCATAGAAAGCTGTTTACCATTTTCCAGCCACCGCGTAATCAGGAACTCCTGGATCCAACGAACCGAAAATAATGCCAGCTCCATCTTGGAACAGACCATATCGTCATAGACGGCTCCACAAAAATATGTATAGACAAAGAACATCAGAAGCTGCTCACCCAGATTTTCCCATTCTTCTTTATGGTCACTCAGTGCTCCGTACATTCGATGAAATTCTTCACAGATCTGCCGATAATTTTCTTCGTTTCCCTGATAAAGCCATCTGTCAGCGTCATCAAGCACCTTATCCCATGTCGGACGCAGACGTTCCAGTCTGCGAAGCACCTGAAATTCTTCTTTTTGCTTCTCCCACTGATGAAAGGATGCAGCATCCACACCTTTTTCAGAAAGACATTTTGTCACAAATTCCTGCAGAGTATTCTCTTTTTGATGGCGCAGGCAATCCCGTAGAAGCTTGTCAATATCAAACTCCCGTCCCTCTTCCATACAGATCTGATAGCTCTGTGCCAGTTGTTCTGACACTGCCATACGAAGTGTCAATGGAATCTTTCTGTCCTGTATAATAGAAAAAAGAACATCTCTGGTATCCTCCAACTGGGAAAACATCATGAAATCAAACTCTTCAAAATCATCCTCTTCCTCTGTCTCCTCTTCCAGAAACCGAACCGGATCTTTGCAGGATAGCATGATCCTTGCAGCTTCCGGACAGGAAAGAGACAATGATAGCTCCCGGAGCCCCTCATATTCTTCTGTATGTCTTGGATACATGCGACATGTATCACAGAGTGCATCCGGCCCCAGTTCCTTGTAGAGATCACATAGATTCTTATCATTTAGAAATGCACAGCGGCTGTTGTTTTGATAAAAGCACTCCTCTTCCCAGTCGATAGAATTCCGCAGACGTTTTCCAAACTCTCCCGGTTCTTTTCCGTATCGATTCAATGAATCCTCATCGATCATAATCTGCCATCCGGCACAACAAGTGTCCGGACAATCAGCTGCCGTACAGACAAATTTATCATAATAGTGTGGTTTTAAATATCGCATTTTTCTTCTCTTTTCTCCAACTAGTACTGATTTGGATTACCGTTTTAACATATTGACAAATGTCCGAGATCGCATTTTCAATTTTCAATACGAACTCGGACATTTTGTCAGTACATTTCTGATTCACTTTTTATCTGGCTTCTGCGACTCTACTTCTGGCGGCTTATACGGATAAATCTCTTCATAAGCCTCACGCTGTGCGTCATTTACCGGTGCTCCCGGTATGAGACCAGTACAGTCGTGCACCGAGGCTGCATTTGCCAGATAATCATAGTCATCAATGAGCTGCTGGTTTGTCTTTTTCTTTTCCTTCATGACTGCCTCCTGCTGATGTAGCTGCTTTTACATCCTTTGCAGTGTAGTCTGTCCAGATTTTCAGAAACTATTTTACTTCCACAAGCTCAATCTTGAAATTCAACTCTTTTCCTGCCATCTCATGGTTAGCGTCAAAGGTGATCATGGTCTCATCCTTCTCTGTTACTTTCACCGGAAACTGCTGACCATACTGGTTGCTCAGATATACCTGCTGACCAATCTGAAGATCTTCTGATCCAGGAAGCTGAGCAATCTCAACCTTGATGATAGCTTCCGGATTCGGCATTCCATATGCTTCTTCCGGCATCAGATGAATCTCTTTTACCTCTCCCACTTCCATATCAGCTACTGCTGCGTCAAATCCTTTAATCATCTGACCTGCTCCGCAGACAAACTCCAGCGGTTCCCCGCGGTCATAAGATGAATCAAACTGTGTTCCATCATTAAAAGTTCCTCTGTAATGTGTACGGCAGGTTTTTCCTACGTTACGTCCTGTCATGGTATCCATGCTGTGATCCTCCATCTGTTTGAAATATCTTCTACAGTATACCGATATTTTAAGTTTTTCACAAGGATAAACTCAGTTAAATTCTCCTGGTGTCAGATAACGTTCCGGACTCAATGCATATCCATTCTGATATTTGACAGTCATATACTGGATCGTATCTCCATCTTTCAGTTCCACATAGCAGACGCCATCTTCAAATTTGTCAGTAATGTCCATCTTCTGATTTTTGTAGTAAATCCATACACTGCCGTCTTCCTCATACTCCACTTCCGGACTGTTGATCTCTTCCATCAGTTCCTCTTCTGTCAGTGACCGCTCAGTTCCATCGTCTTCAATGGCAACGCCGCCTCCACCTCTGTGTACTGCTTCGCCGTTCTCATCTTCATAATCAAGTGTATAACTTCCATCTTCCACAACAAACTGGGCATCGGTCTGATCTCCATGGATCCAGATCTGAATGGTTCTCTGGATTCCGCCCACATTCATGGCATAAGCTGCCGTCCCAGAACCCAGAACAACCACACATGCAATCGCTGCCACAGCTGCCTTCGGAATATGATATCTTCTCTTTTTCGTTATAACCTGCTTTTCTTCTGCCATCTCCACTACCTCCGTCAACAGATCAGGAGAAGCATGCAATTTGCTGAATGTCTTTTGAAATTTTTCTCTGTCTGTCATCCTTTTACTCCTCCTTCAAATACACTTTCAGTTTTGTTTTTGCACGGAAAAGTCTGGTGCTGACGGTCTTTCCGGGTAGACCTAACAGATCAGCAATCTCCTGAGTGGAATATCCTTCATAGTAAAATAACAGTAGCGGAACCCGATACTTCTTGTCCAGCTTCATGACTGCACAGAACAGATCCAGATAACTCTTATCTTCAAACCCCAGTGTCTCCGCATAGTCTTCAATATCTTCCATGTGATTCCGCGGGGAACGAAACAGCATTTTGCATTGATTGACCGTGACTCTGATCAGCCAGTTTTTCATATGGGAATCTGATTCAAATTCCTTCGTTGTCTTGTACAGTTGTATCAGAACTTCCTGCGTCACATCATTTGCATCATGGGAATTTTTCGTCCAGCTATATGCCACCCGATAGATCATATCCATGTACTTTCCGGCAAAAACTGCAAATTCTTCTTTCGACATATATATCTTCTCTCCTTAAGGCCTTACATCTAACATATGCATGAAGGTGGCAGTTTCTTTCAAAAAAAATTACCAGGTCTTTGCAGACCTGGCCTAAGATGCTTTATTAAGTCTTCCAACCTGATAAACAAAGTCTTTGACATTCTCAATATAATTGTATGGCGCATACTCTGCATAGATTTCCGGATCATCCAGCACAACAATTTGAACACCCTCTTCACGAATCGCCTCCAAGGTTCCAGGAAGGCACCTCGCTTCGTTAACTGTTTTACAACGGTATGCAATACAGCCTTGTTGATCAAAAATCTTTGCAATTACATATATTTTTTTATCACCCATTGCGTTCCATCTCCTCCATTCTTGCCAAGAAATCAGTTTCACTCTTAATCTGTCCACTTTGATATTCTTTGTATTTATGATTATTGATATTATATCTGTTTTTCCATGAAATCTCGACTTTATAATATACTATATATATGAATACCGCAAGATCCATGGATCTTGCGGTATTCATATATTTCATTATTTACAAAAGTGTTCTCCGAAGTTCTGCACCATCTTTTGCACTCAAATATGCCGGTGCAATATCAAATACCGTCTTGCAGCCTCTCTGTCCTTCCTGATACAGACGATATGCAGCTCTTGCATAGGCAACGATCACACAGGAAGTGAATTCCGGGTTGGAATCCAACTTCAGGCTATACTCGATCACATGATTGTGCTCCAGATCCCAGCCAGTCTTTCCGGAACGGATTACAAAACCGCCATGCGGAATTCCGCTGTGATTCTTCTGCAGTTCTTCTTCGCTGATAAAATGAACCGTTGTGTCATAATCTGCAAAATAGTTTGGCATAGTCTTAATGGTCTCTTCTACTTTTGCTGCATCAGCACCTTCTTCCAGAACCACAAAACACTCTCTGGTATGTTTCTGTCTGGTAGTAAGCTCCGGATTTTCTCCATTTCGCACTGCCTCCAGCGCAGACTCTACCGGTATGGTGTACTGCTTGCCATCTTTTACGCCCTCTACACGACGGATCGCATCAGAGTGTCCCTGGCTGACACCTTTGCCCCAGAAAGTATAATCCTTTCCTTCTGGAAGAATTGCATTTGCATACATACGGTTCAGTGAAAACATACCTGGATCCCAGCCTACAGAAATGATTCCGATATGACCACTCTTCTTTGCTGCTGCATCCACATCATCGAAATGCTCCGGAATCCTTGCGTGAGTATCAAAACTATCTATCACATTAAATAACTCTGCATACTTTGGTGTCTGTTCCGGAAGATCCGTTGCACTTCCGCCACAAAGGATCAACACATCAATTCTATCCTTCCACTGTTCTATATCATTCACAGAGCAAACCTCTGCGCTCTTTGTCAGAATAGATACCTTCTCCGGTGCACGTCTGGTGAACACTGCGGCAAGCTCCATGTCCGGATTCTGCTTGATCGCGCATTCTACGCCTCTTCCAAGATTTCCATATCCTAAAATACCAATTCTCATGTTCTATCCTCCTGGTCGTTGTCATTTTTCTCTATAGCTATTCTGCATCAAAATCTACTTCAAACACACCTTCCGGTGTGCGCATAGTCAGGATGCCCAGATTAAAGTTCTCATCCTGAATCGTGATATGATACTCAAAGACCACATCTTCTTCAAACTTAGATAACAGAAGATAAGTTCCGTTTTCTTTTCCTTCGATCTGATCGCAAATATCATTGTATACATCTGCACCGGAAATTTTCCGTGGATACCCGGAACTCTTTATTTTCAGTTCGATTGCTTCATATAATTCGTTCATGCAGTGACCTCTTCCAATTGTTTTTCCACTTCTTCTCTGGTCGGAATCGCCGGAATACCACCACGCTTCTGTACACACAGACCAGCTGTTGCATTTCCCTGAACCGCACATCTTGTGATTTCTTCTCGTGTCAGATCTTCTATCTTTTTATGAAGTGCAAGGAATCCACTTAAGAATCCACCCCAGAAGGAATCGCCTGCGCCTGTTGTATCCACAACCGGAACTTTAAATCCCTGTACTCTCTGTTTTCCTTCTTTTGTTGCCACCAGCACACCGTCACCGCCCAGTGTCACTGCCACCAGCTTTGGTCCCATGGCAAGAAGCTGATCTGCTGCTTCCTCGTAAGTTGCAGCTCCGGTCATCAACAGACACTCTTCATCGGATACCTTCATCACATCAGCCAGTGGAATTGCCGACTTCATTCCCTCCACCGCCGTCTTCTCATCTTTCCAGAGCGATGCACGATAATTCGGATCATAGGAGATCACCGCGCCTGCCCTTTTTGCAATGACTGCCGCCTCCATCGTAGTTTCTCTTGCTGGTTCATCCGTCAGTGACAGAGATCCAAAATGAAAAATCCTGCAATCAGATAATAATCTTTGATCCAGTTCCTCTTTGGTAAGCTGTGTATCTGCACCTGGTTTTCTTGCAAAGGAAAACTCCCGTTCGCCGCTCTCGTCGATTGCCACAAATGCCAGTGTAGTAAAATAATCAGGATCCTCAATGACCGTATCTGTACTGATTCCTTCTTTTTCCAGTGTTTTCTTCAGAAATGCCCCATGCATATCGGCACCCACTTTACCTATAAATGCAGTGCTGTATCCCATGTGGCTTGCCACGGTCAGAAGATTCGCCGGAGCTCCTCCCGGATTCTGCTCAAACAACCTTCTTCCGTCTTTACTCTGTCCTGCTTCTGTAAAATCAATCAGCAGTTCTCCCAGTGCTATAATGTCAACCTGTTTTGCCATGTTATATCCTCCACGATTTTATTATAGTAGCTCATTATTTTAAAAATTATAACATGTTATCGCTGTATGCACAACGGAAGATGCAGCGCATATTTTCCGCACTACAAAAAAAAGATCTGCATTGTAATGCTCTCACAACGCAGATCTTTTCTTTGTTTTTACTTATGCATTTTTCTTCTCAGCAGTTCTTGCATAGAAGTTTGCAAGGATCGCACCGGATACATTATGCCATACACTGAATACAGCTCCCGGAATGGTTGCCAGCGGATACTGAGCGAAATGCACGGTTGCCAGTGAAGTAGCCAGACCGGAGTTCTGCATACCAACCTCAATAGAGATTGCACGGCATTTGCTCTCATCCAGTTTGAGCACACGGCCAACTGCATAACCAACCAGATAGCCAAGTACATTGTGGAGAATCACTACACCGATGATCAGGAGACCACAGGTCATGATCTTTGCAGAGTTTGCAGATACAACAGCTGCTACGATTGCCACGATTGCCGTAGTGGAGATCAATGGAAGGACCTCAACTGCAGCTTCTGTAAATTTCTTAAAGAAATGATTGATAATAAATCCAAGAAGGATCGGTACGATCACAACTTTGATGATGGATATGAAACATGCT